>ENA-ORSG01000002-ORSG01000002.1-human-gut-metagenome-genome-assembly--contig:-NODE-2-length-531667-cov-26.777102_pt1 | contig 531667 bp, 331 predicted proteins | sample MGYA00242189_ERZ509156 | MGnify/ENA primary metagenome ERZ509156 (study PRJEB26280, sample SAMEA2338666) | human gut metagenome | biome: human gut; feature: human-associated habitat; material: faeces...
TTAAGCCTGTAGCTAGCGTTCATCCTGAGCCAGGATCAAACTCTTCATTGTAAAAGTATTTTTTATCATCGGTTAAGATGATCTTTTTGCTCTGTTCAGGACGCCGTAAATTTATTGACCTTATTCAAATACCTATTAGTCTTAATTGTATCACTACTTCATAAGACAAGTATTGACGGTTCTATTTTTTTACTTGTACTACTTGTATTGTTTATCAATATTTCAAAGAACTAACGTGGCTTCCGCCGCGCCTGCTTTCTTTGCGAAAGCGGATGCAAAGATAAGGACTTTTTCAGATAACCTCCAAACTTTTTTCGAAGTTTTTTTGTTTTTATTTTCTGTGGCCTTAATCTTGTAACAGAATGTCAATCATTAGGCTCTGTCTCTCTAGCAAAGCGGGTGCAAAAGTAGACAACTTATCAATAACATCCAAATATATCTGACTATTTTTCGGCTCTTTCTTGAAACTTTTTTGTAACTCATTGATTGATAACGATGTCATAGAGTATGTTTTTTCAGATAGGCACATCCTTATATGAAACACCTATACATTATTATATAGTATACCCAAATGTAAGTTCTATTTTCCTATACCTAACAGAAATTCTATATACATTCAAGATTCCACGATCCACTTTTCGATATTACGAGTTTCTGCGCTAAAATTTACTCCTATTTTAAAAAGTTTTCGCCCATCCGTCTCGAAAGGTAAAGCATAATGCTTATCGTTAATCTGTTGCAAAGCCTCTTCTGCTGTGCCATTCAGTTTAAATTCCATTATATAAATAAATTTATCAGTCTGCAAGACAAGATCAATGCGCCCTTCACTCGTATGATACTCTACCTTGGTGTAGAAGCCTAGCAGTTTAAAAACGATAAAAAGAACATTTTCGTAATGTAGTTCCTGATCCCGAATCACTTCGTAAGTAGTGTCTGCAAAGAAACTTTGCAGACGGCGGAAGAAAGAGTTATAATCACCGGAACGCACTTCACGGACAAACTTCTGAATCTCAAAAGGCGACTCGACCTTGTTTACGTTCGCATAAAAAGGAAGCAGGAAGCGGATAAAACCTTCTTCCACTTCGCGATTGGGGAAACCCAAGCGATACATTCCAAATTCTTCATCATACCCCTTGATGGTGAGATATCCACTCTGATAAATTACCGGGATGGGATTGGTGGATTCAGAATCTATACTGTTCAACACTTGGACATCGGTCTCTTCATGTGCCATCCGCTCCAGGTCATAATGATGTTTTTTTAGCAATTTCACCAAATAGGTAGGCGTACCCGTTTCAAACCAATAACTACCAAACTCTTTACGCTTGAAAGCGTTCAGCAGACTGAACGGGTTGTACATGCCGATTGAATTGTGCGTAAAATGATAGCCATCATAACACTCTCTCAAATCTTCACAGAGTTTATCATACGTTATCCCACGTGCTGCTGCAAATTCATGTAGTTCCGCTTCCAGATTTTCATGGATTTCACGCTCGCTGACACCACAAATTTCGACATACTCATTCCACATTGAAATATCATCCAGATTATTCAAGTCACTGAATACACTGACTTTGCCAAACTTTGTCACGCCGGTGAGCAGAGCGAACTTTATATACCCGTCCTTCGTTTTCAAAGCGCCATAAAATGGCTTCAGGGTATTTCGGAATTGCTTTTGAAGTTCTTCATTGCCGATGGCTTGCAGCATAGGTTTGTCATACTCATCTACCAGAATAACTACACGTTGCCCCGTCTTTTCGCAAGCACGCTGAATGATACCGGCAAAGCGCAGGGAAAAGGATGTTTCAGACGGACGGGTGCCGTATTGGCTTTCCCAATATTCAAGATTATCATTCAATATTTTATCCAGACTTTCCGGCGTGTCATACTTCTCGATATTCAGGTCGAGATGCAATATAGGATGCTTTATCCAATCCTTTTCCAACTTTTCCACAGCCAATCCTTCAAACAGTTCCTTTTTCCCTTGGAAATAAGCCTCCAAGGTAGAAATGAGCAGACTCTTTCCAAAACGGCGTGGACGACTCAAGAAGTAATAACTTCCGGTCTTGACCATTTGATACATTAATGCCGTTTTATCAATATAGAAATAACCGTCATTACGAATCTTTTCAAAATTCTGAATGCCGATAGGATAAATTTTATTGCTCATAATCTCTGCTTTTATAAATTAACGCCAGTCACCTGTCTTGCAAAGATATATATTTTTAATAGAACTCCTTCTCACGCAAGGTTAAAAGATTCTTTTCCTCAAGCCACTATTACCTCTAATTTTCCCTACAATAAAGTTTGAAAAATAAAAAAACATCTGCCACCTGCAACAAAATCGAAATAACAAACTGACTGATAAACAATTATAGCGTTGCAGATACCGTTGCAGATACGTTGCAGATAAAGTATCTGCAACACAGCGGTAAGAAGAAATATTGCACACCAAGCATCAAAGTTTATTTTCCTATCATTGAAGCGCTCGTTTCCAGCGTCAGAACTCCGGTTCCCAGGCGGGAAACTACAGTTTCCGCGCATGGAAACGAGCGTTTCCAGCCAGAGATACTAGCGTTTCCCGCTAGAGACACTGGAGTTTCCATATAGAGAAACGACAGCGAAACCGTAGCTAAAGATTTTCAGAGAAGGAGATATACAAGACTAACCCCAATTATAATCCTCCACGTAACCGTCGAAATACTCATCCAGACTAACGCCAAGTTCCTTGGCTACGGCAATAATCCGCCGTTGTTCGACCGGGCTAAGGTTCATGTCTCCCCTACGTTTCAAATAATAGTTCTTTCTACCCATATATTCAATCATACGATAGCGAAAGGTATCTGCCACACGAACCGTAAGAGCACTAATCGTACGCATAAAGCCGCGCGCATAACGCACTTTCTCATTGGAACGGTAATAATCACAAGCACTTTTCATCGCTTTCAACCGGTTGGGGTTCATTATTGACAGGAAAACCCGCTCCGCCGGAGCATACTCTAAGGCGATATGCCGCAGACAAGTCGTGGCACGCGGACATTCTTCGGCTGCACACAAGCCGAAAGTATAAGGAACGATGGAATAATCGAATGGTTCTTTCATTGCTGTTTATCGGTTTTATTGTTATTAAATTCTACAAATGTACGGATAAAAAGGATAAACAGATAAAATATCCATGTTTATTTGCAAGAGCGGGCAAATATGACTAACTTAGCAGAATATTATTAACAAAACAAAAGATGAAAATTACTCAATTAAGAGACAAGGACAAAACTACTGCGCTGACTACAATGGATATGGAAACGTGGATAGGAAAAACACGGACAGAAACAAAAACACGGCCTGTGTCCGCCTTCAGAGAAGTGTTGCGATATTCCCTGCCCGACTCACGCTGCTACGAAGCAGACAAGCTGCCGAAGATTCTTCCGGCTGCGGAATTCCGCAGGACCGAAGGTGGAAAACAAATGAAAAGTTATAACGGAATAGTAGAACTGACCGTCGGGCCGTTGTCAGGCGGCCCGGAGATTACATTGGTAAAACAATTGGCATGGGAACAGCCGCAGACTCACTGCGTCTTTACCGGTTCGAGCGGACGGACAGTGAAAATATGGGCGAAATTTACCCGCCCAGACAATTCGCTTCCACAGAAAAGAGAAGAAGCGGAGATATTTCACGCGCATGCCTATCGTTTGGCCGTGAAATGCTATCAGCCGCAAATCCCGTTCAGCATTTTACCCAAAGAGCCTAGTCTGGAACAGTATTCACGACTGTCATACGACCCGGAACTTATGTACAGACCGGATTCCGTTCCGTTTTATCTGTCGCAACCATCAGGGATGCCCGAAGAACTGACTTATCGGGAAGCGGTACGCTCGGAAAAGTCACCGTTGACACGGGCCGTGCCGGGATATGACACGGAGCGCGCTGTATTCATGCTTTTCGAAGCGGCTTTGAGAAAGACCCATGAAGAAATCTACGAAGCGGAAGATGAAGGTGCCCCCGAAAGAGGGGAAGACTTTCAGGCTATGGTGACACAACTGGCTGTCAACTGCTTCCATTCGGGCATTCCCGAAGAGGAAACGGTGAAACGTACTATTTTCCACTATTACCTGCGCCGGCAAGAGGTGCTCATCCGCCAGCTGGTTAAGAATGTATATGAAGAACAAAAAGGGTTCGGAAAGAAGAGCAGCTTAGGGAAAGAACAGTACCTGTCACTCCAGACAGAGGAGTTTATGAACAGGCGCTACGAATTCCGTTACAATACCCAAGTGGGAGAAGTGGAATACCGCGAGCGGAACTCATTCCATTTTTACTTCAATCCTATCAACAAACGGGTGCTGAACAGTATCGCACTAGATGCGCAAGCCGAGGGTATTCCGCTATGGGACAGGGACATAAGCCGGTATATCTACTCCAACCGCATCCCCGTATTCAATCCGTTGGAAGATTTCCTCTACCATCTCCCCGTCTGGGACGGCAAAGACCGTATCCGCGGACTGGCGCAAACCGTTCCCTGCGAAAACAAGCATTGGGTCGACTTGTTTCACCGCTGGTTTCTCAACATGGTCATGCACTGGCGTGGGACAGATAAGAAATATGCGAATAATGTTTCGCCCCTGCTGGTAGGCCCGCAAGGTTGCCGTAAATCGACATTCTGCCGCAGCCTCATCCCGCCCGCCATGCGTGCATACTATACGGACAGCATCGATTTCTCACGAAAGACGGATGCCGAATTGTATCTCAATCGTTTTGCGCTCATCAACATTGACGAGTTCGACCAGATCAGCGCCACCCAACAAGGATACCTGAAACATATCCTGCAAAAACCGATTGTAAATATGCGCAAACCTTATGGAAACGCCGTGCTTGAAATGCGCCGTTATGCTTCATTCATCGCGACGAGCAACCAAAAGGATTTGCTGACCGACCCTACGGGCAGCCGCCGCTTTATCTGTATCGAAGTAACCGGAACGATAGATACAAACAAGGCGATAGATTATGAACAGCTTTACGCGCAGGCCATGTATGAGCTCGATCATGGCGAACGTTACTGGTTCGACCAGTCCGAAGAACAGATTATGACCAAAAGCAACCGTGAATTTGAGCAAGTTTCACTCGAAGAACAGTTGTTTTACCGTTATTTCCGTCCGGCCAAAGAGAAAGAAGACGGTGAATGGCTCTCACCGGCGGAGATTTTGGAAGATATAAAGAAAAGCAGTGCCATACCGTTGTCAAACAAGCGGGTAAGTGTGTTCGGGCGAGTTCTGCGTAAACATGAAATCCCGTCGAAACGTGTACACAGAGGTACTGTCTACCATGTTGTACGAGTTTTATAAGACCAACAGATGCGTTGCAGATACTACATCTGCAACGTATCTGCAACAGGTATCTGCAACGCTGTAATACGTTTATTTTCAATAAGATAATTCAATTTCGTTGCAGGTGGCAGATAAAACAGCACTTTACAAACTTATGTGTAGGTAAAGCTATCTTTCTGTTAAATTCTCAATGAGCTATAAACAAAAATCCCGCCTGTCTGTTACATTGGCAACTTAAACATAGTAACCTAAACATAAAAATTATGGCTAGAGAAAGTGTAAAAATTCTACAAGGGAAACTAGATGTAGAAAGTTTAATCGCACAGTTGAACGCAGCATTAGCTGAAGAATGGTTGGCATACTATCAATATTGGGTAGGTGCATTAGTAGTGGAAGGTGCCATGCGTGCCGATGTACAGGGTGAATTTGAGGAACATGCCGAAGAAGAGCGCAGACATGCGCAACTGCTCGCTGACCGTATCATCGAGTTGGAAGGAGTTCCGGTGCTCGACCCTAAGCAATGGTTTGAGTTGGCAAGATGCAAATATGATGCTCCGCAGGGGTTCGACTCTGTCAGTTTGCTGAAAGATAATGTAGCTTCCGAACGCTGCGCAATCCTTCGTTATCAGGAAATTGCAGATTTTACCAATGGGAAAGATTTCACTACCTGCGACATTGCCAAACATATTCTTGCCGAAGAGGAAGAACATGAACAGGATTTACAAGATTATCTGACGGACATCGCCAGAATGAAGAAATCATTCCTCGACAAGTAAATTCTAATATAATAATTAGGCAAAAGAGGGTGTATCCTGCAGGGGATATTCCCTCTTTTATCTATTATAGTACGATAAAAACAAAACTATTTTAGAGTAAATCAAGAAGAAATCTTTCTTTTTTCGTATTTTTGTCCCAATATGCACGTTTAATCCAAGTAGATAACGAACATTAGCAAAAAAAGAATGAAAGTAATTGATTTAATACATAGCAACAAGAAAACTGCTTTTTCTTTCGAGATACTTCCACCGCTGAAAGGAACGGGAATAGAAAAGTTATATCAGACAATCGATACGCTTCGGGAATTTGACCCGAAATATATCAATATCACCACCCACCGCAGCGAATACGTGTATAAAGACCTCGGTAACGGATTGTTTCAGAGAAACCGCTTGAGAAGGCGTCCGGGAACGGTTGCCGTGGCTGCCGCCATTCAGAATAAATACAATATTACGGTAGTCCCGCATATTTTGTGCAGCGGATTCACCCGTGAAGAAACCGAGTATGTGTTGCTCGACCTGCAATTTCTGAATATCACGGAATTACTGGTGTTGCGTGGTGACAAAGCGAAACATGAGTCGGTATTTACACCGGAAGGTGACGGTTATCATCATGCTATTGAGTTGCAGGAACAAATCAATAATTTCAATAAAGGTATTTTTGTGGACGGTTCGGAGATGAAAGTCAGCAGTACGCCTTTTTCATACGGGGTGGCTTGTTATCCGGAGAAGCACGAAGAAGCGCCTAATATCGAGACTGACCTTTACTGGCTGAAGAAAAAAGTGGAGAACGGGGCGGAATATGCCGTGACACAGTTGTTCTACGATAACAGGAAATATTTTGAATTTGTGGAGCAGGCGAAGGCGGCAGGTATCAATATACCTATCATTCCGGGAATCAAACCGTTCAAGAAGCTGTCTCAATTGAGCATGATTCCAAAGACTTTCAAAGTGGACTTGCCGGAAGACTTAGTGAAAGAGGCTTTGAAATGCAAAAATGACGCGGAAGCCGAGCAAGTAGGTATCGAATGGTGTGTAGCCCAGTGCAAGGAGTTGATGGCTCACGGAGTGCCGAGTATTCATTTCTACTCTATCGGAGCAGTAGACAGTATCAAAGAAGTAGCCAAAATCATTTATTGATATGTTTTTCAGAGACGTAATCGGACAAGAAGAAATCAAGCAACGGCTCATTCAGGAAGTGAATGAGGGGCGTATTCCACATGCCCAGCTTATTTGCGGACCGGAAGGGGTCGGGAAAATGCCGTTGGCTATTGCATACGCACGTTACATCAGTTGCACCAATCGGGGGGAGACTGATGCCTGCGGAACGTGTCCGTCCTGCGTGAAATTCAATAAATTGGTGCATCCCGACGTACATTTCGTATTCCCTATCGTGAAAAGCGCAAAGGGGAAAAAGGAAGTATGCGATGATTATATAGCCGACTGGCGACCGTTTGTTATCAATCATCCTTACTTTAATCTCAATCACTGGTTAGGAGAGATGGATGCGGAGAACTCACAAGCATTGATCTATGCCAAAGAGAGTGACGAGATTCTGAAAAAACTTAGTTTGAAATCCAGTGAAGGGGGATTTAAAATTACAATTGTATGGCTGCCGGAAAAAATGCATCCGGTGTGTGCCAACAAACTGCTGAAGTTGCTTGAGGAACCGCCCGAAAAAACGGTTTTCTTATTGGTATCGGAAGCGCCGGACATGATTCTGCCCACTATCCTAAGCCGTACCCAGCGCATGAATGTGCGGAAGATTGATGAAGCCAGCATCGACCGGGTATTACAGACTAAATATAACATTTTGCCTGCCGACAGTATTTCCATTGCCCATCTGGCAAACGGGAATTTTATCAAGGCACTCGAAACAATTCATCTGAATGAAGAGAACCAGTTGTTTTTTGACTTGTTTGTCAGCCTGATGCGGTTGTCTTACCAACGGAAAATCAGGGAGATGAAAATGTGGAGCGAGCAAGTGGCGGGCATGGGACGTGAACGTCAGAAGAACTTCCTGGAATATTGCCAGCGCATGATTCGGGAGAATTTTATCTTCAACCTGCACCAGCGCAATTTGACGTATATGACGATTAATGAACAGAATTTTGCAACCCGCTTTGCGCCTTTTGTCAACGAACGGAATGTGATGGGTATCATGGACGAATTAAGCGAAGCGCAACTACATATAGAACAGAATGTAAATGCTAAAATGGTATTCTTCGACTTCTCGCTGAAGATGATTGTACTGTTGAAGCAATAATAAATATATAAACTTATGGAATATAAACTTCATAATGGAAGCGGCGGCCTTTGTTGCAAAGGATGCTCCCGACAAGATAAAAAGCTGAACACCTACGATTGGCTGGCGGACATTCCGGGCAATGCGGAAGAGAGTGACATGGTGGAAGTGCAATTCAAAAATACCCGGAAGGGATATTTTCGGAACAGCAACAAGATTAAACTGGAAAAAGGAGATGTAGTTGCCGTTGAAGCGGCTCCCGGCCATGACATCGGCGTGGTTACATTGACCGGCCGACTCGTTCCCCTGCAAATGAAGAAAGCAAACTTCAAAGCAGATACGGAAATCAAGCGTGTCTATCGGAAAGCCAAGCCGGTAGATATGGAAAAGTTCAACGAAGCCAAAGCCAAAGAACACGCTACGATGATTCGTGCGCGTCAGATTGCGTTGAATCTCAATCTGGATATGAAAATCGGAGACGTGGAGTATCAAGGGGATGGCAACAAAGCTATTTTCTACTATATCGCCGATGAGCGGGTAGACTTCCGGCAACTGATTAAAGTATTGGCCGAAGCATTCCGCGTACGTATCGAAATGAAACAAATCGGTGCCCGTCAGGAAGCAGGACGCATCGGCGGTATCGGCCCTTGCGGACGCGAACTTTGCTGCGCTACGTGGATGACGAGCTTCGTCTCTGTTTCTACCAGTGCAGCCCGTTTTCAGGACATCTCATTAAATCCGCAGAAACTTGCCGGACAATGTGCCAAGCTGAAATGCTGCCTGAATTATGAGGTGGACTGTTACGTGGAAGCTCAAAAACGTCTCCCTTCGAGAGAGATAGAACTGGAAACGAAAGATGGTACTTTCTATTTCTTCAAAGCAGATATTCTAAGCAATCAGGTTTCTTATTCTACGGATAAAAACTTCCCTGCCAACCTGGTCACCATCAGCGGCAAACGTGCGTTTGAAGTAATCTCCATGAATAAGAAAGGGATGAAACCGGACAGCTTGCTCGAAGAAGAAAAGAAACCGGAACCGAGAAAACCTGTTGACTTGCTGGAACAGGAAAGTGTTACCCGTTTCGACCGCAGCCGGAATAATAAAGAGGGCGGCAATAATGCTAACCGGAATAATAAAAAGAAGAAGAAAGGAAACAATAATAACGGAAACCGCCCGCAACAGCAAGCAGAAGGCGGCAATCGTCCGCAACAACCTCAACGGGAGAATGAAAACCGCCCGCAGCAGTCAGAAAACGGCAACAGAGGGGAAAGAGACAACCGCCCGAGAAATAACAATAACAACAACCGGAACAGAGGACAGAACCAGGGACGGAACAACGAAAACAGACGTCCGGAAAGAGGATCAAATCAGGAACGTCCACAAGGACAGGAACGGTCGAATCAGGAACGTCCGCAACAGCAAGACCGTCAACGCGAACAGCAAGGACAGGAACGTCAAGAACGTCGTCCCAACCACGAGCGTCCTTCCAGACCGGAAAGAAATCAGAATCAGGAGAAACAGTCAACTAATGAAAAGCCTACTCAAGAATAGTATATTGAGTCTATTCAGCGCTTGCTTACTGACAGCCTGCAATGAACATACAGTGTATCACTCTTATCAATCCCTTCCCAACAAGGGATGGGGAAAGAGTGATACACTCTCTTTTCAGATTCCCATAACTGACAGCGTTCCCACTACTCTCCGGCTTTTTGCGGAAGTCCGCAACAGTATCGAATATCCTTATCATGACCTCCATTTATTTATCAGTCAGAATCTACAGGATTCTACGGTATGGCGCACTGATACCATTGCTTTCTGCCTGGCTGACTCTACCGGAAGATGGACGGGACACGGATGGGGAAGCATTTACCAATCGGAAACTTTTATTACATCTGTTCGCCCTTTACATCCTGCAAATTATACTATTAAAATTATGAGCGGAATGAAAGATGAAAAGTTACAAGGATTGAGCGATGTAGGTATCCGTATTGAGAAGCAGTAAGATTAAAGTCTTCTGCCACGTCCTGCATCAATGCGCAGGAAGATAAACAGCAATATCGTAAATCCCCATAAAGAAGAACCTCCATAGCTGAAGAAAGGCAATGGAATACCGATAACCGGGGTTAACCCCAACACCATACCGATATTAATAAATAAGTGGAAAAGGAAAATACTGACGACCGAATATCCATAAACCCGCCCAAAGTTGGAAGTCTGCCGTTCGGACAGGAAGATTAATCGTAAGATCAAAATCAGGAAAGCCAACAGAACAGCAGCCGAACCGACAAATCCTTGCTCCTCACCCACTGTACAGAATATAAAGTCGGTATCCTGTTCGGGCACATACTTTAATTTTGTTTGCGTACCATTCAGGAACCCTTTTCCTGTCAACCCACCGGAACCGATGGCAATCTTGGACTGATTCACGTTGTATCCGGCACCGGTCAAATCTTCTTCCAAACCGAGCACTACTTTGATACGGACTTGCTGGTGAGGTTCGAGCACATTATCAAATACATAATTGCTGGAATACAGGAAGCCGACAGAACCGATTGTAAACAGGGCAATCAGAAAATAAGTACGCTGCCGCTCACTTAATGCCAAATAAATCAGATAGCCTATCACCACAATACAAAGCGTCCATTGCACCCAAACGAGGCTAAAATGCACCCAATATTCGGATATTAAATAAGCAATCAGTAATATAGCCAAACTTCCACCAATGATATTACGGGTAGCAGACCATTTCTTACGATATACCCACACCATACCACCGGCAAATAATAAGATCAATAGTAATACGATAAATTCTCCCAGTGGTGTAGGAGTATCGGCGATAAAGACTTCATCAAAACGGATGCCGACCACAAAGTAGATTACCGCACATACGCCCGCAAAAAGCACTACCCCCGGCATTCCTTCACGATAAAGAACCAGAAAAAAAGCAAGATAAACCAATGCGGACCCTGTCTCCCGCTGACCGATAATCAATAACATCGGAAGAAGAATGATGAATCCCAGGATAAAGGCACACTTTTCTTTCTTGATACTAAATGAATAAGAGTTCATGTATTTAGCCAACGCCAAGGCTGTAGCGAACTTGGCAAACTCGGCGGGTTGCAGGCTCACAGGCCCCATGACAAGCCACGAGCGTGACCCTTTGGTGTCCGGTGCTATGAAGATGGTAACAATGAGCAAGAGAATCATCCCCACATATATAATGTACGCGAACATATCATACATACGGTCTTCCAGCATCAACAGCACGAATCCGAGCCCGAAGGAACAGATAATCCACACAAACTGCTTGCCGGCACGGGTCGAGAAGTCGAGGAAGTCGCGTTCGCCATAGTCATAGCTGGCTCCGCAGACGCTAAACCATCCGCCAACAATCAGGAGCAGGTAAATAAAAATCGTTACCCAGTCCAGCGTTTTCCACAAACTATCGTTCCTCGTTACCATATAATATCACTCTGTTACTAAATTCTTCCGCCCTCAACTCGTTCTCCGGCGAGAGCTTGCCTTTCAAATACTGTTCCATCATCAGTGCGCCGAAAGGAACTCCGTAAGTAGCCCCCCATCCGCCGTTCTCTACATAGACGGCAATAGCTATCTTCGGTTTGTTCATCGGCGCAAAGCCCATAAATACCGAGTGGTCGTGTCCGCGGTTCTGCGCAGTACCCGTTTTTCCACAGGCTTCCAAATCCGGAACCATCACTGACAGCATACGACAAGTTCCTCCGGTGGCTGCGCCACGCATCCCTTCTACGACTGATTCATAATGTCTTTTCTCAATAGTGGTATAACGTGGTACGCGATAGATGCTGTCCAACTGATTATCTTGGATTTCCTTTACAATATGCGGTGTCACAAAGTATCCTCTGTTAGCAATCGTTGCTCCCAGGTTAGCAATCTGAAGGGGAGTGGATAGAATTTCCCCCTGTCCGATAGAGATACTGATTACTGTCAGTCCGTTCCAATGTCCGCGATAGGCTTTATCGTAGAACTGCGCATTCGGAATCAAGCCCCGTTTCTCTCCCGGCAAATCAACTCCCAGTTTGTATCCAAATCCTTGCGAAACCATGTGGTCTTTCCAGACCGTAATGGCGTTTTGTGGCGAACCGTATTTACGATCGCCAAACATACGGAACAATCCCCAACAGAAATAGGAGTTGCACGATGTAGCAATAGCCGGAATCAATGGCAAGGGAGATCCGTGAGCATGACAGCCTACTGTCAATCTTCCGTAATGGAATCCATGTGAGCAAGGGAATGCCGGACTTTGTTCGGTGATAATTCCTTCTTGCAGAAACGTCAGTCCTTGCGCTGTTTTGAACGTAGATCCCGGAGGATACACTCCCATCAGGGCACGATTCAAAAGCGGTTTGGTCATATCACGTTGCAAGGCCAGATGGTTCTTGCCACGCTGGCGCCCAATCATCAAATGCGGGTCATAATTGGGAGAGGATACCAGACAAAGGATTTCTCCGGTCTCCGGTTCAATAGCCACAATGCTTCCAATCTTATTCTTTAATAAACGTTCGCCCAGCATCTGTAAGTCAATATCCAAACTCAATGTCAGGTTCTTGCCGGGAACGGAAGGACGGTCATATTCACCATCCATATAATGTCCCTGGATACGACCGTGCGCATCGCGAAGCAGAATCTCAATTCCTTTCTCGCCACGCAGATACTTTTCATACGATTTCTCGACTCCTAACTTGCCGACATAATCCCCACGGATGTAGTATCCTTCTTCATCCGCTTCCATTTCTTTTGCGGAGACTTCTCCGATATCTCCCAAAGCATGGGCGGCAGCATTGTACGAATATTGACGGATGGTACGCCGTTGAATATAAAAGCCACGAAACTTAAACAGCTTTTCCTGAAAGACACCACATTCTTCCGCCGAAAGTTGCGACATAAACAACTGGTTGGTATAGCGGGAATACCCCGGATTACGGCGACGGTCTTTCATATCGCTCATTATTTTGAGAAACTGTGCACGGGTGATATTCAACGATTGGCATAAATCGAGTGTGTCCAGATTCTCTATTTCCTTTGGCACGATCGTTATGTCGTATGCCGGCTGGTTGAATACCAGCAATTTACCGGTCCGGTCATAAATAGCACCACGCGAGGGGTATTGGATCTTATTCAGAAAAGCGTTACTGTCAGCATTCTTCTTGTAGTCATCAGTCGTGATCTGCAATACAAAAAGACGTATCAGATAAATCAAAACAATGGAGATAGCAATGCCTCCGATTACAAATTTACGCTTCTCTAAGATATAATCTTTTGCCATCGTTACTTCTTAATCCCTTCTATAGCTATGATACAGGTTACAGTCAGAATAGTGCAAAGAAGCACTCGCAACAGTAACAGCCAAATGCTGGTAAATGAGAAGAACTCAATGGAGAGTAATGCCAGACTGTGCACAAAAACACTTGCAGTGGTATATTTTAAGAAAGGACTGATTCCCATCGTCTTAAAAGAGGGAATAAAGCTATCCGGATTATCACGGGGCGTGAACAGACGAAGTAAAGAGGGACGAAGAAAGGCTAGCAGCACAGTAGCTGCCGCATTCATTCCCGGAGTATCGGAGAATATATCAATGATCAGCCCGAAGAAAAAAGCCCACAGCATCAGTTCATTCCGGGAAGTGCCGGAGCTGAATTTCAGAATAAAATAGATATAGAGAAAAGGAGTAGCATAGCCGGCAATATGTACACTATTAAGGATTAGCACCTGAAGAAGTACCAAGCCGATAAACCATCCGATTCTATGTATATAAGTAATAATCATTCTTTCATCACCTTGTTTTCAAGTTTCTTCTGTTCTTCCTGACCTGTCCGGGCTACCACCCGAACGTCACTCAACTTACCGAAATCAGTAGCCAGCTTGATTTTCAACAGATAGGAAAGTCCGTCATTAGAGTCGGACATATCATCTACCGTCCCCACCATTATACCTTCGGGAAAGACGGTGGAGAAACCACTGGTAACGACTGTATCTCCCAAATTAAACTCTGCATGTCGAGGCAAGTCTTTCAGATAAGCATAGCGCGAATCTCCATGTTCCCATTTCAGGTAGCCGAAATAATCACTGCCGATAATCTTGCAACTGATATTCGACTTGCTGTTCAGTACCGAAATCACCACCGAGTAGGAAGGAGAGGTTTCATAAACAATCCCTACAATCCCATTACCGTCCACCACTCCCATTTCGGAGCGAATACCAGAAGAGGAACCTTTATCGAGCGTGATATAATTATCAACCAGATTCAAACTGTTCTTTATCACATGCGCTTTAAACAACTGATAATCCGCTTGCGGCACCTGCCGGATGCTGTTGATGGCCATAGAATCGAGCTGCTGCTCTCTCAATGCTTTTTCCAGATTAGTGATCTGTTGTTCGAGCACCATGTTGCGATCCAACAGATCTTCATTGACCGATTTCAGATGAAAATAAGAGGAAATCCCTCCCGAAACTTCATAAACCGCCCCCACAACCGTATTGGCAGAAGTGAAGAATGCACTCTGCTGATAACGGTTGAACCGAAATAACAAAACAAAACTGGCTACCTCCAATAAGATGAAGAGGAACCAGTAATTGTATTTCAGAAGGAAGTTTAATAAATTCCTCATCCCCGGTTTATCTCATTAAGAAAGAGAAACGGTCTACGTTCTTCAATGCCACTCCTGTACCTTTGGCAACTGCATGCAAAGGATCTTCCGCAATATGGAAAGGAATGTTGATCTTATCGGTCAATCTCTTATCCAGTCCACGAAGCAATGCACCACCTCCGGAGAGATAGATACCATTGTGCACAATATCAGCATACAGTTCAGGAGGTGTATTTTCCAATGCACTCAAGATAGCAGTTTCGATCTTTGAAATTGATTTCTCCAGACAGTGGGCTACTTCCTGGTAGCATACAGGCACTTCCATCGGAAGAGCCGTGATACGGTTCGGACCGTGAACGATATAATCTTCCGGAGCATCATCACCCAGTTCGGTTAAAGCAGCACCTACATTGATTTTGATACGTTCTGCCATACGCTCGCTGACTTTCACATTGTGCTGACGGCTCATATATTCGCGAATATCCTCTGTCAGGTCATCACCGGCTGTGCGGATGGAGTTGTTGGAAACGATACCTCCCAAAGAGATAACGGCAATTTCCGTAGATCCACCACCTATATCGACAATCATGTTTCCTTCCGGAGCTTCCACGTCGATGCCGATACCGATTGCCGCAGCCATCGGCTCGAAAATCAAATAAACATCACGACCGCCGGCATGTTCCGCAGAGTCACGGACAGCACGGAGTTCGACTTCCGTACTTCCCGAAGGAACGCCAATCACCATGCGAAGAGAAGGTGAAAACAAATGGTTGCGAGTATTCACCTGCTTTATCAAACCGCGCATCATCTGCTCGCAAGCATAGAAGTCGGCAATCACTCCGTCTCTCAACGGACGGATGGTACGTATGTTTTCGTGGGTTTTTTCATGCATCAACTTCGCCTTTTCCCCCACGGCAATCATCTTTTCTGTACGGCGATCCAGAGCTACAACCGAAGGCTCATCCACCACGATTTTTCCGTTCGTGATGATGATAGTATTGGCTGTGCCCAAGTCCATTGCTATCTCTTGTGTAAAAGAAAATAATCCCATTTTTTTATTTACTATTTGACAATTTACTATTTACTATTTGATACATACTTATTACTATCTGACAATCAAATCCATATTGCCGAACGGCTGAATAGTAAATTGTAAATTGTCAAATAGTAAATCGCTTTAGTGTTTAAAATGACGGATACCGGTAGTCACCATCGCCATACCGTGCTCATTGCAATAAGCAAAGGATAAATCGTCTTTTACCGAACCTCCCGGTTGGATAACAGCCGTAATACCTTCTTTATCTGCAATTTCCACACAGTCGGGGAACGGGAAGAAGGCATCGGAAGCCATTACTGCACCATTCAGGTCGAAGCCGAATGATTTGGCTTTTTCAATTGCTTGTTTCAATGCGTCTACACGTGAAGTCTGTCCTACACCGCTTGCAAGAAGTTGTTTATCCTTTGCCAATACGATGGCGTTGGATTTGCTGTTCTTTACAATTTTGTTGGCAAACAACATATCTTCCACTTCTTCCGGAGTAGGAGTTTTGTCTGTCACGGTTTTCAGGTCGGCTACCGTTTCAATATTAGTATCTTTATCCTGCACCAATACGCCATTCAGCAAAGCGCGGAATTGTTTCTTAGGCAATTTAGCTTCCTTACGAACGAGGATGATGCGGTTCTTTTTCTGTCCCAGGATTTCGAGTGCATCCACATCATAATCCGGCGCGATAATCACTTCGAAGAAAATCTTGTTGATTTCTTCTGCAGCTTCTTTGTCGATGACACCATTCGTAATCAATACACCGCCGAAAGCAGAAACCGGATCACCGGCCAATGCGTCTTTCCAAGCTTCCAAAACTGTAGCACGGGAAGCTAATCCGCAAGCGTTGTTGTGTTTCAGGATAGCGAAAGTGAGGTCATCGAATTCGTCGATCAGGTCAACGGCTGCGTTGATGTCGAGAAGATTGTTATAAGAGATTTCTTTTCCGTGAATCTGGTCGAACATTGCTTCCAGATTTCCGTAGAAATAACCTTTCTGATGTGGGTTCTCACCGTAACGAAGTTGCTTCTGGCTATTAACAGAGCAACGGAAAGCAGAACCTTCGCCGGCATCGAAATAGTTGAAAATAGCCGAATCGTAGTGAGAAGAAACGGCAAATGCTTCTTTAGCCATCCAGCGACGTTCTTCAAGTGAAGAAGTAGCGCCGTGCTCCATCAACATATCCAATAATGGTTTGTATTGAGCTTGAGAAGCTACGATGATTACATCGTTATAGTTCTTGGCTGCGGCACGAATCAGTGAGATTCCGCCTATATCGATTTTTTCAATAATGTCTGCTTCAGATGCACCGGAAGCTACGGTAGCTTCGAACGGATACAAATCAACAATAACCAGATCTATCTCGGGAATTTCATATTTCTCAATCTGTTGCATATCCTGTTCCAGGCCGCGACGACAAAGAATACCTCCGAAAATTTTCGGATGTAATGTCTTTACTCTACCACCGAGAATAGAAGGATAAGTGGTCAAATCTTCCACTGCCTTGCAAGGATATCCCAATGATTCAATAAACTGACGAGTTCCGCCTGTTGACAAAAACTCTACTCCCTCTTCATGAAGTTTGGTAATAATTTCATCCAAACCTTCTTTATGGTATACAGATACCAATGCAGTTTTTATTCTTTTAGACTCTGACATTGAATTGCTTATTAAGTATTTGGTGTGCAAAGTTACGAAATATTGTTTATCGTACGTAATAAATAAGGTGTGAATTAATAAAAAAAAGCGTTGACTCTCCTCAACGGAAAATCAACGCCTCTTCGCATATATGTTCTCTATTCAAAAACTATTACCAGATAGATACTCGTTTTTCTTTAGGTACGAACATCGAATCCTGTTCGGTGATTTTGAATGCTTCATACCAATTCTGGATATGAGGGAGAGCACCGTCCACACGCCATTTGCCTAATGAGTGAGGATCAAGTTTGGTTAATCGGAGAATCTCTTCCGGACGGATATTTCCTGCCCACACATTAGCGTAAGCCAGGAAGAAACGTTGTTCCGGAGTAAATCCGTCAACAATTTCCAGCGGTGCGGCTTCTGTTGCATTCTTGAATGCCTGGAAAGAAACTTGCAAACCTCCGTGGTCGGCGATGTTCTCTCCAAGTGTCAGGCTACCGTTTGCGTGTACGCCCGGAGCAACTTCGATGCTGTCAAAGAAGTTAACCATCACCTGTGCCCGTTCTTCGAACTTTTTAGCATCTTCTTCTGTCCACCAGTCTTTCAGGTTTCCGTCTTTGTCATATTGACGTCCCTGATCGTCAAATCCATGAGTCATTTCATGGCCGATTACCACGCCGATTGCACCGTAGTTCATAGCATCGTCCGCATTCATATCGAAGAACGGAGGTTGCAGGATAGCTGCCGGGAAGCAGATTTCATTGGTAGTCGGGTTATAATAAGCGTTCACTGTTTGAGGAGTCATCAACCATTCATCCTTGTCTACCGGTTTGCCGGCTTTAGCAATCATTTCGTTGTAATCCCATTCGTTGGCACGCTCGATATTTGCCCAGTAAGAATCATCTTTGATCTCCAGTGCGGAGTAATCTTTCCATTTATCAGGATAACCTATTTTTACATGGAAGGTTGCCAGTTTCTCCAACGCTTTTTCTTTGGTCGGTTCACTCATCCATTCCAAACCTTTGATACGTTCTCCTAAAGAAGTTTGCAGGTTCTTCACCAGTGTAACCATGCGTTCTTTAGCAGCAGCGGGGAAGTACTTTTCTACGTACATCTGTCCTACCACTTCGCCAAGTACACCATCTACGGTACTCACGGAACGTTTCCAGCGAGGTTGCATTTCTTTCTTACCAGACATTGTCCTGCTGTAGAAGTCGAAGTTTTGTGCTTCAAAATCATCGCTTAGATAAGAAGCGGCAGCATCTATCAATCCCCATTGGAGGTACAGTTTCTGATCGTCCAGTGATACGGTATTAATCACATTGGCTACTTCCTTCATGGCAGCAGGCTGACCTACGTTCACTTCGTTCAAATCTTTCAAACCGGAAACGGTGAAATAAGTATCCCAGTCAAAAGTAGGGAAGTTCTTTTTCAGCGTCGCCCTATCCATCTTGTTATAATTAGCATGAGGATCACGCAATTCCACTTGTGAGCGAGCCGCTTTCGCCAGGCGAGTTTCGATGTTCATCACTGCTCTCACCGCTTTCTGTGCAGTAGCCTCATCATAACCTGCTAATTGGAACATCTTGGCGATATGTTCCTGATATTTATTACGGATATTTTTAGTCTGCTCGTCATTCTCCAGATAATAGTCACGCTGTCCCATTCCGATACCACCTTGATAGGTCTGTACGATATTCATGGAACTGTTCATATCATCCGCACTTACAAACATGGTGAAGTAAGGACGGATGCCTTTCTTCTGGCTCTCTGCGATATATGCGTAGATTTCTCCTTTATCCTTGAGAGCGTCAATGGCTGCCAGTTCTGCTTTGATCGGAGCTACACCTTCCTGATTCAGCTTCACGCTATCCATTGCGATATTATAAAGATCACCTACTTTCTGCGCAGCACTGCCCGGTGCGTTATCTTTCTTCGCTGCCAATTCGGCAATCAATGCTTTCAGTTGTTCACGACTGTTTTCGCGCAACATGTCGAATGTACCGAAACGTGAATACTCGTCTGTCAGCGGATGATCTTTCACCCAACCTCCACAGGCATATTGATAAAAACTTGTACCCGGCATAGCCGTGGTATCCAGATTAGCAAGGTCGATACCGGACGTCAGCACGGCCTCTTTCTTACTGTTACATCCTGTTGTCATAAGGCATACGGCAAGAATTGGTAAATACTTGGTTACTTTCATATTGTATAAATAATTAAATAGTCTCTCTAATCAACAATCATCCTACCCGCAGTCCGGCACCGAGGAAGAAGGTGACCGACACCGAGGAACGCCTCGTTCCTCAACGAGAAACACCTGTTTCGACACCGAGAAACAGATACCCGCCAGGAATACCTTCTACCAAGGTATAACGTTTCTCTCACATAGTGCCCGGAAGCATGCGTTTTGTTCTAATTTTTCGTTTCTTCCAGTTCCATCGAAACCCGTTCCCACTCTTCAACAATTGTATCCAACTGCAGTTTCAGTTTTTGATGCCGTTCATAGAGCTGCATATCCGAAGCTCCTTCGGGAGTTGCCATCTTCGCTTCTACGATAGCAATCGCGGATTCGGTTTCCTCTATTGAGGCTTCGCAGTCCGCCACCTGGCGTTCGAGTTTCTTAATCTTCTTATTAAGTTCTTTTTGGGCTTCGTAAGAGAGCTTATTCTCCGAAGGCTGAACGGTTTCAGGTTCATTACCTTTAGCTGAAGCCGTGGGAGAAGCCGACAATCCCGCTCCTTTCTGAAGCTCGTTCAAGCTATCTATCTTTTTCTTTTGCAAGAATTCATAGATACCTCCAAGATGTTCTTTTACAAGTCCACCACCGAACTCATATACTTTAGTCGCAAGTCCATCCAGAAAATCACGGTCGTGGCTGACAAGAATCACTGTTCCGTCAAATTCGCGGATAGCTTCCTTCAAAACATCTTTCGAACGCATATCCAAATGATTGGTCGGTTCGTCCAGAATCAGGAAGTTTACAGGTTCCAGCAGAAGTTTAATCATCGCCAATCGCGTACGTTCTCCACCGGAAAGGACTTTCACCTTTTTATCCGAAGCTTCGCCTCCAAACATGAAAGCTCCCAGTATATCACGTATCTTCAGACGGATATCTCCTGTCGCTACCCGGTCAATCGTATCGAATACAGTCAGGTTCTCATCCAACATTTGTGCCTGGTTCTGCGCAAAATAACCGATTTGTACATTATGTCCGATCGTTAGTTTGCCTTCGAAATCAATCTCGTTCATGATACATTTCACCAAGGTAGACTTACCCTCTCCGTTCTTCCCGACGAAAGCCACTTTCTCTCCCCTGTTGATAGTCAGGTTGACATCATGGAAAACGACATGGCTGCCATACGCTTTGCGCACATCTTCGCAAATCACAGGATAGTTTCCGCTACGACTGGCTGGAGGGAATTTTAAACGCAAGGCGGAATTATCTTCCTCATCTACTTCGATGCGGTCTATCTTTTCCAGTTGCTTGATACGGCTTTGCACCTGTACGGCTTTCGTTGCTTTATAGCGGAAGCGTTCGATGAATTCTTCTGTATCCTGTATTTGTTTCTGCTGATTTTCGTAAGCACGGAGTTGCTGTTCACGGCGTTCTTTACGCAGGACTACAAACTCATCGTATTTCACTTTGTAGTCGTAAATCTGACCGCAAGTGATTTCGATGGTGCGGGTAGTTACGTTATTCAGGAAAGCACGGTCATGGCTGACTAATACGACTGCATTGGCACGTGTAGACAAAAAGTTTTCCAACCATTGGATACTTTCAATATCAAGGTGATTGGTCGGCTCATCGAGCAAAAGCACGTCCGGGCGTCGTAAAAGCAATTTTGCCAATTCAATACGCATACGCCATCCACCGGAAAACTCCGAAGTAGGGCGTTCAAAATCTTCCCGGCTGAATCCCAATCCGAGAAGTGTCCGTTCGATTTCCGCCTGAAAGTTCGTACCGCCCATCATCAGGAACCGGTCGTTTTCATGCGTGAAACGGTCTATCAACTGATGATATTCTTCCGAATCATAGTCTGTCCGTTCGGCCAATTCCTGATTCATCCGTTCCAACTTCGCCTGAAGCTCAAATATATGTTCGAATGCCAGTTCCGCCTCTCCCATCACCGTCCGGTTGTCGGAAAGAATCATGACCTGTGGCAAATATCCGATGGTTACATCTTTCGGAGTAGCTACCACTCCGCGTGTCGGTGACTGCAAACCTGCCAATATCTTCAGCATGGTTGATTTGCCGGCACCATTTTTGCCGACCAGCGCAATGCGGTCTTTCTTATTAATTACATAGCTGACGTCCTCAAAAAGCGGCGTCGCATTAAATTCTACTGATAATCCTTCTACTGAAATCACTTCTGCTTCTGATTTATAACATTTTGGACTGCAAAGATACTGAATATTTATTAGATACTACTTAGTATGATACGTTATGAAAAACAAAAAAAGCAGTCATTCTTATGAATGACTGCTCTCTATCTTAATCAATGGCTCTTCTTTAGAACAACTTAGCAGGATATTCACCGGCATCTACCAATGCCTGAATCTTGTCTACTACGCTCTGACGGTCTTCCGGATAAGTGACGCCGAACCACTTGCTGGTAGTATCCAGTACTTCAACAGTGGCAGTTCCGTCATTAATCAATTTATCTACCATCAATGGGATGAAGAACTCGCTCTTCAGGTTTTCCATATTCTTCGGATCGCTTAGGAAAGTCTTGAAGAATTCCTGGCTGTAAGCGAAGTAATCAGGAGTGAATCCCCAGAAGTTCATACTTACCGGAGTCGTATCGGGAGTAGCCGTCCATTCGCCATCATCACCGATATATTTCACTTCACCGTCCAGACGTTGAATCTTCGTACGTTCTACTACAGATGTCAACAATCCTTTAGCATCTGTACTACAGATACCACGAGATACCGTACCGCTTTCGCTCAATGTATTTCCTACACGGAAACCTACCATCGAATAAACGTTCTTTGAATTTTCAGGAAGAGCAGAAAGGAATTTTCCCATTACCTGGAAAGAATCGCGACCATAGAAGTCATCACAGTTTATCACTGCAAACGGTTCTTTAATCACATCAGCGCCCATCATTACTGCATGGTTAGTACCCCAAGGTTTGGTACGGTCTGCCGGGCAAGTAAAGCCTTCCGGAAGATCGTCGATTGATTGAAATACCAGTTCGCAAGGAATGTGACCTTCGTATTTGGAAATAATTTTATCACGGAAATCTTGTTCAAAATCTTTGCGGATTACAAATACAAGTTTGCCAAATCCGGCATTGATAGCATCATAGATTGAGTAATCCATAATAGTTTCGCCATTAGGACCCAGTCCGTCTAATTGCTTCAAGCCTCCATAACGGCTACCCATACCGGCTGCCAATAAGAATAAAGTTGGTTTCATAAATTGTGTAATATTAAAAGGTTAGTGATGTCAACGGCATCAGATTTCGTTGCAAAATTACAAAAATAGTTGAATCCAACAGGACAAATATCAATCATTATTTACCAAAATCGTACAAAAATCATTCATTAGAAGGGATAACCGATAGCAAAATGTATTCCCAGATTCTTCATAAAGGATCCTGTGACATTGTAATATCCGCTTCGTTCTGTATCGTAAGGCAGATGCAAAGGAATACCGAAATCAAGACGGAACACAAGAATATCCATATCATAACGAATACCGACACCGGTGCCCAAAGCGATCTGTTTCGGGAACGTTTTCAGTTCGAGTTGTGAATTGGGACGGGCCTCATCCTTGCGCATCAGCCAAACGTTTCCTGCATCCAGGAAAGTGGCTCCCCAAATGCTCTTAAAGATACGGAAACGGTATTCTACATTTGCCTCAAAACGGAAAGTACCCGTCTGGTCGAGGTAAGAATAGCGGCTTTCTGCCGGATGGTATCCGCCCGGGCCGATGCTACGTACTGTAAAAGCGCGGATGCTGTTGGCACCACCCACATAGAATTGTTCGCTGTAAGGGGCTATCGTTGCATTACCGTAGGCGAAGAGAGCGCCCAAAGCTACACGGGAAGCAATCTTATTATTCTTGTCCATATTCCACAAATGGCGGAATTCCGTATTCAGTTTCACAAACTGCGCGAAAGGAACGTTCAGCAAACGTTTGTCCTCTTTGCTGAAAGACTGACCGAAAGCACGGTAAATCACCGAGGTCAGGTTACCGGCAGAGGTTACAGTCGATTGCCACCAAATCGGATTTTTAATACCGCGTGCGGAAGCATTATCATAGGTATAGGTATATTCCATTGCAGGAATAAACTGATCTTTCAAACTGATATATAATGCAGGATTGGCATCGGCAATTTCCCTGAACTCTTCCGATTGGTGTTGAAGGACGTTGAATGTCAGTTTAAAAGGGGTGATACTATGCCGGCTTGTACGTGTCGGCTGGAAATCGTAGGTAGCATTTCCGCCGAATGACAACAGTTTATAATACCTGGCACGGTTCAACTGGTCGATGTATAGACGGAATGTAGTGGTAGCCGGGAAGTCAAACTCCCTTTTCCCCCAATGCGGGAAAACCACGCGCGGGAAAGTCAGAGAGGTGGAAACTCCCATCTCCCAGCTGTTCATCAAAGAGCTTTTTTCTCCTCCGCCGGTTTGCCATTCATAAGAGCCTTTCAGCTTCACGTTCCAGCTTTCGCCACCTCCGAATACATTGTTCCGAGTGACGCCGAATGATGCCCCGGGACCGGTTTGGTCGTTACTTTTGGTTACGACATTCAATTCCAGTTCGGCGTCCAGTGGCTTGGCAAATGTGGCCTGCATGGTTACGTTCAACGTATCACAAACGGCTGTCGTATCTTTCGGAGCATATTGCAAATCCAGATAACTGAAGATTCCCAACTGGCTAAGCTTCTCCTGCACCTGCTCCTGTCGATACTGACTGTAAAGACGGGTACGATTGGAAGCCCGCATCTGTGCGTTCCGCACAAACTGTTGATAGTTCAACCAACGATAAAGCATATTCGGACGTACCTGCAATTTCTTATAATAATGTATATTCAGATTCTTATACATCATGCTGTCATTGGGCGCCTCACCATTCTTGCCAAACAGGTAAACAGAAGCATCTCCTACATAGTAAGGACGTTGTGCCGCAGCGGGTAATCCCGGAACGGGAATCAGACGAAGGCTGATATGTCCACCGGGAATCAATGTCGTATCTGCCTGATAAGTCATATAATCAGGACGGAAATAAAAATATCCCCGGTTACGCAACAGCGTACTGATACGGGTACGTTCTTCATCCAGATCTACCACGTTGAATTGCTCGCCGGGACTTATATAAGACATCCGACGTCCCCGTTCCATAATGCGCAACGTTTGAGGAGTGAAGCGCTGATAATAAACCGTATCTATAAAATAAGGATTCTTCATGTCTACCGTATAAAGAATACTTGCTTTCAGGCTGTCTTTCTTATCCACCAAGGTTTCATAAGTCACTTTCCCATTAAAATAGCCATAATCACGGAGCAAGTTAGTAGCCACCTTGATACGCACTTCCGGGTTGACAGTGGAAATAAATACCGGAGGGTTGGCAGCTAGGCGGTTGAACATCCACTTTCCAAATCCCTTTTTATATTTCACAAAGTCGTTATACATCCACATTTTAAAAGGAATAGGCAGAAGGCCTCCTAACATCTTTGTACTGGGAGTTTTGTCAAGAGCCGCATCAATCTCTGTTAAAGCCGTCTCTCCTACCGGTGTTGCCGACTTATTCTCTACCACCGTTTTTCCTCCTGTATAAAGTACCTCCCCTTCAGGCAGGTGTTTTGTCACCGAACAGCCCGAAAACAAAATGATACCAATCAGACAACTTGCTAATATGTTATTATATATCCCTTTCATGCTTACTTCTTTTTCTTAAAGATGAACAGTTCACTGAGTTTGTCCAGTTTCTTGCGAAGTACCAGACCGACTCCTGTTTCCGTAATCTCGCCTTCGAGTACACTCTCGTAGTTTTTATCGTAGAACAGACGAACATAACGGGTTCCGGTTCTATCCAAACGATATTCCAGAGAGATGTTATCGATAAAGGATTCCGCATCATTCGTCGCATTCTCACCTGTAGACACCTTACCTCCGATTACAATCTGGAAACGGTTGTTAAAGAGACGTTGTGAATAACGGAAACTGTAATCCGTACGCTTACCACCCGTATCCGACAAATCGTGATCTTCGATACCGACAGAAACACTGGCATTTTTCAAATTTCCCATCAATGAGTTGATTTGGCTGCTTAATACGGAGTTCAGTGCGGAACCCATATTCAGTTTACCCAATCCACCACCTCCGCCACCAATCGGTCCGGTGCCAAGATAGGTTTTCATAACCATAATATAGAGGGCTTGTTTACCTCTCTCTTCCGCCCCCATAGCTGTCAACTCGTTTTGTATGGTTGCATCTTCGGGAGCAGATACATCAAATGCAAAGGAAAGATTATCCAACCGGTTCTTGACAACAATGGACACATCGAAATTAACCGAACGCGTTCCGCCGTTCTCTCCTTCGGAAACAGAAGCACGGATACGATCGGTTGCTTTGAAGTTCAACATCGGGTCCATGGGGTTTCCTGTCCATTCCACATAGCTACCGTTATCGATAGCAAATTCTTTGGCAGCAATGACAGGTAAAGCATATTTCATCAAACCGCCGCTCAACGTATAGCGTCCGGTCAATGTCAGATCACCTTGCGGAGTATATTTCATAGAGAGGTCACCTCCCCCTTCCAGTTCGACACGATTGTCATTGCTTGCATCCAAATCGACTTTCAAACGGACGGATGGATCGATATGTACCATCATCACCATGTCCAACCCGCCTAAAGAAACAGTCGGCACTTCTTGTTGGACAACTGTAGTGGTGTCGCTAAACGAAGTAAAGGTTACCAGACTTCCCAAACGATCCTGTACCGTCAACGGCGAGTCGGTCAAGATATAGGAAACGTCTGTATTACCCAGTAGGCTCATGTTTCCACGCATGTTCAATCCATCCAACGGCCCTTTCACTGTTGCCCGGAAATCGGCAAAGACTTTTCCATAGACCAGACTCTCACGAGTGCGTTTGGCATCCAGAAGCGTATAGTTCTGCGCCAGCAGATTCAGATTCGCCATCGGTCGGGACATATCCCTGAAATCAACATAACCGTCAATCGTGAATGGAGTTTTTCCTGTTGTATAGATAGCGAATTTATCAAATTCCAACCGATTATTCTTTATCTGTACCGGACGGTCGTCGAACCTGAAATTAGCACCATATTGGCGGGAAAGAACAGAAACGCTATCCAATATCAGTTCGCCATTTATCAAAGGCTGCTCGGTGCTACCCGCAATATTCAGATTACCATCCATATCACCGGCCAGCGTAGCCATTTTATCAGGAATAAATACGTTAGCTACACGTAGCGGGAAATGCTCCAGAGTAGCGTTTACTTCCAGACTGTCTTTTCCTGTCTGGGTTGGAACCAGCTTACCATCCGCCACCATCACTTCCACTTTGTCATGATTCAGATAGGCGTTCAGGTATTGTTTTCCCTGTTCGCCTGGCAGCCAGGTGGCTCCCACTGTCACGTCACCAATTCGTTGACGTTCATAAGTCAATTCATCAATAGCTGCTTCAACCGAAAGTTGAAGATCCTTTTCGGTCTGTACATAGTGCGCTTCCGCAGAGAATAAACCGGTTATTTCCGGGAAGTAAGGAAGTACACTGCTCAAATCAGCCAAACTGATTCTTCGGATTTCCACATCAATATTCTGTAGAGAAACGGTGTCTCCCCGTACAGAATGTACACGGAATCCCATTCCTTCGTCATCCCACATATCTACATTGGCGTATACACGCATATTCTTATGCACATAAATCCAATTATGATTTTCATTGAAATGAAACTTCTGGAAGGCGATTATCGGTTCTTCCGGAATCAAGGTGAGAGCCAGTCCATCGCCTTTTCCTTTGCCCTCGAACAAGGGACGTGCATTGACACCGAGTAATACTCCTGTTTCTCCTTTTCCATTCTTAAAGTCTACCAGCAATTCGGCATCCCGATCACGAATTTCTCCCGTCAGTGTGGTAGAGAAGGAGAATTGCGGATTCTTGGGACCGTTAATAACTCCGGCACGCAATTTCATGAGTGTGGTATCTTGTTTGACGGTAAAGAAGATGGTATCCAATTGCAAGGTATCTACTTTCAAGGCGTGGATAGCGGCTTTTCCATTAATTCCCCAGTTGGGAGCCGTTCCGAATTTCACTGAAGCGTCATGGTAAGCTATCTTCTTGGTAGCCAGGAAATATGCCAAAGGGTTCTCTTGTCCTGCGGAGAAAGAGAAAATAGCAGTTGGCAATGCTTTGCGTAATTCAGCGTGATTCAAGGCTTTCTCATCAATCTGCTTCATCAGTACATCCACAAAATGAGTGGACTGACGAATCAAAGGATTAACACCGGAACGTGCACTCAAATCGAGTTTCATATCTCCGGAGATTAAATGGGTAAATACGCGGTTCTGACGAGCCTCTGCCGAAAAATTGAAAGTCAGCGGACGCTTCATTGGCTCCGGCATGATTCCCAGTTCATGCAAATCCAGTTGGGTGACATCAATCGTTATTTTACCGTCGGGGTAGCTGTGTGCCAGATTGTATTCAGCATCCGTTGTCATTTTCAATAAAGCATTGTCACTTGTCAGATGTGCAGTGACCAATGCGCCTTTAAGTTCTCCCGTCAGATCAAGATTGGAAAGATGGTATTTAGCATAATGAAGCTGATCTAATGAAAGATTCAATTTGGCAAATGAATGGTAGGACATGACATCTAATCCACGACCATTAGCCGCAGCCGAAAGAGAAAGTTCATAGATAGAGTCTTTCGGGAGGAAACTATGAAGTTGCAGATTGTCTATTTTCAGATCAGCCTTATAGACTTCGGTAGTGGTATTTAAGGCTGCATTCACGTCCATAGCTCCTTGTCCTTCTTTCAAACGGAGATTTGCTTTATATTCAGGACCTTTGATATCCACTTTCGCCACCAGATTCATGCTGTCAGGAATGACAAGCGTACCATTAGGCGCTTCTCCCGACAGAGCGGTCAGGAAGTTCAGGTTTTGAGTAGTCATTTTCAGGCCGATGGTTCCGGTGCGTGTGAGGCTGTCGGTGAGGTTTTCCAAAAGGCCACCGCCCTCCAATGCAAAAGCACCCGGCAGGTCTACCGTGAAACGGGAAATCTGCATTTCTTTCAGATTGCCGTCCGTGCCGGCACGGATGACGAGCGGACGAAATGGATAGGCTTCTTTGAAGCTTTCGGGCAGACCGCCGGCAAACAGCATGACGTCTTCTTTGCCGATATAGGCATTGAGACGGGCGGATAAGCGTCCCGTAGTGGGGATATTGACCAGTTCCCAATAGGTATGGGCAGATAAATCGATTTCAGAATGGGGAGTGTTCAGTTTCAAACCAGGAACACAGATAACTGAATCATTGGAGTAGGCTCTACCCGTCAGGGAAGTGACGCTCAATCCGGAACGTTCGTTCATGGTAAACTCACGAATGACTGCGTTCATATCCCTCCCTTTATACAGCAAGGAATCCAGAGCGATGCGAATATCCCGGACGGCAATATGAGAAGCGTCGAAGCCCTCTGCCGGTTGAGCAGTTCCGGTATCATAGCTGGCGGAGGTTCCCGATAATAAGAACTTCTTCAAGTCGTAGTACTGATTCTTCAAATCTGCTTGAGCATCATCGATGGCTGCTTCTCCAATATGGGCCGCCATACGCATGGAATCAGCAGGAAGTTGCATACTGAACGATACATTTTTCAATTTCAACTGATGAAGAGCTACTTTCCAGTTGATCGGAGCAGAAGCTGTGGTATCTTTGGGCGTAGTTGTGGTATCATTCATCAGTAGCTGCACGTGAGTGTCGGATAGTTCGACCTGATTGATTACCGCTAGTTCATTAGACAGATCGACGCCATGACTTTGCAGGAAGAAACGTCCCAAAACGCCTTTAATATTCATTCCCTCCATCAAATCGGCTGAATTAACGGCTACCCGGCTCAAAGTGACTTCATCCACTTCTACTTTTCCTTTTATCAACGGCCATGCCTGTACACGAACATTGAGACTTTCCAAAGACAAAAGGGTATCCGGCTGTTGAATAACCTCCACGCCACGTACCAACAGATTAAGCGGGAAACGAAGGTCTATCCGCTCCACCTGAATCTGCATGCCGGTTGCTTTAGAAGCGTATGCAGTAACCTCCCGACGCAAAAGATTCTGAACGGGAGGAACATAAAGCAATACCATTAGTATTACAAAGAGTATTATAGGAGTAAGCAATATCCAGCTTACCCAACGTATCCATTTTCGTTTCATGTAAAATGTGTCAGTGTAAATAAGGTGACACAAAGTAAACAAATTATTTTGAAAAAAGGTTTGGGTAATAGTAAGAAAGATACAGATAGTAGCCAAGGAGTAGAAGAAAACGGCTTATTGGGTATTCTTCATTACCTCCAAATAATGCTCCGCTTCACTAATTATTTTACGGACAGCTTCTAATGTATTGAATGTTGTTTCTTCTATTTTTTCCGAAAATTCTTCTCCACGACAAGCCTCCAACCATTTTAATGGGGCGATAGTTTCCTCCGCTCCGATCATTGTGAAAAGAGGGAGAAGTTTATGCGCCATGGCAGCTATCCCATCCACTTCTTTTTCATTCAATGCTTGTTGCATCCGTTCGACATTCTTGCCTGTCTCTTCAATAAAAGTGTGAATGATGGAGTATGCTGCTTCCGGATCATCTTCAGAATAAGCAGTCAGTGCAGAAAAGTTGATCCCGACAGTTCCCATATCTTCTGTTATATGCGCTTCATCGGCCGAAAGTTGACCTTCATTTACTGTTAGCAACAATTCCTTTACTGTAAACGGTTTATGCAAACAACCGGCAAAACCATGTTCATGTAAAGCGGCTTTATCCATTTCACTACGGGCAGTCACAGCAATAACAGGGATTGTTTTTGCTTGTGGTATATTAGAAGCCCGTAATAGTTTTACCAGATCAAACCCGTTAATAGCAGGCATTTGTATATCTGTCAGCAATACATCGAAGACGGAAGAGCGAAGTTGTTCAATCAGCTGTTCCAGCTGTTCACAACATACGGCATCAATACCATGCTGTTTCAACATGGCAGCAGTCAGATTCAGCTGAATCTTATCGTCATCAATCAAAAGCACACGAATGACTTTCATGGGAGGAATGGCAACCGACTGTTTGGGAGCGTATGGACTTTCATTCTCCGAAGATTCACTTTCCGGAGATTCGCTCTCTGCAAGGGATTTACCTACCGGATACAGAGGCAGAACGACCGTAAAACAGCTCCCCTCACCTAATGTACTTTGCACGTCAATTGTTCCCTCAAGTAAGGTAACCAGCTTCTTCACAATAGACAATCCAAGCCCGAATCCTTCTTCTCCCTGTGCACCGGAAAGACGTGTAAACTCCTGGAAAATGCGTTCACGATCTTCTGACGCCATTCCTTTTCCTGTATCGGCTATGGCAATGGTTAACTTTGAAGAATCATAACCGGCTGTCAGACTGATCTCGCCTTTTTGAGTAAATTTTACGGCATTGGACAAAAGGTTATTCACAATTTGCCGGAGTCGCAAAGGATCGCTGATATATCCTCCGTTCAGTTCCGGAGCGACGTGACATTGCAAGGCTAATCCTTTGGCAGCAGTCAGAGGTTCGAAACTGACATAAATTTCATCAAATAGCTGGGAGGGGTTAAAGGTTACGCGATTCACTTCCGCTTTATTGAGATCAAGCCGGTGGAAATCAAGCAAGTCACTGACTAACTTCAATAAATGTTCTGAAGAGCTTTTCATATTGTCGAGGTAGAATCGTTGCCGTTCATCTTCTGTCAATCGGGACAGGAGTTCGGTATATCCCATAATTGAGCCTAACGGAGCTTTAAAATCATGGGTAATGGCAAGCATTAATTTTTCACGGGCGATCAGCAAATCTTCCGCCCGTTTATTCGCCACCTCCAATTGCTGGCGGTAACGGTTGCTACGGGAAATATCCCGCATAATCAATATCAGGAAAAAAGCCGATAATAGTACGGCACCAACCGCGATACCGCCGATGATACGTGCCGACCGCATCCTCACTTCCTGCTGAAGTTCGGCATCCTGACGGGCACGCAAGGTCATTTCTTCCTCATACTGTTTAATCAAGCTATCCATCCGTGCCGTCAACTGCGTATTCATCCGCTGGTACTTTGTACTGGTACGCCGGATTGTTTTCCTCCGTTGCAACCGTTTTTCTTCGGTAGCCATGCGGATTTTCTGCTGAAGAGAATCTTTAGAAGTGGTCGGTTGGAGAATGGTATCAGTGGCTACTTCCAACGATGTATTTACTAATACGGCACTGTCTTGTTTAGAAGGGGAAAACACTTCGGCGAGTCGTTTGAAGAATCCCTTCTTTTTAGGAGTAGTGATTAACGAGTCACGTTTGGTGATGACCCGATGTTGTACCCGTTGCTGGGTAATCACAGAATCCTGTTCGGAAATGATTTCTTCGATTTCCGAAGCAGAGAGAAGGCTGTCGTTTGCCTCACTTAGCACCCGCAACATCTGAATCGTGTTTTGATCTTTCTCATGGAGAAGGGTCAATAAACTGTCTGTTCTTAAATTCTGTTGATCGTCGGCGGCCGACAATGCTTCCATCTCACGATGTACAAACACCAGCGAGAAAAGGAGGATCGCCAGCAACAAAGTGTAACCGGCGGTTATTTTCAACTTTGTAAAACGGAAGGAAGCCATTGGGGTTAAGTATTAAGTTTTAATTATCAAGTATTTAGCATCAGGTTTTGGGGTGAGGTTCGGGGAGTTTCGTCATGTGATGAAAACGCCACCAAAGCATCAATCCTGCGCTCGTCAAACCAAAAGGAAATGCCATCCAGACACCTACTACTCCCCATCCCATGACAAAGCCGCAGAAATAACCTACAGGAAGAGAAATAATGAAATAGGCGACAAAGGCGATAATCATCATTAGTTTTACATCTGAAATTCCACGCAAAGCATTGGCGAAAGTAATCTGCAGTCCGTCGCCAAACTGGTAAACGAGGAAAGGGAAGATTAGAGAGGTCACCATAGCAGCCACTTCCTGACTGTCGGTAAACCAGCCTCCCAAGTAATTCCGGCAAAGGAAGACAATCAAAGAAAGCACAACGCCCAATGTCATCATCAGATGAAAACCTGCATAGGCAGAACGACGTACATTGATGATGTCATTCTGACCTTTGAAGTTACTGACACGAACAGCCACAGCAGCACCCATACCGTAATACATCATAAATGTAAACTGCGAAATAGCCAGCATAACCTGATGAGAAGCCAGAGCGATAGTACCCAGCCAACCGATCATGATCGCACTTAGACTAAAAGAGGCTGTCTCCATTCCCATTTGAAAAGCAACCGGCCATCCAAGTCCATTCAAGCGTCCAAATACAGCTCGTGACCATCCCAAACGGAAAAAGCCAATCTTATAGCGGACAAAACGCGGACTACGCATAAAGATGATGATAAATATAATCACCATCACGATACGCGAGAACAGCGTGCTGACACCTGCTCCCAACAGACCTAACTCGGGCAATCCGAGCTTTCCATAAATCAGGATATAGTTTCCTATGATATTCAAGACATTTCCACCAAGCAATATCCACATAGCGGTTTTTGTATCCGTAATTCCGTCTGTAAACTGCTTGAATCCATTGAAAAGCATGACAAACACTAGTGAAGCGAGCAAAACAAGGTAATACGGTTTAATCAGGGGAATCAATTCTTCCGGCTGTCCGAGACGTTCTATATTTAGATAAAGAACAGTCATACAGACAGTCAGCAGCAATGCAACCATCAGGTTTGCCAGCAAACTGTTGCGTAAAGCCTGTCCCGCAGGGGCATACTGGCGGGTTCCATACAAACCTCCCACAATGGGAGTCAGCCCATACGAAAAACCCGTACTGAAAATAATCGCCAGATTGAACACATTATTGACGAAGGAAGCTGCTCCCAGCTCAATCGTACTATGATGCCCGATCATTAACGTATCCGCAAATCCAAGAACGATTACTCCTATTTGACCGATCACAATCGGCAGTCCGAGAAAAATTAGTGCTTTATAATGCTCTTTATATGTACTATAAATATGTCTCATTTACTTTTCCGTTACCTAAACGTATCTCCATTTTCAGGCAAAGGGATTTTCCCCTTTCACTGATAGATTATAAAAAGGGAGAATTTAATTTTGTTGTTTCTTATAATATAGTATTACTCCGTTCTCCTTACGGAAAGCAGATTGAGCTACCGCCCGCAATTGTTCAACCGTGACAGACCGATAACGATCGACCTCTTTTTCCATGTCCTCCGCCCGGCCAAGCAATTCGTACCAAGCCAGGTTGGTTGCCACATTCAAATAATTGATGTTGCCGAATATCTGGGTGGACTCAAATTTGTTCTTCACTTTTTCCAGTTCCTGTTCGTCAACCAATTCTTGCTGCAACAGTTCCAGTTCTTCCCGCACTGCCGCTTCCGCCTGTTCCAGGGTGACACCTGCCGAAGGTTTACCACTAATATGGAATAACCCCGCATCTACACTGCCGGAAATATAAGCATCTATACTCGAAAATAATTGTTTCTGTTGTACCAAACGCTGGTTCAACCGGCTGGAACGTCCGTTGCTCAACACATCCGACAAAATATCAAATGCATAATAATCCGGATGGCAATGGGCAGGCATGTGGTATGCCATAAATAAAGAATCGAGAGGAACATTTCTCTCTACCGTCAGCCGCCGTTCTTCCGTCTGTTCCTGTTCTTGTGGCAGGTTCCGTTGAGGAACTTCCCGACGAGGAATAGAGCCGAACCATTTTTCCGTCAAAGCAACCACTTCTTCGAAAGAGATATTGCCGGTCACAGCTAATATAGCATTATTAGGAGCATAAAAACGGAAAAAGAATGCCTCCACTTCTTCCAGCGTAGCATTGGCAATATGCGACAACTCTTTTCCAATCGTAGGCCATTGATAAGGATGTGCCCGATAAGCCAGAGGACGCAAAAGATGTCCGATATCCCCATAAGGCTGATTCAAACAACGCTGTTTGAATTCTTCTATTACTACTCCCCGCTGTACCTCCAGACTCCGTTCGCTAAAATCAAGACTCAACATCCGGTCAGATTCCAGCCAAAAGCCGGTTTCTACGTTCTGACGAGGTACAGTGAGGTAGTAATTGGTTATATCATTATTCGTCCAGGCATTATTCTCTCCACCCGCCAGTTGAAGCGGCATGTCATAATCGGGAATATTCACCGACCCTCCGAACATCAGATGTTCGAACAGATGGGCAAAACCAGTATGCTCGGGATCTTCGTCGCGAGCTCCCACATTATATAATATATTAAGGGCAACCATCTGTGTACTTTCGTCTTGCGAATGTACCAAACGTAACCCATTATCAAGAATATGCCTGTTGATTTTCATATATTTCAGTCAAGTATTGTCACCTTTGTTATCTTTACATCTTCTTCGGGACGGTCGCTGCGGTCCGTTTTCACCTGCTGGATTTTATCCACAATATCCAAGCCTTTCACAACTTCGCCAAACACTGTATATTCGCCATCCAGATGTGGAGTACCACCTACCGTTGTATAGGCTTCAATCTGTTCCGGAGTGAAATGAAATTCCGGTTGTTTAGCTGCCATTTCCTGTGCCTCTGCAAACAACTTTTCCTGCAAATCATAAAGACCGTTTTCGTCATTTGCTTTTCGCATCTTATAAATTTCTTTCATGTGTTTCTGTGCCAGCGTATTGAAAATAACATTAATCTTATTCTCATTCATCTGGCTTTCCATACCCAGCAAGGTAGAGTCATTGAACACCTTACCTGTCACGATATAGAACTGACAACCGGAAGATTCTTTCTTCGGGTTCACATTATCTCCCTGACGGGCAGCGGACAGGGCACCTTTCTTATGGAAATATTTAGGATATACAAATTCAGCGGGAACAGTATAACCTACATCTCCCGTACCCAGCATTTTTCCTTTCGGTGCATTCTTTGAGTCCGGGTCACCAGCCTGAATCATAAAATCTTTGATAACACGATGAAACAGTGTGCCTTCATAAACACCGTCCTTCACCAGTTTAATAAAATTATCACGATGTTTCGGTGTCTCATTATATAGTTTCACCTCGATATCTCCTACAGTTGTCTCAATCTTTACCAACGTTTCTTTATCCATGTCTCCTCCTTTTTTTGTTCCGGTTTTGCAGGCAGTAAGTCCGCAAAACGATATGGTTAATATTATCAATAGAATCTTTTTCATAACACTTTTATTTAATTTAAGTTTGCAAATATACCACTTTCGCCTAAATCCTCTTACCTTTGTGACTTAAAAGAATCAAAACCTGACATGATGAGCTCCATATTGATCGTTGAAGATGATATCACTTTTGGAATGATGCTAAAAACCTGGCTAGGCAAAAAGGGCTTTGAAGTATCATCAGTGAGTAATATTGCCCGCGCCCGAAAACATATCGAAAGCCAAAACGTCGATCTGATTTTATCAGACCTGCGACTACCCGACCACGAAGGTATCGATCTGCTGAAATGGATGAATGAACAAGGCATGGACATTCCTTTAATCATCATGACTGGCTATGCGGATATACAATCCGCCGTACAGGCAATGAAACTGGGAGCACGTGATTATATAGCCAAACCGGTAAATCCGGAAGAATTACTGAAGAAAATTTCTGAATGTCTGCAGTCTGAAAAGAGTCCTGCTACTCATAACGTTGCTAAATCTTCTTCTAAAAAAGGTGCTTCTACTTCATCTAAAGATTCAACAGAAAATCATCGTGCTTATCTGGAAGGAGAAAGTGATGCAGCCAAACAACTCTACAATTATGTAGGTCTGGTAGCTCCGACCAATATGTCCGTACTTATCAACGGTTCCAGCGGAACAGGAAAAGAGTATGTGGCGCACCGTATTCATCAACTTAGCAAACGAAACGATAAACCGTTTATTGCCGTAGATTGTGGTTCTATCCCCAAAGAACTGGCTGCTTCCGAATTTTTCGGTCATGTGAAAGGTTCGTTTACAGGTGCGTTGACAGATAAAACGGGTGCTTTCGTTGCAGCCAACGGTGGTACTATCTTTCTGGATGAGATCGGAAACCTTAGTTATGAAGTGCAGATACAACTGCTTCGTGCCTTGCAAGAGAGAAAAATACGTCCGGTAGGTTCTACACAGGAGATATCGGTAGATATTCGTCTGGTATCTGCCACCAATGAGAATCTGGAACAAGCCATTGAAAAAGGTACTTTCCGTGAAGACCTTTATCATCGTATCAATGAATTTACCCTCCGTATGCCCGATCTGAAAGAACGGAAAGAAGATATTCTGCTCTTTGCCAATTTCTTCCTCGATCAGGCAAACAAGGAACTGGATAAACACCTGATTGGTTTCGATGCAAAAGCATCGCAAGCTTTAATGAATTATCATTGGCCGGGAAATTTGCGCCAAATGAAGAACATCGTCAAAAGAGCAACTTTATTGGCACAAAGCAGTTTCATTACTTTATTGGAATTGGGGACCGAGCTTTTAGAAACTCCTGCATCCAGCAATACGAGCATTGCATTACGCAATGAAGAGACTGAAAAAGAGCATATTTTGGAGGCGCTACGCCAAACAGGAAACAATAAGAGTAAAGCAGCGCAATTACTGAATATTGATCGAAAGACTTTATATAATAAATTGAAATTATACAATATTGATTTGTAACAAGTTACATTCTTGCATTTTCTCAAGTGTTCTCATGCCTATGAGAAAATTTTCTCAATGCAATGAGAAAAAATTCTCACTACTATGAGTATTTATTCTCATCACGGTGAGAAATGATTCCTTTTTGTAGTGCTCGAACTTATCTTTAACCGAATCTATCGCATTACCAGATATTATTAATTTTAATGCATATTCCATAGAATAAAATGACCCCCATGAATAAAAAAACATTATTACCTCTTGCATTTGTGCCACTCGCTGCAACCAATCTGCAAGCACAAAGCAATATGCAAATAGAACACGCGGACAAACGTCCAAATATCATTCTCTTTATGGTAGACGATATGGGATGGCAGGATACTTCACTCCCATTCTGGACACAGAAAACACACTATAACGAATTGTACGAGACTCCCAATATGGAGCGGTTAGCCAAACAGGGAATGATGTTTACTCAAGCGTATGCCAACAGTATCAGTTCTCCTACCCGGTGCAGCCTCATCACCGGAACAAACGCCGCACGTCACCGAGTAACTAACTGGACGCTGCAAAAGAATACAATGACAGACCGTAAAGATAGCATTCTGGCAGTCCCTGACTGGAATTACAATGGAGTAAGTCAAGTGTCCGGCACTAATCATACTTTCGTAGGAACCTCCTTCGTGCAACTGCTAAAGAACAGCGGTTATCATACTATACATTGTGGAAAAGCCCATTTCGGAGCGATAGATACTCCAGGGGAAGATCCGCATCATTGGGGATTCGAGGTAAATATTGCCGGACATGCGGCCGGTGGACTTGCCAGTTACCTGGGAGAAGAGAACTACGGACATACCAAAGATGGGAAAGCGGTATCACTGATGTCTGTTCCCGGATTAGAGAAATATTGGGGAACGGAAACCTTTGTAACTGAAGCATTGACGTTGGAAGCCATTAAAGCACTGGATAAAGCGAAAAAGTATAATCAGCCTTTCTATTTGTATATGTCGCAATATGCCATCCACATTCCTTTGAACAAAGATATGCGCTTCTATGAGAAGTACAAGAAAAAAGGAATGACAGACCATGAAGCTGCTTATGCCACACTGATTGAAGGAATGGATAAAAGTTTAGGTGATTTAATGAACTGGCTGGAAAAGAATGGAGAAGCCAACAACACTATTATCATTTTTATGAGTGATAACGGAGGACTTGCATCCGAATCCGGATGGCGTGACGGCAAGCTGCATACACAGAATTATCCATTGAACAGTGGTAAAGGTTCTACTTATGAAGGCGGTATCCGCGAACCGATGATTGTCAGTTGGCCGGGAGTAGTAGCTCCGGGAAGCAAATGCAACAACTACTTGTTGATAGAAGACTTCTACCCTACTATTCTTGAAATGGCAGGTGTCAAGAACTACCAGACAGTTCAACCGATAGACGGTATCAGTTTCATCCCTCTGCTGAAACAGACAGGCAACCCAGCTAAGGGTCGGAGTCTTTTCTGGAATATGCCTAACAACTGGGGAAATGACGGTCCCGGAATCAACTTTAATTGTGCCGTTCGAAACGGTGACTGGAAATTGATTTATTACTATGGAACAGGAAAGAAAGAGTTATTCAACATACCTGATGATATAGGGGAAAGCAACGACCTTAGTGCACAGCATCCGGACATCGTGAAGAAACTTTCTAAAGAGCTGGGCAACTTTCTAAGAAAAGTAGATGCACAACGACCGACTTTCAAAGCGACAGGTAAACCTTGTCCCTGGCCGGATGAAATTAAGTAAATAGATTACCTAAATAAAAGAACTGTGGCGGGGAGTGTGGAATAATTCCACACTCCCCGCCACAGTTTCCACACACTCCACACATACTTCCCCACTATCCTAATTGGCATCATCTTCCTCATTCCCTTATTTATCAATCACTTATCATACAATATCTAATTTTGGCACGCGCTTTGATCTTTAATTAGACGTTAGCGAAAAGCAATAACCGATTCCTTAACACAAAGGTAGAGAATTGAAAACATATGTCTAATAATCATTAAAGCAAACGATTATGAAAAAATTAGTATTAGTAGTAGCAATGTTTATGTTTGTTTGTGGTGGTTCATTCCTTGTAAAGGCTCAGAGTTCTGCAGAAGCTGTGACAGCCCCGACAGAAATCAATGCAACAGTTGTCAATGATACAGTAGTAAAAGATACTGTAACTAAAGAAGACGCGCCTGCAAAGGCATCACTGGTTGCACTCGCCGCCAATGTCAATGATACAGTTGTCACAGACACTACATCAAAAGACAAACCGGCTGAGCCTGTCAAGGAATAACCTTGCCAACAACATGCAGGACATAGTCTGCCGAAGAATAGTAAGCACACTACAAAAAAAGCCATCCCTACTTTCGTCTATTCCGGGGATGGCTTTTTTATTATCCTATCTTCTTACAATCATTCTGTAGGAGTACTTGTTTCCAATATCGGATCTGTTTTCCAACTTGAAACAATATTTGCCGCCTCTGCTTCGAAGCTCTTTCCTGCCAAGGACACAAATGTCTTGGTATTACCATTTCCATTATTGAATAACCAATTAGCTACCATTCCATCCTTATCCTCACTCAACAACTTGCCGCTCTGCTCGGAGATCTGTTGATCCGACAAGGCTTTTGTCCAAATACGGGCATAACTGATAGCTCCGTTCAACCGGCGTTTACCATCAGACTGGCCGATGTAGAAATCAGAAGTAAGATTGATCTCTTTCAAATCATCCGGCGTACCGTTTGATAATTGAAGCGTTTCTCTGACACCATTTACATACAACGCAATCCGCTCGCTTCCGCTCTTACTATTATCCAATACCACAGCCACATCATACCATTTATTGGTTTCTATCTTAGTAGAGCCCTCATAGCGAATACTACCTTTATCATCTGCAGCAAGCTGAAGGAAACGTTCCTCATCATTGCTTCCTCCCTTATGCACGTCGACACGCAGCAGGAATTTCTTCTCTATACCCATCACCGTATTAATCCGGGCATTTCCATTGTCATTGCCATTCAACGACTCAATATTGAAACGAGCCTCAAATGTGATCGTACTCAAATTCTTTAGCGATTCATCTGCCGTACCATTATATTCAAACGGTACTTTAAAGTAATTACCACTACCTAGGTTCGCTACTTTATCTGCCTGTACCACCGTAACGGTCAGACTTAATTCCTGTTCCGCTTCGTCTCTGACAAACACGGTAGTGATACCCGCTTTTTTACCTATTAAATTGAAACGAGTGTCATCCACCTGCTGAATAGCTACAATCTCTTCATTCTCTGCTGTCAGACTATAACCTCCGTTCCCTTTTTCTACCGTAATCATGATCTTATTGTTGACTCCCACTCTCGGTGTCAGATTGGAGACATCGATAGAAATCGGATTTACCGTCACCTGAACCACTGCCTGTTTTCCTTTATGGTCTGTAAAAGTCACTGTTGTATGTCCGTTCTTCAAACCTGTCAAAGTATAGAAAGGACGGAACTGATCTGTATTAACCATGCTGACAACCGTTTCATCCTCCACCTCATAAGACAATTCATCATTGCTGGAAAAGTTTCCCATGCTGACAATCAGTTGCTTTTCACCGGCAACTTCCAAGATCACCTCCGGTTCATTCACTTCCAATTCAAATACACCTACATTCACAGAAATATTGGCAACTACTCCTTCTCCATCCATTACTTCGACGGTAGTGGCCCCATTCTGTGAGCCACTTTTTACAGTTATCAATTCGCCGGAAACGGTAGCCGTTGCAATGGCAGTGTTGAAACTTCTCACGGTATAGTTTCCGTTTCCAACCACTACATTCACTTTGGCTTCCTCATTCTGCCCGATACGTATTACCGGTTTGTTCACAATCAACTCTATCAAGTCTTTAGCCACATCGTCGTCGTCATCGTCATCACAACCTGTAACGGCAAACGATAATACCGACAAAAACAACAGACACATATATGTATAGATTCGTTTCATCTGATTTTCTTTTTAAAGTTATACATTCCTACCGGTTTACCATCCGGGATTTTGTTCAATGGTCGGTGTCTTCTGCAACTCACTCTGGCGAATCGGGAACAGATAATGCTGAATAGAGAACGTACGTTCTTCCACGCAGAAACGCTCCATTCTATATTTCACACCGTCAACCGTAATGGCCCCATTCTCATCCTGCACCGGACGCATTCCGTTAATCATTCGCTGGCAACGGGGCAATGCACCGTTATTGGCAGCCCAGTATTTCTGTGTACGTTTTGAATTGTCACTCCCGCTCGATTTCCAAAGGCTTTCCTTTGCTAGCTCTTCCTTACTGGTGGGCTCCAGATACAAGCGGCAAGTCCACGGACGTTTTCCTTCATAAAAAAGTTCCACGCGACGTTCGCGCTGAATGTATTCACGCATCAACTGTTGATTAGTCTTTACTTCCGGCGGCATCGGTTTCATAAAAGAACGTTCACGAACCGTATTCACCAATTTATAAGCTTCATCGATATCCTCGCCCAATTCATTACAAGCCTCTGCATAAATATAAATAAACTCCGGAAGACGCCAGATGGCGGGCGCATTGATACTGAAGTTACCGGATTTGTTCCATGACTCCTGTTGGAATTTACGTAAATAATAACCGGTAGTAGTTGCATTGGTAGCACCAATCTTATCGGAACCACTCGCCGTATTGATCGTTTTCGACTCGTTCTTATTATTACGGTAAGGAGCTCCGTGATAAATTACATCGCGATAGAAACGCGGGTCACGAGTACCTTTCACATACGGATTAGTATCATCATAGCCACCTTTGCGGGCTTCTGCCGAATATACCGGATAGCCATAATCACCTACGATATATTCGTATTCATCCACTTGTTCCTGCACCGGTTGCTGGCGCGAACTTCCCTCACGGCTGGGCGGATAAATATCACCCTGCCATGCCTGATCCTTGCTCTTCGTCATAAAGAACACATACTCATTGGCAAAGGCATCCATATCATAAAACATATCCCACAAACGAGCATATACACGGCTGTCATTCAGATTACCGTCAGCCGGATCCTTGAAATCATTTGCATCATGTTTCGTATAGAGAGAATAACGCTTGGTTCCGCCGACTTCGAAATCCAGAACGGCTTTAGCCGCTTCTTTGGCTTTTCTCCAACGAGTAGCATCATAAGCATACTCATTTTCAAACACACGACGCAAGTTGTATCCATATTGAGAAGCACCGTTCCACAACGGAGTAGCCGCTACCCAGCGAACAAAAGAAATCAATCCCAGACAGGCTCCCTTATCCACACGCCCAAAATTCTCGGAAGTTTTCACATATTTATTAGGAACCATGCCATAAGCAGTTTGCGCATCCGTCACAATCTTTTCAACCATCGAATGAACAGATTCTTTCTTGAAGTCCATATTATCTCCGGCATTAATCACACGGTCAATATAAGGAGCTTCGCCATACATACGCAATAACAGCATGTGGAAATAACCACGCATGAAATACATCTCACCGATACGGTTGCGAAGATCACCATCCTGCTGTGGGTTGTCGGGCGTGTTATACTTCTGTACATTTTCTATAATCAGGTTCGCTTTACGGATTCCTTCATAAAGAGCTTCCCAATATTGCCCTACACTACCGGGCAAAGAATTCGGGTTCCAGGCACCGTTATTGAAGTTATTCGTAATGTTTCCCTCTACGTTGGTTCCTTCACATTCGTCCGTAATGGCACTGTTGCTGAAGTGCTCGAAGAACACCAGCGGACGGTCTGCTTTCTTTGCAGCCGCGTATACGTCGGAAACCAGTCCGTTCACTTTTTCGTAACGGGCAAAAACGTCCGCTTCCGTAATATTATCATCATCGTCCCGATCCAGGTAATCGCTACATGAAGTAAAGACCAACGGCAGGACCAATAAAGCAATTGCTGAAAATCTATATAACTTTTTCATATTTCTATCTTATTTAGAATGTTATATCAATACCAAAATTGAATACCTTTTGAATAGGATACCAGGAAGCTCCGTCTCCGGATTTCGTTTCCGGATCTATATCCACATCACCCAGTTTATCAAAAGTCAACAGATTCAGACCTTGTACATAGATACGTGCCTGTTGCACATGGAATTTACGTAATAATTTGGGTGATACATTGTAACCAATTTCCACATTCTTAAGACGCAGGTAGGAAGCATCATACAAAAACAAACTACTGTTTCCATTCTTGTTGTTATCATGTGTTCCATAATGCAATGCCGGATATTTGGCAGTAGCAGCCGTTTCCGGTGTCCAACGGTCCAGATGCATTTTCTTCACACGTCCGATCTTATCTTGTTCAAATTGCGGGAAGTCAAATACAGCAGCCCCATTCAACAGAATAGATGATTTTGTCGCACCTTGCAATAATACACTAAAATCAAAGTTCTTATACTGGAAACCGAAAGGAATACCGAACATCAGTTCCGGACTACGCGGATTTCCCATTGCTGTACGGTCTTCATCATCAATCACTCCGTTACGATCCAAATCCTTATAAACAACATCTCCCGGAATTAATTGTCCCCACGGCTGATAACCGATCTTGTTCAAACGGTCAGCCTCTTCCTGATCGGCTACAAAATGATCGAACACATAGACGAAGTTTTCGTATAAGCGTTTACCGGTTTCTTTACGCCAGGAGTTCTTGCGGGCAACTTCCGCTTTATATTCCAAACGGTTGCGGGAGAAAGTCAGGTTCGGACGAATATAGTAACGGAAATCCTTTCCAATCTTATCATTCCAGCTCAATTCGATATCCACACCGCGGTTGCTTACTTCACCCAGATTCTGTAAAGCTGCATCTTTACCTACAATATCCGGATATCCCATGATACCGTCACTATTCATATCTGTAATAATGTCAAAACGATATTCATAAAATGCATCTATCGTCAATGCCAAACGTTGGTTCAGGGTAGTAAAGTCAATACCGACATTCAGTTTACGGGCTTTCTCCCAAGTCAGATTCGCATTAGCCAGATTACCTTCGGAAGTACCGCCTACATTCGTACCAAAGTTATTACCGAAATCATAACCGCTGCCACCACCGTAGAAAGCCAGATATGGGAAACGGCTGCTGACATTGTCACTACCTACCAAACCATAGGAGGCTCTTACTTTCAGGAAGTCAATCCAGGAAGCCTTTTTCATAAATTCCTCTTCAGAGACTACCCAACCGATTGAACCAGCTGGGAAGAACCCGTAACGTTTGCCCGGAGCGAAGTTTTCGGAACCATTGTAACCGAAGTTAAATTCCATCAGATACTTCTGATTATAATAATAAGCAAAGCGTCCGGTGATACCCTGGCTATGATAAGCCAGTTCATTGTTAACAGTACGGTTACCACGGTTTGCCAATAACATGGCGGTCACTTCGTGGCGGTTGCTAAACAAACGGTTGTAATCCAAACGTGCCTGTATATAAGTACGTCCGTCAGAAGCGTTATGACTGAATCCGTTGCCAATAGTCTGGTCAATATCATATTTGTTACCCGTTTTGTAAGCACCCGTATAGTGTCCGCCTGCCATATAAGCATCCGAACCTTCGATCGGCATAAACGTCGCATATTTCGGATATTCACGATAACCGTCTTTGTAAGTATCCAGTTTACGATTAATCCAGCGTCCTTCAGAAGCATCATAAGAGAACATCACTTCCGCTTTTAATCCTTTCGTCAGAAATTCCATATCCAGATTCATGGCAAAACTACCATTCAGATACGTGTTCTTTTCATTCAGATAACCGGTACGGCTCAATTCACCCAGAAGATTGTAACGGTAGATATTGTCACCATAAAGCATTCCACGAGGATTTTGCTGAATGTATTCCTCATTCTGCGGATGCGCATTTTCTTCCACCAGGATGGGCAGATATGGAGGCTGGGTAGCACAGATGGTCATCAGGCGACCGGCTGTTGTACCCGGTGCATTACGGTCGGTAATACGGGCCCCCAAATCCAAACGGGTACTCAAATAACGATTAATGTTGATATCGATGTTCGAACGGAAGTTGTAACGGGTGAACTTGGTTTGCGAGTCATATTCACCGGCATTCGAATATTTGTAGTTACCGCCTTGTGAAAAGTAATTGGCCAATACATAATAACGTACCTTGTCCGTACCTCCACGAATGGAGAGGCTGACATCTTCCTGCAAACCGGGTTTGAAGGCAAAATCATAATAATCCCAGTCATATCCCAAACCATCGGAATTGTCTCCTTTCGCACGGCGGAAATTGTCAATCGCCTGTTGAGAGAAAAGGTTCAAACTGCTGATGTCTGCGCCCGTCATCTTGGCATCGTTCAATCTGGCTTCATTATATAAAGTTGCATAATCGGCAGAGCCTAAATATTCGGGGAAACCGATCGGCTGGTTAATACCGATAGAGGCTTTCAGGTTCACGGTTGCCTTTTCCGCTGCCTTACCACGTTTGGTAGTAATAACGATTACACCATTTGCACCACGGATACCATAAGCGGCAGTGGCCGAAGCATCTTTCAGGATAGTGAATGTTTCAATTTCATCCGGTGCGAGGTAACTCATGTCACGTTCGATTCCATCGACAATGACAATGGCACTCTGGTTACCGTAAGTTGCCTTACCACGGATAAACAATTCACTTTGATCCACACCCGGTTCACCACCCGCATACTGGTTTACAATCAACCCCGGCAGACGTCCGGCAAGCGCATTGTTGATATTGGCAGTAGGACTTTGCGTCAGATCTTTTGTCGTGATGGTAGCAACAGAACCGATCATCGTTTCTTTACGTTGTTTGGTATAACCTACCACAACCACTTCCTGCAAGGCTTTCGTATCTTCCTGTAGTAAGACAGTCAGTTCCTTCTTTGCACCGGGAACAATTTCCTGTGGCTGGTAACCCAGGTAAGAAAACACCAACGGAGCTTCCGCATAAGGCAGCTTCAATGTAAACTTACCATCCATATCTGTAATCGTACCTGCATTGGCCACCCCTTTCACGACAACAGACACACCGATCAACGGGTCATTTGTCGTCTTGTCCAATACCGTACCCGACACTGTTATTTTATTACTTTGTGTGGCCTGCACCTTTGCCGTTCTTCCCGTTTGCGCCACACCCTGCAAAGGTATACCTGCAAGAAGAGTGCAAGAAACAGCCACCAGACAAATATTTCTTTTTATATGTATCATCTTTCTTTTCGATTTTCTATGTGTAATAAATCAATCTTATTCCTCTGCTTTCTTACCGAAATCCGGTCCGACCCAGTTGGCCTTTTCCGTTGCTTTACCTTGCACCCAGTCTTCATAACGGGCACGGATTTCAATCATTGTTGCTCCCGGGACTTCCGCATTCAAGGAAATTGTCAGGCGATCTTCCCTGTTGTCACGATTACCGAAGGTCGGTGCTTTTGCCCAATCGTACTCCCACACATAATAGCCTTCGGGATGAGCCAACGTCCAAAGCACATCAGAACAGCTGCGCAATGCAGCGATAAACTTATTCTTGGTCTTTTCCGGATAAAGGCTGTTAGTCGGCTGTTTCACCATATCCAGGAAGTAACGGACAAATATTCCACGGAATAAAAGATTATCTCCCGAATTTCCTTCACCACTGAATACCGGATAGTTGGAATCCATCTTCTTATTCACCTGGTAAGAGCCGAAAGCAACCGCATTACGAAGATATTCATCCTCACCGGTAGCGTTGTACAGCTCCAGGGCAGCCGCCATAAATGTTCCCTGATTATAAGACAAGGCTACTTTATCAGGATCTCCCGGTGTTCCGTCATCTTTAATACTAAGATTATCATATACCTGTCCGGTGGAAATATCACACAGATAAGCCGTCATCCAGTTGTATACCTCTTTGGCGAAGTTCAGGTAATAAGCAGCCTGCTCTTCCCAGCCATCTTTAGCCTCCTTAACGGTAAGTTGATACAATTTCATAGCCAGAAGGCAACCGGGACCATTGGAACAAGACATACGTGAAGCCGGCGCATCCGTTTTCCATGCCATTCCTCCTACCCCTTTATAGTCATTCTTCGCTCCCTTGATATGGTTCCACATCTTCATCAACGCACTGTAGTAATCCTGATCGCCAGTCAATTCATAAACCCGCAGACAAGACAGTGCCATCCATTCCATATCATCATAGAAGTTATTCCAGAAGTCTTTGCCACCATAACCGCAATGTTCATTCCAGTCATCAAAAGCCGGCAGGAAAGGTTTCATGATGTTTTCATACAAATGAGCTTGATATTCGGGATTGTTTGCGTGACGGATATAAGCATCGATCACGATGTCCAATGCATGTCCCTGCGACCATCCGCCGCTACCGCCCGTGCTTGCCGGTTCTCCGGTTTCCGGTGTATTCGGTTTTTCCCAGTAAATGCTTCCGCAAAAGGTATCCCGTCCGCTGGCATTCTCATAGAAATATTTGATATAAGTTCCCGTACTTTTGTCGGCTGCATCTGTCCAGTTCACATCCGACACATATTCACCGGATGAATTACCTTTGTAGATGTCTCCCAGATCGCCGTCGTCACAAGCTGTAAATATTGCCAGTGCACCGCTTAACAACAAAGCTCTTTTTGATAATGATACTATATAGTTCTTCATATTATTATTCAGTTTTAATCTTCATTCGTTTCCGAAGCTACCCAACGGTGGGTGTACGTTCCAAACTCTGCATTGAAATAGAGGGTTACATCGGTTTTCACCGTAGCATAATAGACATTTCCCTGCTTTTCGCCCCATTGCAGTAATTCGTCGCAGAAACGGAAACTGTAATCCCATGGATCTGTGCCCAATGCCAGTTGATATAAATTATAATAGCTGTTGTCGGTAGTCAGATTCGGTTGCCCTTTATCTTTCTCCTTATGTCCCCAACGGTAGGTTGTTCCGTTGATTTCCATCTTAAAGCTATGACGGGTTTCACCGCTTCCTGCCCAACTTTCCGTTTGTTTCCGGGCAGTATAATTCTTCACACCCCATTTGCCATATCCCAGATAGTTGAAATCCTGTCTATACCCACCCGAATGGTTATAAAGATATACAGCTCCTATTTCATCGTAACTGATCGTTTGTTCACCCATATTGATGGTAATCCGGTAGATGCCTGATTGAGGAACCGTAACTGTATAGTCTTCACCATCATTACGCTCACGCAACACTCCGTTGTCGTCTACATAATAATAGCATTTGCGACCTTCTACAGTAGACATAAATATAAATGGCTGATCGGCTTTCAATTGAGTGAAAGTCTGATAGATTCCTTCATTCTGACGGAGCATTTGTTGTGCTTCCGCTTCATCACCATCATCTTCCGTACCCACGCCAGTGATATAAACCGGCTCGTTTTCAGAAGGCATATCATCAATGCCGTCCATCATAAAAATTACGAAATAACCTTCCAGACTACTAAGAGCCTGATCCAATCCGCAATAAGCACGCACCTTCCAACGCAGTGTGCCGTTGGTATTGCAACGGAATTTAGCCAGTTTACCTATTGTGTTTGCCTGATAATGGGTTAAAGTCAACTGTGATTCCAAACCGTTATTGTCAGAAAAGATCGTTTCTACCGGTTTGGTAAAGTCTCCCCCGATCGTATCAATCAATACTTCATAACGATATACTGTATTTCCGTGTTTCTCGGTAGGCGTCCATTTCAGAACAATATCCGTCAACGAAGCACCCGAAAGTACTACTCGCTCGCCACTAGCCATTGCATCCATTGTTCTAACAGGTTCAGGCGGAACAATCGGTTCATAATCATCCGGATCAAATCCCGGATTCAGTTTATTGTCACAAGCCGTCAGTCCGATAAGAAAAAACAGCAGGGCAAATTTGATTAGTTTTTTTGTTATCATATTGTTTCTCATATTATTATATTCCTAGTTTTAGTATGAATGAGGACATTCAATTGGTTCAAAGCGGCTCTTATCTCCATTATAAGTTGCAGGAAGTTCCGCTCCCCAGGCAGGTTTATTTTCGCTTATATTCTGCAAACAAACTTGCGCATCCAATCCGCTGCCGCCATTTCCCCAATTTTCAAAAACTGTAGTACCTCCGACACCTTTCGAGAATACCCAATATCCCATCAAGTCAGAGTGTTCTTCTGCATTAAGGATTTTGCACATATTCGCTTTAATTTCACTTTCGTCCAACGCTCTCTTCCACATCCGTGCCTGATAAACTTTGCAATATCCTACCCGATATGAATCTCCGGAACGTCCAATCAACAGTGCTTTATCATTTCCACCTACATCTGTCAGATTGAGAGATGAATTAGGGGCACAATCCTCATAAGAGTTATCTGCAGGAGTCAACGTTTCTCTCACCCCGTTTATATACATTTTATAAGCCTCTTTAGTACTTGATTTCGTTCCATCATATACAATGGCTATATGATACCATTTACCCGGAGTCTTACGTCCACCTTCCGAATCATCGCAATAAATAGTTTGCTGACTACGGAAACGGGGATCACTCTTACCATTAATTTTAGTGGCTATTTCAAAACGCGGATTCACATCCTTAGCTTCTGCACGAAGCAGGAATACACTTTCCAAACCTATAAACGATTGCATAGAACGAGTATAAGTCGGGTAGAACACAACCTCAAAAGTAAGCTGATTCATACTTTTCACCTCTGAATGTGATTCGGCATACTTTTTAATATCAATTTTAAAGCATACGTCATATTCCATACGATAACATACCGGATTCACATAAACTGGTAACGTCAATTTCTGACCTGCCGCATCAGACAGTTCCAGTGTGGTAGCCCCGAGCTTCTTTCCTGTTAGTTTTAACTTGGTAGCCCCGTCTTCCGTAATCAATTCTGCGGTTTTCAAATAGGTTTTATTATCATCTGTGAGTTGTGCCAACTTATAATCACCATTTCCTCTGGTAATAGCTATTTCTGTAGATGCCTCATAACCACCGATGATTAAAGAAGTTGCTTCATTTTCCAGTTTAAGGTTATATGGATTCACTTTCACCGAAATCTCCTCCACAGAACCTTTCTGGTCTGTCACAATCACTTTCACATCACCTCTAGCTTTGGGTTTCAAGGTAATCAGGTTCTCTTTTTCAGTAGCTTCCACAATCGTTGCATCCGTAGTAGGCTCGCTGTCTCCCACCTGATAAGTGAAACTATATCCGCCATTACCTCTCTCAATAGAGATATATTGAGATTCGGCATCCGGTTCGGCAAAAGTGGCTTCATTACTTTTCAGTGTCAGATCCACGATGTTCACTACCACAGGAATAGTGATTGTCTTACCTTTCTTATCTGTTATCGTAATATTTACCGGATCGGCTCCAGTCTCGAACTTGGCAGTCAACGGAATAACTTGTCCGGATAATTCGCCCACTTCCAAAAACTTATCAGCACCTTCCGGTATGGAAATCTGATAATCTCCGTTACCGGTCAAAATCTTCACCAGTCTCTTTTCACCGATAAAAAGGTCAAAACCTTCTTCCGGTGCATCTACCGTCAAATCCCAGAGTTTTGCTACCCGAACCAGCACTCTAGCCACTTTCTTACGTCCATCTACTATTAATATAGTGGTTTCCGTACGGTTATTTTCTTCCAACTGGCTATTTTCGGTAGCTTTAATAGTCACCTTATTACCATTGATTGTAGCCGTCGCCACATTTTCATCAAATGGCTTCACATAATAATCTCCATTACCGGAGGTGATACTCACCGTAATTTCGTCTCCTTGTAGTAGTGTTACCGAATTATTATCGACAACCAGATCTGTTGCCGGTTTCACTTCCTGTTCTTCTTTATCATCACTGCACGATACCATAAAAAATGGAATGGTCAATGCTGAAAGAAATAAAAAACTAAGTTTCCTTTTCATTAGATTAAAGATTAATAAATTAATACTTTTCAAGTTTATCTACTTAAAAACTTCGATGAGACAAAGATAAAATCACTAAACTCTACCAAAAGAAAATTAACTATCCTTTTTTACCTTTTGGCACGGATATTTACTATATTAACACGGATATTTACTTCTTCTTTTTCTTTAAAAATTCCCGCCACAGGCTACTGCTGAACCTCTTCCAAATGTTTCATCCGAAACTCTTTTGGCGTGCACTCATACTTTTCACGGAACACCTTAAAGAAAGTAACTTTGTTCGAGAATCCCGAATCGAATACAATTTCATCAATCGTCTTTTTAGTGGTCAGCAATAAATCTTTCGCTATGTGCAAACGACATTCCTTAATCAGATCGGTCGGGCTATCCTCTCCTATCTCTTCCATCTTCCGATAAAGACTCCGGGGACTGATTGCCAGCCGATCGGCGATATAACGCGGAGTCAAATCTTTGTTCGTTATATTATCATTGATAATCTTCAAAACCGACTGTAGGAACTTCTTCGACTCTTTATGCGTCAACTTCCCGTCCGACTTTTCAAAAGAACTGATCGGCGAACTGAAATAATTTTTCAACACCTCTTTCCGTTCTATCACCTGACAGACAGAGATACGAAGATACTCCGCACTAAACGGTTTTGTGATATACATTTCCGCACCGGCAGAAAGGGCTTCCATCTGTTGTTCCATCTCGTGTCGTCCGGAAACCACAATAATAGGAATATGCGCCGTCTCTTTCACCGATTTAATCCGCCTGGTCAGTTCAATGCCACCCATTCCCGGCATCATGACATCACAGATAATCACATTCGGATAAACCTCATTCATCACCTGATCCAGCCGTTCAGGATCTTGCAAGGTTACCACATTGAAGTCAGCCGAGAAGATTTCTCCAATAAACCATAGCATTTCGATTTCATCATCGACAACCAAAAGCGTAGGACGCATCTTATCAAACTCATACTGGGGAAGTTTCAGTATCGATTGAGTATCTATCTTAGGGATGTATTCCGCTGTGAGCCGCTTGGTTTCCACCACTCCGGTAGTCAGTTCCACGACCGGCAAGGTTAGTGTAAACATCACCCATCCGTCAGAAGTGTTTTCCACTTTCAATGTACCATTCAGCAACTTAGCCATATTATAAGAAATAGCCAGCCCCAGGCCATTCCGTGAAAAGTTCTTTTCATCCTGATTCTCGAAATTATCCAAAATGGCATACCGATTAAAAATATACTGAAAATCCTTTTCCTTGATGGTACTTCCTTCATTTGCTACACGAAGAGCCAGCATATTTTCCCCGCTCGTATCCACTTCAATCTTGATACTTTGTCCGTCGGGAGTATATTTAAAGGCATTAGAAATCAGATTAATAATAATCGTATTCAGAAACCCTTTGTCCGAGTTCCACATCACCTGCTCGGGTATCTTGCTCAAGAAAGTGATGTTTCTGGATTTAGCCATTTCAACAAACGTTTTGGCTATTCCTTTCACAATGGAAGACACATTCAATGATTCAACCCGCACTTCCCTGTTTCCCGTTTCAATCCGACGAAATTCGATCAACTCATGAATCAGGTTGTTGAGACGCTCCGCATTCGTCTGAATCATCTGTACGTAGTCTACGACAAATTTACTAAGTCCCTTCGATGAAAGGATTCGTCCGCAAGGACCATAAATCAAAGTCAGCGGAGTACAAAATTCATGTGCGATATTAGTAAAGAAACGAAGTTTGGACTCAAAGACATTCTTTTGATGGCGTTTCTCTATCTCGTTCAGCAATTCCTGCTTTTTACGTTTGGAGCGCAGGATAAAGGAACGTATCAGTAAGGCTGCCAGTAAAAGCAGACAGAAGGCATAAATCAAATAAGCCCACCAGGAAGCATACCACGGATCGCCTATACGAATGACCAGGGAATAGACATCACTCTCTTTATCAAAAACACTATTGTAATATTTCACCAGTAAGGTATATTCGCCGGGAGCCATATTCGTAAAAGAGACTCCGCTTTCCGAACCATTGTTTACCCATTGGTCACTCAATCCTTTTAGTTTATAGAAATAGGTACAGTTATTACCATTCAGATAATCCACAGAGGCAAATGAAACAGAAAAGAAATTCTGGTCATACTGCAAATTCAAGACTTCAGTTTCTTTTTTCCGGGTGAGAAATTCGCCCAGATTGTATTGTTCACCGAAGATAGACAGCTTATCAAAATAAACAGGAGGCATATAAAGCTGCTCCGGACGGCCATCCGCCCGGATAGCTACGACTCCATTGATTCCGCCAAAGAACAGAGTACCAGTCTGGGAATCCCGAAAAGCGGCTCCGTCACTAAACTCTACCACCTTTAAACCATCTCCAAAACCGTATGAACGAAAGACATTCCTTTTCGTATCGAAATTGATTAATCCAAGATTGGTGCTCAACCAGAAGTCGTCGGACGAGTTTCTAAGAATTGCATGAATGGTATTATTCAGGAAACCATTCTTGGCATTGAAGAGCTGATAAGAGGTTTCCGATGTGTACTTTATCAATCCGTAGCTCGTTCCGAAAAGATAGTTATTGCTGCTGTCTTTACTGATAGCGAGAATATTATTCAGGGTCATGTTTTCGTATTTGTGAGTAGACACCGGTTCCAGGCCATTCGTCGTTTCGTTATAGCGGAATACCCCATATCCTTTATTGCCAAACAACAGGTTGGCTTCATTCTCCGCATAAATAGTAAAGAAATAGTTCGATCCCAGTTCGCCGTCATTGATGATGTAACGTTGCGCATCCACAATCACCGGATTGTCCGGTGTTCCGGCAATACGAGCTTTCACCACTCCCATGCCGACACTCGCCAGCCACAGTTCGGAATCTGCTGTTTCGTAAATGTCATGGATGTATTTGAAATCTTCGTTACCGATCCGTATTGGTATACTCTTGATACGTTTTTCCCGATATGAATAATAAGTTAATCCTTCTTCGTCTCCTATCCAAAGCAAATTCCGGTGGCTCTTGGCAAAACAATAAACGGCATTACTACTCAAAGCACTATTAGAGGTAGTCAACACCTCCGCCCGACAGTCGGAGATGTTTTTATCGAATTCGTAATCATAGATTTTAAGAATTCCGTTTCCTTTGGTTCCCACCCAGAAAGTACGTTCATCATCAAGATAGATGGCACGCACGGGGCGTTCTATTTTCTCGGTATAATTGCTAAGCACCATTGATTTGATAGAATAAAGCGGGTTCGAATAAAGATAAACACCCTGCCCGTCGGTACCAATCCAAACAACATCCTGAAAACGGTCTTTCTTGAGACAGAATACACCGCTGTTGATAGGTAACGATTGAATTTGATAATGATTCGTCTCCTTCTGTTTCTCCAACAGCAGAATACCATCCATCAAAAAGCCCACAAAATAGCTGTTATGATAATGAACGATGGAAGAAATTTTACCACGTTCCTGTATTTCTTTACCTAGATTGGCAATAAACTCATTCTTCTGGGTCGGAATATGGAAAGCATAGAAATTAAATTCCTTGTCTATGTAATAAAGAGATTGCTCGTCATTGAAACAATAAATCAAGGAAGTCTGATAAATCAGGTTCGTTTTCTGGGGTAACAGGGTGATATCTCCCGATGCGGCTTCCTGCTGTATATCATAACAGCGGTTATATCCTTTCATGACTACCCACATCCGGTTGTTACCGTCGATAAAGAAGTTTACGATATCGGAAATCGGGATTCCCGTGATATTGATTTTCTTGAAGACTCCTTCTTTTTTATGATAATAATAAATGCAGTTACTATCCTGGATAATGAACAGATTACCATGACTATCCTTATTCATAAAGAAGAGTTTCTGAAATTCATTATAGTGAGTGATTGTATTGGTTTTCCGGTTCAAACGGTTCAGCCCATAGTAGGTTTGAATCCAGTAAATATCTTCGCCCGTATACACAATATTGTCAATCAGATTACCAGATAAGTAATCCTCCTTGTCACGAGTCTTAAATTCCTCAATCTCCTGTCCATCATAAATATTCAGCCCGTCGCAGGTCCCGATCCACATCAATCCACGCTCATCCTGGCACAGAGATGTAATCGAACTATTAGACATATACTCTTTATCTGCAACTTGCTTCAAATTATAAGCATAAGCGTTATGTATCAACAGATTAAGAAAAAAGAATAGAATAAAAACCAACTGTTTTCCCATAGTGTATTATTCTTAGATTTGCTATATGACAAAGGTAAACAAAAAAACATTCCGAGCTTTTTTTTGGCCGGAATATAAGTAAAGCTCCGTGCCAGAGTAGTTAATTTCAGCGACAAGAAACGATTTAGCCCCTCTATTACTAGAAGCACATTCCTTTTCTCCCTATTTTCGTCGTAGAAATTATTTTCAAATCTATAAATTCATTTGTTCATGAAAACACATTTTTCATTTAAACACTTGCTATTTCTTGGAGGTGCCGTGTTGTACAGCCTGCAATCTTCTGCCGTTAAGAATCCGGTAGACTATGTCAGCACACTGGTGGGCACTCAATCCAAGTTTGAACTGTCTACCGGAAACACGTATCCGGCTACGGCATTGCCGTGGGGAATGAATTTCTGGACACCGCAGACCGGTAAAATGGGAGACGGTTGGGCGTACACGTATGATGCCGACAAAATCCGGGGATTCAAACAAACACATCAGCCCAGTCCCTGGATGAACGACTACGGGCAGTTTGCCATCATGCCTATCACCGGCGGACTGGTATTCGATCAAGACCGACGTGCCAGTTGGTTCTCTCACAAAGCGGAAGTTGCCAAACCTTATTATTATAAGGTATACCTTGCCGACCATGATGTAACAACCGAGCTTGCTCCTACGGAGCGTGCCGTCATGTTCCGTTTCACGTATCCGGAGACAAAGAATGCCTACGTGATTGTAGACGCTTTCGACAAAGGTTCTTATGTGAAAGTGATTCCGGAAGAAAACAAGATTATCGGCTATTCAACCAAGAATAGCGGCGGTGTGCCGGAAAACTTCAAAAACTATTTCGTGATTCAATTCGACAAACCGTTCACATTCGTTTCCACAGTTTTCGAAAACAACATTCTTCCGAATGAAACAGAAGCAAAAGGAAACCACACAGGGGCCGTGATCGGATTCGCCACGAAAAAGGGAGAAATCGTACACACACGTGTTGCTTCCTCCTTTATCAGCCCCGAACAGGCGGAGTTGAATCTCAAAGAGCTTGGCAAAAACAGTTTCGACCAACTGGTAGCGAACGGAAGAGAGATTTGGAACCGTGAAATGAGTAAAATAGAGATAGAAGACGATAATATCGATAATTTACGTACCTTCTATTCTTGTCTATACCGTTCCATGCTTTTTCCACGCAGTTTCTACGAGATAGATGCTAAGGGACAAGTCATGCATTACAGCCCCTACAACGGCGAAGTGCGTCCCGGTTATATGTTTACCGACACCGGATTCTGGGACACGTTCCGCTGCCTGTTCCCTTTCCTCAACCTGATGTATCCGTCAATGAATCAAAAGATGCAGGAGGGACTAGTAAATACTTACAAGGAAAGCGGTTTCCTGCCGGAATGGGCCAGCCCGGGACATCGGGATTGTATGGTAGGCAACAACTCGGCTTCCGTAGTGGCCGACGCTTACATCAAAGGATTGCGAGGATATGATATCGAAACTCTTTGGGAAGCATTGAAACATGGAGCAAATGCACATCTTCGCGGGACTGCTTCAGGTCGTCTCGGTTACGAATCTTACAACCAACTGGGATATGTTGCCAACAATATCGGCATAGGACAAAACGTTGCACGTACATTGGAGTATGCTTACAACGACTGGGCAATTTATACATTAGGCAAGAAACTCGGTAAACCGGAGAGCGAAATCGACATTTATAAGAAACACGCGCTGAACTACAAAAATGTCTATCACCCGGAACGCAAACTGATGGTTGGCAAAGACAACAAAGGCGTATTCAATCCGAATTTCGATGCAGTGGACTGGAGCGGTGAATTTTGCGAAGGGAATAGCTGGCACTGGAGCTTCTGCGTATTCCACGACCCGCAAGGACTTATCAACCTGATGGGAGGCAAGAAAGAATTCAACGCGATGATGGATTCCGTCTTTGTCATCCCGGGTAAACTGGGAATGGAAAGCCGCGGCATGATTCACGAAATGCGTGAAATGCAAGTAATGAACATGGGGCAATATGCGCACGGCAACCAGCCTATTCAGCACATGGTATATCTCTACAACTATTCGAGCGAGCCCTGGAAAGCTCAATACTGGATACGTGAGATTATGAACAAACTATATACCGCCGGTCCCGACGGTTATTGCGGTGACGAAGACAACGGACAGACTTCCGCCTGGTATGTATTCTCCGCACTCGGTTTCTATCCGGTTTGCCCGGGAACGGATGAATATATCATAGGAACCCCGCTTTTCAAATCAGCGAAGTTACATCTGGAGAACGGAAAGACCATCACAATCAAGGCAGATAACAACCAGCTTGACAACCGCTACATCAAGGAAATGAAAGTAAACGGGAAATCACAAACCCGCAATTTCCTTACACATGACCAGCTGATTAAAGGTGCTAATATTCAATTTCAAATGAGCCCCGTGCCCAATAAACAACGGGGAACCACAGAAAAAGATGTACCTTACTCTCTTTCGTTTGAATAAAATATTGTACTTTTGGAGATCAATGAATTATCTACCAAACAAACTATAAAAACATGAAACTGAAAAACCTTTTACTAATTGCCCTTGTTGCGATCGTCTTTTGCGGTTGTCAAAGTAACTATCAGCCTACTTCTATCACCGTTGCCTCCTACAATTTGAGAAACGCCAACGGTGGCGATTCAATCAACGGAAACGGTTGGGGACAACGTTACCCGGTCATTGCCCAAATAGTGCAATACCACGATTTCGATATTTTCGGCACGCAGGAGTGCTTTATTCATCAACTGAAAGATATGAAAGAAGCATTACCCGGTTATGATTATATCGGTGTAGGTCGCGACGACGGCAGAGAGAAAGGTGAACATTCTGCTATTTTCTATCGCACAGACAAGTTTGACGTGATAGAGAAAGGTGATTTTTGGTTGTCGGAAACTCCCGACGTGCCGAGCAAAGGATGGGATGCCGTGTTGCCGCGTATTTGCAGTTGGGGACACTTCAAATGCAAAGATACCGGCTTCGAATTCCTTTTCTTCAACCTGCACATGGACCATATCGGCAAGAAGGCACGTGTGGAAAGTGCATTCCTCGTACAGGACAAGATGAAAGAACTTGGCAAAGGCAAAGAGCTTCCGGCCATCCTGACGGGAGACTTCAATGTCGACCAGACCCACCAATCTTATGATGCTTTTGTGAGCAAAGGGGTGTTGTGTGACTCTTACGAAAAGGCCGGCTTCCGCTATGCTATCAACGGCACGTTCAACGACTTCGACCCGAACAGCTTTACGGAAAGCCGTATCGACCATATATTCGTTTCTCCGTCTTTCCAAGTGAAAAGATATGGTGTGCTGACTGATACTTACCGCAGCATCGTAGGCAAGGGAGAAAAGAAGCAGGCGAACGATTGCCCGGAAGAAATCGACATCAAGACTTATCAGGCGCGCACTCCTTCAGACCATTTCCCCGTAAAGGTGGAACTGGAGTTCGACCAGCGTCAGCAGAAATAATCTTTGTATCTAGTTATAACCTGAAAGTTTCACCACACAACCCGATATTCCTATGAGAAATATATGTTTTGTAGCCTGTATGTTATTTTGCCTTACTTCCGCAGTGGGAAAGACACCGGGAAATACCCGTTATCTTTCTATTGCCGACTCGATTCTATCTAATGTATTGAATCTCTATCAGACGAATGACGGACTACTAACAGAAACGTATCCTGTCAATCCCGACCAAAAAATTACTTATCTGGCGGGCGGAACGCAGCAGAACGGAACGCTGAAGGCTTCTTTTCTATGGCCGTATTCCGGGATGATGTCGGGTTGTGTGGCTTTATACAAAGCGACCGGAAACAAGAAGTACAAAAAGATTCTCGAGAAAAGAATTCTACCGGGAATGGAGCAGTATTGGGATAACAGTCGCTTGCCGGCCTGTTATCAGTCATACCCCACCAAGTACGGGCAGCACGGACGTTATTATGACGATAACATCTGGATTGCACTGGATTACTGCGATTATTACCAACTGACTCACAAGCCTGCATCTTTGGAAAAAGCCGTTGCATTGTATCAATATATCTACAGTGGATGGAGCGATGAGATAGGCGGTGGCATCTTTTGGTGTGAACAGCAGAAGGAAGCGAAGCATACTTGTTCCAATGCACCGTCTACTGTGCTCGGTGTCAAGTTGTACCGGCTGACGAAGGATGCCAAATACCTCGAAAAAGCAAAAGAGACGTATGCCTGGACGAAAAAGCATCTGTGCGACCCTACCGACCATCTTTACTGGGATAACATCAACCTGAAAGGGAAAGTTTCCAAAGAGAAGTACGCCTACAACAGTGGACAGATGATTCAGGCGGGTGTATTGCTCTATGAGGAAACGGGAGATGAACAGTATTTGCGCGATGCACAGCAGACAGCCGCAGGAACTGATGCTTTTTTCCGCACAAAAGCCGACAAGAAAGACCCGACTGTCAAAGTGCATAAAGACATGGCCTGGTTTAACGTGATCTTATTCAGAGGACTGAAAGCTCTGTATAAGATTGACAAGAATCCGGCGTATGTCAATGCGATGGTGGAAAATGCGCTTCACGCCTGGGAAAACTACCGGGATGAAAACGGATTATTAGGCAGGGATTGGTCGGGACATAACAAGGAGCAGTATAAATGGCTGCTCGACAATGCCTGTCTTATTGAATTCTTTGCAGAGATTTAACACTTCTTCTCCGCAACACTTTCATAATCAATACTAATCAACAAAAAAAGACTATTACCATGAATATAACTAAAGCCTTTTGTTTGTCCATAGCACTCTTGGGCGCTAGCAATATGCAGGCTATAACGAACAGTGATTTTGTCATCCAACAAGATAATACCAAAATCAACAACTATCAGACGAACCGTCCGGAAACATCGAAACGTCTGTTTGTCTCACAAGCTGTGGAACAACAGATTGCGCATATCAAGCAACTGCTGACGAATGCCCGCTTGGCATGGATGTTCGAAAACTGTTTCCCGAACACACTGGATACTACTGTTCATTTTGACGGTAAAGACGATACGTTTGTTTATACAGGTGACATCCACGCCATGTGGTTGCGCGATTCGGGTGCACAAGTATGGCCTTACGTGCAACTCGCCAACAAAGACGCAGAACTGAAAAAAATGCTCGCCGGCGTTATCAAACGTCAGTTCAAGTGTATCAATATCGACCCGTATGCCAATGCTTTCAACATGAATTCCGAAGGCGGCGAATGGATGAGTGACCTTACGGACATGAAGCCCGAACTGCACGAACGCAAATGGGAAATCGACTCGCTCTGCTATCCTATCCGTCTTGCTTATCATTACTGGAAGACGACGGGAGATGCCAGTATATTCTCCGACGAATGGCTTACAGCCATCGCGAAGGTTCTGAAAACGTTTAAGGAACAGCAACGAAAAGAAGATCCGAAAGGTCCTTATCGTTTCCAACGTAAAACGGAACGTGCACTCGATACGATGACCAACGACGGCTGGGGTAATCCTGTAAAGCCGGTCGGACTGATTGCTTCTGCTTTCCGTCCTTCGGATGATGCTACAACTTTCCAGTTCCTCGTTCCGTCCAACTTCTTTGCTGTAACTTCATTGCGCAAAGCTGCCGAAATTCTGAATACGGTCAACAAGAAACCTGATTTAGCTAAAGAATGTACTACACTGTCTAACGAAGTGGAAGCAGCCCTGAAACAGTATGCGGTTTACAATCATCCGAAATATGGCAAAATCTATGCTTTCGAAGTGGACGGTTTCGGCAATCAACTGTTAATGGATGATGCCAATGTGCCGAGTCTCATTGCCCTGCCTTATCTTGGGGATGTGAAAGTGAACGATCCTATTTATCAGAATACCCGTAAGTTTGTATGGAGCGAAGATAATCCTTACTTCTTCAAAGGTACTGCCGGTGAAGGAATTGGCGGTCCGCACATCGGATATGATATGATTTGGCCCATGAGTATTATGATGAAAGCATTCACCAGTCAAAACGACGCAGAAATCAAGACCTGCATCAAAATGCTGATGGATACGGATGCCGGAACAGGGTTCATGCATGAATCTTTCCACAAGAACGACCCGAAGAACTTTACTCGTTCCTGGTTTGCATGGCAAAATACGCTGTTTGGAGAACTAATCCTAAAACTCGTGAATGAAGGAAAGGTAGACTTACTGAATAGTATCCAATAGTCTTCTATTATGTTTTTTATTGTATTCCCGCTTATGAGATAACTGTTTCTAACCTTGAAGCTTACGCTTCCAAAGTAGTTTCAAGGTTGAAGAACTTTAGTTTCACGCCTTTGAAACCACAGTTTCAAGTAAGAGAAACTAGAGTTTCTCACCGATGAAACTAAAGTTTCCCGCTGACGAAACAAAAGTTTCAAGCAATAGAACTTTTAGTTTCAAGTACTGAAACTCTCTCTTCCGTAATAGTCTGATAATCCTTGAATACCGCTCCGGATAGAGAAATAAGTACCCACATAGCAGAGAAACAATAAAATCCTTGCTTTCAACAAAGTGACAGCAAAGTTGTCGTCACCTTGCCGTCACATCATGCTGTCACACTGCAGTATATTTATAATCAATCATTTATGCCCAATCAGGTGACAGATGACAGCATTTTATTTATTTTCCAATTTATATGTAGGGAGTATATGACTCCTAAAAAATAAATGACCCATATAATATGAACAATATGAAATCAACTTTTTTATTCCTACTTACTACAACCATGATGACCTGTACTGCCTACGGACAGTCTTCCAATCATAAAGAGAACAAATTACCCGATTGGGCTTTCGGTGGTTTTGAACGTCCAAAGAATGTCAATCCGGTAATATCTCCTATAGAAAACACCAAGTTTTACTGTCCATTGACCAAAGATTCTATTGCGTGGGAATCGAACGATACATTCAATCCGGCTGCTACACTCTACAATGGTGAGATTGTCGTGTTATACCGTGCAGAGGATAAATCAGGTGTCGGTATCGGACACCGGACTTCTCGCCTCGGTTATGCCACTTCTACCGACGGCACACATTTCCAACGGGAAAAGACTCCTGTATTCTATCCGGATAATGATTCACAAAAAGAGTTGGAATGGCCCGGCGGCTGCGAAGACCCACGAATTGCCGTAACCGATGACGGATTATATGTAATGATGTACACCCAATGGAATCGCCATGTACCTCGCCTGGCAGTAGCGACCTCCCGCAACCTAAAAGACTGGACAAAACACGGTCCTGCTTTTGCCAAAGCATTTGATGGAAAGTTCTTCAACCTGGGTTGTAAGTCCGGCTCTATCCTGACCGAAGTTGTTAAAGGGAAACAGGTTATCAAGAAAGTCAACGGGAAATACTTTATGTACTGGGGAGAGGAGCATGTATTCGCAGCTACTTCCGATGACTTAATCCACTGGACACCGATTGTCAACATTGACGGTTCCCTAAAGAAGCTGTTTTCTCCCCGTGACGGCTACTTCGACAGCCATCTCACCGAATGTGGGCCTCCGGCTATCTACACTCCGAAAGGAATTGTCCTTCTTTATAATGGTAAGAACCATTCAGGAAGAGGTGACAAACGCTATACCGCCAATGTCTATGCTGCCGGACAAGCACTCTTCGACGCCAATGATCCTACCCGCTTTATCACCCGTCTCGATGAACCGTTCTTCCGTCCGATGGATAGCTTTGAAAAGAGTGGGCAATATGTGGATGGAACCGTATTTATAGAAGGAATGGTCTACTTCAAAAACAAATGGTATTTGTATTATGGTTGTGCTGACTCCAAAGTAGGAGTAGCCGTTTATGATCCGAAACGACCGGCAAAAGCTGATCCGCTTCCATAGTTATAAAAATAGTCTTGATTACATTCTTTTTTAAAGGAAAGATGTAATCAGGACTAACTTATTTCTTAAAACTATATTCCCCAAAACGGCTGAAAACAGTAAGTTCTTGTTAAGGATTTGCTTTTCAGCCGTTTCTAGTATAAAATAAAGCTTTCCGAAGCAGAATTAAATGCTACAATCGGAAAGCCTTATAATACCTATTGAAAACTGAATTGAATATTGAGAACCAGCTTTATTCTTTCATTGTCGGAGGCTTCTTCCTCCTTTCAACAATTAGCTGTCTTTTATAAGTAAGCCATCTTTATCCATTTATCTTATTCAAAACAACCGGTCTGTTTGCCGGAGCCTTACCAAAATTCTTATTAGGCTTTTTCCCCATTACAAACTTCAATGTGCTGCCATTTATTATATCCTGATAAGTGATATAACTCTTATCATAAGGCTTGCCATTCAAATACACTTTCTGGATATAGATATTTTCTTTGCTGTTATTGGGTGCTTCTACAGTAAAAGTGTTACCACCACGTACCTTCACTTCTACTTTCTTAAAACAAGGGCTACCGAAAACAAATACACCATCCGACGGGTTCACCTGATAGAGTCCCATAGATGAAAGAAGATACCAGGCAGACATTTGGCCACAATCCTCATTACCGATGATACCGTCCGGCTGGTCTGTGTAAAAATCGCTCATGATAAAACGAACCTTTTCCGCCGTTTTCCATTGTTCACCGGCATACGCATAAAGATAAGCAACATGATGGCTCGGTTCATTTCCATGTGCATATTGTCCGATCAATCCGGTTATGTCGCTCGATGCTCCTTCCCCCATACTGTCGGTATTGGTAAAGAAACCATCAAGCCTCGTTGTAAAAGGTTTGTCACCTCCAAACAAGGCAATCAGCCCATAGGGGTCTTGTGGAGCAAAGAAAGTATATTGCCATCCGTTTCCTTCACAGAAATCTCCAACAGTATGGATGGAACGTGCCGGATCGTAAGGAGTACGCCAAGAGCCGTCTTCCAGTTTCGGACGAATGAAATGGATAGAAGAATCAAAATAGTTCTTGTAATAATGAGCACGTTTTGAGAATGTTTCAGCATCTTCTGTCTTTCCCATCTTACGTGCCATAGCGGCAATTCCCCAGTCGTCTACTGCATACTCCATGGCTATGGAAGTAGCTTCATGAACTTTGTCGGCAGGGATATAGCCTTTTTTGACTACATAAGGTACTCCTTTCTGCTTTTCATAAGTAGCTGTAGCTATCATTGCTTGCAATGCTTCTTCCGCATCGAACCCGGTAAATCCTTTCAGATATGCATCGGCAATCACCGGCACGGAGCTATACCCCGGCATCTGATCGGTCTCTCCACTCATCAAAGGCCAGATAGGGAGTTTGTCCTGCTGACGATAGATGGAAATCATCGAATTGACTACATGGTCAACCATTTCAGGTTGAGTAATAGTCATCAAAGGATTTAATGCACGGTAGGTATCCCATAAAGAAAGAGTCGTATAGTTGGCTTTCTTCGGGTCTGTGTAAATCATGTCATTCATCCCTCTATACTCTCCATTCACATCGCAAAAAAGCGTAGGGGCAATCATAGTATGATAATGGGCGGTATAGAATACACGTTTGGAAGCCTCATCATCAGTCTCTACTGTCATCTTCTCCAGTTGCTTATTCCATCGGTCGGCACTCATATCCACCACCTTATCAAAATCCCAGTGAGTAAGTTCGGATTGCAGGTTCATCGCTGCGTTGTCACAGCTGACAGAAGAAAGGGCGACTTTTATCTTCACTTCCTTCACGTTACCAAAAGTGAGGACACTCTTCACCGATGCCACTTTCAGTTGGTCCCAAGGTTGCGGGGTATTATCATCATAGGCAGTAAACTGCTCTATCTTCTTATCACTTTTCAACACAAAATAAACTTTGCGGGAAGGACTCCAGCCTCTCACATAACGATAACCCTCTACTGTATAATCATCTACCTTACGGATATAGCTGTCGTAAGCATTCGATCCGTTTCCTTCACGTAAGTCGATTAATATGGAAGCCGGTTTTCCTTCAGGATAAGTATAACGATGGAAGCCTACACGATCTGTAGCTGTCAGCTCGGCTTTGATATTGTAACGGTCGAGAAGCAAAGAGTAATATTCGGGACGGGCGATTTCATTCGCATGAGAATATCTGGAAGCATACCCATCACGTATATCATCCTGATTGCCTCTGGGAGTACGGATCTCATTCAATGGCATGATGAGAATATCACATAAGTCAGTACAGCCCGTACCGCTCAAATGGGTATGTGAAAAGCCAATTAAAATACTATCGGAATAATGATAACCCGAGCACCAGTCCCAACCTTTATGGATATTAGTAGGACCCAGCTGTACCATTCCATACGGAACACTCGTCCCAACAAAGACGTGTCCATGATAACCGGATCCGATATACGGATCGACGTACTGCAATAATCCTTCACTTTTTGAATAGTTCTGTTGCGCTACTCCATTTCCCGCTGCAAGCAAGACACAAGAAGTAAGTGCAAGTAGTTTAAATGCCTTCATTCGTATTTTTCTTTGGTATGATTGAAAATTATAGTTAGCGAATGATGCAAATATACTACCTATTTAGGAATTAACTAACTGTCGCTAGAGTTTACAAGAAAAATGGCAGGCAGGTTTACTCTTTTGGCAAGTTCCAACCACAGATTTACACGGTTTTCCACAGAAAAACTGCGTACCGTCTACTAAATAACATAATAAATGAATCTGTGGAAATCCGTGTTAATCTATGGCGAATCCTTTCCATAAATTCCCTTCGGGAAGAGGAGCTTCAAGCTCTATCAGTTCTTTTGAGACAGGATGTATGAACCGTACTCTCCGGGCATGCAGACAAATGCTCCCATCCGGATTGGAGCGTGGAGAGCCATATTTCAAATCTCCCTTGATAGGGCATCCCATTTTTGCCAGCTGACAACGAATCTGATGATGACGTCCGGTTTTTAAATCGACTTCGAGCAAATAGTAATTCTCCGAATGACCGATCAACCGGTAATGCAAGATCGCTTTCTTGCTGTTCGGCACTTCTTTGTCGTATGCATAACTTTTGTTCTGCTTTTCATTACGTACAAGAAAATGTACCAGTTCACCTTCCGGTTCTTGCGGAGCATTTTTCACAACCGCCCAATAAGTCTTTTTCACCTCACTGGTGCGAAACATTTCGTTGAGCCTTGTTAATGCCTTACTCGTTTTGGCAAAAATAACAAGACCGCTTACGGGGCGGTCCAACCGGTGTGTCACACCGAGGAAAACATTTCCGGGTTTCTGATACTTCTCTTTCAGATACTGTTTCACAGTCTCCGAAAGCGGCGTATCCCCCGTCTTGTCTGCCTGGACAATCTCGGAAGCGGTCTTGTTGACTACAATGATATGGTTGTCTTCGTATACAACAGTCATTCTGTTCGATTACATATTCATACCACCATCTACCTGAATCACCTGACCTGACACATAAGATGACATATCAGAAGCCAGGAAGGTAGCGATGTTTGCCACATCTTCAGGAGTACCACCACGACGCAAAGGAATTTTCTTTGCCCATTCAGCTCTTACTTCGTCAGAAAGAGCAGCTGTCATGTCTGTCAGGATGAATCCCGGAGCGATAGCGTTGGCACGGATGCCGCGAGAGCCCAACTCTTGTGCGATAGACTTAGCCAATGCAATCATACCTGCTTTGGAAGCAGCATAGTTAGCCTGTCCTGCATTTCCGTGAACACCTACAACAGAGGCCATATTGATAATGCTACCAGCTTTTTGACGCATCATGATAGGTGTACAAGCATGGATGAAGTTAAATGCAGACTTCAGGTTCACGTTGATTACCATATCCCATTGCTGTTCGCTCATGCGCATCATCAAACCGTCACGAGTGATACCGGCATTGTTTACCAATATATCGATCCGTCCGAAGTCCTTGTGGATTTCTTCAACGACCTTTGCAGTATCTTCAAAGTTAGCCGCGTTAGAAGCGTAACCTTTGGCTTTCACGCCCATTGCTTCCAATTCTTTAGCTGTATTTTCTGCATTTTCGTCAATGACAAGGTCAGTAAATGCGATGTTTGCACCTTCGGCAGCAAACTTAAGAGCGATAGCCTTACCAATACCGCGAGCAGCACCGGTTACAATGGCTGTTTTTCCGTCTAATAATCCCATACTAAAAGTTATTTAATTAAATTTCTGTTCTATGCAGTGCGCCAAACACAATGTTGGACACATATCTATTTCTTGTATCTTCATCCAGATGTGCACCTATATGGCCTCGAATATAAGGAACTTCAATTCCTTTCACACAATAATGTATCAAGTCGGCAGTCATCTCCACATCGTCAATATGGAAAACTCCTTTTGCCTGTCCTTCTAGAAGAACAGCTTTAAAGAGCTGGACTTCCTTTGCATCAAACTTCTTGCGAACTTTTTCCACCCGCCATATATCACGGAAGAAATAAGCACGCAGTGTTCCGTTTCGATAGACGACCTCTTTTACTGCGTCCAACCGGGTATATATCATCTCCAACAATTTCTCGTCCGGTGAGATATTTTTCTCGGCCACCCGCTTCATCATATCCGACAGAATATCCAATTCCGATTCCACAACAGCCAAATAAATTTCATCCTTACTTTTAAAATAAGTATAGAGCGTTCGTCTACCTTTTTTAGAAGCAAGAGCGATATCATTCATAGTTGTGTTTTCTACTCCCATCTTCGCAAAAAGCTGACGGGCTACATCTACTAATTTGGCTTTTGTCTTGGATACGGTCATAGGTTACAAATTGCACATTGCTGAATATTTTGAGCAAAAGTAATTCTTTTCTTTAGACCATACAAGAAAATAGAGAGAATATTAACATTTGTATATTAATAGGTGCTAAGAAAAAGTTTCATCATTATTTCATTCATTCTCAACCAAATAAGAAAAAAAATGATGATTTACTCGAAAAATATTCAGCTAATTATTTGTTTGTTTCAAAAAAAGCCGTACCTTTGCACCCGTTAAACATCGCGGAGTGGAGCAGTTGGTAGCTCGTTGGGCTCATAACCCAAAGGTCATTCGTTCGAGTCGGATCTCCGCAACTAAAGATAAGAAGAATCGCAGAAATGCGGTTCTTCTTTTTTATGACGACTCTTCTTTACTGGTTTTATTCACAACCTAATTTCAGTTATCAACAAGAATATCAACAAAGTTATTAACAGGTTAATTTGCTTATAATAAGATAATTAAGTACATAGACTCCTTTTCTATCAACAAGGCAGTATTTAGTTATTCACCATACAAAAGCCGGCTGATTCCTCATGAATCAGCCGGCTTTTATGTTCCTCGAAAAAGGGTATTCTATTGATGTTTATAGAACTTCAGTACCTTTTTCGCATAACGTTTTCCTAATAACAGTTGTGCTTCTGTATTAAAATGAGGGTCCTTCTCATCTTTATACCATCCCAATCCTTTCGATGATACCCAATCAGAATGGGGAATAAATGAAGAAACTTTTTTAATCATCTGATTAAAGGGGACTGTACCAGCTTCTCTTTTTGTCCAGTTCCATTGAGAAATCTGTCCTACAACAACCGGTAGATTCGGCATGCCCAGATCTTCCCGCAAGTCTTTCACCAAAAAAATCAGTTTCTGTTTATACGCTTCCGGATTCGAACAATCGGCTTCTCCCTGATGCCAAAGGATTGCTTTCAAAACACCTCCCTGCTTCATTGCAATCCGAACCCGGGAAAGAGCTTCTTCATAATATCCGTCTTTACTCCCTTTTAGCCAGGAGTTGATGGATGAGCCTCCACGCGCATTTACTACCAGTCCGACAGGACGTTTCGTTTGTCGGGCCATCTCTTTAGCAAAGCCGTAAGCCGGTCCCAAACGCTGCATTGACAAATCTTTCCGAACTGTAGAATAACGATTGAGAGGATTTACTGCCGGTTCAAAATTCCCCTTATCATTCAATAGATACACATTTTGGAGGGTATCCATGACTTCCGGAGTTAATGTTGCACGCCCCGCCATGTTGGATTGTCCGATGCATACATACAAGTCAAAAGAAGACGGAACATTCTCCTTTACATTCCCGGCAAAAGCAAATAAAGATTGCAGGAGGAGAAAAGACAGTAAATAAATAGACCTAAGCATATTGACAGTGTTTATGATTAATAGTTTCTATAAATACGGATAGCGTTCAGAATAGGTTCTCCTTCTTTTTTATGGAAGTCAACACTCAATCCTTTTCCATCCTTCACCGTTACTACAAATTTCTTGATAACAGCACGGGCATATCCGTAATCACGAGCTATGTTGAAATCATCCAAAACAGTCGTTCCATTCATTGAAATTCCGAAGCTACGGTTTCCGGCAAACGTCTGTTCCGAGTCAGCTCCCAGATTATAAACCAACGCTTCCCTCTCTTTGTCCGACTCCAATTCTGCCCAGTACAAATATACGGAATATTCTCCATTCGGTACATCAGCTTTAAAAGATTTTATTCCAACACGTTGAGTCTGGAAGATTGGATTCATATCCGTTCCCAGAATGTCAATATCCGAACCAAGCATACTACCGAATCCTGTTTTACGACGATAAGAAGTTCCGCCTACAAATCCCCAGCTACCGGGCTTATACTCCTGCTCGGGAATCCATGCTACATTTGCTGTACGGTCTTCAAAATATCTTGGAGAACCCAACATTACATTTATTTCCGTAAATGGAATTGCTTCGTCTTTCAACTGTGAGCCTACCAACTGGAACTGAATCCGGAGCATATCCCGCAATTTGCTATCACCAGCCACAGCAACCGCTTCCAGGAGATTCTCCCCACCAACGAACGGTACATCGAACAAAGCATAATTATCTTCCACCTTTTTCTTTCCCAGACTCTTATTGTTCACAAACAGCTCTACTTCTTCCGCATTGGAGAATACAGGAACAGACTGAATACATTCTTTCTGTGCAGTATTCACCACTCCCCCACGGCTTTTCCACTCCCGATTACCTATAACAAGTATCGGACGACGCGACAAAGCTGTCTTATAAAACCAATAAACATCTTTCTTCTCCCTGTCTAATCCGACAACTCCTTTATTGTTTACATGAGGAACAGCATCGACACGGGATTCGGAATAAAAATCATTCAGATTCCACAGACTGGAACCGGCAATAAACGGACGTTTCATCATTTCACGGAGATAATGTTTATGATACACCAAACCATATTCCTGTGAGAAGTCGAAACGTTCCGGCTGGTAGGAATGAAGTCCCGGATCTACTCCCGGTCCATATTCCGTAACCATCAACACTTTTCCCCTGTATACCTTATGGGCACGGTCGAGCAAACGTTGAAACTCATTGATATCCGGCTCATACCAGCCTTGATACAGGTTCCACCCCTGAATCATCGGAATTTCGGTCAGATGGGCGTCTTCGTAATATTGAGGCATATTATGATAAGCCATCATGGTATATCTTGAAGGATCTTCCTCGCGGATGGTCGCTTCCAAGGCACGGGCTACTTTTTCAGTAAAGCGGTAGTAATCTTCCAATTGCTTGCCTTCGGTATAAGGGCGACGCAGAAAAATCTCATTCATATACCCCCAAATCATAACAGAAGGACGGTTGAAATCCTGACGTACCATTTCTTTAGCCATCTCAACGGAGTTCTGCAAAAACTCTTCAGTTTCCGTAACAGCATTGACAACGGGGATTTCAACCGAAGTCACAATACCCAGTTTATCACACATTTCCATGATTACAGGATCTTGGGGATAATGTGACACACGCAGGAAGTTCCCTCCCATCTCTTTCAACAACAGTACATCTTGTACATGCAACTCATCGCGCAAGGCATTTCCTTTCTGAAAATAATCCTGATGCCGGGCAGTTCCGATTAGTTTACGTCCTTTGCCATTCAGGAAAAAGCCCTTTTCCGAATCAAATTTAAACCAGCGCAAGCCTAACGGATTCACCACTTCATCCAGCAAAGTACCTTTTTTCTTATCGAGAATACGCGTATATACCATATACCGATAAGGATCGTCTATATCCCACAAACGGGGCGAATCTATTTTTATCTTTTTAGAGATGTCTGTCTTTGTTTCACCGGATGCCAGCTTTATTTCCGCATGAGTCTTTTTCACTTCCTTACCATCCGCATCGCAGATTACATTTTCCACCCTGATTTCTGCAGGTTGAAGTGTATTATTCGTCAGTAATGTAGTAATTTCTACCGAGGCTGCGGAGTTGTTCACTTCGGGTGTACGGATATAAACTCCTGACGAAGCATAATCATTCGTTGCAATGTGCACCGGATTCATAAACTGCAGATAGACATCCCGGTAGATACCGCCAAAGAAAGTAAAATCGGCAGATAAGGGAGGAATATTAGGGTTATAGACATTGTTCACATAAATGGCAAACAGGTTTTCCTGTCCATAACGCAAATGGGAAGTGATGTCAAAACAGAAACGGGTATACCCTCCTTTGTGTTCTCCCACGAACTGACCGTTCAGATAGAATCGTACTTCCTGATTGGCTCCTTCAAAATAGATCACTGCCTGACGTCCCTCCTGGCTTTTATCTACAAACAATTGTTTCCGGTACCAAGCCGGCCCCCGATAAAATCCCGGAGTTTCGTCGTCTGCATCTTTATTATTCCATGTATGAGGTATATTGACCGTCTCCCAAGAAGAGTCGTCACAGCCGGCCAGCTGCGCTTCAAACGGAGATCCTTTTGTAAATTTCCATCCGTCGTTGATTGTGTATACCACACGCTGTTGCGCCTGTGCCCATCCCACAATAAACAATAGAATAAAAATATAGAGAAACTTCTTCATAATCGATATATACTTATAATTAAAACTTTATTTTTACTTCTCTACCTGTGTAGACGCACTCTTTGCTATCAAGACCTGCACCTTCAGGCAGATATAATTTCACATGCATTTTTATTTGTTCCGGCATACCGGGATAAGTTCCCTCACGCAGTCCAATAGTCAATGTCCGTTCCGAATCTTTCCATTGCATCGGCACTTTCGAACATACACCCTCTTCATAGCGGTAGGAATCACCTTCATCCTCATACCATAAAAAAGCAGCATCCGCTCCTCCATAGATACGCAATTCCAGTTCACGATCGGGATATTCCATCGCATATTGTTTCACTTCTGCCAAAGGCAAGATAGAACCAGCCTTCACATAGAGCGGAAGTATGTCGAGGATATTTGTCTGCATTTGTTCTCTTCCTCCTTCAAAAGCTTCTCCGGTCCAGAAGTCATACCAATATTTACCGCTATGTTCCGGCAGATAAATACAGATGTTCTTTTCTTCCGATTGCGGATGAAATACCGGACGCACCAATAAGGAAGTACCGAACATATAGGCATTATCAATATCAAATGTCCGGGTATCTGTTGTGAAATCCATTGCCAAACCTCTCAACATGGTATAATTATTGGCGGTTACCTGATGGGACATTGAGTAAATGTATGGCAACAGACGGTAACGCAGATGGATATACTTCACTTGATTATCATAAGATAATGTCCCCTCTTCACCGAATTGCCAAATTTCACGCGGCACATTCGTACCGTGAGCACGGAAGATAGGAGTAAATGCGCTAAACTGGAACCAACGGGAATATAACTCTTTATAATCATTACTTTTCAGTCCGTCGGGATATTTTGCATCCCGTTCTGTGACAAAGAATCCTCCCGTATCGGAAGTCCAATACGGAATACCGGACATAGACAAGTTTAAGCCGGCAACCAGTTGTTTGTGCATATTCTCCCATGAAGCCGAAACGTCACCCGACCATACGGCTGTACCATAATGCTGTTGCGAGGCAAAGGCGGAACGAGTTAGGATAAATATACGCTTCTGATCGCTCTCGGCGCGCAGGCGTTGATAGAAGTCCTTTAGCATTTCTAAAGAATAAGTGTTCAGATAACGGTGGAAGCTACCCAGATAAGTATTACCAGCTGATTTAGTCTTTTCTTCCTGCTTCAACTGTGTGAATCCATCCCGGAAAGATGGTTCCGTTGCATCCATCCACCAAGCATCCACACCCATATCATAGAGTCCTTTCTTGAGGTATTGCCAGAAAATATCCCTCGCGACAGGATTGTAGGCATCAAAAACCTTATAACCTGCCCATGTAGGTTCACTAAACAATGCACCGATAGAATCCAAAGACTGATAGACAGCCGTTTCCGGTCCGAATCCGGGCCATACGGAAAGCATAAAATGAACATGGTCCTGTTGATGCAGTTCATCAATAACCTGACGGGGATGATTAAAGTTTGCCGGATGGAAGGTCAGGCTATTCCAATGAGGTTTGTCTCCCCAATATTCCCAGTCCTGCACAATGTTATCCAACGGAATTCCCCGTTTACGGTATTCTTTAACGACTGCCTTCAATTCATCGAACGACTTATATCGTTCTTTGGACTGCCAGAAGCCATACACCCATTTTCCAAACATCGGCACGTCCCCCGTCAATTCCCGATAACCGGCAACGACTTCGTCCATATTCTTACCATAGACAAAATAATAGTCGGAGGCATCACCTACTTCGGAAGTAAATGAGTAGACCTCCTTCGTATCTTCAAACTTCGTAGAAGAATAATTATCCCATAAGACACCGTATCCGTTGGTCGAAATAAGGAACGGATTGACAATATCCATATTGGCCTGTAACAGAAGTACAGATTTCCCCCGATAGTTCATGATTCCATTCTGATACTGTCCCAGTCCGTAAATGGCCTCATCCTCGGTAGGAACAAAGCATTGAGTGACTTCGAGACATTGTTCACCTCCGGCAACCGAACGTTTGAAGTTCCGTGCCTTTCTATCCCCTTTCTCTTTTAGTAATAACTTACCTGTGGATGTTTCCTGAAAAGTGAAAGCCGCATCTGCCTTATCAAAAACTACGGAAAGTTCACGGGTGCGAAAGAGTAGCTTCTGTCCCGTATCTTCCCATTTATAATCTTTAAAAGCCGGCTTTTCCGAATCGACCACCAATCTTCTTGTTACCAGTGTATCACCTTCAGGAAAAGACAGAATCCGCACGCATCCCGCCGACATAAACTCAACCCGATATTGAATACTGTCAGATACGAAAGCACATCCCCTACCGTCTTCATGAACCGGAGAGGAACATCCGATGCAGGATAGTACAGATAAAACTAATAACCAATTAAAACTCTTCATCCATGCATTTATTTGACTGTGTAGATCGTATAACCCAATGACAAATTACGAACTACGACATTTCCTTTTAAATAGAAAGTAGGCATATTGAATCCATTCACGATATTATCCTTATACAATTCTACTTTTGCGCTTTTCCATTCACCTGTATTGTCGGTACGTATCCGGGATACAATTTTAAACGGCTCTTTCGGTTCGCGCTGTGTAGATGAACGTATAAAAAGAGATTCATTTCCCTTGTCCAGATATTCAAAATAGAGATACCCTACATAGTTATTCATTTGTAATTTGGAAACCAGCTCTTTGGGCAAAGAGATAGAGAGAGTTTCTTCGGCATTGTAACCACCGGATTTTCGCTTTCCCTGAATCTTCATGTCCGACTCACGCAAACGCATCATCTCAACCGCCAAAGCGGATTTTGCCGTCTTGACATCATTTTCTATTTGTGACAACAAGCCTATTGCCACCGGATAACGTCCCTGGCTAATCAACAATGCCGCCTTATCGAGCGAACGTTGACAAGCGGATACGTCCATCTTCGTCTTTTCCAGGAAACGGGCTTCTTTTCGCAGCCGGAAAAGCATTAAAGGTAAGGTTAATCCACGCTCGTCCGCCTGTTCGTCTTTGAATTCCGCCGCATACTTTAAAGTCGTACGTAGTTCACGGTCACCGTTTTCAATGGTCGGCTCTATTTCGTGTCCTTCGGTATAGTCGCTCCACGAAGCGATAAACATCATGTCCAGGCTGTCCTTCTCTGCCATACAGAACTTCCACATACTTTGATAAGTTTCTCCATTGTTACGAGGGATATAATAGAAGTGTCCACGTCCCCAGCCTGCACAGCCCCGGTTATCCATTCCCGGCATGGCAAATCCCGACTTAATGGTATAAGCAGGATTGTTACTATGCCAAATTGAATCACGGAAAGGTTTCATAAACTCAATAACATCATCCTGAGTGGCGTAATTATCCCATTCGGCATGTGCCTGATCTCTTGTACGGACACGGGCAGGAAGCCATGCAGTCGGTATTTCTCCCACTTCTTTCCAGATATCCATTTCATCGCTACGAGTGACGGGGATATATTTATCATTTTCCAGTTTTCCCCAATCTGCCCAACGGCGTAAAGCAACCGGTTGCTTCATTCCTTGCGGTAACTTCGCCAATGATAATACTTTCTTATATTCATCCACTTTCGCTCCGGGACCGAAATGATAAAAAACAGGCATTCCCTTCACCATAGGAGCTGTAGGACCGGTAAAGACGCTATCCACCAGATATTGGTAACATTTGGCCATGTATTCGGTCTTTGCCTCACGGGTATTGATTTCCGGATAAAGTTTAGTAATCCAGTCATAATACAACCAACCGTCGCACCAGTTTACACCAATCTCAAAGTCGTACTTCGCCGCCACTTTCTGCATTTCACGCAACAAGATGTCATTTTCGTGAGGCTTGAATCCCCATTCGATAAAGAATCCATCTATCTTAGCCGCTTTTGCCGACAATATCTGATATTCGATATAGTCGGGATCGAGATTGGACTGCATTCCGACTTGGGGATAAGCCACTGCCGCTATCTCATGCCGTCCTTCGCTGTCTATCAGGTCGGCATTATAACACAGCGACTTTCTTCCGGTACTTGATTTTTCCGTATTGGCATACATCTCCCAACGCCCCAGCTTTCCGTCATGCTGCCGGGTATAGCGCACTCCGTGAAAGTCGGCATACACTTTCTTTCCATTCTGCGCCAAGACCGGTAATGCGATAGATACCAATAAAAAAAGAAGAAGTTTCCTCATTGTTCCAAACTTAATTATTCAACTTATGTACTTAATCAATCTTCCACCATACTTAATCAGTCCTCACTCAACACGAAATCATGCTTTTCCGGATAACTGAAAAGATTGTCTATCATCCAACGGCCTTTATAAATCTTGGCTCCGTCCATTTTGAAAAGTTCTTCTCCCTTCTCATTTACAAGTCCTTCTGCCCACCATTCTTCAGTCGGTTTCAGCATCAGGATTCCGTCCGGTCCGTTGCAGATGCTTTTTATATCGGCTATGCTGTAAACTTTCTCGCAAGTAGGTTCGGTAGAGTCATTAGTCGTAGCGTCGGTAACTCCAGTCAAATCAAACTTATAGACAGCCGAAGCAGCAGTAAGCCATAATTTATCTTCTTCACCATATACCGGGAACAAATCATGCCCACCCGATTCATTGCTGAATGTATAAAGGGTAGTCTGATTTATTAACTTGGGATTACTCCGGTTGCCATCGTACTTAAAACGGAATAATGCAGTCACTCCCTCTTTTTTGGTAGCTGTAGCATAAAGATACGATCTTTTCTTATCCCAAACAACATTATGCGCATTACCCAACTTCACCGTATTAGCTTTTGCTCCCAATACCTTAACCGTGTCAACCACAAAGGTATTGATTTCACCGGATTTAGATTCTGCCGTCACGATATTTCCATCGGGCAATACCTCCGCAGAGTGGGGATTCTGTCCGCAATTTGCGTAGAACATTAATTTATGATCGGACAAACGGATTAAAGCCACAGCTCCGCCGGAGGCAGTCATCAAGATATAGCGTCTATTGAAAACCGGTTTTACTTCACTCGGATTAACAAACCAACCCTGCTGTGCAGCAGGAACACAGGCTGTATAAGGATCCCAACTCCAAATATTGCGGTGCGTCTCCGCATCTCTGATGACAATAGCCCGTCTGGATTGTTCCGCCAGTACATAAGCCTTTTCCGGAAGTTGAAAGATTTCATTTTTTACTACAGGAGCGGCATCATCATCGGAACATGCTCCCAAAGCTATATTAAATCCTAAAAGGATTGCAAATAAACTAAACTTCTTCATGGTCATAACTATTTTAATTCTAAATATTCAATTTGTCTATTTAAAGTTTCCGTCAATCTATTGAACCGATTTTGTATCGTAATAATCGATCAATGAATGAACTGAAAGATTCAACTGCCGCATGTGCGACAGAAAAGATTCATAAGGTTCATATTCGATGGAAACCACTCCTTTATTAGAAGCTTTTCCGTTAGAATCGTAACCATCATTATACTCAAAATGTACCCAGCCTACACAGTTTCGAGTTTCAAGCAAACGAAGACAGAAGTTCTGATAAAACTCACCTCTATTTTTTTGTGTATGCACCAACCAGCCACCTCCTTCAGTATTAGCATATCCAGTTCCCTGATAACTGGCATCTTCCGCTTTTATATAGAATTCTGAAACTAAAAAAGGTTTCGCTCCACACCAGACTTTCAGGTTTGCCAAGAAATCTGCCTCCGGTTGCCAACGTGCATAATAGTTGACGGAAACAAGATCGCAATAACGAGCACACGCTTCCACCACTTTCTGATTATATTTACTCCAATCATGCAGACGTGTTCCCAATATCAAATGCTCTTTATCATATCGTCTGACGGTAGCGGTGGTCAACTGATAATAATAATCAGCAACCATCCCCCGGAAATCTTCCTGATTTTTCTTGGTTATCACTCCGGTAGAAGCTATACCGTTATCCCGCATAAACTTTTCTGCATACTCACGAGCAGCTTTATAGCGTTCGGGCAAAGACAAGAAATGTTTCAGATCAATTCCTCGCAAAGGGTCAGCATTCTGATAACTGGCAAATGGCAATTCATTGTCAAGATAGAAACCTATAAAATGCCGGTCACCGGCAAATAAAGCTGACTTCTCTTGTACGAGACGATCTATGTACGTAGCAAATGTGGGTTCAAAAAGAAGAACTAAGCGATTATATTTGTCATCATCAAACGCGTAGCCCAAATTCTTACTCATATCCCACATAAAGGTACGAAGCAGATACAGATTCTCTGCATAAGCAATCTTTTGCGTCTTAGGGGTCAACAAGTTACCACGTACTGCAGCAGGAAATACTTCAATACGGTTCGAGCCATACGAAATATAGTTTATATGATTGTCTGCTAACAGTTTGCCAGTCTCTTCACTCCATCGCGCCTCACTACCGTATCGAGTACCGAAAGCCTTCTTATGAGCAGTAGATTCTCCCGGACGAACATGCTGAATTCCATGAATGATAACAGCTCCATTATCCGGATCGAGCAAATAAGAACGGCCTCCACAATTAGCCACTCGGAAAAAGCCTTCTTTTCCAACCACAGATGAAGGTTGTAAACCGATTCGTCCTCCCCATGCAGTCCGGCTATAACCCGAAGAGGGAGTATACCAATTCATATTATCAATGGTACGTGTTTCCCTTGAATCTGCCGTTGTCCATGCCTGGAAAGTTCCGTTCTGCCACTTCCGGTATTCTACATTCATAAAAGTATATTCATCTTTTTCCAAAGGAGTATCTTCTCCTTCCGGTTTCAAAGGTTCTATTTCATTGGAAGAGGAGGAACAGCTAAACGTCAACTGCATCAGTCCGACCAAAGATAAAAAGAGGAAATACCTATATATTATATGTTTTCTCATATTACTTTCAGCTACTGCACATTATTACTTAACCATCGTATTTGTTATCAGTCGCATCTTTCGTATGCTCTATCTACGGTTCACCGGCATAGCTGTTACTAATTCTCGCGTTGGCTATTAATAGAAAAGTTATTCTCTACAAGGAGAGAACTTCCTTCCCCCTTGTTGCAAACTTCTTTTATCCCTATTATAAACTATAAACGCAAGCTTTGTTTTCATAATTGAAAGCTTTGTTTTTATAAACGCAACTTGCATTTATAAAAACGGAAGCTTCGTTTATAGTTTGTATCGGACAGAGAGCAACTTTACTCCCAATGAAAGGGAAGTTTAGTCTTAATAGAAAAGAACTTTTCTATTAAGACTTCAGGCGGTAGGTAATACTACCCTGCTTACTTCTTCTTAGGGAATTTGATTTCAACCGTTGCTATCTGTTTGGTCGTATTATTATCCATCTTTCCGGAGACATCAAGTACCTTCATGACACCGTATCTTTCTCCACCGGCACTCGAATTACCACTAGTCTTAAATCCAATCACACTGCCGACAAAGTTATCAATTGTCATATACACTTTCTGATCGGCACTTCCAGCCAAATATTCATTCTTAATAGAAGAACGAGAAGCCGCATCGTAATCAAAGCCTGCCGGGAATAACACAAATTTTGTCATATTCTTAGCCGGCAGATTGCTCAAGGACTTTCCGCCCGATCCTTTATACAGACTATTCTTGCTATCTACATTCTCCATCGAATAGAAACGGAAAGAAAGAACACTATTAGCAGAATTTATAAAGAACTTTATATCAACATTCTTAGCGCTTTCCACACTGGAAATAGCTTCATCTACCGAATACGTTTTCATATCATTCAACGAAATCAGAGCGAACGGTTCGGCATTGGCCAATACATGACTGCCAACCTTAAGTTGGACAACCTCCATATTCACATAGGTCTTTACGATCCCTATAACTTCCTTGCCTTCCCGACCATCAGAAACAACCACCTTGAGTTGAGATGTTTCTTCTGTCAGTTGCACCTTAGGCTTATAATCAAAATTCTTGTTATCGCCCACTATCTGCTCACGGAAAATCTCTGTACTTACTCCATTCTCCACCCGGAAGATAGCTACCTGTTTTACACCGCGAACGGATTCAATGTGCATCGGAATTTCCGTATCTACTCCTTCATCAGTAGTAATAAGCTCTTTACCCAAAGTCAATACAGGAACCGGAACAGTCTTATATGACACCTGCAAAGTAGAAATTGTGATATTACCATAGATATCTTCCGCTTTCACTTTAAAGCCCTTATCGCCTTCTTTATATTCTATCAGTTCATCATGCTCATACGTTTTGTCGCCATTCAGTATATCACTGCCTTTCGGTGTTTGTCCGTCCGTAGAGACCAAGAATCTTTCCACTTTCTTCAAACCTGCTTCCGAAACAATTTTAAAAGTAGTACGAGGCATTACCGGATTCTCATCCATCTCATCATATATAATCTCTTCCGGGTCGAATGTTATGACAGGACGTGCCATTACATCGGTAACAGCAATTGGTAAAGTTCCGCTCGTTACATGATTCAATTTATCCGTAGCCTCAATGATAAAGGCTTCGTAATTTGCATTGTATTCCAGATTTTCAGACAAGCTGTAAGAATTGGGATTAAAAAATTCAGTCACCGTTTTATATTCGGTCACCCCCTCCACTGTCTGCAATTTCATTGTCACACTCTGTAGTCCGGCCTGCGACTTTATGACAGCCACTACCGGCAGATTATCTACTTTATTTAAATCCACATCCAGTTGTTCCATCGGGAATTTAATCACAGGAGCAGCCGCATTAGGATCCAGACCATCATTATCATCGCTACAGGCAGCAAAGCCCAGACAAAGTCCTAGTATTAATAAGGTATATATTTTACGAATCATAATTAGTTCTCTTTTTAATTAACTGTGGTTATTTGGAATATTTGCAATAGTTCTCAAATATATGAATCACACCGTTCGTCGGCAGAATGTTGCTAGTCTTAGCCTGACGCTGTGGAGATTTCCCGTTGCTTCCGGTCTGATTCACCAGAATCTTACCTACTGCAGCCTGCCATGGGTTTTTCCATACAGACATTGTCATCAGTCCATTCTCTCCTTTCAGCATCGTCAATACGAACATCGGTTCCACCTGCAACTGTCCATAAGAACTATATTCACCGTCTACAATGTGATAAAGCAACATGTTCGTTACTTTCTCTTTATCACAATCGGTAATGGATGCTGCACCTGCAAATTCATTTTCACGATACAACTGCATACCTGCATTATTCAAAGCCAGAAAAGTATATTTATTGTCAGTCTGGGTATAATAGTCCTTCAGACCTGTATACTCAATAGCTGCTATCAACTCCGAGAACATATCTTTGTGATCTTGGAAATATTCCCACGCTGTCACTTTTACATACGGATCATCCACCGAAGGCTCATAATCATAATTCTTCTGCAAGTCCAGGTCACAGCCGGTCAATGCCAATATCGCCCAACAAAAGAAAAGGGTCTTATATAATATTGTCTTTTTCATTGTTTCTACCTTTTTTAGTTGTTAGTATTACCATAATACGTGTTCTGCACAATCTTCGGATTTTCCAAGATATGTGAATAGTGAATCGGGAAGAGTTCGTTTCCGTCCTGTTCCATTCCGTTAATCGGTTTCATCACTTCCTTCCACTTTCCGGTACGCAACAAGTCAAACCAGCGGCGTCCTTCGCCGGCTAATTCCACTTGCCGTTCACGCAATATATAATTAACGACTTCGTCTTCAGAAGCAAAATCATTTTCAGTCAACGTGTTCAATCCGGCACGGTCACGTACAGTTTTTACTAAATCCAAAGCTTCACCCCATTTTCCCTGATGAGCACGAGCTTCTGCTTGCAACAACATCATATCTGTGTAACGATAAATTGGATAGGCTACTTCGCATGTCTTATTCAAAGAGTTACTGATGTCACCTGCCATATATTTACGCAATTCATTTCCATTCTGGTAATTCTTCACCGTATAATCTTTGCGCAAATCACCTTTCATATCCTTTTCATCAAAGATGCTCATAAACTTGTCGGACATAACTGCCGCACGGTTTCCTGAACCGGAAAACCATTGATACATATAACTGTAACCATTCGTGCCGACTTCATCCATGTTGAAATGAACAAGGAATATTAACTCTCTGGAGTTATATTCATCATTTTCGGGCGTATCATCCGAAGGCTTATTGTTGAGTTCTTCCGTAAACATGGTATGCCAAGTAGCAATGTTAGGTTCGAAGTCTACAAAGCGTCCACCCTTTTTGGAAGCAATAGTTGCCATTTTATCAATGGTCTGGTCAGCCAGATTATATTCTTCAGCCCACATATAAGCGTCCGCCATGATAGCCCATACGCCACAGATAGAAATACGCTTGCGTTCGTAATTCTTATTACGGTTAATCAGGCTTTCCGCCTTTTTCAGGTCAGGAAGAATAACATGTTCCAGAATATAATTCTTATCTGTACGTTCCTTGTAGATAGCCTCCGAATACTTTTCAGTAGGTTCTATAAACAAAGGTACGTCTCCCCAGACACGGATAGCATAGAAGTAAGCCAAAGCACGCAACGCATACGCTTGTCCAAGGTAATCGTTACGGTCTGCCACATCCGGCATACTGATATTAGGAACATATTTGATGGCCAGATTGGTCTGGTTAATCATCTGATACAAGGTCGTCCATTTCGCACATTTCTCGTCCGTAGACATCAGGTTGTTGATCACACGTGCCTGATCGGCCATCACTGGTGCTCCGGGAGCTACGTTATCCGAACGGAACTCACCCCAATAAAAATAATTCTCGCGTAAAGTGGAACGCAACAATCCGTAGATTTCATTTATACCTGCCTTAGCGTCGCGGGCGGTCTGCCACATGTCACCTGCCGGGATCTCACTCACCGGTTCCTCATTCAGAAAGTCTGAACAGCTATTCAATGATAGAGCCAGGCATACAGCTCCAACAAAATATTTTATATTCTTCATACGATATCTTCAATTAAAAGTTTGCAGAAAAACCAATACCATATTCTCTCTTTCTCGGATAGCGGTAAGAGTCTTTACCTACCTGCAGAGGATTACTTGTAGAGAATTCAGGATCGAATCCCGAATAGTTGGTCCATGTCAATGCGTTGTTTACAAAAGCGTAGATATTTATATTCTTCAACATCAGCTTCTTTATCCAGTTTTCTGGAAGATCATAGGCTATACGTACGTTCTGCAGACGAATAAAGGAAGCATCTTCCAGATAGAACGAGTTACCCATACGTGCATTGTTATAATCATCATTATACGGACGCGGATAGATAGCCTGGTCGCCCGGATGCAACCACATATTATGAATTACTTCCGGTGAAGGAGTGGTTCCCGTATATTTGAACATGTTACGATTATGTTCAGCGGCATTATAAATCTGTCCTCCCAAAGAATAATAGAATCCCAAATACAGACTTACGTTTTTCCAGGTCACGGTTGTATTCAAACCACCGGTCACATCAGGCATGGCATTACCAATCACCATACGGTCGTTATCATCAATCACACCATCCCGGGTTCCTTCCGGTTCTTCCCAGTTGTAATCTCCGCCACGGAACGGTTTGCCGTTCGGTAACGTTTTCTGGCGAATATCACCTGCATATTCCTTTCCATTCAATAAATACTTGTATTGGAATACACCATTTTCAAACACCGGAGTCAGTTGCTCCCATTTATCTGTAAAAGCATTCGATTCGTCATAAGCAAAGACACCGGCACTTTTAAATCCATAGAAGTCACCTACGCGACCGCCTTCCTGCATCCACCAGATATCACCTTCCATATATGCCTTACCTTCAGACAGTTTCTCAATGCGGTTGATATTTCTGGAGATATTGAAAGAAGCATTCCACTTCCAGTCCTTTGTGCGGATAATATCACCGGTAACGGCAATTTCAAAACCGCGGTTGCTCATCTCACCGACGTTTGTCTTCATATATGCAAAACCGGATTCTTTAGGCAGTTGGTAGTTTGCCAACAAACCGTCTGTATATTTATCGTAGTAATCAGCAGTGATTGTCAAACGGCTATTCCAGAAATTCAAGTCCAAACCAAGGTTGAATTGTTTGGTTTCCTCCCATTTCAGATTGTCTTTACCGATACGAGTCGGAATAACACCACCCACTCCGTCATAGATAGAATTCGGAGAATAAGAATAAATATAATCATAGTTTCCGATCGCCTCATTACCGGTGATACCATAACTTACACGAATCTTACCATCTTCCAGGAATTTCTTCGAGAACTTCATGAATTTCTCATCAGAGAAACGCCATCCCACTGACACTGACGGGAAATTACCCCATTTGTTTTCTTTCGCAAAACGAGAAGAACCGTCCCGACGCATATTCGCTGTAAACAGGTATTTCCCCAGATAATCATACGTCACACGTGCAAAAACGGAAGCCATGGAGTGATTACTCAATGTAGATCCCGTAGAGGATAAATCCAGATTGGCAGCAAACGCGTTCATTGTATAAATAAAGTCGGTAGAGGAATTCAATCCCACAAAAGTTTCATTTTCATAACGCCATTGTTGAGCACTGACACCCACCATCGCGCTGAAATTATGTCCTTTTATCTTGCGTGCATAAGTGATGAAATCTTCATTCATCCAGTTCCAGTTGAGGTAATTATAAGAATACCCTTTATTCTGTTTCTGCCATTCATCAGTAATAAGACTAGGTTCGAGTTTTTTGCGCTTGTCCAAATAGAAGTTGGCATTTATATTGGCTCTGAACTTCAAGTACTTGTTGAATTTGATTTCAAAGAACTGGAAGAAGTTAGCCTTATAAGAATCCGTAAAGTCAGTGGTATAATTGACCTGTGCAATAGGATTCTTCTGACCATTAAACACCCCGACCAAAGAGCCATCCGGATAATAAGTATTGAAATAAGGACGACGAGTCAACACTGCGCTCAATAACGTACCTTCATTCAGACCTTTCTTTTTAGAATAAGTAAGAGAAATACGGCTACCCATATTCATCCAGTCTGTCGGTGAATAATCGGAGTTGATACGAGTATTTAATCTTTGGAAACCAGTATTGGAAATAATACCCTTCTCGTTATAATAACCGGTATTGATGAAATATTTCAGTTTCTTTGTACCGCCACCTACGCTGATATCCACCTGATCTTTCTGCGCAGTACTTGTAATCATGTCCAGATAATCATTGTCTACATTGAAGAATGAATTCAACGGATCATCCAGAATATCGATACTTTCATCCGGATTACCTCCGCCGTATGTTTCAAAATACTCTTTACGGTACTGGTCGTACAACAGACGCTCTTTACGATTTGCCTGTGGCACCTTATGAGACAATGTACCCCACGAGTGATTATACTTGATATCAATACGGGCTTTACCCTCCTGACCACTCTTGGTAGTGATAATAATCACACCGTTAGCCGAACGGGAACCGTAGATCGCTGCAGAAGCCGCATCCTTCAAAATTTCCATGGAAGTAATATCATTGGTATTGATACCATCGATACTTTCCAAAGGCACACCGTCTACAATATAAAGAGGAGTAACTCCTTCGGCGGAGAAAGTGGATGTACCACGAATTTTAATAGAAGAAGATTCACCGGGTTGTCCCGAGCCGGACACTACCTGTACACCGGCAGTAGTACCTTGCAGTGCTTCAAAAACATTAGTAGCCATCTTCTGCTCAATAGCCTCACTTGAGATGGAAGTAATAGCTCCCGTTACATCACGCTTTTTCATCGTACCATAACCCACCACCACTACTTCGTCCAACAACTTAGCGTTCTCTTCAAGCGTAATATTCATTGTTTTATCTTTCACTACCACATCTTTAGGGGTATATCCCATGAATGAGACAGTCAAAGTAACTCCCTTCTTTGAAACATTCAATGAGAAATTACCATCCAAATCCGTAATTGTCCCATTAGATGTTCCTTTCTCCATCACATTGGCGCCAGGCAAAGGAAATCCTGTTTTATCTACAATAACTCCCTTCACTGCAAACCCGCCTTGAGCATAAGCCGGATTAACAAGGAAAAAGAGACTCAAGGAAATCAAAAGAAACGACTGTAACAACCGCACTTTTGTCCTACTCTGCAAATTTTTCATAACTAGAATAAAATTAAATTGGTTAATTATCAAGGTTTTACTCACTACTTAATTAATTAGGAGAAATACATTGGCTCTCTCCCGTAAGATGTTATCTTTTATTTATTACATAGATAATCGTCTTTCATAATACTATACAATAATTATTATATTAGAATAAAGATTATACAATACCCGGTCTGCTAAATAAAAGTGTGTGCGGACACACCCAATTAAAGAAAACTCAAGTACAAGCTGGCATGATCCAACGCCACAAAAGTATCGCATTTGAGCATATTGCACCCTATCGAATTGTTCGTTTTATCTAGTCTAAAAATTCAGATGACTTATTTTAATCACTTTACAGAGGGATCGGAAGGGGCATCATGAGATTTCCTATACTGTGTAGGAGCAATATCAAAAAGTTCTTTAAAGCATTTGTTGAAGTATTGAGGATTTCCAAATCCTAACCGGTAAGCAATATCCGAAATGTTCATCTCCGGAGCATTCAGTAGAAAATATGCTGCTTTTTTCAGACGAAGATTCATGATAAAATTATTTGGCGTACTTCCCGTAATACCTTTTATCTTCTGGAATAAGACGGTACGTCCTACTCCCATCTCCCGTGAGAAAGCATCTACACAGAATTCGGGATTTTCCATATTATCTTCCACCACTTGAGTAGCTTGTTCGATAAACTTCTGGTCGAGTTCATTTGTTGCAATCTTCTCCGCCTTGCTATCCAGTTGATGGGCATATTTATTCTGTAAAAGTCTGCGGGTATTAATCAGATTATTGCATTGCATCACCAGCCGCCGCATATTAAATGGCTTCACCACATAAATATCCGCTCCAATTCTCAATCCTTCCAACTCACGTTCGGGAGCACTAAGGGCAGTCAGAAGAACGACAGGTATATGGCAGGTTTCTATATTGTTCTTGATCTTGGCACATAACTCTGTTCCGGGCATTCCGGGCATCATGATATCCGAAATAACCAGGTCGGGTTGCATTACCTTTACTTTCTCGTACCCTTCCTTGCCATCACTTGCAGTTTCAACCGTATACAACGGAGAGAAGATATCTACAAGGATATTTCTGATTTCTTCATTATCATCAATCACCAGTAATTTACAGTCAGTAGTCCCGCTTTCACTTTGGGCTGACTGCACCTCTTTAACCAGCAGTTCTTTGTCTTCCGAATAATAAATATATTCCTTATCCTGCTCCGGTTCAACCCGGGCGACAGAAGAATCAAAGTGAGCATCCCCTTTTTTCAGAGTGACCTTAAAACAAGAACCTTTTCCCAGCTGACTTTCTACTGTTATATCTCCCTGGTGGGCTTTCACAATACCCTGACTCAAAGCCAGCCCGATACCAGTTCCTCCATACTGTCCTATATTCTCAACCTGATAGAATCGTTCGAATATCTTAACATAGTCTTCCTCGGATATTCCCGCACCATTATCGGAAACGGAAAACATACATTCCTCCGTTCCATCAGCCAATTCCATACGGATAGTTCCACCGTCTGAAGTATATTTAAAAGCATTAGACAGCAAGTTATTAACCACCTTCTGTATTTGCATCCGGTCTCCCCACACGAGGCATTGCTCGCAGTCGGCATGCAAAACAAACGAAATATTCCTGTTAGCAGCCAACTCCTTAAACAATACATAATGCTCTTTGAGCAAAGAATATAAATCAAATTGAGAAACTTTCAGTTTCAAAAGTCCCTGCTCCTGTTTCCGGAAATCAAGCAGCTCCGTAATCAATGATTTCAGGTTACCTGCATTTTTATGTATATTCAACAGTTTCGAATAAGCATAGGTAGACAATTTGCCGGAATTCAGCAACAGATCAACCTGCCCCAGGATAAGAGTGATCGGAGTTCTGATTTCATGCGAGATATTCGTGAAGAAACGAAGTTTGGATTGATTCATCTCTTCAATGTATTGTTTCTCACGAAGTTCAAAATCCAATGAAGTTTTCAGGAACAGACGGATTCTATATTCTCTCACGATGAAGAATAGAATAGTCAGAATCACGCATACATAAATAGTATAGGCCCACCAAGTAGCATAGAAAGGTGGCGTAATCGTTATATCCAGCGATCTGATTACTTCCGGGAAGTTCTTCAGCCTGATCTCAAAGACATAATCACCCGGAGAGATATTTGTATAAGTAATGTCATTTCCCAGACGGTTCTCGCTCCATTCATCATTATACCCCATCAACCGATATTCTACCTCACCACCGCCTATATGCAGAAAATTATCTGTTGAGAAACCGATAGAAAACACATTTTGCAAGTAATTCAATTTGATCCGTCCGGTATAGGCAAAGGATTTATTTAAAATACCGGTTTGATCGCCTGTTGTTATCTCTTTGTTGTTGACATACAAATGAGCCAACTCCAGATCGTATATTTTCGGAGGATAATACAGACTACTTTCACGAATGGTTACCAATCCGGTAGCTCCTCCCATATAAATATCATGGTTGCGGGATACATGCATGGATTTCCGGTTCACAAGAGTCAGCGGGAATCCGGTTTTAGAATTGAAGTTTATCACTTTCCCCTCTTTCTGTTCCAGCATTGACAATCCATGCCCGGTACCAATCAATAAATTCCCGGAAGGGGTTTCCCCCAATACCCTGATATTTTCTCCCGACAACACACTTTCAGGAGTATGTAAACGAAACAAACGTTCTTTCTTATCCAGCAAGAAAAGTCCGTTGCCATGTGTCCCTACCCAAATATTTCCCTTTCGATCTTCATAGATAACATTGACCAACTCTTTTTGAGATCTGACCCGTTTCTTCAGACTTATCCTATAGGTTTCAAACCGCTTTTCATCAATCACATAGGCTACACAACCGTCGTCGGCAGCAAACCATAATCTGTTTTTCGAATCAAGCAATAGGGTGTTATAATTATGTGTAAACAGTTCCTTCTGATGAAACAACACCTCGGATTTCAAGGTCTGTTTATCCAAACTCACAATAGCGGATGTTGTCCCGACATACAATTTACGAGGAGTATCCGCCAAGGCAAACAGGGCTTCTCCTACACTTTCTTCTCCAAGCGGTTCGAGATTATAGATATCATTCCGATAGTTATTAAGATGAAAACAATTCACCTTATTGGTAAAGTCGGCTGCAATCCATAAGCAATTATTAGCCTCATCAAAAACAACATCTTTCAGGTAGTCCGTACTGAAATGATATCCCGTATGCGCATTAAAATGCTTGAACTTTCCCTGTTCCGGTTGATATAAATCTAATCCCCCTCCTTCCGTACAAATCCAGATATTTCCGACTTTATCTTCTGCCATAGCACCGACCACCGGAAAAGACAATCCGGTGTCCGAAGCATGATAATGCACAAAATGCTGATATTCCGGAGAGAAGAAGTTTACCCCTCCCCAATAAGTCCCCACCCAGACTGTTCCTTGTTTGTCGGTATAAAGAGACGTCACCGAACGATTGGACATAGCACCCACCCGGTTAGGATCAGCCTGATAATGGAATATTTTCCCGGTAGCCACTTCAATCTTACTCAATCCACTTCTGTAGCCTACCCATATATTCCCTTCCAAATCCTGACATAACGCTCTCGCCATATCGTCCCGAACCGTGTAAACACTCTTATCATTATATTCATAGTGATGTATGATCGTACCTTGAGGTGAAAAACAGAAAACGCCCTGATCCTGCGAACCAATCCAGATATTCTGGTCGTTACTTTTTATCAGTTTCATCACTTTAATTCCGGGCAAGTGAAGTGACATCGATCCGCAAGTATCTACACGCATCACCCCACCCTCTTTCAAAGCAATCCAGAGACTTTCTTCGGAACCTTCCACCATCGTCGGGCCACTATCCGGCAGCTGCAAATCGGCATACATCGGTTTCAAGAGGCGGGTATTCTTATCGTATAAGAACAGTTTCCCTCCTTCTGCAATCCACACTCCTGTCTTTCCTTTGGCAAGAGTGGAGGGAGAAGTCACCGGAAGAATATAATATTTTTCTGTTTCAAGGTCGAACTGGAAAAGTCCGGTAGAGGTCAACAGGAAAAGACTTCCCTGACCGTCTTCCACCATTTGAGTCACATATAAATTACCATAACTGATAGAGTCGTTATGAAAGTGGTTGAAGACTTTGATGTGATTGCCATCGAAACAATTCAGCCCGTCCAGAGTGGCAATCCATATACGCGATTTCTCATCCTGGCAAATATCGCTCACCGTTATTTGCGACAATCCATCTTCCACACCCAATGTTCTGAACTTGTATTCCTGTGACCGGAGTGGAAATACAAATCCAAAAAGAGATAGCAGAATAAAGAAATGGATCTTAGATAGTCTTTGTTCGCACATATCAAGAATGATGGTTTATAGCACACATTAATCTCGTCACAAAAGTAACAGTTTTTATGATATTCCCAAAATCAGAGCAAAATAACTGATAGATATAGACTTCACCCTATTTTATTCTTCCCGTCCGAACGAACGATATTCCAACGGGGTAAGCCCTGTACGTTTCTTGAAAAAAGAGAAAAAATATTCAGTAGACTGGAAACCCAGAAAAAAAGAAATCTCTTTCACGGATTGGGAAGTTCCTACTAACATTTGTTTGGCTTTACGGAGTTTCAATTCCTGGAAATATTTGGCAGGAGCATAACCAGTATACTCCTTGAAAACACGTCGAAACCATGAATAACTGATGTTAAGCCGCATTGCTAACTCTTCCGGATCTACATTACCGGAAACATTTTCATTCATGATGATTTTCGCCTGTTCTATCTTCTGATCCACATCACTCATCTCGAAAACTTTATTCTTGGAGACAGAAAGAATCATACCTATCATGTGGAGCACAATCCCGGAAAGATATTGTTGCGCGGAAATCTTATCCGCTTCAGCTACAGCAAGAGCACGGGAGAACAAGGAAACCAACTCTTCATTAATACCGATTTCCAATATTTGCTGCTCCTGCGACAAAAAAGCATCATTAACGATGGCATCTATCATTGGCCCCTCAAAGCCGATGTAATATTCCGTCCAACCAGTCTGCCGTAACGGGCGGTAAGTATGCCATTGCCCGGGAAACAATACCATCAGCCGGCCTTTACAAACCTGCTTTTCAGAAGTGGAATCGGATGAAAACAAACCACGCCCTTTTGTGATATAGACCAACTGATATTCGCGAAGCACCCTTCCTTTTTCCGCATTAAAAAAGTAACCGGAGGGATGCTCTTTCAATGGATAAGGTGAATCAGGAGGGATAGACTGATAGCCGACGGTATTCACCCACAGCCCGAATTTACGGTCCATGTCATTTACAATCAGATATTTAAATTCCAATCCCAAACTATTATCCTCGATCATATCAGAGTGTTTTCATGTAATTGAGTTGGACAAAAATAGGAATTATTTTCAGAAAACACACGCAAGGGTATAAAAAAACATCCGGAGTGTACTTTCAAGTATCCCCGGATGTTTATATAAAAACAAACTTTACTATGACGAGATTTAGAATGCTTTATGATACAAGGCTTCAATATCCGCTACCGAAGTAGGACGAGGATTACCACCTGTACAAACATCATTGAAAGCAGCTACAGCCAATGCAGGAATGTCTTCTTCTTTCACATTGATTTCATGCAATTTCTGTGGGATATTAATGCTGATAGAAAGTGCTTTCACAGCTTCAATAGCAGCTTTAACGCCCTCCGCTTCACTCATTCCGGTAGTGTCCACTCCCATTGCTTTCGCAATATGGATATATTTCGGAGCTGCCGGAGATTCAGCATTGTATTCCATCACATACGGCAACAGCAAGGCATTAGCTACCCCGTGAGGAGTATCATAGAATGCACCCAACGGATGAGCCATTGAATGAACTATTCCCAAACCGACATTCGAGAATCCCATACCGGCAATATATTGTGCCTGCGACATTGCTTCGCGGGCTGCCACATCTTTACCATTGTCTACGGCTGCTTTCAGATTTTGTGCAATCATCTCAATAGCCTTCAATTCGAACATATCGCTCATTACCCAGGCACCGGGAGTAATATAACTTTCGATGGCATGTGTCAAAGCATCCATGCCGGTAGCGGCAGTAAGCCCCTTCGGCATTGAGTACATCAGTTCGGGGTCTACGATAGCCACGGCAGGGATGTCGTTCGGGTCTACGCAAACCATCTTCTTACGGGCATCTTCATCAATAATCACATAATTGATAGTTACCTCGGCAGCCGTTCCGGCAGTAGTAGGCAGTGCAAAGGTAGGTACAGCTTTGTGTTTGGTATCAGCTACACCCTCCAGAGACTTCACATCCGCAAAATCCGGGTTATTCACAACAATACCGATTCCTTTGGCAGTATCGATAGAAGAGCCACCACCCAAAGCAACGATAAAATCGGCTCCGGAAGCTTTGTAAGCTGCCACACCGTTTTGCACATTTGCAATAGTAGGGTTAGCCTTTACATCGCTATAAAGTTCGTAAGGAATCTGGTTCTCATCAAATACTTTAATAATTTCAGCAGCCACACCAAACTTGATAAGGTCTTTATCCGTTACAAAAAAGGCTTTCTTAAAGCCACGTCTAGCTGCTTCCACAGCAATCACACTTCGGCATCCGGCACCGAAGTAAGAAGTTTCGTTTAAAATAATTCGATTCATGGTTGTGCTATTTGTTGTTTTATTTAGGCAGATTGAAAGCAACAGTCATTTCTTTCATCTGTTCCTGACTCATACCATCCGGCTCGAAGCCCATATTTTTCGCTGCGATATAGATGAGAGCCGATTTATTAAGTACATCGATCTGATCGAACGCCTGCATCGCATCGCAATCAACTGCAAATACACCATGTTTCTCCCACATCACAACATCATAATCCTGCAATTCCTTGATGGTAGCTTCCGCCAATTCTACAGAACTAGGCAATTTATAAGGAATGATACCCAAACCACGCGGGCAGAATGCCTTTGTTTCGGGAATCATACTCCATAACAAATTAGTAGCCACATCTTTTTCCAGGAACTTCGGACAATGTGTCATGGCAATCAGTTCGATCGGGTGTGTATGTACAGATGCTTTATAAGGAGAGTTTTTACTCAACAGGTCATTATGTACGCTCAAGTGAGAAGGCAATTCCGATGTCGGAGCCACAGCCTCGTCCGCAATAATTACGTAGCTGGCACAGTCGTCCAGAATACGGATTACCGAACCATTTTCCATCGGCCAGCGAGCTAAATCACGCATGCGCTTATTCGTTCCCTTGCAATAGAAATAACATCCTTTCAGATAAGGAAGAGTCACACCGATAGATTTAACTTCACTGATCGGTTTCATCTGACGGATTTCATCATCTACAAACTCTGTGATATTAACAGTGATATTACCACCGTTACGTTCAGCCCATCCTTTCTGCCACAAGTATCCGGCAACTTCTGCTACCTTATTTACTTCTTTGGCAAGTCCCGGACGATTCTCTAAGATTGATTTCATTCTATATATAATTTTAATTAGGCATAGATTACACTGATTTCGTCGCAAGTTATAAAAAAACTGCGTAATCCATGTAATCCATACCTAAATTTTTTAAAACAAATTTGGGAACACTAATGAGAAGATAAGTACGATCAGACCAGCTATCAGCACAGTTATGGTCTTGTTTGACACGCCTTTCCATTCTTTCAGAATAATTCCCCAAACATTACTAAATGTGACATTCAATGCCATCAAAATACACCAGGAGAAAGCCAACAATACCGGACTTTCCGTAAGGAAACTCTTACCCATTTCCAGTCCGAAGAACTGCATGTACCATAATACGCCAGCCAACGCACAAAAAACTAAATTATTCCCCCATACTTTTCCTTTAGCATAGTCACCCATCGATTTATTAGCCACATTCTGTTGCAGGCAGTAAACTGCATTTGTCAGGAACCCGCCAAATGTAACCAGGAAAATCACCGGGAGACCGGCGTAAAGTCCTTCCACTCCACCGGCTAAGGCAGCTTCCTTGATAGGTGTTCCTGCATCCAGTCCCAAAGCGAAGCAAGCACTCATGACACCGGCAAGAAGTGCAACCAGTAACCCTTTTGTCAATGCAAAGTCTTTTACAGCAGCACGTTTTTCTTCTTCGCTCATGTTTTGCGCACGCAAACTACCGGCATACCCGATAATAGCAATACCTGCCAACGTGATGCAAACACCCAACAAAAGAATCAGCCCATTACCTTCAAACAAGTTTGTACCTGCAAAAAGAGCCGGAAGAAGGGTTCCGAAACCGGCACAAGTCCCTAATGAGATACTCTGTCCCAGTGCAACCCCCAAATAGCGCATGGAAAGTCCGAAAGTCAAACCTCCTACTCCCCACAATATACCATAAAAGATGCTCATTCCAGCACCTCCTGCTCCCCACAAGTCGAACAAACTGCTCTCTTGGGGTACACCCAGTAGTGAACCCAGAAACGGGAACACTAACCAGGCAAATACACCTTGTATTAACCAGAAGCTTTCCCAGCTCCATTCCTTTACCTTTTTAATAGGCACATAAGAACTGGACTGGCAAAAGCTACCGATGGCTATAATCAATAAGCCGATTAAAATTTCCATAACTTATCGTTTAGAAGTTACTTCGGCTTCGTACTTTTCAATTTCTGCAATGAAATCTTCACCTACAGGAACATTGTTCTTCAAGCAGAACATATCCCAAACAGCATTCCAAGGCAGCGCTTTTTCTTCTTCGAGCAGAGCCAGACGCTGGAATCCCTGTCCGTTTGCTTCGTATTCACGCAACTTCGCAATCGGTTCGAGCAAAGCACGAGTCATACATTTCTGTGCTGCACGGCTACCAATCACATAAGCGCCAATACGGTTGATAGATGCGTCGAAATAGTCAAGACCATAATGTACACGGTCCAAAGCACCGCAGCGAACGATTTCGCTGAACAGTTCCATTGTCGGATCATCCATGATAGTAACGTGGTCTGAATCCCAACGAACCGGACGGCTTACGTGCAACATCAATTCAGGCACATAAAGCAACAGTGAAGATACTTTATCAGCTACACTTTCTGTCGGATGGAAGTGACCGGTATCCAGCGTAATCATCTTGTTACAAGAAGCACCATAACCGATATAGAAGTCATTAGAACCCACTGTATAGCTTTCCAGACCGATACCGAACACCTTAGATTCGATACAATCCTTCATATTCTTATATTCGGTAGCGAAGATCTGATCCAAAGAATCTTTCAGCAATGCACGATATTTCATACGATTTACTGTAATATCCTTGCTTCCGTCATGTACCCAAAGATTCATGATACACGGATCCCCCTGTGCCTTACCCATTTCTTCCGCAACGGCACGACAGCGTTTGGTATGTTCAATCCAGAACTGACGGATACCTTCATCAGGATTAGAAAGTGACAAGTCACCTGATTTCGGATGAGAGAAAGAAGTAGAGTTGAAGTCAAGTTTCATGTTATGTTCTTTACCCCATTCTATCCAACTCTTGAAATGTTCCGGTTCCACTTGGTCACGGTCTACCACCTTACCTTGGAAATCTCCATAGATTTCATGCAAGTTCAAACGATGAGTACCCGGGATATAAGAAGCAGCTTTCAAGATGTCAGCACGCAGTTCGTCAATATTACGAGCTTTGCCCGGATAATTACCGGTTGCTTGAATACCCCCGGTCAATGAGCCGGCCTGTACTTCAAATCCTGCAACGTCGTCAGCCTGCCAGCAGTGAAGTGACAGATGAAAATCCTGCATCGTTTTCAATACTTTCTCGGTGTCTACACCTACTGCTGCATAACGTTCCACAGCAATCTCATACGCTTTCTGAATCAGTTCTTCTTTTTTCATGATATTCTATTAGTTTAAAAAATGATTATTCTGTCGGTTGTTCAATATATTATCGAACGCAATTCTTAAAATGGATATAAGCCGCATCCCAAGCTTCCGTATCTTGCGGTTGATAAGTCTTCAACGGGATAGAGCGATTGATTAACTGGCGCATACCAGCAACATCCGTCGCTTCGCCTGCTGCCATTGCCTGAATCATCACATTACCGATAGCTGTCGCTTCAGACGGACCGGCTACCACAGGAATTCCTATCGCATTGGCAGTAAACTGGTTCAGCAAATCATTCCGGCTACCTCCGCCAATCACGTGCAATGTTTCAATCGGACGGGGAGAAAGTGAACGCAAATTCTCCAACACCTGGCGATAACGCAAAGCCAAACTTTCAAAGATGCAACGCACTACTTGTCCGCGTTTCTCGGGAACCGACTGTCCGGTAGCCCAGCAATATTCTGTAATAGCTTTTTCCATGTCCGCAGGATTCGCGAAACAGTCATCATCCGGATTAATCAGACTACGGAACGGTTCACAAGCATCCGCCTCACTGATTAATTCAGGATAACTTGTATCTCCCCAATTCAGACGGCAACGTTCCAGCAACCACATTCCACAGATATTCTTCAATAGACGGATAGTTCCTTCCACACCACCTTCATTGGTAAAGTTCAACGCTTCCGTTTCGGCATTAATCACCGGAGCATCCGTTTCAACTCCCATCAGTGACCAGGTTCCGCTACTCAAATAAGCAAAGTTGCGATCCAATGCCGGAACGGCAGCAACAGCAGAACCGGTATCATGGCCGGCTACCGCAATCACAGGAATTGCACCCAGTCCGGTTATCTTTTGCACTTCTTCCGTCAATACTCCCACCTTTTCACCCGGGAATACAAAACGGCCGAAATTCTTCTCATTCAATCCTACCGCTTTCAGCAACTCCGGCTCCAAACGTCGTGTCTGTGCATTCACCAGCTGGGCTGTCGAAGCAATCGTATATTCCGTCACCATCTCTCCGGTAAGCATATAACTCAACGCATCCGGCATAAACAGAATTTTATCTGCCGCCTCCAACGCACTGTCGTGATTGCGACGTAAAGTATCTAATTGGAAAAGTGAATTAAAATTCATAATCTGAATACCCGTTTTACCATACACTTTGCTACGGGAAATACGGGAGAAAAGAGCCTCCGGTGCTCCTACTGTATGCGGGTCACGATATGCATAAGGCTGGCGAAGCAAGTTACCGTCTTTTCCGACACATACAAAATCCACTCCCCAGGTATCGATACCGATAGAAGCAATGGATTCGCCACGATGAGCAACCAACTTCAATCCGTCAATAATGTGACGATATAATGCATAAATATCCCAATAGAAATGTCCACCTACTTCAATCAGGTGGTTAGGAAAACGATTAATCTCTTCCAGATTCAATCCGCCTTCAATGAAAGTTCCTAAGATTGTACGGCCGCTCGTTGCGCCCAGGTCGACTGCAAAAAAGTTTTGTTTCATGGTATTCTGTCTATATATTTAAGGTATCCATTTACCTACATGGCAAAGATAGGCGATTCCCTCCTCCTTTTCCTTATGTATTTTGATTGAAAGGGTATACATTTTGACACAAAACAGAAAAGCAGGCTCTCATCGTTTAGCATATTTTTCACTTTTTATGCAAAAAAACTTTGGTTTTATGCATCTTTTCTCCAAAATAATGCATACTTTTGCGCCATTCTTAGAATAATTATACAATGAAGAAGAAAGCAAATCGGTTAGACGCCATCAAAATGATTATCTCAAGCAAGGAGGTCGGTTCGCAGGAAGAACTGCTGCAAGAGCTGAACCGCGAAGGCTTCGAACTGACACAGGCCACCCTCTCCCGCGACTTGAAACAATTGAAAGTAGCCAAGGCTGCCAGTATGAACGGAAAGTACGTATATGTACTGCCGAACAACATTATGTATAAACGTTCTACCGACCAGAGTGCCGGTGAAATGTTACGTAACAACGGATTTATCTCTTTACAGTTTTCCGGTAACATTGCCGTTATCCGCACCCGTCCCGGTTATGCGAGCAGCATGGCGTATGACATCGACAACAATGAATTCAGTGAAATACTGGGAACCATTGCCGGTGACGATACAATCATGTTGGTGTTGCGTGAAGGAGTTGCCATTAGCAAAATACGTCAGCTTCTGTCACTCATCATTCCCAATATCGAATAATTATACCTATTATTATATAATAAAGAAATGGACACTCAACAAATAGATGTTATGGTAGCCGACGCCTCACATGAGGTTTACGTTGACACTATTTTGGAAACTATCAGAAATGCTGCCGCCGTACGAGGAACAGGAATTGCGGAACGCACACACGAATACGTAGCGACAAAGATGAAAGAAGGTAAGGCGATTATTGCTCTTTGTGGCGATACTTTTGCCGGATTCACCTACATCGAATCATGGGGAAACAAGCAATATGTGGCTACTTCCGGTCTGATCGTTCATCCCGATTTCCGTGGGTTAGGACTGGCAAAACGCATCAAACAGGCTTCTTTCCAACTGGCACGTCTCCGATGGCCGAAAGCAAAAATATTCAGTCTGACCTCCGGAGCAGCTGTCATGAAGATGAACACCGAACTGGGTTATGTGCCTGTCACCTTCAACGAACTGACAGACGACGAAGCTTTCTGGAAAGGATGCGAAGGATGTATCAACCATGATATCCTGGTAGCGAAAAACCGCAAGTTCTGCATCTGTACAGCCATGCTATACGATCCGACAGAGCCGCGGAACATCAAAAAAGAACAAGAAAGAAATAACATTTAAAAGATACAGCACTATGGAAGAAAAGAAGAAAAAAGTAGTGGTGGCATTCAGCGGCGGACTGGACACATCGTTCACCGTCATGTACCTCGCCAAAGAAAAAGGTTACGAAGTATATGCAGCTTGTGCCAATACGGGTGGTTTCAGTGAAGAACAACTGAAAACAAACGAAGAAAATGCTTATAAACTGGGAGCTACGAAATATGTAACAATAGACGTTACCCAGGAATACTACGAAAAGAGCCTGAAATACATGGTTTTCGGAAATGTGCTGCGTAATGGTACTTATCCTATTTCGGTTAGTTCCGAACGTATTTTCCAGGCATTGGCTATCGCACGCTATGCTAACGAAATTGGTGCAGACGCCATTGCACATGGTTCTACCGGCGCAGGTAACGACCAGATTCGTTTCGATATGACTTTCCTCGTACTGGCTCCCAATGTGGAAATCATCACATTAACCCGTGATATGGCATTGAGCCGTCAGGAAGAAATCGACTATCTGAACAAGCATGGTTTCAGTGCAGACTTCACCAAACTGAAATACTCTTATAACGTAGGCTTATGGGGTACTTCTATCTGTGGTGGCGAAATCCTCGACTCCGCACAAGGACTCCCGGAAACAGCTTACCTCAAGCACGTTGAAAAAGAAGGTAGCGAACAGCTCCGCCTGACTTTCGAAAAAGGGGAACTGAAAGCTGTCAACGACGAGAAGTTTGACGACCCGATCAAAGCCATCCAGAAAGTGGAAGAGATTGGCGCAGCATACGGTATCGGCCGTGATATGCACGTAGGCGATACAATTATCGGTATCAAAGGCCGTGTAGGATTCGAAGCAGCCGCCCCGATGTTGATTATCGGCGCTCACCGTTTCCTTGAGAAATATACATTAAGCAAATGGCAACAATATTGGAAGGATCAAGTAGCTAACTGGTACGGTATGTTCCTCCACGAAAGTCAATACCTGGAGCCGGTGATGCGTGACATCGAAGCCATGTTGCAGGAAAGCCAGCGCAACGTAAACGGTACAGCTATCCTCGAGCTTCGCCCTCTTTCCTTCTCTACCGTAGGTGTAGAATCGGAAGATGATCTGGTGAAGACTAAATTCGGAGAATACGGTGAAATGCAGAAAGGCTGGACAGCCGAAGACGCAAAAGGCTTTATCAAAGTGACTTCTACTCCGCTACGTGTTTACTATAATAACCACAAAGACGAAGAGATATGATTAAAGCAGGAATCATTGGTGGCGCAGGATATACCGCAGGCGAGTTAATCCGTCTGCTGCTCAACCATCCGGAAACTGAAATCGTATTTATCAACAGCAGCAGTAATGCCGGAAACAGAATTACCGACGTACACGAAGGCTTGTATGGAGAAACGGATTTAACGTTCACCGACCAGTTACCTCTGGACGAAATCGACGTTCTTTTCTTCTGTACCGCCCACGGAGATACAAAGAAATTCATGGAAAGTCACAACATACCGGAAAACCTGAAGATTATCGACCTCTCCATGGACTACCGTATCAAAAGTGACGACCACGACTTTATCTACGGCCTGCCGGAACTGAACCGCCGTGCCACTTGTACAGCAAAGCACGTAGCCAATCCCGGCTGTTTTGCAACCTGCATCCAGCTCGGTTTGCTTCCGCTTGCCAAGAATCTGATGCTGACGGATGATGTAATGGTAAATGCCATTACAGGAAGTACGGGAGCCGGAGTGAAACCGGGTGCTACCAGTCATTTCAGTTGGAGAAACAACAATATGAGTGTGTACAAAGCATTCGAGCACCAGCATGTTCCGGAAATCAAGCAATCACTGAAACAGCTGCAAAACAGTTTCGATGCGGAGATCGACTTCATTCCATACCGTGGCGATTTCGCCCGTGGTATCTTTGCAACGCTGGTAGTCAAAACCAAAGTAGCGCTGGAAGAAATCGTTCGTATGTATGAGGAATATTATGCAAAAGACTCCTTTGTACACATCGTAGACAAGAATATTGACTTGAAACAAGTCGTTAATACTAATAAATGCCTGATACATCTGGAAAAACATGGTGACAAACTATTGATTATCTCTTGTATCGACAATTTGCTGAAAGGCGCCAGCGGACAAGCGGTTCATAACATGAACCTAATGTTCAATCTGGAAGAAACCGTAGGACTACGTTTGAAGCCTTCAGCTTTTTAAAAACAAAGAATTATGAAATTATTCGACGTATATCCTTTATATAACATCAACATTGTCAAGGGCGACGGTTGCAAAGTATGGGATGAGAACGGAACGGAATATCTGGACCTCTACGGAGGCCATGCCGTTATCTCCATCGGACATGCACATCCCCACTATGTAGCGATGATCAGTAATCAGGTGGCTAAACTTGGTTTCTACTCAAACTCCGTTATCAATAAGCTCCAACAAGAGGTAGCCGAACGACTAGGAAAGATTTCCGGTTACGAAGACTACAGCCTGTTTCTGATTAACAGTGGTGCCGAAGCAAACGAGAATGCTCTGAAACTTGCTTCTTTCCACAACGGACGTACTAAGATTGTATCTTTCAATAAAGCATTCCACGGACGGACGTCTCTTGCAGTAGAAGCGACTCACAATCCTTCTATTATCGCTCCTATCAACAATAACGGTCATGTCACCTATCTCCCACTCAACGATGTGGAAGCGATGAAACAGGAATTGTCTAAAGGAGACACATGCGCTGTTATCATTGAAGGAATACAAGGTGTAGGCGGTATCAAGATACCAACCACCGAATTTATGCAGGAACTCCGCAAAGCTTGCAGCGAAACAGGAACGATCCTGATTCTCGATGAAATTCAGAGCGGATACGGGCGTAGCGGTAAATTCTTCGCTCATCAATATAATGACATTAAGCCGGATATCATCACTGTAGCCAAAGGAATCGGTAACGGCTTTCCAATGGCAGGTGTCTTAATCAGCCCGATGTTTAAACCGGTATATGGCCAGTTGGGAACTACTTTTGGAGGAAATCACCTGGCATGTTCGGCAGCTCTCGCTGTGATGGATGTCATTGAACAGGAAAATCTGGTAGAAAATGCTAAGGCAGTAGGTGATTACTTACTGGAAGAGCTGAAAAAATTCCCGCAAATCAAAGAAGTGCGCGGACGCGGACTAATGATCGGCCTCGAATTTGAAGAACCGATCAAGGAACTACGCAGCCGTCTCATCTATGACGAGCATGTATTTACCGGAGCAAGCGGCACGAATGTACTTCGCCTGTTACCTCCTCTCTGTCTCAGCATGGAGGAAGCGAAAGAGTTCCTCGCCCGGTTCAAAAAAGTACTCTAACCGCTCATTTGATTAATAAACAGCCAACGATAAAAGCAGCCTTTATTAGAAATTTATTTCTTATTCTGGCTGCTTTTTGTTTTTTCGTAATTAACTGTTACCTTTGTCTGTAACAACTCATTAAAAACAAGCGTATATGAAAATAGCCATTATCGGTGCAGGAAACATGGGCGGTTCAATAGCCCGTGGCCTGGCAAAAGGAAGTCTGATAGACGATTCGGATATCATTGTATCCAATCCCAGTGCCGGAAAACTAGAGAAACTGAAAAAAGAATTTCCGGGTATCTCCACCACCAACAATAATCTGGAAGCAGCCACAGGAGCAGACATTGTCATCCTTGCCGTCAAACCGTGGTTTATGGAATCGGTGATGCGCGAGTTGAAATTAAAAAGCAAACAGATACTCATCTCCGTAGCTGCCGGCATCAGTTTTGAAGAACTGGCTCATTATGTCGTAGCACCGGAAATGCCCATGTTCCGTCTGATTCCGAACACCGCTATCAGCGAACTGGAAAGCATGACGCTTGTTGCCGCGCGCAACACGAATGATGAACAAGACAACTTCATCCTCCGGTTATTTAGCGAGATGGGAACAGTGATGCTTATCCCCGAAGATAAAATAGCGGCAGCCACCGCATTGGCATCCTGCGGTATCGCTTACGTACTGAAATACATTCAGGCAGCCATGCAAGCCGGAATCGAAATGGGACTCCGCCCTAAAGATGCCATGCAGATGATAGCCCAATCCTTAAAAGGAGCGGCCGCACTGATTCAGAACAACGACACCCACCCCAGCGTAGAAATCGACAAAGTAACCACTCCGGGCGGAATCACCATCAAGGGTATCAATGAATTAGAACACAACGGCTTCACCTCTGCTATTATCAAAGCCATGAAAGCTTCCAAATAACACCATAGAATTATTAATCATAAAATACTAACCATTTGTATGAATGAACAAATTAAACAGATAGCAGAACGCCTCCGCGGATTACGTGATGTATTGGAACTGACCGCAGAGGATATCGCCCGCGATAGTGACATTTCTGCTGAAGAATACCGGCTTGCGGAAACAGGAGATTACGACATCTCTGTCAGCATGTTACAAAAAATAGCCCGTACGTATAATGTAGCCCTCGACGCTCTGATGTTTGGCGAAGAACCTAAAATGAGCAGCTACTTTGTGACTCGTGCCGGCAAAGGTATCAGCATCGAACGTACCAAAGCTTATAAATACCAGTCACTGGCTTCAGGATTCATGAACCGTACCGCCGATCCGTTCATCGTTACCGTTGAACCGAAAGCAATCGACGAGCCGATCCATTATAACAAACATAATGGACAGGAATTCAACCTTGTCATCGAAGGACGTATGCTTATCAACATCGAAGGCAAAGAAATCATCCTCAATCAAGGAGACAGTATTTATTTTAACTCTAAACTTCCACATGGCATGAAAGCGCTCGATGGCAAAACGGTACGTTTTCTGGCAGTAATTATGTAACAACATCATGGTAGAAAGATTTTTATCACAGACCTCTTTCAGCTCACAAGAGGACTTCAACAAGAATTTGAAAATAAACGTCCCGGAGAACTTCAACTTCGGTTATGACGTAGTAGATGCCTGGGCAGCCGAACAACCTGACAAGAACGCTTTACTTTGGACAAATGACAAAGGCGAAAGTCGCCAATTCTCATTTGCCGACATGAAACGATCTACGGACATGACCGCTTCTTACTTCCAGAGCCTGGGTATCGGCCGTGGCGACATGGTGATGCTGATTCTGAAACGCCGTTATGAGTTCTGGTATAGCACCATCGCTCTTCACAAACTAGGAGCAACTGTCATTCCGGCTACTCACTTGCTGACCAAGAAGGATATTATCTATCGCTGCAATGCTGCCGACATCAAAATGATCGTAGCTGCCGGCGAAGGAATCATCCTGCAACATATCAAAGAGGCTCTTCCCGAATGTCCCACGGTTGAAAAGTTAGTCAGTGTCGGTCCGGAAATCCCGGAAGGCTTCGAAGATTTCCATCAGGGTATCGAAAATGCTGCTCCGTTTGTACGTCCGCGCCATGCGAATACTAATGATGACATCTCTCTGATGTATTTTACTTCCGGCACTACCGGCGAACCTAAGATGGTGGCACATGACTTTACTTATCCGTTAGGTCATATCGTTACCGGTAGTTTTTGGCACAACTTGGATGAAAATAGCCTTCACCTCACCATTGCCGATACCGGCTGGGGAAAAGCAGTATGGGGAAAACTCTACGGACAGTGGATTGCCGGAGCCAATATCTTCGTCTACGACCACGAGAAGTTTACCCCGGCAGCTATTCTGGAAAAAATCCAGGAATATCATGTCACCTCTCTCTGTGCACCTCCTACCATCTTCCGGTTCTTGATTCACGAAGACCTGACAAAGTACGACTTGTCTTCACTTAAATATTGCACCATTGCCGGAGAGGCATTGAACCCTGCCGTATTTGAAACTTTCAAGAAGCTGACGGGTATCAAACTGATGGAAGGTTTCGGACAAACAGAAACAACCCTCACCATCGCCACCATGCCTTGGATGGAACCGAAACCGGGAAGCATGGGGCTGCCGAATCCTCAATATGATGTAGACTTGATCAACCATGAAGGTCGCTCTGTTGAAGCGGGTGAACAAGGACAAATTGTAATCCGCACCAGCAAAGGTAAACCTCTCGGACTTTTCAAAGAATACTACCGGGATGCGGAACGTACTCATGAAGCTTGGCACGATGGTATTTATTACACCGGCGATGTTGCCTGGAAAGATGAAGACGGATACCTGTGGTTTGTCGGTCGTGCAGACGACGTTATCAAGAGTTCCGGTTACCGCATCGGCCCATTCGAAGTGGAAAGTGCGTTGATGACTCATCCGGCTGTTGTGGAATGTGCCATTACCGGAGTACCCGACGAGATTCGCGGTCAGGTAGTAAAAGCTACGATTGTTCTATCCAAAGACTATAAAGCACGTGCCGGAGAAGAACTGATTAAGGAATTGCAGAACCACGTGAAGAAAGTGACTGCTCCTTATAAATATCCGCGTGTGATCGAGTTCGTAGAAGAGCTACCTAAGACAATCAGCGGTAAGATCCGCCGGGTGGAGATTCGCGAAAACGATAAGAAGTAAATTATAAACAACTCTAATCAATAGAAGAACGATATTACAGATGATGTAATATCGTTCTTCTCATATCTACCCAACAATAAAATTCAACAGAAATAATATGATAGTTCCTGTTTATTTAAAACTCTCTTTTTTCCAATAATTATGTCCTTCAATAATATGACTGTTATTAGCTTTATAAAAATCCTTCACAGGAGTCATCTGAAAACAATTATTAATAATAGCATTATCGACATCTTCAAAAGTAACAATCGGTTGTTGGTTTACAGGATACTTCGATCTAACATTATTCAGAACAATCTGCTTACACTTACTGAATTGCCACGGTGAACCAGTCTGCGAAGAGAAATCCACATTATCAAAACGAATATCTTCAGCAATATCAACTATAAATCCAACCTCTGCCTTCATATTAATATTTGAAAAGGACAAACCTTGTACAGGCATTTCTTCAATCCCTTTAATATAACCAATTTGCTTGATATCAGAACCTGTGATATTACTCAAATGAATGTTCCGGAAAACAGGAGTCCGTTCACTGACAGGTTCCACTTTTGATTCTTTATCATAGAACAAATCAAAGATGAAGGCATTCCGCTGAATATTCTTCATGACGATATTATCTACCCGAAGCTCTTCAACAACCCCTCCTCTCCCACGAGAAGATTTCAAGCGAATACCGGAATCCGTACCATCGAAAACACAATTAGAAATTGTCACTCTCCTTACACCGCCTGACATTTCACTACCAATAACTACCCCTCCATGACCGGAAAGCATAACACAATTAGTTATCGTTATATTTTCACATGCCTTTCCATATTTCCGTCCATCAGCATCACGCCCCGATTTAATTGTAATACAATCATCCCCCACACTAATAAAACAATCAGAAATACGCACATTCCGGCAAGAAGAAGGGTTTATTCCATCCGTATTGGGACCTTTTGGGTCTTTTGAAGGGTTATATATCGTCACTCCATGCACTGTTACATTATCACAAAAAGCCGGATTTATGGTCCAAAAAGGAGAATTGACAATTTTCACATTCTCTATCAACACATTGTTACATTCATAAAACTGAATAAAAGGAGGCCGAAACATACGACGCTCTAAAGAAGGTTTATAATAATCCGAAATTTCCAGATCTTCATTAGCCTCTTCCCACATTCGTTGTAGTTTATTCAAAGCAGGCAATTTTCCTCCGTTCTTTTTAATCAGCTCCCGTGTTTCTTTCTCCCAGCTCCACCATTTGAATCCATTACCGTCCAACGTTCCACGCCCGGTTATAGTCAAATTCTCCGCATCATGCGCATAAATCAGGGAAGACAAAGTATTCATCACTGTACCTTCCCAACGAATCTTCACAAAAGGAAGATAATCTTCAAAACGATCTGAAAAACGAAGAACAGCTCCGGACTCCACATACAAAGTTATATTACTTTTCATGTGGATAGTGGCTGTCAAATAAACACCTGCCGGAAAATAAATAGTTCCTCCACCTTCAGAAGATGCTTTTTCAATCGTTTGGTTTATTAACTCCGTACAAGATTCAATACCTCGGGGATCAGCTCCAAGCTCCTTCATATTAAAGGTACGAGACCATGCGGTTACGGCTATAACAAGTCCCACTACACAAATAAATAGACGTTTCATTTATAGTTTTCATTTAAAATTTTACCAGTTCTAATTGTCAAAACAAAAGTACGAGGTATCTTCTCTCCTTATAGGGTAATAATTGTGCTTGATAGAGGATAGACAGGTGGATTAAATATGCAAAAGCGTGCATTTTATGTTCAATCACGGTTTTATATTTCCTTTTTAATCCAGTTTTATCTATTTTTGCTCTACACATAATTTATAATATCATGAAGACACTCTATGTTTTCCTTTTATGCTTATACACCAGTCTGACTGTAGCAGCTCAACCTCTTTGCCAGATTAAACACTTCTCTGTCAATAGTGGCCTTTCGCAAGGAGTAGTAGTGAATATAATGCAAGACAAAAAAGGATTTCTTTGGTTCGCCACCTGGAATGGACTGAACAAATTCGACGGATACACATTTAAAAATTACAAAGCATTCCCGGGAGACGGCTGTACGTTAACGACCAACCGCTTCTCTTATATTACAGAAAGCAAAGACGGAGATATATGGTGCAAATCTTATGATAACCGTGCATATCTATTCGATATTCAAACAGAGAAGTTTATTGACATACTCCTTCCTATTGAATCATCCCTGCAACAGACCAACACAGTCAGCAATATCTATACCTTAAATAAAGGGATTACATGGATCACCTGCGAACAAGGTTATGCTTTCAGAATCAATGAGCAAACCTGCAAAAAAGGAAAAGATATCATTTTATACAGCAGTTTCAACCAAAATTTAAAAGGAAACAAGATATTCGACATTTACGAAGATTCCGACGGGGACGAATGGATCATGACAGATAAGGGAGTAACCATCATCGGGAAAAAACGAATCAACAGCGATTATCCGTTCAAAATGGTCAAAGAATATAATAAGAGAATATATCTTATCTCAACTTCCGGAAAAATCGCAATATATGATCCCAAGAACGGAAATATAAAATTCCAGGAGTTACCATGTCCTGTCACAGATATCTATTCCATATCTTCCATTTCCCCTTCTAATGACAAGATCGGCTTAGGAACTGACAACGGATTTATAACATACGATACAGAAAAGAAAAAATTCCAACATTTTAATATACAAACAGCCACCCAGCCATCCAATGAAGCTCATTTCTTTTATCAGGACAAAACCGGAGAAGTCTGGATCTTTGCCAATACCTCCGGTGTGATAAAGCTAAATCTGAAAACAGGAGATAAGCAGCACTTCACAGCTCCTATACAAAACCTAATCCAATATGAACGCGACAACCGGTACATGATCTTTGAAGACCATGAAGGCACACTATGGATGAGTCCTCAAAAAGGGCATTTGTGCTATTATGACCGCGACAGTAATCAACTGAAACTATACTTTGCAGATGAAAATAATCCCGCTTCCCTATTTGCCCCCTCTATTCGCTATTATTATACCGACCGGCAACAGAATGTATGGATTACCAATGACCGGGGCGTAGACAAAATATCTTTCTATCCCAATAAATACAAAATACGTCCCATAGACAATGGATTGGAAATACGTGCTTTTCTTGCCGACAAACAGAAACGTCTCTGGGTTGCTTCCAAAAAGGGAAACGTCAGAATTTACCGTCCGGATGGGACATTAGAAGGCTACCTTTCTCCACAGGGCATAATCACCCCTCAAGAGGTTACTTTCGGAAAAAGTGTGTACTGTTTTATGGAAGATAAACAAGGAAATATATGGATGGGAACCAAAAAAGACGGCCTCATCCTTCTAAAGAAGAAAAATGAGCACTCCTATCTTTTACAACAATTCGTCCATCAGCCACAAGATACATACAGTTTAAGCAACAATAGTGTCTATAGTATTATTCAGGATAGTCATGACAATATATGGATCGCATGTTATGGAGGTGGCCTCAACCTATTATCACACGCACCTGATGGTTCTACCAACTTTATCCATAGCGGCAACCGGCTGAAAAACTATCCTGTTTCTACTTCACTCAAAATAAGACATATCGCAGAAGCCCCCAACGGAGTGTTATTGATTGGCACAACCAATGGTTTACTTACATTCTCCAATAAGTTCGATCAGCCTGAAGAAATTAAGTTCTATCACAGCAACCGTATCCCTAATGTAGATTCCAGCCTTAGCAGTAATGATGTCATGCAGATATTTACTGACAGTCGAAAAAACACTTATGTAATAACATTCACCGGAGGAATCAGCCTGGTTATCTCTAAAAATCTGCTCACGGAAGATATACAATTCAAAAGTTATACAATCAAAGACGGATTAGCTTCTGATTTGGTACTTTCAATGCTCGAAGATACTCAAAAACAATTATGGGTAATCTCCGAAAACTCCATATCCAAATTCAATCCACAACAAGGAACATTTGAGAATTATGGAAGTAATTACTTTCAGAGAGAACTGAATCTCACTGAAGCAGTTCCCACACTAACCAGTCAAAAGAAAATCGTTCTCGGAACCAATCAAGGGATACTTGAAATCAACACAGAACAAATGAAAAAAAGTTCTTACGTACCTCCTATTGTATTTACCGGACTCAAAATACAAGGAAGTCAACTTCATGTAGCGCTTGATGACATAAAAGAACTGGAACTAAATCCTTCGGAACGTAATGTCACCTTTCAATTTGCAGCCATTGATTATGTAAATCCCGATGCCATCGAATACGCCTATCGTCTGCAAGGCCTGGAAGAAGAATGGAACGAAGCCGGTAATAACCGCTCTGCAACATACATAAATTTACCTGCCGGAGAATATCAACTGCAAATCCGTTCCAGCAATAGCGACGGAGTATGGACCGATAATATACGCACTCTCCCCATTCATGTTTTACCCACTTTTTGGGAAACATACTGGGCATGGTTATTCTATATTGTCATGTTCGTGTTATTCACTACTATCATTGTATACATTCTGTTCTATATCTACCGTTTGCGGCATCAGGTTGACTTGGAACAACATTTATCCAATATCAAATTACGCTTCTTCACTGATATTTCACATGAATTACGCACTCCTTTAACTTTAATATCCAGCCCTGTATCAGAAATTCTAGCGCATGAAACAATCTCTCCGACAGTTCGGGAACATCTAAATTTGGTACATAAAAACACAGAACGTATGCTTCGTCTGGTTAATCAACTACTGGATTTCCGCAAAATCCAAAATAAGAAGATGAAAGTGTTGGTAGAAAAGACAGAACTCGTTTCCCAATTACAGAAGATAATGGAAAGCTTCCACCTTATAGCAAAAGAAAAGAGAATTGATTTCCAACTTCAAACTAATACAGACAAAATATACGCATGGGTAGACCGTGACAAATTTGAAAAGATATTCTTCAATCTACTTTCAAATGCCTTCAAATATACACCGAACGGGAAGAAAGTAACGGTAAATATGATAACAGGTTCGGAGCAAGTCACCATCTCCGTATCTGATGAAGGCATTGGCATTGCTCCCGAAAAGCAACAATCCCTATTTTATCGATTTGAAACACTGGCACAATACAATATCCTGCAGCCCTCATCCGGCATTGGGCTTTCACTGGTACGCGAATTAATAGAATTACATCACGGAAATATCCAAGTGAAAAGCGAGCCGGGAAGTGGAAGTGAATTCATTGTCACACTTCCTAAGGAAGAAAAAGCATTTGCAGACGATCAACAAGCCGAATTTATTTTATCCGACAGTGACAATAATTCACCGACGATACAAGCTACTGAAGAAGATTCGGATAGTACATCCTTCAAGGCAGCATACGCAAAGAATGAAAATAAAACCGACGCAGAGGATGAAAAAACTTCCATTCTTATTGTCGAAGACAACAATGAATTACGTCATTTCCTATGGAATATCCTGTCAGAGACTTACACTGTTCTCGAAGCAACAAATGGAAAAGAAGGATTAAAATATGCACAGCAGTACATTCCGGATCTGATAATCAGTGATGTTATGATGCCGGTCATGGATGGATTAGACATGGTGAAAGCAATCAAAGCCGATCATGACACCTGCCATATTCCTATTATATTACTATCAGCAAAATCTTCTTTAGATGATCGGATAGCAGGACTGGAACAAGGTATCGATGACTACATTACCAAACCATTCAGCTCTACATACTTAAAAACCAGAATCTTGTCGCTGCTCCGTCAACGTAAACAGCTACAAGATCTATATTTATCGAAACTGTCAGAGCATACTCAAGAAGAGGATCATATAAATGGGTGGGAGCCTTCACAACCTCAAGTGACTCCATACGATGAACAATTCATGCAACAAGTAATGGCGTTTATGGAGGAACAAATGGATAATACAGATATCACCATCGACGACTTCGCCAACAAACTAATGTTAAGCCGTACGGTATTCTACCGAAAATTAAAATCCATTGTTGGGCTGACTCCGGTAGATTTCGTATGTGAAATGCGCATCAAACGAGCCGCCCAGCTAATTGAAAAAAGTGAATACAGTTTCTCCCAAATTGCTTATATGACCGGTTTCAATGACCCGAAGTACTTTAGCAGGCGCTTCAAAAAAATCATGGGAGTCACTCCTACAGAATATAAAGAAAGAAAGGGAGATGCCTCATAAGCACCTCCCCTTTCCTTACCAGTTTTCTATATTCAATTACAATACACCTTTTTTACCTTGCGTTCCATATTGATTCACGGCAGATACCTTCAAAGCATAATTCACTTCCGACACCGGAAAAGAGGTATCAGTAGTCGTCCCGAGAATCTGTTCTCCATCATATACAATATATCCGATCGCATTTTTCACAGGATTCCATTTAAGAGTGCCTTGCTGATAAACCAGACTGCGCGGACTTCCCAATTTCTCCATCATAATACGCGGATTCCAGCCATCATTACCCGGAATCATATTTTCGTACGTATATTTGTCCGCCTCCTCTTTCGTTATAGTTGCCTGACAGGTACCCGATACTTCCTTACCGGTTTGGCGGTCTTTATATTGATATTCCGTTTTGCGTTTACTTAAATCCAACACATTACCCTGTGCATCACGACTATTGTATTCGGCAAAAATTCCGGGAACCGTTCCCATATTCGTCCATCCTTCATCAGCGACAGGGATAAGCATGATGGTATTGATATACACCGTCTTCGAATTATTATGCCATGGACGCCCCAACTTCAAACGTCCGTCAGCCGCTTCACTGTTTCCATCTATAGTGCAATTACGAAAAGCATAACCATATTTAGCATCTTTATGGGAAGGAGCCACTATTACTGCTCCACTCCGTACATTATAAAGCGTACAGTTTTCCAGCAACACATCACCACCACCATAAAAATAGTCTACCGCGCCTTCTATCCAGCAATCTTTCACATAGTGCCGACTGACATCATTATTGGCAGTCATCCAAGTATCTTGAAAAGAACGGAACTTACAATTATAAAAGGAAGCACAATCTGCCTGACTATTCATAGCCAAAGCCTGCGGACCATTATCTGATAAAACTCCCCAGTCATTCACATACGAAATGTTTTCCGTATAAAAGTGGTCTCCTTTTACCACCACTACCGATCCCTCGTATTTATAAACTGGAGAGGAAGGATTATGAACCGAGTGTTCCCAATAAGCTGTTTTTCCACCTATTTCTTTACCGGTCAGTTTACTACCAACATTCAAGTTTAAATGAATAATGGTCTTATCCTTATCCTGGCCTATTAAATGTACGTATGGCTTATTCTTAGGGATAATCACCTGCTCATTATACAAGCCATTCTTTATCAGAATCAACCAAGGTTTCGTCTGTCCGTCAGGTACAGCATTGATTGCTTCCTGAACCGTTTTATAATCTCCACTACCATCAACAGCTACAATAGCCTGATAAAGCGATGAGTCCGCCTGTGCATAAATCATTGCACAGGCACTCATCAATAAAATTGATAATACAATATTCTTCATGATATTCTTTATACCTAACAATTATAGGATCAATTAATACCAACGTGGATCACCAGCATTACCCGTTCCGGCGAACCCGGCTCCCGGTTTAATATGGAAATCACCGTTTAATGGATCAACGAACAAGTCATCCGAGCTTTGTTTTATTCTCGTTATTTCTTCAAACCTGTTATTGCCTTCCTGCAGGTCGGAGGTGATATAACAATTATCAGAGAAGTTCAAAATGTCATAAGCACCATTTCCACTATTCATTTTCTTTCCTTTGTTCGGACCGGAGAAAATCAAATTCCGCATTGTCGCAGATTTCGGAGAAGGCGGAGTACTTGCCGCATTATCGAAACGGAAAACTTTAGGCAATTCCTTCTTAGTATCCATAGAATTATAGAAAGTACAATTTTCCAATATCACATCACCGATTCCCCCTTTCACGTCCATCAACTGGTCACCAATATTAATCAATGTACTATTCGTTATAGAAACCTTTTCCAACTGATCGATATTTTTTCCGAAATTAATCATTCCATATCCGTCCGTACCAACTTCGGATATGACACAGTTATCAATCGTAATATCCGTCATGAACACACCACTTCCATCGCTAATACGTACAAGCGTACGTTTTATGTTCTGTATAGCACATCCTGTAAATGAAATAGACTGGGCATAAGAACTATTTTTCCAATCCGTCATATAACTGGCCTCGCCATTTCCATTCAGGCAAACAAACTCGAATGACAGAGACTGTATCGGAGAAGCCAATGATATTTTATTAGTCACAATAAGCTGTGGACGATTATTTTCATTAGCTTCCGTACTGGTAAACAAAATATTATCCAATCCCGGAATCTTTAGTTCACTTACCTTATACACCGCCCCCGGAGTAAGTTGGACAGTTACATTGCTACATTCTTTCTCTTTCACAAAATTAGATAACAATGTACTTAAATCAATGACTCCGGTTTCCGTAGCCTCCACAAAAAGGATTTCGCTACCACCCAATCCCAGTGTCTTGAATACATACGAACCACGTAATGCATCATTATTATAAATCCGAACACGATAGGTCGCTCCATTCTCCAATTCGGAGAGTGTTTTTGAACAAGCCGCTATATCTTCCGAAGTCAAATCAATCTGTTTTTCCTCACCATATTTCGTATCCACCATTTGAGCCAACGTCAGATGAGTTACCCTGTTCGTTTCTTCCCATGTCAAGGTTGCGGAATTAGCTGTAACTTCCACTCCGGTAAATAATTGCTCATCCGGAGTTTTAAATGCTACACTGACATAAGTGCTTGCCTTTCCCTGCGCATCTTCTCCTTTCATACGAACAGAATATTGCGTAGAACCGTTGAACTCCTGAAACAAAGTACGATATTCCACCCTCATAGGCGTATTACTCTCTGAAAATACAGTCAATGTATCTTTCAGAATCGTATCTGTCCTTACATAATTTTCCGCATTAAACTCCAAGCTGTCCGTATAAAACTCAAAAATATAGACTTTTGCATTCACAATCTGCGAATATCTTAATGTAACCGAAGTCGCATCGGTAGCCGACTTATCGAACGTCAACGGACGGAACAAAGCATCATAGTTCTTATTAACTGTCCAGTCATTGGCATCGTCCTCACAGGAAGACATACCCACTATCAAAGCCAATAGTACATACAGGCATGCTCCGGATAATCTATTAACTAGTCTTTTCATTTTTTCCTGCCATTAATTATTTATAACCATACGAATTAGAAACATACCCTTGCGTCTTATTGACATCCTCATAATAAATAGCGAATACATGGCGATAATTACACACTCCATTACCAACAGAATATTTACGGAACTCCGCTTCGGCTTCACCGCCCCAGTTCAGCCTGCCAAACAAATTCGAATAGTCGTAAGACGCATTCAGCCCTGTACCGCAAACCAATATTCTAGCCATTGTTTTCACATAATTAGTATTCAGGGTTGCATTTATATCACCATCCTTATTCAATGTCACCTGCATACTGATCCAGTTGCACTCATACTGTCCTTTTGATGTAGAAGCAGTACCGGTTCCCATATCCTCATTGAAGTTAACAGACGACATATCAATGTATTCCGGATTATCAGAGTCTTCATATTTATAATAGATTTTTCTCGGTATTTCATCCACTTGATAAGTCTTCCCGAAAATAGTCACCGGCTTGTAGTCATACAACATACAAAGACCTATTTTCATCTCTTCTATTTTCTCCGCCAACAATCCCCAACGTGTCAAATCCTGACGACGAATAGATTCACAACCAAACTCCCATGCCCGTTCATTGACAATAGCCGTGAAGAAATCCGCGTCATACTGCGTGATTTCGGGAGCACCAGTACCAAATGCTCTTTCACGAACCTTTTCCAAAGCCTGTCGGGGAGACATACCGGCAATCGGGCTAACTGCATCCGGCCCTGTCAATACATTTTGAGCCTCCGCAAACATCAGGTAAATATCTGAATACCGCATCAAAATCCAGTTGATACCAGTAGCAATACGTGAATTAGCTTTCGGGAAACGGACTTTCATATAATTATCAGTCATCCAATACCAACGCCATTTACCACAAGCCACTCCTAATGGATTACAGCGAATAACTTCCTTATTTTTTCCATTCTCATTGATATATTCCTGGAAAACACAAGTAACATCCCGACGGGTGTCTGCCGGATCAAATGAATAAAAATAGTAAGCAGTAGTAGCCGCATATCCTGCCCCTCCCATACCTTGGGTGGTATTAAAAACCCCTCTGTTCAGGTTGTATCCCATCGTGGCCCCCACATCTCCATTCTGTCCTTCACCAAAAGCAACTTCAAACAGGTTTTCATTATACTTGTTGTATTCCAGATGATTGACAGTAGACCAAATATTCTCATAACTGGGATCAAGCTCATGAGGATTATCAGTCGCTCCCAAAATCTCCGCACACTGTTTGGCAGCCAGTTCATAATAATCTTTCCAATTCTTAGGGCGACCGACGAAATATCCGTTCATTTCCGGAATGGTCGGATGATGTTCCACATCCAAGTCCGGAAACTGATTTCCATCCCGTACAGACCATCCTCCGGCAAATAGCGCTACTTTTGCCAGCAGTCCTTTGGCAAAACCTTTATTCATGCGTTCTACCGTATATGATTCTTCTCCCATCCAAGGCAGATATTCAATTGCCTCTTTCAAATCCTCTATGATATAATTATAAACAATATCACGATCCACTTTTCCTATATAGACATTTCCCAATCCGCTTTCAGACGCATGCTCTTTATATGGCACATCTCCCCAATAACGAATCAATTCAAAATAGCCTAACGCTTTTAGTGCTAATGCCTCTCCTAAATATCTACGCATGGCAGCCTTGTCCGAAGTAGATTGCATCAACGGTGACCGACGTATACCATCTACGATAGTAGTGGCGGATTCTGCCAGATAATAAAGTTTGTCCCATCTGGTATTCCGGTTATAATTATCGTCATAAAAATTGCCAGCACCTTCATCACGAAGTGTCGAATTATAGTTTTCCGTAGAAAACGCACCCGAGCCAACCTCCACGTCAGAAGCTCCCTGCCAGTTGACACACAGTTTCTGACCATATATATAGGTGTCCGTCATTGTCGCATATACACCCATCAGGGCTGCTTCCGTCAGAGCAGTCGATTTAAACAGATTCTCATCACTTGGAATAGAAGGACTTTCGGTATCCAAAAAATTATCCATACACGAAGTGCATAACACAGAGGAGGATAAAACCGCTAAAAATAGTTTCTGTATTTTCATTTTTCAAGTATTAAAAAGTAACATTAAGACCGAATACATAAGAATGTGCTTTCGGATATGCAGAATAATCCACACCCGGAGTCAAAGGGGTAGAACGTTGTGTGCTCACTTCAGGATCCTGTCCGGAATAAGCTGTCCAGCAAAACAGGTTATTGGCCGTAGCATACACGCGCAGGTTCTTGACTCCTAGCTTACGAGTCACAGTAACCGGAAGCGTATACCCTAACGTCAGGTTACTACAACGCAAAAAAGAACCATCTTCAATCGCCCAGTCCGTCACAAGCGTACGCCCCATCATAGGCATCCAGATAGAGGCTTTGGAATTGATTTCAACAAAGCGTTCCGGATTGGCGTCATTACCATACATTACATTGGCACCCGTTTCCGGATCAATAATCGACCAACGGTTTTCCAAACTCATAAAATCTCTGATATTATTATATTTACGATTCGTATGAGTGGATGCCATAATCTTATTGGCATTATATACTTTATTGCCATATGACCAATTGAACATTGCCGCCAAGTCAAACCCTCTCCATGCAGCATTCAGCCCGAATCCGCCAATATGCTTTGGCTGTACACTACCGATCACTTTACGGTCATTATCCGCATCGATCACACCGTCATTATTCTGATCCTTCAGTTTGATAAAGCCCGGACCAAAGTTAGGCAGGTCATTAGAGAACAAAGCCCTGTCGTCTACTACCCCTTCATTCAGTATCCATTTTTTCGTATTCTCATCAAACGTAAAGTCGTCTACAGAATAAAAGCCCTCTACTTCGAATCCATAAATCTGTCCTACCGCCTGACCTACAATAGCACGAAAATCATCAGAGCCGATATCCGGTCGCCAGTTGGATTGCGCACTCAATACGGTTGCCGTTCCATCCAGTTTATTCACTATATTTTTATTGAATGATATATTGAAGTTAGCGCCCAGATAGAAATCTTTACTATTGATAATCGTTCCGCTAAGCGTAAGTTCAACTCCCCTGTTCGTACTGCGGCCTACATTCTGATACTGATATTCATATCCCGAATTTGAAGGAAGATCCATGCGTAAAATTAAATCTTTCGTTATATCATTATAGAAGTCAACCGTCACATTCAAACGGCTATTAAAGAGGCTGGCATCTATTCCCACATTAGAGGATAACTTCGTCTCCCAAGTCAGATTCTCGTTCCGCAAGGTGTTCTGCAATTTCAGGGCACTCTGTACTGTTTCATTCAGATAATATTGCCTATTGGCAGAAGATTCCATTTTATAATCCTGTCTCCAGTATGAATTGACACGCGCATTACCAACTGACCCGTAACTCACACGAAGTTTCAGATTATCCAGCCAGTCTTCCGTCTGCTTCATAAATTTTTCCTGGGAAATGCGCCATGCCAATGCCATACCCGGGAAAAATCCCCAACGGTTTTCAGGAGCGAACACATTCGTTCCGTCGGCACGGGCTGTAAAAGTGAACATGTACCGGTCTTTGAAAGCATAGTTTAAACGACCGAAGTAAGATGCCGTACGAGAAGGTTCACCAAGAGTGGTATACGTTGGTTGGGATTCTCCATAGTTCCACATAGCCAACACTTCGCTCGCCGTAAAATCCATAGGATAATATTTGGATGAGGCAATCATCTGATTTCTGTAATTACTCACCATTTCATGTCCGGCCATCAGATCAAGACGGTGATTCTTTTTCAGAGAGAACCGGTAACTCAATATGTTCTGCAAGTTCCATCGTGCACCTTTCTCATCCGTACGTTTGGCTACGGGCTGACCGGCATTGGAGCTCGACTCTCCGGTTTTCTTTAACCAGACATTATCGGTATAATTATAAGTGTATGCGTAACTACCTTTCAGCTGATAAGTCAATCCTTTAACAATTTCCCAGTTAAAGCCGGCATTATAAGTCATAGAAAACTGGTTTTGCTTCTTATACTCATTCACCGTATTATATACAGGATCATTCAATGATGATAACAATGCATCATCCGAGTAATCAATTTCACCCCCCAAAGCATCTCCCGCATCTATACTTGCAAGGCTGTTGATTGGCGAGAAAAGAACGGCATCTCTCAATTTACCTCCATTGGTACCCGCACCGTCAATCACCATTCTAGTCAAACGGCTGGAAAACTCAAACTTCAATTTGTTACTCAACTTTTTATCCATCTTCACACTCAAGTTATCCCTCACATAATTGGAGTTGAGCATAATGTACTTCTCATCATCCCGCGTATAACTCAAATTATAACGCAATGTGGCATCCGTTCCTCCTGTTATACCAACGTTATAGCTTTGTTTGAATCCGGTGTTTCCATATACTTTATCCTGCCAGTTCGTGCCTTCTACCGAACGATAAATATTGCGGTCGTCCCAACGTCCATACATCGAATTAATGCTACTGGTCAGAGAGGTGCCCGGATCAAGTTCTTTCTGATAACAGTAGTATTCGTAAGGTGAAAGTACCCCCGTCAGATTATACACATTACTGACACCCCAGTGAGCATTGAATGAGATTTCTGTTTTTCCCGCCTTACCGCTTTTTGTAGTAACAAGAATAACGCCGTTCGCACCTTTAGCTCCATAGATGGCGGTAGAAGAAGCATCTTTCAAAACATCAATGCTTTGAATATCACCGGGAGGAATATCATTGATATTACTCACCTGAAAACCGTCAACAATATATAACGGTGAATTGTCCTGGGTAATAGAACCACCACCACGTACTGTAATCTGGATTGTTGCATCGGGCGATCCATCAGTAGCCACTACATTCACACCTGCCAGTTTTCCTGTAATAGCCGCAGCCGCAGAAGTTATCGGAATATCCTTCAAAACCTTCTCACTCACTGAAGAAATCGCACCGGTCAAATCTCCGCGACGTGAGGTTCCGTACCCTACCACTACCACTTCGTCCAAAGTCTGATTGTCTTCTTCCAATACAACTTTCAGATGTTTGCCCGGTTTCACAGTCGCAACAACTGATTTCATTCCTACAAAACTAATTTCCAACTTTGTTGCATCTTCGGGAACAGACAAAGTGAAATTTCCATCCAAGTCGGTAATTGTACCGACGGAAGACTTTTTCAACACCTTCACACTAGCACCAATAATAGCATCGCCGTTGGTATCCACCACCGTTCCTTTCACAGATACCTTCTGTGCATATACTGTTGTCGCCGTTATAAAGCACAAGAGCAAGCAACATATATACGCAAAGCATCTTCTCAAAAATAAATGTCTTTGTACATCCATAGTATTATCTTGATTAATTTGTTTCATTTTTGATGTTACAAAAGTCACACTTTTACATCTGTTTTCCACTCATTATTTATGTAAAAGCGTGGACTTTTTATATAGAATGTCTTATTTTACTGTAACAATAATCACCTCTCCCTCGCGTGTATCCACATCATACAAATAAGTATCACGTAATGCCACTCCTTTTAAAGGCGCTTTTTCACTAATCATCGGACGTGAGATTTGCTGTACTTTAAATAATGCGTTCGGATTCGCTTCCTCTTCCTTCTTCTGTTTCAACAATGCTCCTTCAGCAGCCAATTTCCAGTAAGAGCGCAGGCGCAGATTGCCTCCGGTTTCCGAACGTAACACAGCTTTTACCAGCTTACCGTCCTTCCAGGTCAATTCATCAATCAAAAAACCTCCCCGGGCACGCAACCCTTTCACTGTCCCGCTCTTCCATTCCGAAGGCAACGAAGGCAACAGATGAATCGCACCATCATGACTTTGCACCAGCATTTCGGCAATACCAGCCGTGCAACCGAAGTTACCATCTATTTGGAAAGGTGGATGCGCGTCGAATAAATTAGGATACGTTCCGCCTCCCTGTCCTTTTTGTATTTCAGGGCTGACATAAGTCAGCTGATTCTTTATCAACTGATAAGCATGATCCCCGTCAAGCATACGGGCCCAGAAACAAACTTTCCATCCCATTGACCAACCGGTAGAAGGATCTCCCCGTTGTATCAATGTGTTTTTTGCCGCTTCAAAGAGTACCGGAGAACGATAAGGAGAAATCTGATAACCGGGATATAGCCCCCAAAGATGAGAGATGTGCCGGTGACGATCATTAGGATGATCCCAGTCTTCAAACCATTCCTGCAATTGTCCGTACTGCCCTACCTGCATCGGAGGCAACTGCCGGCGCATATTCTTCAATGTATCACAAAAATCAGTATCTGCGTTCAGCACTTTGGCAGCTTCGCATGTATTTGAAAATAAATCAAAAACCAACTGATTATCCATCGTGATTCCTGCAAAAAGATTACTTTTCTTCTTTATCCAGCGCGGAGAATTCTCGGGTGAGTTGGAAGGAGTGACAACCAGATAACCCGTGTTCGGGTCGCGTACCAGAAAGTCGACAAAGAATTCCGAAGCACTTTTCATCATCGGATATACTTCCTCCAAATACTTCTTATCACCGGAAAACAAATAACGGTCCCATAAATGCTGGCAAAGCCATGCATTAGCCACAGGCCATGTCCCACAATAAGGACGGTCCACCGCACCCGTCATACGCCACAAATCCGTATTATGATGCAACACCCAGCCACGACAACCATACATTCGACTGGCAGCTTCACGCCCATTCTCGCTCAATTCACGTACCATCTGGATGAATGGTTTATGAAGTTCGGCCAAGTTGGTGATTTCCGCCGGCCAGTAATTCATTTCAGCATTAATATTCGTTGTATAATTGCAGCTCCAGGGAGGTCCCGGGTTATGATTCCATTTGCCCTGTAAGTTGGCGGGCTGGCATCCGGGCTGTGAAGATGAAATCAATAAGTAACGTCCATACTGGAAATACAATGCTATCAATGCCGGATCATAGGATGAAGAAAATTCCTTGATACGTACATCCATCGGCTTATTGGCTTGGGAAGTTTCACCCAAATCCAAAGTTACACGATTGAATTGTTTCTGATAAGCAGCAATATGAGCGGCTTTCGCTTTACTATAATCTTTCGCTGCATTTTTCAAATAAGCTTTATTCCGTTGATACGGATCGCCCGATATATCTTTATAGTTGACAAAGTTAGTCGCCATCGAGATATACAATGTAAGTTCACTGGCTCCTTGAACGCTAAGCAACGTGTCATTGGCAGTTATCACTTTCCCACCTTTATGTTTCACATCCAAATCGGCACAATAGTGCACTTTACCCGGAAAATAACGGCTACCATACGTAATACCTTCCAGCCGCAAACCTTTCTTTCCATAAATACTACGTTTCGGATCTCTCATCGGGGTATTAAAAAACAGTTCGCAATTGATTGTTCCCGGTTTGGATGCTTTGATATGCCTGATAACCAGTTGATCGGTAAATGATGCAAATGTTTCTTCGGTAAATTCCACTCCGTCTACTTCGTAGCGAGTCACAGCTACTGCATTGCTTATATCCAGATCACGATAGTAATTATTTACTTTTTTGTGATCTTGATAACGGATATTCAGACGACCCACTGTCTGGTAAGGCATTTCATTCCCCACTTGTGAAAGAATCTTCGTTGCCGCCATGTTCTGCGCTTCTTCGTACTTTCCTTCAAAAATCAACCGGCGCATTTCCGGCAAAGCCGTTTTTGCTTCTTCATTATAGTTCTGGTAAGGAGAGCCCGCCGACACTGTTTCTTCGTTCAACTGTATTTGTTCCAGTTGAGGGTCACCGAACACCATTGCTGCAATCCGTCCATTACCAACCGGGAGTGCTTCTTCCCAATAAGAAGCGGGTTTGTCATACCATATTCTATAGATGTTTTGTCCTTCCACATTCCCCAACAGAGAAGAAAAAGCCAACATACAACTGAATACTTTACTTATCATTTTCATATTTTAAAGTTTTAATTGTCATCACTCTTTTGAAGGTTCACTCAAAGACCCATACTCACTAACGGCCTTCACCTGATATGTCTTTCCTTCCCCAACATTACAAGACGTTTCCTTGGTTATTTGTACAGTTTCATCGTTCGCAATTACCAAATAACAAATTGCATATTTTGAAGCATCCCAACTTAATATTCCGTTTTCTCTTTTCAGATTTTCCGGTGCGGATATTTGTTCCATATATTTCTTCGGGTCCCAATTATCGCCCTCACGAACAACGTTTTCATACGTATACCGAGCTGCTTCACCTGCCGTAAGGACAGCCTGACAAATGCCTGTCACCGGATTCTCTTGTTCATCCTGATAGGTATATTGCGTTTTACGCTGGCTTAAATCTACAGTATTCCCCTCCTTATCCTTACTGTTATATTCAGCAAACATTTGAGGAATAGCTCCCATATCCGTCCATCCTTCCGGAGCTATCTTTATATTAAAAATCGTATTGAGATATACAGCTATCGGAGAATTATGCCAGGGACGCCCCAACTTGACACTTTCTGTATCAGCCAATTCATTTCCATCCACAATGCAATTATTCAACACATATCCCCAACGTGTTCCTACTTTATGAGAAGGAGCAACAATAATTGCGCCATCCCTCATATTATAAAAGGTGCAATGTTCGAGAAAGCAATTCCCGTTTCCATAGAAGTAATCAACGGCTCCTTCAATCCAGCAATTCTGTGCATACAGTCTGCCGTTATCCGACTTAGGTCCTGTCTGCCATGTATCTTGATAAGAGAGAAACTTGCAGTTATTGAATGAGTTACGATCGTTTTGGGTATACATAGCCAATGCCATAGGACCTTTCTGCAACTCCTTACCATATCCGTTTACAAAAGAAATATTCTCGGCGTAAAAATCCGTAGCTTTCACTGATACCATAGCGGCTTCCGTTTTTCCTAAGTTCTTATAAGAGTACTTCCACACATCCGGATCAGTCGCACTGGCTTCGGTTGAGCTGTTAATTCGTAACTTGACAATTGTCTTATCCACATCCTGTCCGATGAGATGAATATACGGTTTGTCTTCAGGAATAATAATTTGTTCTTCATACGTTCCGTTCGCCACGAAAATGAGCCAGGGTTCTGTTCTTTTCGAGGGGACATTATCTATTGCTTTCTGTATACTGGTATAGTTTCCTTTTCCGTTAGGACTGACCACCGCATCAAATATGCGTGCTTCCGGTTGAGGACGTTCTCTGATTGTAAACTGAATACTGACACCTTCGAATACATTTCCCTGAAAGTCTATGACTGCACCTTTGGGGAGGCTGAACTGACAGGCCTGATTATAGTCCAAAGCAGTATAAGCGTAAGACGCTGTTTTACCTTTGAAAGTCAACTCCACTTCCTCGCCATTAAAATTCGCTTTCCCTTCTCCCGCTTTCACATACTCGTTAAAAGTAAGCAGAATCGTATTGTTTTCTTCGGCCGTTTCACCATTTGCAGGAGTTACAGACACCAAAGAAGGGGCTTCATGGTCGGGAACAAAAAAGTTATTGCTACTTTCCTTGCAACTTGTTGCCAGCAAAGCTGATAACAACAATAGTCCTTGGGACATCTTTGAAAATAAATGTGCTTTCATAAATTATTTGTTATATTCTTAATGATAGATTCTTATTCCATTATTATTTGGTCGTCCTGCCTTGAGCAGTTACTATTTCACGTTACAAAAGTATACGGAACAACATGAATACTTTCTCACTATTTGTTTGTTTGCGTGGACTTTTTTAATATCATTCAAAAGTTGCGGACTTTTTGTGCAATCTGGTGCACTATCTATGCAACCAGTTGTCTATCAAATTCTATCCACTTACATTTGTATCAGTATCACTATCATCACATTTTATAAAAAATCAGGTAAGATATGAAAAACAACAAGGTAAAATTCATTTTCGTGGCACTACTGTTTGCCACACAAGTAGAATCGTTCTCCTCCTGTTCCACATCTTCAGTCAATGAAGATAATAAAGAACAGGAGACTCCACCGGATTCTCCCTCCGTATCTCCACCAGTAGAAGAAACAGCATATGCCTTTCCCGGAGCTGAAGGAGGAGGAATGAACACTACAGGAGGAAGAGGTGGAAAGGTATATATTGTCAGATCCCTGGAAGACTCCAAAGCACCGGGTACCCTCCGGTATGCCATCGAACAAAAGGAGCCTCGTATAATTGTCTTCTGTATATCCGGCACCATTTATCTAAAATCGACACTGGACATTCGGAACGGTGATGTCACGATAGCCGGCCAGACAGCTCCCGGAGACGGTATCTGCCTGGCTCACTTTCCAGTAAATGTATCGGCCGATAATGTAATTCTACGATACCTGCGTTTCCGAATGGGAGATACGGATTTGCTGGGCTCTTCGGCTTCCGACGGTGCAGATGCTCTGGGAGGACGCCAGAAAAACAATATCATGATTGACCATTGTTCCATCAGTTGGAGCACTGACGAATGTGCTTCATTCTATGATAATACTAACTTTACTATGCAATGGTGTATTATTTCAGAAAGTCTCCGCTTATCGGGACATACCAAAGGCCCTCATGGATATGGCGGTATTTGGGGAGGAGTCAACGCTTCCTATCATCATAATCTGATGGCACACCATGACAGTCGCACACCACGTTTCGGTTCCGGAGTAAAATATCAAGGTCAGGAACGTACTGATATGCGTAATAATGTTATTTATAACTGGAGCGGTAACGGATGTTATGGCGGCGCAGCAATGGGTATTAACATTGTGGACAACTACTACAAACCCGGACCCGCTACGGATGCCAAAGTGGCCAACCGTGTGATGGCTATCGACATCAGCTCTTCTGATGGAGATTTTGCACCGATCAAAGGGGTATTGGGACAGTATCATATCAGCCGGAATTACTTCGAGGCAGGAAACCAACTGACAGAAGCATCCGCCGCAAAAGTGAACAAAGACAACTGGACTGGTATCCGTAACAACACCGGTCACTCTCTCGATGAACTGAAACGGGATACTCCGGTAGAAGTAGATGCGGTAACTACCCACACAGCACAAAAAGCTTACGAGCTGGTGTTGAAATATGCGGGTTGCAGTCTCAAACGAGATGATATAGATACTCGTATCGTTGAAGAGACACGCACAGGAACGGCACAATTCATCGGAAAGAACGAACACAACGGATTAGGAGATGCCCCCTGCCCGAACGGTCCTTGTGAACATTGCGACAAAGGTATCATCCATTGGAAAAGTCAGAATTATCCTAAGGGCGGACTTATCGATAGTCAGAAAGACCTAAAGCCTTCCGGAGCTGGTAGCGACTGGAGCGCATGGCCAACATTAAAATCATTGCCACAAATTACTGATTCTGACAATGACGGCATGCCTGACGAATGGGAAACCGCCAACGGATTGAACCCAAAGAAATATGATGCAAACGGAAGAAATCTAAGTACTGCCTATGATAATATAGAGGTTTATATCAATAGCCTTGTAGAAACAATAACAAATACGCAAAATAAGAAATGAATGATGTGAGGGAAAACAACTCTTATTAACGCAAAAAACTGGTCAATTAATACAAATCCTGATTCAATGAATCATTTGTATACTATATATGAAACAATATTGCACCTCTATGTTGCTTTTCTCTCTTATCTTTGTCGCAGTAAAAACAAAAACACACTATAAAGATCATGATTACAAGTAGAAAGATTTCTCAAGTCAAAGTTTTTGCTGGTAGTCCTTGGGAGGTAGCCAGCGTAAAGAGTTTGTTGAATGCAGCTTATATTCAAGTGTCAACGAAAGACAATGGTTTAAACAGTATTTTGATTTCTGTTCCTTGCGAATACTATACTGCGGCCATGCGTGTAATTAATAACAGAAAAGTTTCATAGGTTTTAGGTTTACATATAAATTGGAGGGTTCTTATTGTCAGCAGGAGTTTTGGCTGGATAATACGGTGACTAGCAACTCATTGCCCCCTGACAATAAGCTATGACAATAGGCTGACAATAAAAAGATCGTACTTTTATTGTCAGCCTGTTATTTAATAGATAAATTCACAGCAGAATTATAGAATTCGTTTCAATCTCCTGCATATCTTTCTGATCCAGCAGTTGCTACAAATAGCGTTGTCCGACATAGAATTCTTCTCGAAGGATCGCAGTCTTTCGTATTGTTCCTCCACCATTTTCCATAAACCGTCCAGTCGCGAACTTTGTCCTCTAATTGCCATTAATTCCTGATCCCGCATATTCAAGAGTGAAGCATACAATCGGCTGGTTTTGTTTTTTTCCATGCAAAGTTGCTCTAATTCATCGATATATTCAGACGTAATTCCCAGCTTAGTCCGTTTTATGAATTGCTGGATACTATCATCATCTATGGAAACTGTATCGTTCTCATAAGACACTGTGATTTTTTTCATTTCCACCCAAAGCCAGATATACTCTTTTTCGAGTCGGTATTTCTCGGCTGCCGCTTCTATGCTAATCCATTGTGACATAGTGTTTGTTTTTAATTTGTTATACAACAAGGAATAAATAGCACTCTATTGATGTTGATTCAACAAACATTCGCGCTTTTTGTATTCCGGGCGGACAGGAGATTGGGGTTGGGGATTTTTAAGGGTTATGAAACCAACCGGATACAAAAAAAGCGTGAATGCTGTTGAATCATTATCCGTATTTGAGGCCTAGCAAACCCGTCCGAAAGATAATGATAACAACAGACATCCACGCTAATTGTGTATATATAACACATCTTTCATCGATATGTTGACATACGGCCGTTCACGTGGAATATCTGTTGAACCACCCCTCTACGGACAGAAACTTGCTAGATTTCAAATACGAGGGATAATGCAATAATATTCCTATTTATAAATAAAAAACGCTTCTTACCTGTTTTCACCACGCTGGTGAACAGAAAGCGTATGACAAAGATATGCTTTTTTTTCGAAACAAAGTGGAAATACGGAAATAAATACAGGAAGTTTTGTATTGAAAGAGAGGAAGTTCAATATTAGCAAAGAGCCTATAAGAAATATAAACTCGCTACGAAGCGAATGTCGCCCCGTTAAATGAGTACTGCACATCCGGTATCTTTCACTAAAGAAGCAGGTATTGTTCTGCTAAAGTAACAGTATTGTTCCGTTAAAGCAGCAGCATTGTTCGGCTAAAGCAGCAGCATTGTTCAGCTAAAGCAGCAGTATTGTTCGGCTAAAGCAGCAGTATTGTTCAGCTAAAGTACCGGTATCTTTACCTTTCCACGGCCGTGGTGACTTCTTCCCACAGCCGTGACGAATTCCTACCACGGCCGTGGGAAGATCTCGTCACGGCCGTGGCGAACTACCAATACCGGTGAGTTAACGTAAGAAGAGCGGTGTCTTTATGCAACAATACACAGTGGCGAGCATATCTTTACTTACTTGTTAATGTCTCAAGTCCGCCTTCTTCTTGAATAGTATAACAAGAAAGCACATTCTTTATCGCGATAAAGCGCAAATAGTTTGCTTTACAAATACCTTATCCGTACCTTTGAAACCAATAACAAACACTTACTCTCATTAAATATCAAGAGAAGAAAAATGAAGATTACACAAATCAGGGAAAACGGAGATACGGAGGCACTAAGCGTGACAGACATCGACCTGCTGATAGAGAAAATGAAAAAAGAAACCAAGCTCCGCCCGGTAACCGGATTACGTCAGGCCCTGCATTTTGTTCTACCCGATGAGCCTTGTTCCCTCGCCAGCAAACTACCACGAGTGATTCCCGCAGCAGCCTTCGGGCGAGTGAACGGAGTGAAGCGAATGAAAACCTACAATGGCATTGTAGAACTGACCATCGGTCCGCTAGCCGGAAAGACAGAAGTGGAAATCGTGAAGCAAAAGGCTGCCGAACTTCCCCAAACAATGCTGGCTTTTATGGGAGCAAGTGGTAAAAGCGTCAAGATATGGACTTGCTTCACCCGTCCGGACGGCACTTTACCGCAAACAACGGAAGAAGCCGAAGTGTTTCAGGCACATGCTTACCGGCTTGCCATTAAATGTTATCAGCCTCAACTTCCCTTCAACATTCTATTAAAAGAGCCGAAACTGGAACAATTCTCACGTCTTAGTTATGATCCGGACTTGATTTATCGTCCCGCTCCCGTACCTTTCTATCTTTCACAGCCCATCGGTATGCCCGGCGAGATGACTTATCATGAGAAATCGAGCACTGAAGCATCTCCGCTGAATCGAGCACTGCCGGGATATGACACGGAAGATACGGTAGCATTGCTTTATGAAGCGGCATTGCGGAAAACATTCGAAGAAATGGAAACGGACTGGCATCGAAACGATCATGATTTGCAAACATTAGTAGTCCCGCTTGCCGAAAATTGTTACTACTCCGGCATCCCGGAAGAGGAGGTAACCCGACGAACCATCACGCGTTATTACAAAAGAAAAAATCCGATGCTGGTACGCGAAATGATAAGAAACGTATATAAGGAATGTAAGGGAGTGCCCAAAAGCAGCTGCCTGACTAAAGAGCAACGTCTTAGCCTGCAAATGGATGAATTTATGAACCGTCGTTATGAGTTCCGTTATAATACGCAGATCGGGGAAGTGGAATATCGGGAGCGTTTCTCGTTTCAGTTTTACTTTCATCCCATTGACAAACGGGCACAAAACAGCATCATGCTCGACGCACAATCCGAAGGTATTGGCGTATGGGATAGGGATATAGACCGATACTTACATTCCAACCGTGTGCCGATCTACAATCCGTTGGAAGAGTTTCTGTTTCATCTGCCTCATTGGGACGGCAAAGACCGTATTCATGCTTTGGCAAACAGGGTTCCTTGCAAGAATCCGCATTGGGAATTGCTTTTCCACCGTTGGTTCCTGAATATGGTTTCACATTGGAGAGGGGTAGATAAAATGCATGCGAATAATACATCGCCCATATTAGTGGGGGCACAAGGAACTCATAAGTCAACTTTCTGCCGTGAAATGATTCCACCTGCACTTCGCGCTTACTATACAGACAGTATTGATTTCAGCCAAAAACGGGACGCAGAACTGTATCTGAATCGATTTGCGCTCATCAACATCGATGAGTTTGACCAGATTACCCTGCCACAACAGGGATTTCTGAAACATATTCTCCAAAAGCCTGTGGTCAATCTACGAAAACCGCACGGTCGTTCGGTACTTGAATTGCAACGGTATGCTTCATTTATCGGCACAAGCAATCAAAAGGATTTGCTGACTGATCCTTCGGGAAGCCGTCGTTTCATTTGCATTGAAGTGACGGGAAACATCGACACTACACAGCCGATAGATTATGAACAGCTTTATGCACAAGCCATACACGAGATTTATCATGGCGAGCGCTACTGGTTTGACAGTGAGGATGAGCAGATTATGACGGAAAATAACCGTGAGTTTGAGCAGACACCGGCTATGTTGCAATTGTTTTATCAGTATTTCAAGGCTGCGCAAACAAAAGAGGAGGGCGAATTTCTTACTCCGGTTGAAATATTGAATTATCTGAAGAAGAAAAGCGGTATGTCATTGTCTGATAACAAAGTATATCACTTCGGGAGATTGCTGCAAAAATGCGGTATTCCTTCGAAGCATACTTATAAAGGTACTGTTTATCAGGTTATAAAGCTATCATAAGATATAAAAGTAAGGCTGACAATAAAAGTCGGGATATTTTATTGTCAGCCTATTATCAATGTTTATTGTCAGGCAGTAGAGTGTTGATATTCATTTATTTAGATGTTATCTTGACAGTTTGACAATAAAACTGGTACAAATTATTATGAGATTTAAATTTGATATTTTTGTTTCATAGATGAATAGAGGTAATCTTATTTAGTATCATCCGATTACCTTCTTTTTGAACTATCTGGTTTTTCCGGATAGTTGTATCCTTATCTACTTCTCCTTGCGAAGTATCTCCTATTTTATCTCCACTTTCGTCTGTAATCTTATGTCATCGGAAGCAGCACCAATCATTATCTGAAAAGTTCCCGGCTCCACAATCCTCTTTAAATTCCAATCGACAAGCGAGAAATCCTCTTCGGATAAAATAAACTTCACTTCCCGTTCTTCACCACGCTTCAAATAGAAACGTGCGAAGTGTTTCAATTGCTTCAACGGCTGCACTACTGAAGCATATTCATCTCTCAAATAAAGTTGAGCTACTTCTTCACCGTCGTACTTTCCTGTGTTCCGGACTTTGAATGAAACTTCGAAAGAACGTGGTGTCAGAGCTGACAGATGCAAATCCGAGTAATCAAAAGAGGTATAACTCAAACCATATCCGAAAGGATAAAGCGGAGAAGCAGACAGTTCTACATAATCATGGCTTTGAGGAGCTTTCTTAATTATAATAGAGTGGAATTTGTCCGACGGAACGGGGCACAGAGAATGGCAATCGTCCTGCCGGATTAAAATCGCCGAATAAAACATCGGCAATGGCAATCCCTCCTTCTTGTCCCGGGTAATAAGCGGTTAACACTGCATCTGCATTTTCTGATGCCCAGTTTTTATCCAAGGGACGGCCTTCAATATAAATGACTACCAATGGCTTTCCGGTAGCTTTCAAGGCGTTGAGCAGTTCCTGTTGTTTTCCTAACAAAGAAAGTGTTACACGGTCGAACCCTTCGCCACATTCCATATCGCTAATCGTCTTTTCGTCGGCAATGGCCGCACCCGTTTCTTTATAACTGGTCTTGAAATCACGGGCACTGGAACCTCCCACTACAGCAATAATGACTTCGGAACGCTGGGCAACTGCAATAGCTTGTTCAATATCAGTTGTCACAGTATCACGAATGAAGCAGTCTTTCACATATTCCACTTGCAACGGAGATAGTTTAGTCCTGATTCTATCCAATTCTTCGTAGCTAGCAGGTTGTGATTTGCTTTCAAATTAGTATCTTTGACCCATTGGAAACAACAGCACACAGGCAAGCACTATTAACGAATAGTTGTGATTTGCTTTCAAATTAGTATCTTTGACCCATTGGAAACAACGGACAGCTTTCAAGCCTATTAGGTGAAGAGTTGTGATTTGCTTTCAAATTAGTATCTTTGACCCATTGGAAACAACGGCAATTCCAGAGCGACGAGGAGCAAAACGTTGTGATTTGCTTTCAAATTAGTATCTTTGACCCATTGGAAACAACTTACCGTAGTAAAACCGCCGTTTGCGCTAGTTGTGATTTGCTTTCAAATTAGTATCTTTGACCCATTGGAAACAACCATCAAACAGTCTATACTCAACAGTACCAGTTGTGATTTGCTTTCAAATTAGTATCTTTGACCCATTGGAAACAACAAAAGAACCGGACGAAATAATAGCGATAGTGTTGTGATTTGCTTTCAAATTAGTATCTTTGACCCATTGGAAACAACTGAATGAACGAAAACCAATTAACCAAATAGGTTGTGATTTGCTTTCAAATTAGTATCTTTGACCCATTGGAAACAACACAACGGTTTGTTAGACCACTATCAGCCGGTTGTGATTTGCTTTCAAATTAGTATCTTTGACCCATTGGAAACAACTACGAGCATTAATAGCGGACTGTTGCAAAGTTGTGATTTGCTTTCAAATTAGTATCTTTGACCCATTGGAAACAACAAAGAACGTCACTAACAGCAATACCACTAGTTGTGATTTGCTTTCAAATTAGTATCTTTGACCCATTGGAAACAACTAAACGCAACAACGACAGGAGAGGACGTAAGTTGTGATTTGCTTTCAAATTAGTATCTTTGACCCATTGGAAACAACACCCATGTAACAATTTCTACCAATGTTTCGTTGTGATTTGCTTTCAAATTAGTATCTTTGACCCATTGGAAACAACAGCGATAATACAAAAGTACTTCAATCTTAGTTGTGATTTGCTTTCAAATTAGTATCTTTGACCCATTGGAAACAACACCGAACAAACAACAACGTCAAGCGTTGAGTTGTGATTTGCTTTCAAATTAGTATCTTTGACCCATTGGAAACAACGAAGCGTTAATCATACGAGACAAATATGGGTTGTGATTTGCTTTCAAATTAGTATCTTTGACCCATTGGAAACAACACAAGTTGATGCCGTAGAAAGAGCAAACGTGTTGTGATTTGCTTTCAAATTAGTATCTTTGACCCATTGGAAACAACAAAACTAATCTTCTTAAGAAGTTTACTCATGTTGTGATTTGCTTTCAAATTAGTATCTTTGACCCATTGGAAACAACGACGGTCGGACGAACCACGAGAAGGCTTACGTTGTGATTTGCTTTCAAATTAGTATCTTTGACCCATTGGAAACAACACTATTCCTGAATGTGTATGTCCTGTAGTAGTTGTGATTTGCTTTCAAATTAGTATCTTTGACCCATTGGAAACAACGCTTAGTGGCAGTAAAGCTCATTCCGGTTGTTGTGATTTGCTTTCAAATTAGTATCTTTGACCCATTGGAAACAACGAACCCACCTCTTAAAATAAGCCTTAGCGTGTTGTGATTTGCTTTCAAATTAGTATCTTTGACCCATTGGAAACAACATCTCCACGATTAAAGCCGTGAATAGACTGTTGTGATTTGCTTTCAAATTAGTATCTTTGACCCATTGGAAACAACTTCAGGACGTCCAGGAACACCAAAAGTAGGTTGTGATTTGCTTTCAAATTAGTATCTTTGACCCATTGGAAACAACTGAAACACCACCGATAAACTCGGGCATCAAGTTGTGATTTGCTTTCAAATTAGTATCTTTGACCCATTGGAAACAACCATTGAATTTCAAGAAATGCGAAGTAAGAGTTGTGATTTGCTTTCAAATTAGTATCTTTGACCCATTGGAAACAACGCCTGTACTGTGAAAATATAAGAGAATTGGTTGTGATTTGCTTTCAAATTAGTATCTTTGACCCATTGGAAACAACCTGCACTTGGTTCCGAGAAAGAGCGTTGAGTTGTGATTTGCTTTCAAATTAGTATCTTTGACCCATTGGAAACAACCTTCAGAATGTGATAGCCGAGAAGTCGCCGTTGTGATTTGCTTTCAAATTAGTATCTTTGACCCATTGGAAACAACGACTTATCAACCATAGTCAGAAACACACAGTTGTGATTTGCTTTCAAATTAGTATCTTTGACCCATTGGAAACAACCTTTGTATTGCAAATATACGTACATTATCGGTTGTGATTTGCTTTCAAATTAGTATCTTTGACCCATTGGAAACAACGTATTACACATGCAGTCCGGCACAAGGTGGGTTGTGATTTGCTTTCAAATTAGTATCTTTGACCCATTGGAAACAACGCAAAAGAACCGTAAACACCTTCCGGAAAGTTGTGATTTGCTTTCAAATTAGTATCTTTGACCCATTGGAAACAACATTATTATTCTTAGCAACGCTAAGCGAGAGTTGTGATTTGCTTTCAAATTAGTATCTTTGACCCATTGGAAACAACAATTACTCCACGTATCGACTATTCACAAGGGTTGTGATTTGCTTTCAAATTAGTATCTTTGACCCATTGGAAACAACTTCTGTGGCTGCATCAAACCATACGATTGTGTTGTGATTTGCTTTCAAATTAGTATCTTTGACCCATTGGAAACAACAGTTTCCGTATAAGTAGTAATACCTACAAGGTTGTGATTTGCTTTCAAATTAGTATCTTTGACCCATTGGAAACAACTCCATTGACAATTAAGTTCAACGGAACTCGTTGTGATTTGCTTTCAAATTAGTATCTTTGACCCATTGGAAACAACTGCGCCCAATCTGTGTAGTTAAATTATTAGTTGTGATTTGCTTTCAAATTAGTATCTTTGACCCATTGGAAACAACTTATCTCATTTCAGTGTACGCTGGATTCTTGTTGTGATTTGCTTTCAAATTAGTATCTTTGACCCATTGGAAACAACAAATGTAGCCTTGTTTCATTTGCAATTAATGTTGTGATTTGCTTTCAAATTAGTATCTTTGACCCATTGGAAACAACATACGCCAATCACTCTTAAATGAGTTCCTAGTTGTGATTTGCTTTCAAATTAGTATCTTTGACCCATTGGAAACAACCCCTAGACAGCCGGGCGAAACTCTGTATCGTTGTGATTTGCTTTCAAATTAGTATCTTTGACCCATTGGAAACAACACCTTTCACGAAACGAGGCTTTGCGTCTCGTTGTGATTTGCTTTCAAATTAGTATCTTTGACCCATTGGAAACAACTCCTGACTGCGGTGAAATTGCCACCCATCCGTTGTGATTTGCTTTCAAATTAGTATCTTTGACCCATTGGAAACAACTGTGTTTTCTTCGGGTCTACCAATGATGATGTTGTGATTTGCTTTCAAATTAGTATCTTTGACCCATTGGAAACAACATGGACTACACGTCGAACGGCGAAAGCATTGTTGTGATTTGCTTTCAAATTAGTATCTTTGACCCATTGGAAACAACCTCTTACAGTTCGCAGGCGGTGCGGTTTAGTTGTGATTTGCTTTCAAATTAGTATCTTTGACCCATTGGAAACAACGCTTTCAGAACGACCCGACCGCCATAGTCGTTGTGATTTGCTTTCAAATTAGTATCTTTGACCCATTGGAAACAACCTACTGTTAATGAGTTGCGTCGTGCGATTAGTTGTGATTTGCTTTCAAATTAGTATCTTTGACCCATTGGAAACAACAAAATGGCGGGGTATACCTTGCTGATAAGGTTGTGATTTGCTTTCAAATTAGTATCTTTGACCCATTGGAAACAACCCATTCTTGCGAGAAGCAAGCATAAAAGTAGTTGTGATTTGCTTTCAAATTAGTATCTTTGACCCATTGGAAACAACTAATAGCCGGTAACGTATGTAATACCGTAAGTTGTGATTTGCTTTCAAATTAGTATCTTTGACCCATTGGAAACAACTCCGAATAGTGGACCTACCGTCGGATGTGTGTTGTGATTTGCTTTCAAATTAGTATCTTTGACCCATTGGAAACAACCTAGCAGCAACAGCAAACAAAGAATCAACAGTTGTGATTTGCTTTCAAATTAGTATCTTTGACCCATTGGAAACAACTGATCCAGCATAACAAAGTGTGTTTCAGTGAGTTAAGAAGATAATCAGAAAAAGAAAAAGAAGACTGTTTCCAACACAAAATCTCGCATTAATGCGAGATTTTGTTTCTTAGAATAACTCCAATTGTTGTCCCGGGGTATTGACACAAGACACTTTCTTTCCATAAAAAAGCTCTATATCTCCAAATTGTTTGTCTGTGATACACATGATTCCGACATGTCCATGCTCTGGAAGAAAAGATTTAACTCTTTTTATATGTACTATCGCATTCTCGCTACTGGCACAATGACGCACATAAATGGAAAACTGAAACATCGTAAAGCCATCCTTTTGCAGATTCTTTCTGAAATCCGCATAGGCCTTCTTTTCTTTCTTCGTCTCAGTCGGCAAATCAAAAAGAACAAGCACCCACATAACACGATATTCACTAAAACGATCCATTATCGTTCAGGATAAACAACTCGGCGAAGCTCCCCACTAAAACATTTATAAAGTGAAGCAGTAGTTTGCCCCACAGCAACCATCAACGGACTGCGCTTGCCTCCAATTATCACTTCCAATGTCGGAACAGTAAGCAACCGCGCTTTCACTTCTTTCACCAACTCCGCATTTTTTCCAAATTCTTGTGTCAAACTAAACACTAACTCATCCACATAAGGACGATAAGGTTCCATTATATCGTCTGCCAAACAATAAGCATTGTAGCGATTGTGATGATGGATACCCAACGTAGGAAGCAGCCCGCTTATCACCAGCCCACGCGCCACCACCGCACGAAGAATGGCATATCCATAGTTTAACAGGTTGTTGGGGGGAATTCCTTCACGCTCCCGAGTGAAACCATCAACATCAGCGAATAAAGATTTCCAATAATATACGGCAGCACGTGCTTCCAAATTGTCTGGGTCACCACTACGCACATCGGCAGCCCACACCTTCATACACTTTACCTCTTCGTCCATACAATCTTTGAGCACAGATGCCTGATTGTTGATCTTCGCTTGAATAGTTTGCTGCCAAAGTTGTTTCTTCAAAGGAAGCGAAGCATCCAATTGTTTACGGAAACGCTCATTCTGCGTAGTATTTCCATAAAGAGGAAGCATTAGTCCGACCGGCATACTCTTGCTATCACAAGTAATTACAGAACAATTGTTCTCAAGCAAAGCCTCCAGCACACCGGAAGTGATGGTAATCTGTTTGTTATCCAACACAACGATTCCAATGTCCTCTATAGGTTTCGTTATTTCCGCCTGCTTTTTCAACGTTTCCGGCAAAGCTGCTGCTTTTTCTACATCAGGCAGCTTGATGACCAGCTGCGCATTTCGTAACGATAGATAAACGGGATTTCCGAAATAAAGTGTTTTCTTAATCATGGCCCATTCCTTTTAACAGTATGTCAAAGTCCGATTCGTAGTTCTGAAGTTGTCTAACATGGAATTTGTCATATTCCTGTTCCGCTAATGCCTTGGCAATCTCGTGGCTCACCCACCCGCTATGTTGCAGCACGGCTTCTTCATTGAATTGCAAGAATGCATCCAACTTTTTCACCCAATCTCTCATGTACATCACTTGTCCTTTTTTCGCTTGACGCTCCGCATAATCCAGATACATCGAAACAATGCGGTTCAAATCATCCACTTCCATTTCATTGAGATAGTTTTTTGCAATAGAAACATCCGGTTTGCGTATCATTCCGTTGGGTGCATTCTTCCAAGTAGTCAATCCCATATTAGGCTTATCAGCATCTACACGGGAAACAATAATCTCAGCTGCCGTTTGCCCGGAAATTGCCCAATGCAACTTATTCTGAACAGTTGCAAAAAACTTCTTGGTTACATCGCTACCCGCTTCATAGTCGGCACTGCATTGTGAATAAATATCGGTTATTTTCTGATAGAAGCGTCGTTCGCTGCTACGAATGTCACGAATACGGGCTAACTGTTCTTCGAAATAATCCTTACCAAACAACGTTTGCGGATTCTTCAATCGCTCATCGTTCATGGCAAACCCCTTAATCAGATATTCTTTCAGCACACTGTTCGCCCAAATTCTAAATTGTGTGGCTTGAATGCTGTTAACACGGTAGCCTACGGATAAGATGGCGTCGAGATTGTAAAACTCAATCTGTCTTGTGACCTGCCTTGTACCTTCGGTTTGAACTTGTGCAATTTTTGCACAAGTTACCTCTTTTGATAATTCTCCGCTTTTATATACATTCTTTAGATGTTTAGTCACTACGCTTCTGTCCACTCCAAACAACTGTGCAATCTTGTCTTGTGGCAGCCAAACCGTTTCATTAAAGATATAGATTTCGACTTTTACTTCTCCATTGCTGTCTTTATAGAGAAAGAAATCAGATGGAATTGGGGGATTATTATTGTTTTTGTCCATAAGTCATTCATTATATTAATATTCTCCTACCGACACTATCTGACCAATGTGATTAACACGGACTTTAACAATAGCGTCCAAGCCTTTTGAACTACGAAAATCTATCCAAGTAATACCTTTCAAGATAGAACTTGTATCCTTGATTGTTGTTTCTAAATGGTGTCTAAAAACATAATTCTTATGAGCGAATTTCTGCACCCTAAACAAATTAGGACTTATCACCCCATAATTCTCCGCATCAAGCAAATCGATCTCTTTCGGATTAAATCCAGTCTTTTCATTTGGAAAAACAAAATACTCGTTTTGTTTCATACTGAAAAGGAATTGCCAGCCTTCACTCGTTTTATAATCCTTGTCAATAATCGGTTGACCAAGATTTGCCCTTGTCACTGCTTCAAAGAAACTAACTACAACCTCCTCCAGTTCATACTTGGGATTGCCAGCCTCATCAATCACCAATTGCCCCCTCTTATCTATAACCGGTCTACGATAAACTGCCACATGATGATTATTGCCTGTATTAACAAAATCCACAGGAATATTTCTACTATCCTCATCCAATATAGGTTTACCATCCTTATCCTTTTTCACATGCAATGACTGCGCATTACTGATTCCTGAAATTGTAACTCGCTTAATAGATATACCTTTCTCCTTATTCAACCAAATAGGATTTTCATCAAGATTGGAGAATGCTTTTTTTGCATCATTGCCATACTCGTTTAATCTGCCAGTTAGTATTTTACGGACACCTGCATCTATTACCTTATCAACTTTCAAATCAGGAGAGATTTCCTTACGTACAGTATAAATAGTTTCAAGTGTTACAGTTTTCACTTTCTCAGGCACTTTCCTCGTTTGTTCCTTATCTAGCCAAATGGGCTGTTTATCCAGTGAATTCTTGCCGGTAAACGCTTTCTTCGGATCATTATCATTTTCATGCAAACGCTTCAACAATACATCTCTATAAGCTGATTTACTTACAGTTGCAATCTTTTTCATATCAAACGAAGCATTCACCTTTTCTTCTTTTGTCAAATATTGCTTGCCACTACCATAGATTGTTTCCAAATGCAACTGCCCACGTGGTGTCTGTTGCAAATACTTGTTCACGCCACCCCTTTTCTTCGTCTTGTTAATATTACCGGTAACGACCTTATTCTTCGCTTTAATCGAAATCAAAGTATTTTCCAGATGTTTTTTGGCTTCCACGCGAAACTCTCTTAATGGTATAGGAGCAATCGCCCTGCCATTTTGAAAATATTTGTTCTTTATTGCATACTCATTTGTGTTAGAATTCAAACTGGCATTTTTGTTATTAAAATATTGAATAAATATATCCTTTGTAAATGCTACCGTCAACGCATCCATCGCATGATGACGATGATCATTCCGTTTCGTCCAATCCTTTATTCTACCTATTTGTCTCCCATCTTTATCTTCAAAATATTCAACCAACCCTAATGCCTTATACTTTTCCCAATTCAATTCTTTCATTACATCAACCAACTGCCAATCTTGACGCAACTTATCAGTAATTGTTCCACTTGTGGCAACCACACGACGAGAAATTTCATTCAACATAGACAGAGCCTTTTTGGCAATATATTGCGTATTACGGAGGTCGCGATTAATAAAACCGTCAGGAATATCCTGCTCAGCCATTTTCAGCTTATTGTATTTGGTTTTCGATATTTTTCCCGACTTAAACAAGTCTTCGATGTTATTTAAATAATGATCTAAACTATTGTCGGCTCCGCTTTCACCAAATTTTTCTTTCACAAAATCATATGCTGTTTTATTCCCTTTTTCAAGATTTATACTACGGGCTTCAAGTGTCTTATTTGAAAAACTATCATCGAAAAGCCGTGCTTGTGGTATGATGTGCTCAATATCAAATTCTTTACTAAACAGTTTTTCTCGTGGAATATACGTATTGGAATAAAGTGTTTTATATCCACACGACTCTAACTCTTTGTAAAGTTTGTAACGCAGAATATCAGTACGGCTTACATTTGTCAAGCCAAATTCACTCTGTAAAAGAATCTTAAATTCTTCATGCTTTCTAGTGGTTTCTGCAATGAATTTAGTCAATTCTTCCCTCTCCTTAGCGTTCTTCTTCAACTCACGAGCTAGTTCTACACGTATTTCATCCGGTTTGCCATAAGTGTCTATGATGGCATTGATTACATTTACCATCTGATTCAAAATCTTTTCCACTACAGGATTGCGCAAATTATTCTTGGGAAGAAGCGTTAGTCTGTCTTTCAACGCCTTGTTTGCTATCTCTTCTTTGGTTAATGACGATTCTGAATGCTTGTATCCGGCATACGCACAAGCCACATCATACCGATTGCCTTCTTTCAAATGAGGTAGAATCTTATGAATGGCCTTTGCGCTCAGACTACCATAATCATCTTGAAAAGTTACATTTGCCAGTATAATGGCGTATTCTTTTTCAAAGCCATATAGTTCTGTAATCTTTTGAACCAAACGAGCGTTTCCTGTTGGCGTATTGTCACCCTCAAAAGAATACAATAAGTGCCAGAGTTTGTAATAAGATTGATTGTCTAACTCTTCATTCGAGTTGAAACCCAGAATGTCCGTATTCCAATTAAGAAGATCAAAAACTGCTTTTACATGCTCAACGACCTTCTCAACCGGTTTTTTGAAGTCGACTGGTTCATGCCCGGACATCTCAATCATTTTGCTGTACGCCTGAAACAACGTATATCCCGTCTTATTGCCATCAATCGTTTTAAAATTTAAATCCAATTCTTGTGGATTATCAAACAACAATTTCAAAACATCCGATTTAGTCATCTTATCACGAACAAAAAGTTCTTGGGCAAGCAATTCTTTTTCTTCTTGATATAAATAACGACTTCCGTTCAGCTCCAATTGTTCCGTATCGTCAAGTCCGTCAAAAAGAGTAGGAGAATTGTCTTTCTGTTTTCTTCGTTTGCCTTTCTTGCCGACAACGGTTACTTCTATATTGTTTAGTATCTGCCATATTTTAAATTCTTGAAACAAGGGAGAAGAACGGGGTATCACCCGATTACCTACAGTTTTAATCTTTTTCTTGCCATCTATCTCTACCTCTATCTGTCGGCTTTCAAACTCACAAAAACCGACTAACCCTTTCTGACTCTTCAATCTACGCTGATAGAAAATGACAATATCACGGATTTCTTTTTTCAGTTCTCCCGTCAATTCTTTATGATATTCAGCTTGTTTCTCCCAAAGCGTATTAAACTCGTCTAAATAATCCTGACGATAGAACACCATATTTCGCAAACTCGCATTGGGATTCTTATCCAGCATTTCCATTTGATACTGCCCGACAGTCTGTTTATTGAAGTACAACTCCTTACTTCTATCACTGATTGCGCCGAGATAACCGCTTGAGTTATTGATTTGGATGTTCATTTCCTGCAAAACAATAACCAATTGTTCCAACGACAACTTTTCCTTCAAACCATTTACCCGCCATTGCAGATTCTCTCTTTTCGCTTCATCCCTTTTCCGTTTACTATAAATACCTTCCAGCTTATGTTCTCTTTCCTGTTGTTCAGTTTTGCCTTTCTCTTTGTTCCATTCCGTATAGTATTCTTCCCAAACGAAAGATTTGGCACAAATAGCCCAAACAGCATCACGCTTTTTCCCTCTCAATTCTTCTTTTAATACTTCAGTAAGAATCTCCGGATAATATTCTTTTTGTTTTTCCCAGATTCTGTCAAGTTCATTCTGCAAATCAGAACGATAAAAATCGGGCAAATATTTCTTACCTGCATCAAGAAGTTGCAGGCATAATTCACCAGGCGTAAGGTTGTTGTTATAAAGTTCACGAGCTATATCCATACCGTCAATCAACGTACCTTCTTCCGCCCCCTTTGCTTTCCTGCAACTTTTATAACCACGTTTTTTATTAATCATTAGCAATACACGCGCAAACTCTTCCAACGAGATTTTCTCTGTTGCCGCCTTTGCTCTTAATCGATATGTCTCAAAAGTTGTTCGGTTACCATTTTCCGAAAGTATAGTGTCCTCTGTTATCAATTTGTGTTCTTTCAACACTTCCATCAAAGTTTCACGACGAAGTTTGTAGCGTTGCAAATTACGCCGCATACCTCTCTTAAGTGTTCTATCCGCATTGGTCGTAATGCTCTTTCCTTTCTCGAAGTTGGTCAATTCATCTACCGTCAGAGGATTTACTCTCACACCAAGCTTAACAATTGATGACCTTTCGTCTTTATTTTCCGCCTCGTCTACCAATGCCCAACCGATACTATTAGTACCCAAATCCAATCCCAATATCCTTTTCATATTTGACCTGTTTTATTACAATTCCCCAAATATATTAATATTTTCCCATAAATAAACATTATAATAAAAATTATTCACTATCTTTGTATCACTAATTTGAAGCAAATCACAATAAGGATTATTCCGTTGTGAAAACATTTAGGATGGGGCATTTGCCTCGTCCTTTTTTATGCCATTAATCTGTGTGCAATATTCATTAAAAAGTTGTTAACAGGTAACAGACAACGAACTCACCATTGAGAAACGATGAAATCCCCGTCAGACAATAGAATTTCACTGTTACCTAACAGGGATTTCACCGCCTTTTCTACATTTTCTACAAAATATCTATATCCTATTTTACCACTACCTTTGCCTGTAATCTGATATCGTCCGAAGCAGCTCCGACCATTACCTGAAAAGTCCCCGACTCCACTACTGTTTTCAAATTCCGGTCTATTATCGTAAAATCACTTTCAGACAAAACGAACTTCACTTCCTTAACCTCCCCACGTTTTAAACAAAAGCGTTCAAAATGTTTCAACTGTTTTAGCGGCTGCACTACCGAAGCATATTCATCTCTCAAATAAAGCTGAGATACTTCTTCGCCATCATATCTCCCTGTATTCTTGACCTTGAATGAAACTTCAAAAGAATGAGGAGATATAGCTGATACACGCAAATCCGAATATTCGAAAGTTGTATAACTCAGACCATATCCGAAAGCATAAAGCGGAGAAGCGGACAGTTCTACATAATCATGATTCTGAGGCGCTTTCTTGTTGTAATAAATGGGAATCTGCCCTACTGAACGGGGAACTGTCAGTGGTAATCTTCCTGCCGGATTATAATCTCCGAACAGGACATCAGCAATGGCATTTCCGCCTTCTTGTCCCGGATAGTAAGCCGTTAACACTGCATCAGCATTTTCAGAAGCCCAGGTTTTATCCAAAGGGCGTCCTTCGATATACACTACAATCAACGGTTTCCCCGTAGCTTTCAAGGCTTTGAGCAGTTCCTGTTGCTTTCCTAATAAAGAGAGTGTTGCACGGTCGAACCCTTCGCCACATTCCATATCGCTGATCGTCTTTTCGTCGGCAATGGCCGCACCCGTTTCTTTATAACTGGTCTTGAAATCACGGGCACTGGAACCTCCCACCACGGCAATAATGACTTCGGAACGCTGGGCGGCTGCAACGGCCTGTTCAATATCAGTTGTCACAGTATCACGAATGGAGCAGCCTTTCACGTATTCCACTTGCGACGAAGAAAGTTTGGTCCTGATTCCATCCAAGACAGTCTTTATATTTTCTTCTTCCTGCGGAGCGGTATAATCCCCCAACATATTATAGCGATTATCAGCATTAGGTCCGATTAATGCTACTTTCCTATTTTTGTTCAACGGAAGCAAAGAGTGCTCATTCTTCAACAACGTGATTGAAGCTTGTGCTACCCGGCGTGCCAAAGTTACAGATTCTTCACTGCGCACTTCCTTCTTTGCTTTTTCAGGATCTACATAAGGATTTTCAAACAGCCCCATCTCAAATTTTAACCGTAGAACACGGGCGACAGAAGCGTCAAGTGCTGTTTTACTGATACGACCTGTGTTTACAGCATTCATCAGATTCATATATGCATCGCCTCCCAAATCCACATCTACTCCGGCTGATAATGCAAGAATAGCTGCTGCTTCCATAGTGGGCGCAACAAAATGGCTTTGATGAATACCTTCTATGCTGTATAAATCAGAAACGACGATTCCGCTGAATTTCCATTCATTCCTAAGAAGTTCGGTCAACAGAGAGTGATTGGCTGTGCAGGGAATACCGTCCATCGAATTATAAGAAGTCATAACTGATAATGCACCGGCATCGATAGCTTGCCTAAACGGGGGCAGGAAGTTCTCGTGCAGCTCACGTATACCGGCAAAAGAGGGGTTTCCGTTCTGTCCGCTTTCCGAGATACCGTAGGCGAGAAAGTGTTTGAGAGTAGCTAATGTGCTGTATGGATGTGACAAATCACCGCTCCCCAGTCCTTCCACCATCGCTTTTCCTATTTCACCCGTCAATACCGGATCTTCACCAAAGGTTTCTTCTACACGAGACCAACGCGGATCACGAGCCAAATCGAGCACAGGTCCATAGCTGATATGTCCGCCCTGCAAACGTATCTCTTTGCCGATTGCTTTTCCTACTTCACGGATAAGTTGGGGCGACCAGGTAGCAGCCATTCCGATTCCGGTTGGAAAAACGGTTGCACCAATTGCCATGTGGCCGTGCGGCGCTTCTTCCGCCAGGAATAAGGGGATTCCCAAACGGGTATTCTCTATTACATACCTTTGCAAGGCATTTCCGGCCTTTGCAGCCAAAGCGGGATTCAATCCGGTTGACAATGTTTTCTTTGTCCACGGGTCGGCGCGATAGGTTGCCCAAAGCATACCGGCCTTTCTGTCTTTTATGAGTTGCTTGAATTTATCAGAAGGAAAAACATCGTTTCTTTTGATTTCATACATCTCCCACCCCAAAGGACAAAGGAGCTGGCCGACTTTTTCTTCTAATGTCATACGGGATAACAAATCCGCTACTCTTGTTTCTACCGGCAAAGTCGGATTTTTATAGGTTACCACCGGAAGTTGCTGTGCAAAGGAATAAGAAACTCCTGTCATTATAGCCGTAAACAGTAGTGATTTACAGATTCTATTTAGCATAACTATTTTTTATAAACGAATAAGATATTAAAAAGAGAAGTCTGCCATCTCCCCGTAATGCTTTGCGCAAAACCGATTCGACAGCAGACCTCATCATACTAAAGAACAACCTCTATTTTACCTCTTTTAGAACGGACATTTCTGGTTGTCTACATAGGTGATGGTTCCACCGGGCACAGCATTGTGACCATGACCTGTCATATCAAGCACCGAACCATCATCCTGTGTTTCACCGTCAAAACGCCAGTAGGCTATGAGCCCTTCACTGGTTGGGTCTACATAACAAACACCATCTTCAATCTGTGCGGATGTACGCGCTACGTTCCACACACGACATTCGCTAATGTAACCATCAAAGAAACGAGCATTACCGGCTGAACGACCGATGGAGAATGTATCATTCCAAGTATGTCCATCATAAGCCATACTCAAGTTTATGCTCCCGCCATTTTTGGTTTCTACGAAGTGAATTTGCTCACCATCCAAATAAAGACGAAGATACTGACCATCATATACGGCAGCAAAGTGCAACCAATGACCGGTAGGAAACTCTTTCTCTACCCACGATTCATAATGGTCTTTCTTATCGGGATGTGAAGCCGAACCGATAGAACCTTTCACAAACTGCAATTTATTCACAGGATTACCGGCACCGTCGCCAAAACGGAAGAGGAAGTTTTCTTCGCATCCGCACAATGAGCTGATACCATTAGCACTTCTTTCAGAACCGACAGGGAAGGATACAGGAAGCACCTTCATTTCTAAGGTCATCTGTCCGAGTGCTTTCACCGGACTTTTTTCCTGATCGCCGAACGAAGGAATATTGAAATATCCCCGACGTGCCAAGTAAGCCGCTTTGATTTTAATCACTTTAGTGAGCATGACATAAGCCGTACGAGAACTTTCCATCACCTTCAGATCACTGTTCGATACGGAAGTAATAGATACGGGAAGGCAGTAGGAAACACCTTCCTGCAATTTATCTGCATCAGCAGTTACCTTGATTTGTGTAGACTGGTTTGATCCGGCAGGAATAATCACATCACCTGCTTCAAAACTATAACTGCCTTCGGGTGGCATTTGGCAGTTGCGTCCGGTAGAGGCATTGAAAGCTTCCAGTAATTGAGGAGCTACCTGTACGCCTACCGCTACGTCAGTTCCCGTTTTATCGGTGGAAGTCACAGTCAATCCTAAAGTAGACTGCCCCTCTACCAAGAATTTCACGTTCGACGAAGTCAGCGTGCCGGTCATGTATACGGCATCACTGTAATCCGGTTCGGTTTTGCAACCTGAAACACAGAACAACAAAGCCAATAAAGATAAAAGTGTATATTTCTTCATAGTCTTAATTATTATTTTGCATAAACATTAAATACACCACAATTCACAGAATAAGAGGTTGTTTCCACACGAATATAACGTGCAGTCAACGGTGCATAAAATACGATGAATTTAGAACTGCCGGTCACTTCTCCAGCACTCTTGAAGTTCGTACCATCATCGCTGGTGCTAATCTTTGTTCCGGCACTGATGGAATTATATTCTCCCCAAGAAGTCCCTCTGTATGCCACGATAGCACTAAAGGTGTAAGATTTCCCCATATCCACAGTAAAGGCTGCCTTATAATTCGACCAATCGGAAATAGAAGCAGTAGATTGCGGATTTCCATCGAACCATCTGTCAAGATTTGATCCGCTACCACTTAACACATTCACGCTCCATCCCGCCTGATTTGCTACCAACGTACCTGTAATGTCGGCTTCAGTAGCCTCATGATTTACATTGTCCTCCGTCACGGTAACGGTCAGGAAAGAAGGTGCTACCATATTGGTACTCAACTGTGTATTAGGTCCTTCTGCAGACACTAAACGCAAGGGAATAATGTATCCTTTTTCGCTCTTAAGCGTAGAAAGCACATTAGCGTCATCCGTAAGTTTTACGTGCACAGTGTCAGCAACTACCATTTTCCCGGCAGGGATAGTCATCTCGGCATTTTCCAACACGATGGCTTCGGCGGGCATAGCTTCAAACACGGTGCCGTGCTCTTCATTATAGGCAGCAATCAGAGAGTTATCCACTACGACCGTAGCTTTTATAGTACCGCTCGCTTTCTGCGAACATTTTGCCGGCCATTTAAAGTCTACATTGCTGACTGTACTAATAGGAGTCTGTACAATTTTGTATGCCTTGGAATTATCTGATATATACACTCGGTTAAACGGATCACCATAGACATCGTAAGTCTCATCATCATCACAAGCTGCAAAGCCGATGGCACAGAGGGCGAACATTCCTATATAAAATAGATTCTTTCTACTTTTCATTGTCATCTTTTCATTAAAAGGTTAATTAATGGATAGCCGGATTCTGTATTTGAATACACTGGCGGAACCGGTAATAAGGTTCGGGGTTGTATTCATGTACATTATAGTCACGATGGATAAAGAATGCGCCAAAGCCTCCTTTACGTTTTCCATTCGCCGGCTTGTAGCGTGCTTGGTTGTACATAGACTGCATATCTCCCTGCCAGTTATCACCCATATTGCAACAGTACACCACTTTTTCATCAGGCCATCCGCCTGCTCCCGTACCGCCGCCATAAGCTTGAAGGAAGCAATAGTTACTATACGGAATAAGACTGGTCATGCTGGTACTGGTCTGGTCGATATTGAGCATTTTATCACAGCTACCTTCCCGCGAAGCGATCTCCTTACCATAACGTTCTTCGATAAGCTGTAAACGTTCTTCTCTGGTAATGTCCGGATTCGGTCCCATGTACTTTGCCATGTGTTTGTAGAAATATTCAAAATTAGAGCCACTCAAAAAATCACCTTCCGGTTCATAGTCCGCATCAAAACCATCAAGGTCGTTCAGAAATACCTGATCGAGAAAATATTCGGCATACATTTCAAAAGAGCGATTGAGTGCGGCAGTCCGTTCTTCGCCATTCGGCATTGCCTTCGCTTCATTATAAGCCTGCTTGAAAGCATGGTCATCTGTTTCCGCATCGATACGGGTGATTGCCACACAAAGCATCTTGGTTCCTTTCACTTTCTGTACAAAGCGGATTTCTTCCCAGATTTCTGTATTTTCTGTTGATGGAATACCGCCCCACATAGAGCAAATATCGAGACTGTCAGGTAATCCCATAAAACGAACAGCGGCAGAGTTCTGCGCTCCATATTGCGCAAACCATCCAAAAGCTATTTCGTGATCGCTTTCTTTGTAGTCGCGTAAATTCTGGTAGTACTGGTCGTCGTAAGTCAGCGGCCGCTGAATAGTCAACGACTCAATGTCTGTATTACATGAGGCCATCATACCGCCTACAGTCAGTGCGGCCAATATGTATTTCATTGTTTTCATATTCTGATTACTTAGTTAGATTGTTCTACATTATATATCTGATTACCTTTTCACATCCCACCAAAGACGTGTGCCGGCAATGTCCGTACCGTTCAACAGGGAAACAGCAGCTTGTGTGTTCTCGCCATTGTCAGAATATTCCTTCGTAGGGAACTTCAAACGGCTGATGAGCTCTCCAGTGGCAACTTCTCCACCGGAAGCATTTGTGTTGATAGTCACAATGCCGGGATAACCAGTACGCCGCATCTCGCTCCACGCTTCTTGCCCGTCCGGGAAAAGAGCAATCCATTTCTGCACCATAATGCGCTCGAGTTTCTTATCATCAGAAACCGATTCATCCCACTTCACGGTCAAATTAGAAACCATACGACTCACATCGGTATTACGTCCGTTTGTCGGATCAATGAATGAAATTGATGGTACATTTACATCATTATCAAGATAACTCTCCGCACCGGAAGCACCTTTGGAAGAAAAAGAGGTCTTCACACCTTCTTCGTAATATTCCTTCACTGTTTTATCTCCCAAGTTTAAACGCAGTTTAGCTTCAGCCAAAAGGAAATATGTTTCAGCGGCATCCATCCAGAGGATAGAGCTAGCCTGTCCTACATTCATACTAGACGCTGCTTCAGACAAAGTGCCCTGACTACGACTGGTTTGCCCGTTACGGACTCCGTGATATTCGCCATCTTTCTTAGCAACTTTGAAGTAAGCAGCCAAACGTGGATCCTGTAAGCCTTTCAAATAGCAATCCATAGTGGCACTCATTCGAAAATCATTGAAACTTTCATATGCTTCCCACCATTCATTGATGAAAGAGAACGATACAGACTGTTTTAGAACTGCATTATCACTAACGGAAGTCATCAGCCCGATACTATGGTCTATTGCTGCTTTAGCTTCAGTCTCTGCCTTTGTCTGATCTACATAAGAAATACGCATCGCCAGGCGAAGACGGAGGGTATTGGCAAACTTTATCCAATTCCCCACATTACCATTATAAATATAGTCATAGTCTTCCAAGTAAGGTTCGGAAGTACGACTGTTGTAGCTGGTGAGCACCTCAATGGCATTTTCCAATTCTTCAAAGAAACGATAATACACATCCTTTTGGCTATCGTAGGCCACTTGAATACCAGTACCAAACTTTGAATAAGGGATGGGACCATACTTATCTGTAATACGACTCATACCGAACACCTTGACAATAGTAGCCATAGCGCGTGCGGGGGACGTTCCACTAGTACAATCCACGACTTTCCGCCATGGCTGCATCACCTCTGTATAAGCGGTGCTAAACGGAGAGTTGTACCACTGCGGATAGAGTTTGTAACAATCGTTGTCCTGCTCTCCGGCATAGTTCCATGTTTTAATAGGAGCACAGTAGCTGGCAAAAATATCACCGGTCAGCATTTGAGTCTCCTCAAACAAGCCACCTTTGTCTTTACCTACTACGAAAATACCTCTTTCCATCTGCGTGAAATAGGCTCCCGTCAGGAGATTATCCCGTTCCATCTGCTCGGGAGTTACTTCATTCGGATTGATATTCCAACTTTCATAATGGTCGGTACAAGCGGTAAACAACAAGCCTCCGGCAAGCAACACACCATTGAACACTTTCATGCATTTTAATATATGTTTCATCTTATCGATTCTTTAGAAATTGAGTTTAACAGAGAAACCTAAATTGCGCAAGCTCGGCAACATAAAGTAGTCCATTCCGCTGAAATGCGTGCCTGTACTTGCCGTCAGTTCAGGGTCGAAAGGAGCTTTGCAATAGAACATAAGCAGGTTACGTCCCGTGAAGGCTACATTCATGCCCTGTATCCAAGGAACCCACTTCTGAACAGGGATATTATAACCGAGAGACAACTCCGCAAGGCGAACGTTCGTCGCACTATAAACATACATAGAGCCGACACCGCTTCCCACAGTGCTATAATACTTCTGTACAGCGGGGACTTTATAACCATCAATCAACACATAACCTAAATCGCGTGCCTCAGCGGTAGCTGTGGAAACGCCGTAAGCATCCATCATCGCCTGCGTCTGTGAGACAACAATACCGCCAATACGTGCATTGACCAGACAGCTCAAAGTCACTCCCTTCCATGAGAATGAGTTGCGCCATCCCATCATGTACTTGGCTTGCGAGTTACCGGCATAAATCCATCCGTCCTGGCGTTCGCCAGCCTTATTATCTATAGCTACTGTATTGTTCACATAGTCTACGTCAATGTAACCATGCGAGTCGGTGCGAAGTGCAGTCACGTACAGGTCACCAATAGAGCCACCTTCAAAAAGACGTGAATTCACAATTTCCAATCCCCCCAAATCCATCATGTCCTGTTTGACAACTTCTCCATTCGACAAAGTAGTTGGTTTCAACAGTTTCTTAATCTTATTACGGTTGATAGTATAAGTAAACGTAGAGTTCCATTGTACCGGTCCGAGCGGCTGGTTTAATGTCAGGCTTGCCTCGATACCCTTGTTATCCACTTGTCCGCCATTGATATAAATAGAAGAATAACCGGAAGAAGCGGAAATTGATGGGTTGAACAGCTGGTTGTAGGTAGATGTCTTATAAAGAGAAACGTTCAGTTCCAACTTATCATTCCAAAGATGAGACTGCAGTCCGACTTCCCAAGCTTTGGTACGCTCCGGCTTGATATCCGTATTGGGATATGTGGTAGCCGTGACGGGAGAAGCCGATTCGTATGGGTAAGTCTGATAAGCAATGTAGCGTGTAGGGGCATTACCTACCTCACTGTATGAGCCGCGTACCTTCAAGAAGGTAAGCACATTGTTCTTGATGGGCAGTAACTCTGTCAAGATAGCAGAAACACCCACCGACGGATAAGCAACTGACTTCGTATCGGTCCATGCCAAAGCAGACGACCAGTCAACACGCCCCGTTACGTCCAAGTAGAGTTTGCTCTTCCAACCCAGCTGTGCTGTAGCAAAGATGGATTGCGTCTGGTCATGATAACCATCCTGCTGGAATTTCACGGCAGACTGCATCAGGTTGAGCATTGTAAATCCGTCTGCCACAGAATTCAAGCTACCTCCTACATCGTAATACTGGTAGTTGACATCCTGAATACTGGTACCTAGTGTAGCGGTCAGTGAGAAGTCGCCGAAATATTTGTCGATATTCAGCATCACATCGCCATAAAGTTGACGAGTGGATGCATCACCTTTATAATATCCTCCAAATTTCTGGCAGAAAATATTATCGGTAGATGCAGCATATTTCTTTTCGTACAGAGCCGACGTATAATCCATTTTGGCACGCGCACCTAATGTAATGCCTTTCATGATTTCGAAACTCAAACCTCCACTCATGAGGAAACGGTTCTTGTGATTGATAAAATTGTCGCGATTGACAATCCAATAGGGGTTCTGCATGGCAATACCCTGATTACCCCAAGGCCAGTATTGTGTTTTGAAGTTACGGGCTTCGTTGTACATTTCAAACTGCTGAAGCATTTCCAAACTATAGCTCGGCGACATCAGATAGATAGGAACAATCGGATTGAAATACTGTCCCTGTGACACCATGTTCTGTTCACGCACATTCATATAGCTTGCGCTTAGGTCGAGACGCAGACGATCATTGAGCATGCTAGTCGTATTACGGATAGTGAAATTGTAGCGATCCAACGTATTGTTCGGAACAATACCTGCCGCATTGGTAGCAGCCATAGAAAGGAATATCTGGTTCTTCTCATTACCATTACTGATGGTCAAAGAGTTGGTTTCATTCCATCCAGTCTGATAGAAGTCCAACGGGTCGTAACTGCTGGCTTGTCCCAATTTCTGTCCCCAGCTTCTTATTTCTCCCGTAGTTGCACCATAAGTGTTTTGAAATTCCGGAGTTACAAACGGATTGAAGAATGAGGTATTATTGGCATAGTTGACACGAAGCTTATCTTTCGATCCTTTCTTTGTGGTAATCATGATAACACCATTGGCGGCATCACTACCATAGAGTGCGGAAGCGGCAGCACCACTCAACACAGACATCGTTTCAATATCTTCGGGGTTAATCATGGAAGCACCATCACCGGATTGGCCCATACCGGTCATAAAGTCGTCCGGTTGTGTTGTTTCCAACGAAGGCATCGGAATACCATCGATTACATACAGGGCGTTATTATTTCCGGAAAGAGATTTCGCACCACGCATCACCACCTTAGCTCCACCACCGATACCGGATGAGCTAGAATTGATGACAACACCTGCTATCTTACCGGACAAGCTATTTACGAAATTGGCATCCTTGACACCGACAATTTCACTGGCAGAAACTTCTTGGACATTATAAGACAGTGCTTTCGCCTCTTTACGAATACCGAGAGCGGTAACCACCACTTCGTTCAACACTTGCGAATCATCTTCCAAGGTGACATTCAATACCGGACCGGAGACAGGTAATTCCTTTTTCTGATAACCCACATACGAGAATAACAATACCGGGCTGGCAGTCTGTGGGGTCAATGTATAGTTTCCGTCAAGATCGGTCACTGTTCCGTTAGTGGTTCCTTTCTCCATAATAGAGACCCCAATCAGCGGTTCGCCATTCTTGTCTTTTACCGTACCTGCAACGGGTTTTGTTTTTTGTTGAGTTACTTTCGTTTCTTTAGCCGTCAGTACAATCTTATTATCCAATATTTTATATTCGACATTTGTACCTGCAAAGACCTGTTCCAACACCTGAAAAATATTCTTCTCGGAAGCTGAAACCGATACCCGGCGATTAAGGTTAAGATTCTTGCTATTTATAAAAAAGCTGAATCCAGATTCACGTTCAATCTTGTGCAGCACTTCTTCTATAGTACAATCGTTAACCCGTAAAGTGATAGAAGTTTTTTGCGCATATCCATCTGATGCATACGCTAGTCCGGCTGAACAAATAAGGAGTATAAATAGTAATTTCATAGCCAATGATATTTCCTTTAAGGTCCGTCTAATAGACTTTAATCCTCCAAGAAATTGGACGATACAATAATTTTGCATAAATTTGTAACGAGTTTAATTAGAAAATTGGTAGTTATACTTGTCGGGAAACAAGTAGGTTCACAATTACTGAAGCTCATACGGGAGGATACGGCCAATATCATCCCGTATTTTTTGGGTTGCTAGGGATCTTTGTTTTTCATGGCAATAAGTTTTTGGGAATTAAGGTTTTTATCTTTTAGTACTAAATAAATATCTCTATCTTTATTTTCTCTTTACCGGCATCTGCGTCATTATTCAGATAACGCCAACGAACTTTCGAGGAGGCACTGATAAAGTTAAGTACCTGTTCCAGATTCCGGTTGGTAAATGTTCCGGAGAATGAGTCGTCATGAGGTACATTCTCCTGTATGACAAATTCGGCATTGTATCTATCTGCCAAGATATCCAGTGCATCCCGTAATGACGTTTGACGGAAAATGATTTTGCCATCTTTCCATGAAAGTTCTCTCTCGCCGGAAGTCGTATAGAGCTCCGTCTTTCCATTCTGGGAATAATAGACCAGCTTCTGTCCCGGAGCCATCACAATATACTGAGGTTGTTGACTGGCGTTGTTGAATTCAAAATTGACTTTTCCTTCAACTAAAGTAGTAATAACCTCATCTGCTTCTTTGTATGCCTTTACATTGAATTTTGTACCCAGAACTTTTATGGCAGACTGGTGAGCGGTAGAAACTATAAACTGTTTTTCCGGGTTTTTCCGGACATCAAAATAGGCTTCTCCATCAAGTTCCACAGTACGTGTACGGGAAGAAAAATGACTCGGGAAAGTCAATGTACTTTTTCCATTCACCCATACTGTAGTTCCGTCAGCAAGTGTCACCAATGTGCGTTGTCCGGCTGGCACATAAACAGTCTGCATTTCTAGATCCTCTTTTTGGAGAACCTGTATCATTGCATAACTTAATCCGAAAGCTACAACAAACACTGCCGCAATCCGCAAGATTCGTTGTGTAACAGGATGCAATGAAATTGTCTTTTTTGTCTTCTTTGAGAATACGCCTGTGTCTTGCCAAATGAATGCATCATAACTCTTACGAAGAGAAATGAATTCTTTAAGATTGGCTGCATCTGCATCAATCCATGTAGCAACGTCTTCCTTTTCCTTTTGGGATGCCTTGCCTGCAATATATTTTAATAGTAATTCCTTATCCATACAATAAATAATTTATGAGTAATGAGAATAGAGGTATTATTCCCCTTTCATTAAGAATACCACTCACTAAAGAGATTCCCTAGTAAGAAATGTGATTTTTTTGTTATTGCTTAAAAAAAATAGCAAGCAAGGAGGTATTTTCCTTCTTTTCAGATGAAAAAGAAAAGGAATGGAGCATAATCTTTTAGATTATCACGCAGTATTTTAACTGCTCTGCTGATATGATATTCTACTCCTTTTACACTAATGCCCAGTTCTTCGGCTATTTCTTTATGGGATTTTCCATCCAGGCGATCGCGGATGAAAGCAGTACGAGTTTTTTCCGGCATACTCTCCAGTAATGCGTGCACTTTTGCCCGTAATTCTTCTGATAATATTTCCTTCGGGTCACAGGCTTCCAATGTTGATATACGAATTTCCAATTCACGCTGTCCCTTATCAAGCAAAGTTTGAAAAACATTCTCCTGTGCTTGTATATGTTTCAGGTAATTGAGTGATTTGCTGCGAATATAAGTAATTAAGATCGCTTCAACACTTGGGATTTCCCGTTCTTTACTTAGTTCCCATAAATGGATAATGGCTTCCGAAACAATATCTTCTGCTACTAAGTCATTATGGACATAGGACAAGGTAAATAGGAAGGCTTTCCTATAATAAGCAGTATATATCGAGTTGAAGTTGATTTGAGCCATTCGCCAGTATATCCATAAGTATTAAATGTTGCAAAGGAATGCATTTTGCTTATAATAAGAAAACTTTTTAGGGAAAATTTAAATTTGGCTAAAATACCTTTTCTTATAAAGAAGAAAAGAAATGCCCTGATTATAATTTGCACGTCAGCATTAATCTTCCTTCTGAGGTACTGGAAAAAACATTCTCATAATGTTTATACCGCGTATGACGGGTATAGTTCATATAGTCTCCGGTGAGATACAATCCTTTTCGCAGTTTGATATCCAACCGCAGCCCTGTTGCATGAAGAATTGCCATTGAACGATCTCCCTGTGCATTCAGCGTTTTTGAGTTATAATGTTCCCAATCCATATCTTGTGGATAGCCTTTCCAAGTGAACATGTGGTAGACATCATAAGTAGTAGATATCGAGAACTTATCTTTCTTATAGATTAAATTAAAGCCTACTTTTGTACTATAGCCGCTTGCCAGATTATAATTACGCTCCTCCACCCGATAATAGTCACTAAGTGCACCGCCCAGAAGGATGGCATTGAGATGAGCATATCCATCTATGTCCCAACGTTTTCCACTTTTTCTTTTATAAATCAGTCCACCTCCAAAAGAGGCTGGTGTACAAAATTTATAAGGAGTCTTAGCCGACACACTGGATATTGTATCCGAATCATAATAATCAAAATGCTGATAAAGCCCCAGACTCAAATAATGTTTCCGGTTATCAACTAACTCCTTACCCGCAAGACGGCCAACGATATTGAATTGTCCCAACACTGGTTGTGAAGCTTGTATGTTCAACTTTGCTCTTACGGAGAAATAATCATAAGGTCTTCTATTATCCGCATCAAAACGATCTCCATACTCTACATCAATCTCGGATGCAAACCCAACTCCTTTATCGAAGATTTCATCTTGCAGCTCAAGTGCCCTCACTCCTGCGGAAAGATCAACACTGACATCGGGCACTCCGAATTGCTTACCGGAAGTGGAACGCTTTCTCCATGCATCTCCATTTATAATACGAGTGAGTCCACGCATAGGAGAAACGACAAACGAAGCAAACTCTACCCCGAAACGGGATGCTCCTGTTTTCCTGTCATCAAGGATTAAGTCGGACGCACGGTAGAACACTTCTCCCAGCGCCATCCCTCCAATTGGTGTTGCTATAATATCATTGGTAGATGGATATTCGTTTTCCATGAACATCTCCCACATAAAACTTCCTCCAAAAGCATATAACCCGGATTGCCAATAATTATATCCATTTGACCGGGCCGAATTAAAATACAAACTGCCATGATAAGGATGCATAAACATGTTTGTTCCCATTGCATCATTATCCCAAACGAAGCCGTGCTTAATATTGTCCTTAATTGTATGAAAGTCAATATAGGCAAAATCTGCTTTCCGAATATAGCGATCGAATGCCCATACTCCCATGTTAATGCCGAATGTCATCGTTGCTGCCCGCAATCCTTTCTTTTGAGAATAAAAAGAAATATCCAGTGAGTCTGCCGCTCTTGGAGTAGCAACCTGCTGCCGGATAGCAAACTGCGAATGAGCTAATCCGATAGACACAAAAGATATAAACAGGATAAATAGTAACTTCTTCATGAAACAAACATAAATAAAAATATTGAGTTTGTCTCCTTCACTCCTTTTATCGGACAATTTTGTTCTTTTTTAGACCAATTCGGAAAGTCAAACGGAATCTCCTTGACATTATGATATAAGCAAGGCGGTTGAATTAAAAATGAAAAACCTGCGAATAAGTATTACTTGATTCGCAGGTTCCCTTCTCTTTTTTACCTAAAAAACTAATCCTAGTTTATTCAAGTTCAGCTATTATTTTATGCTGATTGATTCAAATCGGTTATTATTTCATAAACTGATGTTTGTCGTTAATTAATAGCTATCGGAGTTGGCAATGTTTCAATTGTTACCCCACTAGTTGTACCGTTTAAACGACCGGTAGCGTCTTTAATGACTCCACCTTCTTGAGTTTCTGATCCGTCCAGTTTATAATAGAGTACCAGACCATCCGATGCCGGATCAACGCCCAGCATATTCTGCTTAAGCTGATTTTCAGTACGAGCTACACTCCAAACACGGACTTCACTCATCTTACCATTCAACGGACGTTCTCCCCATGGGAATTTCGGAATCCTACCGATATTGAAACCGACATCCGAATTCGGATCGAAACCAGGAAGACCCCAATCTGATCCAGCCCATTTCGAACCATTGACATAAATAACCGTTTTTCCCGAAGGTTGATCGTAAGTCAAAGCTACATGATACCAACGGCCTGTCTTCAACGCTTCCGTAGTATGATAGTTCTGTGTTCCTGCAGCTTCCAAAACATCTTTAGGAACACCAGGTGCATCACCAATACGGAAAATCATCACACCTTCAGTTCCCATAATTGTATTGTTACTAGCAAAGCTATTGACATAAATCAGCGCTTCGTAAGTGAACGATGAGAAATAAGTTCCGACCGGGTATTTGATTGAAATGTACGTATTACTAAATTTTCCAACCTTGGTAATCTTTATCGGTTTAGAGAGAAAGAAATATGCAATGCTTGTCCCGGAAAGAGTCGGAACAGAAGCCGACTGTACACGCACTGGCAAAACATACGATTTTCCCTCTTTCAATGTTTTCAGACTGGAAAGCTCCATCTTTACGTTATCCGCATACAACTTTCCACTTGGGATTGCTGAAGTTGTACTACTCATTTTTACGTTTGATGCATCAAACATCTCGTAAACTGTTCCATACTTCGCATTGTATTCGTCCACTACGCTTGGATCAGCTATGGTATACGATACATCAACCTGCGAAGAGGTCATGGTAGAAAGTCTTGAGGTCAAGTCAAAAGTCAGTACATCATCATCTTCCACAGAGAGATTATATTCCTTACTTTCGAAATAAACCTTAGGTTCCAGCAGCTTACTTTCACTGTCGTTACAAGCACCCAGCAGCAGCGCTATACCTCCTAATATCAAATAATTGAATATATGTTTATTCATAATTCTTCTGTTTTACTAATTTACAAATTGGCCTATTCTTGCGGCTTATTTTCTGCCTCATTTTGTTTAGCTTTCCATTCATTGAAAACCTGCTGGTTTATCTGAATAGCCTGACGCATAAACTTGTAATCAGGTGTATTGTCATAATCTTTTTCGAAGCGATAAGCCCCCACTCCGCCTTTATAGCCTTTTGATGGCATAGTAGCAGCCTGGCTCAACAGTGCGCCACCGGTAGGAGCGTAGGCTTCGAAATTTTCTGTGCAAATTATTTTCTTAGGATCAACTCCATAACCTTCAAGACCAGGTCTGGAAGAACCATAGCTCTGTATAATCCAATAATCGACATACTCATCCAATTCTCTGGTAAGACCACCGATACTACCATCAATACAAATCATCTTATGTCCTTTGCCTTCTGGGTCGCTCTTCGGACCAATGTAATTATTCATCTCCTTGACCAAATAAATCAAATGTTTATTAGCACTCAATGTTCCGTCCATATCGAATACACCGCTTCCGATTTCCCAGTCAACATCGTAACCGTCCCATTCGTTTGCGTATAGAGAGTCACAGAGGGCCTTGGCAAACTTAGCCAGACATTGATAGTGATTTTCACTTTCGAATTGACCTTCAAATCCCCAGTATTTCCAGCGAGCTTGCTTTTTAGCTTCTTCTAATTGTTTATCAGTCCAACCTTCTGCCTCTGCCTGCTTTTCCGCATCAGCATATACCGATCCCGGAGTTGCTCCTTTACCGATATACGAAAGTAGACTCACTTGCAACAACTTCGTACCTTTCACTTTTTGCACAAATTCTTTATCTGCTTTCTGTTCGGGAGTAATCTCATAGCGTCCGGGAGCACCACTCCACATAGAAACAATGTCCATACTATCTGGCATGGAAGTCAGATATCCTCTTCGATAAGCTCCGGCAGGAGACCAGTTGGAGTACCATCCGAAAGCTACGGGACGTCCGTAGTTCCAAGCGGTTGCCTTATAGGCACGCAAGTTGGCATAATATTCACCATCACCCAACGTGTTATAGCCTCCGATATGCTCCACTTCCATATTCTCCACATCAGTACAGGAGGTTGTTGTCATCAACCCTGCCAGAGAAAGGAAATATAATAGTTTTCTTAATGCTTTCATATTTATTTATGTATCAAGATTTTGTTTTAGTTTAAAGTTTTTCATATGGAAAAAGTCCGTACGATTATTAGTTTTTCTTAGCCCACCACAAATCGGTTGCAGCATTGTCTACTCCACCAAGTTTTTGCACTGCATCTAGATAAATCTCATGAGATTGCCCCGTTCCATTAAAGCTGTTCGGGTAAGTCATACGACGCATACCTCTGGCTGCAGTGATCTGAGTTGAATTGTGATTTCCTCCTGATATAATAGGATTCAATTTGGGATAACCGGTACGTCTGAATTCCGTCCATGCCTCCTGACCGTTAGGGTACAGAGCAATGTACTTCTGAATGATAATCTTCTCCAGTTTCTGTTCCTGGGTTCCTTCAAACTTGGCGGTAGCTTGGCTGGGAGCTTGATAGTCGAAACCAAACTTGCTACTGGTGACTTTATTTGCAGCAGGCTTGTTGCCGGAAGCCATATAGGTATCTACGGAACCTGTCGCACCGTTTTCTTGGAATGAAGTTTCTATACCTTGTTTGTAAAGTGTTTCGGGATCACCTTTTCCGTATTCCGTACCCCAAAACAAGGCAGCTTCAGCACGCAAGAAGTACACTTCGGATGCACGCATCCAGTACAGTGGAGTATTTCCCTGAATTTTCGGTTTGGAATAAAAGTAGTAGCTATCCGTTGGATCTGTATCCTTCGAACGAGTATTAGTATGACCAAGAGGAACACCTTGATACTTATTATTATCAAAAGCTGTTACTGCAACCGTACATTGGCTATTGGCAGGCTCGCAATATGCGCTCAAACGAGGATCTTTATATCCCATCAAGTAAGCGAGTATGGATGTACCTACACGTGCATCATTGTAATTATCAGCTATCCAGTACAGCGGGTTACGAAGAGCGATTACCGGGCCCGGGCCAGCACCAGCTGCATCACCAGCTTCGGTCATCACACCGATGGAATGTTCTACAGCTTGTTTGGCATACTGTTTTGCCAATTCCGGTTTAACGCTACGAAGACGTATTGCCAGACGAAGCATCAGCGAGTTGGCATATTTCACCCATTTGGTTACATCACCGTTGAATACCAAGTCATAATCTGACATCACCTTTACGTTGTTTACCGCTTTCGGAGTCAATACCTCTACCGCTCCTGCCAGATCCTTGAGCATTTCCGTATAAACCGTTTCTTCCGAGTCGAAAGGAACGTCTATAGCCCCCTTTCCGGCAGCCGTATAGGGAATCGGGCCGAAGCTTTCCAGCACTTTATGCCATCCTGAAATCTTCAGGATCTGCGCCAAAGCAGCTATTTCAGGAGTATCATTCTCTTTGGCTGAAGCTGTCAGCTTCTTCCAAGGGTCAAGCAAATTAGTATAGGAGTTAGAAAAAGTTGTTGAAACCCAGCTATTGACTATCACGTAATTCAGGTGACAATTCCCTCCCTCAAAGGTGTTGTTTATTCCAATATAGCCGCTCCATGCATCAGCAGACAGATTGTATGCGGTTTGATATGCATTAACCGGACCTGTATCATCAGCCTGCGTTCCAGTAGGAAACACAGATTTCTGCATAGCCGTGATGTATCCTCCCACAACGATACCATCCATAACACCTTCTCCGTCAGTCATCTCGAAGGGATTGGTGTTAATCTCTTCATAATTACACGATGCTAGTGCCAAAATGGCGAAAGCAACGGCAAAAAATTTATATTGTTTTATTCTTTTCATAATGTAATGAATCTGTTAAAGTTTAAATTTCAATCCAAAACCGAAGCTGCGTACGCTTGGTTGCATAAAGTAGTCATTTCCTTGTCCATAAGTTGCTGTAGAAGGAGTCAGTTCCGGATCGAACGGAGCTTTGCAGTACAGCATCCATGGATTATTGGCAATGAAAGAAACCGATACATCTTTCAGTACATTACCAAACCATTTGTTAGGCATAGTATAACTGAATGTAAGTTCCTGTAGACGTATGTTGGTTGCGCTGTATACATAGTAGCCTGAGGTCTGATAGTTACCTGTACCAATCATTTGGTAATATGTCTTAGCATCTACCCGTCCTTGTCCCGGGAATAATGCACCTTCAGACTCTCGTGCATCGGCTGTGCGCTGAGACACTCCGTAACGGTCAAGAATTGCTTCTGTTGAAGATGTTACCACACCTCCAAAACGTCCATTAATCAGGAAACTGAGTCCGAACCCTTTATAAGAAATAGCATTATTCCACCCCATGTTGAAGTCGGGAGCAGTCTTGCCTAGATACACCGGATCACCATCCTCCATTTCATATTTTCCGTCACTACTTACCAACACATATCCCTGGCTATCTTTCTTGAAAAAGCGGGTTGCATAAATGTCATGAATGCTTCCACCTTCTTTCAGGATAGTGCGTCCTTTGTCTTTCAGTACTTCCGGAATATTAATAGAAACAGGAACTCCCATCACTTCTGTATTATAGTCTTTCACCATTTCCTTGATTTCGTTAATATTCTTTGAGAAAGTCAACGTAGAAGAAATCGAGAATCCATTCTTGAAACGGTCGCTATAGCCAAATGATGCTTCCCAACCCCGATTCTCGACATTACCTGCCTGCAGATAAATGGAGTTATAACCGGTAGATTCAGGTAGGTTCCCTAAGAAAGTCTGGTTGTAAGTGTTCGACTTATAATAAGTCACTTCTGCATTGAACTTGCTAAACAAACGCAAACTCAGACCAAATTCATATGACTTGGTGCGCTCCGCTTTGAAGTCGGTGAACGGATAAATGTAGGTAGGTTTAAAGTTACCACCCACAATCGGAGTAGTGACTGTTCCCGGAGTCAACCCCGAACGTGACACCGGAGCACCAACTTCGGTATATGAACCACGCACCTTCAGATAAGAAAGAAATTCAGGAAGTTTCACCATTTCAGAAACAATTGCAGATAATCCGACAGAAGGATAGAAGAATGACTCTTCACTTGTGTTGACTAGTCGTGAGTTCCAGTCGTTTCTTCCGGTCAAAGTGAGGTAGAGCATACTTCTCCATCCCAGTTCCACGTTGCCGAAGATAGCATGATTACGTACACGACTATCACCTCCTTTTTCTGAAATACGACCATTTGACGGGTCAATGTTTGAAGTTGCAAACTTGTTGGGAACTCCCAACAATGTTCCTTTATAGCCTCTTTGTAGTGCCCAATAGTTAGAGTAGTTCCATCCGAAGTTGGCAGAAACGCTGAAGTCTTGAATACGCTTATTGATATTCAACATAGCATCAGCATATTCCTGACGGTCGTTGTAGTTAATATATTCATAATGTCCTTTCTTACCTTCAGCAAAAACCTGATCGGAAGAAGCAGAAATTTTGCGTTCAAACAACACATAGGTATCGTCCATACGGTAACGGGCTGTAATGTTCAACCAATCTGTAATCTTATAGGTCAAACCTACATTGAACATATAACGGCTCTTCTCATTGGTTGATACATTGCGATAAGCAGTCCAGTACGGGTTTTGTGAAGCATAAGTTGCATCCGAAACCGGCCAATACTGTACTGGTAGCTTACGACTGTCATCAAAACGTTCAAAAGTTTTAATATCTTCAAAGTCCTCACCTCTCGGAAAGAGATAAGCAGCCACAATCGGATTCCAGTAGAGTCCCTGTGAAACCATATTCGTATCGTCCTGCTTGACGTACGATGCCCCCAAGTCGAGTTGCAGCTTATCATCGAAGAAAGTCGCAGTGTTCCGGATAGTAAAGTTCAGACGATTATAACTGTTGTTCGGAACAATACCTTTGGAGTTTGTAGAAGAGAACGAAGCAAAAGTCTGATTTTTTTGTGTACCTGTGGTCAACGTCACCGAGTTGATGAAATTTGTACCGGTATTGAAGAAGTCATTTTTCGGATCATAACTAGATGGAGTGGGTAATTTTTCACCCCAGCTTTCGTAAGTATCTTTTTTATTTCCATAAGTATTCTGAAAGTCAGGAGTCATATAAGCTTTGCTGAATTCAGAAGAAGAAGAGAACTGCACGGAGAGTTTTCCTTCCTTACCTTTCTTGGTTGTAATCAGGATAACACCGCTGGCTGCACTACTACCATAAAGTGCAGCAGCCGAAGGGCCGCTCAACACAGAGATGCTTTCGATATCTTCTGGATTAAAGTCGGCGATACCTTCCGTACCAGCCTTTCCCTCACCCATAATACCACTATCTGTATTTCCCATGTCCGTATTAAACAGAGGAATACCGTCTACAACATACAGTGCATTGTTGTTACCTTCAATAGATTTGGCACCACGCATTACCACACGTGTAGCTCCCCCCACACCAGTAGCACTTCGGTTAATGCTCACACCAGCAACCTTACCATTCAATGAATTCACAAAGTTCGCGTCTTTCACAGTAGTCAAATCATCACCCTTAATCTGTTGTACATTATAAGACAATGCTTTTTCTGCACGCTTGATACCCAATGCCGTTACAACAACTTCCTCCAAGACCTCTGTATCTTGTTTCATTACAATCTGATAGAAATCTTTTTTTGAAACAGGGATGACTTGGGTGGCATATCCTATATAAGACACTTTAAACTGGGAATTATCCGGCGCTTTTATAGAGAAATTTCCATCAAGATCGGTTATTGTACCTGTAGAACTGCCATCCACAGTTATATTTACTCCAATCAATGGTTCACCCTTTTCATCAGTTACTTTTCCTTTGATATCCTTTACTGTCTGTGCAACAACAGTAGGCTTCTTTCCTGTAATTATAATGTAATTACCCTGAATTTGATAAGCGAAACCTGTTCCTTTCAAGATTGTATCAAGGGCTGCCAGTACCGATGCATTTTGCAAATTAAGATCAACAATTTGCTTCCCTTTCAATTCGGAATCACTATAGTTTATCGACATTTTAGACTGTTTTTCCACAGTTTTTAATGCATCAATAACAGTGATATTTTTTTGCTGGATAGTAATTTTACTATCGTTTTGAGCAAAAGCTTGGGTCTGTATAAGTAATAATAGACTTAAAAAAGTGAGAAAGACCCGCTTATGAGCTATTTGTTCTGCTATTTTTTCGTAAATTTGTAGCATCTTTTTAGTATTAGTTAATTGGTTATTATTCTGGGATCATTTAGAATAGCGTCAATATGCGCTAATATTGAAGAGAATTGATTTCACATCCGGAGGAAACGGGCATTCCTTCCGGATACTTTTTGGCATAGCATTTTATTTTTAATAGGTTCTACAACAGGTTTTATTTCTTATTCGTTACATAGCATTTATTTCCTTTAATTACATAATTTACATCTCCTACCACCTGTGATATAATTTCCATCACTTCTTCCAACGTTGCTTGATTTCGGAAACGGAAACTATATGTGTTCTTCTTCATACTATGAAGACTATATACAAAAGCATAAGGGAACTTACGCTCGAGATTAGTGAAAATATCCTCTAAATGCATATTACTAAAGACTAACTCTCCACGTTGCCATGCTGTCACATCACTAATCTCCGGCAATCGTAAATTATGTTCTTTAGTTTGTTTATTATATATTAATTGCTCGTTCGGCTTCAATATAACATTTGACATCAAATTATTGAATTCCACTTTCACACAACCTTCCAGCAATGTAGCAATTAATTCATGACTTTCAGGATAAGCATTTACATTAAACTCTGTTCCCAAAGCTGTAACTTGATAATCATTCGCTTTCACAATGAAAGGATGCTTCTTATCCGGCTTTACTTTGAAATTTGCTTCACCAATCAAATATACGCTTCTAGTTGCTCCCGTAAATTGTTCCGGATATAGTAGTGTACTTTTTGAATTCAGCATAACATGTGTACCATCTGGTAATGTAAGTTCATGAATTTCTGCTGTCGGTATGTAACATTCAACCAAATCTTTTTCCGGTCGGTCCTTTTCCAACATCAGATAGATAGAAATGGATGAAACAGCTAACAAGAAAATAGCTGCAGCTCTCCATATAAGCAACTGGTAATTTCTCCGCGAAGTGACAGACTGCATTCCCAGATTCTGCCGCATTCGTTGTATTGATTGTTGCATACCATCAGGTACTCTCTGTCCTTCTGCTTGTTTCCAAAGCTCATGAAGAGCCTCATTCTTTTCATCAACATGCTCCTCATCAGCCAACCACTGTTGCACTTTCTTCTGTGTATCGGCTGAATAGTTGTTATGGCCGAACAATTCTATGAGTTGTTGAATATAATTTTTCATGAATCTTTTTCTTTCTTTTTTTGGCTTTATACACTAAATACAACTACTACGAACACACTACTTAAAAATATTGGAGAAAAAAATAAAAAAGAGGAGTACCTTCTTTAATTCGATCAATGCCAGATAAACCTGATGCTCTATAGTACGAATAGAAACATCTAGTTTATCTGCTATTTCTTTATGACTTAATCCCCGGAAACGACTAAGTTCGAATATTAACCGACGACGTTTCGGCATTTTTTCCAAGGTCAACTGAATAATCAGCAGCATCTCCTTATAATATACATTATTCAAGATCTCTTCTTTCTCTGTCAATTCATAAAGAAAAGTCTTTTCTATAACCTCCGCCTGATATTCTTGCTCTACCTGTTGATGCTTAAAGATGTTCAGAACTATATTTCTAGTCATTATAAAGATATAATTGTCTAGTTCTTTATCATTATTCAGCCATAACTCTGGCTGCAGCCAAAGCTTACAAAAAACATCTTGAGCCACATCTTCTGCATCACTTTCAGATTTAAGCAGCATTTGAGCAAAGTTCTTTACTTTCGGAAAATTCACAGTAAAAAACCTCTGAAACTTTAATTCAATCTGCTTGTCGTTATTTTCCATCTCTCTCTAGTATTTTTCAGCATTTACGGTTAAATCAAATATTACACATGTTAGGTTAAAGGAATAATCAATATAATATTAATCCTCGATTCATAATCTGAAAGCAAAATAAAAGATTAATAACACAATAAAAAAATATTATCACTATTTTTTGGTTTATTTTTTCCAAGCACCTATTAAACAGAGCCTTCCAGAACAAAACAAATGTATATTACACACCCATAAAAATAAAAAAGGCTTTATGAATCAATGATTCATAAAGCCTATAAAGAATACTCGTACTCGAAGCGGGACTTGAACCCGCACAGCCGCAATGGCCAAAGGATTTTAAGTCCTTCGTGTCTACCATTCCACCATTCGAGCATCCTTTCAAAAAAAGAGCGGAAAACGAGACTCGAACTCGCGACCCTAACCTTGGCAAGGTTATGCTCTACCAACTGAGCTATTTCCGCGTTTTTTCAACGGGTGCAAAGATAAGTAGTTTACTTGTTTCTGCCAAATCTTTTCGAAGGAAAGTTTAAAAAACTATCCTTCGAAAGTCTATTTTATCTCCCAAGCAGTGCTTTCTCTGCCCTCTCCATTCCGCAAAAGTTGAATCCATCGATCACTTGCTGCATCAATGCAGAGATTTCCGCATTGCAAAGGTTGCCAATACTACCTTCATGAGTATGGTGTACTTCTTTTGTATGAGAGAAATTTCCAGCTTCAATATCCAAACCAACCTTCTTATATGCATCACGAAAAGGTATACCTTCACGTGCCAGACGATTCACTTCTTCCACGCTAAAAATAAGGAGGTATTTATCATCGTCAAGGATATGCTCGTTGACCTTTATTTCATTCATGATGTAAGTTGTCATCTGCAAACAGTCTTTCAATTCCTGAAAAGCAGGCAGGAAAACTTCTTTTATAATCTGCAAATCACGGAAATAGCCGGAAGGCAGATTATTCGCAATCATCATGATCTGTTGAGGAAGCGATTGCAGTTTATTACACTTAGCACGTGTCAGTTCAAAGACATCGGGATTCTTCTTATGAGGCATAATACTGGACCCCGTGGTACAGTCATCAGGCAATTTCACGAAACCAAAGTTCTGACTATTAAACATGCAAGCATCAAAAGCTAACTTAGAAATGGTTCCGGCAATCGTAGCCAATGCAAAAGCAACATTACGTTCCATTTTCCCACGCCCCATTTGAGCATACACAACATTGTAATTCATCGAATCAAAGCCAAGCAAGTCGGTTGTCATTGTCCGGTTCAAAGGAAAGGACGAGCCATACCCCGCTGCAGAACCTAATGGATTACGATTGCACATTTTAAATGCAGCCTGCAAAAACAGCATATCGTCCATGAGACTCTCGGCATAGGCACCAAACCACAAACCAAAAGAAGAAGGCATTGCAATCTGTAAATGAGTATACCCTGGCATCAAAACGTTTTTATATCGTTCGCTCTGACGAATCAGTACATGAAAAAGTTGCTCTACAGCTTCGGCAACTTCTTTTATTTGTGTACGGGTAAAAAGTTTTAAATCCAATAAGACCTGATCATTTCTGGAACGACCACTATGTATTTTCTTTCCGATATCACCCAAACGACGGGTCAACATCAGTTCTACCTGTGAATGTACATCTTCTACCCCGTCTTCTATGATAAATTCACCTCTTTCAGCCGAGGCATAAATACTCTTCAACTCTGCCAGCAACTGTTCCAGTTCTTCTTTCGTCAACAAACCGATACTTTCCAGCATCGTAATGTGAGCCATAGAGCCGAGCACATCATGCTTGGCCAAATAAAGATCCATCTCACGATCACGACCTACCGTAAAACGTTCGATATCCTTATTCACCTGTACGGACTTCTCCCAAAGTTTCTGTGTCATAAAAAATAAGTTTAAGTATTAAGTATTAAGTGCCAAGTATTAAGCACAACAGCATGAGCCAAAGTGACTACGGTTAATACTTAATGCTTGTTTTTTTTAATATTCAATAACAGCCAGCATATCAACCATCTTCTCCAAGCCTTCCTGAAGAGGTTTCTGTACCATTGCTTTCATAAACGGATTAAGTTCCATTCCGATAGTCACCTTCACCTTGCACTCTTCTTCTGCAGTTTCAACCAGTTGAATCCACATATTAAAGGGAAGTGGAGAGTTAGTTGTTGCCAACTTTATACATTTACATGGATCACGCTCTACAATTTGCAAAGTTAGTTGCCCAACAGGAGAGACACTAAAGCTCAACGTGTCCGAATCAAAACTCAAATCCTGTACCTTATCTTTCGGTAAACGTTCTTTGACAGCTTCCAGATTACTCAAATCCGAAAGTTTATTATATACGCGTTCCTGACTGTAAGGTATTACCTTGACACTACTCTCAAAATTACTCATAAATTTCTATTAGTATAAAACAAAAAAAGAACAATCCGGCCAAGTATTGTCCGAACAGTTCTTTTTACCAAATATGTTTGATCAAAAAATGAATCTTATTTTCCAGCATCCCAATGAGCAGGGTCTTTACGCCATTCGTTCAATGTCTGTATGTCTTCTTCTTCAATATAACCTGTACGAAGAGCAACATCAAGTACTGCTTCATAATTGGTCAACGTTACCAAAGTCACCTTCGCATTTTTGAACGCCTCTTCAGCTACCGGGAATCCGTATGTATACGCTGCAACCATACCGATCACTTCACAACCATCGCGACGAATTGCTTCAACAGCCTTCAAACTACTACCACCAGTAGAAATCAAGTCCTCTACGACTACGACTTTCATACCCGGACGAAGTTCACCTTCAATCAGGTTTTCTAATCCATGATCTTTGGGGGTAGAACGAACATACACGAACGGCAAATTCAATGCATCAGCCACCAAAGCTCCCTGCGGAATAGCGCCTGTAGCCACACCAGCAATCGCATCCACCTGTCCGAATCGTTCTAATATCAGACGTGTAATTTCAATCTTCACAAAATTACGAAGAGAAGGATAGGACAGAGTTTTACGGTTGTCACAGTAAAAGGGGGATTTCCATCCAGAAGCCCATGTAAAAGGGTTAGCGGGTTGAAGTTTAATAGCTTTAATCTTCAACAGTTTCTCCGCAAATAGTCTCTCTAAGTTTTTCATAACTAAACTAACTATTAATTATTTGCCGCAAAAGTACAGAAATTGAACGAGAATAAAAAGAAGAATCCGTTTATTTTTTCAGTCAATTTGTTCCTCTTCATCGGGAATGTCGATACAACGCTTAATATCTTTCAGTTCAAAACCACGACTCATGGCGAATCGCATCAGCTTTCCATTCAATTCATAATCGTCTGCTGCATGGATACTTTTCCGTTTGGAAGCCAGCAGGTCACGCAGAATAGAAAGGTATTCTTCTTCATCAATTTCATTCAGATAACGCCATGCCACATCAGAAGGGATCTTCTTCATGTAAAGCCCCTGGGCTATTTTCATTTTCCCCCACTTGGCAAAGCGGAACTTGTCATTCACAAAAGCTCTGCAGAAACGTTCATCATCAATGAACTTCTCTGATTCCAGTCGGTCAAGAATACGCGCAATGGTATCATAGGCAATTCCCCAACGTTGTAACTTCTCATTTATTTCTGCCCGGCAATGCTCGGCAGTGGAGCAGTAAGAGGCTACGCGATTTAAAGCCTCTTCATCAGTTAATTGTGCACTCATCGGTTAGCTGTAACTATTCTATCTTTTCCAAATATGTCTTTTATAACACGAACATCACGATATTGGTTCATTTCAAGTATGTGTGCTGTTTCCCGGCCATAAGCCTGGTTGATTTCAAAATAAAGTTTTCCGCCCGGCAATAGCAAATCACTTCCCAGACAGGCTATACGATTATAAAACCGTAAAGGATCCTCGTCAGGAACGAACAAGGCCAACCCCGGTTCCCAATCAAGGACATTAGCGTCCATTTCATTCTTTTCCGTTTCAGTCACATAAGGCGGATTACTGACGATCACATCAAAAGACGGCACCTTTTCCCAGTCATCAGACAATACATCTCTTTGCAGAAATCTCACCCCGGCTTCCAAATCTTCATTGTTTTTACGGGCAATAGCCAACGCTTCTTCCGAAATATCCCATGCCTCTACGTCTACATCCGGAAGTTTTTTATCCAGAGAGATCGCAATGCATCCACTTCCCGTACCTATATCTAACAGATGACGGGCATTCGGATTCTCCTTTACTATTAGCTCTACGAGTTCTGCGGTCTCCGGTCGAGGGATTAACACGCCGGAAGCAACCTTAAAATTCCTTCCACAAAACTCTGCAAAACCGCGAATGTACTGTATCGGTTCATTTTTCTGTAAACGGAATATAATGTTTTCTAATTCACGCTGTTTGCATTCGGATAAAATTATATCTTTGCCCATGTAAATATCAAGCGCATCTAAGCCTAACATGTCGCAACAAATCAGCATTGAAAGAGCTTTTATCTCTTCCTGCGGATAGATTTCCTGCAAAGACAGGCGAATGTAAGCGGTGATACGATTCATATTTTCACAATTTCGGAGTGCAAAAGTAAGAATAATATGGCGAAGAGCACCAAAATGGAAGAAGAAAAATACATGAGGCGTTGCATTGAGCTTGCAAAGAACGGGTTATGCAATGTGCCTCCAAACCCGATGGTAGGAGCTGTTATCGTATGTAACGGACGTATTATCGGTGAAGGTTATCACATTCGTTGCGGAGAGGCACATGCGGAAGTCAATGCAATCCGTTCTGTCAAAGATGAGTCTTTATTGAAACATTCTACGATTTACGTCAGTTTGGAACCTTGCTCCCACTACGGGAAAACACCTCCTTGTGCGGATCTGATTATAGAGAAACAGATTCCGCGCATTGTTGTCGGATGCCAGGATCCCTTTTCTGAAGTAGCCGGACGGGGGATTCAAAAACTACGGGATGCCGGACGAGAAGTTACAGTCGGCATATTAGAGGAAGAATGTCAATCACTGATTCGTCGTTTTATTACTTTCAATACACTTCATCGGCCTTTTATCACGTTAAAATGGGCAGAGTCAGCCGATCATTTTATTGATATGGAACGTACAAGTGGAATGCCTGTGATACTCTCCTCGCCTCTCACTTCAATGCTAGTACATAAAAAAAGAGCGGAGGCTGATGCTATTATGGTAGGCAGGCGAACAGCTTTATTGGATAATCCGTCGCTAACGGTACGCAACTGGTATGGACATAATCCAATACGTGTCGTATTAGACCGCACATTATCTCTTCCGAATGATTTACAAATATTCGATGGAAATGTGCCAACATTAGTCTTTACTGAAAAGAAACAGCCAGCAAGAACCAACATCACATATATCTCCATCGACTTCAATCATAACCCACTGGAGCAGATTATGGAAGTACTGTATCAACGGAAAATACAATCCTTACTGGTAGAAGGAGGCAGCCAATTGCTGCAATCATTCATTAATGATGAGCTATGGGACGAGGCGTATATCGAGAAGTGCCCCAGCAGGCTACATTCCGGTGTTAAAGCACCCCAAATGAACAATAATTTTAGTTATTCGATAGAAGAACACTTCGAAAGACAATTTTGGCATTATGTTCATCGGGTATAGCTAAGATAGTTCTATTCAGGGGGTTTTACGTCGATAAAAACAGTGTTATTATCTATAATTTTATATAAAACTTACCTGTAATGTTCATTATCGGAAAAAATGTTTCTATTTTTGCAACTTGTAAATAAACACAATCTTTCAAATGAAAATAAAGTTTTTATCATTCATTGCGAGTTTTTTCATGGTGTCATTTGTTATAACGTCATGTCTTGATGACGATAATAACATCGAATATAGCCCGGATGCAACTATCCATGCGTTTGCACTTGACACAGCAGGCCTTGGGAGTTATAAATTCACTATTGATCAATTATCACGTGAAATTTATAACGAGGACTCTCTTCCTGTTCATGCCGATACCATCATTGACAAGATTTTAATCAAAACATTAACTACGGCATCAGGCGTCGTAACAATGAAAGACAAAAGCGGTAACGATTCCGTCTTAAACATCAATGATTCGATCGATCTTCGGAATCCACTTAAGATAAAGGTATGGTCGACAGAAGCCTTAGCGGGAATATCTCCTAATCAAACTAAGGAATATACTATTAAGGTAAATGTGCATCAGCATGATCCGGATTCGTTGAGATGGAAGTATATAAATGAAATAGATAATCAAATTACAGGAGAACAAAAATCCATTATTTTGGGAAGTGAAGTTCTCACATACTCTGTAGTTGGTAACGAGTTACGTGTGTATAAGAATTCTTTAACTAACTTCGGCAATGGGGTCTCACAAGAAACTGTGGGATTACCAGAAGGTCAACTTCCGACTTCTATCGTCACATTCCAATTCAACAGAAGCATAACCATGTTATATGCTACATCCGCAGGTGATGGTCATGTATATGAATCTGCAGATGGTATAAATTGGGGAAAATCAAGTATGTTTGGTGAGGGAGTGGAGTTACTTCTAGCCACATTGACCAATAACGATATCAGCAGAATTTGTTATACAAAGAAAGGAGCCGATAACCAACGCTATTTCTATTATCAAACAAATGATATACCACAAGAGACTTTGGATGAAGCAGAAAATGGAGGAAAAGTACCTGCTAATTTCCCAACTAAAAACATATCCTACACAGTATATGAGTCTGCGACAAATATTAAATCCGTCCTTTTAGTGGGAGATACAGAAACGGCGACTTTGGCTGATGACAGCGAATTAGAAACGACCATTGTATGGGCGTATGACGGTAGTAAATGGGTTGAGTTCTCAACAACTTCCTCCGTTGCATACTGTCCCAAATATACTCAACCATCTATCATATATTACAATGACTTAGTATATATATTTGGCCAAAATTTCAGTTCCATTTATGTTTCCAATCAAGGGTTATTCTGGAGAAAAGCTAACTCCAAGTTTGCATTCCCTCATAGAGATTGGAGCAAAGGAGGAACTCCAAACCCTAGCGTAGATCCTGAATTCAGAGGTAAAACGAATTACTCAATGGTACTAGACCCTGCGACTCAAAATCTATGGATTATATTTAGTAAAGGAAACGCCAGTTTCGAAGAAGAGGTAGATAAAGCAGAAAGTACTAAGTCTACCACAACTGAAACACGTACTTATAATCATGATTCAGAGGTATGGCGTGGTCGTCTTAATCAGCTATGGTTTGATTTAGCAAATGCTGGCAAATAAAAAACGTATACGTTTAAAATAAAAAGATGTCCTATATAGAACAAATAGACAAAACTCGGATACCACAACACGTGGCCATCATTATGGATGGGAACGGACGATGGGCAAAACAACGAGGGGAAGAACGTACTTACGGTCACCGTGCTGGCGCAGAAACGGTACAGAATATTACCGAAGATGCCGCCCGTTTGGGAATCAAGTACCTGACACTGTACACCTTCTCAACCGAGAACTGGAATCGGCCGCAAGACGAGATTGCGGCTCTGATGAATCTATTGCTAGAATCTATTGAAGAAGAGACATTGATGAAAAACAATATTCGCTTCAATGTAATCGGTGATTTCAAAAAGTTACCTGTTGAAGTCCAAAAAAGTTTGGCATCATGCATAGAACGTACATCCAAAAATAGTGGTATGTATATGGTATTAGCTCTTAGTTACTCATCCCGTTGGGAAATAACCGAAGCTGTACGGCAAATAGCAACACTGATAAAAGCAGGAGAAATGTCTCCCGAACAGATAACGGATGAATGTATCTCATCTCATCTGGATACTAAATTTATGCCCGATCCGGATCTACTGATCCGCACAGGAGGAGAAATCCGGCTAAGCAATTACCTCCTATGGCAATGCGCTTATTCGGAGCTTTATTTTTGTGACACCTTTTGGCCCGACTTCGATAAAGAAGAACTCTACAAGGCCATTTGGGAATATCAACAAAGGGAACGCCGATTCGGCAAAACCAGTGAACAGATCAGCTAATATAACTCGAAACATCAAATTATAACATAAATGCATTATCGTATTTCCTTTATATTCATAACGTTTGTCTGCCTGTGCTGCTTTGCGACAACAGGCATTGCGCAAAATGCTAACACTGATGAAGACTCGAAACCTGTCATCTTATACTCCGGAACACCCAAAAAGTATGAGATAGCAGATATTAAAGTCGAAGGCGTAAAGAATTATGAAGACTATGTATTGATTGGACTATCCGGACTATCGGTAGGACAGACAATTACTGTGCCGGGTGACGAAATTACTGGAGCGATCAAACGTTATTGGCGTCATGGCTTGTTCTCAAATGTACAAATCACAGCCGAGAAAATTGAAGGTGACAAAATCTGGTTAAAAATCAGTCTGACACAACGCCCACGTATCGCAGATGTACGCTATCATGGTGTGAAGAAGTCGGAACGTACCGATCTTGAAAGCAAGCTGGGAATGGTAAAAGGTATGCAGATTACTCCGAATACCGTAGACCGTGCCAAGACATTAATCAAACGTTACTTCGACGATAAGGGATTCAAAAATGCAGAAGTAATCATCTCGCAGAAAGACGATCCATCCAGCGAAAATCAGGTGATCGTCGACATTGATATCGACAAGAAAGAAAAAATCAAAGTACACGAAATCCAAATCGTTGGTAATCATGCGATCAAGACTTCCAAGCTGAAGAAAGTTATGAAGAAAACCAATGAGAAAGGTAAACTTCGTAACCTGTTCCGCACCAAGAAATTCGTGCCAGAGAACTTCGAGGCAGACAAGCAACTGATTATCGACAAATATAATGAGTTGGGATACCGTGATGCAATGATTGTAAAAGACAGCGTTTCACAGTATGACGAAAAGACTGTAAACGTTTATTTGAATATAGACGAGGGACAAAAATATTATCTGCGTAACGTTACATGGGTAGGTAACACTCTCTATCCGTCAGAACAGTTGAACTTCCTGCTCCGCATGAAGAAAGGTGACGTATACAACCAGAAGTTATTGAACGAACGTGTTTCTACAGATGATGACGCTATCGGTAACTTATACTACAACAACGGTTACCTGTTCTATAACCTCGACCCGGTAGAAGTAAATATCGTTGGCGACTCTATCGACCTCGAAATGAGAATCTATGAAGGCCGTCAGGCTACTATCAATAAGATCAAGATCAGTGGTAATGACCGTTTGTATGAAAACGTCGTTCGCCGTGAACTTCGTATTCGTCCGGGACAATTGTTCAGCAAAGAAGACTTGATGCGTTCTTTGCGTGAAATTCAGCAGATGGGACACTTTGACCCGGAAAAACTGCAACCAGATATTCAACCGGATCCGATGAACGGAACTGTTGACATAGGTTTGCCTTTGACTTCCAAAGCTAACGACCAGGTGGAATTCTCTGCAGGTTGGGGACAGACGGGTATTATCGGTAAGTTGAGCTTGAAGTTTACCAACTTCTCTGTAGCCAACTTGTTGCACCCGGGTGAAAACTACCGTGGTATACTTCCTCAAGGTGATGGTCAGACATTGACTATCAGCGGACAGACGAACGCTAAATACTACCAATCATACAGTATTTCATTCTTCGATCCATGGTTTGGCGGTAAACGTCCGAATTCATTCTCTGTATCGGCATTCTTCTCTGTACAGACAGATATCAGTAGCCGTTACTACAACTCCAGCTACTTCAACAACTACTACAACAGTATGTATAGTGGCTACGGTGGTTATGGTATGTACAACTATGGTAACTATAACAACTACGAAAACTATTATGACCCTGATAAGTCTATCAAGATGTGGGGACTTTCCGTAGGTTGGGGTAAACGTCTGAAATGGCCGGATGACTATTTCACTCTTTCTGCAGAATTAGCTTACCAACGTTATAACTTGAGCGACTGGCAATACTTCCCGGTCACCAACGGTAAATGTAATGACCTTAGCATTTCATTGACTTTGGCTCGTAACTCTATTGACAACCCAATCTTCCCTCGTTCGGGTTCAGATTTCTCACTGTCAGTTCAGTTCACACCGCCTTACTCGTTGATGGACGGTAAAGACTATAAGGGATATTACAGCAACCCTGAAACAGGTAGCATTACCCAGGACAACATGAATAAACTTCATAAATGGATAGAATACCACAAATGGAAATTCAAAGGCAAAACATATACTCCGCTGATGGATCCGGTTGCTCATCCTAAATGTCTGGTATTAATGACACGTACGGAATTCGGTCTGTTAGGTCACTATAACCAATACAAGAAATCTCCGTTCGGTACATTCGACGTAGGTGGTGACGGTATGACCGGTTATTCAACTTATGCAACTGAAAGCATCGCTTTGCGTGGTTACGAAAACAGCTCATTAACACCATACGGTTCTGAAGGTTATGCCTATGCACGTCTCGGTATCGAATTGAGATATCCGTTGATGCTGGAAACAAGTACTAACATTTATGTGTTAGGTTTCCTTGAAGCAGGTAACGCATGGCATGATATCAAGAAATTCAATCCATTCGAGTTGAAACGTTCTGCCGGTGTCGGTGTTCGTATCTTCCTTCCGATGATTGGTATGATGGGTATTGACTGGGGTTACGGTTTCGACAAAGTATTTGGTTCTAAACAATATGGAGGAAGCCAGTTCCACTTTATCTTAGGACAAGAATTCTAATGTATCATCAAAAACTAAACGTTATGAGAAAGTCTGTTCTATTAATCATGATGCTATTTGCTGTCAGCATGGCAGCAAATGCACAGAAATTTGCACTGATCGATACGGAATATATTATGAAGAATATTCCGGCAGCTCAAAGCGCTAACGAGCAAATGCAAGAAGCTACGAAGAAATACCAGAGTGAAGTAGAAGCTCTGGCTAAAGAAGCACAGAAGATGTTCCAGGATTACCAGGCAAAATCTTCCACTCTTTCTGCCGCACAAAAAACAAAGACAGAAGATGCAATCGTAGCGAAGGAAAAAGAAGCAGCCGAGCTGAAGCGTAACTACTTCGGTCCGGAAGGCGAATTAGCCAAGATGAGAGACAAGTTGATTACTCCGATTCAGGATGATATTTATGAAGCAGTGAAAGCTATATCACAGCAACATGGATATGATATGGTAATTGACAGAGCCTCTGCTACAGGTATAATATTTGCAAATCCACGCATAGATATTAGTGATGAAATCCTAAGAAAATTAGGATATTCAAATTAATTTCATACATTTGCAGCTGGAAATAACTAAAAATCATTCAAATAAATTATAGAACTATGCTAAAAAAAATTGCACTTGTAATGTTGCTTGCACTCCCAATGGGTGTATTTGCACAGAACCTGAAATTCGGCCACATTAATGCACAGGAAATCATCACTGTGATGCCGGAATTCACCAAAGCTCAAAATGATATTCAGACTTTAGAAAAACAACTTACTGCCGAACTACAGAGAACGCAGGAAGAATTCAACAAGAAATATCAGGAATTCCAACAAGCTATCGCTAAGGATTCTCTTCCTCCTAACATCGCTGAAAGAAGACAGAAAGAGTTGCAAGATATGATGCAGAGACAAGAGCAATTCCAACAGGATGCTCAACAGCAAATGCAGAAAGCACAAAATGATGCCATGGCTCCTATCTACCAGAAGTTGGACAATGCTATCAAAGCAGTAGGTGCTGCTGAAGGTGTGATCTATATCTTCGACCTGGCAAGAACTTCGATTCCTTATGTAAACGAATCACAGAGCATCAACTTGACTAGCAAGGTAAAAGCAAATCTTGGTATCAAATAAGAGCTGACCAAGAATAAAGAAATACCAAAAGGGAAAGAGAAAGAAGGATCATCTTCTTTCTCTTTCCCTTTTTTTGGTGTACATTTGCGTATATAAATCAAGTGTGTCATGAAGCAACATCTATCCCATACGCCCGGACCTATCGGAGTATTCGACTCCGGATACGGAGGTCTGACCATCTTAGACAAGATTAGAGAAGTATTACCGGAATATGATTATATCTATTTGGGAGATAATGCACGTGCCCCCTATGGGACACGTTCTTTCGAAGTCGTATACGAATTTACCCGGCAAGCCGTCAACAAACTGTTTGATATGGGATGCCATCTGGTTATATTAGCTTGCAATACTGCTTCCGCCAAAGCCTTGCGCAGCATTCAGATGAATGATTTACCCCAAATCGATCCTGCCCGCCGTGTGCTCGGAGTCATCCGCCCCACTGTAGAATGCATCGGAGAGATTAGCAAGAATCAGCATATCGGCGTACTGGCAACAGCAGGCACCATCAAATCCGAATCGTATCCATTAGAAATACATAAACTGTTTCCTGAAATTCAGGTTAGCGGGACAGCATGTCCGATGTGGGTATCCTTAGTTGAGAATAACGAATCACAAGACGAAGGAGCAGACTATTTTATCCGGAAGTACATCGACCAATTACTGTCAAAGGATCCTCAAATAGATACTGTCATCCTCGGATGTACCCATTTCCCCATACTCCTACCTAAAATCCGGCAATACATCCCGGATCATATCAGTGTAATTGCACAAGGAGAGTATGTTGCAGAAAGCCTGAAAGACTATCTGAAAAGACATCCCGAAATGGATGCCAAATGTACCAAGAATGGCAACTGCCAGTTTTACACGACCGAAGCGGAAGAAAAGTTTTCAGAATCGGCCTCTACTTTCCTGAAACAGCAGATTAGCGTAAAACATATCACACTCGAATAATTTTTAAGAAAATAAATAACCATTTCTCTCTCTTTTTTGTTATATTTGTAGATAACAACCCCTAATAAGTAAGATCATGAAAGAAGAAGATTATAGCAAGGCAATAGAAGTATTCTCCGGATCCCCCTGGGAAGCCGAGATCATTAAAGGGTTATTAGAAAGCAACAATATCCGTTGTGTAATCAAAGATGGAATTATGGGGACATTAGCACCCTATATCGCTCCTTCCGTATCCGTCCTCGTGACAGAGGAAGAATACGAAGCAGCTACCGAGCTTATCAGAAGCCGGGACGAAAAAGGTAGCGATTGATACGGTCCAGTCCTTCTTTGATATTCTCCAATGAGTTTGCATAGGAGAAGCGTACATATCCTTCACCTCCCGTACCAAAGTCCACCCCGGGAGTAATGCCGACATGCGCATGTTCGAGTACATCGAATGCAAAGCGATAAGAGTCGGTAGTAAATTTGCGTGCGTTGGCAAAAATGTAAAATGCTCCTTGAGGTTCTACTTTAATCTCAAACCCCATTTCCCGAAGACGAGTAATCATGTACCGGCGACGCTCATCATAAATCTGTTTCATCCGTTCCACATCCGAATCAGCCTGCCGCAATGCAGCAATCCCAGCCTGTTGGGCAACGCTGGACGCACAAATAAATAGATTTTGCTGCAACTTCTGCAAAGAACGCATACAAGATTTAGGTGCAATCAAATAACCCAGCCGAAGACCTGTCATCGCAAAACGTTTAGAAAATCCGTTCAGGACAAAAGCCTGATCGGTATATTCAAGAATGCTGTGCGCACGCCCTTCATAAACAAGTCCGTGATAAATCTCATCCGAAATAACAGGAACTCCCAGTGCCGCCACTTCCCTCAAGAATTTTTCATCCAGCAACATTCCGGTCGGATTCATCGGAGAATTGATAAAGATAGCCGCTGTATGTGGATTCACACATTTACGAATAGCTTCTATGTCGTATTGCAAATATTCCTTAGACAAAGGAACCAAAACGGGTTTAGCCTGGGTAGCCAATACAAAATTACGGTAACAAGCATATCCCGGATTGGAAAGAATCACTTCGCTATCCGTGTTGCAGAGCAACATCAACGCAAGAAGAATGGATGGAGAAGAGCCGGAAGTCACCACAATGCAATCCGGATCTACCGTCACTCCATATTCCCGTAGATAAAAAGCAGCAATTTCCCGCCGGAGTTCCGGGTCCCCCAAAGAATGTGTATAGTGAGTAAGATGACGATCATAAGCCGCTTTTGCTGCTTCCGACACACAAGACGGTACATCAAAATCGGGTTCACCAACTTCCAAATGAATAATATCAACACCTTGTTTCTGTAATTCGTTTGCCCTCTCCAACACATCCATTACGATGAAGGAGGTCATCTGTTCTACTTGTGGATTTGTATGTTTCATTGTTTATCTTTTCTCTATCTGGCTGCAAAGATAATTCTTTTTAGCCTGTTTAGGTAGCATATCGGCAAAAAGCTCTATATTTGTGCTTTCAAATCGTTAGTAAGGATGAAACAGGAATTTACACGAATCGCAGTAAAAGTAGGAAGCAATGTATTGACACGCCGCGACGGAACGCTGGACGTTACCCGTATGTCGGCACTTGTTGACCAGATAGCGGAATTACATAAGTCCGGGGTAGAAATCATTTTGATTTCTTCGGGAGCTGTTGCTTCCGGACGCAGTGAAGTGCATCCGCAGAAAAAACTCGATAGTGTAGATCAGCGCCAATTATTTTCTGCTGTGGGTCAGGCCAAACTAATCAACCGTTACTACGAACTTTTCCGTGAGCACAATATACCTGTCGGCCAGGTACTGACAACGAAGGAAAGTTTTGGAACTCGCCGCCATTATCTGAATCAGAAAAATTGCATGACGGTAATGCTTGAAAACAATGTCATTCCTATTGTCAACGAAAACGATACGATTTCCGTCAGTGAGCTGATGTTCACCGATAATGATGAATTGTCCGGACTCATCGCTTCGATGATGGATACGCAGGCACTCATTATCCTAAGTAATATTGATGGGATTTACAATGGTTCTCCTTCCGATCCAAACTCTTCTGTTATCCGGGAGATCGGTCACGGCAAAGACTTATCCAACTATATTCAGACAACTAAGTCCAGTTTCGGACGGGGGGGGATGTTGACGAAAACCAATATTGCCCGCAAAGTTGCTGATGAAGGAATTACAGTGATTATTGCCAACGGGAAGCGGGATAATATTCTGGTAGATTTATTACAGCATCCTGAAGAAACTCTTTGTACACGTTTTATACCATCAAACGAACCGGTATCCAGCGTCAAAAAGTGGATTGCCCATAGCGAAGGTTTTGCCAAAGGGGAAATTCACATAAATGAATGCGCTACAGAAGTTCTAAACTCTGAAAAAGCTGTCAGCATCCTCCCGATTGGAATCACTCATATTGAAGGTGAATTTGAGAAAGATGACATTGTACGTATCATGGACTTTCAAGGAAACCAGGTTGGCGTTGGAAAAGTGAACTGTGACTCCAAACAGGCACAAGAAGCGATTGGCAAGCATGGAAAGAAACCAGTAGTACATTATGACTATCTATACATTGAATAATTAATAATAAGAATTTCTGTTTTATCCGATTTTAGACTAAAATTAGCTTGTTTCTGTACGGTTTTCACCACAGAGTACACAGAGGTGAATCTTGTTCATGACTGCACGGTAATAAACTGTTTCATCCTATTCTAGCAAGGGGATATTCTCACTGCAATGAGAAAAAGTTCTCATTGTAATGAGTATTTCTTCTCATCCCTATGAGTATTTTTTCTCATAGGGATAAGTATAGTTGAGAATGTTTACGGAAGTTTTTTTGAATTATAATTGTATGAGTTTACCTCATTTCTGCACCCAAATGAAGCTCTTATTCAGGTAGAATATAAGCTTCTTTAGTGAAGATAAGCGCTTTTATTTTCAGTTATATAATGTATTATAGATAGACATCTGCAACATAAATACAGGGACTTTATTTGCAAAAAACTATTAATAGCAGTATATTTGCCCTCTAAACAAACAATATAATCCCCATGCTACTAAAACATTGGAACCTTATACTCATATTTTTAACATTCTCAATTATATCTTGTGAGAGCAGTAAGAATGAACCTGAAGTAAACAGTACACCGTCATTTCCTGTCGGCAGAGAGTTTAATGTCAGTTTAAATATAGCTCCTTTTCTTGAAATAGCCGAACAACCTTTAAGCCGTTCCACCTCCACGGTGGCTGACGGAATATATGCAGTTAATGTTTTTTGGAAAGGAAAAGGCCTGACTTCTTTTCAGCCCTATGCTTCAGGCCTTTTCGATAATCCATATCGAGTAGAAATCGGGTTAATCGAAGGATATGTGTATCGCTTTGACTGCAGCTTCCTGGGATATAAAGACCGCCCATATTATACAATACAAAGTGACAGCATACTTTATGGACTTCCTTTTTCATCTACTCTGCAGAAAGAGGTGAACGGGTTAGTCAACAACGATCTAAAGATTTCAATCAATCCCCTGAATATCAATGGGGCATTTCACCAACATATTTACAAAGGAGAAATGCATATAAAATGCGATAGTACTAGTACTCACCCTACCGTCAAACGCTTTTTCGGCAGTGAGCAATTGGACTTTTCAAATCCCAATATGAATACCTCCGTTTCAATGACATTGAAACGTGCTTATTATTCTATACAATTCGTTACAGACGAACTTGCACCGGGTGACTCCATCAAAATTAAAGCAGCGGACGTTGCTCCATTTTATCTACTATATTCCAAAGATGGAACATCCCGGACGGAGGAACGAATTATCTCTATGTACGATATATCCGACTATTATACGGCCAAACTTAAGGAAGAAGAAACAATCGCTTTCACTATTTCCTACCGCCCGGCCAATGAAGAGAAATGGTATTCTCTATATACCAATCAGAGTATTAAAATGAAAAGAAACAAAAAGAACATAGTCAAAATAGTCAAGATAGATGAGCATATAGGGGATGCTACTATCTCTTTTGGTGAAGAAGCAGAAATGGAAGAATCAGAACAAGAAATAGGGAAATAATTATCATACTCAACAACTACTAAAAAAGATTCATATGAAAATCAAACATCTTATGATCGCAGGCTGTCTATTCACAGCTTTTACTCTACAATCATGTATTAAGGAGAAAGATCTGTATCAGGCACCTCCTACTACGTATTCCGAACTTAACTTACAACTGGACGGAGACTACCTCTCAACCGAACTGCCCATGGCACGCGCTACAACTCCAACCAAAATTAATGAAAGTGAAACATTAGTGGGAATCGCCATTACCATGACACCCAAAGAGGGACAGAATCCATCTTCAAAACCATACGCTTATGGTATTTTCCAGTTAGACAAGGCGAAAGATCCCAATAACCTAAAAATAAAAGTTATTGATGGATACACTTACCGCATCTCTTGCTCTATGATTGCAAATGCAAAGGACTCAATCATAAAAGACGAAAAAGGCTTCTTCGGAGCCCCTTTCGATTTGGAACGTAGCGGAAAAATCAAAGGGGAATGCCTGAACAAATTCCTGACTGCCGAACAAGCAGATGGAATCAAATTCTTATACAATATTGAAAACCCGAGAATACAAACGAGAAACGGATCACAAGACGCCTGCAACCGCCCGTTCATCGAACGTTATCATGGATTAAACGATAAAGTGGAAGTGACAGATGGCATGCAAAATCACATCATGCTCTATCGCCGTTTTTTCGGAGTAAAATTCAAACAAACAGGTTTAGAGAAAGGACGTCTTAGAATAAAACTTGAAGACGCACCAAGCATCTATTTGAATGCTAATGCAGATATTCATAAGACTGTTGAATCTGAATTAAAAATGGTCAGCATGAGAAACCTCACTGCCAATATACCTACTGGTGATAATCAACATTTAACAGAGAATGTAAAAGTGGAAGTATTTTGGGAAGAGACTCCAGGAGCAGAAGAAAAGACAATCATCAGTAGCAGTATCACATTCAAGAGAAACTATACCCATTCTATCGCACTAACCAATATCGAACATATAGGAACACCTAGTGACATAGGAATTGAAGTCGAATCAGGAGAAATGGGAGAAGATATTGAACAAGACATTCCATGGCAATGAGATAATGCCAAATAGGAGTTCGAATAACAAGCACTATACCCATATAGTGCATAAATGAAAAATACGAGATTCAGAATTGAGTCTCGTATTTTTTTAGTATTAATCTTGTAAAAACCCCAGTGAATAAGTAAAGAGCACATTTATTTCTATTTTCAACAAGTTTTATTCACATCATTCACTATATTTGCATAGTTTATCTTTCCATTTAATGCAAAAAAGGAGCAAATGACTACAAATTTAAACGAGACCTTTGCCGCTGTACAAGTAGCAAGTCGGGAATTAGCCCTGCTGAATGATAATGTCATCAATCAGATTTTAAATGCAGTAGCTGACGCAGCAATTGCAGAAACACCTTTCATTCTTTCAGAGAACGAAAAAGACCTCGCACGGATGGACAAAAATGATCCGAAGTACGATCGGTTGAAACTAACGGAAGAACGTTTGAAAGGTATTGCCGCAGATACACGCAATGTAGCAACACTCCCCTCTCCTTTGGGTAAAGTGTTGAAAGAGAGTGTTCGTCCCAATGGAATGAAGTTGACGAAAGTCAGCGTTCCTTTCGGAGTCATAGGAATCATTTATGAAGCGCGCCCTAATGTTAGCTTTGATGTTTTCTCCCTTTGTCTGAAGAGCGGAAATGCCTGCATATTGAAAGGAGGAAGTGACGCCGATTGTTCCAACCGGGCCATCATCAGTGTGATTCACAAAGTATTGAAGAAGTTCAAAATCAATCCGCACATTGTAGAATTACTTCCGGCTGATAGAGAGGCTACGGCAGCGTTACTGAATGCTGTGGGCTACGTAGACTTGATTATCCCCAGAGGCAGCAGCAGTCTTATTCATTTCGTACGCGAGAATGCAAGGATTCCTGTCATTGAAACAGGAGCAGGTATCTGTCACACTTACTTCGATGAATTTGGGGATACAAACAAGGGAGCAGACATTATTCATAATGCAAAGACACGTAGAGTTAGCGTATGTAATGCATTGGACTGCACCATTATACATGAGAAGAGACTGGCCGACCTCCCTCTGATTTGCGAGAAACTAAAAGACAGCCATGTCATTATTTATGCTGATCCGCAAGCTTACCAGGCATTGGAAGGCCGCTATCCTGCCGAGCTCCTGGAACATGCAAAAGCAGAAAGCTTCGGCACGGAGTTTCTGGATTATAAAATGGCTGTCAAGACTGTAAAGAGCTTCGAAGATGCCTTAGGACATATTCAGGAAAACAGTTCTAAACATAGCGAGTGTATTGTTACCGAGAACGGGGAACGTGCAGCTTTATTCACCAGAATCGTGGACGCAGCTTGCGTATACACCAATGTGTCTACCGCTTTCACTGACGGGGCACAATTCGGATTAGGAGCCGAAATCGGAATCAGCACGCAAAAGCTACACGCACGCGGTCCGATGGGACTGGAGGAAATCACTTCTTACAAATGGGTCATTGAAGGAGATGGACAAACGAGAAGAAATTGAGACTATACCTATATGTTAAAAATCAAACAAGGTTTTGAGCGAAGCTAATTAAAAATTAAAAAATAAATGATATGAAGAAATTTACTTGTGTACAGGACATTGGCGATTTAAAATCAGCCCTTGCAGAAGCATTCGAAATCAAAAAAGAGCGCTTCAAATATGTAGAACTGGGACGAAACAAGACTTTAATGATGATCTTCTTCAACTCTAGTTTACGTACCCGCCTCAGCACACAGAAAGCTGCCATCAATTTGGGAATGAATGTAATGGTACTGGATATCAATCAAGGTGCATGGAAATTGGAAACTGAACGTGGCGTAATTATGGATGGTGATAAACCGGAACATATATTAGAAGCCATTCCGGTTATGGGATGCTATTGTGATATCATTGGAGTACGCTCTTTTGCCCGTTTTGAAGACCGTGACTTTGACTATCAGGAAACTATTATCAATCAATTCATCCAATACTCCGGACGTCCTGTCTTTTCGATGGAAGCGGCAACACGCCACCCATTGCAGAGCTTTGCCGACCTGATTACCATCGAGGAATACAAGAAAACAGTACGTCCCAAAGTAGTTATGACCTGGGCTCCTCATCCACGTCCATTGCCACAGGCTGTTCCTAATTCCTTTGCTGAATGGATGAATGCAACGGATTACGAATTTGTCATCACTCATCCCGAAGGTTATGAGCTTGATCCGCAATTTGTAGGTAATGCAAAAGTAGAATATGACCAGATGAAGGCCTTCGAAGGAGCCGACTTCATATATGCCAAGAACTGGGCTGCTTATTCTGGCGACAACTATGGACAGATATTAAGCAAAGATCGTGATTGGACTGTCAGCGACCGCCAAATGGCAGTTACCAACAATGCTTATTTCATGCATTGTCTTCCGGTTCGTAGAAATATGATTGTGACAGACGATGTCATTGAAAGTCCGCAATCTATTGTGATTCCGGAAGCTGCCAACCGTGAAATCTCGGCAACTGTCGTTCTGAAAAGGTTATTGGAAGGACTGAAATAACCCCCAAAAATAAAGTGCTGATAAATCAGCACTTTATTTCTCTATTTCTTTACCTGCTTCCTGCCAGGAATTAAATCCCTTATCAAGCTCAAAGACTTTATATCCCTTCTCGCTCAAAATTGCCGCAGCCTTCTTGCTTCGTTTTCCACTGCGACAATATACAGCCACCGGTTTGTCTTTTTGCAACAAAGAATCAGCCATTGAAGCAAAAGAGTCATCCATCACATTGATGTTGATCGTCTTCGTGATATGCCCCTCCGAATATTCCGCAAGTGTACGAACATCCAGACGTTGTATATCCTCATTCTGAATAAGAGAATCAAACTCCTCTACATTCATTGATTGAAAATCCCCTTTCTGCTGACAAGAGAAAAGGGAAGAGAGAAATAAAAATATTCCCACGATTAATTGATTCAATTTAAACATATACACTCCATTATTCAATTCTGTCCCGGAGTATAGTCAAACCCAGGATCACAGTACTTATCAGATTCTATCGGAGAACCATCCTTATCGTACGTATAATATTTAAACTTTACCTTTATCGTCCGACCCGGATTCTCTTCATCTATATATTGCGCCAAAGGAACAGAAATGTAAGCACGCCGATTATAGTATTCTCCATCACTGTTCGCATCATGGTATAACAACATATTCACAATGCCATTTGTTTTAAGTTCGGACACATCTTCCACTATACCGAAAACATGTCCCTTGCCCGTACTGACCTTGAGATTCAAAATCATATTCAGATAATCCCTTCCAAGCCAGATACTGACCATCTCTACCGGATCTAGCTTTATACCGTCCTTGTAAACCGGATCATCTTCCGGTTTAGGTACCGGCGTTATGAGCGATTGCAAAGAATATATAGTAGCAGTGTTCTCACCGGAAAGCACCTCATAGTTACTCATTACACGTCTGGAAGTGTTTGGAGAGATAGTAGAACCCGTACGGTCTTCCGAAACAGTCAAGACTTCTCCCTTATCAGGAATAAGCGTTTGTATGCGACCGTCTTCTCCGGCCTCTACAGTCACAAATTCCAGTTTCACCGAAGGATAATAATAGTCATCATCTCCACAGGCAGTCATCAGGAAAAGCAATCCCCACAACCAAACAACATGTAATTTTCTTCTTTTCATCGGCAAGCTGCTAAATAATTAACTAACGGATTGGAATACATTAATAACAACTTCTCACGCAAAAAGTCTTCATCCTTATTCGGAATCTTGATCTTTGCCAATTGTTGTTCAATATAGTTCATAAACTGCTGTTTCTCTTCTTCCGTGTAATTGGACACGAATTCCGTTGTGCCATTCAGCCAATCATACGCCACATAATTTCCCGGATATATCCGGTAATTACGATGGATGCGGCGATCAAGACAGGCAGAAATACGGGCAAACAAATCCGGTTTCGGCAACGAACGGTCCAAGCCTTGCAAGTCATCATTCAAACAAGGAGCAACCTGAAAATGTACCCTGCCTTTATATCCGAAAAGACCTGTCTGCATATTAATCAAATCGTCCTGTGTCGTCTTTTTATATCCTTCGATGTCTCTCTTCAACTGAAACTCTTGCGCTTTCAGAAAATCACACGGATCATATTCGTATGAAATAGCAAGCGGAGCAATATTCATTTCCATCAGGCGGTCTATCAAATCGCCTTCACCTCCCATTGCCAACATTTTCAATACACTGTCTTGTGTACGGTCATTCGAATCTTTTGCACGTCCTTCACGCTGCGCAATCCAAATAGACTGATTCTTCTCTGAAATGGTGTAATGCATATAACGGGACATACGCGCTGAAGATTCCAACATTTGCCGCATGGTCAACGCCCGCTGTACAATAAATGATTTATTGACACGCACCAGTTTCTTAATCCAGGGATAAATAAGCAAATTGTCGCCAATCGCAATTTCTACCGTATCCATTCCCTGGTCAATCAACAAAATAGAGAGAAAGCCCGAATCAAGAATAATATCTCTATGATTCGATATATACGTATAAGCTTTACTTTTATCCGGTATGGCGGTATGATCCAGTGTCAGTCCGGCAGTATGATCTGCCGCTATCTTCCACAAAATGCCATAACAAAATGCCTCCTGAAAATCAAGCTTAGTCTTACAGGCACGCATTTTTTGCGCCAGAAGTTCAAATGGAACGTTCGGTATAGCACCGGTAGCAGCTTTCTGAAAAGCCGGATCGGCAATCAGTTCCTCAAAGATTTGAGGAAGTTCCTCATCATTGTAAGGACGAATTTCATTAAACTCTGTCAGATCCATAAGTCTCAAGTATTATGTGCTCAAGTATTAAGTAATAAGTATAAAGTATTAGACTGCGTACAAACCGCATGGTTAATACTTTATACTTGATACTTAATACTTAAAACTTGTTTTCAATAATATCAGTCATCACATCCTTTATATCCAGTCCGGCTGCACGCACTTGCTGGGGAATAAAACTGGTAGTAGTCATTCCCGGAGTAGTATTTACTTCGAGAAGATTCAGTTTTTCACCGGCAGTTATAATGTAATCTACACGGATAATGCCGGAACAACCTAATATATCATAGATAGCTGAAGTCAGCATCTGTACGCGTTTGGTCAATTCATCCGAGATACGCGCAGGAGTGATTTCATCTACCTGTCCATTATATTTAGCATCATAATCAAAGAACTCATTGTGCGTCACTACTTCCGTAGGTGGAAAGATGACCGACTTCTCTTTTGTCTTATAACAGCCGCAAGTCAGTTCCGTTCCGTCCATAAACGCTTCAACAATCACCTCTTCCGCTTCTCCGAAAGCTTTAACAATGGCCGGTTGTATTTGTTCTTTTGTCTTCACTTTCGTAACTCCGAAACTCGAACCTCCCAGACTAGGCTTGATAAAACAAGGCAGGCCAATCTTTTCCACTACTTCCTCGTCAGAAACCGATTGTCCTTGGCGCAACAACAATGATTCGGCAATGCGCACTCCAAAAGCCTTCAGATATTGATTGCAGGTAAACTTGTCATAAGTAATGGCAGCCGCCAACACTCCACAACAGGAATACGGAATACGCATCATATCAAAATAGCCTTGCAGCCTGCCATCCTCACCCGGCGTACCGTGGATGGTGATATAAGCAAAGTCGAACACAACCTTCTCCGTTCCGTTCGTAAAACTAAAGTCGTTTCTATCCACCGGCACTTTGTTTCCGTCCGGTAATTGTACTTCCCAGCGACGGCCTTCCATCTCCACGATATACAAATTATACTTTTCCTTATCAATAAAGGAATAAATACCCTGTGCGCTACGCAGGGAAACTACGATTTCAGAGGTATCTCCTCCTGCTACGATAGCGATGTTGCGTTTCATTCTAATTCTCTATTACTTATATAGCCTCTCCACTTCTCGATAAGCCGGGTCATGTCATCCGGAAGTTCGGAAGTAAAATACATCTCTTCACCTGTGACGGGATGCACAAACCCCAACGTCATAGCATGCAAAGCCTGTCGGGGACAAGTGTCAAAGCAATTATTTACAAACTGTTTGTATTTACTAAAATGGGTTCCTTTCAGTATCTCATGACCGCCATAGCGTTCGTCATTGAACAACACATGACCGATATGTTTCATGTGGACACGAATCTGATGAGTACGTCCTGTCTCAAGTATACATTCCACAAGGGTTACGTATCCCAGTCTTTCCAGTACGCGGTAGTGTGTAACGGCATGTTTGCCCACTGTCGGATCGGACATCACCGCCATTTGCATCCGGTCTCTCGGATTACGGGCAATATTACCGACAATCGTTCCTTCATCCTGTTCCATAACACCCCACACCAAAGCACGATATTTGCGTTTGGTAGTCTTATTAAAAAATTGAATTCCCAGATTTGTTTTGGCATCCGGTGTCTTGGCAATCACCAGTAAGCCTGAAGTATCTTTATCGATGCGATGAACAAGTCCCACGTGCGGGTCATTGGCATCATAATCCGGTATATCCTTCATGTGCCAGGCCAGCGCATTGACCAGCGTGCCGTGATAGTTTCCGTGTCCCGGATGCACGACCAATCCCGCCGGTTTATTCACAACCATCAGATAAGGGTCTTCATAAACGATAGTAAGGGGAATATTTTCAGGAATAATTTCATTTTCATAACGGGGACGGTCCATCATCACCGTAATGACATCCAGCGGTTTCACTTTGTAGCTACTCTTCACCGGTTTGCCATTGGCCATAACGAATCCGTCTTCGGCAGCCTTCTGAATACGGTTGCGCGAAGCATTGACAATACGTTCGAACAGATATTTGTCGACTCTGACCATCGCCTGTCCCTTGTCTACAACCACGCGGAAGTGTTCGTAAAGCTGGGATTCGTCACCGACAGGTTCTATATCATCCAAATCATTCTCCAGTTCATCCGGAAGTTCTTCCTCTATCATGCGAGTCCGTTTCTGTTATTTATCTATTAAAACCAACTATCATCTTGAGCAGGTGATGATTCCGACGTAACCGGTTTCTCCGTATCCACGGAAACATCGACCGAGTCCTCTTCTTCCGACATATCACCGGAGCCGTCTCCCACCATCAATGTCAAAGAAGCCCCTAAAGGAATCTTTTCTCCGGCAGCCAACTGACGTCCCTGATATTTCACACCGTACACCCAGTCTTTCTCACCATTTACCAATTGAACCTGATTCAGCTTGAAACCAGCATTCAGTAACTTAGCCTGTGCCTGACGGAGCGAGCTGTTGTCCGCCACATCGGGAATGGCACGTAAAGGGACATCCAGGGTATTGACTGTCAGGTATACTGTACGTCCTTCCTTCACTTTTTCACCGGCTCCCGGTTTCAGTTCAAGAATGGTACCCGCTGCTTTATCTTTGACATATTTGGTATCAGAAATCACATATACCAAACCGTGATTCCGGAACATCTTCGTAGCTTCTTCCACTGTCATTCCCTTCACATCGGGAACTACCACGCTTTCACCATGATGTGTATGTATATCAAGCCATTTCAACACACCAAATATCATCACTACCATCACCACAATCATGGCGATAATATTCACCCAGAAATATTTATTGGTTTTAAAAGAAAAGAATTCTTTAATAGTCATACGCATTGCTGTTAATATGCGCCAAAGATACGACAAAATAGTTGAACTTTTAAAAAGTAGGCGATGAAAAATGTCCCTACCTATTATGCAAAGACGCTTATCATCGCCAGAATTGCTGCAACTATAATCCCCACTCCTATAGATTTCAACAACCTTATTATAATGATACGGGGTTTCATGTCCCGGATATACTCTACCATCGCGTATGTTCGTTTATGAGTTTTATTTAATCTCACAAAGAAAAGCAAAAAGTCATAAATAAGAGCAAACAATACCGCTTTTTAACATACTATCCTCTTGAAAAACAGAGAAACCAAAAAGGCGAAGATTAAATTCTCCGCCTTTTTGGTTTCCTGATGACAAGTGATTATCACTTTTGTCCGTTGTACTCATCAGAAACAGTCAGTTTCTTTCTGCCTTTCGCACGACGAGCAGCTAATACTCTACGACCATTAGCCGATGCCATTCTCTCACGGAAACCGTGTTTGTTCTTTCTCTTTCTGTTAGAGGGTTGAAATGTTCTTTTCATTACTGTATCTTGTTTTTATGTTATTATTCTACGTAATCGGGCTGCAAAAATAGGCACTTTTTTTAAATTAACCAAGAGATAACTCATTTTTGCTCAAAAGTTTTTGTGTTTTTTACCGATTTAGATTACTTTTGCAGTCGAATTCCTGCGAAAACAATTAAATAACAATAATATAATAAGAAAAATAGCAGTATGATTAATGCTCAAGACATCAAAAACGGAACTTGTATCCGTATGGACGGAAAGCTCTATTTCTGTGTAGAATTCCTGCATGTAAAACCAGGTAAAGGTAACACTTTTATGCGTACTAAACTGAAAGATGTAGTTAGCGGATACGTTCTCGAACGCCGTTTCAACATCGGTGAAAAGTTGGAAGATGTACGTGTAGAACGTCGTCCATACCAATTTTTGTATAAAGAAGGAGAAGATTATATCTTTATGAACCAGGAAACATTCGACCAACATCCTATCGCTCACGATCTGATTAATGGTGTTGACTTCCTGCTCGAAGGTTCAGTATTGGAAGTTGTTTCTGATGCTTCTACTGAAACTGTACTTTATGCAGACATGCCGATCAAGGTTCAGATGAAGGTGACTTATACAGAACCGGGCATGAAAGGTGATACAGCTACTAACACACTGAAACCTGCAACTGTGGAATCAGGTGCAACAGTACGTGTTCCTTTGTTCATCAGCGAGGGTGAAACAATCGAAATCGATACTCGTGACGGTTCTTACGTAGGACGTGTGAAAGCATAATTTGCAAAAACATATAAAAATAGCCGGGAGTCCAAGGACTTCCGGCTATTTTTATATTCATACAGTTCTATTATTTATATCCTGCAGCTTTCGCAATTCTTTTAGGAATTTCTGTATTGTCAATCTTCTCACCAAACAGTTGAGAACCTGCACCAATAGCAAATACAGGAACATAACCGGCAGAGTGCCCGCCACTTACCCAACCTATCATAGCGATTTCATCCATCACTTCCTTTGCACGTGCAGCCATCGGTTCGCTCTTAGAGTACATACTTTCAGCAAATACGACTTTATTCTTCACGAATGATTTCTCAAATTCATCACGCAACGTCTTTTCCTGTTCCCAAGAAAGAGGGAATTGTTTCCAGAAGCCCATTTCTTCGCCGAGGAATGTTTTCATGTCCTCCCAAGTGACTTTATTGCCTTTTGATTTTCTCAATTCACTGATACGTTGTGAAAGTCCGTCAGCAGAATGTTTCTGATATTGCAATGCTTTCAGGTTCAACGCATATTTTCCCGTACCGAGCACGATACCACCTGTTTCATGGTCTGCGGTAATCACAATCAGCGTTTCTTTCGGATGTTTCTTATAGAATTCATAAGCTACTTTGATGGCATTATCCATGTCTTTCACTTCGTTGAACACAGTAGCGGCGTCATTAGCGTGGCATGCCCAGTCTATTTTACCTCCTTCTACCATCAGGAAAAAGCCTTTATTATTTCCCTTAGTCAGGAAGTCAATAGCACTTTCCGTAATCTGTGCCAATGTCAAATCCCCCTCTTTACGGTCGATAGCATAAGGCAGACAAGAAGGATTGGCTCCTTCTTCCTGAATGAGGATCATCTTTTCCGCTTTTGCGGCTTTTGCCTTATAGTCATTGTAGCCACGTGCTACTGTATATCCTGCCTCTTCAAAAATAGGGAAAATGCTTGGAGCTTCTTTCTTGTCATAAGTGGTGGTAGGTTTCAAGAAACCACCGCCAGCATAGAAATCGAAATTGGCTTTCGGCAAATCAAGAGCGATTTCATAATTCATATTACGATCGGGTTGATGTGCATAAAATGCGGCAGGAGTAGCATGATCTACGCTGACAGAAGTCGTTACGCCCACCTTTTTTCCTGCTTTCTTTGCCTTCTCGGCAATGGTCTGAATAGCACTTTTATCTTCTCCTACAGAAATAGCACCATTATAAGTTTTCTTTCCTGTTGCCAATGCAGTACCTGCAGCTGCAGAGTCTGTTACTGAATTTTTAGCAGAGAAAGTGGTTGCTACGGTAGCAACCGGAAATTGAGTAAACAACAAAGGCTCAACGCCAATACGACCATTTTGAATTTCCGCCTGATACATCTCCGTACCATTTACTTGATTGACTCCCATTCCATCTCCGATGAAATAGAATACGTACTTTGCCTGCCCGTTGGCTACAACGGAGATAAGGACAAAGAACAGTGTGTAGACTAACTTTTTCATTCTCTAGTATATTTATTTTAGATTAGTTGTCTACAAAGGTAGAAAAAAAAGAGAGATGCACAGTGGATTATTGAACACTAAAAGTAGATATTTGCTTTATACACAAGCATTATTGGCTCGTATATTACGAAGTAATAACATATTGCTATCTGTGAATAACATTATAGGTTCATCACATTCTGCTCGAACATATCTTTATCTCCGGCAGCTTTATTACGCATCCGGCTACGATAATTATAGATAGTGGCCAAAGAATAACCGAGAAAATGAGCGATCTTGTTACTGTCTACCACTCCCAGACGGATAAGGGCAAAAATACGAAGTTCCGTTGTCAGAAGTTCATCGGATTTCGGATAAACTCTTGCTTCTTCTACCAGCAATTCATTAAAAGCAGAAATAAAGTTCGGAAATAGTTTCAAGAAGGACTTATCAAATTCATTATAAAATTCATCCCGTTCATCCCGGATAAACTGTTCAGATTTAATAGCCTTAAATAAATCTTCGATACGGGATGCCATCGCCAGTTTGGCCAATGAGCGACGGTAGGTTTCCAGTTTATCCAGATAGTTGACACACCTGTCCAGATAGCGGGCAATATATACCTCTTTTATTTTCCCCGTCTGCTCCAGTTCTTTGTTTACTACTTGCATCTGTTCATTAGCCAAACTCAAATCATGCCGCATGACAGACAGCTTCTTCATCCACCGGTACAGAAAGAAGATAGCAACCAAAAGAAACAATGACAACAAGCTGACACTGATTAACATGGTACGGGAAACCGCACGTTCTTTTTCTTCCTTCAGTTTATAAGCCTTATCAATAATCGGAAAAAACTCTGTTACCTCGATAAAACGTAAACGGGCATTACAAGCTACAGCGTCCTCCATCGAACAACTCAAATACTTGTAAGCACGATCAATATCCCCTTGCTCATACATCAGATGGGCCAGCTTCTGCAAAGAGGCATACTCTCTCACTGAAGATTCCAAATCCGCTATCGCTGTCAATATCAAATAGTATACTTCTTTTTCTGTATCTTTCTTCATACTATATGCTTCGGACAGCGTATAGTAGATATAAACTTTCTGGCGTTCATCAACAACGTCTTTCAATGCATCATTAAGCATGACTAAAGCTGTGTCGGCTTTACCATTGACTATATATTTTTCAGCTGCAACAATCGTCCTGTTTGTTTCCGGAGGCATGATACTGATAATAGAATCACGATATAAATCTGTCTTTTTCAGGTATTTCTTTTTTTCCTCTTTATTGGTAGTATAGTCAGCAAGCCAGCCATAGCAGGCACGGTAAGTCTGATAATAAGACAGTAACATTCTTTTATCCAACTTCGCCGGATGAATTCTCTCCAACTCTTTCATTGCTTCAATATACATCCCCATCACCCCCAACACTGTTGCCCGGTTAATCATAATCTCATTCTCCAACTCCGGACGATTCAGTTGAGGTAGAATCTGTTTTCTGCTATTTATATAATGAAGTGCAGAATCTGCCTGATAATGGAGATAAGCATCAAACAGAGCACCATATAACCGGTATTTATCAACAGGATCAACCGAACGAGCAAGCTGGACTTTCAAACCATCAATCTCCTTTTCTTTCTGAAGCTGATAAGTTTCTTTCTTATTTATGATGTCGTCCAGTCTTTTAAGGGCTGTTCCATATTCCGTCTGCTTTGCAGACAATGAAACAGGATAAGCCAAGAGAAAAAATAAAATATAACAGGCTATATTTCTCATAGGGTACTTTTTAAAGATGTCACAAATATAATGAATATAGTAATGAGAATAAAATATATATTCATAACTATTTTAATTTTCACTTATATTTCCTCACCGTTATTTCGATAATATACTATTGATTTACAACGCATTAATTCCCGGAAGCATTTATATTTATATTCTAGTTTCCAAATACAGCATCCTATCCCTCTACATTTGCAACATCGATTCGCCGAGCAAACATTTAAAATCTACGTTACCATGAAAAAGTTTTTTTTATCCGTCATCTTACTTGTATCCTTATTTAGTTGCAGCTCACTATTCGCCGCAACTGCAATAAAAAAAGTAGCCCCTGCATTCTGGTGGGCAGAAATGAAAAACCCCGAACTGCAAGTCATGCTGTATGGGGAGCATATAGCTTCTGCAGAAGTCAGCATTTCCTCTAAAGACATCATGTTACAAGAAGTTGTAAAACAAGAAAATCCGAATTACCTGCTTTTATATATGAATATTTCGGAGGCAGCCCCACAGAAATTCGAAATCATTTTGAAGCAAGGAAAAAAGCAAACTGTAATCCCCTACGAGCTCAAACAAAGAAGGCCGTCAGCTTCCGAAGTGGAAGGTTTTAATTCAAGCGACGTTCTTTATCTCATTATGCCGGACCGCTTTGCCAATGGCGATGTTTCTAATGATATAATCCCCGGAATGTTGGAAGCTAAAGTAGATCGTAATGATCCTTTTGCACGTCATGGCGGTGATCTGAAAGGTATAGAGAATCAACTGGATTACATTGCCAATTTGGGAGTGACGAGTATATGGCTCAATCCGATTCAGGAAAATGATATGAAAGAAGGCTCCTATCATGGTTATGCCATTACCGACTACTATCAGGTAGACCGTCGTTTCGGAAGCAATGAGGAATTCCGTAGTCTGGTGGAGCAGGCACACAGCAAAGGCTTAAAAGTAGTAATGGATATGATCTTCAATCATTGCGGAGATCAGAACTATCTCTTCAAAGATATGCCTTCCAAAGATTGGTTCAACTTCAAAGGCAACTATGTACAAACGACTTTCAAGACAGCTACTCCATCAGATCCGTATGCTTCGGACTATGCGAAAAAGATTGTAGTAGACGGCTGGTTTAGCGAATGTATGCCCGATTTTAACCAACGTAACCGCCATGTAGCTACTTATCTGATACAAAGCAGTATCTGGTGGATTGAATATGCAGGTATCAATGGCATTCGCCAGGACACACATCCTTATGCAGACTTCAACATGATGTCTGACTGGTGTAAAGCGGTAACAGAAGAATATCCGGGTTTCAATATTGTAGGAGAAACCTGGATAGGCAGTAACGTGCTTGTCTCTTACTGGCAAAAGGACAGTAAAGTAGCCGCTCCCAAAAACTCGCATTTGCGTACAGTGATGGACTTCCCACTGATGGATCAGATGAATAACGCCTTCGACGAAGAAACAAACGACTGGAACGGAGGACTTTACCGTCTCTTCGACTATCTATCACAAGATATCGTCTATGCCGACCCGATGAATTTATTAGTCTTCCTCGATAATCATGACACTTCCCGTTTCTACCGTTCGGAAGCAGCTACACAAAACCTCGACCGCTACAAACAAGCTCTCACATTTCTATTGACCACCCGGGGAATCCCGCAAATATATTACGGTACTGAAATTCTAATGGCCGCCGACAAAGCCAATGGCGACGGCTTACTTCGCTGCGATTTTCCAGGAGGCTGGCAGAATGACGCACAGAACTGCTTCAACGCAACCAACCGGACCGTACAACAAAATGAGGCTTTCTCTTTCCTGCAAAAATTACTTCAATGGAGAAAAGGAAACGAAGTCATTGCTAAAGGCAAACTAAAACATTTCTCTCCCAACAAAGGAGTATATGTATACGAACGCAAATACGGCAACCAATCAGTAGTGGTATTCCTTAACGGAAACAACCGGGAACAAACCGTCAGCCTGAATGAATATCAGGAAATATTGCCTGCCTCATCTGCTCACAATGTACTGACAGGAGAAACAGTCAAATTAGACAAAGAATATACGTTTCAAAGCCGCGGAATTTTGATTTTAGCCTTCCAATGAAGTTCATAACGACTTATATTTATGAAGGGAGTGATAAATATTAATCATCTAATAAACAGAACATTGTCATTTATATACACTTGTATTTTTATTCTAATTCACAGAGCCGGCAAGGATAGTCTTTACATTTGCGATATTCCTAATGCAGAACACCTGAAAGCTCGAATTGATTAGCTTACAATTTAATACCATAGATAAAATGAAGAAGAATTTATTGATTATTGCCTTACTCTGTATTTCGTTCATCGCGAACGCACAACAGAAACTGACCTCACCGGATGGAAATCTGGTAATGACCTTCCAATTAAATAAAGAAGGTGCTCCCATGTATGAATTGAGTTACAAAGAAAAAGCTGTTATCAAACCAAGTACATTGGGGTTGGAACTGCAAAAGGAAAATGCGACCCAAACAGATTTCGACTGGGTAGACCGTAGAGATCACGGTAAACTGGATTCAAAGACCAATCTACGTACCGGATTTCAACTGAAAGATTCCCAAACTTCTACTTTCGACGAGAACTGGCAACCTGTATGGGGAGAAGAAAAAGAAATCCGTAACCATTACAACGAACTGGCCGTAACTTTATTCCAACCAGAAAATGACCGTTCTATGTTAATCCGTTTTCGTTTATTCAACGATGGTCTGGGTTTCCGCTATGAATTTCCACAGCAGAAGTCATTGAACTACTTCGTTATTAAGGATGAGCACTCTCAGTTTGCCATGGCAGGAGATCATACCGCTTACTGGATTCCGGGAGACTATGACACACAAGAATATGATTATACCGTTTCCCGCCTGTCGGAGATCAGAGGCTTGATGAAGAAAGCGGTAACACCGAATACATCACAGACTGTTTTCTCACCTACAGGTGTACAGACAGCTTTGATGATGAAAACAGACGACGGCTTGTATATTAACCTTCATGAAGCAGCTTTGATTGATTATTCTTTGATGAACTTGAACTTGGATGATAAGAATATGGTATTTGAATCATGGTTGACTCCTGACGCGCAAGGCAACAAAGGGCATTTGCAGACACCTTGCAATACACCTTGGCGTACAATTATCGTTAGCGATGATGCCCGCAATATTCTTGCTTCACGTATTACGCTGAATCTGAACGATCCTTGCAAACTGACTGATACTTCTTGGATTAAACCTGTGAAATACATCGGTGTATGGTGGGACATGATTACCGGAAAAGGCTCTTGGGCTTATACAGACGAACTGACCAGTGTAAAACTAGGTGCAACAGATTATTCTAAAACCAAACCGAACGGCAAACATTCTGCTAATACTGCTAATGTGAAACGTTATATTGATTTTGCTGCCGCTCATGGATTCGACGCTGTATTGGTGGAAGGCTGGAATGAAGGTTGGGAAGACTGGTTTGGTAACAGCAAAGATTATGTATTCGACTTTGTAACTGCTTATCCCGACTTTGACGTAAAGGAAATCCATCGTTATGCTGCCAGCAAAGGGGTGAAAATGATAATGCACCACGAAACTTCCGCTTCAGTTCGCAACTATGAACGTCACATGGACCAGGCATATAAATTTATGGTCGACAATGGTTATAATTCAGTAAAGAGTGGTTATGTAGGCAACATTATTCCGCGCGGTGAACATCACTACGGTCAATGGATGAACAACCACTACTTGTATGCGGTAAAGAAAGCCGCCGATTATAAAATCATGGTCAACGCACACGAAGCAACCCGTCCGACAGGTATTTGCCGCACCTATCCTAATTTGATTGGAAACGAATCGGCACGTGGCACAGAATATGAATCATTCGGAGGTAACGCGGTATACCACACTACGATCCTTCCTTTCACCCGTCTGATTGGTGGTCCGATGGACTATACTCCGGGAATTTTTGAAACTCATTGTAACAAGATGAATCCGGGCAACAATTCACAAGTACGTAGCACACTGGCTCGTCAGTTAGCTTTATATGTAACAATGTACAGCCCGCTTCAAATGGCTGCTGATATTCCCGAAAACTACGAACGCTTCATGGATGCTTTCCAGTTTATTAAAGATGTAGCTATAGATTGGGATGAAACGAAGTACTTGGAAGCAGAACCAGGACAATACATCACTATCGCCCGCAAAGCAAAAGGTACAAACGACTGGTATGTAGGTTGTACGGCAGCCGATAATGGACACAACTCTAAATTAGTTTTCGATTTCCTTGAACCGGGTAAGCAATACATCGCTACCGTTTACGCCGATGCGAAAGACGCTGACTGGAAAGAAAATCCACAGGCATATACCATCACCAAAGGTCTGTTAACCAATAAAAGCAAACTGAATCTGCGTGCTGCTAACGGTGGCGGGTATGCTATCAGTATCAAAGAGGTGAAAGATAAAGCAGAAATAAAAGGATTGAAGAAGATTTAAGCGTCAAGAGGTATCTGTCATTTCGAGTACGTGGGTACTCGGAAGGCAGCATGCCTAAGTTATTCTTCAAAAACAGATTAGTTTTCAATAGGTATTCTTTATAAGAGAATAGTTTTACGAACAGGATATTATTATTTATTTTGTTGATTTTAATACCATAAAAGCATGAAGCAAGTTAATCTAAGAATCTATAAAGCGATTCTTCCCCTTTTAATGGGGTTATTCTTTTCATTAGGCGCTTATGCACAGCTGATTTCAGTCAAGGGACATGTAAAAGACGCTGTAGGCGAACCGGTGATTGGAGCGAACATTATAGTGAAAGGCACTACCAACGGTACTATTACCGATTTTGACGGTAACTTCACTTTAAATGCCCCCAAGGGTTCTATTTTGTCTATTTCCTATATTGGATATAAATCCACAGAAGTGGCTGCTGCTCCTTCGCTGACTGTCACACTGAAAGATGATAGTCAGGTATTAAATGATGTAGTTGTCATAGGTTATGGTTCGGTGAAAAAGAGTGACCTTAGTGGTTCGGTAGTGGCTATCAAAGCCGAAGAGATGAACCGCGGTGCTGTCACTTCACCCCAAGAACTGATTCAAGGTAAAGTGCCGGGGTTGTTTGTGGCTCCCGGAAACGGTCAGCCAGGTGCAGGTTCTACCATCCGTATTCGTGGAGGTGCTTCGCTCAACGCTTCCAACGACCCGTTAATAGTGATTGATGGTATTCCTACCTCCAATGATGCTGCTCCGGGTACGCCCAACGCACTGGCCACTATCAACCCGAATGATATTGAAACATTTACCGTGCTGAAAGATGCTTCGGCTACCGCTATTTACGGTTCACGCGCATCGAACGGTGTTATCATTATCACTACCAAGAAGGGTTCACAAGGAAAAGTGAAGATCACCTATTCGGGTAGCTTTGCAGCCAAAGATCCCTACCAACGTGTACCGACATTGGGTGCCGACGAATTTCGCAGTACACTACTCGGTCAATATGCCGAAGGGACTGCACAGGGGAATGCTGTTCGCAACATCCTGAATGTATATCCTAATCAGTCCACCAACTGGCAAGATGCCATTTACCAGACAGGATTGAGTACAGACCAAAACATAGCTGTTTCCGGTAAGGCGGGATTTTTACCTTATCGTGTCAGTTTCGGTTATAACAACGAACGTGGAACTTTGAAAACTGCTTCTTACGAACGTTATACAGGAGCTATCAACCTTAGTCCGAAGTTCTTCAACGATCACCTGAGTGTAGATATTAATGTGAAGGGAACGATCAATAACAATCGATTTGCCGATGCAGATGCAGTAGGTGCAGCCGCTTTCTTCGATCCGACGAAACCGATGTACACGGACAATGGCAAGTATAATGGTTACTGGAACTGGTCGGAAGTGCCGGGTGCAGTACAGTCGGTTGCTACCTGGAATCCGCTTTCCTTATTATATGATAGAGACAATCATGGAAAAACCAAACGTAGTTTGGGAAATATCCAACTTGACTATAAGATACACGGACTGGAAGACCTCCACGCCAATCTGAACTTAGGTTACGACGTAGCCAAAACTACAGGAAGTAACTTTATGACTCCCGGTTCTGTGCAGAGTATACAGGACACCAACTTTCCTAGTTTGGGAAATGGTAATACATGGAACAACCTCCGTCGTAATCACCTGCTCGACTTCTATCTTAACTATACCAAAGATATAGAATCCATCAAGAGCCACATAGACGTAATGGCAGGGTACTCCTGGCAGCACTTCTACTATGCCAACCACGATATCAATTATTCTAATGTCACTGACGGAAGCGAAGGCGACAAGGAAGGCTATACATACAACGCCGAAGAAGGCAGATACATCCGTAACGACCACCGCCGCATTCCTAATGAAAACTATCTGGTATCTTTCTTCGGACGTCTGAACTATAACTTTATGGGACGCTATCTGCTGACCGCCACTTTACGTCAGGACGGTTCTTCCCGCTTTAGCAAGAACAACCGTTGGGGATTATTCCCTTCAGCAGCATTGGCATGGACGGTAAGCGATGAAGCTTTTATGCAGGGCACGAAGAACGTATTGTCTAAACTGAAAATCCGTGCGGGTTATGGTGTGACCGGACAACAGGAGATTACAGATTATATGTATCTGACTACCTATTCATTCAGCACCAGCCCCAATAACACTTATCTTGGCTCGCTCCTACTGAAACCGAACGGCTACAGTCCCGACCTGAAATGGGAACAGACTGTCACCTACAACCTTGCCATCGACTACGGATTCCTCAACAACCGCATCAACGGTAGCATTGAATACTACCAGAAGCACACCAAAGACTTGTTGAATACCGTAAATGCTCCTGCCGGAACGAACTTTGCCAATGAGATCACCGCCAACGTAGGCGAAATGAAGAACGAGGGTGTAGAGTTCAACGTCAATGCAATGGCGATACAGACCAAGGATTTCTCATGGAACATAGGTTATAATATCACCTGGAATGACAGCAAAATAACCAAGCTTACCGCCAATTATAACCCCGAATATCAAGGTATCAGTGTAGGCGACCGCCAACGCCATCAGATAGGTTACGCACCAAACACGTTCTATCTCTATCAACAAGTGTACGACAAAGACGGAAAAGCGATCCAAAACGCTTTTGTAGACCGTGACGGCGATGGTAAGATTACCGAAGCCGACCGCTATCTGACTGGCAAAAGCCCGATGGCAAAAGTCTTTATGGGATTTAGTTCAGAGTTTACCTGGCGTAACTGGGACTTAGGTTTCAACCTGCGTGCCAACCTCGGTAACTACGTCTATAACTCCCTTGCTTCAGACAATAGTTCAGCCAACAATTACAGTGGGAAAGGATTCCTTGTGAATTACTACGATGCCATCTACAAGACCGGATTTACTCAAATCAACAGTACAGAGCAAGGTGCCAGCGACTACTTCCTGGAAAATGCCTCCTTCCTGAAGATGGACAACATCACGTTGGGATATTCATTCCAGAAACTTTTCAGCAGCCGTCTGTCGGGACGTATCAGTGCTTCGGTGCAGAATGTATTCACCATCACCAAGTATAGCGGTCTTGATCCCGAAACTTCGGCAATAGACGGCACGATGTGGACCCGCCCCCGTACCTTCTCATTAGGCATCAATCTTAACTTCTAAAACCCGGACAATCATGAAAAAGAAATATTATATACTAGCTTCTCTACTGGTTTGTTTCATTGGTATGACCAGTTGTGTGGGCGACCTCGATGTACAGCCGCTCGACTCTACTGTAGTAACTGCCGAGAGAGCTTATTCCGACGCTGAAAGCTATACCAAAGGACTCAATAAAATATATTCTGTCTGGGCACATTCCGGACAAAACGGTGGCGACTCCGATATCCAGGGACTCGATGGCGGTGAAACCGTACTACTGCGTTGCTGGTGGACGATGCAAGAACAGACCACCGACGAATGTAAGAACGCTTCCACCGGAGCATGGATCAACGAAATCAACGAACTGACCTGGAGCACTGCCAAAAACCAAGTGATAGAAGGTGTCTACCAACGTTGTATGTTTGTCGTTGCACTGGCGAATGAGTTTATGAAGAACGTAGACAATGCCCCGGCAGAGATAGACAAGAAAAGCTATGCCGCACAGGCACGTTTCAACCGTGCATTGGCTTATTACGTATTGATGGATTCTTTCGGTCGTCCTCCGTTTATCACCGAACAGAACTATTCGCTCAATCCGTCGCAGCTCTCCCGTGCCGAACTATTCAACTGGATTGAAAGCGAACTGACCACCATCCGCACCGACCTGCCTGCTACCCGCAGCGAATACGGTCGTGTCGACCAAACGGTAGTCGATGCCCTTCTGGCTCGTATGTACCTCAATGCCGAAGTCTACACCGGACAACCCCGATATACCGACTGTATCACTGCTTGCAAACGTGTCATTCCTAATTATTCGCTGGCACAGAACTATGCCGACCTTTTCAAAGCGGATAACGGTGAGAACCCCGAGACGCTGAAAGAAATTATCTTTCCGATTATGTTCGACGGACGCCAGATTCAATCATGGGCTATGACAGCCATTATCGTTGGCTCACGTAAAGAAGCCGGAGGTGGAGTTCGCGAAGGTTGGAGCGTATTCCGTAGCACACAGAACCTGGTCAAATTGTTCGACTTCAAAGATAACACCACCCCTAAACCTGCCGAAATAAAAGATAAAAGAGGTATTTTCGACGATTACAATGGTACATGCAACTATGAGATTACAACCGGGGTGACCGGAACCTTTGCAACCGAAGGCTGGGGGGTACAGAAATACACCAATCTTACCAGCACAGGCGAAGCCGGACAGGACGTTTTGTGGGTAGATACCGATTTCCCTCTGTTCCGTTTGGCAGACGTTTACCTGATGTATGCCGAATCAGTGGCTCGTGGCGGTGAAGGTGGCGACATCACTACTGCCGTAGGCTATGTGAACGAACTGCGTGACCGTGCATACGGCTCAACTGCCCACACACCGATTGATGCAGCCTGGCTGAAAGCCAATAATTACCGGAACCTGCTGGATGAAAGAGGGCGCGAACTTTATTGGGAAGGTCTTCGCCGTACAGACCTGATCCGCTTTGGAGTGTTTACTTCCGACTCATATACTTGGCCAGCTAAGGGTGGTATCATAGCAGGAGTCGGCATCAACGAGAAGTATAATGTATTTCCTATTCCTGTTTCAGACATCAGCGTGAACGGCCAACTGGAACAAAACGAAGGTTATAAATAATAAAATGACTCACAGATATGAAAATAGTAAAATATATATCAGCAATCTGCTTTTCACTCTTGGTATTCAGTGCATGTGATAGTGATCTGGACAAGGTGTATTACAACGAGAGCGAAGTGATACCTGCCGTACTTTCCGGCATTGCCGACACTTATGTATTAGATGCAAACAAGGCTCAAACCACTGCAATAGAGTTTAAATGGACCAAACCTCAAGCAGGATATGCAGCCAAAATTATCAATTCATTGCAAATGGACCTGAAAGGGAAGAATTTCGGAAGTGCAATCACTTTATACTCTTCTACAGAAGAGGGACCTTATGCCATCACTACAAAGGATTTGAATAGTAAAATTATGAAGCTGTTTCAATCTTATGAAATGGAAGTAACCGTAGCACCCTATGATTTTGAATTCCGTATCGCTTCTTCTATTTCAGATGCCGCTGATTCTTTCTATTCAAATGTAGTGTCTACCCAAATCACTCCATTCGTCGGTGATCCCGAATATCCAAAAGTATATTTGCCGGGGGCCTATTGCAGTTGGGGAGATCCAAATGATTCGTTCCAGCAATGCCAACTACTGTTCTCTGCCAATGATGATGGTATCTATGAAGGATGGGTAGTCTTTGGCAATCAGACAAAAGATGGCTGGAAAATTTCTCCTGAAGCGTCTTGGAACACCAGTTGGGGGTATGAGGGTACCAATGAAATGAATCCAACCTCCATCACTTTAGTTGCCGGTGCGGGCAATATTAGTTGCTATGATAAGTTCTCTTATAAGTTTTCTTTTAATAAGACAACTCTGGAACTTTTAGTAAAAGCATCAGCCGATGCGTGGGGAATTGCAGGTACACATAACGATTGGGGAAAGGCAACTGCAGACACTCCGATGACTTTAGCTTTTGAATCGGATGCTTCAGGCACCAGAGCTTATTACTTAACTGCTACGCTGGATCTGAAAACCGATAACGCATGGAAAATCCGCGCGGACAACGAATGGGTTAATTCATTCGGTACCAATGATGTTGAAGGAGAATTTGAAGAAGCGGGCAGCGATAATAATTTTAAAGTAAGCGAGGATGGTACTTATACTATTAAGTTGTACTTCAATAGAGTGAAAGCTAAATTGATCGTGACAAAAAAATAAGTCTTCCCATCACAAATTACGCAGGTTCATACAGATTATTTATATTGTTAACTAGTAAATTACAATCTAATCCGGATGAATCTGCGTTATTCTTAATGATGAACCATCAAACCTGTGTTTCTCCTTCGATATACTCTTCCAAAAAGAGATTCTCACCATCAAATACGGCATAAGAGAAAAAATTAATCCAGTCTCCCAGAATCAGCACACGCGAAGTAACACTCAACATCAAATCCAGTTCAATGTGCCGATGCCCGTAAATAAAAAAATTGATATTAGGATGACTCTTCAAATAATCTTTTGTATATAACACCAGATGTTCTTTATTCTCACCCATATAATCGGGTTCTTTTCCATCCGCCCGTTTCTGCCGACTATGCTTTGCCCATGACAAACCTAATTCCACACTCCAACGGGGATGGATAGCTGAAAACATCGTTTGCAAAGTTTTGCTATGGAACATCTGTCGGAGTAATTTAAACTTCTTGTCCGGATCGCCCAGTCCGTCACCGTGAGCAAGATAGAATTCTTTCCCGTAGATTTCGGTAGTGAGCGGTTCGCGATGCATGATAACCCCGCACTCCTTTGTAAGATAATCTCCACACCAAATATCGTGATTACCAATAAAGTAATGAACTTCCACTCCCATATCTGTCAGTTCTGAAAGTTTTCCCAAAAAACGGGTATAACCTTTAGGAACTACCAAGCGGAATTCATACCAGAAGTCGAACATATCTCCCAATAGATAAATAGCTGAAGCTTTATATTTTATACTGTCAAGGAAGTTGACCAAGCGTCGTTCCTGAGTACGTCCATGTTCTATTGCACGAGACCCAAGATGCGCATCGGAAAGGAAATAAACGTTCTTCATGAGTTTTGAATTTTAGTTGTAAGAGATTGATTATGGGGTTATCACTCGTAACTAAAGAAAGCCTAGTTCGAGCTTTGCTTCCTCGCTCATCATATCTTTATCCCACTCCGGTTCAAACACCAGATTAATGGTAGCTGCAGTCACACCTTCCACCGATTCCACTTTCTGACGAATATCTTCCATGATAAAATCAGCTGCCGGACAATTAGGAGCTGTTAAGGTCATATCCAGCACTACTTCCCCATTATCAGATACATCTATCTTATAAATCAGTCCAAGATCATATACATTTACCGGAATCTCCGGGTCGTACACCGTTTTCAGCATGGCTACAATCTTTTCTTCTATTTCTATTTTTTCCATAACGTCTTCAATTAATTGTGTATCGCAAAGATAGAGATAAAAAATGAAACATAAAAAATTAGGCACGGAATGAGTGTCCCGTGCCTAAAGAATATTACATTTATTCTCTACCACCGGTTCATTAAGAAAACGTACCGGAGTAGTAAATTGTTGCAATGAGTCGTCTTAATCCAATTTCTCACCGAAATCTGTCTGTTGTTGCTCCACTTCTTTCAGTTTTAATTCATTCAGTTCACGACGGAGACGTTCCAGCTCCAACTCTGCGTCACTCTTCTTATCTATGGAAAACGATTCGGATTGCTTAGGCCGGGCTTCTTCTTTCTTATCAAATATCAACGGATACATCGGAGCGGAAGAAGTAAGTTCCAGTTCACCGCTTACAGGCATCTGTGATCCTTCAAACAAAACACTAGCCCTTACTTTTATCTTTCCAGGAATTGTGGTTGATTGAATCAATACAGGAGCACTTCCCCACTTCACCGGAGCAGGATTGGCCAAAACATTTGCCCCGCCCAAAATATGTCCCTCTCCTTCTACAAAGAACTTGATATAATAATTATTCAAACGCTTTACATTTCCATTCTTATCCGTGACTTCTGCCACAACAGTAACAAAATCAGATCCATCAGCACGCAGTCCGACTCCTTCGTTATCTACTCTCAAACGAATCTGTTCTGCACGGCGGGCTGGCATTACTTTATGTGTAGCCACCACTTTACCATCCATCAGTCCCTCTGCCAGGAAATAGACGTCCGCATCATGCTTTTCACGAGTCATCTTCTTATCAACCATAAAGTCAAATACCCCGGGGAAAGTTATTACCGGAGAAGGCATTCCTTTTCGCGTCTTGTCTTTTTTATAGGTATAAGTCTGTCCATCTTTATTCACAGTCAAACGAACTTCATCGCAGTTGGAATACACCGTTACATCTCTGCTTGAGAACGGTGTCATCTCGTGAGCGATATAAACCATCGGTCCGCTTTCTGCCAAACTCTCGGAAACGACAGCCGGACGTTGCGCCTTAAACATATAATAGGAATACTTAGGCTGACGGAATACATCCATCAATCCACCATAGAACGGGTCCGGGTGGTATCCCCGCTGATGATCGAACGAATGCCACAAGCATCCGCCGACATGCCAGGGAGACTCTTTATACAAACCATCATAGCAAATGTAATTATAATAAGGAGAAGCGTAATGAGCAGCCTGTATAAGCATAGGCTGTTCTCCCCAGTTACGGGCTGTGCGACTTGGAGAATTGTGCGAACTCCAATCATCGACATTATCTCCCCACTCGCGTGTAAAATATGTAATTTTAGGATCACGTTTTGAAAGATCCATCGGATGGGCAAACTGTACCGGAAAATATTGCGAGCCCTTGGCTTGCACATCACAACCGGAATAGCAAGACGGATAAGGATATTCCTCATCAACAATCCCTTTCACACGCCCGGCAAAATCTTCCGGATACCATGTTTCATTCAAGATCGGTTCCCACAGCCATACACAAGGATGGTTACGGTCACGACGAACCATATTACGTATATCATTATAAACCCGTTTGGCAAAAATGGGTTCGTCATTCCAGAATTGCCATCCCGGAGTATTCACGATAACAAACAGACCAAGTTCATCACAAGCATCCATAAAAGCAGGATCTTGCGGACAATGTGCATTACGGATTACTTCCAGCCCCAAATCTTTCAGTTTCTTGGCGTCACGCCAGTGAATACTATTGGCAACCGCATTTCCTACAACTGCAAAATCCTGATGCCGATTAGCTCCCATCAAAGGTTTACCATAAGGTTTTCCATTCAGCCAGAAGCCATCTTTTCCCTTAAATTCGATACTACGGATACCGACACGACGACGATAACCGTCTACTACATTTCCATTCTTATCATAAATATGCACACACAGATTATACAGATAAGGTGATTCAGGAGTCCATAAATGCGGCTGCTTCACTTTCATTTTTCCATTATGACTTGTCGCAGTCCCTTTACGGATATTCAGTTTCACATCTGACGATGCCACTTCTTTTCCTGCACGGTCTACTAAAGAATAGGAAATTTTTCCTGCAAAGCCCTGTTTGTCTTCATTACGTATATGCGCTTTCAAGAGAATATCTGCCGATTGCTCCGATACACGATCGGTGGCAATAAACAGTCCGCCTCCTGCTATTTCGTTCTCGTAATTCGGATCCGTGATAAACACATAATTATGTGCAATCAGCCAGCAATCCCGATAAATACCTCCCAAGTAGGCATAATCTAACACATCTTGTGGTTTTCCAGGCGCATAGGTCGGATCGTCGCTATTATCAGCCCACACCGCAATCACATTGTCCTCTCCCCACTTCAATGCATCAGTCACATCTACCGATACGGGAAGATAGCCTCCAAAGTGCTCTGCCAATAATTTACCGTTTACATAAATCTTACTTTTACCCATAATGGCTTCAAAGTGGAGAAACAGTTTCTTTCCTTTCAATGCTTCGGATGGAGTAAAGTGTTTACGATACCATACTTCCCCCTGATAATTGATGCAACCACTAGCCTCAGTAGGAAGATACTCAATACCATTAGGTAAAGACACCACCTGCCAGGCTTTGTCGTTAAATTCTTTTGCTTCGGCACCCACCGCACTTCCTTTATAAAAACGCCAGGCAGGATTCATCGAGTACACATCACGCCCGGTATCCGGCAACCGGAAGAAACCGGCTGTTGAAAATTCCGGCTCATGGGCATAGCCCATAAAAAACAGAGATAAAAGCAGTAAGCTAACAAAGATTCGTCTCATATAAAGTTTTATTTTACAATGAATGTCATGTTGTATGTCGCAATCAACCCAAAGATGTCTTCGACACACAAAGATAGTATATTCCAGATACGAATCCCCCTATTTGTCCTCTTCATATACAAAACAAGGATAAATAAGGGGATTCAAACTAATACCTGTCAGTTATTATTCATCCGGTTGAATGAGTAAAGGTACTCTGGCACTGTCGGTTCCTGTATTTTCAACATACTTGTAACCAGAGCCAGCTATCGCTTGATTCATGGATGCAATTTTATCAATCAGGGCAGCAGCATCGCTTACCTTAGTTGAAGTTGGTAAGTTTCCACCCGGATTCGAAACTCCGTCGGACATAAAATAACATTCGTTTGCTGTCACTGATCCCGTTGATATTCCACAAATGGTAACAGAAGCAGTGCCAGAAAGCACAGAAGTTGAATAACATCCTGTCAAAGTTCCACCATTTTTCACCAAACCGCCAATATTTCCGGACGCTTTGGCCACTATTTCACTAGCAGCAAACGAAGCGGTTACAGGTCCTTCGTTTCCTCCCACCAGACCACCGGCATTCACAGCTGTAAATGCAGTAATAGTCATCAAAGAATAACAGCCAGTTATGGTTCCCTGAACATTCCAACCCACAAGTCCTCCGATGGCACCTTCACCATTACCTCTATATACAAAGGATACCTCCTTGTCAATCGAAGAACCTTGTATTTGTGCCTTAGACCACCATCCGTTCACACCTGCCAATCCACCAGCATTTACTTTACCACTGGCAACAGTCAGTACCACATTACCTTTTACCTTACAATCCTTTATCATTGACGCACCAGTCTGATTATGTCCGGTAATAGCCCCCAACTTAGCATCTGTTCCATTGACAGTCAACGCTCCTCCATCAATGACGCAATTCTGAATCGTTCCGGTATTTATTGCTGCAAATGCTCCAGCTGCGCCTGACACTTGTTTCACCGTTACATCTTTAAGGGTTAAATTTTTAATGATACCATTATTAGTTATAAACAAACCGGCATCGTTTCCTGTTGCTTCAATTGTAAGACCGGAAATAGTCTTGCCATTGCCGTCCAATATACCTTTAAACTCCGTAACCGGTACCCATGCCTCTTTAGTCGACATATCAAGATCAGCATCTAATGTAATTACCGTAGCAGCATTCGTCATAACAGTCGGTTCACTTGCCAAATTTATCAACCCGTCTTCTTTCTTGACTAAATACTTACCCGCTTCAGTCTCCTCATATCCCAAGTCTGCCACCAGCATAAATGATATACCATATCGCTTTCCAGCCACATATTTATATTCATCTCCTGCTACCACCGATTCGGCATTATAAAGTTCACTGATCTTTCCTTTTTTCTCTATTGTTTCCGTAGAGGAAGAATCTCCCACTTTTTCTATCGTAGCAGTAAAAGTTAATTCTGTATCCTTTGTCATGTCTGCTATCGGAAAGAAACTCAAATAACCGTATGCAACTTCATTCTTTGCCATTTCCAAACTTGTCATAGACAAAGTCAGACTATTACTTTTATCACCATACGTTTTCTCTTCTCCCGAAACTGTCAACGTTTTTGGGAAAATAGCAGCATCAGCCGAAACAACCACCTTTGTCACTTTATAGGCATCCGGTCTTCGATTGGTGAATTTAAACTGATAAAGAGCTGTCAAATGTTCAAACTTAAGATTGGTGACGGTAGTCCCATTCACCGTGCCTTTAGCAAGCATGTGCATCGTATTCTGCAGCTCTGCTTTTTGGGCACTTTGCGTAGCATCTCCCAACGTAAAAGTGAAAACATTCCCTGAAGTCGGAACATCTTTTTTCGGATAGATTCCCCAAACAGTAGCTCCCTCTTCAAAGTTACCATTCCCTGCAAATTCCACATTCCCAGACGGTTCACTCTCATCATAATTTATGGTTGTGAAATCATAGCCATTTGTTCCATTCCAAAGTGTAACCTTATCATCGGCATTCCACATAAAGGAACTACCGTCATCTTGTACGTTGGCACGTGTAGACGATTCTTTGTCCGTATTTTCATACCCCCGGATAGAAGCAACAGCCACATAAGTCTGTGATTCTCCCCGTTGCAGTTCATCCCCACCTTCAATGAAAACATCTTCTTTACAAGAGCTTAGGGTGGCTGCACTTAGCAGCCCGATCCCTAATAAAGAATAGATTTTATTCATGATTTATTTTTTTCTGTTATCAGTTATTTAAATATCACCACCATCTCCAAAATCTGATCCACTGAAGCCAGGTTCTTTCACAGCCCCCTGTAGAATCAACGGACAGTATATATTAGTTCCGGCATCCTCATTCACTTTAAAGCTAAAACCAAATTCTGGATCCTTGGCTTCTATTGCCAGATTCATCTGACGTTTCTTATCCTTGAGTTGAGTCGCTGTTACCTTACTAATTCCATTTACAGATCCGCTTCCTACAGGATTAGTCACCGTCTCGCCTACGAAATAACACTGGTTGATTCCTGTTGAATTCGAAGCGACGAAAGCTCCCAATTTATTACTTCCAGCATTATTAGTCACATTTATCTGCGTGGTCGAGTAGCAAGCCGTCACAGTAGCATCAGCATTATTAATGGTATTCTGTGCAATGAAACCGCCAGTATTATTATAGATAGTTCCACTAATTGAACCGGCTACATAACAGGCCAGAACCGTACCGTTACTATTAGCCCCTATAAGTCCTCCTACTTGTCCGGAACAAGAAACCTCAAGTTTGGCTAATGAGTAACAACCTTTGACTTTACCGGAGTTGTTCCAGCCAACAAGTCCGCCGACACAGGATGCACCACTAGAGTTACTAGGATGCTTGATTGTTACATCTGCACCGACATACGAATTTATAATAAGAGCCGTTCCATTAAAATGCTCACCAACCAAGCCACCATAATTAGAATTACCAGCACCACTCAAATTAAGGTTAATAGTTCCACTGATAACTTGACAACCTTCTATTCTTCCTTCGGAGTTTCGACCGATCAAACCACCAAAAACTACCGGTTTTATAACGGTTGCAGTCACTCCCTTGACTGTACAATTCTGAATGACACTCGTTGAACTTTCGGCAGCCAATGCTCCTGCTCCCTCTGTGATATCAGCAGAGAAACTTACATTTTCCAAAGTCAAATTCCGGATAGTTCCCGTATTGGTAGCAATAAAACCTTTATTAGCTATTTGCAAATTGCGGATGGTAACACCATTACCTTCAAATACACCTCCAAACGCACTAATAGGTTCCCAAAGTTCATTACCCATATCAATCACTTTTATTCCATCCCCTGCCGGTTCATCGATATATTCTTTTTCTAAAGTAACAGTTGCCTTACGGTATTCATCCGCAATTTTATTCCATCCGAATAATCCAGTCTTATTATAGATATGAATATTTCCATCATCATCGATCATATAGCCCTCATCAGGAATTCTGAAACGATAATCTACCTCAAAATCCATTTTATAATGCTTGCCGGCTGCAAACTGATTGGCAGTAGCATCCATATCAAGTCCGATGTTATCCTCCAAATCTTTGACTTTTACTTTTTTCAGCAGGATAATATCCTGTTCCACTTCATTATTCAAAACGCTTACTGTAATATTCAGTTCGGTCGTACTTTTCATCAACCGGGTATCACCATAGGTTGTAGGTAATATATTCAAATACCCGTTTAATGTTTCATTCTGCGCCAATGCTTGTCCACTCATGTCAAGTGTCAGTTTGTTACGCATACCTGAAAGACTCTGTACCACTCCGTCTTCGTCGATCTTCAACTCTGCGGGAAATACATCATCATCACTCTCCAGCGTAATATAGCGAATCTTCAGTTCCCGGTCCGACGTGTTTTTCAAACCAAACTGTATCAATGCAGTCAATGGTGAAAACGTTAATGCAGGAATCTTATTATCAGTCACATCCCCGGTGGCAACCATATAGGTAGTGGCTGCCAGTTCTGCTGTTTTTCCAGTCTGAGTAAATGTCTCCGGCATAGAAAAGGTAGCCAGGTCATTAAATGTTTTTGCTTCTTTCCGTGGAAATACCGCAATCAGCTTATGGCCATTTTCTACAGCAGCTTTTCCTGTGAATTCAGCAGATTTGTCAGGTTGGTTGTCATTATACCCCGGGGTGATAGAGAAATCATAGCCGGCTCCGAAGTTGCGATTCCATAATGTAACAGCATCTCCTTTATTCCATGTATACACTCCATTCTGCAAATTGCTGCGACCCAAAGGGGCGGACTGTTTAATAGAAGCTATAAATGAATAATCAGTCAGATTCTTGTCGGTTTCGTTCCCTTCACCGTTATTTTCATTCACTATCTTGTCCTCTTCGCAAGAGGTTAGTGCCATTGCGCCCAGCAGTGCAACGCTCAATAAGTGATAAACCTTTTTCATAACTATATAAAAGTTTGTTCGATTAAATATCTTTATTTCAACAACCATTAATACATTGGTTTGTTACGCGTTGGAGTACCACTTCCAAAATAGTCGTAGGTTGGCTTCTTATAGAAACGTATCCAGTCGATTTCCATACGTGGCGTATCATTGCTAGACTTACTTTCCTGATAAGAAATATGCTTAAAGTCGTTTGCCCAACTACCATCTTTAGCAGCCTGTTCTGCCGCAGCGTCACCAAGCGCCCATTCATTACATCCGGCAAATGTCAATAGTAAATGTAACCCTTCCGTATTGTATTTGTCCGTAAACGGCCAATGTGTAGACGAGTTCCATGAAGCCGTTCCATTAGCTATTCCGGTATAGCTGCCGTCAGTCCTCATGCGTACATTCTCTTTACCATTAATACCTAAAGCAATCTCGTTATTATCTCTCCATTCCATCCAATAGATATCGAATTCATCCATATCCGATATTATCAACTGTCCTGAAGACGGTTTATACTTATCACCGGATGAAGTGGATATATCATTCCAGTGGAAAGTCTGCCAAGCGCCATTCGGATTCGCATTGGTAGCCGGATTTTCCAGAAGATCAACCTCACCATAGGTAGACCATTGCACACCTCTGATATTTCCTTGGAACCAGACTGCCGAGTTGAAAGAGTGTTTCTTTCCACGCACACGGATTCTAACTTCCACACGAGTGCCCGGCAAAATGCGTACATTGCTGGATTCCCAAGAATCAGCACCCGTAGGCACACCATCAAACTTACTTGCATAGAGGGAGGAAACTCCAAAATCTCTTGTTCCCGTAATTTCCCCTGTCACACTGATTCCCGGATCATACGCACACCACATTTTCAAATATCCATCTTGAGTCATCGTTGCATATTTCTCATTTACAACCGCTTGTACTTTCTGTGTGTTAGCCACATTCTGTGCCGCCATAAAACGTGGAGGACGATTACCATACTGATTGGGGAGTCCGGTACCTTCTGTCAAAGCATCAATCGGATGGAACTCATAAGAATTCAGGAATGTCCATCCTTCAGCAGCTAACGCTTCATTCGGATGCGGATCACCCTCCTTTATCAATAGTGCTGACGCAGCTCTGACCTCATCCCATTTTTCTACAGCCTTTTTATTGCTGGCTGATACAAATATCTGATCCGGATCTGTATAAACCCATTGCTCATTGGTTAACTCGGTGCCCGGAGTCAAACCTGCATCCGTATCAGTAACCTTAATTTCCAACTCGTCCCCATATACCGGATGAATTTCAGAATCGGTAGCAAAAGACATAGACACAGAAGTGAAAGTATTCGGTCCTTTCTCTCCTTTCACCCATATAAGTTCAGATTCAGCTGTTTTATACCCGGCTTTCACCACCAATTCGCTCGGCAGATTCTCATATTTATCCGCATCTTCACCCGCATCAATATGAACGACTACATCTTCCTTAGCTGACGCTCCTACCGTAGCGACCAGAATAAATGAGCCATACTCTTTCACCGTATTGTCCGAATTGTTCTTCAATGACAAGATGGTGTAGTGTTTATCAGATACCACAATCGGACGTTCAGCCGCATTGATCTTGTATCCTCTGACATAAGCGGTGATAGTACCCGATATAGGATATTTAGCCAGATCGTTCTTTACCTTAAATTCGGTAAATCCCTGTTTCTCACCTTTCTTCATAAAAAGATGACCGGCAAAGCCTTCAAAGACATCAGATACAGGGACATCCTTTCCTTCTACATTCTTACCTGCAAAAGTCAGAACAACGTCTATATCTTCTTCGAGTGCCAACTGATTGTCTTGCTGATCTACCTTCACAGTAAAGGTCACATTATCTCCGATAGCAGCACTTTGAGTACTGATTTCGGCCACCAGATTCCGGGCTTCTCCGATAGAGATAACCGTCTCGGTGTCATTACAGCCTGTCATTACAAGGATAAACAGGCAAATTGGTAATAATCTATAGAAATATTTCTTCATAATCTATCCTATTATATCATTATTAATGATTACCATTTCGGGTTTTGTTTCAACTTTTTGTTCAATTCCAATTCTGAAGGAGGGATCGGTAACAGATAATCCCTATCTGCATGGAATTGATATCCGCTTGGCAGAGTCCCGGCCATCGGATCCGCCCATTTGTTATCATCAAGGGTCAGACGCTCTCTGATTCTTTTCTGATTATCCGGACTGTAAGATTTGAATAAAATAGATTCATCACCTACATAAGCACCTTTACCACGCTTTCCAACAATCAGTTTATCAGCTTTCCAACGCATGAGATCATCCAGCCGGAAACCTTGCAAAGCAAGTTCAGAACGGCGTTCACGACGGATTTCCTGTAAAACAGGAGTCAATGTATAACCGAAATCGGTGAAATTAGCATCCTTTGCCGGTGCCAGATATTTCACTCCTGCACGTTCACGAAGCGCTTTCAATGTCTTATTCGCTATATCATCGCTCCACATTTCCAGTTCAGCAGCAGCTTCTGCATAAGCCAAAAGACCTTCGGCATAACGAATAATAGGTAAAGCAGTCTCACCATTACCACTTACAAAGGTGGTATCTATTCCCAAACGGATGTGATAACCCGTCAAAGAACGTGTGTTTCCATCTCCTGCCAATTTAGGAGGACTAATAGTATTCTTCTTCTCATCCGTATATTCTTCCAGATGCATTGGGGTCGCAGTAGTGGCAGAAGCAAATTTGGCACCTTCATTCATCACCGTTTGAATCAATCTAGGGTCACGGCCTTCAAATGTTTCCTTAAAATCCTTAAATTTCTCATTTGTCGGATCAATAAATGTTCCATCGGCATTCAGATAATTATCCACCAGGCTTTGAGTAATTCCGGCAGCTCCTTCCGAGTCGACAACACCTGCCTTCAGATTACCGTTGACATCATGAAAGACTCCTTCATCACTCGAATATTTCCTCCACAATAGCACTTCGCCCATTCCTGACAAATCTTTGCTATTGAACAATGCCGCAAAAGCATCTCCCGGATTTTGCCCGGTTTTATACAGATCAATGCCACAACCGAACAGTTCATTTCCCCAGTTAATAACTTCACCCAAGAAATAATTTGATTCGTTAGTGGAAGATGCAAAATCATCGCTGCTGTGATACTTTTCCCAAGTTCCTTCATACAACGCCACATTCATTGCCAAAACCATGGCAGCTTCTTTATTGATACGAATTCCGGAATATTTACCGCGCGAATGCAACAGATTCTTCGCCTCAACCAAATCACTCAAAATAAATCGGGCTACCTCATTACGTGTCTTTGCGGGAATCTGTAATCCTGCGATTGTCGCATTCTCATCCCAAAAAGCATCCATTACCGGAATAGAACCGAATTTCTTCAATAAATCGAAATGCCAATAGGCACGTAAAAAGTAAGCCTCCCCTTTCAATGACAGTACATCTTCGTTTTCCTGTGCTTCGGGCACTTTATAATTATGGAAAAAATAGTTCACTTTACGCAGGTTCTGATAGCCTGTCTGCCAGTCGGAAGCTCCGCTAAACTGGTTGTTCTGTCCATGCAAACGGGCATCATACTTTTCTGCAATAATATTGTCACTGTTCTTTTCTTCACTGCGAACTCCCAAACCGAACTTACTAAAAGACGGCAACGTCATATATAGTCCGTTAATATAGTTTTCGACCTGTATAGCACCTGTCAGAAAATTACCGGCTTCCGGCTTGGTTATCGGTTCCCTATCCAGAAAATCAGAACAGGATGAAAATGGTAATATTGAAGCGGCTACAAAAGCTATTATATATATTCTTTTCATATCTTATGGTTTAAAAGGTAAATTCAATACCAAATACGTAGTTTTTATTCAACGGATATACCTTTCCGTTACCATTTTGCTCCATTGGGGAAGTCAATCCCGGAGCAGTTTCGTTACTACCCCCAGCCCATGTATTTACCTGATTCAAGGTTTCAGGGTCGAATACGTCCGGCAAATTGTCAATCGTGAAGAGATTATCACAAGTGAAATACACTTTCAAGTTCTCCAATCCCATCTTCTTAACCAGTTTAGGCTGGAAGTTATAAGAAACCATCAAGTTTTTGAGTCGCATATAAGCTGCGTTCAATAAATAACGTGAAGTGTTGTAACCTACGTTCGCATTATATTCAGGACTGTCGGGTTTTGTCAGACGCGGCAGGTAAGCTCCCGGATTGTACACATTATAATAATCCAAATGTTCCTTGAAGAAGTTGGAATCACCGCTAAACAGATAAGTACTTGCAGCCATCGGGAAATCACGTTTCATGACTCCCTGGAACAATGCGGAAACTTCAAAACCTTTATAACCGGCATGTAAGTTCAGACCGAAGGAGTAACGAGGAGTCGTATTACCGATAATTTTCAAATCACCGTGATCTTTCAATGTACCCGAACCCGGATCAATTTTACCATCACCGTTCGAATCGATATATTTCAAATCACCACGTTGCCAATCCTTATTCGGTTTGAAGAAAGACATGTCTACTCCTCTCAGATATTCATCCACTTCCTGGTTGGTGAGAAACAGATCATTTGCTTCATATCCCCAGATTTCACCTAAATCCATTCCCTGATAATAACCTTTGTTACGAACCAGACCGGTGTGGTTGTTATAAATCAATCCTTCCGGATTATTGTATTTGGTTACCACTGCTTTGTAGTCAAAGATATTGAAACCGATTCCATAACTGAAACCATTCTTCAGCTGGTCAGACCAGTTAACCGACAATTCCCATCCACGGTTACGTAGCGTTGCATTATTTACTTTAGCACGTTGGTCAACAGCAATACCGCCAATATCAGGAATTGCTTCAGCCGGGCCAATCATGTCTTTGGTCGTACGTTGGTAAATATCCGCCGTAATCGTCAAACGATTGTCAAGCAGAGTCAGGTCGAAACCTAAGTTGGCATTATCCACTTTTTCCCATGTAATGTACGGGCTTACCATAGAAGGCGTTAAAGCGACTGTACCACGTACCGGAGTAGCTGAAGTGACGCCGGAAAGCAACCATGCATTTGAATAGTCCGGTCTCAATGTCATGAAGTTCAGATAATCATATAGTCCGGCTCCATTCTGATTGCCTAAACGTCCGTAAGACAAACGCACTTTCAACTGTGAAACAGGCAAGCTCCATTGCTTGAAGTAGTCGGTACGGGCAATGTCATAACCGGCAGAGAAAGAAGGGAAAAATCCCCAACGATTGCCGGAAGCGAAACGTGACGAACCATCATAACGTCCGCTAAATTCCAGAAAATAGACATTCTGGTAGTTCCAGTTCAAACGGGTATAGAATCCCATGGTTGCCCAATGGTCACGCGCTTCACTATTATAGGCTTTTCCGTTTGCATTGTCAAAAGAGAATGTATCATCGCTCATCACTCCGTCTTTATATGCATACATGCTTGAGTTTTGCTGCACTTCCATCTGGAAACCGGCCATTGCCTTAAAGAAATGGTCACCCCATTGATTCGTATATGAAGACGACACACTGGGAGACAAATAATAGTTGAATTGATTTCCACGAGTCATTGATCCCCACAAAGAATTCGAATATTCGATACCGGGATAAGAATATCCCTGCCGGGGAGCGGTAACATTCTCTATGGTTCCGTCGGGCCGTGTGGTACGGGGCTGCTTCTGCAAGAATTCATCATTCTGCACATCAAAACGAACTTTCATCTCTCCGATAATGTCCCAGCCTTTCAGAGGCGTAACAGTAGCTGCAAAAGTCATGGCATCAGAAATGCGGTTCTGCGAATAGCCCACATTGTCCAGATACAAAGCTTCATTCCATGAAGGAAGATTATAAAGCCCGGAAATAGGAACTTCAGTCACCATATTAGGCTGCGAACGAGCTATCTGATGATAAAGAATAGACATATCGGGGAGCGGGCGGGAAATCAGATTCAACGTGATATTGTTATTGAAGTTAAACTTCAACCAGTCATTCGGCTTGATCTGAAATTTGGTATTCACGTTGTATTTATCCAGAGAGTCTTCTACACGATCCAGCAAACCACCCTGGTAAGTATAACCCAGACCGACATAATAAGTCACTTTGTCCGATCCACCGGAGATACTTAGATTGTGTGAATGACGCAAAGATTTGTTTTTATAGAAATAATCAAACCAGTCGGTATTGGCATACTGCGATTCACCGCCACGCCAACCGGTATTCTCCTGATTGGCGGTAATACCGGGCAGACCTTCACCATAGGGGTTCTGCAAAAACTGATTCATCAAATCAATAGTCTCCTGTGAGAAGTATGGAGACTCACCAATTGCCGAACGGTACGCATTTTTATAATTGGCAAACTCTACAGAGTTCATCATCTCGGGCATGTTGATAGGTGCACTCATACCCACAGAACCGCGATAAGTCACCCGGGCTTTATCCTGTTTACCGCTCTTGGTCGTTACTAACACCACACCATACGCAGCACGAGCACCATACACGGCTGCTGCAGAAGCATCTTTCAATACACTGATACTTTCTATATCGGCAGGATTTACATTCTGCAAGCTCTGTTCCACACCATCCACCAATACATAAGGCTCTCCACCATTAATAGAACCGATACCGCGAATATTAAATTTGATTTCTCCGCCAACTTCACCACCGGTACCGCTTTCAGAAGCATCCGAAGCAAAGTTCAAACCAGCCACATTACCTTGTAAGGCGCTGGTTACATCCGTCACAGGACGGGTAGCGATTGCATCCGCATTAACTGTAGCTACAGCCGCTGTAATAGTATTACGTTTCTGTGTTCCCATACCGACTACCACCACTTCATCCAAAGTTTTGGAGTCTTCCTTCATCACGAACCGATTTCCTGTTAGCTTAGTGATTTTCACTTCCAAAGGAGCATAGCCCACATAGCTGACAGTTATCGTTGTACCTACTTTACCGTTAATTTTAAAGTTTCCATCCAAATCGGTAATGGTACCATCAGTAGAACCTTTCACCATAACGGTTGCTCCGATTACGGACTCGCCACGTTCGTCTACCACCTTACCAGTGATAGTGCCCTGTTGAGCAAAGAGCTCCACAGGGAAGAACAGTAAAAGCATTGAAAAGAGACACACCAGTTGCATCCTAATCTGCATTTTCTTCATAACATTATATTAAAGTTAATACTAAAAGTTTTTTTGAGTTCCATTTGCCAATAGCCCACACTATCCGGCATTGAAATACACCACAAAAATAGATTGATTGACAGAATGGCGAGTTCATAAAATCGCCAAAATGTTTCCAAAAACATCCATATTCCGTTTTTGAACGTCTTTGTGGCGGTTTTTGGAAATATTTCTTTTGTTTTAGCGGAATTAATCATACTTTTGTTTCACTAATCTCCCCTTAATAATCTTGACTGATGAAAAAAAGTATTTGGATAAAACACTTTTTCTGCTTACTGGCTTTTCTTATCGTAGGCACATTTCCAGCAATAAGTATAGGTAACCATTACGACTTTAAACTGATTGGTTCCCAAAACGGAATGCCGTCTATCATCAGCTGTATCTATACCGAACAAAAGGGATTCATCTGGATCGGTACTCCGACAGGACTAATCAGATTTGATGGAACGGAACTCAAAAAGTACACCGCACAACCTGATAATGAAAATTCCCTGCCTAACGACAGTATCCTGCAAATTATTGAAGATAATCAGCAGACAACCTGGATACTGACCACCACAGGAATCGCCCGTTATTCTCTTATTCACGACAACTTCTTTATCCCCAAACTAAATAATCAGCCCATCATTGCCAAATCGATCTGCAAAATAGCAGACGGACTTCTGTTCGGAGGGATCAACAAGATATATAAATATTCTTATGCCACCAACACGATTTCTCTCATACGGGAATTCAAGACCGACGAGCCGTTCATTATACGATCCATACAAATGTGGAAACCCGATACCATATTGTGTCTAAGCTGGCAACAGGGAATACTGCAAATGAACCTCAAGAATTTCGAGATAACCCCATTTCCTTTCCAATACGGGAACGACAACGTAGGAATCATCATAGACTCCCAACAAAGAATATGGCTGTCAACCTACAACAATGGCGTCAAGTGTTTCTCCGCCCAGGGAAAATTGATAGCCAGTTATACCACTCAAAACTCCCGTTTGAGCAGTGACATCGTATTGTGCATGACCGAATTCAAACAAAAAATATGGATGGGAACAGACGGGGGAGGTATCAATATCCTCGATCCCACAACCGGCAATATTACCGTACTCGAACATATCTCCGGAGATAATCATTCCCTTCCCACAAATACAATACTCTGCCTGCATAGCGACTCTGCCGGAAATATATGGGCGGGAAGTAAACGTGAAGGGGTTATCAACATTCGTGAAGTATCCATGAGAACTTACACTAATGTTGTGTTAGGGCACAACAAAGGATTAAGTCAAAGTACGGTATTACAACTATATCAGGAACCGGCTTCCGAAGAACTCTGGATCGCTACGGACGGAGGAGGTATCAATAAATTCATTCCTTCTACAGAAACATTTGTGCACTATCCCGACACTTGGGGAGACAAGATGGTCTCCATCACCGGCTTCACACCCAACGAATTGTTAGTATCTGCCTTTTCCAAAGGTATCTTCATATTCGATAAAAAGACAGGAAAGAAGCGTCCTTTCGCTATTATGAGCCCTTCATTAGAGCATCACATCCGCTATAGCGGACAGCCAATCAACTTATACCGGGATACTCCCAATTCGATCTTAATATTAAGTTCGCCTCCTTACCGCTACCATACTTCCACCCGGCAACTCACTCCTGTCCCTTGTGCCAAAGAAGTGAAAATAAAAGGCTTGTTGAGTTCCATTGGATATGATTCCACTGCCATTTACCTGAACGATCCTTATAATATATATAGACTGGATCGTAAAAAAGACACAGTGGAGATATTTGCAAGTGCTCCACAGGGATTCTTCAATGCTGTATCCAGGGATGACAAGGGCGTATTCTGGATTGCAGGCACCCGTGGCCTGTACACCTATCACCCTGATACCCGCAAATTCGAAAGAATTCCTACCACCTTATTTAATGAAGTAAATACCGTGTTATGCGACAATAAAGGAAAAGTGTGGATAGGAGCTGAACAGAAACTCTTTATATGGCTCACCGATACCAAACGTTTTGTATGGTTCGGAGAAGCGGATGGAATTTCCCCCAATGAATACTTGGCCGAGCCCCGTCTCATTTCCCCCAAAGGCAACATCTATATGGGAGGTGTAAAAGGCTTACTATGTATCAATGCAGACACTCAAATAGAAAAGAGTAGTGACTCTCCGGAAATACGCCTTGCCGAACTGACCATAAACGGAGAGAACAGGATGTATCAGCTCAATCAAGACAAGATATCCATCCCCTGGAACAGTAAAAACATTAAGATCCGTGTCATGACTTATGGTGCGGACATTCTCCGGCTCAAAGTCTATCATTTCCAAATGGGAGACCTTAAAACCGAAGGCTACAACCCTGAATTGATGATCCCATCTCTTGCTCCGGGAAGTTATCCCATCATGGTGAGCTGTAACACACAGGAAGGAAATGAAACAACTCCCCAGTTTCTTTTCACATTAAACGTACTGCCACCCTGGTACAGAAGCTGGTGGTTCGTTTCTCTCTGCATCATTGCTTGCATAGGCATTGTGGTACAAATTGTTTTCGTTCTGCTTCGACGCAAAGAAAACAAGATGAAATGGATGATGAAAGAACACGAGCAGAATGTGTATGAAGAAAAAGTTCGTTTTCTGATTAATATCAGCCATGAACTGCGAACTCCGCTCACACTCATATATGCCCCGCTAAGCCGCATATTAAAGACACTTCCTTCTACAGATGCCATTTATCCACCGTTGAAGAATATACATAAACAGGCTCAACGGATGAAAGATCTTATCAACATGGTGCTGGACGTACGTAAGATGGAAGTAGGAGAAACCAAGTTGAAACTCCAAGCCTATCCATTTAACTCATGGATAAAGGAGATTGGTGCCGATTTTACGGACGAGGGAGCTGCCCAGGAAGTGCAAATAGATTATCAGCTCGACGACAGCATAAAAGAGGTGGTATTTGACAAGGGTATGTGTACAATCGTAGTCACAAACTTATTGACGAACGCACTGAAACACAGTCCTAAAAACACAACCGTCACTATCCGTACCAGCAAAAATGACTCATACGTCCGTGTTTCCGTTTTGGATCAGGGAGAAGGTATGCAAGAGGAAGACATGGAGAAGGTATTCATCCGTTTCTATCAAGGCAAGCAGGAAATTGGCGGTAGCGGAGTCGGACTTTCATACGCCAAGATGCTGGTGGAATTGCATAAAGGTAAAATCGGAGCCATGAACAACGAAGCGGGAGGAGCCACTTTCTTCTTCGACTTGCCTTTGGGATTGGAGTCGGGCGAAGTCATCTGCCAGCCGAAACCTTACATCAATGAATTGATTACACCGGACGTAGATCATGAGATCAACGCTCCCGAGACACTCGACTTCTCTACGCAGAATTACACAGTGCTATTGGTAGACGACAATCATAACCTGACAGATTTCCTCTCCAAAGAATTGAAATCCTTATTCAAAGCAATTTATATAGCACATGATGGCCGGGAAGCTTTCGAAATAGCGCAAAAGCAAGTTCCGGATATTATAGTGAGCGATGTGATGATGCCGGTTATGAATGGATACGAACTGTGCAAAGCGGTAAAAGAGAATATCGGCATCAGTCATATTCCTGTGATTCTGCTCACGGCACGCAATGATGAACAGAGCCGACTATATGGGTATAAAATCGGGGCGGACGCTTATCTGGGAAAACCTTTTGAGATAGACACTCTTGTTAAGATTATACAGAACCGGCTATACAACCGGGAGCAAACGAAAGAGCACTATCAACATATAGGCAACTTCCCTCAACCGCTGGAGAGTACTTTCAGCCAGGCGGATGAAACGTTCTTGTTAAAGTTTAACAAGCTCATTTCCGAGAATATCAGCAATCCGTCTTTAGATATTCCTTTTATCTGCAGAGAGATCGGAATGAGTAAAACATCTCTTTACAACAAGTTGAAGGCTATCACCGATATGGGGGCAAATGACTATATCAACAAATTCAGGTTGGAGCAAGCCATTACTCTGATAAAAACCACCGATCTGACATTTACTGAAATATCAGATCAGATAGGTTTCACTACTTTACGTTATTTCAGTACTGCATTCAAACAGTACACAGGCTTGACGCCCACGCAGTATAAAAATGAATGCAGGAGTGAGAATAAATAAGATATTCTCACTTAAATAAGGTAGTATTACTAATTAGAGTAGGCCCTCATCTGCAAAGCTGAAAAATCCGTCTTCACAAACGATGACGTGATCTATCAGACGGATATTCATCGTTTCCGCCGCTTTATGGATATGCTCTGTCAAACTCCTGTCCGGTTGGCTGGGATGAATATTTCCCGAAGGATGGTTATGCACCACCGCGATTTGTGTAGCTCTTTGCAGCAATGCTTCCCGGAGAATGGTGCGCACATCGGTATAAGTTCCGTCTATGCCACCAGTACTTATACGTACCTTATCAATTAGTTTGGTTGCCTGGTTCAATAGGAGCACCCAGAATTCTTCCTGTTCCAAGTCACACATGATCGGTTGGAAAATATCATAGATATCTTTTGAGCAAGTGATTCGAAGTCTCTCTTTGGTTTCTTGCAGCTTTCTTCGTTTGCCTAATTCCAAGGCTGCCATCACTGTAATGCTCTTTGCGGGTCCCATACCTTTGAAAGAGGAATAGTCACACACTTCCCATTTTGCCAATGAATTCAGATTGTTATCACAAGACAGGAGCAGGCGTCTCATCAATTCGACAGCACTTTCTTCCGTATTTCCGGAGCCAATCAATATAGCGAGTAGTTCGGCATCACTCAATGCGGCTGCTCCCTTCTCCATCATTTTTTCCCGTGGGCGGTCTTCCAGTGCCCACTGGTTGATGGATAGTTTGTGTTTACTTTCCATTATTAATCAAATTAAGTCACAAAGATACTCCTATATAACTGAAAAAATGAATTTTGGAAGCTATAAGTCTATTTTTAGAATCCCTTTACTTCCAAATATCGTAGTTTTGCACTATCAAGATTAATATATAAACATCTAATAAATATGAAAAAGAGAATAAGCATCTTATCCATCTTACTACTATTAGGAATGACAGTATACGCTCAAACGGATATCCCGCAGGTGATTCCCTCCTTACAACATTGGAATGGGGCAAAAGGCAAACTGACACTACCGGAAACAGGAAAGATTATAATCGCTCCGGAAGCAGAAAGCCTGTTGAAAGAAACTGCGGAAATAATGGCAAAAGACTTAAAAGATATGTTCGGCTGGAATTATCAGGTAACCTCCGGAAAACCGAAAAATCATTCTATTTATCTGTCAGTGAAAAAATCGCCTTCATCATTGGGAGAAGAAAGCTATGAACTGGATATACGCAACCATGTAACCATCGAAGCCTCCACCGTAAAAGGAGTATTCTGGGGAACTCGCACACTGTTGCAAATGATCCATAACCAGCCTTTTGGACTCATGAAAGGAAAAGCATTGGATTATCCGCAGTATGCTCACCGCGGACTGATGATTGACGTAGCCAGGAAATTTTTCACAATGGACTATTTGCAGGATTACGTAAAAATTCTCTCGTTCTATAAAATGAATGAACTGCAAATACATCTGAATGATAATGGTTTCGTTGAGTTTTTCGATAATGACTGGAACAAAACATACGCCGCCTTCAGATTGGAAAGCGACCGTTTTCCGGGACTCACATCCAAAGATGGTTCCTACACCAAAGAAGAATTCCGCAACTTCCAGCAAATGGCCGCACGATATGGAATCAATATCATCCCAGAAATTGATGTTCCGGCACACTCACTCGCTTTCACTCATTACAATCCGATACTGGCAGCCGACAAAAAAGAATATGGTATGGATCATCTCGACCTCTATAAAAAAGAGGTATATGATTTCCTTGATACTTTGTTTGACGAATATCTCTCGGGAGATCACCCGATATTTGTCGGACCGGACGTACATATCGGCACTGATGAGTACAACCTCAAAGAAGCGGAACAATTCCGCTATTTCACTGAATACTATCTGAAGTATATCACCAAATATGGAAAAAATCCGCGATTATGGGGAAGTCTGAAACACATGAAAGGAAATACCCCCGTAAATCTGAAAGGAAAAACGGTCAATGCATGGAATTATAGCTGGCTAGACTTAGAAACCGCACTGCAGGAAGGAGCCAAAGCGATTAATACATGCGATGCATTTCTATATATCGTACCAGCCGTGAATTACTACCATAACTTTCTGGATCATCAATGGATATATGAGAGTTGGTCACCACGAATGATGCAAGAGGGAGAAATGATAGAGCAGTCTACTAATTTATTAGGAGCCATGTTTGCTGTATGGAACGACCGTGTCGGAAATGGAATCAGCCAACAGGATGTACATATACGCACTTTTCCTGCCATGCAGGTTATGAGCGAGAAACTTTGGAAAGGAGAAAACACAAGAAACATACCGTTTGAAACCTTCGAAACGTGGTGCAGGACAACACCGGAAGCACCGGGCGTAAATCTACAGGCCAGCATAGATGACAGAAAAGACCTAACGCTTTCCGGCCAGGAAATTATCCTGCAAGGTAACGACTCGGTTCTTACCTCTATACCCGAAATCGGTTATCCATATAGTGTGGAATTTGAAATCTACGCAGATCCAAAGCCCAATATCGATGCGGTCTTATTCAAAGGTCCCCATTCTGTTTTCACCGCGAACTGGCAAAATACGGGTAAATTCGCATTCTCGCGCGACGGCTATGAATTCATCTTCCATTCCTATCGTTTGCCTGTGGAAAAATGGACAAAGGTTCGTGTAGAGGGAGATGCCAAAGGGACCTCACTTTACATAAACGGAGAGCTACAAGAACGTTTGGAAGGACGAATCGGTGTAGTTTACAATCAGAAAAGCCTGCGTAAAGACAGCATTTGGTATCAGGAAACACTTATCTTCCCATTGAAACAGATAGGCGACAAATTGCTGGGGTTTAAGGGAAGAATAAGAAATGTGATTTGCACTCCACTAAATGAAAAAAGATATAGCCTATAAAAATTTCTTCGATTGCATCCATTACTTTTTTTCCATGAAAGTATAACTTGTCTGACACCCGGGTGTCAGACAACATTCCTTTTAAACAAAAATAGGAATGGTAATAGGCAAATAAAAAATGGATTACTTATAAAAATTCTTTTGGAAAGCCTCAAACTCATCCTTCCCTCTGATACAACGCTGCCACCATGCGCGCCAAAAGCCTGTACCATAGCCGATAAGCTGTATAAATGCGGCGGCAATGGAATAAACGCCAATAGACAGACTTTTATTCTGAATAGTAGAATCAATGCATACGAGTAATGCATAGAGAATGATAGGCGTGAAACTGAAGAGGCAGAAGGGGGTTCCTAATAATAGAAGCGCCACTCCCAATGTAAATACGGCTGGAAGCAAATGCACCAGTTTCAGAGAATCCGGATATTTCTTATAAAGATTAATACGGGCAATGCCGGAGTTATGCACCTGCTTGAAGAATTTTTTCAAGTCAGTCCGACGTTTATGATATACCCAGGCATCAGGAAAAAGACGACAAGTGTACCCATTCTTAAAGATACGGATACTGAAATCAATATCCTCCCCAAAACGCATCTTTGAAAAACCTCCCAAAGCCTCGTACACTGCCCGGCGAACTCCCATATTAAAACTACGGGGATAGAATTTGTCCATCTTCTTTTTTCCGCCACGGATACCTCCGGTCGTGAAGAAAGAGGTCATGGAATAGTTAATTGCCTTCTGAATATCAGTGAAAGAATCGTGTGCACGGTCGGGGCCACCAAAAGCATCGGCAGGAGAAGTGGTGAGCTCCTTCTCTACCGCATCGAAGTAGCCTTCGGGAAGGATGACATCAGAATCCAATATAATAAGGTATTCGCCTTCGCTACGTTCTGCTCCGTAATTACGGGTTTGTCCCGGACCGGAATTGGGTTTAGAGAAATATTTTATATTCAACCGATCTGCATACCGGTCTACTACTCCTTTACAGGGAATGGAAGAACCATCTTCAACAACAACAACCTCAAAACCCTTAAAGTGTTGTACAGTAAGACTTTGCAATAATTCATCCACTTCATCGGGACGATTATAAACGGGAATTATGACGGAGTAACGCATATCAAAAACGGGATATAACTATTTGATATGCAAAGTAAGACAAAAAAAAGATGGACTCGAAATCGAGTCCATCTTTTTTTTGTATATCAGCAATAAAATTATTACTTATTCAGGATATCCATTGTATCCGATGCGATCAACAGTTCTTCATCTGTTGGGATCACTACTACTTTCACTTTAGAAGCAGGAGTAGAAATGATTGCTTCTTCACCGCGAACCTTAGCATTTACTTCGTTATCAAGTTCGATACCCATGAATTCCATATCCTTACAAACTTCACGACGACATTCCATCTGGTTCTCACCTACACCACCAGTAAACAGGATGATATCTACACCGCCCAATGCAGCAGCATAAGCACCGATGTATTTCTTGATACGATAATAATACATCTTCTCTGCAAGGATAGCTTTCTCATTGCCAGCTGCACAAGCAGCCAAAAGTTCGCGCATATCGCTTGATACACCTGAAATACCGAGTACACCGCTCTTCTTGTTCAACAAGTTGGAAACACCTGTAGTATTCAAGCCTTCTTTTTCCATGATAAATGTCACTGCACCGGCATCAATGTCACCGCTGCGAGTACCCATCATCAAGCCTTCCAATGGAGTCAAGCCCATAGTGGTATCCATACATTTACCATCTTTGATAGCGGCGATAGAACCACCGTTACCAATATGGCAAGTGATAATCTTCTGTCCCACTGGATTCACGCCCAGGAATTCGCATACACGTTTTGACACGTAACGATGAGAAGTTCCGTGGAAGCCATAACGACGCACACCATACTTTTCATACAGTTCGTGAGGAATAGCATACATGTAAGCATAATCCGGCATGGTCTGATGGAAAGCCGTATCGAATACACCTACCTGCGGAATGTTAGGAAGAATAGCAGAAACTGCATTCACACCTTTCAGGTTAGCAGGGTTGTGAAGCGGAGCCAGATCATTGCAAGCTGCAAATGCCTCCAATACTTCCTTGTTCAGCAATACAGATTCGCTGAAACGTTCGCCTCCGTGCACCATACGGTGACCTACCGCATTAATCTCATCCAGAGATTTGATAGCACCATATTCAGGGTGAATCAATGTATTCAGGATAAACTCTACTCCTACTGTATGTTCAGGAATATCTTTTTCCAATACTTTCTTTTCGCCGTTCGGCAAAGTCAGTTTCAAGAAAGATCCTTTCAGACCGATTTTTTCGATACCACCTTGTGCAATCACTTCTTTGCTGGTCATATCGAACAATTTATATTTAATAGATGAACTTCCGCAGTTCAATACCAGAATTTTCATGTCGTTGTCGATTTAATACTTACTACTTTATGCCTAATACTTATTTATTTGCCTTTGCTGCAATAGCCTGATTAGCAGTGATAGCAATCATGCGATATACATCTTCGATAGAACAACCACGAGACAAGTCGTTTACCGGACAAGCGATACCCTGAAGAATCGGACCGACAGCGTCAGCATGTCCCAGACGTTGAACTAACTTATAAGAGATATTACCAACTTCCAGACTCGGAACAATCAATACGTTTGCTTCGCCAGCCACAGGAGAACCCGGAGCCTTGCTTGCACCGACTTCCGGAACAAGAGCAGCATCAGCCTGCATTTCACCATCCAGATCAAGCGTAGGAGCCATCTCCTTTGCAATCTTAGTAGCTTCTACCACTTTATCCACTACTTCATGTTTAGCAGAGCCTTTGGTAGAGAAACTCAACATAGCTACTTTCGGATTTTCGATACCGGCAACCGCCTTGGCAGTCTGCGCTGTACAAACTGCAATCTGCGCCAATTGGTTAGCATCAGGAACCGGGGTTACGGCCACATCACCCATGACCAAAATTCCATTCTTTCCATATTCGGGAGCATGAGTCAGGAGCAACATAGCACCAGATACGCAAGTGATTCCCGGAGCAGTCTTGATAATCTGCAAAGCAGGACGCAATACATTACCAGTAGTGTTGCGGGCACCAGCCAACTGACCGTCAGCATCACCGCTCTTAATCATTAAACAACCATAGAACAAAGGATCGCTCGTCAATTTGCGGGCTTCTTCGATAGTCATCCCCTTCTTTTTACGAAGTTCACACAACAACTGCGCATATTCTTCGTGTTTCGGAGAAGTTTCAGGATCAATGATAGTAGCTTTACCGATGTTTCCCAATCCCCATTTTGTAGCAAGTTCATTAATTTCTGCCGGTTTACCCAGTAAAATTAGATCGGCTACTTCGTCTGTCAAAATCATATTGGCAGCTTTCAATGTGCGTTCTTCAGTTCCTTCCGGAAGAACAATACGTTGGCGATTTGCTTTCGCACGCGCCACGATTTGGTTGATTAAATTGAGCATAGATATATTGAATATTATTATAAAACGTCCTTACAATTTGTAATTTGCGGTGCAAAAGTACTCAATTTTGCAATATCCACATTACAATTTCGGCTATATTTCTCTCCCAAGTCTAAAATATTATAATATTTAACACTGTACTCCTATTTTTCATACCTTTGCAGTGTTTTCAAACAAAATCAATAGGTTATTAGTATATGATACGTCAGTGCGCCATTTTATTTGGCTGTTTGGCTTTGGGTGAATTAATAGTTTATCTTACGGGTATCAAGCTCCCCTCCAGCATCATCGGTATGCTGCTGCTCACCCTCTTTTTAAAATTAGGTTGGATTAAATTACACTGGGTACAGGGATTGTCCGACTTTCTGGTTGCCAACTTAGGATTCTTTTTCGTTCCGCCCGGTGTGGCTCTTATGCTGTACTTTGACGTCATTGCGGCAGAGTTCTGGCCGATAGTGACAGCGACCATTGTCAGCACCGCGCTTGTACTTGTCGTTACGGGATGGGTGCACCAAATCGTCCGCAAGTTCAGGCTGGCACGTCAGATCAAACTGGCACGCAAACTTCATCTGTCAGATTTCCATCTGCCGGAGAAACTACACCTTAAAGATAAAATCAACTTAACGAATAAAGACAAATGAGCTTCTTAGAAAATAATTTCTTCCTGCTGGCCATTACCTTCGGGATTTTCTTCTTTGCCAAACTACTTCAGAAGAAAACAGGACTGGTATTATTAAATCCTATATTGCTGACCATCGCACTATTAATCATCTTCCTTAAAATGACCAATATCTCTTATGAGACATATAATAAAGGAGGACATCTGATCGAATTCTGGCTACGCCCGGCCGTTGTGGCTTTAGGCGTACCTTTATATCTCCAACTGGAAATGATAAAAAAGCAGTTATTGCCTATTCTACTGTCTCAACTGGCAGGCTGCATCGTCGGAGTTATTTCAGTAGTACTGATTGCGAAATTCATGGGAGCCTCACAAGAGGTAATCCTGTCACTGGCTCCGAAATCGGTTACGACCCCGATTGCGATGGAAGTAACCAAAGCTATCGGCGGTATTCCGTCACTAACGGCGGCAGTTGTTGTAGCAGTAGGTTTATTAGGGGCTATCTGTGGCTTTAAGACAATGAAAATCATGCGTGTAGGCAGTCCGATCGCCCAAGGGCTTTCGATGGGAACAGCCGCTCATGCCGTCGGAACCTCCACTGCAATGGATATCAGCAGCAAATATGGAGCATACGCCAGCCTGGGACTGACGCTAAATGGAATATTCACTGCACTGCTAACACCTACTATCCTTCGATTATTAGGTATTTTGTAAAAACAAAATCTCTTGATTTTCCGTTATATAAAGAGTTAAACGCAAAAAGCAATCTTATGATTCCATTTAAAGATGTCACGTTAGCAGACAGAGACACAATCACCTCATTCACGATGAAAAGTGATCGCCGCAATTGCGATCTTTCATTCTCCAATCTTTGTAGTTGGAGGTTCTTATATGATACCCAATTTGCAGTGGTCGACAACTTTCTGGTGTTCAAGTTCTGGGCGGGAGAACAACTCGCTTATATGATGCCCGTAGGCACAGGAGATTTGAAAGCAGTATTGTGGGAACTGATAGAAGATGCCCGCAAAGAGAACCAGCATTTCTGTATGTTGGGAGTGTGCAGTAATATGCGTGCTGATCTCGAAGCTATCCTTCCGGGACAGTTCACATTTACAGAAGACCGCGACTATGCGGATTATATCTATTTGAGAAGTGATCTTTCAACACTGAAGGGTAAGAAATTCCAAGCGAAAAGAAATCATATCAACCGGTTCCGCAACACTTATCCGGATTATGAATATACACCGATCACTCCGGACCGCATTCAGGAATGTCTGGATCTGGAAGCAGAATGGTGTAAAGTGAATCACTGCGACCAGCAGGAAGGGACGGGCAATGAACGTCGTGCTCTGATTTATGCCCTCCACAACTTCGAAGCACTCGGACTGACGGGTGGAATTCTTCATGTGAACGGTAAAATCGTAGCATTTACATTCGGTATGCCTATCAATCATGAAACGTTCGGCGTGCATGTAGAAAAAGCGGATACCAGCATTGAAGGCGCGTATGCTATGATTAATTATGAATTTGCCAACCGGATTCCCGAACAATATATCTATATCAACCGGGAAGAGGATTTAGGTCTCGAAGGTTTGCGCAAAGCCAAATTGTCTTACCAACCGGTGACGATTCTGGAAAAATACATGGCTTGTCTCAAAGAGCATCCCATGAATATGGTTAAATGGTAAACTCTTTATAAATATGATGATAAAGGAGCAAGTAAAAGCATTGTGGAAAGTCTGTTTTGACGATAGTGAAGAATTCGTCGAGATGTACTTCAGACTACGCTATAAGACAGAGGTGAACGTTGCCATCAAAAGTGGTGATGAGGTAATCTCTGCCCTTCAAATGCTTCCTTATCCGATGACTTTTGGTGGAGAGACTGTACAGACCTCCTATATTTCAGGAGCCTGTACGCATCCCGATTTTCGAAGCAAAGGAGTCATGCGCGAGCTTTTATCACAGTCTTTCGCCCGGATGTTACGGAATGGAGTACACTTCAGCACATTAATACCGGCAGAACCCTGGTTGTTTGATTATTATGCCCGTATGGGATATGCTTCGGTATTCAAGTATTCAACTAAAGAGATCGTTTTGCCCGAGTTTATCCCTTCTAAAGAGATAGCGGTCAGTGTTGTTTCAGAATTTCAGGAGGAGGTCTATTCCTATTTGAATAAGAAACTTTCCGAACGGGCTTGCTGTATTCAGCACACATCGGAAGACTTTCAGGTTATTATGACCGATCTTGCCATTAGTGGAGGTTATTTATTTGTAGCCAGACAGGAAAACGAAATCAAAGGAATAACCATTATATATAAAGGAGACAAACATATCATTATCAATGAGCTTTGCGCTGATGATAAAGATGTGGAATATAGTTTATTGTATGCGATCAGGCAGCACACCGGCTGCAAGCGCATGGTTCAACTACTGCCTCCTGAAGATAAACAGTCTCAACATCCGCTAGGCATGGCACGTATCATCAATGCCAAAGAAGTGCTGCAAATCTATGCCGCGGCTTTTCCTGAAGATGAAATGCAGCTGGAATTATCGGACAAACAATTGTCTGTAAACAACGGCTATTATTACCTGTGCAAAGGAAAGTGTATGTATAATACCGAGCGACTGCCCGGTGCACATATACAAATGAATATTAGCGAATTAACCAATAGAATACTTCAGCCGTTAAAGCCATATATGAGCTTGATGCTGAATTAAATTTTAGGCACGGATTACACGGATTACGCTGTTGACTTATATTAAGGCATGCCTCTAAGAGCTGTGAAACCCGTGTAATCCGTGCCTGTATTTATTTATTCAAATAACGAACCCGTTCACAGGCTGCCAATAGAAACGCACCTACTCCAAAATTCGAAGTTGAGTTTGCGTCTACCACCTGACCGGGTATCGCTTTCTCACCAATCGGTTGCACATAACCAATCTTGCCATCAGGCTGCAAAGCAACTGTTGAGAGATATTTCCATGCTTTTTCAACCACCGGCTGATATTCTGCAGCATCCAGAAAACCGTTATTGATTCCCCATTGTAAACCATAGGTAAAGAAAGCCGTTCCACTGGTTTCCGGTCCCGGTGCATGCAATGGATCGAGCATACTGCGTGTCCAGTAACCTTCCGGCTGTTGACAAGCAGCAACCGACTTAGCCAGGGTACGGAAACGATCTATATATTCCGGACGATACTTATCTGTTTCAGGAAGTTCTTTCAAGACTTTTGCCAATCCGGCCAATACCCAGCCGTCTCCACGTGCCCAAAAATCCTTTTTGCCGTTCACACTTTTGTGTTTAGGATACACGTATTTTCCATCCCGGTAATAAAGTCCGGCCTCTTCATCATACATAATACTATCAGCATAGGCGAGGTATTCATGCAGTTTCTCCAAATAGAGCGGATTCTTAGTAATGTTATACATCTTTGTCATGACCGGCATGACCATATATAAGCCATCTGCCCACCACCAATAATCATGATTGGGGGTACTCATCTGATATTCCATCACTTCGCGGGCACGGGCAATTTTCTGTGTATCCGGTTCCATATTATAGAGATCGGCATACGTCTGAAAACAAATCTGATAGTCACCGAAAAGCACATAATCATCACTTTCACCGTAACTGTACTTCCAGTTTTCCTTATGATCTGATTTTGCCCCTTTCCATTCATTATGTTCCGCCCAAGCTTTCGAGTATTCCAAATACTCCGGCTGCTTAGTCAAAAAATAAGCTTCCATATTTCCGGTGTGATAGGCGGCATTATCCCAAAAAGAACGTCCGTGTTCCGGATGATTCGTCTGCCAATAATTATTCACTTTATGAATAGTGTTTATCACTTCTTCAGCAAAAGCATCCTTCTTATCCGTACAACTTGCACAGATTGCACCGCCTAGAAAGAGTGCAGAAAAAAGAGTTGCATATAGTTTCTTCATATCTTTATTTATTTGTATCCATATTCGTTTCCAATACATATATCATTTGAGGCTCAATTTCCGCTGTGCGTTCACCGTCTCCCTGACGGGTGTGTTGTACAAAGAGATGCAGTTTCCGCTGCTTTTTCCAAAGTTCCGTATCATGAGAGGGTTCCCAGGCATCCACCGAAAAATCCGTCAGATCCGTTATCGTCCACTTACTCGTACCCACATCAGTCGTATGTGCCATCGACACACGGCTTCCCCGTTCTTCGTCACGGAAAATATAAAAGACTTCTCCACCTTCTACCACAATACGCGGACGGGCAATAGGGATCATTTTCGTACCTCCACCCTTCAAGGTAAAAGGTGTCTGGCGATCGGTTATCTGCCGTTGATGCCACATCTTCCCGTCATTCCAGACGATGCGGTATTGAGGAACATCACTATCGGGTTCCCGCCAATAAGTAGCTATATACGGATTTCCTCCTGCATCAGCACTCATGCTCGTCTGATTAATCAACTCACAGTTTTGAGGTAAACGACAGGCATACTCCGCATTGGACAATTTGATCGGGAGTTCATATCGTTCTCCACTCGTCTTATACCAAGTTACCCCATTATCAAAAGAACGGGCATAACAAATATCATGGTTTGTTTCCACATGCCAGGTCTCGCGCCATACCCATGAAAGATGAATCGTCCCTTTCTCATCAACATATAACTGCCAATAGGCATTCCGTTTATTTTCTCCGTCGATCAGTATATCCTGCACACGAGTCCATTTGTGTTCTTTCAGCGAATAACGGTTCATTACCAGATTTCCACGACCCGAAGAACCGGAGCGGTAAACAAACAATAAATCTCCTCCGGATAAAGGATAGAACTCCGGATAGGTGACATTTCCTTCGTCAACTCCGGTCATGGGCATTTTATCCCCCAGTTCCAAAGAACCGGGAGCAATGCTCCGGCAGTAATTCAATGGATGTCCGTGATGGTCAAAAGATACGTGCATGTATCCTTCTCCATCTATCATCATACTAATTATATTATGAGCATCCTTCACATTTCCCTGATATTGGGTGCGATGTAATGTCCATTGTTCCGAATCCAGTTTCCGCTTTCCAAGTACCAGATAGCCATCGTTATCGTAATAACTGATATATTGTTCATCACCGTGTGTAACCAGCGAATTATTCCGAAAGACCGTCGTATTGACCGAAGTACAGCTATACCCCTTTCCCACTTCAACCAAATGCTGGGAACAGGCAATAACGGGAACGAGCATTATTCCGCAAAGTAGTAGCAGTATCCGTTTCATATTTATTTTTTATTTGTCAAAGATAGAAAGGTTCCATTTTTCATGCCAAGGGATAGTTATTTTCCCATCTTTTACCAACACAGGCAGCCATACATAACGGGAATCTTCCAAATCCTTCTTCTTCCAACGGTCGAACATGGCAATATATGCATTCTTCTTTCCGACAACAGGCTGGACATAAGTACTCTGGGCATAAAACGTTTTATCCGCATCCGGTCCCGTACAAGGATTTCCGATTGTCTTCCATGTTCCCATAATAGAATCGGCTACTGCGATCTCGGCTATATTAGGATCCCAGCCAGTACAACCGGAACTTAACATATAATATTTACCATTATATTTAAATACTGCCGGAGCCTCTCTCGATTCTTTTACGAAATTGCGTGTAAAACGTCCGCTCGGTTTCAGATAATCATCAGTCAGAAGGCTGATATACATCGTTTCATTATTTTCTGAAGAATAAAACTGATAAGCACGTCCATCATCATCCACAAAAACAGTCTGATCGCGGCTCATCGCATTGTTCGGACGAAAACTTCCCTGATAAACGAACGGACCGACAGGAGAATCGGAAACTGCCACTCCGGCACAAGCCTTACTGTAATCAGCACTTTCCACATGGGCCCACATTACAAATTTGCCCGTTTTCTTATTATAAACCACTTTCGGACGTTCCAATACTTTGGAGGGATGCAGGTCATGATTCGGATCGTCTTTAACTGCCGGAAGTACAATTCCTTCAAATTTCCAGTTCAGCAAATCTTTGGAAGAGTAACAACCTACTCCGGTCACGTCTGTACGATAACACTCCCACGTAGCCCAGTCCGGCAAAATCGTTTTTCCTTTTTTATATTCGCCATACCAATAGTAAGTACCATCGTGATAAAGAAGGCCGCCACCATGGGCATTGATCGGATTTCCATCCGTATCACTCCAAACTTGTCCGGGAATAAATTCCGTATTCTTCTGCGCTTGTACCTTCACCGGCAGTAACGATACGCAAACCAGTCCTACTAATATAAACTTAAGAACTCTACAATGTCTACTCATGTTCATGATATTAAATTAATTTCTCGCTTACAAAGATAGATGATACATTAAACATAAAGGTTCACATTTGTGTCAAAAAAGGGCTAAAAACAGTCATTTGCACTGATTGTACGATATTACGGAATATTTGCACTTTGAATTTAATGTTCATCTACCATATAATACGATATTAATAGGGATTCCACCTATCAATCCATTCGATAAAAGGAGTTCCTTTCTCATCAAATCGGACAGGCAACCAGATATAGCGTGAATCAGAAAGGCTTTGGGGACGCCACATATCCGCCATGAATACAAACTGGTCTTTCTGCCCGGACAAGGGCAAGATATAAGTGCTTTGCCCGCCAAATGTTTTCTCCGCATCTTTCCCGATGCAAGGATTTGGAAGTTGTCTCCATTCTCCCATGATAGACGTAGCGGTTAATAACCGTGCCTTGTTCGGTTCCCAACCTGTACAACCGGAAGTAATCATCCAGTATGTCGCGTCTTTCTTGAAAATAGCCGGTGCTTCATTATGCCCGCCGGGAAAGATACGGATATATTTCCCGGAATGGCTCAAATAATCATCCGTCAGTTCAGCAATCTGCAATGTCAGATTATCTTCCGATGAATAAATATGGTAAGCCTTGCCGTCATCATCCACAAACAAAGTCATATCCCGTGACATCTGTCCGCCTTTCAAATCACGGTGTACGAACATTCCGCTTTCGATAGCCTTATGCCATTCCGGTGTCCACCACTTTTTATATTCTTCAAAATTCCATTTCGTATTCCGTTCCTTCTTCGTCATATTTATAGGAAAAACGCCCGGATTTACACGACTGGAACGGATGAAACGATAGGGTCCCACAGGCGAATCACTGACAGCAACAGCCGCCCGTGCCGGTCCGTACCCTTGTCCCTTCAATTCCAAATGCAGCCACATCACAAATTTGCCCGTCTTTTCGTTATAGATTACTTTCGGGCGCTCCATGATGCAACCTTTTTCAATGTCGCTTCCCGCTTTATCCGATACAGATAAAGAAATACCTTCATATTTCCAGTCGCATAAATTGGTAGAAGAATAACAGTTCACTCCTTTTTCCGTGACAAATCCTGTATCCGGGCGATGCTCTCCGAACCAATAATAAGTTCCTTTGTGAAACAGGATACCTCCTCCATGTGCATTAATCACATTCCCGTCCGTATCTCTCCAGACTTTTCCGGAAACAATTTCCTTTTCTTTCTGATAGACTCGCACATAGTCTATTTCATATTTCATCGGCAGGGCTGCTTCGTCAATCGGTCCGCCGTTGATGCCGCCAATCGCAAGATTCAGCAACAAGTATTGCGGCCGGGTAAACGGATTTGTTCCTTTACCTATTTTACCATTAACCGTGTTCTTCAAAGGAATCTCGTTGAGCAGTTCATCATCCAGATAAAGCTTGATGGCTTCTTCATCCCAATCCATACGCCAGATATGGAATTTGGACGCCCAGTCGGGGTCTTTATCCGTGAAATGAGAGTAAGGCGTAGCTTGGCTATCCCACTGCGCATCCCATTGCCTGTCCTTTCCCCATGCGGCATTTGCCAGGATATGAGGAACTCCTTTTATCTGGTAATATTCCATTATATCTATCTCACCACAAGAAGGCCATTCCATGCCACTACCTAACGTCCAGATAGCAGGCCATGCTCCTTTTGCCACCGGAATGCGTGCCTTTACTTCAAAACGACCGTAAAGAAACTCCTTCTTTCCGGCAGTAGTCACAGAAGAGGATGTATATTCTATAAGCTCCCGTCTCTTGCGCCAATCATTACTGCCGGACACATAAAGAGGATTCTTCCTGTTTTCCTCTTTTCGGGCTTCTATCACCAGACAGCCGTCTTTGCAAACGGCATTGTCCGCCTGATACCACTGTGCTTCTTCATTGCGAGCATATCCTTGCTCAAAGTTCCACACGGATGAGTCTAATGCCCCATCCGTATTGAACTCATCACTCCAAACCAGTTGCCAGTTATCTTGTGCCAATACATTCAATGTAATCGGCAAGCATAAGATTAAATTTAAAAGTCTTTTTATCTTCATACAAATCAATTACATTTTAGGCTTCGGAGTAACAACGCGTACCCAAAACTCATCTATACGTCGCCCCTGCCCCGGCAAATCAAAACTAATCTGAATTAAGTTATCATGTAGAAACTTAACATGCATCTCATTTCTGGCACCGCGAGGAAATACCGGAGTTGCCGAATAGGTCAAAGATTCCACATATATACTATCGGAAGGTAATTCATAATTGCCTTCCATAAAAATAGTAGAATTAGCAGAGCCTGCACTTAACAATAGATTCTTAAAGGTCTTATCAGAAGATATAATTTTCAAAGCATTTCCGGAAGTGACGATATAATTATCCGCACTATCCTTGGCAACCTCGCAAATCTGCCAGATACCAACTAGTGACTTGTTTTTTATTTCACCTTGCGACTTCAACAGGGTTACTATTATTTCATTATTCTCTGACAGATTGGAGACCGCAGAAAGCATGTTCATTTCATCCATTCCTGCTTGAATTGGGCTAAACCAGACAGATTGATTAGTGCCGAAAAACGATAAAAGTAAGATTAAAGCAAAAGCAAGTGATTTCATGATGCTACAATTTATTACAAATATTAATACTCATTTTCCACCAAATAAAAGTTTCTCCCCTTCCATCCGTTTTCACATACGGATTTGATTATCGAAACCCAATTCAAACATACAAGGGGACAAGCTAAAAAACTGTCCCCTACGTTGTCTGACTAGTTATGCTTACAAACTACCGAGCTATTTCAACCCGTATGCATAAATCTCTGCTAAAGCACAATTAGTATCCCGGTTACTAGTGTTGATCTTCACTTTGAAATAACGACCTTCAGTAGGAATGACACCAAACACCTGAACAGACTGTTCCTTCTTCATTGTAAAGTTTCCTACTTTCGTCCAATCTATTCCATCCGTGCTGACGAAGAATTCTCCACTACCTACATCCGTATAGTTCGCCCTATGCAGTAACGCGAATTGAGCGAAAGTATAAGTATCTTTTGCATCAATAATCAACTCATACGGCATGGGAAGACTACCACCCTGCCATTTTGAATGCCAGAATGTACTCGTGACACCATCCAACACACGAGCGGCAGGTCCGCTATTCGTTGATGTCTCACCATACAACTCCTCCGAATTTGCCTCCGCCGTCCAGCCGGTTCTATCTAACTGAGGCGCCAAAATTCGTATACTCAACGGATATAAGTTCGCAGTAGGAGATATTTTGAACTGAGAAACTGAACTAATGCGTACGGGCAACATATAATCTCCCGGTTCCAATTCGCCGGCATTGATATCTACTCCCAATTTGGCCGCTGTCGTACCATTCGGCAAACTTATCGTTTCCACCATTGAATAAACACTTTGCGGAAGTAACCGGAAAGATGTTCCATTGGCCGAATTATATGTATTTACATATTCTTCATTTACGGTAAATCCGCAATCAATATCCCATTTATTATCCGTATCCAATTTAAACTCTATAGACTCTGAAATAGAGCTAACCTCTCCATACTTGTATTCTTTCGTATTCACAAGCGTACTGCTGAATCCCATAGTAGGCATTACTATTTCATTGATTTGCAAAAACAAACTATTCATTTCCGCGTTTATCGAATCCGTCGTACTCGTCACTTGTATGGGTAGCACCCATGTTGCATCAGGTTCACTTTCCATAGACGCTTTCACACTCTGCTGATTCAAAGATATATGGACTAGTTTATAACGGTCCTCCACAGAAAAAGCCACTTGAGAAACATCCAGCGAATAACTATCTTCTGATATCTTCCTATAGTTCACACTTTCCGGAGTGCTATACTTCCGGTCGAGTTCTTCTTGCGTTAATACATGTATATCGGCAGTTGCCGTCTGATCCGGTTGTCCACCGGTTTTTACTACCGAAAATGTATACACAAAATCGTCATTTGTATCATACAAAGTAAGTTCCTGCTTACCACCATTATTCACACGTAATATTTTGTGATACTGTTCCGGAACTAATTGTTCCAAATCATATTTCGACTCGTCGCAAGCACCCAATGAAATCAGGCATCCTGCCAACAATATCATATTTATTTTCATAAAGTATAGCTTTTAATAATTAATAATTAGGTGCCTGCACCATTTGCGGATTGCTGTAAAGTTCATCAATTCCATTTCCTGTCCAAACCGGTAACAGGTAAAGTCGGTTATCCCATGTAAACGGTTGATTAATCAAAGTCGGTTGATTAAATTGTTCGAAACTCGGATTGGCCGCACCAAGGCCATTCAAGCCATAGCGTACTCCCGCTTTAAGCATATTCGGAGCAATCGCCCACCGACGGAGATCGTAATAGCGGTGTCCTTCTTCATACAGTTCAACAAAACGTTCATTACGAACCCAGTCCATTAATGTCATTGCAGGAGTAATATCACTTTCTTTCAGATCTTTAAATCCTGCACGTTTACGAATAACATTCAGATTGTCCAAAGCAGGTTGCGTCTCGCCTAGAGCAGCATAGCATTCAGCCAGATTCAAATAAAGTTCTGCCATCCGTATAAACGGCCATCTAATGGCAGTAAAAGATTTGCTGCCATCACTTCCGTATCTGATTTTAGGATCTATATATTTCTTTGATAGATAACCTGTGCCGGCACAGTTGCGGGTACTTCCCGAATTCCATCCGTTTGTATTGGTGTTTTTCAGATTGAGCCACAATGAATTTCCGTTATTGATTTTCGTCATATATTCGCCTCCGTCAAAGGCAATCCAGGCATAAAAACGGGCCTCACGTCCTACATGCAATTTGATGATATCGTTTTTCACATCTTCTTTATCCAATTGGTCGGTTGTAAGCTCGGGGCTTTGCTTGTCGGAATAATAACGTGTATACCATTCATTCTTATCGTAGAAACTATCGTCCAATTCCGGAAGTTTACCGTCTTCGGTATAAAAATGCTGTGCAGCGTATAAAGTAGGCGCGTGGCTTGCCCAGCCTCCCATATATACTCCATTGCTTCTCTTCACTACTTTGTTGGGCAAACGGCTTTCTGTCGCTTCTCCGCTATTGTTCCCATCTTGGCTGATGCGTAGTCCCCATATCAATTCTTTGTTTCCGTCTCCTTCGTTGGCGGTTGATAGATACTGGAACATACGCACTCTTTGCTTAAATTCCGTATTTTCTTCTTCATCCGCTTCTTTTCCCGGAATAAAAGGAAGTTCCACTTTATCAAGTTCAGCCTTAGCATTCGCCGCTGCAAGGTCAAAGAGTTCATAACCGGCATCATCCGCTGCCGTCAAGGCCTCTTGGCAAGCCGCCAAAGCACGGTCCCATTTCTCCTTAGAATAAGTCTGACTTACCAATTCTTTGCCATATCCCGGTGTTTCATAATTGACGTTTTTCCAATTCGGATAAGGGAATGAACCATTCCAAAGCGGCGAAGCAGCATACAACAATACACGGGCCTTTAACGCCTTACAAATGGTAGAAGTTGCGCGTCCCAGCTCTCTCTCATTAGTACGTTGCGGCGGAAGCACATAAGCAGCATCATCCAGTTTCTTCACAATGTAGTCCACACAATAATCAAAATGCGAACGTCCGGGAATCTCTGTATTAGAAATATTCGGATCTACTTTCTCTGGTATAATACTGCAGGGTCCGAAAGCTTGCAATACCCGGAAATGATAATAAGCCTCCAAAAAGTAACACTCTGCCTTATATTGGTTTTTATCATCCTCTGTCACTCCGGCCGGATGCAATTCATCAATCAAGCTCAAAAAATGGTGCACATAACCGATGTTATTATAGCTGGCACTCCATATATTCAAGTTTGCCCGGTCTTCATTGTTACTTGAAGGAGAAATTGTTCCCCATGCCACCAACTGCGGCCAATACACATATTCGGGTGGAAATACTTTCTCATCGGTTGCCTGTTCAAAAGACTTAAGATAGAACGGATTCGTGCGAGGCACGCCGGCATAACAGGAATACAGAAAGCCCAATGTTGTTCCTTCATCCTTCATTGTATCGTCAAAATCTGCTTGTGCAGGCGGAATGACATCCAGATAATTGCATGATGCAAGGCAGCAGGAAACGATCAGGACCTGTGCCATTCGTGATATTTTAGATGTAAGTTTCATAATTCAATGATATTAAAATAGGTTTCTTCGAGTTAGAATGTAAATTGTACGCCCAGATTGAAAGTACGTTGCAAAGGATAGGAATTCCATGAAAGTTCCGGATCCCATAATTTGAACGGACTAAATACAGCCAGATTGTCTCCGCTGAAATATATGCGGCACATCGGGAAACGATATCCGACTTCCAGTGTTTTGAATCTTAGGAAATTTCCGTTCCGCACCCAGTAAGAACTGGCCTGTGTATTATTAGACACATCAGACTTGGTAGTACCCAAGCGGGGATAGGTAGCATTCGGATTCGGATTGTCAACCGACCAATGATCATCTGCAATCCACTGCATCAGGTTCCTGGCTAGTGTTTCGCCTTCCATTCCGTCGCCTCCACTTACAAGGAAAGGAGCGAAACCACTGTCAATCATAATCTTGCGTTTGGCAGAACCGTTGAAGAATACGCCAAAATCCAATTTCTTGTAAGTGACATTCAAACCGAAACCGTATTGAATACGCGGTATGTTATTATATGGTGAAAGCATAACCTTATCTTCTTCGGTAATTCTGCCGTTACCGTCGATATCACGATACTTGATATCACCGGGCATAATGTTGGTACCGAGTTGCGACTGATCTGCCCAGTTGGCTATTTCTTCCTCACTTGTAAATAACCCTTCAGCCACATAACCTTTCAACGTATTCAGCGGTTTGCCGGTTTTTGTCTGCCACACATAAGGATAAGACGGCTCATCCACATACTTATATTCATTTTGATTGTAAGTAAAGTTACTCCGGAAATCTACAGCCCAGTCCTTACCAAATTGCTTCGACCAGTTGAGACTCAATTCAACACCGCTATTCGTCACTTCTCCGATATTGCTCCAAGGCGTCGAACCCCAATATCCCAACATGATTGGCCAGGAAGCACGTGACATCAGGATACGGTCGCGGACATCATGGAAGTAATCGAACGTAATATTCACCTGATTAAATAAAGACAAGTCCACACCGATATCAAATTTCTTCACATGCTCCCATCCGGCATCTTGTATAGACAATATATTAAAACTGGCTCCGTTACGTTTCTGCTCATTAGTTGGAAGCCCTGTCCAGAAATCATACGCATTTCCTATTCCAATCTGATTCTGATAGAGGAAATGAGGAGCACTTCCGTTGAAATCATCACTTCCGACCAAACCGTAAGAAGCTCTTACCTTCAAATGATTGACATACTGCGACAGTGGTTCCCAAAACTTTTCCGAGCTTACCACCCAACCGATAGAGGCTGCGGGGAAGAATTCAAAACGAGTACCGGAAGCCAAACGTTCGGAACCGTTATAACCGAAGTTAAATTCTAACAAGTAACGATTGGCATAGTCATAAGTGATACGTCCGGAATAGCCCTGGTTACGATTTGGTAATACATCATGACGATATTCACGCATCATATACATCATCATAGCTGTCAGGTTATGGTCACCAAAACTGCGTTTCCAGTCCAGACGAGCATCGAAATAGAAAGTCTGATCCGTATCACGACTGATACCGGACTGGCTCAGATACGGATCACCCGTCTGCAACAGTTGAGTATCATATTCGTTTGTATCTGCATTCCATGAACCGTCTCTGGTTTTATAAAAATAAGGTTTAATAGAACGGTTGTAGGAAGATTGCGACCAATTCTTGAAGTTTACCAGTGCTTTCAAACTCAACCCTTCCGTTATAAACTTCAGATTCTGGTTCACGCTCAAAGACGTGTTTAATGTGTTGAAATTAGTTTCTTTGAACGAGCTCATCATTTCGGCATACGGATTGACGCCAAAAGTACCCGGTTTTATTTCTGCCATACCGAAACGAATGAAGCCTTCGTCACCTTCTTGTTGTGGATAATAAGCGGGGAAGTCTACCGGATTGGCACGCATCACCTTCGCATACATGTCCGAAGTTGTATAGTTAGGGCCTTTAGAATTACCGATCTGCGCATTCATTCTCAAATCAAGTGTTGTGGTGTTCGTCACTTTATATGAGATATTATTCTGAAAAGTATATGACCAGTTATTGATATTACTATTATAGAAATAATCTTTAGGAGCATCAAGTAAGCCTGTATCATGATTAGCTTGCAAACTCATATAGTAAGTAACACGCGAGCCACCTCCCTGCAGATTGATGTTGGCACGTTGGTTAAAGTTCCCTTTCTTGAAAATCAGGTCATACCAATCTACATCAGGATACACGTATGGATTGGTTCCCAACTCTGTATACTTTATTTGTTCGTCACTATATTTAGGATTCGTAATTTTCGTCAGACTCCGGGCTTGTGCCGCTTCATTATAAGTCCGCATAAAGGTTGCCCCGTCAGCAAATTCTACTACATTCATCGGACGGAAATAAGAGGCTTCAAGTGAAACATTGATTCTGGCCTTCGTATTTTCTATACCATTTTTCGTAGTTACCAGCATCACACCGTTAGCTCCGCGATTACCATAAATAGCAGTTGCCGAAGCATCTTTCAGCAAAGAAAAACTTTCGATGGTCTCTGCCGGAATACGGTTCAGGTCACCTGCTGATATTTCAACCCCGTCCAGCAATATCAACGGAGTAGCCCTGCCACCGAACGTATTAATACCGCGAATATAGAAATCGGAAGTAGAACCCGGTTCACCACTCTTGGTAATCGAAACGATTCCTGACAGTTTACCAGCCAACGAACTGGTCAATGAAGAAGAAGGCATTTTCAGAGTTGCTCCCTTTACAGTGGTGATAGCACCAGTGACGGAGACTTTCTTCTGTGTACCTGCACCTACGACGACGACTTCATCCAGCATTTCGTTGTCTGACGACATTTTAATTGTCAAGACTCCGAGGTCACCTACCATCACCGTCTGTTTCTTATAGCCGATATAAGAGACTTCGAGTTCGGATTTGCTTGTCACTTTAATGGAAAAGTTACCGTCAAGGTCGGTGATGGTCCCCACCGTCGTTCCTTTCACCCGCACATTTACGCCAACCAGCGCTTCACCGGTGGAAGCATCGATCACGGTTCCCGTCAGCGTACGGGTGGGGGTATTTTGGTTCTGTTGAACGGATTCTGTCAGATTCTTATCTGACGAGATAGACGGACCTGTTGTGTCGGCCATGGCACAGAAAGGATAACTACTCATAAAACATATAGCCAAACCCAGGGGAACTATATGCCATGATCGAACACTTTGTTTCTTTAGTTTCATGATTGTTTATATAAAGATTAATAAAAAGGTTAACTAAAATTCTACCTGTCAATACCTGTCATTTTTTACCTGTCAAACAATTAATGCCTATTGAAAACTGAAAAATGGAATTTACCTTTTGCATATCTGACACGATAGCTGGTTCTTCTTTGGATTTTTCATGATACATTGTTTTAAGATTCAACTTGATCGTTTATTTATTATGTTCTTTCACGAATTACTGACACAAAAGTATAAAGGATAAAGAACAAACGATTCCGATCATGTGTATTATAGGTAGAATTTACGTTATTCTACCTCTTTGAATTATAATTCGACATGAAATAAAAGGAAGGAACTACATATTCCGGCTAATACTGTTCCTATGCCGCAATCGAACGAATACTAGCCAAACAACCGAATAGATATCAGCCAAAATCCGGAACACGACAGTACAACGGCTATCATTTTAGCACGAACATGACGAATATCTATAATCCGTTCAGCATACTAAATGCCCTTGATATGAATAAAATCCGCGATTACTGGTTCGCTACCGATGATTTACCAAAGCGGATACCTCACAATCAAAGAATATAATAAAAGAATGGGGACCTATCTGCTCGACTTCCCAAACAATGAAGTACGAAAGGGATTCCTTTCCATACTGGCTACCAACTATATGAAGCCGAAAAGCAAGGAAGTAACAAGTTAGATAACAGATGCCGTAATGGATCTTGAACACCTACGTTGATAAAAAGCGCTCTATATACTCGGAAGGCAACATGCCAAACTCCTTTTTGAAACAAACACTGAAATACTTGGGATCACTGAACCCGACAGCGTATGCAAGTTCGGAGATACGAACAACATTTCCCTTTTCCTCCATAATCCGGCAAGCTGCCTTGAGCCGGACGTTGCGGATAAAGCCCGAAGTATTGAGTCCGGTAAGCGATTTCAGTTTCTTATATAAAGTAGACTTGCTGGTCAGCATTTCTTCCGCAAATCGCGGTTGGTCGAAATCGCTATCTGCCAGATGACTGTTCACACAATCAATGGCACGTTGCATGAAGTCCTCATCCAAGCTAGTGTAGTTCAAGTCTTTCACTTCAAATACCAATTGGTTTTTAAAGTCGTGCGCCATGCGTTCCTTGTATTTCAGCAGATTGCGGATACGCGCATGAAGCACTGCCAAGTTGAAAGGCTTGGCTATAAAAGCGTCCGCACCTACTTCGTAAGCTTCGGCACGGTCTTCTTCCTTGTTCTTTGCCGTCAGCAGAATAACCGGGATATGGCTGATTTCAAGGTTGCCTTTCACATATTTGCAGAATTCGATGCCATCCATTTCGGGCATCATCACGTCGGACACAATCAGGTCTATGTCTTCATTCTCAAGGATAGTGACGCCTTCTTTCCCGTTTTCGGCTTTGAACACATTGTACTCACGACTTAAAAGTTTCACCATCAATTGCAGCAATTCTTCATTGTCTTCTACCACCAGGATGGAATGTGCTTTCGCTTCATTTTCCTGTTCCGTTTCTTCCGCATCGTCCATTATCTCTCCAAGAGCCGCCGTATGCTGAATCGGCAGGATAACTTCATCATCTATTTGTTCATCGCGGTAATAAGAACGGTCTATAGGGATTCGCACAATAAATTCCGTTCCCGCATCGACTTCACTCACTACACTAATGGTACCTTCATGCAGTTCTACCAGATCTTTAGTTAAGGAAAGTCCGATACCTGTGCCGATGGTATTAAACTTACGATAATCGCCTTCATAAAAACGTTTGAACAGCGTCTTTTGCCTGTCTTTAGAGATACCTTTTCCATTATCTTTTATCTTCAGCAAGACGAAATCTTTATTCTCGTCATACAACAGGGTGACTTGTATAAATCCTCCTTCTTTGTTATATTTAGCAGCATTGGAAAGAAGATTATAAAGAATCTTATCGAGCTTGTCCGTATCAAAATATCCGGTGATTGATTCGGGCACACACAATATAGAGAAGTGGATTTTGCGTTTCTTGACTAACGGGTGGAAGCTTTCCGCTTCATTCTTGACAAAAGCCGCAATGTCGCCCTGAGAAACACAAAGTTTCAGATTGCCCGTCTCCGCCTTACGGAATTCAAGAATCTGTTGAAGCAGGCGTATTAACCGCTGGATATTGCTGTTCATCACAACGTAAAGGTCATTGTGCAAAGGAGCCTGCATTTTCAGTTCATCCACTGTAGCCGAGATAATGGTAAGAGGAGTGAGCAGTTCATGCGTAATGTTGGTGAAAAATTGTAGCTTGGCATGGTTCAGCTCTTCTGCTTTCGCCTTCTCCATCTCACGAAGCTGCAATTGATTCCTCAGCAGCATACGATTGCGCGCCATCCGGTAGAAAAAGAAGATAATGCCTAAAGTTAAGATGGCATAGAGGAGAAAAGCCCACCAGGTGGCCCAGAACGGTGGCAGCACAACGACGGTCAGCTCGCGGATATATCCGCTCCACACTCCGTTTTCGTTGGTAGCTTTCAGTTGGAAAGTATAGGTTCCGCTCGGCAAGTTGTTGTAATAGGCAAAGCGGCGGTTGGCATCAGTGTATTGCCAGTCGCGATCGAAGTTGACGAGGCGGTAGGCATATCGGTTGAGTTCGGGATTCTTATAGGTGAGGGCGGCAAATTCAATACTGAAATTATTGTATTTTGCCGGTAACTTTATTTGGTTGGTATAGGTAGGCATTACTGGAGATATCTCTTGCTGCAAATTGACAGGCAGGCTGCCAAACGGGTGATTGAATACTTTGATGTCAGTAATCAGGAAATTGGTCTCACGGGATGAAATTTCCATCTTGTCGGGTGAGAAACTATTATATCCTTTGTTCCCGCCAAAGAAGAGTTCGCCGTCGCGGCTACAGGATGCATTAACTACGAAATTATCCTGCAATCCGTCGGCTGCCGTATAGACACGGGTAGAAAAATCAGTGCCCACAGCTGCCACCATGAGATTAATTAAACCAGAATTGGTACCCAGCCACAGGCCTCCGCCTTTGTCTTCTTCAATGCTCAGAATAACATCACCCGGAATACTGTATTGCCGGTTCTTTTCTTCAAACTGATTGCTATTTCTATCGTACATATACAGTCCGCCACCTTCCGTGCCCGCCCAAAGACGATTGAAACGGTCGATATGCAGACAGAATGCGGCATTGGTTTTCAACTTTCCGTTTCGTAAACTGAAGTTCTCGAATTTCAAAGTGGAAGGATGGTGCACATCTCCGGTGATATGGATCAATCCCAGATTGGAAGTTGCCACCCAGTAACTATTATTCGTGTCCCGAATAATCTCACGGACATAAATCTGACCGGCAGTCAAACTATCGGTAAACTGCATTTTATCAAAACAATAGCCTGTTCCGTTTGCCAATCGTACGCCCAGCCCACTGCGCGTACCAACCCAGCAGTTTCCTTCCCAATCTTCATACAATGCCGAAACGCTGTATGAATGGATAAAATCCGTATTCTCGCTTGTCAAGTTCTGTACTTTTTCACCTTTTCGATAGACAAGCACTCCTCCGTTGTAGATACCAAACCAAAGTTCTCCGTTCTTCTTACGTTGCATCACAGTGGTGAGTGAAGATAATGTGGGTATCTCCGAAAACTCCGGTATATGGGTATACATTTTCAGCTTTCCCGTAGCATATTCCTGACAAGCGAGACCGTAGGTTCCCACTCCAATCCACAAATTTCTGTCGGAATCTGCAAATAACACACGTACTGAAGTCGCGGGAATATCTTCATCTCCTATATGAAGAGTATGAAGGTTGAACAACGGTCGACGAGTATCAGTCATCAAAACTCCTCCGCCAATTGTTCCCAGCCACATATTATCCTGATTGTCGCGCAAGATGGAATTAATCTCATCAGTAGGTAAAAGATAAACGGACTTTCCTGATTTATAGTTAATAAATGATTCGAGATTCCCGAGTTCCAGAATACTCAGTCCGCTACGCGTTCCCACCCATAAGGAATTTGTATGTATATCTTCGGATATATCATATACAATATTATCGGACAGACTGGTGTCATTTCCGTTCTCATGCAAATAACAAACATAAGAAACCCGTTCCATGTCTTTGGGATGTTCAAGCCTGAACAGCCCGTATCCCCAACTACCTACCCAAATATTCTTTCTGCTGTCTTCGTAAATCACATGCGACGAATTTTGTTCATTGACTTTAGGATACGCTTCTACCCTGCCGGTGGAAGAAGAATAACGGAACAGCCCTTGTGCCCATGTACCAATCCAAAGATCACCTTCGGAATCTTCTACCAGAGATTTGATAGTAGCATATTGCACCTTTCCCTCCCCGAAATCATAGCCACATGACTCAAATATATCCTTTTCAGGATTGTAGCGGCACAGCCCCGCGTCCGTACCCACCCAAACCGTATTATCACGCGTGACGCAGATAGACGAGACAACATTATTGGGAATGGAAGGATAAAGGTATTTACGAATCACACCGGTTTTCTTATCAAGCACGTTCAACCCTTCATTGGTTCCTATCCACAGATTATAATTATTGTCGTCGACAAGAGCGGAAATACTATTGTTTGTCAACAATTCCGGAGAGTAAAGGTTTGATTTATAGACCCTGGTCTCATAACCGTTGTAGCGGCACAAGCCATTACGGGTGGCAAACCACATAAATCCGTCTTTGTCCTGATAAACCTTCTGTACCTCATTGGTGGGCAAGGCATACGGAGCGGAAAGTTGTTTGAACTTCAAGTTATATATAAGATTCTCTGCCGCCGGCAACGCCAAAGGCAGAGTTCCCATAAGCAAGATTACGAGAACTACCTTATGGATAAGATCAAAGATATTTGTGTTTCTCATATTATCAAATTTTATATAAAGTCAAAACTACAAATATTTTTTAAAGAAACAATACCGGCAGAGTATCTATTTATAATTTTTCCCATTCAGGTGGATTCACCTTCATCAAATGACGTACAAAAAAATCAAAACGTTTGTGTTCGCCGTAGCTTTCCCCCATTGTGTGGCGTGCACCAGGGACCACCACCAACTCAAAATTCTTATTCGCCTTTATTAAAGCATTCACCACCTGCATAGTAGAAGCCGGGTCAACATTGTCATCCAATTCGCCCACCACCAGCATCAACGGACGACTCAACAGATGAGCATTCTCCACATTAGACCCCTCTTTATACTGCTCACCGACAGGATACCCCAGCCATTGCTCATTCCACCAAATCTTATCCATCCGGTTATCATGACATCCGCAAGCGGAATAAGCAGCTTTGTAGAATTCCGGATAGAACAACACGGCAGTCATCGACTCCTGTCCTCCGGCAGAGCATCCGTAAATGCCGACACGATCTATATCCATGTACGGATACTTCTTAGCCGCTGCCTTTATCCACGCGATATGGTCAGGCAGACCGGCATCCTTCAGATTCCTGTAGCACACATTCTCGAAAGCACGCGACCGGAATGAAGTCCCCATTCCATCTACCATGACAACGATAAATCCCAATTCGGCAATGGCCGACATATAATAATTGTTCGGAGTGAAGGTTTTAGGAACATACTGGTCGCCCGGACCTTGATAAATATATTCGAGTACAGGATATTTCTTATGCGGGTCAAAGTTGGCAGGCCGGATAATGATTCCCCACATGTCCGTTTTCCCATCACGCCCTTTGGCAGAGAAAACCTCCGGTGCTTTCCAACCCTCCGCTTCCAGACGGCTGATGTCTGCCGTTTCAAGGGGCATTGCCACCTTACCATTATCCGAGACATTGCGCAATACAACTACGGGAGCTTTATCAACCATAGAATACACATCCACCAGATAGTTCATATCATCAGAAAACCAAGCTTTGTGCATTCCTTCTTCAGGCGTAAGACAGACAAGGTTTTTCCCTTCAAAATCAACACGATAATAATAAATCAGATAAGGATCTTCACCTTTCCTCATGCCATTGGCCGAGAAATAAATCTGTTGGCGTTCTTCATCCACACGAAGCACTTCACGTACATACCATTCTCCTTTGGTAATCTGACGGACAGGCTGCGCCGTAGCACGATCGTACATATACAAATGATTCCAGTTGTCACGCTCGCTCATCCAAATCATGCGCTTGCCATCCTTCAGGTCATGACGAAAGCGACGACTATAATTCACATACTTATCGCTGGTTTCCTCGACCAGTGCGCGTACTGTCCCGGTTTCGGCCGAAAGTTCGAGTACACGATAGACCTGGTGTCCACGCTGATTGTACTCAAAAGTAAGGGCACGACTATCCGTATTCCACATAAGCCCTGTCAATTCGTATTGCCTGTCAAACAGTGCCGTCTCGGGAATAACGCTTCGTCCGGTTTCCACTTCGTAGATACAGGGGACGCGGAAAGGGAGTTCGTCACCCGGTTTTGCGTATTCCTGCTTGTGGAGTTTTGGTTGCAGTTGGTCTGCCGGCGAAGACTCCACATAATAGACATAACGCTTTTCCACAGGGCGGATTTTACAAGAAGCAACCTTTTTACTATCCGGCGACCAACGGATGTATGCCGAGTAATAGTTTCCCGACGTACCGTCAAAACTGAGTTGCCGTTCTTGTCCGGTGGCAACCTCCTGCACATAGATGTTATCATTCTTAATATAAGCTTTATATTTACGGTCGGGAGAGAATACGGGAGCCGCCACTTTCTCATCATCCCTCTCCATCCAGTGGCGTTGTCTGGGCGGAGCCTGCGCGTAACCTTTCTCTTCTAGAAGGTCGCTACTGATTGTATATTGCCATCTCTTTCCTCTAAACACAAACCTAAGTACATTGAGCGAATGGTCAACCGACAATTGTTCCAAATAGACTGCATTGGCTTTTATTCCCTGACCGGAAATCCGATTCAAATGAACAATCATCTTCTGATGGTCAAAAAGTTCTTTCCTTGTCTGTGTATCGGCATCAACTATCACATAGAGGGAGCCCTGCTCCGTATTTCTCACATACCAAAAAGAATGCGTTCCCTGAATCCAGTTCGGATTCACATTGGAATAATAGACCTTCTTTGCACTAAACTTACTGCCGAGTGAATAGGCACGACGGTAATCCTCTACCGTTCCCTGTGCAGACAATACAGATGTACAGAACAATAATCCGACGAATAATATCCATTTAGAACAACTCATATTACAATGACTCATATTTCTTTTATTAACAATCCTATAATTCTATTACAAACAACTTCCAGTCCGTCCAGCATCTCACTTGATGGTAATTTTCTGATCCAGCAGTCCATTGATATATACATGTAAGACTCCTTTCTTATAGTCTATCCTCAAACGAACGTTCTCATGCTTTTGCGGGGTATACCAATGTCCACCGGTTCCACGTGGTTTTGTATTCCAGCAATCCGATGTTCCGAACACATTCGTACTGACGTAGGTTTTTCCTTTATATCTAACTTCGGGTTTCATCGTCTGCCCGTTCAGGTAATATCCCAAATCGCCGGATTGCAACAACCAACCTTGATAATTGTCCGCATCAAGCGTAATCGTCCGTTCCCAAACAAAAGGCTTTGCAAGGTTGAAAGCCAGCATCTCGCCCGTCGCGGATGCTGTTACTCTCTTTCGTTCTTTACCGGAGAATCCCTTGAAATCGCAAGCAATTCCCGTAGAATATCCCTGCGGGCGGATTTGGCTGACAATCCAATCATAATAATCACCATACATCCAAGTCAACCGTAGCGGAGAATGCTCCGAATCCGGCAGCATATAAGGACGGATATTATTCAACTGCGAGTTTTCCGTAACCACCTCTTTAGCATGAATCCCGCCCTTCTCATTCAAGGCAAACTTCACAATCTCATATACCCTGCCATATTTTCCTTCGATGGGTAACGAACAATATACCATATTTGTATTCGCAGGGTCGATAGCCATACCGGCACTATAGCATTTCTCCAGATTCGGAGTCTGATGGAAATGTCCTCCGGCATTGGCAAGGAAAGTCTTTTTCCACTCCTGTCCGTTCCACTTTGCGTAATAGTAATCATGAGATTCCTTGTCATTACTGATACGCACCATAGCTATCACCGGATTGCCTTTTTTATCGGAAGCAACTTGCCATACCCAGTCACGTTGTCCGAACGGATTGTCCACTATCGTCAAAGGATATCGGGCGAGATACTCCGCAGTCTTGTCCACTTTAAACATACCGTCGGAAATCGTCGAAAGAACGGTTCCCTTGACGTCTTTCAACTGTAACGTATGAATATCGATATAATTGAAATAAAGGTAATTGGGAAGTTCATTGTCAGGATGTCCGGTTGTATAGGTCAGATAAATTCTGTCCTTTCCGTTGGACATATATTTGGCATACGGGCGGGCTCCGGTGGACTTCACCATCTGATACGGTCCCCACACGACATTGACTTCATCTTTCTCATCCGGCAATGACAGTTTGGCAATAGTGGGATGCCATCCGATTCCACGCCAACACAAATAAATGTGTTCGGGGTCGTCCGAAAGAATAAACGGAGAGGGATAGGTTGTGTTATTTTTCGTCTTGATCATCTTTTCTTCTCCCAAAGTTGTGATGTCTCCCGGATTCCGGGAAACCCTGTAATAGAAACAAGGCTCATCCGTATGTCTCGAATAGAAAATCATAATCCTTTCATCGGGCAATACAAGGAAAGTGGGATTGTTATGGTCGTCCGGCTGGAAGTAGGAGCGAATCAACACTTCATCCTGTTTCTTCTTTTTAAAGTCATACTGCATCGCCTTGATATTGCCATGAATGTCGATATAGCCGATATATGTCATATTGATAGTCCCTCCCTTGTTTTCATAATGCAAGGCACGAGGATCGGCAAACCAGCACCAGGCTCCCTCGGTAGTCACCGGATAGCCTCCGCCGGTAGGAACATTTTCTATATTTTCAGCATACAGCCGAATAATGGATATACAGAAAAATAATAAAATCAGAATAATCTTTCTTTTCATGGTAGTAGTATGTTTCCTTATTATATATCAAATATTCGAACGAGTTTTATATCAATTACTCGAACGAGATGTTTTTCTGCTCTCCGTTAGTCAAACTGATTGTCACTTGTCTCTTATCTTCTGATACGTCGACGGACTGCACCGGGTTCAGTTCTTTTTTAGAAAAGCCTTTCTTTCCGTTTCCTTTCTTCCACAACTGGAGTGTCACGTAGATTTTGTCACCGGACAACCGGTCGAAAACCATATTCAATGCACATTTAGTACTGACAGGATGTAATCCCTCCGGATATACCGTATATACTTTCTCCCAACCTGCCAATGGTATCATCACCAATTCATACTCTCCATTAGAAATCACCGGAATCTCCTTCTTATTCACCTTGCAATGTGTTTCCTTCAGTTCCGTTTTCAAGCGAGGCAATGAGTAATGCCCCAGACAAATCTCTGTCGGCTCCGAAACGGATACTTTATCCACCCGCAGAATTCCATCCGGTAGAGGAATATCCGCCAACTGATATTTCACGCAACTATCCGTTTCGAGCACAGCATCACGACGATAAATACCATTCTCGAAGCTTTTGAAAGTATACAGCCGCAACACTTCCCATTCTCCTTTCTTATTCTTTGTTCCATAATTCATGGAAATTTCTCCGTGCTTTCCGTCTGCCATCCAGGGGAATTCCGTATGATAAGCCAGTTTGTTATAGTTCTCCGTACTACGGAACTTCTGCCAGTCTTTTGCCACCGTCTCATGACACCATGAGCGCATTTCAGAGCCACCGCAATTCGGATAATTGGTTATCAACAAGTTTGTTGCCGGTTGGAACTTATTATACACCTTTCCTTTTTCCAGTTCTTTCTCCCAAGGACCGTTGTTTTCTGTAGCCGACCAATATTTGGAACTTTCCGGCAACAACAGACTAAGGAAAGCCTTTCCGCACCAATACACACTTCCCCGACAACTATAAATCTGAACAGCAGGAGCAAAAGGACCGTAAAAGCCCATAGTCGGAATACCCTCTTCCAGAAATTCAGGACTTTCCAAAAACTGCATCAACGTAGCAGAGGCAATTCTTCTCATCCATCCGTAATTTACATCACCGGTCGCGTCATATTCATATAAGGATAAAGGAACGGTTGCAGCAAAACGATAGCAAATGCTTCTCCCCCACATATTCATTCGCCCGTCACGACTAAACATGAATGGATAATTGCCAACCATATCATGCTGGTTTTTCAAGAACTGCGCTGCGTATTGAGGATATTGTTTCTTTCCGAACATTTCCGCCCAGACAGGTCCGTAAGTCTGATAAGCCCATGCACTATAATAATCGTATGCCGGAGCATCATTGTACCAACCTTCACCCCGGTATCGAGCCAGAAGTTTCTCCAGATTCGACTCCAGATAGCTGTCATTCACAACATATCCCTGGTCTTTCAGAAAACTCAAAATAAATACATTGAAAAACATCCAGTTGGAACCGATAGTAGGTCCTTCTCCATAACTCAACATGGTAGCAGCCAACGCATCTTTCTGTTCTTTTGTCAGAGGATTCCATAACACTTCCTGTGCCGCTTTCATAGAGATTGCCAACGAGCCCAGTTCCAGTAATGTCTGACTGGGTCCCCCCTTACGATGCGGAATAAAGCTCCGGCTTTCCGGATTAGATATATTTATCAGTTGATGGCGATAATAATCCGCCACCTTTATCCCGTTCATTTCCAGTTCGGGATTATCTTTCAAAAGGGGGGCAGCAACGAACAAGGTACGTGCAAGTCCTTCCAGTTTTGCTACCGGAATCTGCTCTTCATTTCGCGGATATGTCTTTTCCAGCTGTTTCGGGAAATACATCTGGTCGTCCAGTGTATGTATATAATCGAATGCGCCTTTTAACAGATATTCGCCCGCTTGAATCCAGTGCCGACGTGTCATACCCGTATAAGGACTTTTTTGATAGTCCGGTTGCCGAACAGTGAATATATTCTCTTGTGCAATAACGACAGAAATTCCTGCTGACAAAATTAAGAACGATAATAGTAACGCGAGTTTTGCTTTCATGGCAGCTATATGTTTATAATGTTAGATTCATCGCAAAAGTAAAGCTTTATAAACAGAACTCCGTCCAATAACCGTTCATTTAAATCCAATTTTAAGTCAAAATATCGTTTCTAGCATCAATTGAACGATAATCAGCCCTCTTTGACGGATATACATCCTTTTTTCCAGAAAAGACCATTTATCTTTGCAATACAACAATTAAACCAATACATTGAACATGAAACATTTGCATTTCAAACTCTTCCTATTCTGCTTATGCCTCATCGGGACAATACAAGTGACAGCGCAAAACAGAAAATCGCATAATCCGATATTACCCAGTTTCCATGCTGATCCTGAAATATTATATTCACAGCAGACGAAGCATTACTATATCTATCCCACAAACGATGGATTTCCCGGTTGGGGCGGGAGTTATTTCAAAGTCTTTTCATCGAAGAATCTGAAATCATGGAAAGAGGAGAAAGTCATTTTAGACATGAACAAAGATGTATCATGGGCGAATGGCAATGCATGGGCACCTTGCATCGAAGAAAAGAAAATAAACGGAAAATATAAATACTTCTTTTATTATAGCGCAAATCCTGTCACCAACAAAGGCAAGCAAATAGGAGTAGCCACGGCAAATTTCCCTTTAGGCCCATTCACCGATTCGGGGAAACCAATTATCACTTCTTCTCCCGTAGGGCGGGGACAGCAAATTGATGTGGACGTATATACCGACCCTATATCAGGTAAAAGTTATCTCTATTGGGGGAACGGCTATATGGCAGGAGCCGAACTCAATGACGACATGATGTCTGTCAAAGAAGAAACCATCACGGTGATGACTCCCAAAGGCGGGACTTTAGAAACGTATGCATTCCGGGAAGCTCCTTATGTATTCTTCAGAAAAGGAGTTTATTATTTCTTATGGTCTGTGGATGATACAGGTTCCCCCAATTATCATGTAGCTTACGGTACAAGCGACTCTCCATTAGGACCTATCCAAGTTGCCAAAGAACCGATTATCCTGATCCAATCTCCTAAAGAAGAAGTTTATGGTCCGGCACATTGCTCGGTTCTTCAAATTCCTAACAAGAAAGACAGGTGGATTATCGTCTATCACCGTATTAATAAGGAGTATCTGAAACATGGACCGGGATGGCACCGAGAAGTGTGCATGGATTGGATGGAATTTAATGAAGACGGAACAATCAGACAGGTAGTTCCTACACCCTAATCCCGTTATTTAGCTTTATGGTAAAAGGAATAGGGGGATTTGGCCCAAAACGCGGGGAAGATTCAGTCAAATTTTAAATGAATAAATCTTCTCCCGTATCTGACAAAAGCACAAGACGGCGTTTCCATAGATATTCCTTTTATTTGCAAAGTTAAAATCATCATACTATATTAATCCTAAAATAATATCAGATGAAAAATGTTCTGACTATCGCATTACTTATTTCTACCAATATGGTAGGGAATGCGCAACTTAATCATGGTTATCCGATAGACCCGGTATCCTTCACTTCCGTGACAGTGACAGACAGTTTTTGGGGACAACGCCTCAAAGCAAGCCGTGAAGTGACCATACCTCTGGCATTCAGCAAATGTGAAGAAACCGGAAGATATGAGAATTTCGTGAAAGCAGCCCATCCAAGCGATACATACAAAGTGGAAGGACTCTCCTTTGACGACACGGATGTCTACAAAACCATCGAGGGAGCCAGTTACTCGTTGCAGACTTACCCGGACAAGAAATTGCAAAAGTACATTGACAGCGTACTTGTGATCGTTGCTGCTGCACAAGAACCGGACGGATATCTATATACTGCCCGTACGATGAATCCCAAACACCCGCATAATTGGGCGGGAAAAGAACGTTGGGTAGCCGTGGAAAACCTTAGTCACGAATTTTACAACTTAGGACACATGATAGAAGGTGCGGTTGCACATTATCAAGCTACGGGAAAACGTAATTTTCTTGATATTGCTATCAAATATGCTGACTGCGTCTGCCGGGAAATCGGAGACGGAGCACAACAGAAAAAGCTGGTTCCCGGACATCAAATAGCAGAAATGGCACTGGTTAAACTGTATCTCGTGACAGGTGACAAGAAATATCTCGACCAAGCCAAGTTCTTTTTGGATGCGCGCGGATATACCAGTCGGAAAGATGCCTATAGCCAGGCGCACAAACCGGTTGTAGAACAAGATGAAGCTGTCGGGCACGCAGTCCGCGCCGCCTATATGTATTCCGGCATGGCAGATGTGGCGGCCATTACAGGTGACAGTAGCTATATCAAAGCCATTGACAAGATTTGGGATAACATCGTCTCCAAAAAGATCTACGTCACAGGCGGCATCGGCGCACGACACGCCGGAGAAGCTTTTGGCAACAATTACGAACTCCCTAATTCTTCTGCCTATTGTGAAACCTGCGCAGCCATCGGTAACGTATATATGAACTATCGCCTTTTCCTGCTGCACGGCGATGCGAAGTATTTCGATGTATTGGAACGTACATTATATAATGGCTTAATTTCCGGAGTATCATTGGACGGTGGCTCCTTCTTCTATCCTAATCCGCTGGCTTCCAATGGTAAATATAGTCGCAAACCGTGGTTCGGCTGCGCCTGCTGCCCTTCCAATGTCAGCCGTTTCATTCCGTCACTCCCCGGCTATGTGTATGCAGTCAAAGACAATCAGGTATATGTCAATCTATATCTTTCCAACAAAGCCGAATTGAAAGTCAATAAGAAGAAAGTCGTGTTGGAACAAGAAACCGGTTATCCATGGAATGGAGACATCCGTGTAAAAGTGGTACAGGGCAATCAAGAGTTTGCCTTAAAGCTCCGTATTCCGGGGTGGGTACGTGACGAAGTTCTTCCCAGCGACTTGTATAGCTATGCGGACAATCAGAAGCCAACTTATCGGGTAACCGTGAACGGGCAAGAGACTGCAAACAAACTGAATAACGGCTATTTAAGTATTGAACGCAAATGGAAAAAGGGAGATGTGGTGGAAATTCATTTTGATATGCTTCCCCGTATCGTAAAGGCAAATGAGAAGGTAGTTGATGACAAAGGGAGAGTCTCCGTCGAACGTGGTCCGATAGTATATTGCGCAGAATGGCCGGATAACCCATGCAATGTACATACCGTACTTTTAAATCAGCATCCCCAATTCAAAGTCGTTGAGAAACCGGAACTTCTCTATGGTATCAGCCAACTAAAAACTGACGCGCAGGCTTTAAGTTACGACAAGAACGGTAAATTAATCACCAAAGACACAGAACTTACACTTATTCCTTATTATGCCTGGGCTCACCGTGGCGAAGGCGATATGAAAGTATGGCTACCGATTGACGTAAGTGCCGCTTCCGCACTCCCGCAGGAAGTTCAGAAATGGGAAGATAACGGATTCTTCAAGAACTAAAGACTACAAACCAGACATGAATATAACTCCATTCTGTCAAGTACCTTTGCTTATGCACGGTACTTGACAGAATCAAACAAAATGTCGAACTATGACTACAACAAGAAGAAACTTTTTGAAAAAAGCCTGTATAAGTGGAATTTGCCTTTGTGGATTCAGTACCATACTTGGAAGTGAAACATTCACACCAAAGACTCCCTCAAGTGAAACACCCAATAAGAACGAAATAATGTTCCTAAAGTGGATCACTGAATTATTGGAGAATCTGGAGAATAGCCATTTGACAGAGGCACAGTTGCGCCAAATTGTCAAATCATCATCCATCGCGCACCATCACAATCTGGAAATGGACACTATGTTAACTCCCTTTAAAGGCCATCTGGATAACTTTATTGAATTTATAGAAGAAAAATGGGGGTGGAAAGTCAGTTATGAAGACAGTAACAAGCAAGTGCTTATTGTTGACGAGGACAAGCCATTTTGTGTATGTCCATTATTACAAAAAGAGAAGGAAAAGAAGTTCCCGGCCTTATGTTATTGTTCGGAAGGATTTGCTGAAAGAATGTTCACTATCGTATGCAACCATCCTGTAAATGCAACTGTCATTTCTTCTATCCAGCGGGGAAATAACAAATGTATCTACAGGATAGTACTCAATCCATAACCTTATACCCTTTCCCCAATAAGATGCTTTATCGGTAAATGCACTTTGTTATTGCGTTTTCATTTTCTTTTGATACTCACTGGGCGTAATGCCAAACACTTCTTTAAATGAAGTCGTAAAATGCTTGTGATCACTATATCCCAGCGCCATGACCACTTCGGCGATAGTAACCGTTTTATTCTCCAACATCCGGCAGGCATGTCTCATCTTGATATCTTTGATAAAATCCAACGGTGTCTGTCCGGTCATCGCTTTTATCTTTCTCGACAAAGTAGAACGTGACACATTCAGTTTATCCGCCAACATCACGACATCGAGTTTAGGGTCGGACATGTATTCCTCTACGATTCTTAAAGCTTTCTCTATAAGCTGTTCATCCGACGAAACAAAACCAATATCCGATATCGAACCGGCCTTCGCTTGAACTTTACTGATTTCCGGTCGTATCTGCATACGTTCCCTTTCTACCAGCATCCGGTTATTTTCCTGTTTGATCCGCTGAAGATAGAGATGCAGCATGATCCATAAAATACCAATAGCAATGAGGACATATAATGTATATGCCCACCATGTCTCATAAAAAGCAGGTAAACGATGAATGGTAAATTCCGTCACTTTATCGCTCCACAATCCATTCTTATCGGTAGCTTTTACCTGAAACACATATTCTCCCTTATTCAAATTGGTGTAAAATGCCGAGTTTTTACCTTCACCCGGATATACCCAGTCATTATCGACGCCTTCCAATCGATAAGCATAACGCACCTGCTGCAAATGATGGTAATCAAGAGAAGAAAAGTTAATTTCCAGGCTTTGGTCATCGGGATTCATACGAACGGACTGCCTCAATGGATTTTCCTTCCTGTCGTTATCCCAAATGCTCTTTCCCTTTATCTTAATATCTGTAATATAAGTAGTCACTTGTTCCGGAATACTTTCGAGCTGTTGAGAGGAAGGAATAGAAATAATACCGGAGATCCCTCCGAAATAGAGTTCCCCTTTCCTGTCATAATAAGAGGCATGTGATAATAAACGATTCAATAAAAAATCAGAAGTACCGGTACGGTAACTTCTATAAGCGCCATTCTTTGGATTATATTCTCTCACAGCCTGATTCGTTACAATCCATACATGATTATAGTTGTCCACAATCACATTATTAATGATATTCCCCTTCATGCCGCAAGCAATGCTATGCTCCGCAGTTTCTTTGCGCCCGGCATCATACATCAATATTTCTCCTTCGCTTGTCCCCAACCATAGTTTGCCGTCGGTCGTTGCATCCATACAAGTGAAGTCCTTTTCCAAAGGAAACAATTCCGTATATTTATCCTGCCCTACTCTATATATTCCTTTTCCCCTGACTGCCGCCCATATCCGTCCGTCACTCGTCTGCGTAATCCCCGACACATTTCCAAGTTCATCGGATATGACTTCAAGCGTTCCGGTCGGTATATGATATACATATAGACCGGTCGTGGTACCCACCCACAAATTCTTTGCCGAATCCTCGAAGAAAGAAGATGTCTCTCCCGGATTTCCGGTTACCTCACCGATTTGTATGCAGAGTTCCTCCTTCATTTCCATATTTTCCTGACTTAGTCCGTAAATGACAGAGCCATAAGGCATAGCCCATACCATACCCGGAACATGAGAAGGAATCAGGTTGCGCACTTCCCACAAAGGAAGATTCTTAGTTCCCCCGTTTCTTGAATAATACCCCATCCGGTCAGTTCCCGCATCATAGACATACAAGCCATAACGTTCTTGCGAAAACCAGAACACTCCTTTACTATCCATACACAATGAGATGATAGCCGGATTTGCCTTTATCTGTTCTCTTAAAGCCGGTAAAGTATATTTCTTTATAAAATGCTTACGAATATCAATAATGAAACTCTCCATATCAAAAGCCGACACCCACAATTTTCCGTCCCTGTCTTTATAGATTTCATAAAGCATCTTATTGCCAGGAATAAGGAATGAAGAGGTATCCACCTGTTCGAGCATCTTATCTTCTGTGATGCAAAATGCGAAAAGGTCTTTTTTGGTAGTAACCCATAAATAATGGTAGATGTCGTCCTGTACCATGTGATAGGTGTCTCCCGTGGTTTCGCCTGTCACGTCCACAGGAAGCGGTTGCGGAGTATATGCGCGTTCCGGAGATGGTGCCTCCGGATTAAAACGGACAATACCCTTTCCCCAAGTACCCAGCCAATAACATTGATGTGTTTCGTCCCAGATGATTTTCTCAATATCCCGATATTCTTCATTATGGAAATAAGGTTCGAAACTATCTGTCGCCTTATTCAGTTTATACATTCCGCCCTGTGTAATGGATATCAGCAGATTATCCTTTTTATCTTCATAAACAGTATAAACAAACTGTGGAGAACGGTTGTACGTCATCGGATACCGTTTGACCATTTCCCCATTAGCCTTGTATCTGAATAAAGCCCCGGCCACGCTTACCCAAATCGTGCCATCCTTGGTTACATTAATAGAGAACACATTTTTGTCTGACAGTTCTTCCATATTGACAGGAGTAATCCGGTATGTTGCCTTATCCAGCATGTAAGCCCCTTTAAATGTTCCGAACCAGATATGTTTCTCATGGTCTTCATTAATGTAAGTGATGTAATTATCCTTCAGCAGTCCGTAATGAAACAGGTCGGAACGGAACACACGGACATCATATCCATCATCCCGGCATAACCCATTAAAAGTGCCATACCATATATAGCCATCGCTATCCTGAAATATGCGGTGAATAGCCTTGACCGGCAATTTCTCCAGTGAGGGAATATCCTTCACCACAATTTCCTGCGCGCAAGTGGTACTCATGAAGCAAGTCCGAAGTAATAAGAAGAGGAATATATAGTTCAGTCGTGAAAAATAATAGATATGTCTGGTGTTCATAGTCTGATTCTTTAATATTTGATACGGCAAATATATCAAAAAAGCTTCAACCTTGGTGCAAGGTTGAAGCTTTTCTCTATTAATGACTAATACCTATTGAAAGTTACCTATTTCTTATACTGCCAAATACCATAAGTAAACATATCCGCATTTTTCAGCGGTTTCTGTCCATCCGGGCGGAACCACTGCCCGATATTTACAAACGGTGTGAGAACAACTTCCACATCACTCCCCTTATACAGGGCTTTTGTCCGATAGACAGGTCCCAATATGTTGGAATAAGGTTTGTCCATAATCGTAGGCTTTGCATCTACATCCACCTGAATATCCCTTTCCATATTTACATCATCATTACAAAGCTGTTTATTCCACACCATATCCAGGCAATAAACCACAGGGCCGCGTAAGAAAGCGTATGGTATTTTATCGGTCGGTTCTTCCCTATACATAATCTCTCCTCTAGGCAGCGTGTAAGTGGTATATTTACTATGATGTTCGCGCATCACCCACTTTTCCACCATAGGAAAAACGATGCAGACTTTGTCTCCCTTCACCCATTTCCGGGATATTTTCAGATAAGTACCGGGCTGTACGCCTGCCATTTTCTCTCCATTCACAGAAACTTGCGGTTTCTCGCACCAACTGGGAATACGCAGATTCAGCACTCTGTCTGCAACCCTTTCCGACGTGACGGTCAATTCCATATTTTCCACTTCCGGATAGTTGCCGGAGATTTCAAATGAGAAAGCCTTTCCCGCATATTGGGAAGGAACATACTGGTTCACATAAAATTCTTTTCCTTTTTCCGCATACATGAAAGTGGGCAACATGGAAATGATGCGATGTCCGCTTGCCGTGCAACAGTCGGGACCATGAAAATAGCCATGAGGTTTGGAACCGTTCGGTGCGGTATGATAACGGCATGAACCGGTTTCACAATCTTGCGCGGCAAAAACGTGATTAATCATCAAACGTTCCATTGCGTCTGCATACTTGGACTCTCCGGTCAGTTCCAGCAGCATTTGTGTCAGTTGCATCCATGACATAGTAGCGCACGTTTCAACCACATGACCCGAAATTGGTTTCACATAATCGTGTTCATAATGCTCGGCTACACTGACACCACCGGTGATATACATCTGACGCTTGTGAATGTCATCCCATGCTCCGGCAACTTTGCGGAACAGCGACTTGTCTCCTGTGATACGATATAGACGAAGAAAACCCATAAAATTCATCTGGAAGGTATGCGAATGTACGTATGGTTGGAGTTTGTCTACTCCCAATGTACCATCGGCCACAGAATCCAACCGTGAGAAAGCATCCCAACCGCTCCATTTATCAATGTTGCTGACTACCCATTCACTCCACTCCAGGTATTTTTTCTTTCCTGTAAGTTCATACAGCCGTGCGACAGGGTCGCAGAGCAATGTCCCTTCCCATGAATAGTGTACTCCGTGTCCTGCAAAATCCGACAAGGCATCCACTTGTTTATGTTTGTTCTCCGGATCTCTCAAGTCAGACGGCCAGAATTCCAATTTGCCGGGTCCGAAGTATTTCAGATAATAATCCGCCAGTTTTTCAACAGCTGCTAAAGCATCCTTATCTCCAGTTTGCTCATACACCGTAATAAAAGCATGGAAAACAAAGTAGAGTTCATAAGCGTCCATACCCCTGACTGGTCTCTTGTCCGAACGATAACTTCTGGCAGTAGCACCCAGATAACCATTCTCTTCCTGTGATTCAACAATGCGTTTGAGTACGGCACGGGCTTTCGACATCAATTCGCTGTCACCGCTCTGAATGGCAGACAAATAAGCGGATTCGAGCCATTTCCCATGTTGCTCGGCTTTCGTCCAGTCCCATGTTGTATGTTGGCGTTCCACGATAAAATCAACATATTTGTCTATAGGGAAATTCTTCAGGTAAACGTCACGATTCAGTTTCATACGTTCTCCATAGAAGCCGGTTACATTTTTAACCAAAGAAACAGGAACCGGGTTTTCCAGTGCCGCTACTTTATCATGGTTGCGGGCAGCAAGAGAGTGAGCAGCCGTCGAAACAGCTAATAAGATTGTTAGAAAGCTTTTTAATTTCATAAGTGATATTCTAAAATAGTTATATAATTCAGACAAAAGAACATAAGAACAAAAAATAAAATAGCAGTTCAATAAGCAACAGAAATAAGTTTCAAAGCGCAGCATTTATGTTCTTTTGTTCTTATGTCTAAAAATAAATGATCATTTCACATAGTCCGGATTCTGCGTCAGTTCCGGATTAGCAATCAAGGTAGATTCCGGTATCGGGAATACCTTCCTGTAGTCTCCCATAGGCTTATGTGACAGCCAGCTTTTCTTTGTGAAAAGTCCGAACCGTATCATATCCCTGCGCGTATGCCCTTCCCAAGCAAATTCCCAACAAAGTTCATCAAACATACGTCCGAATTGTACCGGAGTCTGGTCTCCCGGTTCCGCAACATTATAATCTTCGACATACCCCCATTGGTAGGCAGAGTTTTCTTTCAGTTGTTCGTCCGTCACCGTAGCTTTGTCGGGCGTACTCTTAAAGTTTCTCTGACGAACCTGCGTCACGAGTGCTCCGGCTCCGGGTTTGCCGGTACGTAGTAAGCACTCCGCTTTCATCAACAGCACTTCGGAATAACGGATGAGAGGAATATCCGTATCGCAACTCCACTCCGACCCGGCAGCTACTTCATACTTATTCATGCGGTAACCAGCCATTTCACTCGTAAAGTTTCCGTCAGGAAGCTCTTTGGTAAAAACAAGAGGCTCGCCCGCCATATCGTAAACGCCATACAAAGGATTCCCTTCCGCGTCAAACTGCTGTCCCATCAGCCACGAATCTTCCAAACGTGTATCACCTGCCTGATAGGTATTGATAAACTGTGTAATCCCCTTCGGGCCACCAGCCATATTGGGGGCGGCATTGAGCAGATATTTCTTCTGTAATTCACTATGCCAGGAATTCATAAACAGGTAATTCCCGGTTATCCCACGGCTATAATCGTAAACAATAGTAAACATGACTTCTTTCGAACCTTCTACTCCGCTTGCACGGAACGAATCTTTGTAGTCAGGAGACAAGTCACACTTATTCTCCGTGATTATGTCATTGCATTGTGTAATACATTCCTCCCAACGGGGAGTGCCTGTATATACCTCCGCATTCAAATATACATTTGCCAATATCGCTTTTCCCGCCCACTTATTGAGTTTTCCGTAAGTACTTGCATCCTGTTCCTCCGCCAAATCGGGAATAGCTTCGCCCAGTTCTTTCACAATAAAGTCATAAACTTGCGCACGCGCAGTCTTTCCCGGCAATTCCTGCGACATGGTAGTAACCAAAGGAATATCACCGAAATTATCCATCAGAATCCAGTAATAATAAGCGCGAAGAGTTCTTAATTCTGATATTCCCTGCTGCTTCTTTTCGGGCGAAGGCGAGGGAATAATATCTTTTTCCAGACGTTCAATAGCCCCGTTACATAAAATCACTCCTTTAAAGTAGTTGTTCCAAAGACTGGAAATCTGTCCCAGTTCGGAATTCCAGTTATGAAAATGCAGGCGTTTATAAATACCACCGTCATCCCAACCGGTAGAATTCGGCGGAGTCACCACACAACAACCCGTCAGCTCTTGGGTTTGCCAATAGCCACCTACAAAATCGCCGTGCAACGGTTCGTATGCACCTGCTATATTAGGAATAAAGTCATTGACCGAGTAACTATAAGTCTGTTCAGTCACACCTGAATATACCACTTCGTCCAAGTCATTGCAACCGGAAACACATACGGTCAGTGCCATCCATAAGATATGTATATTTTTCTTTTTCATATAAGTCATTTTTTATTAGAGTTAGAAATTCAGGTTAACGCCGATTGAAAACGTACGGGCAGAAGGATATCGGTACATATTGTCCACACCGGGAGTCAGTCCGGTCACGTTCACCTCCGGGTCGATGCCGGAATATTTGGTAATGGTAGCCAGATTAGATATACTTCCGTAAACACGCACCCCTTTAATCCATTTGTTTTCTTTGATAACCGGGGTGTACCCGATAGTCAGATTGTCTATTTTCCAGTAATCGCCATCCTGCACATAATAACTTACATACTGTAATTCCTGATCGGCAGCCAACGGACGTTTGCCATAAACATTGTCAAATGCTTTTTCCATCACATTTCCCAACCCTAATGACACGGGAGCCGCATAATTCATTTCAGGCATATTCAGTATCTGGAAACCAAAAGCTCCACGCATAGTGATTGACAAATCAAACTGTTTATATCTAAAAGTATTATTCCAGTTTAAATACCAGTCAGGAAGTCCGTTGCCAAGCACTTTCTTATCATCCGCCTGTTGCTCCGCAATCGGTTTCGGTTTTCCGTCGGCCCCTTCGATAATCCAGTGACCGTTTTCGTCAATGTCTATGCTCTTATAGCCCCAGAAATTACCGATAGCCATACCTTCCTGCACACGATGAGTCTTCTGCTGAATGGGAGCGTATGTATCTCCCAAGTCAGTATAACCGTTGGAAGAGTACTTGCCGTTGGACAAAGACACCAGTTCATTGGTGTTTGTAGAGAAGTTGATTCCCGTATCCCAAGTGAAAGATTTCGTTTTTACGGGAATGAAATTCAAGGATACTTCCAATCCTTTGTTCCGGATAGAACCGGCATTGGCAGTTATCGTATTTTTCACATAAGGAGGAACCGATACTGTATAATCCCAAATCAAATCGTCCGTATCCCGGTTATACCAGTCGATACTTCCTGAAATCCGGTCATTGAAGAATGCAAAATCAAGGCCGATATTCGTTTCTTTCTTCTTTTCCCAGCGCAGGTCGGGATTCGGATTGGAGGATGCACGGAGCAAAGTAGTCCACTGTCCTCCATAATAACCATATCCGCCCAAGTCAAGCGTATTTAAAGACAGATAAGGATTCCCGGGGATCGTTCCGGTTATTCCGTAACCGGCTCTTAACTTTAAAAAACTCAAGAAGTTTACATTCTTCAAGAATGATTCTTCTTTCAAATTCCAACCAATAGATACGGCAGGGAATGTTCCCCATTTGTGATCTGCCCCAAACTTGGAAGAACCTTCATGACGGATGCTTGCTGACAAATAATATTTACCCTGATAATTATAATTGATTCTTCCGAAGTATCCTACGAGTTTGTATTCTTCCTGATAAGTTTTCTCTGTAGCCTTTCCATCTTTCAAAGCTGTACCGGCTGCCATATTATTATAGGAGTAGTCATCTGTCGGGAAATTATAATTATCCATGAAAGCTTCCTGGTTATTATTCTTGTTCCAGCTATAACCGGCTAATGCGTTCAGGCTGTGTCCCCCCTTGAAAGCTTTGTTATATTGGATCGTGAATTCTGTCATATCCGCCTGATTCTTATGTGTTTCACGGGACGCGTAACCATTTTTATTCTGAATAGTGGTAGAGCGGTGATTCTTTGTTTCATAATAGCCGGAGAATTTGTTATAGACTTCTCTGGAAAGCAACCATTTGATATCCAACCCCTCAATCGGAGTAACCGTAACAGTGGCGTGCATCCGTAGATTGGTCGCATCGTTTTTCCCTTGTGTCTCATTCAGCAACGCAAGCGGATTATAGTATAAATCACGTGCAACTTCCGTCCATTTACCGTTTTCATCTTTTATCGGTTCTGTCGGATTGTAAATCAAGGCACTCTGATATACATTGGTATTATAAGGAATACCGTAACTTTGCTGGTACCCGCTCAACCCCGCGTCTATCTTCAACCTGTTATCAAACATCCGGTGCGTTACGTTCAGACGCGGAAATATAGTCTCCACTTTAGAGCGTTTGACAAGTCCTTCGTTAGAGGTATAGTCAAAACTGGCTATGTAATTGGTGTTCTTCGAGCCACCACGCAAATTGATACTATAAGTCTGATTAAAAGGAGTCTGCATTATTTCGTCCAGCCAGTCCGTCTTACTGCCATAATCAGCGGCTCCGGTATATCCTTCCTTCACCTTCTCCAAGTACTGGTCTGCCGACATCATCGGAAGTTTCTTTGCAATCTTCTGAAAGGAGACATAAGAATTCACTTCTATCGTGGGCTTCATCTCTCCCTTACTGGTTTTAGTGGTAATCAGAATAACACCGTTCGTACCCCGTGTACCGTAAATAGCCGCTGCCGACCCGTCTTTCAAGACGTCTATCTGCTCAATGTCATTAGGAGATACTGAATTCAATTCTCCCGGAACTCCGTCAATCAATATCAACGGGCTCGTTCCCGACTTCAGGGTAGTAGAACCGCGCAGAACGATTTCGGAAGTGGAAAGAGGATTCGCATCGGGATTAATAACGGATAAACCGGCTACTTTACCTTTTATCAGTCCGGCAGCATCGGGAGTGGTTACCTGAACGAAGTTTTCCGCTTTCACACTCATAACCGAGCTGGTCAATTCTTCTTTACGTTGAGTGCCATAGCCGATAACCACGACTTCATCCAACGTTTTCGTATCTTCTTTAAGTACGACTTTCAATGATGTTTTTCCGTTCATCGGAATTTCTTGCGTGATATAACCGATGAAAGAGATAACAAGTGTACCTTTCGACGTTCCGTTAAGGATAAAGTTACCGTCCAGATCCGTTATAGTGCCGTTGGATGTACCTTTCAGCATGACACTGGCCCCAATCACCGGCTCTCCGCTTTCTGTTACGACCTGCCCTTTCAGCGCAACAGTCTGCATAGTTATCTGTACCTCACTTACATCTGCAAAAGATGATGACGGATAAGCTGTACAAAGAGCTGAAATCATCATCATAGAAAAGATTCTTTTCTTAGACAAGTTCTTTAAATGATAGTTTTTCATGAAATCAAGTTTAAAATCAACAATTTCTTTACTTCTGAAAAGGATGACGGCCGCTCATCTCTTTGCAACAAAGAAAAGCAAATTCTAAATTAATACATTCATAGATATGTTCCAATAAACGGGGAATAATGAAGCAGAGGGATTTTGATTCATTATTCCCCGTTATTTGAATCATTACTCCCCAGAGTATTCGCTATTTCTAGAAATCTCCTCAAACACCTATTTCTCAATTTTACAAGAACAGCCTTCACCTTTCACAATGCCCTGTTCATCGGCATTAGTGGGTGAAGGCTGTACTTTCACCCGTCTTTCACCCATCGGTTTCCTAATCCTACATGGCACTTCTCTATCTATGCTTCTGAAGACATACCTGACCTGCTTCCTTATCCATTACTAACTACCCTCTCTTTCATTAATAACAAACTTTCTTTTGATTATAGGTAAACTTCCTATTACCAGTATGTAAACTTGTTTTTCATTAAATGCAATCTATAATTGCAAGTTGCGTTTATAAAAACAAAAGCTTTGATTATATAAATGCAAGTTTCATTTATATAATCAAAGCTTACATTTATAGTTTTCTTATAATGCAAAGAAAGTTTAGGTCCTATACAAAGGAAGTTTATCCCTTATAGAAAAAAAGTTTTCCTATAATAGTCCGGAAGCCATCTATTAATACTTCTCCTGCCAACTATAGATAAAAGATTTAGCAGACTAGACAAGCTGTAAAAGCCCGGATAGAAAGGTGAAAGGAAGGTGAAAGCCTGCCCTTCACCCGCTAATGCCGATGAATAGGGCATTGTGAAAGGTGAAGGGTATTTTCTTGAATTTCCATAAGATCCCGCAACGATTCAAAACGGAACTTTCCGGGAACTATCGTTTCAAATAAGTCTTCTAAAACGAATGTACTCTTCCTTCAACAATGGCAAATCTATACAGAGAGAAATTATCAATCAGCCATTATCTTCACATCAGGCGACGGAACACGGAACCAATACTCCACCCATCGTTTTTCTTTATCGGGCATTGAGAACGATAACTTAATCAGATTGTCGTGGAGACGTTCAACACTAATTTCATTCTCTGTTCCCGGAACGAAAACAGGATCGGACGATTTTCCCAATATCTCGACATACACGCTGTCTGAAGGCAAACGATACTCTCCCTGGGAAAATATAATGGCATTCGATTTCGCATCCCTGCCACGTGTCATGATGTTTATAAATGTTTTATCGGCAGAAATTACTTTTAAGACCGGTAATAATGCAATCCGAAAATCATGTGCACCGGGCTGCACAAGACAGCTTTGCCATACTCCCTCCAGACTCTTATTAGTGACTTCCTGACCGCTAGGGACAGTAAGTTCAGGAATATTCATATTCGGAGTATTGCCATTTTGCTTTTTCGACAGGCTAAACATTACAGGAATAGTGAAACGCACTTTGACAGCCTTGCCATCCGCCATTCCGGGTGACCATTTAGGCATTGTTTTCACCACGCGCAAAGCCTCTTCATCCAACAGCGGATCAACTCCTCTCACTACCTTTCCCTGTCCCGGTGTTCCATCTTCCATCACTACGAACTGGATAATCACCCGACCGGAAACTCCTTTCTTCTGGGCTTCGACAGGGTATTTTACGTTAGTTGCCAAGTATTTCATCATGGCTTGCATGCCTCCCGGAAACTTCGGCATCTCATCGGGAATTAAATAAACTCCCTCACTATCTATTCTGGGGACTGACTCTTTCTGTGCAAACAATGGCAAACACAGAAACAACGCTATGAAAAGACTTACTAGTTTGGTATGCATGGTTTTCCGTTTTAAGGTTGAACAATAAACGAAGATAACATCTTTACGCTAAAAGACCAACAAAAAAATCGTTTATTTTCCTCATACACAGCAGTTATTTATTGCACAATAAATACTGTTGCCACCAAGCCACAAGTAAATAACAAATAAAAATGTGAGTTCGGGATAAGGGTATTTATCCCGAACTCACATCCAAAAGAAATATCATCTAGTTGTTCACCAATACAACACCTCCCTGTGGAAGGATTTCCAGTTGCACTTTTCCGCTTTCTTTTACTTTCAACGTCACAAGTTGAGGTTCTCCTTTTTTATCATCCTTATACAGAGAAACGATTTTTCCGGCAAACATATCTAAATCCAGTTTCAACTTTACGATTTCTTTCCCGGCATTCACAGCAGCCAGATACCAGGTGTCACCGTGGCGACGTGCCAAGACTACATATTTTCCCGGATATCCGTCAATGAAACGTGTTTCATCCCACGTGGTAGGAACCGTTTTCATATAGTCCACACAAACAGGGGAAACATCTTTCAGGTTGTTGGGAGCAAGCGCAAAATTCTGTACCGGATTCTGGAATAATACGGTAGTGGCTAATTGAAATATATCAGTAGTACGGCGGGTAGTTCCTCCGTCATTGTTGCGATTCAGCCGTTTGTTCAGGAAACAACCACCGAATTCCATGCAACCCACCGCGTTGCGGATAAACGGATGCAGACAGGCATTGAAAGCCTCTTCATCACAGAAGTGCTGGCCGAAAACCATATTTTCGGAGGCCAGTACAGCCTCGCTGCCTACATAGTTCGGGTACATACGTTCCCATCCGCGAGGGATGGTGCAACCGTGGAAGATTACCATCAGACCGTGGTCGTCAGCATCACTCAAAATATCTTCATACAGGCGCATCGTTTCCTGCTTGTCGCCACCAAAGAAATCAACTTTGATTCCTTTCACTCCAAGACTTTGCAACCATTTCATTTCACGTTTGCGGATAATAGCATTGTCCATGTGATTCACCGGCCCCTGCTCAATATCATTCCAATAGCCGGAAGAGCTATACCATAAGAAGAGTTCAACTCCTTTGCTTCGTGCGTATTCTATCAAAGATTTCATGCGGTCACGGCCGATGTTCGTATCCCACCAGTTATCGATCAAGGCATACTCATACCCCATTGCAGCTGCAAAATCAATATAGCGCACCTGATCGTCATAGTTAATACTACCATCCTGCCAGAGAATCCAGCTCCATGTGCCGCGTCCGAAACGGTAGTCATGCTTCGTTTCATAAAGAGGACGTACGACATCCCAGATAACGGTTGTTTCCACAATCGGTTTCAAGGTTTCGCCAACAGTTATGGTACGCCAGGGAGTAGCACCGGGAAGGGCAAACGCCGGAGCAGAAGTTCCGTTACCGTTATTTTCTGCTGCCATCGGGAAAGCAACCGTATACAGATTACCTTCGCTTACATCGCTCAAACGAGAACCGCAATAACGACTGTCTACACCTGTTTCGCTGACTAATACCCAACCATCGTCACCGATACGGAACAGACAAGGGAACGTGTAGCCATGCCCGTACTGCGAACGGTCACTCATGGGAGCATCTGCCTTATACTCTTCCTCATAACTGGGTTTGGTACGCTTCCAACCTATCATGGCATCGCTTTGCGGACATAAGAAAGTAGTTGTTTGTTGCGGAAAGCGAAAGCCGGTTTCTTCGGCAGTTACCGTTACACTTCCTTTTCCATCCTGACGCGGAAGAGTATAGCGAAAAGCTACATCGTGATTGCTGACACGAAAGACTACATCTATTTTCTGCCCTTTCGAATTCTCAAAATTACAAATCAGTTCGTTTGCCTGATAATGCACTTTGGAGGTTTTAATACGATCCTGATGATAGACAGTGTCAATCGGAGTAACAGCGTGTCCTGTCAGTTTCATTCCTTTTACAAAGTCACCGATATTCGTATTCATACCCAAAGGAGATTTCTCCAACATTGTCTTTCCATTGTAGGCAATCGAATAACTTGGCTTTTCGGCTGGAGAAGCAGATACAACCAATTGCAGTTTTTCATCCGGCCCTTTCACTACCACTTCCTGTGCTATCAGAGAAGTCAGACAGCAACTAGCCAGCAGGGTACTTATTATCTTCTTCATATTATTTATGTCGTTATTATCTTCACTTTTTTCTGTTATTTCTCATTTGCCTTCTTTATGCGGATCACCGTAAAAGAATAGGCAGGTAATTGATAGTCAAACTTTTCTGCTACTTCCATTGTGTCTTCAACAGGTAGCGGGGTATCGGCCGGTTTGCCGGTCAGTACGGTTCTTTTTGCAGAAGACTGTATAGCACCGATTCCGGAAAGGTCGACATTCGTATTCACCTCTACGGGAAGTAAATTGACCAGCTTCACAATCACGTCGCCACTTGCCGAGTCACGGACAATAGAAGCGGCAATGCGTTTCCGCACTTGATCGTCTCTATTATCAAGAGTGATCTTTGACGGCAAATATTCGTTTCCGGCATTCTGTCCGTAGAGTTTCTGAACATAGTAGCCGGTGGTAGGTTTCACTTCCCGGTTATTGAAGTAAATCAAATCCGGATTCCACTGGGTATGTCCTTCTTTTGCGAGAAGAGGGGCATAGGAAGTCATGTGTACAACATCTCCATTACGTTCCAAGGCAGCAAGATAAAGAGCTTCTGTCAGTGCTGTTTCGATATTCGCCTTTCGTCCCGGTATGTGAGTTGCATATTCGCCCAAGTATACTTTTGTCTTTTTCGAACGATCGTATTTGTCGTAGAAATCCTGGTTGTTCAGGAACCATCCCGGAGTCTGGTAATAATGTTCGTCGACCATCGGAATACCCAGTTTGTCCGCCAGCTTCCATCCTTCCACGTAGTCTGTACCCTCATTGAACGGTCCCACTGTACCGACAACAATCATTTCAGGATATTTTTCTTTGATGGCATTGAAGATCATTGTGAAGCGTTCTTCGAAGATATCAGTGATAAGATCTTCATTTCCGATACCGATGTATTTCAGATTGAAAGGTTTCGGATGCCCGGCTTCGGCACGTACCTTTCCCCATTTGGTCTTCTTAGCGTCACCGTTTGCCCATTCTATCAGATCAAGAATATCCTGAATATAAGCTCCCATTTCGCTCATCGGGATACCACCTTGTTGTCCTCCTCTCAAGTCGCCGTGACAGGCAGAGTTCTGGCAAGGAACACCGGCCGCCAGCACTGGAAGCGGTTCCGCACCAATATCTTCGCAAAACTGGAAATATTCAAAATAACCCAATCCCATGCTTTGATGGTATCCCCAAAGGTTACGCTGTGCTTTTCTTGCTTCCAACGGACCTACTGTATTTTTCCATTGATAAATGTTTTTCAAGCCATCACCATGAGCCACACAGCCACCGGGGAAACGGATGAAACGGGGATGAATATCAGCCAACACTTGAGCCAGATCTTTGCGAAGCCCGTTCTTACGTCCTTTAAATGTATTCTGCGGGAATAGGGAAATCATGTCCAGATTCAATTCACCAACAGATTGAGGGATGATTTCGAGATGAGTGTCCGCAGTAGCTTTAGCAGTTATCACCGCTTTATATGTTTTCCATTGACGGGAAGACACTGTTAGAGAAGTCTCTCCACACACATTTCCTTTTCCATCTACCAGACGAACCTGCAATTTATTTGATTTACCCTGCGGAACCCGGGCGAAGATGGAAAAATCATATTTCTCTCCGGTGTTCAGTGCGATTCCATCAAAACCTGTATTTTCTAATGCAGCTCCCGGTTGTTCTACATTCAGCACGGCATAATGTGGGTTATTGATATGAATAGGGTCGGTAGTATCAATAGTGAAAGTCGTTTTCTCTCCTTTCAGTGCCCAGGAATGAGTGCTGTTCCAGTTCTTATCTCCTTCCCTGTCCGAAGGGTCGTACTCGAAGTCGCGGTTTTGGATAAGTTCTGCATAGAGTCCTCCGTCTGCCGAATAATTGATGTCTTCAAAAAAAGCGCCCAGCAATACATCACTAATGGCTTTTGCGCCTTCCGGTTGTACAGTGACCGTTGCTTTTACAGGCTTCAAACCGGCAAAACGTTCTCCATCCTGTATCGGACGTTCTCCATGTAATGAGTTCCGATATTGATTCCAGCCATAATTTTTATCCAATCCATCCACCAAGGTCCAAGCTACCCGGTTGATATTTCCTTTCTGCTCTTCTCCGGCAACAATAGCTTTCACTCTCACTCCGTCAAAATCCGGCGTAGTACGGGGATATTTCTGACTGGTCCAGTTGATTAAATCCTTGGAAGTAGCCTGGCCGTATCCATCATGGTCATTCAGTTTCCAGGTACAAATCCATTCGCCATCGGACGATTGTTTCAAATAAGGATCGAGCATTTTCTTCTGTGATCCCCAGCGGCTATAATCGCACCGGAGATATCCGTAGTTCCGGCCAATTTCAAACCAATTTTCTTTATCTGTACTCCAGGCAAAACGGAGTCCGCTGCGTCCGTCGTCTCCGGAAGTTGCAAAAGAAAACAGATAAACCGAATCGGGTGTACTCGTCATTTCTTTGATTGCAGCTAAAGTGAGCTGCTGGAACGACAAAAACAAGACAACTAAAAAGAGGAATAATTTTCTCATGGTATATATTGCATTAAGATTATCAATCGCAAAGTTAAGATTTTCATCATTCTAACAAGCGTGTTTCATATAATAATTGGTAATTATACACTTAAAAATATATAAGAAACAAGTAAACAAGGGTAAAATATACACTTTTTCCCATATCGTATACTGTTTTCCTGGATTACAACTAGTTGAATCCATCTTATCAGAATAACTCAAAAGAAAACAAAAGGATGGGAATACTCACTGGGAAGCGAAGATTACCCGCCTGAAAAACAATTGGTTTAACAAATCTGGGACAGGTGTTTTTCTCCTGTCCCACGAGATATTTTAGTTCAGAAACCTTCGGGTTTGCCATAGGCCTTGAAGAGGCGTTTCAACTCTTTTGGGGTAATCGGTATGACAGTGCCATGGCGCGGATGGAAATCCATACTGATAGCATGGTCAATCACTTTGAAATGTTCCAGATCGGAACTTTCGGTAAACTGGTATTTACCTTTCGTATATACATCATACATCAAAATATACTTATCGGAACCAACCAGCGGGAAAATACCCGAACCTTCTACCGGATCCTTCGTCTGCTGTTTATAGTCATCCGATTCTGTCCATTGGCCGGAGGTTAGAGAGGAGGTAGTGGCCTTTTTAATTCCATTTCCATTCCCTTCCGTTTTGTAGAACAAATGATAGAGTCCATCTTTGTAAATAATGTCGCCGTCAATACATGATTTTTTGTTTTCCGGAAGAAACAGTGGCTTCGGCTCTCCTTCTATATCGGTAAAATCTTTGTTGGCATAAGCATAATAAATGATATCGGGACCATTGCCATGTTGCATGGACCAGTAAACCATGTACTTTCCTGCTTCCCTATCATAAATAGTTTGTGGAGCCCACACACGTTTCAGATCCTCCTGATTGGGATATTTTTTCTGGATATTCACGATATTGGAAGTCCAGTGTACAAGGTCTTTTGATTTCAATAATATCATGGCACGGTTAGAACTCCATCCATTGCCGGACACCATATCTGTCACCACCATATAAAATGTCTTCCCATCTTCACAACGCAAGATATGGGGATCACGCACTCCACCTGTTGAACTAATCACACGGGAATCAAGTACCGGCTGATTTCCATTCAAGGCTTTATAATTATATCCATCGAGGCTAACAGCCATCCGAACGGCTTCTTCACTCATGCGATTGCCGGTGAAGTAAACAAACAGGTAAGCAGATTGCTGGCAATACCCAGTCAACACTCCCACAAATAGGAATGCGAAAAAAATTATATTTTTCTTCATATTCATCATCATTTCAATGCTTTTTCATCCATTGTTTTATTCTTGTTCATTCACTGTTTAGTAGTTGAAATCAGCAGGTTTCACATATACACGATATTCCTTAATCATACCCGGATACCCTTTTTCGGCACGAGGCAGATAGCGGAAACCGGTCACATTTTCCACTTTGCTCAAGTCAATTACCAATTGATGAGGATAAGGAACATTGTCCACTGTCATCCAGAAAGTGGATTCCTGCAAGTCGAATATCTTGTCGGCTGTACGGTTGCCACTACGCGTTTCTTCACTATCGGCATAACGAATCTTCCAATGTTCGCGGGATACCGGTTTACCATCAGCTCCCAGGACATCAAACTCTGCTATCGCTGCGATGTTATCATTTGCTTGTGGAGAAAGTGCTTCCAGACAGAAATAACGTCCTTTCACCGGAGTGGCAAATCGCACTTCCTGCCAGCCGTTACCCGGAGTGAAAGCTCCTTCATGGTCCACTTTCTCACCCGTCAGTTTCAGTTTTTCTCCATCCTTGCGGTGTGTTTCGGGAGCTTTTTCACGAAGCACATCGAGAATTGGTTTCTTCAAACCTTTGATGGAAGCCCGGGTAGGACCTTTCAAATCCAGAACGAGGATTTCATTCTCTCCTTCTTTCAGCCAGCACCCCGGCATAAAGAGAGTCTGCTGCGGACCGATTTCCCAGAAACGCCCCATTGCATGACCGTTCACCCAGACCATACCTTTTCCCCATGTACTCATATCCAGGAAAGTATCTCCTACTTTATCCAGTGTAAAGGTGCTCTTATAATAGGCAGGCATAGTCGGTAATATCTTTGTATCGCTATATTTCTTATCTTTTATAAAGGAATAATCTACCGGGAAGTTATATACAGTCCAGTTTTTCAATTCCTTAGTCTGGTTACCCGAAATAAGTTCCACTTTTTCAGTGATTCCTTTGCGGTCGTGGATGGATTTGTCAAAGTTAACACGTCCCATTGCTTCCACAAGAATATCCAGTTGTATGCCTTTTTTCAGCGCGGGCAGGGTCGTTGTAAATTCTCCCTTACGACGGTCCAAGCGTGCCAGCAGTTTACCGTCGGCATATATCTGCGCCCAGTCGTGCACTTCCGTAATTTTCAAAGTGGTGCCTGCAAGAGTCGTTTCGGGCAATGTGGTACGATACAGAATCGTTCCCCATCCCTGGTTGAATTGTTCCATCGGTTGAATATCCACCGTTTGTTTTGCCCCCGGCAGATTTGAGAAAAGCGGAGCCACTTTATGGAAGTGAAACTCGGGGATTTCAATAACAGGCAGAGCTGCGGGCACTGCGGGCAACGTCTCACCTGCCGGAAGATAGTTTTTCAACAAGTCACGAAGCAAGAAAAACTTATCGGTCGTCCATCCGGGTTCGCTAATCGGAGCATCATAATCGTATGAGCTGCACATGGCGGAATAAGCCGGGTTGTTTGCACCTCCCCAATGTCCGAAAGTCGTTCCTCCGTGAGTCATATACAGACTGAAAGAGATGTTCCGGTCGAGCATATCCTTGATGCCCTGTACCATATCTTTTGCAGGACGTGTCTCATGTTTGCGTCCCCAGTGGTCGAACCATCCGCTCCAGAACTCGCTACACATCAACGGAGTTTCAGGACGAAGTTCTTTGAGTTTTTTAAATTGCTGGTCGATATTGGCACCTGTTCCAAAGTTCACCGTCCAAATCAGGTCATCGAGCGCGTTATTGGTGAAGTTACTGCTCCAGTCACATTGAAACAGAGGTACATCGGTAAAACCGGATTCACGAACCAGGTCGCGCACGGCAGAGACATAAGGTTTGTCGATTCCATAAGAACCGTATTCATTCTCTACCTGTACCATGATGATATTTCCCCCTTTATTCACTTGCAGCGGAGCCAGTTGCTTACCGACCTCTTTCATAAAGATGCCTACCCGTTCCATATAATAGGGATCGAGCGTACGCAAGGCTATATCTTTTTTCTTCAACAGCCACCAGGGAAGTCCCCCCATCTCCCACTCCGCACATACATACGGACCAGGACGGACAATGACATACATACCGTGTTTCTGTGCCGCACGGCAGAAAGCTGCAATATCATTCTGACCGGAAAAATCAAACTTTCCTTCTTCCTGTTCATGGATATTCCAGAAAATATAAATACAAATAGTATTCATGCCTAATGCCTTGCACATCTCAATGCGATGTTCCCAATAAGCTTGCGGGATGCGGGTGTAATGCAACTCGGCAGCCTTCACCACAAACGGTTTTCCATCCAGCAAGAATGTGTTCTTGCCTGCCTCAAACTTCCGTGCAGTAGTTTGCGCCTGTGCAGTACTAAAGAAAATAACTGTAAAAAGTACCAGTAAAGCAATCAATCTGTTTTTCATGGTTTATTCAAAAATAGAATTTTAATAGTATACGGCAAAGGTAGGCGATTCACCTAAAAAGGAGGGCATAATTATCATTCAAAAAGGGTTGGAAATAAAGCAAAATAGCGCCAAATAGCAGATAAAACAACAATGGTCGGAAGATGAGAGGCATTTTACCATGCTCATCTTCCGACCATTTGTCCGGTATGTGATTACAATAAAATCAGTTTTCTTTTGTCAATAGACTTTCCAGTTCTTCCGCATTCAGGCGGAGATAGAATTGTCCGCGATAGGCTACGGAGATAGCGCCCGTCTCCTCTGAAACAATAATGGCATGTGCGTCCGACTGTTGAGAGATTCCCATCGCTGCGCGATGCCGCAAACCAAGTTCCTTCGGTATATTCAAATCATGGGAAACAGGAAGGATACATCCCGCCGCCTTGATACGTTTTTTGCTGATAACCATCGCTCCATCGTGCAACGGGCTATTCTTGAAAAAGATATTCTCGATTAAACGCTGATTGATTGCCGCATCAATCAATTCGCCCGTACGAACGACCTCATCTAAAGGAGTATTATGCTCAATGACAATCAATGCGCCAACTTTTTGTTTCCCCATGCTTAAACAAGCCATTACCACGGGCATGATATCATCGTGCTTCAACGATTCTTTCTTCGATCCGCTAAAGAGACGGGCCAATGCACTGACATGCCGATGAGATCCCAAAGTCAAAAGAAAACGGCGTATCTCATCCTGAAAAAGCACAATCAACGCTATTACACCCACATTCATCAATGTGTCGAAAATAGAACCCAACAGTTTCATCTCCAACACTTGTGTCACCACCAGCCAAATCAGAATAAAAACCAAAATTCCGGTGAATACCTTGATGGAGCCGGAAGCTTTCATCAGTTTGTAGGTATAGTACAAAACAAAAGCTACCAGCAGGATATCGATAAAATCTTTTATACCAAACTCAAAAAACATGCACCCTCCTCTTATTTGTCATATCCACTCTCTATTTTTAATTTCTCTGTGATCCGGACAGCTTCCACCGCCTCACGCACATCATGTACACGCAGGATGTGCGCTCCTTTCATTAACGCAACAGTGTCCAATACGGTTGTCCCGTTTAATGAATCTTGCGGGGTTCCTCCCAATAATTTATAAATCATTGATTTCCGCGAAACTCCCACTAAAACGGGAAGTTCGAATATGTGGAATTCTTCCAGATGCGCCATCAGTTCATAATTATGCTCCAATGTTTTTCCGAATCCGAATCCCGGATCGAGAATGATATCTTTCACTCCCAAGTCGCGAAGTTGCTGCACTTTACGAGCGAAATACAGGAAAACGTCTTTAATCAGGTTATCATAAGACGGTTCTTTCTGCATACTTTGGGGGGTTCCCTTCATATGCATCATAATATAGGGTACTCCCAAGTCGGCTACTGTCTGAAACATCCGGTGATCCATTTCACCGGCAGCTATGTCATTAATAATAGCCACTCCATATTCTTTCACACATTCTTCCGCCACATCAGCCCGGAAAGTATCAACGGAAATAATGGCTTCGGGATGATTACGGTTCAGAATCTCCAAACCGGTGCGCAGTCTTCGCATCTCTTCTTCAGCAGAAATATGTTCGGCATTCGGCCGTGAAGAATAGGCTCCTATATCAATTATTGAAGCACCTTCATCAAGTATCTGCCGGGCCCGGGCAGCAATGTCTTCTTCAGTCTGCATCCGGCTGCCGGAATAAAAAGAATCGGGAGTAACATTTAAAATTCCCATCACCTGCGGAGTAGCAAGATCGAGCAACCGCCCTTTTACATTTATATAAATAGGAGATATAGGTTTCATCATTGACAACATTCCTTTTAGATCGCCTACAAATGTAGATAAAAAAAGCAAGTATTCGTACTAAAAAGAAGAAATAAACGTATATTTGCAAACTATAGAAGAACCCGAAAAATTCATACCATGAGCCGATTAACCCTATTTCGCGTAGGATTTCTTTTCCTCATTTTGTTCTTTACCACTACTGCTAAAGCTCAAAAAGAGGCTGAAACCTTCAATGTTGACTCTACTCTCTATGAATATTATCAACATTGTCAAGAATACTTGTTAGAGCCTGTTGTACTTAATATGTCCGACACTTTATTCCGAATGGCTGGCGAACGGCAGGACGAACGAATGCAGGCAGTAGCCATAGCCACTCAACTGGATTATTATTATTTCCAGGGAACCAATGAAGACAGCGTAATCCACTATACCAACAAAGTAAAAGAATTCGCCAAGGCCACTCATCAGCCTAAATACTATTACTTCGCATGGGCGAACAGATTAATCACCTATTACCTAAAAACAAGCAGAACAAACATAGCACTTTATGAAGTGCAAAACATGTTAAAAGAAGCTCAAGAAGAGGATGATAAGACCGGCCTCTCCCGTTGCTATAACATCATGTCGCAAATCTACACCATCAAAAGATTCGATTCAATGGCGTTCGAGTGGCGATTGAAAGAAATCGAACTGACTGAAAAATACAAGATCGAAAACTACAACATCTCCCAGACCTATGCCCAGATAGCCAACTATTACATCAACCAGAAAAAGCAAAAAGAAGCATTAGCTGCTGTGGAAAAAGCCATTGCGACTGCCAATTCCTCTACGCAACAAATATCTGCCAAGTTGGAATTTGTAAACTACTACAGCAAGTTCGGCGACTTTCAAGCTGCCGAAAAATTACTGAAGGAGTGTCAGGCGGCATTTGAACAGGACAAAAGACTGGAGTCTATCAAAAAGAGACTGTATAATATAGAATGTTTATACTACCAGCAGACCAAACAATATCAGAAAGCGCTGGAAGCCGCAAAGATGCAGGAAAAAGAAGAACGTCGTTTAAGCGAAAGCATACTTAGCAGCATCCATTACCGCACACAGGGAGAAATCTACCAAAAGATGGGAAATATGAACCTGGCGGTCAAATATCTGCAAATGTACATCAACACGGATGACTCTTTGAAAATAGCCAATGAACAAGTGTCCAGCAGCGAATTCGCCACCTTATTAAATGTAGAAAAGCTCAATGCCGAAAAGAAAGAACTCATGCTTCAAGCACAAGAGAAGGAGTTGCATAATAAAACAACCTTGATTATTTCATTGATTATTTTATTAGGTATCTTATTCATATTCCTTTATAGAGAAAATTTCCTGAAACGCAAACTGAAAGTTTCGGAAGCCGAACTTAAAACAAGGAATGAAGAACTTATGGTATCGAGGGAAGAATTGCGTAAAGCCAAAGATATAGCGGAAGCAAGCAGCCGGATGAAAACAACGTTTATCCAAAGCATGACGCACGAAATCCGCACACCGCTCAACTCTATCGTAGGCTTCTCGCAAGTATTAAGCGACCATTACAGCAATAGTCCGGAAACACAGGAGTTTGTCAATATCATCAAAAGTAACAGCAACGACTTGCTTCGACTGGTGACTGATGTGCTCACGCTGTCCGAACTGGATCAATATGAACAACTGCCCACTGACGCCGAAACAGACCTTCATGCGATCTGTCAACTTGCATCTGAAGTTGCCAAAGATAACACGCAGAAAGATGTGGAGGTTTTATTCGAACCTGAAAGAGAAAGCCTGCTCATACGCAGTAATTCGGAACGTATATCACAAGTATTGAACAACCTGGCACATAATGCCGCTAAATTTACGACTCATGGCAGTATTCGCATCGTTTATTCCGTATTGGAAGCTGAAAAGAAAATTGAAATCAGTGTGACCGATACAGGAACAGGCATCCCGAAAGACCAACAGGAAGCAGTATTTGAACGTTTCTACAAAATGAACTCTTTCACGCAGGGCACCGGGCTCGGACTTCCGATATGCCGGAGTATTGCCGAAAAGTTAGGAGGCAGCCTCCGAATCGACACTTCTTACACAGAAGGATGCCGGATGATCCTGACTCTTCCTTTGATATATGCCTAAGCAAAAAACTGCCCGAACTCCCATCAAATCCGAAAGAATAGCCTATCTTTGCAACGTTTTAAATAAAAGATCAGGTTATGAAACTTTCTGCTCTTTACCAGATTTTTCTGGATTGCCAATCAGTAACTACTGATAGCCGGAACTGTCCGGACGGTTCTTTGTTTATCGCCTTGAAAGGTGAGTCGTTCAACGGTAATGCATTTGCCAAATTAGCACTGGACTCCGGATGCGCGTTTGCCATTATCGATGAAATACAGTATGCCGTAGAAGGCGATCAACGATATATACTTGTAGACGACTGCCTGCAAACCATGCAGCAGCTTGCCAACTATCATCGCCGCCAACTCGGAACGCGAGTGATCGGCATTACGGGCACTAATGGGAAGACAACCACCAAAGAGTTAATTTCCAGCGTTCTCTGCCAAGCCCACAATGTACTCTATACTTTAGGTAATCTCAACAACCACATCGGCGTACCGACTACCCTGCTACGGTTAAAACCGGAACATGACCTTGCCGTCATTGAGATGGGCGCCAACCATCCGGGGGAAATCAAGTTTCTTTGCGAAATAGCCGAACCGGATTATGGTATTATCACTAACGTAGGCAAAGCTCATCTGGAGGGATTCGGTTCTTTCGAAGGAGTTATCAAGACCAAAGGAGAGCTTTATGATTTCCTCCGCAAGAAAGATGCCATCACCTTTATCCATCACGATAACCCCTATTTGATGAATATCTCACAGGGACTGAACCTGATTTCTTATGGAACAGAAGATGATCTCTATGTCAATGGCCGGATTACCGGCAATTCGCCTTATCTTGCTTTCGAATGGAAAGCCGGTAAAGACGGTGAAGCCCATCAAGTCTGTACACAATTGATCGGAGAATATAATTTCCCCAATGCCCTGGCTGCAATCACTATCGGACGTTTCTTCGGAGTGGAAACAAAGAAGATCGATAAAGCTCTGGCAGAGTATACGCCACAGAACAACCGTTCCCAACTTAAAAAGACAGAAAATAACACGCTTATCATCGACGCATATAACGCAAACCCAACCAGCATGATGGCTGCCTTGCAAAACTTCCGGAATATGACAGTTCCCCACAAGATGCTCATATTAGGAGATATGCGCGAACTGGGTGCTGATAGCCCGGCCGAACACCAGAAAATCGTTGACTACATCAAAGAAAGTAATTTTGAGAAAGTATGGCTCGTGGGAGAACAGTTTGCCGCAAGTGAACATTCTTTTAAAACTTATGCAAATGTGCAGGAAGTTATAAAGGATTTGCAAGAAGATAAACCCAAAGGATATACTATTCTCATTAAAGGTTCCAATGGAATCAAACTTAGTTCAACGGTAGAATTTCTATAAAGCCGGAATGATAAACGGTGAACGGTAAACGGTGAATAATGGATATGATATAGTCAACCATTATTCACCGTTCACCGTTTATTATTCACCGTTCACCGTTTATCATTCACCGTTGTTGTTCATAGGTTGCCTTTTACTGCTTATTTATTTTCATCCTCGGTCGTACGACATAATAGGCCACTAAACTAGCCAGAACCGCCCCTGTTGTATTGGCCGCAAAATCCAACCAGTCTCCACCCCGGTAAGTAGTACAATATTCCTGCAACAATTCCACACAACCACTAAAAAGTATAGGGCAAAGGAATGCGCCTACCCATGCATGCCACATCGGAGCATTGTCCCTGCGATGCGCACGCAAAAATTCCAGCCACAGCATTCCCGACATACCAAAATACATACAAACATGAACCAGTTTGTCGAGGTTGGGAATTTCATTTAAATCCGTCTTAGGCGGTTTAAAAAACGACAGATAAACCACTGTCAGAATGATAAAAAGCGAGATCGGATATTTCTTAATATAAGATAGCATATCTAAATAATGTTACAATTTTCGTGCAAATATAAGTATCATTTTCTATATTTGCACTTTAATACGTGTATTTTATAACGATTTGTAAGATAAAACAAGATTTATGGCAAAAAATGATAGAGCAAACTTCGGCACTAAATTAGGAGTCATACTCGCTTCTGCCGGCTCTGCAGTCGGATTGGGTAATATATGGAGGTTTCCCTATGAAACAGGAAACCATGGAGGCGCTGCTTTTATATTGATCTATCTGGGTTGCATTTTTCTCCTGGGATTGCCTATTATGATTGCCGAGTTCCTGATAGGACGTCGTTCGAGAGCTAACACAGCGAGAGCATATCAGAAACTAGCGCCTGGAACACATTGGCGTTGGGTAGGACGTATGGGAGTATTGGCAGGCTTCCTGATACTTAGTTATTATGCTGTAGTAGCAGGGTGGACACTTGAATATATTCTTGAGGCTGCCACCAATGGCTTTGCCGGAAAAAACGCCGGAGAGTTCATATCCTCTTTTCAACAATTCTCCAGTAGCCCGTGGCGACCGGTCGTATGGTTGGTAGCATTTTTATTGATTACTCATTTCATCATTGTGAAAGGAGTAGAAAAAGGAATCGAAAAGTCCTCCAAGATCATGATGCCTACCCTGTTTATCATTATCCTCATACTGGTTGTTTGCTCGGTCACTCTGCCGGGAGCCGGTGCAGGTATCGAATTCCTGCTCAAGCCCGACTTTAGCAAAGTGGACGGAAATGTATTTTTGAGTGCCATGGGACAGGCGTTCTTCTCATTGAGTTTGGGAATGGGATGCCTTTGTACGTACGCCTCCTATTTCAGCAAAGAAACCAACCTGACTAAAACAGCTTTCAGCGTAGGAATCATTGATACCTTTGTGGCGATACTAGCCGGATTTATCATCTTCCCGGCAGCTTTTTCCGTAGGCATACAACCTGATTCTGGTCCGAGTCTGATCTTTATCACCCTGCCTAATGTATTCCAACAGGCATTTAGCGGAGTTCCCATACTGGCATATATATTCTCTGTCATGTTCTACGCGTTGTTGGCAATGGCTGCTTTAACTTCTACTATTTCCTTGCACGAAGTAGTAACCGCTTATTTACATGAGGAGTTCAACCTCTCCCGTGGAAAAGCAGCAAGGTTAGTCACCGGCGGTTGTGTCTTCCTCGGAATATTCTGTTCACTATCACTGGGAGTCATGAAAGGATTTACCGTTTTCGGACTGGGCATGTTCGACCTCTTCGACTTTGTAACAGCTAAAATCATGTTACCACTGGGCGGATTGTGCATCTCCCTCTTTACCGGATGGTATCTGGACAAGAAGATTGTATGGTCGGAGATTACCAATGACGGTTCATTAAAGGTACCGGTATACAAACTCATTATCTTTATATTAAAATATATCGCACCAATCGCCATCTCACTGATATTTATCAATGAACTGGGATTAATCAAGCTATAATGTGGAAAGACTTCCTTTATTATACTAAAACAGAACGACAAGGCATTATCGTCCTTGTCGTTCTTATTTTAGGAGTATATGCCGCCCCTAAACTCTTCTCCTTTTTCACACACGCTGAAGATACCGACTGCAGAGAGAACGAGAAGTTCGATAAGGAATACAACGACTTTATTTCCTCCCTCCGGGAAACCAAACCTCACCAAAAGTCCGGTCATTCTTTTCAATCATCCCCTCAAAGGGAAATCAAACTTGCGATGTTCGATCCGAACATCGCAGACTCTACTACTTTTCTTTCGCTTGGGTTACCATCCTGGATGATAAAGAATATCCTGTACTATCGCTATAAACAAGGTAAATTCCGCCACCCGGAAGATTTCCGAAAGATATATGGACTCACGGAAGAACAATACCAGACTCTTCGTCCTTATATACAAATTACAGAAGATTTCAGTTCGACAAATAAAGACACGGTACGATTGTTAACCACACCAAGCATACAACGGGACACCCTTGTGAAATATCTCCCGGGAACTATCATCAGCCTCAACTCCGCAGATACCACCGAACTGAAGAAGATTCCGGGAATCGGAAGCAGCATTGCCCGGATGATTGTGAATTACCGCGAACGGCTGGGAGGCTTTTTCCGAATAGAGCAGTTACAGGAGATTCATCTAAAGGCAGAGAAACTCCGTCCGTGGTTCTCCATTGATACCCATCAGACACGCCGCATCAATGTAAATAAAGCCGGCATGGAACGAATGATGCATCATCCATACATAAACTACTACCAAGCAAAGGTTATCATAGAATATCGAAAAAAGAAAGGATTCTTAAAAAGTCTGAAGCAATTATCTCTCTACGAGGAGTTCACTCCTATTGATCTTGAACGGCTAGAGCCCTACATTTGTTATAATTAATAAAAAAAAGATGCATTCCTATCACACCAGACAAGAATGCATCACACACAAACAAAACAAACACTCTACTATCATCTTCACAGACTTCCGTAGAGAAGCGACTATAAATATATAGCTAAAAGATAGAACACTTGCAAGGCTCTACCTTTTTGGTATACATTTTTAGAAATTAGGTTCTCTAATTAATCTTTTTTAATCATACCATCCACTATATGAACGGTCCGGTCCGTAATTTTGGCAAGCCCCTCGTCATGCGTCACAATGACAAAAGTCTGCCCCAGCCGGTCTCTCAAATCGAAGAATAGTTGATGTAAATCTTCTTTATTATGTGTATCCAGACTACCGGATGGTTCGTCTGCCAGAATAACTGCCGGATCGTTGATTAAAGCCCTCGCTACCGCTACCCGTTGTTTCTCGCCTCCCGACAATTCATTCGGTTTATGAGAAGCCCTGTCAACCAGTCCCATAAAATCCAGAATCTTCATAGCGCGTTCGTGCGCCTCCTTCGAAGATACCCCGGCGATTAAAGCGGGAATCATCACATTTTCCAATGCCGTGAACTCCGGCAGTAGTTGGTGAAACTGGAAAACAAAACCAATATTCTTATTACGAAATGCAGATAGTTCTTTCTCTTTCATCCGGCTCACCACTGTTCCGTCAATCTGTACCACACCTGCGTCCGGTTCATCTAAAGTGCCCATTATCTGCAATAACGTAGTTTTACCCGCACCGCTCGGGCCTACAATACTAACAATTTCTCCTTTGTTGATTTCCAGATCAATGCCTTTCAACACCTGTAATGAGCCGAAACTCTTCGTAATCCCTTCTAGTTTTATCATAATAGCCTTATAATCGTTTAATGACATATTCAGCCAGATAGCACCCAAACACGGCCGGCATATAACTAACTGTTCCACATGTCGATTTCTTATTCTGTTCATCCTCCGTCAGCAATACCGCTTTCGGATCGGCTTGCTCCGTACTGAATACCACCGGAAGTTCCCGTTTCATTCCCATCTTCTGCAAACGCTTTCGCACAGCCTTACTCAAACCACAATGATACGTCTCCCAAAGATCGGCAAAACGAACCTGAGTAATGTCACTCTTCGCCCCTGCTCCCATACTGGAAACTATCTTTATACGACGTTTCATCGCTTCATAAATCAGAAAGCATTTCGGACTGATCGTATCAATAGCATCTACTATAAAATCATATTTATCGGCATCCAGCAGTTCCGGTATATTTTCATCCTTCAGGTAAACAGGAAGGACAGTCAGCTCAATCGCCGGATTTATATCTTTATAACGGGCTGCCAACACTTCCGCTTTCGTCCTCCCCAGCGTGGAATGCATGGCCGGCAACTGACGATTCATATTGGTGGGCTGCACTGTATCGGCATCTACAATCGTCATCCGCCCGACACCTGCACGGCAAATCATCTCGGCGGCATAAGCACCTACTCCACCCAGTCCCACGACCAATACGTGCGCGTTCCGGATGCGTTCCATCTTTTCCTCCCCTAACAGGAGTTCCGTTCTCTGTTGCCAGTCGTATCTTTCCATTAGTTTTTCTTTAGCCATTTATAGAACCATTTGCCGACCTTCTCATAATGTTGAGACTCATTATGTCCACGAGGATCGGAGAATGACACAATTTCCTGCGGTTCGCCAAACTGGTCGGGATACAGGATTATCAAACTATTATTAGAGAAATATTTTCCTAATTGTGCCGGGAGACGTTCAAAAGAGGGATCATAAGAGATAGATCCGCGACGGGCAGAGATAACTACCAATAAATGGTCATAATTCACCTGCCCTGTCAACAGCAAGAGATCCTCCCACTCCTCCAATATGGAGAATTCCGTCGGAGTACCTGCATGTCGCTTTTTCACAAGTTGCTGAACACGCATCAATGTACGCTCATTGGCAAAAAAATGCACCCGACAGCCCAGGATACTTCCCATACGGCAGAAGTGTTCCACCCATTTAGAGAATCCCGATTCATATTCAGCCTTTGGCGGAACGGCAATATTGATTCGACGCAGGGTATTAACAGGCATCAGGAATTTGGCTATCATCACTTCACGATGCGTACCTTTCAACAGACTTTCGGCCAGATGTCCGAAGAAAGAGTCGACAATATTTGCTTTCCGGTGCAGACCGATCACAATATCCGTAGCTTCATACTCCTTGATTGTATGGATAATCCCCGAAGCAATATTCAAGTCATAGCGACTCACCATCGTAACAGGCACATCGGCAGCAGCGGCAATCATAGCCGCCTTCTCCAGATTACGTTTACCCTGCTGCTCTTTCTTCTCCGAACTGTTATTGTCATTGATAACGTTCAATGCCACCAATGCATTTTTCTGCTTAGCATCCTTTATTACTAAAGCCAGATTAATCAAATCTTCAATCGTCTCCGGGTTAGCCACCGGAATCAAGATTTGTTCCGTATTTACTTTCTTAGCTTCTTCTTCCGCCTGCACATTTTCATCCAGAGCAAAACGACGTGCCGAACGTTCGGTTACCAAAGAACTGATGACACAAGTGAAAAGTATCATCACTACCGTACCGTTCAATACATCATCATTCAGCAACCGTTCTCCATTCTCCATAATGATTTCATGACCGATCAACACTGCTGCCAGTGTAGCTGCGGCCTGCGCATTACTTAAACCGAATATCATGCTCCGTTCATTCGACTGCATCCGATAGATCTTTTGTGTGATCCAGGCAGCCAGCCATTTACTAAAGGTTGCCACCACTGTCATCACAATAGCCACTTTCAATGCTTCACCTCCGGTAAACAGGCTTCTTACATCAATAATCATTCCGACACCAATCAGAAAATAGGGAATAAACAGTGCATTTCCCACAAATTCCAACCGGTTCATCAAAGGAGATACATGAGGAATCAGGCGATTCAATACCAAGCCCGCCAGGAAAGCTCCTAAGATTCCTTCCATTCCTACAAATTCCATCAATCCTCCTCCGAGGAAAACCATCGCCAGCACAAATACAAACTGCATCACGCTGTCATCGTACTTCCGGAAGAACCAGCGTCCGATACGGGGGAAAAAGAACACAATCAGAAATCCGAGGAAAGCCACTTTTGCCACAAGAAATACCCAGAACCAGCCATCGACAGTTCCCTTAAACATGCCTCCTATGACAGCAAGAATAATCAAAGCAAGGGTGACGGTGACAGCAGTACCACCAATGGTGATATTGACACTGCGCAAACGAGACAGTCCGTAACGACTAATAATAGGATAAGCAATTAAGGTGTGAGAAGCATACATACTTGCCAACAATACCGCCGTGAGAAAACCATATCCCAGCATACTCATACTACTCCATATTCCCAACACCATAGGAATCAGAAAGGTAAGCCAGCCGAACACGAAACTTTTCGTCCGGTTCTTCTTAAAGTCCTCCATATCCATCTCAAGACCGGCAAGGAACATGATATAATAGAGCCCTACTTTGCCGAACAGTTCGAAACTACTGTCTCGGTCGAGTACATGAAAGCCGTGTTCGCCAATCAAGACACCCGCCAGAATCATGCCTATAATATGAGGTATATGGAGACGCCCCAAAATCATCGGAGCAAAAAGAATGATAATTAGTACCAAAAAGAACACCCAGGTCGGATCAGAAATCGGCAGCGTTAAATTGAGATCAAACAGGTTCATAGGCTGTGTTTTTTAGGAATTTTCTGCAAAGGAACAAAAAAGTTTGCAGAATCCAATGAATGTCTAATGGTCATTTCACTCCAATAACCACGTCCAACTATACGGAAGCATGAGTAATCCGCCGAGAAACTGAAATATTTCTCTCAAAATCGATGTTTATATGCTAAATTGTTATAATTTTGCAGCCAAATCTTTTCTATTCGACAGGATAAGAAGAGAAATTCAATATTCACAATTTAACAAAAGAAAAAGATGAAAGTAGCTATTGTTGGCGTAAGCGGAGCCGTAGGACAAGAGTTCCTGCGCGTGCTCGATGAGAGAAACTTCCCGATGGACGAGTTAGTTTTGTTCGGTTCTAAACGTAGTGCCGGAACAACATATACTTTCCGCGGTAAACAGATCGAGGTGAAACTCTTACAACACAACGATGACTTTAAAGGGGTAGACATTGCTTTCACTTCTGCCGGTGCAGGAACATCTAAGGAGTTCGAGAAAACAATTACCAAGTATGGTGCTGTGATGATCGACAACTCCAGCGCTTTCCGTATGGATGCCGATGTGCCTTTGGTGGTGCCTGAAGTAAATGCAGAGGATGCATTGGAACGTCCGCGCGGCGTTATCGCCAACCCGAATTGTACGACTATCCAGATGGTAGTTGCACTGAAAGCCATCGAAAAGCTTTCTCATATAAAAACCGTGCACGTGTCTACCTATCAGGCAGCAAGTGGTGCGGGTGCCGCTGCCATGGACGAATTGTACGAGCAATATCGTCAGGTATTGGCAAACGAACCTGTGACTGTAGAGAAGTTTGCCTATCAGTTGGCTTTCAACCTGATTCCGCAGATCGACGTGTTTACAGAAAACGGTTATACGAAAGAAGAGATGAAGATGTATAATGAAACACGCAAGATCATGCATTCTGACGTAAAAGTTAGCGCAACTTGCGTACGTGTTCCTGCATTACGTGCTCACTCTGAAAGTATTTGGGTAGAAACTGAACGTCCGATTTCCGTAGAAGAGGCTCGTGAAGCATTCGCTAACGGTGAAGGTCTGGTTCTGCAGGACAATCCTGCCGAAAAAGAATACCCGATGCCGTTGTTCCTGGCAGGTAAAGATCCGGTATACGTAGGCCGTATCCGCAAAGACCTGACAAACGAAAACGGATTGACTTTCTGGATTGTAGGTGACCAGATTAAGAAAGGGGCTGCCCTGAATGCTGTTCAGATTGCCGAATATTTGATTAAAGTAAAAAATATCTAATATAACAGACTGGATATAATATCCGGACAACTATAGATAAGCCCAATAAATCAGCCGGTTTGCAATGTGATAGTGATCACAATGCAAGCCGGTTTTTTTATTCTCCAAGCCGTAATTAGAGAGAAAATACCTATTCGTAGGTAAGAAGTCACTAGTTATAGGTATCAGCATTTACCAAAATAACTATTTATAGTGATTGATAGAAAGTCACTTTTTATCGAATTTTGCGCAAAACTTATCTATGAAATATTGTCTTTTTAATATAGCATTCTGGGGGCTACTATTTTTCAATTTATTTGAGGCCGCAGCTAATTCAAACATCTATACAATCTCGGGACGTGTGACCGAGGCAAAAACGAATTCCCCTTTGCCTGGTGCTTCTATTCTCATTAAAGGTACCTATTTGTGGGCCGTATCCAATCAGAAAGGAGAATTTACGATACAAGGAGTACAGGAGGGAAAATATAATCTGGAGGTTTCTTTTCTTGGTTATGTACCGGCAACAATTCCCGTAAATGTACGCAGCAATATCAATAACCTTCCTATCATACTCAAAGAAAATACACTTGCACTGGATGATGTAGTCGTCACTGCACAAGCACCCAAAAATGAATTAAACACGACGCTCACTATCGGAAATCATGCATTGGAACATCTACAGGTGTCCAACGTGAGCGATATCTCCGCTCTCCTTCCGGGAGGAAAAACTAAAGTGCCGGATCTTACCACCAATAATATCTTCTCATTACGCGACGGAGGGTCAACAGCTGGTAATGCCACATTTGGAACAGCCGTAGAAGTGGATGGGGTTCGTATTGGAAACAATGGTTCGTTTGGCAATATGAGCGGAGTGGATACCCGGAATATCACTGTTGCAGATATTGAATCGGTGGAAGTCATCACCGGAGTGCCTTCGGCAGAATATGGAGACTTGAATAGTGGTATGGTCAAGATTCACACCCGGAAAGGGAAAACACCCTGGAACATATTGCTGTCTATCAATCCTCGCACCGAACAGGTTTCATTTGCTAAAGGATTGGATTTAGGAAACGATAAAGGAGTCATCAACATAAACGGTGAGTGGACCAAGGCTACTCAAAAGTTGGTATCTCCCTATTCTTCTTATACAAGAAGGGGATTCTCTGCCGGATATAGCAACACGTTCCGCAACGTATTAAGATTCGACATCGGTGTTACAGGCAATATCGGAGGAATGAATACCAAAGATGATCCTGATGCCTATTCGGGAGAATACAACAAAGTGAGAGATAACGTATTCCGGACAAACACTTCACTGGCCTGGCTGCTCAACAAATCGTGGATAACCAACCTCAAGTTCGACGCATCGATATATTACAATGATAATAACTCCCACGCGCATACGTTCTACTCGTATGCATCGGAGCAACCGGCTGTTCATGCCACGGAGGAAGGATATTTTATGGCAAACAAACTGCCATATACTTACTTTGCCGACCAAATCATCGACTCCAAAGAACTGGATTATGCCGCATCGTTAAAATATGAATGGAACAGACGGTTTAAGACTGTAAACAGCAACCTGAAAGCGGGTGTTCAATGGAAAGCAACAGGCAATGTGGGTGAAGGAGAATATTACAAAGACCCGTCATTGGCTCCGAACGGTTATCGTCCCCGTCCTTACACTACTTATCCATATATGCATAATGTTTCGCTTTATGCAGAAGAAAGTCTGTCATTTCCTGTGGGAAATACCATGCTTAGACTGATGGCAGGGGTACGTTGGGAACATTTGTTTATCAAGGGAACGAAATATAAGAACCTGAATACTCTTTCACCACGTTTCAATGCCAGATGGCAGTTGAACGAACATATCGCTATCCGTGGCGGTTGGGGAATTACCGAAAAGCTGCCCTCTTTCTACACCTTGTATCCCAAACAGGAATATCGGGACATACAGACCTTCGGCTTTTCCTATAATAAGATTGAATCATCTTATATATATTATAGTCAGCCCTACACGTTATTGCACAATGAAAACCTACGCTGGCAACGGAATCAGAACGCAGAAATCGGTCTGGACGTCAACATTGCCCGTACCCGGATTTCATTAGTCGGTTATTTCAACCGTACCAAGCTGCCGTATAAATACGCAAGTACTTATACTCCGTTCTCCTATGATGTGCTCCAATTGCCGGATGGATTCACTATGCCGACTAACCCGCAAATCAATGTAGATAACCAGACAGGGATGGTTTACATACGCGACAATGCATCCAGTTACTGGACTCCTATGGATGTCAAAGTGACCGACCAGACTTTTGTAAAGTCAACTTCTCCCGACAATGGAATGGACGTGATTCGTCGCGGAGCGGAAATGATTGTTGATTTCCCGGAAATTACTCCGATTCGCACGCAATTCCGGGTAGATGCCGCTTATACTTATACGAAATACATCGACAACTCTTTATCGTATTATTATCAGAATGGATGGTCGCACACCAGTCTTGCCAATCGTTCTTACCAATATGTAGGTATCTACGCCAACGGCGACAACTTATCGACTACTGCCAACGGCAAGCGTACCCACTCGCTGGATGCCAATATCACAGCCATCACCCGTATTCCGAAAGCCAGACTGATTATCTCGTGCCGACTGGAAGCTTCGCTTGTGAAGCGTTCGCAGAACATCTCCGAGTATCAAGGAAAAGAATATGCTTTCAATGTGAGCGAAAGCAGTAATACCCAAACCGGGGGAAGTATCTATGACGGTAACTCTTATACCGCTATCTGGCCGGTAGCATACCTCGACCTGAATAACGAGATGCATCCTTTCACATCAGCGGAAGCCGCGAATCCGGAATTCTCCTACCTGATACGCAAATCGGGCAATGCCTATACATTTGCAGCAGACGGATATGATCCTTATTTTTCTGCCAATATCAATATCACCAAAGAGATTGGAGACTATGTATCTCTTTCTCTCAATGCGATTAATTTCACCAACTCACGGCCTTATGTAAAATCTCATGCAACGGGTGTAAGCGCTCTCTTCACCCCGGATTTCTATTATGGACTTACTTGCCGTATCAAATTCTAACTATATGAAACAATTCATCTACATATTATTACTAACAGTGACTGGCATCTTTGCGGGATGCACAGATATCGATAAAGAGAATCCGTATGACAACCAGTTGCACAGCCTGCAGGTTACTGCCGTATATCCGGACGGATACACGGATCATCTCCGGGAAGGAGTGACCGTAAAGATTGAAGATGTCGACCGTGGAAATTCTTACAAGGCTAAAACCGACAAGAATGGAGTGGCGCAATTCTCTTTGACCAAAGGTATATACCGCGTACAAGTCAGCGACAAAGACGGAAAGGATATTTTCAACGGATTAGCTGATAATGTCAAACTAACCAGCGGAGACATGTCTCTTAATCTCCCGCTCATTCATTCCAAGGCCGGGACGATCATTATTAAAGAGATTTACTGCGGAGGATGCACAAAGTTACCGCTGGAAGGAAATTATCAGTCCGACAAGTACATTATCCTGCATAATAACGACTCGGAAGTGCAATATCTGGATAGTTTATGCTTCGGAGCACTCGACCCTTACAATTCACAAGCCACTAATGTATGGGTGACACAGGATGAAGCAACCGGAGCAACCATCTTCAAGGACTTTGCTCCCATCGTTCAGTGTATCTGGCAATTTGGCGGTACCGGTAAAACGTTCCCGCTTCAGCCGGGAGAAGATGCAGTGATTGCCATCAACGGAGCGGTTGACCATGCGGCACAATATCCGCAATCTGTCAACCTGAACAAACCCGGATATTTTGTATGCTATAATAATGTTTATTTTCCGAACACACAGTATCATCCGGCTCCGGGCGACCAGATCACACCGGATCATTACCTGAACGTAGTGTTGAAGACAGGTCAGGCGAACGCCTATTCATTCTCGATATTTTCTCCTGCCACGGTTATTTTTAAAGCCAAGGATACCACGATACAGGACTTCGTTCTTAAAGAGGGAAGCGTCATACAAAAACCGGGAAGCACTACGGATCAGGTGATAGCGGTACCACTCGACTGGGTGATTGATGGCACGGAAGTATATTATGGCGGTTCCTCCAACAATAAAAAGCGTATTTCTCCATCCATCGATGCGGGATATGTCACTCAAAGTGCCACATACAACGGACGCAGTTTATACCGTCATGTGGATGAAGAAGCGACACAGGAAGCGGGTTACGAAGTACTGGTAGATACAAACAATTCTTCTACCGATTTTTATGAACGGGAAAAACAATCTTTGCATGAGTGAGATGAAGAAAATATATATAACAGGTCTTTGGATTCTATGTCTGACATCCGGAGTTTCGGCACAGACTTATGACATCATCGAACGGCGTAACTCCTGGAATGCCGGGGCAAATGTCACAGGTATCATGATGGACAGTATTTCTGCTTCCTATGCCGAACTGTACGGAAAGAATAACCACGGTGATTTCCGCAACTATTACGAAGCAAAAGAAGCATGGAGTGCCGGAGCGGTAGCAAAGTCCATCACTCATCTGAAAGGTTATTCACTGACGGGTTCGTTCTCATTCGATCATACTTCAGGCAAGGATATGAGCGGTTCGATGTTTATCCACCCAGGATTTTATCCCGTAGACCTCCTGGAGTTCACACCCGGACGTAAAGACTTGCAAACTTACGCTTTCATGGGTGGTATTGCAACTGATATTTCACCCAACTGGCGATTAGGAGGAAAGATTGACTTTGCCGCCTCCAACTATTCCAAACGAAAGGACTTGCGGCATACCAATTACCGACTGGATTTGAAAATAGCCCCCAGCGTCATGTATCATTCGGGAGATATGGCGATCGGCTTTTCCTATATTCTCGGTAAAAACAGTGAATCAGTGAAAGCAGAAGTCATCGGTACAGCCGAAAACTCTTACAATGCTTTTCTGGATAAAGGACTTATGTATGGAGCTTACGAGGCATGGGACGGGAGTGGAATCCATCTTAGTGAATCGGGTGTCAACGGTTTCCCCATCAAAGAATTGTCGAACGGGGGAGCCTTGCAACTTCAATGGAAAGGATTTTACGGAGATGCAGAATACACATATTCTTCAGGTTCTGCCGGTGAAAGAGATGCTATCTGGTTTAAATTTCCAACCCACCGGATTACCTCCCATTTGAGTTATCATTTCAAACAGGGAAAGAAAGAGCATTTTCTACGACTGAACTTGCAATGGTCACATCTGGTCAACAATGAGAATGTGATAACCAAGGAAACGGTAAACGGGATAACGACCACTCACGTACACGGTTCCAATAGTATTTTTGAGCAGGATGTTTTCTCCGTCCATCCCGAATATGAATGGATTAGTCCCCGCACGGAACTTCGCCTGGGAACGAATATATCAACATTCAGACGACTGACCACACAGATGTATCCTTATGTGGCTTCGGAAAAGATGATTTGTAGCCAGACTTATATCTCCAGCGTATTTCATCTGGGGAAACTCGACCTGAAAGCGGCTGCATCCTTTGCCATAGGAAACTTTACCGAGAAAAACAGGACTACGGCAACAGATACGGAACCGGGTGATCCGCCTTATCGGCTGACAGATTATTACAATCTGAAAAATGAATATGCAACTACCCCACAGGCGACATTTCATCTCGGATTGCGCTATTATTTCAACCATGGAATTTATGCGGAAGTACAGGGTAGTTATACGCACGGTTTCAACCTGCAATATATAGATGGTTCGAACCGTTGGAACGAGACTATCAAATTAGGATATACTTTTTGAAAACAATGAATATATATAAACTAAATTATTAAGCAATGAAAAAGAGTTTGACATTTATCTTCGCAGCAGCGCTTTTGGTATCTTGCCAACAGGAAGAGAACGAAGCTACGACTCCTGCAAACAGTCGCATTACTATCTCTCCTATTATTACACGTGCTACGGAAGTTAACTTTGAGACCGGAGATAAAATCGGTGTTACAATCACCCAAAACGGTGACTTCGTATATGCAGAGAATAAACAGATGACATACAGTGACGGAGTATTTGCAGGCGATTTACTCTGGTACCCGGAAGGAAATGACAAATCGCAAATAGTAGCCTATTATCCCTATAAAGAGGGTAATACTCCGGCTTCATTTACTGTAGAAACCGATCAGACTAGTGGATATGGAGCGTCAGATTTTATGGCAGCAAAGAAATCGGATGTACTTCCGACTACCAACGTTATAAGCATGAACTTCAAACACATGTTTACTAAATTAGTGATTAATGTAACAAAGGAAATAGAAGCTAACATCTCGTCCATCACATTGAAAGGTTCTATCCCGACTGCAACTCTTGATTTGAGTGCTCTCACAGTGACTGCTGATGCAAACGCCTCCGCAACAAGCATTGTTGCACAAGCCGTTAAAGCGAATGAGACATACCGCGCCATTATCGTTCCCCAAACAGTAGCCTTGACGCTTGAAGTAGCAACATCTGACGGCAAGACCTTGTCACAGAAGCTCACATCTACCACTTTGGCACAAGGAGGACAATACAGTGTGAACATTCGCGTGTTACCTGACGATATAGAAGTCAAACTTAGTGGTGACATTGAAAACTGGACAGATGAGGGTGAAATTGGAGCTGATAATGAGATTCCTTTCGAGGAACATCTCGATCAGAACTATTTCCTGTATGATAATGTAAAATATAAGACTGTAACTCTCTCAAACGGTACGACATGGATGGCTGAACCGCTTATTTATTTACCGAAAGGGTATACTCCTTCAAGTGATCCAACTGCTGATAGCCATGTTTGGTATCCGTATGAAATCACAGCCGACGGTGCAACCGTAGCTACAACAAAAGAAAGTGCCATAAAAGAATTAGGTTATCTATATGATTTCCAGGCTGCACTGGGTGGTAAAGAAATTACTGATAGTAATCTGACCTCCTTTGAAGGAGCACAAGGAATCTGCCCGAAAGGATGGCACATACCGACACGTCTGGAGTACTTTAATCTGGTAGGAAAAACAACGAATGATGCCGACGGCAAGGTACCGGCTGATGGTGATAAAGCTCTTTTTTATGATGCAGCTTATGATGGAGCCAAAATATCATCACTGATGGATGCAGGATTCAATTACCAATTCTCCGGTGTTCGTATGGCAACAAGTCTTACAGGCGCCGGCAGCTACCAAAAAACTGCAATAGCAGATGACGCCAAGATTCAAGCTGCGTGGCATGGAAAACCGGCAATGAATTATCTCATGACTTCGACCGCCTACAAACCCATATACAATAGTACCAGCGGCCTACTAACCAATATACAGTTCTTTGGATTAATGAGTACAATCAATGCAACCAAGTATCCGGAAGGCAGATTATCATTATCTTATGTTAGCATTAAAGCCGGTATGCAAGTTCGTTGCATAAGGGATCAAGCCGGCAACTAAAAGACTAATATTTGTTTCATGCCTTGAAACCTTTAGTTTCTCGGTGAGAAACCAACAGTTTCACACTGGGAAACTAAAAGTTTCAAGTAAGGCTACCCCCCTCGCCCGTAAGGCGAACTACGATAAGCTATAAACAAACGAAAAACAGATTACAAACTATATAAAAACGAAGCAATAACAATGAAAACAAAAAAGCTAACAATCGCAATTGCCATCGTGGCAATGACTTTTATCGGAACTTCATGTGGTAACAAACAACAGAAAAGCGCATCAGAAGCGACTACAGAACAGTCTGCATCTTCCGCCTTGGAAATTGATTCTCTTCTTGCCAATGCCGAAAGCCTTGCAGGACAAGAAGTGACCATTGAAGGCGTCTGCACACATACCTGCAAACATGGCGCAAAGAAAATCTTCCTGATGGGTAGCGACGATACCCAAGTGATCCGTGTAGAAGCGGGCACTTTGGGAGCATTCGATCCTAAATGCGTGAACTCCATCGTTCGTGTTACCGGAACACTGAAAGAACAACGCATTGACGAAGCCTACCTCCAGAACTGGGAAGCGCAACTCAAAGCACAGGCTGCCGAGAAACACGGAACCGGTGAAGCCGGATGCGACTCTGAAAAGAAAGCACGTGGTGAAACAGCCAACAGCCCTGAAGCCCGCATTGCAGATTTCCGTGCAAAAATAGCCGACCGCAAGGCAGAAACAGGAAAAGAGTATTTATCTTTCTATTTCATGGAAGCTGACTCGTATGAAGTGGAGTAGTAACATCCGTAAGTGGAGTCGGCTCATACACCGTGACTTATCATTTTTCTTTTCCGGAATGGTATTGATATATGCCATTTCCGGAATTGTAATGAATCACCGTGACACTATTAATCCGAACTTCTCCATCACACGGAAAGAGTATAAGATAGCAGAAAAGCTACCGGATAAAGCAGGAATGAATAAGGAGAAAGTGCTCACTCTCCTGGAACCATTGGGAGAAAGCGGCAACTATACCAAATATTACTTCCCGAAAACGGACGTAATGAAAGTATTCCTGAAAGGCGGCTCCAATCTCCTGGTAAACGTGAAGACAGGAGAAGCGGTATATGAATCCGTCACCCGCCGCCCGCTTATCGGAGCAATGTCCCGCTTACATTACAACCCGGGACAATGGTGGACTTACTTTGCTGATATTTTCGCCATCGCTCTTATTATCATTACTCTCTCCGGCATCATCATGCTGAAAGGAAATAAGGGTATTATCGGCAGAGGAGGAATTGAAGTCATTGTCGGAATCTTGATTCCCATTCTTTTCCTTTTCTTCTTTTGAATAGAATAACAGATAAAATCAAATGGAACATATTATCGAATGTAACAACCTGACGCACTATTACGGCAAACGGTTGATTTACGAAAATCTTAGTTTCACAGTACCCAAAGGACGCATCCTGGGACTGTTGGGAAAGAACGGTACGGGCAAGACCACCACTATCAATATCTTGAGCGGTTACCTGAAACCCCGTTCAGGGGAATGTCGCATCTTCGGACAGGAGATACAGACAATGGCACCGGCTCTGCGGCGCAATATCGGACTGCTCATCGAAGGTCATGTGCAATACCAATTCATGACCATCACCGAGATAGAGAAATTCTACGCAGCTTTCTACCCCGGTCAATGGAAAAAGGAAGCGTACTATGAACTGATGAATAAGTTGAAAGTCGCTCCCGGACAACGTATCTCACGTATGTCATGCGGACAGCGCTCACAAGTTGCCCTCGGACTTATCCTTGCACAAAACCCGGAACTTCTAGTATTGGACGACTTCTCACTCGGACTCGATCCCGGTTACCGCCGCTTGTTTGTCGACTATCTCCGTGACTATGCGCGCTCGGAAGGGAAAACCGTCTTCCTGACCTCACATATTATTCAGGATATGGAACGACTCGTTGATGACTGTATTATCATGGACTACGGAAAGATACTGATTCAGAAACCAATCGCCGAATTACTGGAAAAAGGACGTCGCTACACTTTCACTATTCCCGAAGGTTATGAACTTCCTGCGTCTGATGATTTCTATCATCCTTCTGTCATGCGAAACCAGTTGGAGACCTTCTCCTTCCTGCAACCGACAGAGACAGAAGCAAAACTGAAATCAATGTCAGTGCCTTACACTAATTTTCATAGTGAACAGGTAAATTTGGAGGATGCATTTATCGGCCTGACAGGCAAATACTGATTAAATTAAGAATAAAAATTGGCTACTCGTAACCCACAAATCATAATTCATAAATCATAAATCCTCAAAAATGTACGCTATATTTTATAAAGAATGGATAAAGACACGGTGGTATTTTCTGCTTGCCGTGCTCGCCACACTCGGTTTTACAGGCTATTGTATGCTTCGCATCAACCGGGTGGTAGAAATGAAAGGGGCTGCTCATGTATGGGAAGTCATGCTGCAACGCGATGTTATCTTCATTGATATGTTGCAATATATCCCCCTGATTGCCGGAATCCTGATGGCAATCGTGCAGTTTGTCCCCGAGATGCAACGCAAATGTTTGAAACTGACTCTCCATCTGCCTTATCCGGAGTTGAAGATGACAGGTAATATGCTACTTTCGGGATTAGTGTTGCTACTTGTCTGCTTCGCTTCCAATTTCCTGTTGATGGAAGTATACCTGAATGGAATACTTGCCCATGAACTGAAGAACCACATATTGCTCACCGCTTTAACGTGGTATCTTGCCGGGATTTCCGGCTATCTGCTTGTGGCCTGGATCTGCCTTGAACCGGCATGGAAACGTCGTATTCTGAATCTCATTATCGCAGTATTATTACTCCGAATCTTCTTTCTGTCGCCCACACCGGAAGCATATAACAAGTTCCTCCCTTATTTAGTGGTTTATACTTTGTTGACAGCTTCTTTCTCGTGGCTTTCTATCGTACGATTCAAGGCCGGAAAGCAGGACTAGGAGCAATTAAAAATTAAAGACTAAAAATTAAAAGATTGAGTAATGAGACGTTTCAGTACTATATTATTATATGTAACCATCGCTTTTCTGCTTCTCTGGCAGTTGCCCTGGTGTTACAATTTCTTTGTCGTAAAGCCGGAGAAGACTCCCTTTACCCTGTACAGTTTCGTAATTGGCGATTTCGCACAGATGGGACAGGAAGAGGGAAAAGGAAGCGTGCGTCGCGACCTGGCAGGTAATATTTATTCGGAAGCAGCTTTCGACAGTATCCTGCCTATGTTTTATTTTCGTCAGTTGATGTCCGATGAGCGTTTTCCGGATACCATTAAAGGGATAGCAGTAACTCCTAAAATGGTACAGACGGAGAATTTCAACTTCCGCAGTGTACCTTCGGATATCAATGCGCCTTCCATCGGACTTCATCCTCTGATGGAATCCATGTCAGGACGTGTGGACTTAAAAATGCCGGATGACGTATTTCGTATCACCACCAAAGGGATCGAATTCATCGACATGGCCTCCAACAGCGTAAAGGAAGACAAGAGTCTTCAGTTTACCGAAGCTATGACTAAAAAGGAGTTTCGTTTCCCGGCAACGGAGATCGTAGGAAATCCAACGGTGAAAAAGGAGTATGACGAAGGTTATCTTCTATTGGATGCCGACCGCCGTCTGTTTCATCTGAAACAGGTGAAAGGGCGTCCGTATGTTCGTGCCATCACCTTGCCTGAAGGACTGACACTGGAACATCTGTATCTGACAGAGTTCAGAAATAAGAAAACACTTGCGTTCATGACCGATGTCAACAATGCTTTCTATGTACTGCAGAGCCGGACATACGAAGTAGTGAAAACAGGAATTCCTGTATTCAATCCCGAAACGGATGCATTAACCATCATCGGTAATATGTTCGATTGGACGGTACGTGTGACTACTCCGACCTCTGATAATTATTACGCATTGAATGCCGACGATTATTCATTGATTAAAAAATTAGAGAACGCATCGTCTACTCATTCCATGCCCGGTATTACTTTCACATCTTATACTGATAAATATGTAATGCCACGTTTCGAATAGTATTCCCATATTGAATGTAACAGTTGTAAGGGACTATCAAAAGTCAATCTATTAAATATGACTTAGGGTAGTCCCTTACTGTTTTCTTCCCATGCGTGTATAGGAAACAAAAAGAATTACAATCTTTTCTTCTGTAAGTATGGGCTTTTTCCGGCAAGAAAGTTTATCTTTGCCGACTCATTCAAATATTCAGACCGCAATTGCTTCTGCATTATACACAAACAAATACGGTAAAACGAAAAAACTCAAATTAAAAACCGTATGAAAGTTTACAAAGCATTTGCTTTCCTAAGTATCTTCATCATATTGTTCTATAATTGTTCGCTCCCTACTGATGACGAAGAAAAAGGAGATTCAGAGGGAGAGGATACAGCTACCTCCGAACTTCCCTGGGAAGGAGAGATGGACAAATTCACCATCAACTCTAAAGAAGGAATCCATCTGAATGATCCATACGAAGACGCCGGAACAGCTTATGTCACCATTCCTTCTACCTCTGTAAAAAATACCCGTTGGGAATTTGGAGTTCACCTCACCTTTAATCCCTCCGCCAACAATTATGCACGATTTTATCTGACTTCTTCCTCAAACATTCTTTCCGGTAATTTAAACGGTTATTATATTCAGATAGGAGGAGCCAAAGATAATGTAACTCTTTATCGTCAAAACGGAGACCAATCTAAACTACTAGCTTCGGGAAGAGAGTTGATGAAAGGAGACTCTTCACCGAAACTATATATAAAAGTAGAACGTGACAATAATGGTTACTGGACTTTTTGGACACGACGTGAATCCGAGAATGAATACGTAAAAGAAAAACAAATAAAAGATACCGATATACAAACTTCCCGCTACTGCGGTATATACTGCATTTACACCAAAACCCGCTGTAAAGGATTTACATTTCATCACATACAGCTATCTAATAACGTAGAAACGGACACTACACCTGATGAAACACCCGATCATCCCGGAACGGACATTCCTGATAATCCGGACACTCCCGAACTACCGGAAGATGTAAGAGGTATGCTTCTTTTCAATGAAATCATGTATAACAATGCTACTGATGGTGCAGAATATATAGAAATCTACAATCCGACTGAACAGGCTATCATTTTATCGGCACTTTATCTATATAAGATGTATAAAGACGGGGCAATATACAATACTACCATCCTTCAAAATGAAAGTCCTTCTACTCCCCTAACCATCCCTGCCAAAGCTTATCTTTGCTTCACGAAATACTTCAACAGAGTCGTTCAGAAACATAAAGTTGGTGGAGAAAATATAATAATTATACCGAACTTCCCGGCACTGAACAATAATGGCGGGTATCTGGCACTTTCAAGTAGTAAAGAGACTGCACCAGGACATACTTTTGACACTTGTTGTTTTAGAGATGAAATGCACACCATTGATAAAATAACCGGCGTTTCGCTTGAAAAGAAATCTCCGGAGTTGTCCTCGCTCAACAAAAACTGGCGTTCCTCCAAACATGCCACCGGAGGCACACCCGGAATAAAAAATATGTAAGAGTATGTATATCTATGATAAATTCCCTACATTTGTAGGCAAAGTAAACAAGTTCCGGATATTCATCCTCAAACGAATTTAAACAGCAGATATGAGTCCAGCCGTTATATCTATTACTATTGTGGCATACTTTATAATCCTGTTCACTATCTCTTATATAGCAGGACGCAAAGCCGACAATGAAGGATTCTTTGTAGGAAACCGTAAATCAGCCTGGTATATCGTTGCCTTTGCCATGATCGGTTCCACCATTTCCGGAGTCACCTTCGTTTCCGTTCCGGGTATGGTACAGGCAAGTAGCTTTTCTTACCTGCAGATGGTGCTGGGATTCATAGTAGGACAAATTATCATTGCATTTGTACTTGTTCCCCTCTTTTATCGCATGAATCTGGTTTCCATTTATGAATATCTGGAGAACAGGTTCGGAAGCTCTTCCTACAAGACGGGAGCCTGGTTCTTTTTTATTTCAAAGATGCTAGGGGCAGCCGTCCGGCTCTTTCTCGTATGCCTGACATTGCAGTTTCTTATCTTCGATCCTTTCCATCTCCCATTCCTGTTGAACGTGATCCTTACGGTATTTATCGTATGGCTTTACACTTTCCGCGGTGGAGTGAAATCATTGATATGGACGGATGTTCTAAAAACATTCTGCCTGGTAGTGTCGGTTGTACTTTGCATCTATTATATTGCTTCCAGCCTGCATCTGAATTTCAGCGGTCTGGTTAGTACGATTTCAGATAGTGACTTTTCCAAGACATTCTTTTTTGACGATGTCAACGACAAACGATATTTCTTCAAACAATTCTTGGCAGGTGTATTCACCGTTATTGCCATGAACGGGCTCGACCAGGATATGATGCAGCGCAATCTTAGCTGCAAGAACTTCCGGGACTCGCAGAAAAATATGATTACCAGTGGAATCTCACAGTTCTTTGTCATTCTGCTTTTTCTGATGCTGGGAGTACTGCTATATACGTTTACAGCACAGCAAGGCATTGAGAATCCGGGAAAAAGCGACGAGTTGTTTCCGATGATCGCTACCGGAAATTATTTTCCCGGCATAGTCGGAATATTATTCATTATCGGACTGATAGCCTCCGCCTATTCTGCAGCGGGTTCTGCCTTGACGGCACTGACCACTTCTTTTACTGTAGATATTTTACATGCACAGATAAAAGGAGAGGCGGCACTTAGCAAGATACGCAAACAGGTACATATCGGTATGGCAGTTGTGATGGGGGCAGTCATTTTTGTATTCAATTTGCTGAACAACACCAGTGTGATTGATGCGATTTACACATTGGCCAGTTATACGTATGGTCCTATCGTAGGGTTGTTCGCTTTCGGCATCTTCACCAAGAAACAAGTTTATGATAAATATATTCCGTTGGTAGCTATCGCTTCTCCTATTCTTTGCTATATCCTGCAACGAAATTCGGAAGCATGGTTCAACGGTTACCAAATTAGTTACGAGCTGCTATTATTTAACGCTGCATTTACTTTCATCGGACTTTGCTTCCTCATTCGAAAGAAATCAACGATGGACAATACGACAGTTCTTTAATATTAAGATGAAGATGAAGAAGAAAATTAATTGCTTCATACCTTTCGGCACTCCGGAAGATACCATGCAGACAGTAAAGGAACTACAAGTGTCAGAGCTAGTAAATAAGATCTATTTATTAGGTTCGGAGCCCGGTAAGAAAGCTCTTCCGGGTTGTGAATATCTCTCTGTTAAAGGGTTCTATTCCACAGACACAATGAAAACAATTGCAGCCAATGCCAATACGGAATATACTCTGTTCTACTTGAAACAAACTCCATTAAAACTGGGACTGTATGCCTTGGAACGCATGGTGCAAATCATAGAGAACGATAAAAAGAATGGAATAGTTTATGCCGACCACTATCAGCTGATTAACGGAGAACTTAAACAAGCACCTGTCATTGACTACCAATTAGGAAGCGTCCGGGATGATTTCGATTTCGGTTCCATGCTTCTATTCAGTTCTTCTGCCTTCACTAAAATAGCAGATGCTTTGCGTGAAAAGTACAAATACGCAGGACTATATGCTATGCGTCTATTCATCTCTTACAAATATTCAATTGTGCACATCAATGAATATCTATACACCGAAATTGAAACAGATACCAGAAAAAGCGGAGAGAAACAATTCGACTATGTAAACCCCAAAAATCGGGAAGTACAAATTGAAATGGAAGCTGCCTGTACCGAATACCTGAAATGTATTGATGCTTATTTCATGCCTACTTCTTCACGGCCTGTAAATCTTCACAGCGAAAACTTTGAATTCGAGGCATCTGTCATCATCCCTGTACGCAATCGTGCTCATACCATCCGCGATGCTGTCAATTCGGCTTTAAACCAGCGGACCACTTTCTCTTTTAACATTATTGTTATCGACAATCATTCCACCGATGGAACGACGGAAATTCTTCAGGAACTAAGTAGCGATAAAAGATTGATCCATATCATCCCCCAAGAAAATGATTTAGGTATAGGAGGGTGCTGGAACAAGGGTATATGTCACGAAAAATGCGGAAAGTTCGCTATACAGTTAGATAGTGACGATTTATATAAAGATGAATCCACTTTACAGAAAATCGTAGACACCTTTTATAAGGAAAGCTGCGCAATGGTCATAGGTACCTATCTAATGACCGACTTCCAACTGAACGAAATACCCCCCGGTATCATTGACCACAAAGAGTGGACACCGGAAAATGGAAAGAACAACGCTCTACGTATCAATGGTTTGGGTGCTCCACGAGCTTTCTACACTCCTATTCTTCGTAATATCAAATTGCCGAATACCAGCTATGGTGAAGATTACGCCATAGGATTACGAATCTCACGGGAATATAAGATCGGACGTATCTATGATGTAATATACCTCTGTCGCCGTTGGGAAGGTAACTCTGACGCCGCATTAAGCACAGAAAAAGTCAATCGGAACAACTTCTACAAAGACCGAATCCGCACATGGGAAATTAAGGGCAGAATCCAGATGCATACTATCGATGAAGAGTTTCAAGAACTTGTAGAGGAAATGATAGAAAACCAAAAAGAAAACTGGGAACTTGCGAAAAGGAACTATGAAGCGTTGGAAGAAAATCTGGAAAAGAAAAAAGTATTGAAACTGAAGGAAGAAGATAGAGAGATGAAAGTTAGAATTTTCCCGAATCCTCAACGCATCCTCTCGACCATGGCAAAAACAGATAGTCGTTCTATCCAGGAAAGGTCTTGTTTCTTATGCGGGAAAAACCGCCCCGCAGAGCAAACATATCTACCATTCGGACATTATGAGGTATGCCTCAACCCCTACCCCATTTTTCAGCGTCACTTGACAATCATCGACAAGGAACACACTCCACAAAGCATGAAAGGACGTTTTGAAGATATGCTTCACTTAGCTGAAAACCTGGACGAGTTCTATATACTCTATAACGGACCGGAGTGCGGTGCTTCTGCCCCTGACCACATGCATTTCCAGGCAGCAGGAAAAGAAGAAGAACTGACTAACCCTTTTGCGCTGAATTTCTTGAAGAGTATATTAGAAAATGGAAACGGTGTAACAACTTATGTAGACAATGTATTCACAACTTGCATAGGTATGACATCAGGTCTGAAAGTTGACTTAATGCAACAATTTGAAAAGGTCTACAAAAATCTTTCCGTCATTTATTCGGATAAGGAACCTTTAATCAACATGATAACTTGGTATGGTCTCGATAAAATAAGCCATTTCGGAGGTGACGAAATAGAAGTATGGAATTGCATCATTTTCCTACGCTCAAAACATCGTCCCGATTGCTATTATACCCCAAATGAAAAAGGACTATTAATAAGTCCGGCTGTTGCAGAAATGGGTGGCATATTCCCGATTGTCAGAGAAGAAGACATGGATAAATTAAACGCCCAACAACTCACAGAGATTTACAAGGAGATAAGTTTATCTCCCCAACAGTTAAATACTTTATGCGATCAATTATTCAAGAAGAAATAGTAATAAAATAGCATGCAAGTCCCTCTAATAAGTGTTGGTATCCTTTCCGGGAAAGAGATTGAATTCTCTTTCCCTATAAAATTTAGTTCTTCTGTCGGAACAGAAATTTCCGGGACACAGAAAGCTATTTATCAGGATGGGAAGATTCATTGGCAAGGGAAAGAATATAATGAATTATCTTTCACTCCCCAACAAGGTGCACCTGCTTTCTTTGAACTGAAAGATGTGACCATCGGAATCAACTTCCATTGGGAACGCAAAGAAGTCCAGAAATTCAAAGGGGAATTAAAGATCATCGTCGAAGAAGAGCAACTAACTGCTATCAATGTGATCTCCATCGAAGAATATCTCACCAGTGTGATTTCATCAGAAATGAGTGCTACTGCTTCTTTAGAACTACTAAAGGCACATGCTGTTATTTCTCGAAGTTGGCTGTTGAATAAGTGGAAGACAGAGAGTAGAAAACAGGAAATGAAGAACGAGAAAACAGGAAAGTCTATACAGAAGGATAGCGCAACCTGTTCTCCATCTTTCGTTTCGGATTCTCAATTTATCAAATGGTATGACCACGAAGCGCACAAAAACTTTGACGTATGCGCAGACGATCACTGCCAACGGTATCAAGGAATCACACGTGCCTCAACACCACAAGCTATCGAAGCAGTCACTGCTACCCGGGGCGAAGTATTGATGTATGCAGGAACGATTTGTGATGCCCGTTTCTCTAAATGTTGCGGCGGGGCTTTTGAAGAGTTCCAGAATTGTTGGGAAAACGTAAAGCACCCCTATCTCATCGGTCAACGGGATTGTAAGATCGAAGACCAACTACCCGATTTGACAATAGAGACGGAGGCTGATAAATGGATTCGTACTTCTCCTGTCGCATTCTGCCACACGCAGGACAAAAAGATTCTAAGCCAGGTTTTAAACAACTATGACCAGGAAACGACAGACTTCTATCGTTGGAAAGTCTGCTACTCCCAACAAGAACTTTCAACCCTGATTCATCAACGTTCGGGGATTGATTTCGGGCAAATTCTGGACTTAATTCCTATAGAACGGGGAACGTCGGGACGCCTTGTCCGATTGAAGATTGTAGGAACCTTGCGGACACTTATTATCGGAAAAGAGCTGGAAATACGTCGTACCCTATCTACTTCCCATCTTTATAGTTCTGCCTTCGTAATAGACAAGGAATATGAAGAAAAGGGACATAAAAAAGATAAAAATCCTTCACGATTCATCCTTACCGGAGCCGGATGGGGACATGGAGTAGGACTTTGTCAGATTGGTGCTGCCGTAATGGGAGAGCAAGGTTATAAGTATGAAGAAATACTGTCTCACTATTACCCCGGCAGTACGCTCGAAAAACAATATCAATGAAAAAAAGAACAATGCCATGACAACACCCACTATAAAAAGAAATCCCTGGAGCTGGATACCAACCCTCTACTTCGCAGAAGGGCTGCCCTATGTAGCGGTAATGACGATTGCTGTTATCATGTACAAGCGTTTGGGATTATCCAATACGGAAATAGCTTTATACACTTCCTGGCTCTATCTTCCCTGGACTATCAAACCTCTATGGAGTCCATTCGTCGATCTGGTGAAAACAAAACGGGCTTGGATTATTGCCATGCAAGGTTTCATCGCCGCCGGATTTGCAGGGATAGCCTTCTTTATCCCAACTGCACATTATGTACAGTTGACTCTTGCTTTTTTCTGGTTGCTAGCCTTCAGCTCCGCTACACATGACATCGCTGCAGATGGTTTCTATATGCTCGGACTCAATAATAAGGAACAATCTTTCTTTGTCGGTATCCGGAATACCTTCTATCGGCTTGCCAACATTTTCGGGCAGGGAATTCTTGTCATGCTGGCAGGATGGTTGGAAACATCACAAAACAATATTCCCTTGGCATGGAGTATTACATTCTACCTTCTTGCAGGATTGTTTCTTGCTCTTACTATCTATCATCGTCTGATTCTCCCCCATCCTGATTCGGACATTAAACGTCCCGGACTCACACCGGGTAAATTGTTGGGAGATTTTCTTCTGACCTTTGTCACCTTCTTCAAGAAAAAGAACCTGGGTCTCATGTTCTTTTTCCTTCTCACTTACCGGTTGGGAGAATCACAGTTAGCCAAAATAGCTTCTCCTTTCCTGCTCGATGCTACCGATAAAGGTGGGCTAGCTTTATCTACCGCAACTGTCGGAATGATCTATGGAACTATAGGCGTCATAGCTTTATTAGTTGGCGGAATCATCAGTGGTTTCCTCGTTTCCCGCGACGGATTCAGAAAATGGATATTACCTATGGCGTTAGCTATCAACCTTCCTGATCTATTATATGTATGGATGGCTGCCGCCACTCCGGATAATCCTATATTTATAGCCATTTGCGTAGCTATCGAACAACTGGGCTATGGTTTCGGCTTTACCGCTTATATGCTATATCTGATTTATATTGCGGAAGGCGAACACAAAACGGCGCACTATGCTATCGGAACCGGCTTTATGGCACTTGGTATGATGCTTCCGGGGATGCCTGCAGGATGGATACAGGAGCATCTCGGATACACCAACTTCTTTATTTGGGTTTGTATTTGTACCCTACCCGGTATCGTCGCCTCATTAATGATCCGCAACCGACTGGAAGATTCTTTCGGAAAGAAACAATAAACTTACTTATTAACTTAACACATTAAAAAGTGACAGTCATGAATACAACAAGTAACAAACGCCTTTTGGCACTCGATGTAATGCGAGGCATTACTATCGCAGGAATGATTCTGGTTAATAATCCGGGCTCTTGGGGACATGCATACGCTCCCCTAAAACATGCCCAATGGAACGGTCTTACCCCCACAGACCTGGTTTTCCCTTTCTTCATGTTTATCATGGGAATCTCCACCTACATCTCACTTAAAAAGTATAACTTTACATTCAGTACTCCGGCTGCCCTGAAAATAATCAAAAGAACCATTGTTATTTTCCTTATCGGAATAGCCCTCAACTGGTTTGCCTTACTGTGTTACACCCACAATCCTCTCCCATTGGAGCAAATTCGCATCTTGGGAGTCATGCAGCGTCTTGCGCTCTGCTATGGTGCTTCAGCACTTATTGCCTTGCTATTGAAACACAAGTATATACCTTATCTGATTGTGGTATTATTAGTAGGTTATTTCATTATTCTCATTACCGGTAATGGTTTTGCCTACAACGAAACGAATATTCTTTCCATCGTCGACCGCAGCATCTTGGGAGACGCTCATATGTATCAAGACAACCACATCGACCCGGAAGGACTTCTTAGCACTATTCCTTCTATCGCACACGTATTGATCGGATTTTGCGTCGGTAAACTACTCATGGAAGTAAAAGATATACATGAAAAATTGGAACGGCTTTTCCTTATCGGTACTATCCTGACTTTTGCAGGTTTCCTATTTAGCTATGGTTGCCCATTCAACAAAAAGATATGGTCGCCCACCTTTGTGCTGGCCACTTGCGGATTAGGCTCCAGCCTATTAGCTTTACTCGTCTGGATTATCGATATCAAAGGATGTAAAAAATGGAGCCGTTTCTTTGAATCTTTCGGAGTGAATCCTCTCTTTATTTATGTAATGGCAGGTGTCATCGCCGTTTTGGTAGGCGCTATCACCGTCACTTATCAGGGAGAAAGTGTCTCCATCCAACAAGTCGTCTACAGATGTGCCCTCCAACCTGTTTTCGGGGATGAAGGAGGTTCTCTTGCCTATGCTATCCTCTTTGTCTTACTTAACTGGTCAATAGGCTATATATTATACAAAAAGAAAATATACATTAAGATATGATACTCATTGCAGATAGTGGTTCTACCAAAACCGACTGGTGCATCGTTTTCAACGGCACCCCAATCAAACGAATTGGAACGAAAGGAATTAACCCTTTCTTCCAGTCAGAAGAAGAAATTCAACAAGAGCTGACACATTCCCTTTTGCCACAACTACCGGAAGGAACGATCAACTCCGTCTTTTTTTATGGTGCAGGATGCACTCCCGAAAGAGCTCCCGTTCTCCGACGGGCCATTGCCGACAGCCTGCCCGTGATCGGAAATATCAAAACCAACTCGGATATGCTTGCCGCTGCCCGCGGACTATGCGGACATGAAGCTGGGATTGCCTGCATCCTCGGCACAGGTTCCAATTCTTGTTTCTACAACGGCGAAGAGATTGTCAACAACATCTCCCCTTTAGGCTTTATCTTGGGCGACGAGGGAAGTGGAGCTGTCCTTGGCAAATTACTGGTAGGAGACATCCTGAAGAACCAGCTTCCACCCGCCATCAAAGAAGCTTTCTTAAAACAGTTCGACCTGACGGCTCCCGAAATCATTGACCGGGTGTATCGCCAACCCTTCCCGAATCGTTTTCTGGCAAGTCTCTCCCCCTTTATAGCGCAACATCTGAAAGAGCCGGGGATACGACAATTAGTGCTTGATAGTTTTATTGCTTTCTTCCGAAGAAACGTAATGCAATATGATTACACGCAGTACCCTGTACATTTTATCGGATCAGTGGCTCACTGCTACAGGGAGATATTACAAGAAGCTGCACAAGAGACAGGAATCAGAATCGGAAAGATTCTGCAAAGTCCGATGGAGGGGCTAATTTTATATCATACCGCTTCATCTCAATCCTTGTAATTTGTATTTTTAGTCAATTGCCATTATCAATATGCAGATAACTGAACAACCGTCGCTCTACGACAATCTGGAAAAGAAGTCCGTACGGGAAATATTAGAAGACATTAACCGGGAAGACCAGAAGGTAGCGTTAGCCGTACAAAAAGCCATTCCACAAATCGAACAGCTCGTCAACCTAATTGTACCCCGCATGAAACAGGGTGGACGTATCTTTTACATGGGTGCAGGTACCAGTGGGCGCTTGGGAGTGCTGGACGCTTCCGAAATTCCTCCTACTTTCGGAATGCCCCCTACCTGGATTATCGGATTGATAGCCGGTGGGGATACAGCCCTGCGCAATCCGGTAGAAGGTGCCGAGGACGATATGAGCCGGGGATGGAAAGAACTTACGGAATATCATATCAATCAAAAAGATACAGTGATTGGCATTGCCGCTTCGGGCACTACTCCTTATGTAATCGGTGCCTTACGGGAGGCCCGCAAGCATGGCATCCTGACAGGTTGCATCACCAGCAATCCGAATTCTCCGATGGCGGCAGAAGCAGATGTCGCCATCGAAATGATTGTCGGTCCGGAATATGTCACAGGAAGCTCGAGAATGAAATCAGGCACCGGACAGAAAATGATTCTGAACATGATTAGCACGTCGGTGATGATTCAACTCGGACGGGTAAAAGGAAATAAGATGGTAAACATGCAACTTAGTAATCATAAACTGGTAGAAAGAGGAACCAGGATGATTATGGAGGAACTGGGATTAGATCATGACCATGCACAAAAATTGTTGCTGTTACACGGTTCTGTAAAAAAAGCGATCGACGCTTACCGATATTCTCAAGATCATTAAAGTCTCTACTTACTCTTGTTTAATCAAGAGTATATTATACGCATCACATACCAATCTTATTAATACGGAATATGACACATTAACCATTATTATTCATCCGACAGTCTCATAGATACAATACAAAAAGATTTTGAAACAAAATCAAAAACATTTATTGAACAAACCGGTTTGTTCACACTTCTTCATTTTATCCCCAAAGAAAAAAACTTCAAGAAATAGTAGATTGGTATCAACAGAATAAATAATTGAAACATACCCAAAGCCCGTTCTTATCAATACCAACTATCTTTGCATCGTGTCACAGTACAGACGAAAAATAAACCATTCTTGGAATTTAAGACACAAAGAAGATAATCTCACTAAATATAATATTTATGAAGAAGAACATTTGCATCATTTTGAGCCTGCTGTTATATACAATAGGAATGCAGGCAGAAGTAAGACTTCCCGGAATCTTTTCCGACAAGATGGTTTTACAACGTGACACCCCTATCCCATTATGGGGTTTTGCAGATCCTAAAGAAACTGTTGTTATTGAATTCAACGGAAAGCAATACAAAACCCGGGCTTCCCAAACAGGAGAATGGGCGGTCAACCTGCAGAAGCACAAGGCCGGAGGTCCCTACGAATTGAGAGTCAACCAGAAAATAATACAAGATGTATACGTAGGCGACGTGTATCTATGCAGCGGACAATCGAATATGGAACTTACCGTAAAGCGTGTTATGGATAAATACAGGGATGAAATCATGTCGTATGAAAACAATCTGATCCGTTATACCAAAACGTCGTACGCTTACAACTTTATCGAGCCTCAACAAGATAGCAATAATGAATGGAAAATCTGTACCCGGGAGAATACGTTGGACTTCGCAGCCCTATGTTATTTCTTTGCAAAAGAAATGCAGGCAGAAAAAGGAGTTGCAATTGGCATTATCAATAGTAGCTGGGGAGGGACAAACATAGCATCATGGTCTACCCGCCAGTCACTCGAGAAATATGCCAGATTCCGGGAAAAGCTCCAGTCCCCACAGTACTTCTATCCCGATTATCCGGATTCTGTGAAGAACGCCCAAAAAGAACAAGTGAATCAATGGCATCGACAGCAATCGGCAAATGACCTTGGGAACAAAGAAAAATGGACAAGTGACGGTTTCGACGCTTCAGATTGGGAGAAAGTGGATGTATTCAACTCCAATTGGGGAGGTAGCTGGAACACTCCTCTCAATGGAGTCCATTACTTCCGCCAGCGAATTAACATACCCGAATCATTAGCCGGACAACAAGCTGTTTTACGCGTGGGAACACTAAAAGACTCGGATGCTACCTATATAAACGGTATCTGTGTAGGAAGAACAAGTTATCAATATCCTCCGCGTATTTACCAAGTCCCGGCAGACTTACTCCGTGCCGGTGAAAACGAGATTGTCATCCGCCTTGTCAGCAGTGCCGGGCGTCCGGAATTTGTAAAAGGGAAGCCTTACCAATTGGAAATAGCCGGTCAGACAATTCCGCTGACCGCTATGTGGCAGCATAAAATAGGCTGTACAATGAAGCGTATTCCTTCCACTATCGGATTCCAAAATGAACCCACCGGACTATATAATAGTATGATTCATCCGCTACGCAACTACGGAATACGAGGCATAATCTGGTATCAGGGAGAGTCGGATACGGGTCCTGAAGGTAGCAAACATTATGAAAGACATCTGATTGATCTTGTAAACGACTGGCGTACCCAATGGAACAATAAAAACCTGCCTTTCGTCATTGTGCAACTTGCGAATTACCAACAAAGAAGCAAAGTGCCTGTAGAAAGTGGCAACGCACAAGTACGTGAAGCACAACGCAAGGCAAGTCTCCAGTTAAAGAATGTCGGACTGGCCACTGCCATTGATCTAGGTGAAAGTAATGATATTCATCCACTTAACAAAAAAGACTTGGCACACCGTTGTGTGCTTCAAATGAATAAACTTTCTTTCGGTGAGAAGAATATCGTAGCGGAAGGGCCTATGGCTGAAGCTGCCGAATTAAAAGAAAACGGTCGGATCGTTATCTCTTTCAGGCAAGGAACAGGCTCTTTAAAGCAAGCTAAATCATTAGAAGGCATTGCCATTGCTGCCAATGATGGAAAATATAAATTTGTAGAGGCCTATACCGAAGGGGATAAAGTAATTGCTTTATGGAACGGAAAAGGAATACCGGCAAGCATCCGCTATGCATGGGAAAACAATCCACCCTCTTCCATCTATAATACAGAAGGACTTCCTGCATCCAGCTTCCAATTACCAATTATCAACAAATAGAATATCCGGTTACAGTGAAACATAAGATCAATGATTAACAACAAATTACTAAATATTGAAACCATGAAAAAGTTATTTCTATTCTTCTACCTCTCTGTTGTGAGTATAGCGGCATTTGCCGCTGAACAATTTGTAATATTCACACCGGCCGGTAATCATTTTCCGTTGGTTGCCAACGGAGTTCCTTGTCCGATATACATAGATTCTTCCGAAGACAAAGGGGTAATGATTGCTGCCGGCAATCTTCAACAAGACATACTGCAAGTATGCGGAAAAAAGCCCGAACTCTTAACAAGCACAAGTTCGAAACGGTGTATCATTGCAGGTACTTATGGCACTCCTTTTATAAAGAAGCTGATGTCAGCAGGCAAAATAGACAAAAAGGAATTGGATAGAAAAAATGAAAAATACATCCTGCAAGTCATCGCCAATCCTTGTGAGGGAATAGATGAAGCGGTAGTTATCATCGGCAGCGACAGACGCGGCACTATTTATGGTATCTACGAGCTTTCTGAACAGATGGGAGTATCTCCCTGGTATTGGTGGGCAGATGTTCCCGTCATGAAACAAGCAAATGTATATATTAAACCCGGACAATACTCGGACGGAGAGCCGGCCGTAACCTATCGCGGTATCTTTCTGAATGATGAAGCGCCGTGTCTTACCCGATGGGTAAAACACACATACGGCACCAACTATGGCGACCATCGTTTTTATGCACGAGTATGTGAACTGATACTACGCCTGAAAGGTAATTTCCTTTGGCCGGCCATGTGGAGCTGGGCTTTCTATGCTGACGACCCGCAGAATAGTAAAACAGCAAGTGAAATGGGAGTCATTATCGGCACGTCCCACCACGAACCGATGGCACGCAACCATCAGGAATGGTCACGCAAGCGCAAAGAATATGGTGCATGGGATTATACAACTAACCAAAAAGTGATCGATCAGTTTTTCCGTGAAGGCATCGAACGGATGCAGGGTACAGAAGATATCGTAACCATCGGTATGCGCGGAGACGGTGACGCAGCCATGAGTAAAAGCACCAATGTAAAACTTCTGGAGAATGTAGTCAAGAATCAGCGCAAGATTATTGAAGAAGTCACCAAACGTCCGGCCAAAGAGACTCCGCAAGTATGGGCGTTGTATAAAGAAGTATTGGATTATTACGATAAAGGTATGCGTGTGCCCGATGATGTAATCATGCTATTGTGTGATGATAATTGGGGCAATGTATGCCGCCTGCCAAATGCCAAAGAACGCAAGCATCCGGGCGGTTGGGGCATGTATTACCATGTAGACTACGTAGGTGCTCCGAGAAACTCCAAATGGCTGAACGTAACCCCTATACAAAATATGTGGGAGCAACTTCAACTCACATACGATTACGGAGTAGAAAAGCTGTGGATATTGAATGTAGGCGATTTGAAACCAATGGAATATCCGATCACGCTCTTCATGGATATGGCATGGAATCCCAAGCAATTCAACGTCTCCAACTTGCTGGATCATCCCCGTCGTTTCTGCGCACAGCAGTTTGGCGAAGACCAGGCGGATGAAGCCATGCGAATCTTAAACCTGTACAGCAAATACAACGGCCGCGTGACGGGAGAAATGCTCGACCGGAATACTTATAACCTGGAGACCGGCGAATGGAAACAAGTATCTGATGAATATCTGAAACTGGAAGCGGAAGCTTTGAGACAATACATATCACTGAAACCGGAATATAAAGATGCCTACAAGCAATTAATCCTCTTCCCCGTTCAAGCCATGGCAAACCTGTACGAAATGTATTATGCACAAGCCATGAACCATAAATTGTACAAAGAAAACAATCCGCAAGCTAACGAATGGGCAGATAAAGTGGAACAGGCTTTTGCACGGGATAAAGCGTTGAGTGACGATTATAACAACATTATGTCCGGCGGCAAATGGAAGAATATGATGATTCAGAAACATATCGGTTATACCTCATGGAATGATAACTTCCCCGCTGATACACTGCCTAAAATCTACCGAATCGAAAATCCGGAAAAGGCTGTCGGCGGATACGTCTTCACCGGACAAGACGGATATATAGCCATAGAAGCCGAACATTACTACAGCGCTAAAGCAGCGCCTGATACGGAATGGACAGTGATTCCCTATATGGGGCGTACCCTTAGTGGCATGGCTCTGATGCCTTACACACAACCAACTGACGGAGCTTCTATCTCCTACAAGATAAAGTTGCCTAAAGGAATTGACAAGGTGACTGTCCATGTGATAGTAAAATCAACTCTTGCTTTCCACGATCGCAAAGGACATGAGTATAGTATCGGATTTGAAGGAGGAAAGGATCAGACGATCAATTTCAATCATAACTTAAACGAGCTTCCTGAAAATGTATACAGCATATACTATCCGACAGTCGCACGACGCATCGTTGAGAAAAAAGCAAAACTGAATGTACCGAATACATCAGACGGTATGCAAACAATCACTTTCAAACCTCTTGATCCGGGTATCGTGCTGGAAAAGTTAGTCGTAGACTACGGAGGCTATAAGAAATCTTATCTGTTTATGAACGAATCGAAAAGTAAGAGAGAAAGTAGATAAAAAAGCTCAATCCAATCAATGCAGAGATGAGTTAATAACTACATCACTGATTGTATTTACATATAAATTTTGCAGTTCTTATTGTCAGCCGTCATTCCTATTCATTAGATAAATGATTTTCAATCCTTTAGATGCTGACAATAAGCCCTGACAATAGGCTGACAATAACATTTTATAAGTTTTATTGTCAGCCTATTATTTTATGATTTTGCTCTCCCATATCTCCTATCCTTCCAGCTTTACTTACCTTTCAAGAAAAGCCGCCATTAAACATCCGTCATACAACCGGCATACTTATATCATTCAATAACTATTGTTCGATCAGGATACCGGTATACTTAATTCTTCACGGCCGTGGTAGCTTCTTCCCACAGCCGTGACGAGTTCCTACCACGGCCGTGGGAAGATCTTGTCACGGCCGTGGGAAATTAATGATACCGGTACTTTAATGGAACAATACCGGTATCCCAACGCAACTATACCTGCTTCTCTTCTTATACCTCCCTACTTAATCAGCTTGCAAACAAGCTACTTGACAAGAAAACAAAGCTGATAATAAAAAGAACACCAATCGCGATGTATTACCTGAACACAAGATAGATTATACACAGAAACAGCCCTCGCGCGGAGAATAACTCCGTAGCGAGGGCTGTTTTTTTCAACAAATAAATACTTAATCTATTTCATCTGTCAGCACAAACTTGACAATCTTGGTTATACCTACCTTTGATTTAGCTATGTAAATCGCCTGCACCTTATCTATATGTTCAAGTTCACAAACGGCTTTCGTTTTTCCGGCATCTATTCCTCCTATACAAGTGCTCTTTTCAACCCCTTCATAAAGTACATAGATTTCCACACGAGAGTCTGTAGCCTCTATCTCTAAAACAATATGATTATAAACGGAAAGATCCACATTTTTTGTGTTTTTCCAGCCGTACTGTCCGTAAGCATGGTCATAAGTAATCGTCTGTGTTTCGCTGTCTCCTCTGGAGAAATACCCATACGTCCGAGGGAAAAGTTGAATAGGCTCTTCTTTTGCGTTCGCCGCTATTGCGGCGAACAGACAAAACATAAGTAAGAAACTTTTCATTCGTATTCTCATATTATCCTTTTTATTATAATTCTATTGGCACTAGCGGAACCAAACGCATATTGGCAAGTCCCATTTCAAAGTCTGTAATATTCACACAATTCCATTGAGGATCTGCAGTCTGACCATTTTTATACATGAAATTACCATTAGAGAAAGTAAACAATGACGTATAAGTTATAGCATATTTGCTCAACCAGGCTCCCAGTGTCATTGTTTCCGATTCACCTGCCGTATCCAATATGAAGTCTGTGAATCTATAAGTAAAGGTATGCCATTCTCCATTAAAGTCAAATGGTTTGTCCACTCTCCACGGAGCAATATTAATATTACGGGTTCCATTCAATCCACCTCCGTCTTTATTCACACGCCAGGCCAACATTCCGCTTATCCATGGGGTAGGCATATACATATCGACCTGCATTGCAATATCTTTAATCAGAGTTTCTCTGGTTATCTCAATATCCGTTTTCTCCAATAGCTTTTCCAATTGACTCCTTGTCGAGAATCTCAAGTAAGCCCCATGGTTACTGGTACTTACCGGAACAGAACTACTCTTAAAGTAAATAAAGTAATCGGGATTCACCGGATGAGTATCATTTGCCGGACGGTTATCTGGGCTATACAATGCTGATTTATTATACGCCATAGGACTCCCTGACGGACTACCCAGTTTCAACTCTTCATCCGTGAACTCCTGCAAGAACACTCCCTGTTTGTAGAACATGACAATTCCTTTCACTTCAACATCAGCACCTTCGCTCTCTATACGAATATATCCTGCCTTATCTCCCACACCTTCCGGCACAAGTACATCCATGGAAGTCGCATCCGATGAGGCATTCTGAACGAAGCCTTCCTTTTCACCTGTGGAAGAAGGGAAAAAGACTTTCGCCTTATCGTACAGATTGACACCTGTAAGCCGGATCACATTACCGGGTTTAGGCATCGTATATGAAATTTCCGTCACACTAGGGACAAAACCTAAAAGAGTAAATTCCCGGCTAACACCAATTTCATCATACGCATTGACAACAGTCAGTTCTCCGTCGCCCACTGTAAAATCTTCCGTATCTACCGGTACAGTGAAAGTGATACGATTGCTTTCTATCGTTGTCGGCTCTATTTCCTGGTTGTTAAAAGACAGTTTTTGAAAAGTGGCAAAGTATTTTCCTTCAATGACCACCACCGAGTTGCGCCCGGCTTCCGTAATGGCATTACCATTTGCATCTGTAATTCGGTTGATTTCTACCTGCTTGCCCGCAATAACACAATCCAGCGTGCGATCATCATAAGCCGTCACAAGGCGCATTTTATTCCGGCTGTCCGGATTCTCGACAGCATTCCCGAAAGGCAAAGTTTCCGGAATAGTCACAATCAGGAAGGCATCGTTCTTTTCTTCGGCAGGAATACCGGCCAAATCAACAGAAGTACCATTAATATACAGTTCATTGGCTGTTTTCAGTCCGTTACCCTCAATACGTATCTTACCACCTATCGGCAGTTCTTGCACGGCTTCCCACGTTCTTCCTTCATTTTCAGTCAGCGAAAAACCGGTCACAGTAATTTGCCTGCCAAAGAATTGAAAATCTTCGGCCGTACAAGTAGTGGCTCCCGCCTTATTCACTACCCGGATCAAGTTGAGGTTCATCTCTTTAATCTCTCCCTCATCTACAGGAATGTCCGGAATAACAAGCTCTATCGCATTGTCCTCTGCATGAAAAGCAGAAATGAGCCCACCATTGATATAGACGGCAATCGTCTGCGCCATGTTAGTACCCTCAATACGCAAAGGGGTACCAATCCGAATTTTACTTTCTGCTCCAGGAATAATCCATTCTTCAATGTCTTCATCCCAAACACATACTTTTACAATGGTAGGAGGCAGCAAATTATCTACCGTTTCATTGTCATCGCTGCAAGAAAATAATCCCATTACAAAGGTTATTATCAGGCAAGCAATTATTCCCGATTGTATAGATTTAAAAGTTTTCATATCTAATCTGTTTCATGTTTATATTTTATTCTTCCGGAGTCACATAGGGAACCAAACGCAAGTTAGTGATGAACATACGGAAATCCGCTCCCTCTTTCATGGTCAATCCGGCCGACAGGACATCGAAGTTGAGGATAGTGAACAGTGAGTGCACACCGCTCGCACTCCAAGCATCAATCGCCTCGCCCAAGTTGGCATACTTGGTATGTATCTCGAAAGTAAGCGTCTTCCAGCTGCCGTTAAATGCGTATGGCTTATTGTTAGTCCACGAAGCCACATTCCATGCACTTTCACCATTACCCTTTCCTCCATTCTTGTTCATGCGCCAGCCTACCACGCCGGTGCTCCAATCATGATTCATATAGATGTCCGCCTGCAAAGCCGCCTTGCGAGCATCCGTTTCTCTGGCCCATTCTCCGTCGCTGTTGTCTATCAGATACTGTAATTGCATTCCTGTATTGAAACGGAAATAACCGAAAGGCGAATTATTATCGCTCACCACCGGAAGAGTGGCCGGAGCAGTTTCGGGTATACTGAAGATATATGCTCTGGCACCTGCGGGTACTTGCGGCGCATCTGCCGCGTTGATTGAGTAATAGGCGCATTTCTGCGGAGAGATGACACTTCCGGACACACCATAGTTCAAAGCTGTGGTCCCTTCATGATCGTGCACAAACATTGCTTTGTCGTAGAACATATAATTGGGAGTGTAATAGTTCTCACCCAATTCTGCCATCTCCACCCGGAGGGAACCACTCCGTTCGCCCACTCCATCAGGCACCTTGACAGTTATCCGCGTTCCATCTTCGGACACTACCATATCTCCAGTGCCATCGATATAGGGAACCTGCACTTCATTGCCGTCATTGCCTGGAAAGTAAACGGCTGATGCACCATTGAGGTACTTCCCTATAAGGGTGATGTGATCGCCCGGATGGGGCAACGTGTATGACACGTCTGTAATGCCGGGCATCTTGTTCACATCTTTAAAGATGAAACGGTATACTCCTTCACCGTGGGAAGTCACCACCCTAAGGGTATTTTTCACTGATTCATCTTCTATCTCATGTGCCATCGGAACACTGGAGGGTACTTTAAACGTGAGATGGGAGTCACTCATGTAAGTTGAGTTGTATTCCGTCACCTGCAAACCGTTGCAATAAATAGCTTGCAAACCACTAAAGCCACTACCGTCCACCCGAATCCAGGTTCCGGTATAAACAGAGGTTATCTGTCTGGCTTCTTCACCAAGCATATTGCTCCACACACTGTATATGCGGACATCATCGTCGTCGTCAGAACAAGAAAATACGCTAAACAACGAGAACAGCAATAAAGTGCTCAAACACAAATTCGTTAATATCTTATCTGTTATCTTCATAGTAGTCATCTTATTTGTTAAAATCATAAGCAACAGGTGCTGTATTTAATAACGGGTCACGGGTACTTTCCACTTCCGGATAAGAAAATGCCCATACATTATCATCAGAGGTATTCGAATGTACGTAATCTCCTTCCGCCAACGGAGTATGAGTAGCTCGTACCGCCAGTTTGGCTCCGTCGGACTGGCGGGGACTGTCAGAACTGAATGCCGCCTGAAGAGTGTTCTTGTTTATCGTATAATAGTAAGCATACCATCTGTTGCTGTCCCATTCGTCACTGCGTACCTGTTCTCCTTCATCACCTTCGGTCATAATAACCAACTCGTTATTGATAAAATCGGTCACCCACTTTGTGTCGTAAAGCGAACGGCGTACCAGCGTAGGCCACCAAAGGCCTTCCATAAAGAACTCTACACGAAACTCTCTCAACAAATCATTACGGGTGAGATAGTTGGTGTCATAGTAGGTCAGTTCGCCACTCTCTATCTCCATCTTGTAGCCGCGTTTCCGGACATCGTCGTAATATTTCAAGGCGTCCCGGTCGGTCAGCTCATCACTGGTGCCCATGCAAGCCTCCACGTACAACAAGTACACTTCTGCAAGGCGCAACATCGGTGTGCAGAAACCGGAGTTCCCGGCAATAGCGATATTATTCGTGTCTTCAGCACTACCTACTACCTGTTTCTTGAAGGCTACTTTTCTGTTCGTTTCTAATCCGGCAGCTTTCTGTCCGCCTTTATATCCGGCAGCCCAACCACCATCCACCAAATGTGTACCGATATAGTCATAGAACTCTCCCGGACAAAGCACATTACCACGCAGACGGGAACGTCCGCCGGAATTAATCAGCATACGCAGGCAGTCGTAAGATACATAAGAGGAGTTATAGGCACTCAAACCGTTCAGCAATTCTGTGTAAGAGCACAAACCGCTTCCGTTGCTGTTACCCATTCCGTAGGAGTCGACACCTTGCAGCGGTTGCAAAGCAAACAATACCTCTTTGCAATTATTGTTCTGTACCCGGAAGATTTCTTCATATTCTTCCATCAATCCATATCTGTTCTGAGCAAGAATCACTTCTCCGGCAGCCTCCTTGGCCAAATCATAAAGAATGTCAGCCAAGTCGTGAGAACCGCTGGCTTCATAATAATCCATAGTAGCCTGTGTACAGTGTCCGCCACGCGCATACGCTGCCAGCGTTACATAATAGCGTGCCAGTAGTCCCAAAGCCGAATAGCGAGTCACACGACCGTCCGCGTCGGCAAGCGGCAACCACTCCGCAGCGTACTCCAAGTCGCGGATACCGTAGCGAATCACATCCTCGAAGCGTGTGGGAGCCATATTGAAAGCTTCCGTATGAGCAATTGGATTCTCCATAATGGGCACATCGTGCCAGTAGGAAGCCAAATAGTAATAAGCCGCCGCCCGCATGAAACGTGCTTCTCCCTCGCAAGCATTCGCTTGTGCTTCACTGAAATGTTGGCGTCCCTGTGGTGCATAATCGTTAATGATGTAGTCTGCCTGCGTAACAACAATGTAAAGTGAATTCCACGCATCGGCAAGTCCGGGTGTATTGGGTTTGTCGGTAAAGAGGCAATAAGGAGCATAACCTGTCTCGTTGTTGTTGTCACCATAGATATTGTTTCCGCGTGCATCTCCCATCGCAAACAGACGGGTACTGTGAAAACCAAACCAAGGTTTCATATAAAGATAAGCTGTTGCCAAACGCAGCTCGTCGTAAGTAGTAAAGGATTTGTCCATTTCTTTTTGGTTGGTGGCACTTACTTGCAAGAAGTCATTGCAGGAAGTGAGGCTTGCCATCGCAACCATTCCACAAACCACTGATAATATAATATTCTTTTTCATGGAAGTTTTCTATTTAAAAGGTTAAATCAATACCAAATGTATAAATACGGGGAGAAGGACAACGTCCCGTATCCACTCCGTACATCAGCATACTCTGACCGGAATAAGAATATTGCGCCTGTGTAGAGCCAATCTCCGGATCGTAACCGTCATAGCCTGTGAATGTATATACATTTTTAATATTCGCATAAATGCGCGCATTCTCTATCTTCAGTTTTTTCAACCAATTCTTCGGTAACGTATATCCCAAAGCGATATTCTGTATACGCAAGAAAGAAGCATCCTCCACATAACGGCTACTGATGCGGTCGTTATCATTGGCATCATTAACAGACATACGGCACAAACCGTTAGAGCCGGGCAATATATACATATTCCAGACATCGGTATTATCCGAATTTCCATCAAGGTATCCCAAACGGGCATGGTTGGCAACGGACGCGTGTACATTACCACTCGAATTGGGGTTAGTAATACGACGGGACAAATAGTTCATCGCTTTGTTTCCATACGAACCATATAAGAATATAGTCAAATCGAAATTCTTATAATTAAAGGTATTATTAATGCCATAGGTAAATTTAGGCAACGGACTTCCCAAGAATGTCTGATCTTTTTCGTCAATCACTCCGTCATTATTCAGATCCTCAAAAATATAATCGCCAATATAAATTTGTTTGATAAGGCTACCTTTATCCGTACCCGAGTTAACCACCTGTTCACCTACCCGCAATACTGGAGTAGCAATCTTTACCGTGCTAGTTCCATCACCATTATCTATCAAATAATCGGAAGCGCTATTGATGCGGCCGATTGCCTTATAGCCATAGAACTGGCTGACAGGCTTTCCGACTGCAGTGCGGGTAATCACTTCCGTCTGACCACTATTTTGATAAGTCTTGTCGATAAAGGCATTCTCTGTATTCATACTTGCTACCTTGTTACGGTTCAAACTGAATGTAACATTTGTACGCCACTGAAAATCCCTATTGGATATATTTACCGTATTCAATGTAAATTCAAAACCTTTATTCTCCATGGAGCCTATATTTGCCCATTGAGCTGTTGCAGCACCATTACCCGTAGTTCCCATATATCCCGGATAATCTTGTTGCAACAAGAGGTTTCTTGTCTTTTTGATATATGCATCCAGAATAAACTCGACGCGGTTATTAAAAAAGTTCAGGTCGATACCTGCATTCCAGGAACGGGTACTCTCCCATGTCAAATCGGGATTAGCAATATTGGCGGTCTGCAAACTCGTCCCCCAGATAGACTGCACATACGTTCCCATCCGTTGGTAAGCAAATGCACTGACATTGGAATTACCGACTTCACCATAACTCAAACGCAACTTGAAGTTATTAACCACATCTTTCAGCGGACGCCAGAATGACTCTTCGGAAAGACGCCATGCCACAGCTACTGATGGGAATGTCCCCCACTGATTTCCTTTGGCAAAACGGGATGTTCCGTCGCGCCGTACCGTAGCCGTTAACTGGTAACGGTTGTCGTAACTATAAAACAGACGACTGAAATAAGAGAGGTACGTTGTCTTGCTTGCCCTTCCACTATTGGTGGCATACGCAGCATCACCCGCATCCAAGTCTGTCAGCAGATTATCACCATGTGTACGTTTTCCCTGAAGATAATCTGAACTTCTGGAAGTCATCTCATGTCCTAACATCAAACTCGTCTTGTGCTTACGTTTGAACGTCTTCTCCATCGTCACTACATTCTTCCATCCCCAGTAAAGCCCGTAGTTTTTGGAGTGTTCATTAGTAGGATAAGGATTCTTTGAGTATCCCAATTCATATTGGGGAAGAAAATATTGATAATTATCGATATTGCCATCTGCCGTAAAATCAGTACGGTAAGTCAGCCATTTCCATGGATTGATTTTCATGAAAAGATTGGCACGAGCACCTCCCTTTTCATTATTACGCTGTGTTAACGCCGCCAACGCCACCGGATTACTGTAATTGCTTAAATTCTGCTGGTCGTCCTCTTCCGGTCCGGAAAAGTTACCATTCTTATCACGTACGGGAACATCCGGTGCCTGATAAAGTGCATTGGGAATGATAGACCAGCTAGCCATGCCTGTACCTTGCTTGGTATAAGAAACATTCACCGTACCTCCGAAACGAACCTTAGGAGTAACCTGTATCTCTGTTCCCATACGGAAGGTGTAACGCTCAAAATCCGAACCGATGCAAATACCGTCCTGCCCCAAATATCCGCCGGACAGATTATAGCTGACCGTTTTTGTACCGCCACGAATTGACAGATTATAGTTCTGCAACAGAGCATTGCGGAATATCTCATCCTGCCAGTTAGTACCGTCACCTAAAGTTTCAGGATGACTAAACGCATCTTTCACCCTGCTGGCATTTATAAGAGCATATAGTTCATTATAGTGACGGGCATAGTCACGCAAATTCATCATGTCGATTGTTTTCGGTATTTCCTGATTTCCCACAGAGGCTTGGAAGTTAATTCGAGGCTTGCCTGTTACACCAGCTTTCATCGTAATCAATATGACCCCATTAGCCGCCTGTGCACCATAAATGGCAGTAGCCGAAGCATCTTTCAAGATCTCAATGCTTTCAATATCAGCTGGATTAATACCTGCCATAGCATTACTTGTATTCGAGCCTGTTTCACCGGAGATAATAACTCCGTCTACTACATAAATAGGTTCATTGGTACTGTTTAATGAATTCACACCACGAATCTGAATAGATGTACCTCCACCCGGAACACCGGAATTCTGCGTCATCTGCAATCCTGCCGCACGTCCTTGCAACGCCTGGTCAATGGTAGAAGCCATTGATTCTTCTATGGACTTGGCATTGATGGAAACGACCGATCCTGTCAAGTCCGAACGTTTCATGGAGCCGTATCCTACAGCTACCACCTCGTCCAACATATTCTCATCATTCTCCATCGTGATATCCAGCTTACCGCCTTTCGTCACTTTCCGTTGAATGGTCTTCATTCCGATATATGAGAATACAAGGGTAGAACCTGATGCTATATTTAGTGTATAAATACCATTCACATCAGTAGTAGCACCTTTACTAGTACCTTTCACTTGAATACTAACACCTATCAAAGGTTCTCCGGCATCATCAACCACTTTACCGGTAACAGTAATGTCTCCTTCAGAGACAGCATGTGGAAGAGGAGAAAATGCACCTCCGGTCGCATAAACAGGAGTGACTGCAAAAACCATAATAACCGAACATAATCCGGCTAGCAGCACACATCTTGAAAAATAATTGTTCTTCATATATATTACATTTATAAAATATTGCTTTATAATTTCACACCCATATTTAGCAAATGTCCGACACAAAAGTATGAACTTACATTCTACTACACTATTTGAAATGTAACATCAAGTTGCACATACGTTTATTCGCTTTTTAAATACGTTTCAATTTGTTTTGAATTTGAAATAAACAGTGGTAACACTCATTTTTGGTAATACTAATTCGACAAATGGATCAGTGTTTTTCAGCTCCTGATACCAACTTTCTTTTTGAGTATCAGTCTGTATTACTTTCCTTATGGAGGATACCTCCTTACTGCCAATATTCTTCAACCTGGCCGTTTTCTCCTCCTGTTCGGAGTAATTGACTAAAACGACAGCTATCTGATATTCATCAGGGTCTTGAAAAGCAACTACCTCCACCTCTTTTAGTTCATAATCCACTCCGATCCGCCGCCAACCCGGCTTGACGTACTTTGTAAAGTGCTTAAGCCCATAGAACTCACTCCTTACCACATAGCCTTTTTCCGTCGTCCAGCGGGAACTACTCCAAGGCCACTCGACAGCGATACAACCGTCACCCCCCTTTTTTAATTCATCAGCATCTGCATATCCCCATAATAGTGCCCAGTGCAAATAAACAGTGGCATTTGCATAACGGAAGGAGTTTGATATAAAATGTGCAATATTCACAGCATCTTCGGGAACAGCAGGATGATAAGAACAGTTCTCTGTCATCATAATTGATTTGTTGCCAACTTGCCGGGCTATGTTTTGAAATTCAGTTTTAAAAGCATGGGCGGAAGAATAACGGTCGTTATCTTTATAATCGGAAGTCTTACCACCATGATAACAATGGAAAGCAGCAGCATCCAATAGGTCAGGATTCAAGTCTCTGTAATAGTTACTAAAAGTACCATAGCCAATTCCAAGCACTTCCGGGCCGATTAACTTGGGACGCTTAGACACCTCTTTGAATGCTTCATAAGTGGCTTCCAATGCTTTCCCGTAATTCGCCTTTTGGGAGTCGTCGATACCGTAGCCTAAGCGGATTTTGGTTCCTGCACTGTTATCCCCATCCGGCTCATTCATCATGCTCAAGTAATCCGGTGACATATCTGCTTCCTGATAAGCTTTTAATGTCATGCGACACCATTCACCAAATTCTTTATACATGTACTTCCCTTCATTATTTCTTTTAAGTGTCGCTCCCTTTTCTTTCGGCCTATCTATCAAATTGGGTGCTACCAGCCAATTAGACATCATTACAGAGAAATTGCTACGCCCCAGTCTTTGAGTTGCTGCATCCATTATCTCTTTTTGCTGTTTAAGAATATCGGGATTCTCACCCGATATCTTCTTTTCGTACCAGTTTCCTATACGAATCATGGAAATCTCCAAATCTTTGAAAATCAAATCAAACAATTCTTTCTTATTGGGGTGTTGACAATACCAATTCTCATAATTGGCTATCCCGCCGCCAATCCCTTCCACTGTCTGATATTGATCGGAAGAATTTAATTGAATAACCGTTGCATTATCAGTATGATCCCCATCTTGGATCGTACCAGATTCCGTATTTTCCTCTGACGATGAACTCTCTTCCGAGCATCCAGATAAACCGATTACCAATAAAGTAATCCATAAAAGCCTGTTCATACAACTTTGTGTTTTCATGCATTCATTATTAAAATATAGGAAAAGGAGTCAAGAGTAAAATACAAGATTGTACTTTTGCATCTGTCGATTCTTTAGATCGCCCTCAACCAGCACAAAATTACAATCTTGTATTTCAAAACGTTTGGTAAAATGTAACGTAAAGTTAGTTATATGTATAACGCAGTTTTAAATTTGTATCATTCGCCTTTATTTCTGATAGACGCAGCATATTCCGAAGGAGATACTCCATAGAACTTCTTAAAAACAGTCGCAAAATTAGCCTGACTATCAAAGCCTACCGCATCCGCTATTTCTGAAATATTCAGCTTCCCTTCCTGAAGTAGTGCTGCCGCTTTCTTCATCCGTAGATTCCGGATAAAGACAGATGTTGAAACTCCTGTAATATCTTTCATTTTACGATGAAGCTGTACACGACTCAATCCGACTTCCCTGGCAAGCATTTCTACATTGAATTCCGAATCATCCAGAAACTTATTCATCACATTCATAACCCGTTCCATCAATCGTTCATCTCCGGATTTATTTTCAGCAATTTCAATCTTTCCCACCTGATCCCTGACACCAGAGAACTTTCCTTTCAATAACAATCTTGTCTCAATCAGATTCTTGATATGTACTCTCAACTCTTCAACGACAAACGGTTTTCCTAAATATGCATCCGCACCTTTACTTAATCCTTCAATACGGTCTTTATATTCCGCTTTTGAAGTCAATAGGATAAACGGTATATGACTCACATTCGGATTGTTGCGAATCGTTTTCAAAAGTGAGATACCATCCATTTCAGGCATCACGACATCAGAAATTATAAGATCCGGTTGTTGTTTCAGAATGGTTTGCAAACCCTCTTTCCCGTTACGGCAAATGTATACCTTGTATTGCGAGCTCAATTCCGCCTCCAGGAAACGAAGAATCTCGTCGTCGTCATCTACGATCACAATCCTATAATTCGCTTTATGGTTTCTTGTCTTAGCCGTTTCTTCTTCACTTTCTTGAGAAAGCCCCAAGACAGAAGGGACTCTTGAGGTAGTTTTGTTTTCCGCATCCACCCATTCGGATTTCTTCAAATGATCTTTCCCATAAGGAATATGAATAATGAAACGACTTCCTTGTGCATCTTGCCGATTACAAGCATTGATAGTGCCGTGATGCAATTTAACTATCATCCGGCACAGATTCAGTCCTATACCAAAACCGATACTTCCATTGAAACCATTGGAAGGCGCCTGATAAAAACGTTCGAATATCTTTTCCAGTTTATTGGCGTCAATGCCGGATCCGCTGTCAATCACTTCAATCTCAATAAAATGCTGCAAATCTCCAACAGTAAGTTCATTCACCTTCTCGCGCAGGCTGATTTTTATTTCACCTCCATCCGGCGTATATTTAAAAGCATTCGACAGCAGGTTTACCAATACTTTATCAAAATTATTAGGATCAATCCACGCCGGAAGCTCCTCCTGTTCATAATCAAAACACAAGTTTATGTTCCTTTTCTCCGCCTGATAAGTAAATAAAGAGATTAATTCTTTGATATAATCCACCATGTCCGTTTCAACGCAATGAATATTCAATTGCCCTTTTTCAATTTTACGCATATCAAGCAACTGATTCATCAGATTAATAATACGATTCGCATTCTTCTGCATCAGACGCAGCATCTTCATCGTATCGGCATCATAGTCTCTCTTTAACAAATTCTCCAACGGACTCACAATCAAAGTCATTGGAGAGCGAATCTCATGCGAGAGATTGATAAAAAGTTTGATTCTCTCTTCATTCATTTCTTTCTGGTGCCGGCGACGAACACTCAAATAAATCTGGAATGCAACAGCAAGCAATATCAACGCATAGCAGACATAAGCCAGAGACGAACGCCACCACGGTGCCGCAATATCAATCCGTATCACCTTCACAGGGGTATACTGCCCGTTCTCACAGGCGCGTATTTCAAATGTATACTTACCGGAATTTAAATGATTGTATGTAATCTGATTGATTCCCAATTGAGTAGAGGTCCAGTTCTTTTCATACTCTCTGATACGATATTCATAGAAAATATTTCCAGAATTACGATAATCCAATGTGGAAAACTCAAGCGTAAACGTGTTGTCTTCATAAGCCAGGCTGATTTTGTCGGCACGTGTTACAAAAGTGTCCAAAATGGGTTTTCCACCGGATTTACTTTTAGCGGTCACAGCTTCTCCTCCCAAATAAAGATTGGATAATATCACAGTCGACTTCCCTTTTTGTGCAGTGACGCTATCCGGATGAAAAGTCGTTATTCCCTTCACACCTCCCAAATAGATAAGGCCATTCATTGACTGGTAGCTGGCACCAATAGTATACTCATTATCCACCAATCCACGTTCGGAATAATAGGAAGCAATCTTATTCTCTGCGACTTTTATCAGGTTAATGCCTTTCAGGGTACTACACCAGATATTCCCCCTCTCATCTTCTGCCAACCCATATACAAAATTATTAGAAAGTCCGTCTTCTTCATCATAGTAATGAAATTCTTTTGTTCCGGGATGATAGCACATAAGTCCCTTATTCGTTCCCGCCCAAATATTTCCACGTACGTCTTCCAATAATGAGTAAGTGATGAAATTACCCAACGATTGACTCAATACAGGGGTAAATTTTTCCGTTACAGGATCGAAATAATCCACTCCATTACAGTGGCCTATCCACAATCTTTCCCGGGAATCAAGAAGTAGAGTATAAATCCAATTGTTCCTTAACCCACCGGAGGAACTTTGATATTCCGTGACTGTTTGAGTGGGCAGGTGATATCGTATGAATCCGGAACCGAATAAAGAAAGATATAGGTTCCCTTTATCATCACCTGTGATCTTCTTTATATCCTTCAATTTAATTTCCGGTAACATAAAACGTACGTTCCCTTTGGCATCCTGCATATAAAGCCCGGAATAATAGCCTCCAAACCACAAATTACCACTATAATCCTTATAGATGGATGAAACCGTTTTACCTGAAAACAGATGATCGGTTATATTTCCTTCCGAAGTAATTTTAAACACTCCTTCGCCTTCCACACCGCTAACGATATGTCCATCATCATCTTTATACAAGGCAGTTATCACACCAGCCTGCGGATATTCACGGGTAGGAACACTCCAGAAATGGAAAGGTGTAGATTCTTTAGACACCATAACCATTCCTCTATGATAACATCCTATCCATAAGTTTTGGTTATGATCTTCATAAATAGCACGTATTTTAGCATTATTGACATCAATAAAAGGGAGAGTGATCACCTCGGAACGGAGTTCTTTTAAATCGGGTTGAATAACCTTCAGTCCTTTGCCAAAGGTTGCCAAATAACGTGTCCCTTTTTGACTTACGAGTATGGAACGTGCCGGCAGCCACGATTCATTATGTTCTATTTTGGTAAAGCGGTCATTCTCTCTATCATAATAATAAGCAGTAGTACCCGTGGAAAGGAGAAAATTTCCCGAATGGTCCTCGGCCATTCCGGAAATTGTAGAACCGCCATCTAAAACTGCCCGTGTGTATATCTTACTCGTTCGTGTAGAAGGATCATATCGAAGTAAACCGGTACCGTTTACTCCAATCCAGATGCTCCCATGACGGTCTTCATATATGACTCCATAATGAGCATGTTCGGATACATCAGGAATATCTGTCATTTGCTCACCTGTTCCTGTATCTTTCCGAATACGGAATATTCCTCTTCCGGAAGATCCAACCCATATTTCGCCCGAACGCAATTGAGTGATACACATGATATGGAAAGATGAGCTTTCTTCAAACTTAATTGTCCGAAATGCATTTTCTTCCGGAACATAATATTGTAATCCGCCAATACCTCCCACCCATAACGTGCCTTCATTATCGAGCATCAAGGCTTTTACAGAGTTATCGGATAACGAGGTGCTATCCTTGGGATTATTATAATAATGAGTAAATTGTATGCCATTGAATTTATTAAGGCCATAATCTGTCCCGATCCAGATAAACCCATCTTTATCCTGACAAATGGAAGTAATCAGATCGCAAGTTAATTGTTTGGAATCATAGAACAATGTATTCTCGGCGACCACCTGTACAATTCCCCCAAAAAATACAATCATCAACAGTAATAGTCTTTTCATAGCAAACAGTCCTTTCTTTATGCAAAGAAAGTAATTCTTTTCAAAATCGGACTATTTAATTCGTTTCATTTGTTTTTAAATTTAGTCCCCTTTGCACCAAAAGAAGAATGAAACATATACAAAAACTATTGAAACACAGATTTTTTATCTCTCCGAAAAGATATCCTAACTTTGCCAATAGAAAATAAATCAGCTATTAACCTCTAAAAGAAAATAACATGAAAAAGTATTTAGTAGCAGCATTAGTTGCATGTCTGGGAATCTTAAGTGTCAATGCACAAGTAGACAAGACTATCGAAGTCAGTCAATGCGAAGCCAATAATAAACTGACAGTAGAAGGGCAGACCTTAATTTCCACCGGTTATGGAAACTTGGTATTTCCTGAAAATGATTACACTAATTACACCGGAATAAACTTTGAAGCGACCAACTTCGAAAAATTAGATGAAAATGCCACAAATGCCATCTGTTCATTAAAAATAGAATATACCCAAGACGGTGAAACGGTAAAAGTTTCTATGGGATTTTATACCCAAGGCAAGAAGAAAGTGCAATTCAGTGCTTTTAAAGATGAAAAAGCCGGTAAAATTGTAATTGATCCAAGTTCTATTACCAAAGTTTCCATTGGGATGGGAAAAAACAAAAAAGTAGATATCAATAATATAGTTTTAGTTGCTAAAAAGTAACATAGATCAGTATATCTGCTAGTTGCTTAAATAATAACTGCCGGTGCTTGTAAAAAGAAGCCGGCAGTTATTATTTTATCCTGTGGAACATACACCATATATATTAGTAACATTAATATGGAAAGAAGTTACTTCCAAGGTAGATTTCAGAAACAGTTTTTTTGCCTTTTGTATTGGAAAATGAGCTACCTTTGCTACAAATCCATACAATATGAACAGAAACACTTTTTTTGTATTATTCCTATTAATAAGCAACCTTGTTTCAGGACAGGACCTGAAACTGTGGTATAGTCAACCTGCACAAAATTGGTCGGAAGCTCTCCCTATTGGTAACTCCCGTCTTGGAGCCATGGTATATGGCGGAATCGAACGCGAAGAATTACAACTCAACGAAGAAACATTTTGGGCAGGTTCTCCATACAATAATAATAACCCGAATGCCGTACATGTGCTACCGGTTGTACGCAAACTGATTTTTGAAGGGAGAAACAAGGAAGCGCAAAGACTCATTGACGCCAACTTCTTAACCCAGCAACACGGAATGAGCTATCTGACATTAGGTAACCTTTATCTGGAATTTCCGGAACACCAAAATGCATCCGGCTTCTACCGCGATCTGAATCTGGAGAATGCAACGACAACTACCCGTTATCAAGTAGATGACGTCACTTATACCCGCACCACTTTTGCTTCATTTACTGATAATGTCATTATTATGCATATCAAAGCAAGTAAAGCAAACGCACTGAACTTTACTATTGCATATAACTGCCCTCTAGTACATAAGGTGAATGTTCAGAATGATCAGCTGACCGTCACCTGTCAAGGGAAAGAGCAGGAAGGTTTGAAAGCCGCACTACGGGCAGAATGTCAAATCCAGGTAAAAACGAATGGCACTCTCCGCCCGGCAGGAAATACGCTCCAAATAAATGAAGGAACAGAAGCCACCCTTTATATATCGGCAGCAACCAACTACGTAAACTACCAGGATGTCAGCGCCGATGAATCCCACCGAACCAGCGAATATCTGAAAAGAGCAATGCAAATACCTTACGAAAAAGCTCTCAAAAACCATATCGCTTATTATAAAAAACAATTTGACCGTGTACGCCTTACATTACCGGCAGGCAAAGCTTCCCAACTGGAGACTCCCAAACGAATTGAAAACTTCGGAAATGGGGAAGACATGGCAATGGCAGCTCTACTTTTCCATTATGGACGTTATCTGTTGATTTCTTCTTCGCAACCGGGTGGGCAACCGGCTAATCTGCAAGGTATATGGAATAACAGTACTCATGCACCCTGGGATAGCAAATACACCATCAATATCAATACAGAAATGAACTATTGGCCGGCAGAAGTCACTAATTTAAGTGAAACACATAGTCCGTTATTCTCTATGTTGAAAGATTTATCCGTCACAGGAGCAGAAACAGCCCGAACCATGTATGATTGTCGGGGATGGGTGGCACATCATAACACTGACTTATGGAGAATCTGTGGTGTAGTCGATTTTGCAGCAGCCGGCATGTGGCCTAGCGGCGGCGCATGGTTAGCTCAACATATCTGGCAACATTACCTCTTTACAGGAAATAAAGAGTTCCTGAAAGAGTATTATCCCATCCTGAAAGGAACAGCGCAGTTCTACATGGATTTCTTGGTAGAACATCCTACCTATAAATGGCTGGTGGTAGCTCCCTCCGTATCGCCTGAACATGGTCCGGTCACTGCCGGATGCACCATGGATAACCAGATTGCTTTTGATGCACTGCATAATACCTTATTGGCTTCATACATCGCTGGTGAAGCCCCTTCTTTCCAAGACTCCCTCAAACAAACACTAGAGAAGTTACCACCTATGCAAATAGGAAAACATAACCAACTACAAGAATGGCTTGAAGATATTGACAATCCCAAGGACGAGCACCGTCATATTTCACATTTGTACGGGCTATATCCGAGTAATCAAATTTCTCCATACTCAAATCCCGAGTTATTCCAGGCAGCAAGAAACACATTGCTTCAACGCGGTGATAAGGCTACCGGTTGGAGTATCGGCTGGAAAGTCAACTTCTGGGCACGTATGCTGGATGGAAACCATGCCTTCCAAATCATCAAAAATATGATTCAACTATTGCCCAACGATCACTTGGCTAAAGAATATCCGAACGGGCGTACCTATCCCAATATGCTGGATGCCCATCCGCCTTTCCAGATTGACGGTAATTTCGGTTATACAGCCGGAGTAGCGGAAATGTTGCTCCAAAGTCATGACGGTGCCGTACATTTATTGCCGGCATTGCCTGATGCATGGGAAGAAGGAAGTGTGAAGGGGCTGGTGGCACGTGGAAACTTTACTGTTGATATGGACTGGAAAAACAATGTGTTAAATAAAGCGATCATCCGATCGAATATAGGCAGTACGCTCCGCATCCGGTCTTATGTCCCACTAAAAGGGAAAGGCTTAAAACAAGTAAACGGGAAAGAGTGCTCAAATAGATTATTCGCCACCACTCCTATCAAGCAACCTCTTGTAGCCAAAGGAGTAAGTGCGCAGTCTCCCAAACTGCAGAAGGTTTACGAATATGACATCGAAACAAAGGCGGGTAAAACCTATATTGTAAATACAATCGAAGGAAAACAATAATACAGAAGAAGGGATAAATCTTTTCTCATGTTACATTATTTACAAACGATGTTACAACATCCGATTGTACTCCCGGAACCTAATGAAAATATTCATTTTTTATTAGGTTATATTTAGGTTTTTAGTTTTCTTTGTACAACAAACAACGATCTATAACTATGAAAAATGTATTCACTTTTCTATTATTATTGTTTTCTTTGTTATGCAACGGGCAATCTCCTAAGTTATTCACTACTGACAAAGAACTCTCCAGTAGTCTGATTAATCAAATATATCAAGACCGGAACGGTTTCATTTGGATTGCAACAGAAGATGGTCTGAACCGTTATGACGGTGCTAAATTTACCATATACAAACATGAGCCCAATAATGAACATTCGTTAGCCCACAATTTTGTTCGTACTGTTTTTGAGGACAGCAAAGGTCATTTGTTTATCGGTACATATATGGGAATTCAAATGTATGATCCGGCCACAGACAATTTTACCCCACTTGCAATAAGGGAAGACAATGGAGAAATATTTGAAAGCAATATTGTTTCCTTTATCGAAAGGAGAAATGGAGAAATATGGGTATCCGGAAATATGTTATGCAGGTTGAATATCAAAGATTACCTGTTGACTGTTCAAAAAATTGATATCCCCATGACATCAACAGGATTTATGATTGAAGACAAGAAACAGAATGTCTGGATAGCAAAAGACGAAGAAGGAGTATATCGTCTTGATTCTAATAACCAACTTACTTTATATTTATCTAAAGACAACGGATATGTCAAAAGTATATGTGAAGATTCACGTGGGAATATTTATGTAGGAAGTATGAGAAAAGGACTATTCGTCTATAACAAAAGACAAGACTCCTTTATACCTATTGATTTTAAAGAAAAGAGAGAACTTCCTATCTGTTTCCTCTATTCCGGACCGCAAAATGAATTATATATCGGAACTGATGGTAAAGGTATGAGTGTCTACAATAACCAAACTCATGAAATCTCCGAATACAATTTTGACAACAACTATTTTGATTCAAAAAATTCAAAAATACATTCTATCCTAAAAGACAATTCCGGTAACTTATGGTTGGCTGTTTATCAGAAAGGAGTCATGCAGATACCTGCCCGAACAAACAGTTTCAAGTATATAGGACATAAATCTATGGATAAAAACATGATCGGTTCCAGTTGTATAACCTCATTCTGCAAAGACAACAACGGTATGTTATGGGTTGGAACAGACAATGACGGAATTTATGCCCTGACAGAAAAGTTAGAACCGGCTAAACATTTCTCGCATACTAATCACCCTAATTCTGTGCCTTCAACAGTTATAAAACTATATGAAGATTCCGAGTACAACATTTGGGTCGGCTCCTTTATAAACGGTATGGGAAAGCTGAACAAACAGACAGGATTATGCGATTACCAGTACAAACTGGTAGATAAGAACAACAACTATATACAACGTGTATATGATTTCGCAGAAGATAAAAACAAGCGTCTTTGGATTGCGACAATGGGATTCGGTTTGTTCTACTATGACCTGAAAACGAAAGAATTTACATCCGTACAATCTCGGACATCTCTAATCAACGAATGGATAGATTGCCTGCACTATTCCGATGATAATAAGCTGTATGTCGGAACTTATGACGGTGTCAACTGTATAGACCTTGACAGTCCTGATTTTCAAAGTCATAAGATACTCTCACAAAATGTTATTTATTCAATCTTTGAAGATGCCGACGGAGTTGTCTGGTTGGGCAGTTCCGAAGGATTATCCGGTTGGAATAAAAAAACGAAAGAACTAACCACTTATACTACTGCAGACGGATTGCCCAGTAATACAATATATGCCATACAAGGAGATGGAAAAGATTTTCTTTGGATAAGCACCAATGCCGGAATTTCCCAATTCCAAAAGAAAAACAACAAATTTATCAATTATTATGTCAGCGACGGATTACAGGGAAATGAGTTCTACAAGAATGCCTCCTTCAAAGATAAACAAGGTATTATCTGGTTTGGCGGAATGAATGGTATCACCTATTTCAATCCGCAAGACATTATCAATCCGGCAAAAACATGGAATATCCGGATTACCGACTTTTTCCTGCATAACAATCCGGTTAGAAAAGGAATGAAATCCGGTATTCACAATATTATCAACTGCCCTGTATTCAACGCAAAAGAGTTTTATCTATCCCATAAAGACAATGTGTTCAGTATCGAGTTTGCCACTCTGGAATTAAATGCCCCCGAACACATCAACTACCTTTATTCTATCAACGATGAAAAATGGATTAGTTTGCCCAAAGGTGTAAACCGTATCTCATTCAGCAATCTGAAACCCGGTACCTATAACTTTAAAATCAGAGCAAAAGACAACACCGTGTATTCAAATATAAAAGAAATTACCATCTTTATATCTCCTGCATGGTATGCTTCATGGTGGGCCAAAGTTATCTACTCCTTATTATTACTGACCATTATATTTATCATTATTCTTCAGATCAGACATCGGTACAGAATGCATCAGGAAATGCTGCAACATATCCATGCCGAACAAATCAATGAAGCAAAATTGCAGTTCTTTATCAACATCTCTCATGAGATACGCACTCCGATGTCTCTAATCATCAGTCCTCTACAGAAACTGATTAAGAATGAGGAGAACAATGAACGCCTGAAAATATATCATATTATCTACAGAAATGCGGAACGTATTCTGAATCTTGTTAATCAACTAATGGATATTCGGAAAATTGATAAAGGGCAAATGTTCCTGATGTTCCGGGAGACCAATATTATTCCTTTTATAGAGGATTTATGTACAACTTTCGGTCAACAGGCAAATACAAAAAATATCCAACTACAACTTCACAGTACGCTCCGGGAACTAAATGTATGGGTAGACACAGGCAATTTTGATAAGATTATCCTGAATATTCTGTCTAATGCCTTCAAGTTTACTCCTGAAAAAGGAAACATAGATATTACCATCCGTACGGGAGAAGATAATACACTGCCCGATCCCTTGAAACAATATGCCGAAATAATTATCGCGGATACCGGAACAGGCATTGATGAACAGGAAAAAGAACATATCTTCGAACGTTTCTATCAGATCCGTAACAGCCAACAGAATCCGAAAGGCGGAACAGGAATAGGCTTACATCTGACTCGTTCATTAGTGGAATTACATCATGGAATTATCTATGTAGAAAATAATAAAGAACAACCGGGTTGCCGTTTTATTATCCGATTACCGTTGGGTAACAAGCATCTACGACCTGAAGAAGTTGACAACAATGAGCAAAAGGTAACAGTAGCCGTACCAACTGTTCCTGTCATCTCTCCCATTATAGAAAATGAGGAAGAAAAGAAAGTCAGGGTAAAAACTAAATATCGCGTATTAATTGTAGAAGACGATGAAGAAATCCGAAATTATATAGCGAAGGAGTTTGGGGACAAATTTCATATCATGGAAAGCCGTAATGGTAAAGAAGCATTAGAGCAAATATTTAAGAAGACTCCGGATTTAGTCATTAGTGACATCATGATGCCCGAAATGGACGGACTCACCTTATGCCGGAAGATCAAGCAGAATGTAAACCTCAACCATATCCCAGTCATTTTGCTTACCGCGAAAACGAGGGAAGAAGACAACCTTGAAGGTCTGAATACAGGAGCCGAGGCCTATATCATGAAGCCATTCAATATCGAAATTCTGCAAAAGACGGTAGAAAATCTGATTAATACACGGCAGCAGTTACGCAAAGTATTTACAGGCCAGCAAAATCTGGAGAACAAGGTTCAGAAACTGGAAGTGAAATCACCCGATGAGAAATTGATGGAACGTATTATGAAAGTGATCAATGAAAACATCAGTAACCCTAACTTGACAATAGAGACAATCACCACCGAGGTAGGTATTAGCCGCGTACATCTTCACAGGAAACTCAAAGAGCTCACCAACCAGACAACCCGTGACTTTATACGTAATATACGTTTAAAAGAAGCCGCTCGTTTATTGTCCGAAAAACAGCATACCATATCCGAGATAGCCATGTTAACAGGATTCACTGATCCTAATAATTTCTCGACAACATTCAAAGAATTGTATGGAATGCCGCCTTCAATGTATATGAAAGAGCAGTTGAGTAAAAAGGAAGAGTAACCCAACTGCTCTCTAGCATGTTTATCTGTTAAACTTGTACCAATCAAAGTTAAACAGTTTGCAGCCTTTACGTCCTTTGAATACAAAATAAATATCTTGTATTCCTGTGACCGGTTTTACAATATCAGTCTGCAATGTTTTCCAGCATTCCCAACCTCCCGTTGAAGGAATAGTCAGTTCCGCAATTAATGGTCCGCTTATACTGTCTGTACGTACTTCAAGTGTTCCGCCACGAAGGGCACTGGCAACGGTAGCAGTGAACCGTTTGGGGGATTTATTGCCGAAATCCACTTCACGTACCTTTATATAATCTCCATTATGAATTTCAGATATATATATACCGGTTTTCACATTTGGTTCGGACTTCACACCTTCAGAAAAAGCGATTGTTTCAGCTTCCACCCTTTCGTAAGGATTGAGCGTACCTACCGGTGACACCCCTTCCCGGGTAGCATTAATAATCGGGAAAGTGCCGTCAGCGTTATACTTAAATTGCTCCACCGCCGTACTTCGCCCGAAGCCTCCACCACCCGGCAACTTACCCGTATGATAGAAGAAATAAGAATTGCCTTTATAGTCTATCACTCCACAATGGTTAGTAAACGAGCCCGTATCTTGTAAAGGCATGATTTCTCCCATATACTTCCACGGCCCAAGAGGTCCGTCACTCATGGAATAGGCAATATGTTCGGGTACACCTCCGGCAGCATAAAGAAGATAATATTTTCCTTCCCGTTTATGAAGCCATGGACCTTCTGTATAAGTATCTTTATACTTAACATCTTTGACACGTTTTTCCGGATTGGGTGCACCAAAGCTCTCAACAGTCTGTTCCAGTTTGCCCACTTCACCTTTCAAGGAAATCATGTCGTCATTCAATTCTGCATAATAGATATTCGGATTTCCCCAATACAGATAAGCACGACCGTCATCATCAATGAAGACCGTAGGATCAATATAGTCCCAGCTTCCGTCATGAAGCGGTTTGCCGATGGCATCTTTAAAAGGACCGACAGGCGAATCGCCTACCGCCACACCGATTGCCATCGTATTGGAAAGTTTGGAATGCAGGCAGACATACCAATAAAACTTACCATTACGCTCTACACATTGTGCTGCCCAGGCACGGTCGTCCGCCCAGTCGAATGATTCGATGGCAAGAGGAGAGCCGTGATCGGTCCAGTTCACCATATCTTTGGTAGAATACACACGCCATTCCTGCATCCAGAAAAAATCCGCTTTGTCTTCATCGTGTCCCGTATACACATACAAGGTGCCGTCGTGCACCATAGGAGCAGGGTCTGTAGTAAAGCAAGTTTGCACAATCGGGTTCTGTGCCGACAGTCCTCCTTCGGTCATAACCGAAACGAGCAACAATGTGGCTGCGATAAATGTAGATTTCATTTTCATGCTATTTTCAGTGTTTAAATAAATGTGGTACAAATTCTTTCAGGCAACGTCTCCACGTGAGCCATTCATGCGCTGTGCCTTGCGATTCGTAATAATCAACCTCGATACCCAGTTTCCGGAGTGAATCCACCATCTTCTTTGTTCCCATTTGTTCCTCCGTGCCACAGCCGAGAAAGAAATAATTCACTTTCTTATTGAACTTGTCCGCATCCGCAAACACTCCGTTAAAACAAGTCTTCATATCCAGACCGAAAATCGCCCCGCTGAAACTTCCGATATAAGAAAACTTATCGAGATGAGGCAGAACCGTATTGAAAGTCTGATGTCCTCCCCACGAGAGTCCTGCCATAGCACGGTGTTCGCGGTCGGTTTTCGTACGGAATGTCCGGTCTATCATAGGAATCAGGTCTTTCAGAATAACGTCATAAAAGGTGGCGCCATACAAAGCCCGCTCCTCGTTCACATCTTTTCCCGGACGCGGCCGGAACGGAGCTTCCACATCACCGCTATCCATCACCACGAGCATCGGCACACACTGACCGGATGCAATCAGGTTGTCCATAATATGATTCATCTTTCCCTGCGTGCTCCAGCCGGTTTCATCTTCACCCATGCCATGTTGTAGATACAATACCGGATAGCGCTTCTTCGGATGAGTTTCATACTCTGCCGGCGTATATACCATACACCGACGGAACTCTTTCTGCGTTTCGGAGTAATACGTACAGGAACGAACCTGCCCGTGAGGTACCTGTTGAGGACGATAATAATCCCCCTCCTCACCTTCAGGGATTTCGATGCCACTTGCCATACGGCAACAACCGAAGAACGTATAACTGGAAGGATCTGTTACCGACACCCCGTCTGCAATCAGGAAATAATAATGGAATCCTACAGGCAGAGGGTTGGTCGTTGCCGTCCAGAGTCCTCCGGCATCTTTCCACATATCATACTTCTTTCCGCAACAATCCACTTGTAGCCTGTTAGCCTGCGGAGCATAGAAACGAAAATGAGCACGCCCCTCTTTATCCACCCGGGGATAGTCATATCCCGGAATATTAGTGGATGCCGGTTCGGTAGTAATCCCGGAGTTTGGTTCCTTCTCCAACAAAAGGAGTCGTTTCTCGGCATACCGCACTCCCAATTTCCTGTATCCTTCTGCCGTGAAATGCAAATTATCTTCTGCGGCAGGACAGCCCGAAGAAGGAATCACGTATGCGGTCGGAATCACTTGCGGCAGCGTATTGATTATCTCATTCATGCTTGCACATCTGCCATTCTGGTCGGCATGCACCACTTCTCCCGCCAACAAAGGAACATCTTTTGCCTGAAGATTCAAATCCCTCAACAAATTCTCATAGACTCTCTTTACTTTTTGAGGCCACTCTTTATCACCGGTATTAGACTCGCCCTGATGCAAGAGGATACCTTTAATCACTCCCGCTTTTTGTGCTTCTACAGCCAATTCCTTTAGTCTACGGTAAGGATTATTACCATACGCTTTCGCGGTATTTTTCAGCCATTCCGGTTGAGAGGCAATATGCTCTTCGCAATTCTCCTCATCAAACAGCTCAATTCTGCAACCACCAACAGCTACATTGACGACACCTACCTTAATATTATCAGGCAACCTTTCCACTAACGTACGTCCGAAATAATCGGCCGGTGTTAACCCTGTATGGCAACGTACCAACGGAGGAACAGCCTTATACCACTGTCCTTTGACGCGTCCCAAAGACGGACAATCAACAGCCGCCATCATCAGAAAGCGTTCATTGACATTGCACGTATCCTGGGCCTCGATCTTTGCATTCCCTTCCATATTGGATTGTCCTAGACAAAGATAAATATGGAAATTCGGGTCTTGTGCAAAGGCAAATATGCCTGCACATAATAAACAACATAAGACAATAATCTTCTTCATTTGCGTATCTATATCATAAATATTAATTAATGCGTAACCTTGCGATAAGGACTTTCCTGAAGATTCAATCGACTGACTTCATCACTACCACAATCAATTATAATTTTATGCAATACAATAGCAGGGCTTAACGGACGAATAATTAATGCATGTATTCCTTCTTTCAGATTAACATTGGAAAAATCCACCACCGACTCTATCAACCGCGCAGCACCGGCGGGATACATCTTCGTATAACAATTAGCCCAAGTCATCTCTGAATTGTAATTTACTATTTGTTCTTTACCACCATCCAAACTGATAGCATAACTATGTCCTCCTTTTATAAAAGGCAAAGTACTATCCAAGATTAATCTTACACGTATATTTTTCATCTCTGAATTAAGCTTCATGCGATATGTCAATGAAGCTCCTGTTACAGGTTGTGTATAGGGCATCAACGACAAACCAGAAAGAGTACGTCCCAAGTCAGGAATAACTGTCCACTCCGTCTTATTCCCTTGTGTACATTCTGCAAAACGTTCCGCTTCCATTACTACCACCCCACCTTTCTCCTTATACTCATATCCTCCCGGCTTATATGCAGAGACATCCACTCTTATGATTTCGGGCATTATATTTCCTCCTTTAGGCTCATCCCAGCTTGTATAACCGATGTGCGTCTGATCCATTAAATGATTCCATTTTCCATCAGCTATATTGTTATTATAGTCATAGCAAAGTTCCGCATCATACCTGAAACAATACTCCACTCTATCTGCCCATTCATTGGCACGTGGATCACCCTCAGATGCTAACTTATGATTCATAGCAACCGCATAATACATCTCATAAAGGTTTGCCATGGCCTGAACAGGAAAAAGAATGAGTTCTTTATATGTATCCTTCAATTCTTCCGGTAAAGTCATAAACTGACGATAGGCATGCGCCTCCAAAGCAAGAAATTCATCTGTTACAGCCTTAAATTCTCCACTGGAAAGATTATAAGTTTGGCTATCCAACATTTCTGCAGTTACGCGAGCAGCATATTTACAATACAGATTTAAGATGCGAGCGGCTTCTACTGCATAGTTATCCCCAAACTGTTGTTTACAGAAACTACAAGTATATTCCTGTAAATTATCAGCCGTAAGGTGTCCAGGATTCCATGCCATATTCAAGAAAAAATCAACAGGAAATTCATTCGGTTTCAAGTCACCCACATTTAGAATCCACATTTTATCCACACCATAAGAATAAGTCAAATATAATTGTTCCCACATATGCTGGATCTGTGTCATATTCAGCCATTGATAGGCACGTGGTGCTCCATGTAAATCTACATGATAATACATACCATATCCACCAGGATGCCGTTTATCCTTTAAATCTGGTAAACGACGTACATTCCCCCAATTATCATCACAAAGCAAAATCATGACATCATCAGGTATTTTCATTCCCTTATCATAATATTCCAGCACTTCACTATAAAGTGCCCACAATTGTGGAGTCTTACAAGCAGGTTTACCTGTTACATCTGCTATTATTTTACGCTGTCCTTTTACGATTTCCTCCAATAGATGCGTATCTGTATCGGGTCCCATCGGAGCATCACCGTCACCACGCATAGCGATAGTAATTACTTCTTCCTTTCCATTCATTCGCTTGATACCCTCACGGAAAAAACGTTCTACTCCCTCTTTATTCCTCTGATAGTTCCACTCACCATACAACTTACGATTACGGGCATATTCCTGGTGATTACGTGCCATCGGTTCGTGATGGGAAGTCCCGATTATAATCCCCATTTCATCAGCTAAAGGACTATTCATCGGATCATCTGCATAAAATGCTGCACTCCACATGGCCGGCCATAGAAAATTAGCTTTCAAACGTAGGAGAAGTTCGTAGACATGCACATACATCTTACTGTTAAATCCTCCGAACTTTTCAGTTGTCCAACCTCCCATACAAGGCCATTCATCATTAATGAAAATGCCACGGTATTTTACAGCCGGTTCACCATCAGTATAAACACCTTCTTTAATATAAATAGCCTGATGCTTTACCGGCGGAACATCAAGCCACCAGTACCAAGGAGAAATCCCTATTTGTTTTGACAATTCATAAATACCATAAATCGTTCCACGCTTATCACTTCCAGCAATCAGCAGCACATCTCCCTGTAAACCTTCCAAAGGAGCATGAAGAGTGGTGATTATATATTTTTCATTCTTACCTCTCAATTCTTTACCATCCAGTTTTCCTGTTTTTACTAATTGACGTATAAGTGGGCTTTTGTCAAACGAACCTATGATAATACGCACTTCTTTTCCCGCAATATTCGATAATTCGGGTTTTACAGTAGTCACTTTTTCAAAATCCGTTTGTAAATTACGCACCGCTAACAGCACCCCACGATGTTCTGCATCATCACACCAAATAGAGAACGATCTGTTTTGTGATGTAACCAAAGGTAACTTGGCATCCGCTGATATAAAAGTGACAAATGGTTCCGCAGCATTCAAAACAGATACACATAAGAATAGAAATATAATTATTATCCGACTCAAAAACATGTTCTTCATTATTTTCTAGTTACATACTGTCCTAAAAACAATTATCCGCAAGATACTACTTGTAAAATGCGGATAATCGAATTTAAGAGAATTCTTATTTTCTTTCGATAACAATGTTGTCGAGATACAAGTCACCGGCACCTGATGAATTGGCTTTCAATTCAAACGTATTTGCCCCTTTTCGTAAGGAAACCGACATTAAGGCTGTATTCCATACAGTATTGTCATTATCAGTTTGTGCAAACTCCGGAGTACCTACTTTGGTATTGTTTATATACATATCTACGGTATTGACTGTAGCCGACGGAGCACGGTAGCGAATACGGATTGTATATACACCATCTTCCAGTGCAGTAACAGCATCACGTACGGCAGCTGCAGAACTAGCACCAAAATTTATATATCCCTGTGCTGTGTAGTTACGTATCGGCTCCGAATCTCCTTTTGTCACTCTCTTAGTCACATTCTTAAAATCAAAGCATTCAGCCTCATACTGATAAGCGCCCTGATAAATTTGTGGAGAAGCGGGAATCTGGATAGATGCTGCAGTAGATACAGTTAAACGATCGGTGGCTTTTCCTGAACAATTGACCGTCAAATCCAATGGTCCGTTATGAGTGACAGTCAGCGTATATACATCTTCTTTCCAATTCTCGGAAACTTGTGCAGTACCATTGGCTCTGGAAGATACAGAATGAGTTGGTTTGGATGTACATCCATATATCTTGATTACCTCCGTTTTGCTCGAACCACTAGGGTCATAGTTATTCATGTAGAAGGTGAGCTTATTGGCATATTCTTTTATAACACTTACAGTATATTTGGAGTAAGCCAATTCCATCTTGTCACATGTATTGTATTTAAACGGAATTGCAGCATTCCGTATTCCGGCAAGTCCGTTATAAACCACCCAACCATTTTCTATACGTCCAGCATAAAGTTCTCCTGTATACTCTTGTGGGAACCAACGATTGAACTTTCCAACTTTAGTATTTACATCGCTCCAAGATCCTTCGAAAGTTGATTGGTTGATCTTATACTGGAATGAATTAGCTACATCGTCACACAATTCGAACGCAACAGGAATCGTAGGATAACGGCCCGTTTTCTTAAAGTAACAATGATTATCCCAAAGATTGCCATCATCATCGCGAAGGTAAAGCCCTTCATGCAAATTCTTCGGGCTGCTGTATTTAGCATTATCATCACCGGAATAGACATCTTGAAGAATCACCACTTTCGTGCGGTCAATAACTTCTTTCCGGGAAGGAATACGAATTGTTTTATCAATAATCTTACGGAACATATCTATATTGATATTGACAAATTGCGGAAAACATTCCCAATTACGGCTCTGATAACCATCACCTACACTGACTGCATTCGTCTCCTTAAAACATTGCTGCCATATAAGTTCAGGTCCGTCGATAACAGTCTGACCTGTCAGCATCACATGCTCTATAATAGGCAGTGCACCGGCAGCCGGTGGGAAATCCTTATCGCCATTCTGTCCTTTCTCCTCTGTCCAGCCGCATTGGTCGAAACGGATACCGTACTGACCTGCAAAACCGGAGAGCCACGTGCCTAAGCAAATTCCTTCGACATTAAAGAAGCCACTTTGCGTGGTGTATTTCTCACACATAATGAAATTTTCAGAGTACAACTTGGCAGTTTGGGCAAAATCAGAATTACGCTTCACAAGAGCAATAGGATTGATATTAGCCGACCAAGTATTACCACAAAAACTAACTACCAGATATCCTCCATATTTATGAGTAAGTTTCAAAAGTTGATTCCAGTGAGCCACTCGTTGTAACCACGATACAGAGAACTGGTCATCATACCCCCAAAACTGCTCACAATAATTGAAACCAAGAAAGTTGGGATATTCTCTGAAAAACTCATCATATACCCGAACCTTATCGTCACTTTCAAATTGACTATATAAGCTGACATCCTTAAAATGACTAAAACCGCCGCTTGAAGGCTGCACCATCGCCCACACATTATTTTCAGCACACGTCCTCAACCACGACTTTGCTATCTCATAACCATACTCGCTTACATTATAGATCCCAGTAGCCTCATCATGGCTTACAGACAACGAGATATTAAAAATGGTAAACGGACGAATATCAGCAGGGATAAGATCTATGATTTTCTGAGGATCGGCATAATTCCATGAATCAATATGAACAAACCATGCCGGTTGTTCAGGAGAAATAGGACGGCGTAACGCCCCCGTTACCGGAGGAATTTCGGGATTGTCTCCTTTAAAAAGATTCAGTTCGATGACAGGTGTCCGGTCGGTAAAAGTGAAACTGACAGATTCGTCACCAATAGTACTCACTTGTTTAAACTGACTGGTAAGTTTGCCGCTCACCGCCTTGTCAAGGGTACGAGACTTAGTTCCATATTTTACAGTCCAATAGCCGTCAGTGTTAATATCCACTATAGGTGCAACTGTATTGTTTTCATCTAACACCTTGACTTTTTCATCATTCTCAAACGTTAGCCAGACATCATCAAGAGTCCAATAATATTCATCATGTTCTACTTTGGCACCTACTTTTGGAGAATAAACTACATCCTCTCCTCCGCCTTCCAATGCTGCTATCTGAGCATACATACTGAAGCTTGTACCATCCGACAACTCAATCGTATAACTCGCGCCATTATTCACCGGATTGTATGTCTTTACAGCCAGGTCCTGTTGTTTGGCCTCAATAAGCTTACGTAATGCCTTGACATTAGTATTAATATTCTCGACAGCCGTACCGGGTTTCGGTACGGAAGGAGCGTCAGGATCAATGACATCGTCATCTTTACAGGAACCAAGAATACATGCACAGCATACTATTCCGAGAAAAAGTAGGTATGATAGCTTACTTTTCGTATTTAACAAATTCATCATATTCCAACTAGTTATTATTATCATTTAAATGTCAATCTGACTGAAGTTATACTGTTAGCAGATAACAACACCGTTATACCTTCAGCAGATTCCATCAAACCAGTATCGATCACTTCCATATTTTTTGTTTCGTTCGTTTCAACGGCACTTGCTTTTTTTATTCCTGCTAATGGTATTTCCAGCCATTGAGAAGCACCATTCAGATTCAATAATACGATGGTCACTTCACCGGTCTTTTCATCCAAATAAGCAGTAGCACAGACTTCTTCATTATTTGTAACTACCTTAATACGAGTTGTTTCTGTTGCATATTGAGCATAATGAGCCATAATATAACCATTCTTTGTGATTTCTCCTTCACTCGTCGGACTCCGTTTGTCCGTATCGCCCATCAAACCATAAAAGCGCTTCAAATACCAATATATATAAGCACTGCAATACCCCTCCATACACATGTGAATCTCTTTACCAAGATGATTGAGACTGTATTGCCATTTCAGGAATTCCCATTTCGAAGAATCATCAGAATTCTCACCGTCATTAAAAAGATGTTCTGTCATCCACCATGTCTTTCCTTGAATACGTGAATACACACCACAGATGTAATCGTGGCGGTTCTTAACATATCCGCTACTCAAATCTGTAAACCCTTGATAGAGATGTCCGGCTAGAATATCCGTTTGAGCAAATGCTTCGGCGTTGTTGATAATAGGATCAGTATATTCAGGCTGCATACCACAGGCTTCCGGTGACATCAGTTTCACTCCTGTTTCCCGTATCCTTGCTCCGTATTGTTTTACAAAATCCACTACTTCAGAAGGAGTCCAGTACGTGAATTCCATATCCGGTTCGTTCTGGACGGAAATCGCATAGAGGTTCACCCCTTTCTCCTTCATAAATGTAACATAACGGATAAGATGGTTTGCATACGCTTCATAGTTTTCTTTTTTAAGGTGTTTCATTTCCTTTCCATTCACCGTGATTTTATCTGCAAGCGCATCTGTACAATCCCATGGACATGCAAAGATAATTGCTCCGTTAGCTTGTGCTGCCTTTGCTGCTTCTACATCTGCACTCCAATCTGATTCGTTGGGATAAATCATCAAGCGAAGGATAGAATATCCCAATCCGCCGACACCATACATTTTATCTAATTGTGGTGCAGAAATAAGATTGTCACCACACCAGATCTTCGGATTGTACATACCGCCAAATCCTACAACCGGCTGATATTTCACCGAAGGATCAACAGTTAGTGTAACCGACTTGAATGGCGGTTCTTGTTCTACCAGCAAATCAACAGTTGTTTCATTAGTTTTATCGAATAAGTGAATGGTTTGTGTACGCTTTTTCATCGTACTGTTCGCACCACAAGATACACGAACCTTCGTGTACTGTTTTTCCCCAGTATTACTGCCACCTGATGTAGGAGTGACGCTTTTTACAATATCCCCTTCACCAAGAGTTATCTCCCAAGAAGTCTTCGCCCATTCCACCACAACATCCGTCTGACTTTCCCCAGTACTCACAGTAATGGATTTTTTAAGAAAGAGCGCATACGCGCCCTTTCCTTCATCCATTTCTTTTTTTTCATCTTCCCCTCCCGAACAAGCCCCCAAGAGGATATTCGCAAGAAAGAGACAAAATAATAATGTAATATTCTTCATATATAAATAGTCCTTTTAATCCAGAGGAGAGGATTATTTCAATCCGTCCACTATACCTTCATACATTTCATTACGGTTATAGTCCGATGTCCAAGGACACAGTTTATAACCAGTATTGGTCTCTGTAATACCCGATATAGAGATTCCGTATTGCTTGTCTGCAGGAATAAGTCTTCGATACTCCTGCATGATAAAAGCCATATAAGAAGCAGCGGCAGCTCTATCTTCTTCTGTTAATTTATTAATCGCAATAAAGTTGCCATCCAGTTCTTCAACCATCATGCTAAGATCGGATACCCGTATCAGTTTACCAGTCTTACCTAATTTATCAAACAGATTGGTGATCATCGTTTTATTGCCTTCCTGGAAAACAACATCTTTGGAATAAATTGCATTGAGAAGAATATTGTACCCGTCAATTTTGGTAACGTTGTCTGCTTCCCAAGCATCAACTAAAGATATGAGTTCATCAGCCATATTCCCCATTTCATCATATTGACCAAATGTGTTGCTGACAAAAAGCTCAAGATCTACATTGGCATTCTTCACTGTATCACGGGCAATCTTCACGGCGGTACGTGCATAGTCTACTTCACCCAAATATTCACCCCAGTTAAATGTATTATCATTAACAGTCTTATCCAAAGGATTACCAATGATATTCCAAGCTTTTACACTCTTCGTTTCATTCACACCTGCATACACCATACCACCAATCCATTTTTCCATTTCTTTAGTGAAGATTTCCTTTTTCTCTTCTGGAGTCTTTTCGATATGTTGCGGCTTAGCTTCCCATGTAAAAATCAAATTATCGATGTATGCTGTCCAGTTGCCAGAACTGGAACCGATCGCAAATGTTATTTCATTGAGGTCTTTCATTACATTGGGTATCTCAATTGTAGTAGCTGGAACCGTTTCACCCAAAGCAGTGTAAGTACCTTCCTTCACAAAGGTCACAAATACACCATCACGTTTCCAAGTATCATTCTCTGCGTAACCGTAAGCAGCTGCATTTTGATTGAGATTTAATAACTGACCATTAATTTTCACGTACATTCCATAACCATACATCCCTTTTAAAAGGCGCATATCCATTGACATGCCAGTATAATCTCCAAGGGTCTTGCCTTCAGCTAACTTAACTGTAAATTCCGGGAAGTAATGTGAAGCCTGATCTATGTAAAGTACATGACCAGTCTCTCTTTCTGGATCTTCTACTACAGTAGCTGTACCGCTATTGGGAGCACCAGCTCCAGCAACCATAGGATACACTGTATTCAGATTATCCCCTTCAAAATTGATAACCGTAGTACCTTTTCCGGATACTTCATAGTCCATAGAAATATTATCCAGATAAAATTGTGCACCACCCGATGCGGAACCTATCGCTAAATCAAATTCTGTCAGACTTCCTAAACTTTCGGGTATTACCACTCCGGGAGCAGTGGCATCTTTCAGATTAATTGTTCCTTCACGTTTCCATTTGTCACCTCCGTCACAGAAACCATCTCCATTTTTTCCTACATTAAACTCCGTTCCATTGATAAAGACTCGTAAACCTTGTCCCCAAATCCCATCAGTTCCTACAAAACGCAAATCTATATTCAATCTAACATAGTCTCCGAGTTTTCTTCCTGCAGGCAAAACTACGTGAAATTTAGGATAGGAATAAGCAGCTTTCACATCATTTGTTCCCACATGCAAAACATGACCGCTTTCACCGGCAGGGTCTTCCTCAACTATAGCCGAGCTATTACCTGTCATCGGATAAGTCGTACCAATAGCATCATTTTCGAAATTAAATAATTTCGTTGTTCCTTTCTGAACTTCTACCGGAATATCTATCGGCTCGATAAGCTTATTATAATATGCGGCACGCTGTCCTTGGTTTGAACAAAGTACCCCTCCATAAAGAGTCACGCCAGCCTCCGCTGCTACATCGGCAGCCGTTTGCATGCCACCAAAATTGTAAGTACCGTCCTCCTTTAGTGTATTTAACGGATCGTAAGAACCGTTCATATCCACTGCATCAAAATTGGTAAACACTGTACTGAATGCAATTTCTTTCTTTACAAATTCGCTTCCCGGTACATTTACAGCTAACTGAAAAGGTGTGCCACTACGGTCAATATACGACTTCAGCAGGTCAAATTGAGCTAAATATTCGTTGATAGCTGCATTCTGTGGTTTCTCTACTTGAAGCTGGCAATTATATTCGTCTGTACACGACATTATCGACGCAGCGATCAGTGTAAAAGCAATTATCTTGTTATTGATGTATTTCATATACTCTTGATTTTAACGTTCATATCAAAACATCATTTTCTCACTACTTCGAGTGACTTGCCACCATACACATTACGTGTACGTAACACCAAAGTGTCTTTTGTTGCAAGCTGAATGTTATTGTCTGTCAAATTGACTGTATAGTCAAGATAAATGGCATTCCTGTCTTTTCCGCCAAGACTATTTTTCTCACCTTTGCTGACAAACTTGCCACTACCGCTTACCACTACATTCTGCGAACCAGAGTGTACAGTGCACGAACCATCTTCTGCAAATGACAAACGAACAGTATAGCTAATATCCTTACCACTTTCATCCTTGGTTTTCAATGTCAAAAGATTGTCTTTCATACTTTTAGTAGAAATATTCACAACTTCATCATTTTCCACAAACTGTTCATGGCGAATAATATCTTTTGATGTACCTGCTACAGTAGCATGATCAATACCACGACGCAAGTACTCTCCGTGCCAAGGATTCACATACTTCACTGCATACAAGACAAAATTCTGCGGCAATATGCTCCAATCACCGGCATTAGTTAACACCGGATTTTCAACAACTGGCTTCCCTTGCAAAATAGAGTCCGCCCCCTGAACATTAGTCATCAACAAAGGAATGACATAATTCTCACTGATCGATTTTTCATCAGCAAAAAAATCATCCGTCAACTGCACTTCTACTCCCGCCATTATTTGCCCTTTAGGAATCGCAATTCGATCGGAAGCCAACGTGTAATAAGAAGCCGGCATAGGGACAAGAGGCTGATCTGTATCTTTAAAATAAAGATTGTCACACAAGGACTCATCCACTTTAAAGTTTATCACCACATTGTTTCTATTAGTATATCCTCCACCCCAAGCAGCTTTTATTACCATTTTATGCTGATTGTCAAGAGTATTATCCACAAATTCACTCTCACCAAGCTCAATGGTACGAAGTCCGTATTGGTTGGCAAAATATACTGTCTGGTAATCGAAATCAGGAAATTCATTGTCACTACTTTCGCATGACGTCCAAGTAAGGATCAATAAAACCAGTCCGATATATGCTAAGTTCTTTTTCATAACGTACTTTTAATTAAATATAATTCTATAATTATTTCCACCCTCTATTTTGTACAAGGTTGCTGAACTTGAGTATTTCAGAATTTGGAATCGGGCAATAATACATGTAATCTTCATAATTACGTTCTTCGACAACGAATTCATTAAAAGAATGTCCATCTCTGTCCCAGTCGATACCACGTACCGGCTCGTTCAAGTTTTCTTTCCAACGACGTATATCCCAGAAACGGAAACCTTCAAAACAGAGTTCCAGACGACGCTCATTACGGATAAGATTAGCCATTTTGTCTCTATCGCCCGCACATTGTTCCAGATAAGGATCAGAAGTACCGCCTATACCGGCACGCTTACGAATAGCCTTGATTACATCATAAGCCGAATAACCATTTCCATTATCTCCTTTAGGTCCCCACGCTTCATTAGCCGCTTCAGCATAAGCCAAATACATCTCTGTATAACGAATACGTGGAATATAATGCTGCTGATTCGTAACCGATCCGAGCGCACGATTTACATCCATACGCAGTCTTTTCTTCATATAATAACCGGTACGTGTAGATCTCTGCTCTTTCACATCTATACCGTCATCAGTGCCCGATTTACGCCCTGTATATATAGGTACATCGCCTACTCCAGCTATACTTCCGTTATAGATAATATATTTTGCCAAACGAGGATCACGTCCATTATAAGGATTATTCTTATCATAGTTACTGTTAACAATGTCCGAGATAGGATACCCATTAGCCATAGGGAACGCATCAACAAGGTTTTGTGACGGATTCATATTGCCACTACCATTCAAAGAAGGCGGAAAGTTATTTGCCTCCTGTGAATTGGCAGCCTCACTATTACTAACATTTTCACGCCAAATAATCTCTTTAGGATTAATGCCTTTTTGCAAGTTCTCTACTACCTCTTTTGAATAATATTCCACTCCTTTATCATCCAATCCGCCCAATCCTCCATTGTAGTTGAGTACAGCGGCAGCCGCATTAGCAGCATCGGCCCATGAAGCAGGATTAGAGGCATCCTGAAAAGCCGGACTAGCAGCCAAAAGAGCTGTACGAACACGATAAGCACGTGCAATCAGACCATTGAATAACTGACGGGACTTCTCTCCCATTACAGTATTATATTTACCTTTATCCTGAGTAATACTCTGAAAATCGGCAGGTACCTCATTCACATCATTATACTCCCAAGGAAGTAATTCTTCGGCTTTTTCCAAGTCACTATATATCTGCTGTACACAATCAGCAAACGAAGCACGAGGTAAATTAAGGTCCGAGTTTATAGTAAGATACTCTGTCAAACGAGGTACACCAAGCAATTCTCCGTTTTCTCCAAATCCAGCATGTGCACGAAGCAAATAGTATAAAAACATACCGCGAAGTCCATAAGCTTCCCCCTTGGTACGACGAGCAAACAATTGTGCTTTCTCTGCATCATCCGACCACCTTACCTTATCCACATTTTCCAGGAAAAGATTGATATACTGGATAGAACTGAACGAATTGGTCCATTGATTGATAGGCGTCCATAGCCGGGAAGTCCAACCACCGGTAGCCATCGTGAGAAATGCATTGTTCTTCTGATTAATGACAGCATCATCTGTTGCATATTCACTATTATCATAGTATCCCGGAACGCAACGGTACACATTCACCAAGAAGCCTTGTGCATATTGAGCATCGTCGTACATCTGTTCCACATCCTTGAAGTTCTCGATGGCCGGCTCGAAAAGGTCATCGCAACTATTCAGCATCAAGGCAGCAGCTACCAAAAATATTATTTTCTTTTTCATATTATGTACTATCTTTTTTAGTTAGATTTAGAATGCGGCCTTAAAGCCTAGATAGAAATTCCGGTATTGGGGAGCCCCCAAACTCATCTCCATATACTCACGTTCTTTTGCTATTGTAAGTAAGTTGCTTCCACCACAATACAAGCTAAGTCCACGTATGAAAGTTCCGTTGAAAGTATCTGTAGGAAAATCATAAGTAAGCTGCACATTACTCAAACGGAAAACATTATTCTTGTACATCCAGAAAGTAGAATTACGGAAGTTATTATCACCATTGCTGGTAGAAAGACGAGGATAAGTAGCTGTTTCTTTCGTTTCTTCAGTCCAACGTCCCATAACGATTTCTGAGAACTTGCTCGTACCTCTGTTCCAGTAATAAGAATTATTTTTAAAAGCCACCGCACCGGTTTGTCCCGATCCCATTGCAAAAAGAGTAAAGTTCTTGTATTTCAATGTCAAATTCAAACCAAAAGTAAATGGTGATGTAGACCACCCGCCTGCACCCAGATCAATCTGGTCATCACTATTGATTACACCATCACCATTGATATCCTTATACTTCAGGTCACCGGGACGAACTGTGCCGAATGTCTGCTTGGCATGTTTCTCGATATCAGCCTGATCTTGAAAGAAACCTTCGCAAACATATCCATAAGTTGCATCAAGTGCACGCCCCTGGCGCAACAAATAAGACTCATTCGCCACTTCATCACGAATAGAAGCTTTTGAAGAAAATACCATTCCATTAAACCCGAGAGTCACGTCGAAATCACCTATCTTTTTATTTGCACTTAGTGAAAAATCAAAACCAGTACGTTTGTCTTCATTATAATTGATCCAAGGTAAAAATGAAAGATCTGTACCTAAATCGAAAAACGAAGGATAAATAGTAGAAGCACCTTGAGTAAGAAGTCCACTAGTCTTCTGAGTAAAATAGTTCGCATTAATTCTCAACAGTCTATTGAATAAAGTGGCGTCTATACCTGCACGAACTTCCTCACGAGTGATAAAGTCAAGATTCGGATTGTCACCTCGTTTTGAACCGGTCGTATTACCACCCACCGTTCCGTCATACCATTGAAACCAACCGCCTTTGTCAGAAAAATAGCCCTTATACATATAGTAATCAGAAATATCAAGATCCTGATGCAACTTGGCATAAGAAGCCGTAATCTTCAGATCGTCCACAAAGCCTACACTTTCCATAAACTTCTCTTTACTAAGTCTCCATCCCAAAGTGACCGATGGAGAAAAAGCGTTGCGATTTCCTTCCGGCAGCTTGGCTGAATGTACCAAAGCACCACTAAAGTCTGCATAATATTTATGATCGTAATTATAAGAAGCACGCAATCCCAGATTTACGTTGCTGGTACGATGATAATCACTACTCTCATGACCTTCATCAGCCGAACTTTGTGTCTGATATCCCCATCCCAACAAGGTCGCAGATACATTATGGGATGTCTTAAATGTACGGTTATAATCAAACTGTGCACTGAAAGTCATGGTCTGGTCGTAAGTCGATTTACCTACATATTCGTTAGTTGATTTTGTATCATCATTGAATTTGGTAAGTCCGATAATCATATCCTTACCATTCACATTAGACCATTTAGGCTCATAAATAGCATACTTTTCAGCATAAGCTTCTGAATAATAAGAAGTGTAATCTACGCTATAAGCAGTTTTGAAAGATAAACCCTTTAACAAGCCTCCAAGATCCGCCATCACCGCCACATCAAACATAAATCTACGTGCTTTTTCCTTCGTATATCCAGCAGCAAGCAATTCGGAAAACGGGTTTGTCGTGTCTGCCGAAGTACCTCCTAACAGATACTTACCGTCTATAAGATGATTGCTGTTAGTTATATATTCCTGTATATATGCAACATTAGGATCCATCATATCAATGGGTAATAATGGTGCAAACCAGTTGGGGCGCAATGTAGAAGCCGCTCCCCAAAAGTCACCACGGCCTTGATAACTATTGTCAAAGATAATAGCAGCATTAGTAGTTGCTTTAAGCCATGGAGCCAGTGTCATATCCACATTACCACGTACATTAAAACTCATATCATAAGCTTTCTTTGACTCACCGTATTTCAACAGGCTATTAGCATAATTCATACCGAAGTTCAAGTAATAATGAGTCTTTTCATTACCTCCATACACTTCACCCGTAACATCTGAATTAGTATAGAACTTTTTCAAATAATCTGAACTATAAAAGTCTATGTCCGGATAACGATAAGGATTAGTACCCATTGCTGTGTTATAAATAGTACCGGCATCATACCTTTCTGCTATACCGTCATTACGACAAGCTTCATTGTACATGGTCATATAACAATCTGCATCCAAGTACTTAGGATAAGCCTTCGGGACATTCACCCCTACATTGGCACGAACATCGATATGCATGGGTGAATCTTTGCCTCGCTTGGTAGTGATAAGAATTACTCCTTTCGCGGCACGGCTACCATAGAGTACCACAGCTGCCGCATCTTTCAGCATAGATATACTTTCCACTTCCGAAGCCTTTACACTTGATGCACTACGAGGCACACCGTCTACCAGTACCAACGGTCCTTGTCCCCAAAGGGATGATCCATTGTAACCACCGACAAAACTTTCAAGGCCCACAAGGCTATTATTGTTAGCAGTCTTCTTTGTCAGCTCTGACGTGTTGACAGTAGAAATGGCATGAGTCAAATCTTCCTGAGCAACTTTGCCGAAAGCCACATTCACTAAGCTGTCCTTGCTTTCCTCCTGTGCCTGCACACCTGTCATGCTAAGCAATGACATGGCAAAAACAGTACAGCCGATATATATAAACTTTCTATTCATATTTCGCGTCATTATTAGTTAATACGTCATGATTACCATCCCGGATTCTGGCCAAAGCCTTCATACAAGTAAACATCTGCTTTGGGTAATGGCAGCCAATAGTGTCTGTCGGTATACTTTCTCTCCACCAGTACCACTTCTTTCAAATTCATGATTTCATTCTCCTCCGGATGCTCTTTGTTATAGCTTGCGGTAGGTACACGGTCAAACTCAATCTTTGTCTTCAAGGTATAAGGACTCTTATCAAGAAGCATCCAACGACGGAGATCCATAAAGCGAAAGCCCTCAAAAGCAAGTTCTACGGCACGCTCGCGGCGAATCTCACCAAGAAAGTCTGTCGTATTTCCAGTAAATTGATCAAGTACGTGAGCCACACCGGCACGATCACGAATCTCATTGATAGCATCCTCAGCCGTCATATAGAAGCTAGAAGCTTTACTTTGCGGAGAGCCATAACCTACAGCCGTTGCCTCCGAGTACATCAGATAAACATCCGCTAAACGCATCAAACTTAAAACAGCGTAGTGAGCACCTCTGACGTTAGCATTATTCACTATTTTTAGACAGAGCTTACTATTCATATAACCTGTAAAACACCCTTTCTGTGGATCTTTCTCTTCACTGTCCGCTCCATTCGTATACAACTGGCAATATTGTCCGTTTCCAGTTTCTCCACACCATTCACCGTCAAATATGATGTCTTTATAAAAACGCGGATCACGATTTTTCCAAGGATACTTAGGATCATATCCTGATTCTGCATCGGCTTTTGTCATATCTTTGATCGGATAGCCATTAGCCATACCAAAATAATTTACATAATTAGCAGTCGGATAACATTTAATACCAGCATTGATATGAGAACGCGGACGAAAATCCGTATTCATGTTATAGTTCCAACGACCATCATACTGCACTAAATTTTCGCGGAAGATAGCTTCTTTCACCCCGTTAAGTTTACCGCCGGAATTGTATACGACAAACAGGTCGTTATAATTTTCCATATCTGCTAATTCATAGCGTTTAGTATCCTCAACAATCTTCAAAGCTTCGCCAAAAGCTTCAGCTGCACGCTTACAACGTCCCGCATCATACTCTTTGTCACCTCCGGAAGCCCAGTTCATTAGCGGACTACCCGCCCAAAGCAATGTCTTCCCTTTATAGGCCAAGGCCATAATTTTATTAATACGAGTATCATTCAAACCAAGAGTAGCTCTACCAGCAGTTGTTTGATCCCAGTCAACGGGAAGCAAAGGAATAGCATGGTCAAAATCAGCCACACATTTTTCAGCACACTCTTGCCAGGTAAGCCTGGATAATGCAGGAGCAACATCCGGCGGTAATACTTGGTCAACATAAGGCATTCCACCCCACCATTCCATCAACATAAAATGAAACCATCCACGGAAAAAATAAAGTTGTCCTTCAATAAGATTACGTTCTTCTTCTGTAGCACTTACCAAATTACCAAGATTAGCTATACCAATGTTAGCCTTACGGATACCATACCAGCAAAGTTTCCACAGATTACCCTTATCACTGCGTTCCTGTGAATTAGCCTTTCCACCACGTATAGAAGAAGGATAAGAATAATAACAGGTAGTCCATCCCCAGAAATCACCATAGTCAATATTACGGGCAAAGAGGCGAAGCTCCTGTGGCTCCCAATAATCTTCCTCACCAAAATTAAAACTAGTATGATACTCACTGTTTGATACAACAGGTATACAGTTATAGAGTTCCTCGGTAAATCCCTGGAAATTCTTGAAATTCTTATATGGATCATTCTCTTCAATGTCACTATATGGAGATTTGTCCAAATAGTCAGTACAAGAAGTAGCTCCCAACATACCGGCCAAAGTGATGACCGACGTAAGGAATATTTTATTAATATACTTATTCATAGTCTTTACTTAGTATTTATAAAGTAATGTCGATACCAAGATTGAAACGGCGCATTGTCGGATAAGCACCATCAGAAGAACTATATCCGGTATTAGATTCGCGATCATCCGGCATTTTAGTCCACATATAAAGATTATCACCGTTCAGATATATACGGCAGTTTTTGATCCCCATCTTCTTCAACCAGTTTGATTTTTGGAAAGTATAGGACAATTCAACGTTTTTCAAACGCAAATAAGAACCATCGTACCAATATCTAGTGCCTGATGCTGCTTGATCAATAGTGGTCCCCCAACGCGGTGCGGGCAGAGTAGCACTCCCATCGGGAGTCCAATAATCACCTTCAGCATAAGCTACATGAGCAGTGCTACGGAACGTCGGGAAATTGACTTCACGAGTCACATTGTTTACTCCATAGAACTGTGCAAAAATGCTAAATCCCTTCCATTCTGCTCCGATTGAAGCATTGTAAGTATTCTGAGGCATCGTAGAATACTGATAGGGAGCACGGTCATCAGCATCAATTACACCGTCGCCATTAAAATCGACAATGTTATAATCCCCAGGGAGTTTTGCATCATTACCCGTTGTCCAAACCGGACTTCCAATCACGTCATCCCATGTAGCAAGATTACCATGATCAATATAAGAATATACCTGATTAATGGCATGTCCCGCCCCTTTCTGGTAATCAGGTTTCAAAGGTGCATCATCACGGAATTTCACTTTGTTGACAGCATGAGTCATGCTAGTATTGAGCCAAGCACGAATACCATTATTAAAAGTATGGTTCAATCTCAACTCCAACTCATAACCATGACTGCTCACTTTACCGAGATTAGCATAAGGAGCATCAGTTCCAAAATAAGAAGCTATCGCTCTATCGCTTCCCTTCACTAAAATATCAGTACGAGTGTCATTGAATATATCCACCGAACCGGCAACCGCCCCTCCTAAAAAAGCATAATCAATACCTAAATTTCTCTTTTCTACAGTTTCCCATGAGATATTAGGATTCCCCAGTCGACTGATTGTGTAGTAAGTATAAGGAGTATTGGCAGGCTTAATATTACCCATTAGTGTGTTACCTCCATAATCCAACTGATTTTTATATAAGAAACGACCATCTGTAAATCTTTGCCAAGGCTGAACCACCGCATCATCTCCCACTCTACCCCAAGAAGCTCGTAACTTCAACATATCGAGAAATTTCAGGTTGTTCTTAACAATTTTTTCCTCGCTAATCATCCATCCTAATGAAAAAGAAGGGAAAAAAGCAAAACGGTAATCAGGACCGAACTTCTCTGAACCATTATAGGCACCATTAGTTTCGAAGAAGTAGCGCATAGCATAATTATAAGTTAAACGAAACACCCAATCTTCACGATAAATAGGGAACACACTGCCCGACGCTTCTTTCAAACGACTGAAAAGAGCAAGAGCAGTCACTTCATGTTTACCGAAATTTCGTGCATAATCCATTTGCATGGAATAATAAAGCTTACGATAAGTAGCACCAGTATTCACGCTACCAGCCTGATGTTCCCAATAGATAGGATTGATAATAGCATCCAAACCGGTACCAAGCTCCGGTTGTTCCAAAATAATTTCTCCAGTATCAGGTCTAACCCACATACGCTGAGAATTATGATACATATCATTGACGCCACGCTTATTCTCAACGAATGTATAGTCCATTGAGAAATTAGCTTTGAATTTCAGCCCTTTGGTAAGCATATGCAAATCTTGCTCAAGGATAAAATCTGAAGTCATCTTTGTAGTCGTACGTTTCTCCGACCCTGCTACAGCCAGTTTGTATACGGAGTTAGGCACATCGGCATCACGAGGTTGATACCATCCCCACATTCCGTTAGAATAAATCGGACGCATGGCATCAGGAGCACTTTTATAGGCTGCTGCCCAAAAAGTTGCATCTTGGTCATTATAGTCCCATGGTACGGTACGCTGAGCATTCGATCCAAATAGATTGGTAGAAAACTTTGTAGTTTTAGTCAATTGGAAATCCAAATTACTACGCACATTAATACGATTATAGCCAAAACCATAATCATAGCCACGACGGTTATCATATACTTTAAACAAGTCACCCTCACTTACAAAATCAGCCGCTGCAAAATAACTGACAATTTTTGTACCTCCGGAAACATTGACACTAGTATTGTAAGACATGGCTGTACTATTAAACAGTGCTTTCTCCCAATCAGTATTAGGATAACGATCCCATTCTTCCGCATTGGCAGGATGACGATACTTATCAATAATGGAAGTCGGAGTATAGTCATTCCAGCCATTAGGATTAAGACAAGCCTCGCGTTCAATAGAATTATTCAACAGATAAAAAGTATCGTATGCATCATACTTCTCCGGTAGTTTAGATGCCACCTTTGCTGTTACATTAGCTTTGATTTGTACACTAGCTTTTCCTTCCTTACCACGTTTGGTAGTTATAAGAATTACACCATTGGCACCCTTCACACCATAAACAGCCGTAGCAGAGGCGTCTTTTAACACTGAAATATTCTCTACAGACGAGATATCTACCGAACTCATCTCACGTTCAATACCATCCACCAATATTAAAGGTTCACTATTATTCCACGAGCTCTGTGTACGAATGATAATCTTAGGGTCTTCAGCACCCGGCATACCGGAAGAAGCAGAAGTGATAACTCCCGGCAAAGTACCTGTAAGCGCCGAACCAAGGCTAGTTACACCACCTGCACGCTCCAACGTTTTGCCACTTGTCTGCGTGATAGCACCTACCACTGACGCTTTCTTCTGTTGTCCGTAACCTACAACTACTACTTCTTCCAGTTGTTTGGTATCATCTTCCAACGTCACTTTAATCAAACTTCTGGAAACCACTTTCACTTCCTGTGGTTTCATTCCTACATACGAAACAATAAGGACGGACTTCTCACTGGGCACAGTCAACACAAAATTGCCATCTATATCTGAGATCGTACCTACTGAATTATTACCTTTTAAAGTTACCGAGGCTCCAATGATTGTCTCACCATTACTGTCAAGAACCGTTCCCCTCACCGTTATCCCTTTCTGTGCTGATGCTGTTACAAAACTAAACAACATAAGGAGAAACAGGTAAGGAATTTTTTGAATTTTCTTCGTTACATTTTTCATTACCATTAGTTTAAGATGTTAATTAACTACATTGTTTTCTAATCATCATTCTTTTTTTAATTGCATTAGCTATCATTATAAATATCACTCATAGTTACTAGTATTAGATTTATATAAAAAAAATAATTATTTGCAAGTAGCGTATAATCCAATTGTAGTACCGGTAAATCCACCAGCCGTTGTAGTAGAGAGATAACTGGGATCTACATCTTTACAAAGCAGTTTCCAGCTTTTTTCACCATCAATAGAATAATAGAAATCGTAACCAATTCCTTGAGATACTAATTTCAAATATACTTCATTTGTATCTGCGTCTATTTCATCTGAAGCCAATGTCTGTTCCTTTTCACCGATTTGTTTCAGAGAAATATTTTTATTCTCACCCACTTTATTCAAGCAGAAGAAATATTGATGTGTCTCATCTTTAAACAACAGCATTCCGGCTGTTTCCTTATCGTTAGAAGGATTGAACAACATACGTGTAGCACATTCAAATTTATGATGTTGTAACCGACGACAAACAAATGCCGGAGTTTTCTTTTCCGTAGCGCTAATATCTGCACACTTCAAGGTCAGGTATCCGGGTGTTTCCGACAAAGAATATAGATCGGATGCAGAAGTTCTTAAAGTCATCCATGGCATATCAAGTACAGGAGAATCAAAGTTCTCTACTAACTCGAAATTACCATAAGTAACTGTCGTATCGCGTTTCACACCTTCACGTTTTACAATCATAGGTACTAAATCATCGCCTTGTGTCATGTACGGGAATCCGTCTTCACTCCATTTCACCGGCATCATAAATGTTTCACGTCCCAAATTCTCAAACTGATTATTAATAGGGCGACAAGCCAGAAAAACAGCCCACCAATCTCCCTCTTTTGTTTGAATCAAGTCTGCATGACCAGCACAGGTTACCGAATTAGGACGGTCAGAATTCAAATGTCTTTGCGTCAGAATCGGATTGTTTTTCCATGGAAGAAACTTACCCATCGGAGAATCACCACGGAAAATCACTTCCGAGTGCCAGTTTCCCGTTCCACCTTCGGCGGACATCAAGAAGTACTTTCCATTTATTTTATATAAATGAGGGCCTTCTATCCAAATTGGTTTGTCTGCCGGTTGAGCTCCTTTGTTTACAAGAATTTTACGGGGACCGACCGTCTTATCTGTTTTCACATCAAACTCTTGTATACGTATAGTACGGTGTCCGCTATATTCAGGCTTATTATCCGGAGCCTCATCATTATTAACAATATATGCCTTACCATCTTCATCAAAAAAGAAAGAAGGATCAATACCTCCGACCTCCGGCAACATGACGGGTTCCGACCATTCACCAAACGGGTCTTGCGTCTTAACAAAGAAATTTCCGGCTCCTACATTGGTTGTTACCATATAATATGTCTTGTTATACGGATTATAAGAAATAGCCGGAGCAAAAATACCGCCACTCACTTTCTGTCCTTCCATATTCACTAATTGCGAAGCACGGTTCAACACATGCCCTATCTGTTTCCAATTCACCAAGTCTTTGCTGTGAAAAATAGGAACACCGGGGAAATAAGTGAATGTAGATGTTACCAGGAAATAATCACCTTCTCCATTTGTGCAAACACTAGGATCAGAATACCATCCCGGCAAAATAGGATTATAGAAATAGTCTTCATCTGACAGAGGATTGGAAATATAAAAATCATCATTTCCTTTATAAGAAAAATAATCAAAGAGAGCCACAGATTTTCCAATAGCCGGTAATTGTTGTTCTTTCTTTGAGTTACATGACATCATTGTTATCCCCAACATAAATATGGAGAGCCGGACGATTGACATTAATTGTATTACCTGTGTATTCTTCATAATACCTCTTATTTTCTTTATAATCAAATATGAATTACTGATCTTTTTCTGCAAAGATATGCCAGCTTATAAAACTACAAACATAATTATGTTACGGGCTTCTTTTCCTAAATAACATCTTCATTTTCAATGTTACATCTATCTTTCCCCTTGTAGCACGCCCTAATAATTACACTGATTATAAGCACATTACAATCTTATTTTTTTTGAATAAAAGCTATTCAAATTCCCAATAATCCAGATTGAAAAGTTTGTTTCCTTTCTCTCCTTTAAAGCAGAAATAAAGATCATGTACACCCTTTGCATTCTTTATCCGGCATGACATCTGTTTATATATATCCAGTCCTCCTGTCGGTGATATACTGACACTGCCTATTACCGGACCTTCAGTGCTGTCCAGACGAATTTCTATCATTCCGCCTTTTTCAACACAAGCTGCGCTTACACTGAATTTCTTTGCTCCCTTCTTGCCAAAGTCGACACCACGCACACACAGATATTCATTATCATCAATATCGGTTATATACAAACCACCATTCTTATGATTTTCAGCTTTAAGACCATATCCCCAAGCCATCGTTTCAGCTTCCACTCTACGGTAAGGATTAAAGTTTTCAATCTGTTCCAGTTTCGTCTCCTGCCAATAAGGAACTTCCTTAATAGTTCCATCCGGATTATAATGCATTTTTGCAACAGAGACCGAACGGCGTTCCTTATGATCCAAAGTCTCCAAATGAAGCAAATCATAATTTAGGCCAAATACATAAGAGCTACCTTTATAATCGATAATTCCAGGATGATTTCCTCTACTCCGCTCTGTTGGACGCATAATATATCCTTTTGTACTCCATGGTCCGGTAGCTTTGTCGCTCATGGCATAGCCAATCCCTTCCGGACAACAAGTTGAAGCGAAAGCCATGTAATAATGCCCGTTCCGTTTATACACCCACGGACCTTCCTGATAATACTCCGGTTTATTTTCCACTTGTACAATTTCCCCCGAATATGAAATCATATCTTCATTCAGTTTCACATAATAAACATTCGGATTGCCCCAATACATATACGCTTGTCCGTCATCATCAATAAATACGGTCGGGTCAATGTCGTACCAATGCTCCTTTTGCCAAACCAACGGTTTGTTCAATGGGTCTTTAAAAGGACCGTAAGGAGAGTCGGAGACCAATACGCCAATACCATTACCGTGAATCGGACAATACATATAAAATTTGCCATTACGTTCGATGACTTGTTCTGCCCAAGCACCGTTATCACGTTTCACCCAATCAAAACTCTTCAGAGAAGCGACAGCTCCATGATCGGTCCAATTGACCATATCGGTGGAAGTATAAAGTAACCAGTCCAACATTTTGAATCCTTCGGCATCATCCTCATCATGAGTTGTATAAAGGAAAACGGTATCATTATATACCATCGGAGCCGGATCAGCGGTATATTTTGTCTGGATAATAGGATTTTGTGCCACCCCCGAAGTGGCAGCAGTCATTGCCAACAAAAACGACACGCCTAAAAATTTTAAGTTTCTCATATTCTTTTATTTTAAATGGTTATCTGGTTATTAATACTCCACCATTACAAGGAATAGCCAACTGTAATTCTTGTTTCTTCCCTATTTCTATTTGTTTCACACCGCCCTGCAATGCCTTATCATCACTAAACAGTCTTACCTTTTCTCCATTGGAGAACATCGGCAAATTAACTTTAAGTTTCAGTGTTTCCTTCTGCGCATTTACTCCGGCAATATACCATTTATCTCCATGACGACGGGCAAGAATAACGTATTTACCAGGATAACCGTCAATGAAACGTACTTCGTCCCAAGTCGTTGGAACCTCTTTCATAAAATCAATAGCCCATGCAGGAGCATCGGTCAGGTTATTCGGTGCCAAAGCGAAATGCTGTACCGGACTTTGAAATAGAACCGCCGTAGCCAGTGCGTAGACATCTGATGTCACCCGCCGGCTTCCCCGTGGAGCATTATCCGCATTATAATATTTGTTCAATGCACTACCGCCGAAATCCATGCTACCTACAGTGTTACGGATAAACGGATGCAGGGTGGCATTAAAAGCCTCATTATCACAACTGCCTTGAGAGAAATGAAGATTTTCACTAGCCAATACAGCCTCACTCGATGCGAAGTTAGGATACATACGTTCCCAGCCACGAGGCAAAGTACATCCATGGAAAATAACTAAAAGGCCGTACTCGTTTGCATCTGACAAGATATCCTCATACAACTGCATAGTCATTTGCTTGTCACCTCCGAAAAAGTCAACTTTTATTCCACGGATACCAATGCTTTGCATCCATTTCATCTCCTTACGTCTGGCTATCGCATTATCCATAATACCTCTCGGAGTTTGCGGAGCATCATTCCAATACCCATTCGAATTATACCACAAATAAAGAGCTACCCCTTTATCCTTCCCATATTTAGCCAATTCTTCAATTTTATCACGTCCTATTTGTTTATCCCACAGGGCATCCACTAACACAGATTGATACCCCATTGCTGCCGAGAAATCAATATACCGGAGTTGCTCTTTATAATTAGTACTTCCATCCATACCGATAATCCAGCTCCATGAACCCATGCCATACGTATACTCTCCTTTTGCCGGATAAAGCGGTTTTACAACATCAAAAGAAACTGTTGTCTCCACTATTGGAGCCAAAGTCTTGCCCACAGTAATAGTACGCCAAGGTGTCTCGCCCGGTAATGCTATCCCCGGAGAAACCGTACCATTCCCATTTGCTTCCCCTTCTTGCGGAAACCCGATTGTATACGCTCCTCCTTTGTGTCCCAGCAAACGGCTCGCACAATATCCACCATTTACTCCCGTTTCGGAAACAAGCATCCAACCGTTATCTCCATTACGGAACAGACAGGGAAATGTATATCCTTCTCCCCAGCCATTTTTCCCTGCGACATCATCTGCCGTATAAGACGTCTCATAACTTGGAGAAGTACGGGCAAATCCTCCCATCGGTTTACTTTGCGGACAAAGGAAAGTGGTGGTTCCGTCAGGAAATGCAAATCCTGTGACTTCTTGCTTAACCACGCAACTTAGTGTCTCACCTTGCGGATACATCTTATATTTAAAAGCAACATCGTTATTACTTATGCGGAATATAACATCATAAATTGTTTTCCCTTGTTGCGTAAACGAAAATACAGCTTCATTCGCCACATAATGTACCTTGCTCTTTTTAATAGAAGCCAACTCGTATGTTTCATCTATTTTATTGGTTGAAACATTCTTCTCCAGCGACATCCCCGATGAAAAATCTCCTATATTTGCAATAATTCCCAATGGAGATGGCTTCAAAAAAAGAACATTGTCATAACTAACAGAATAAGAGGGTCTTCCATCCATATCTGCGACTGTTACTACCAGCTTTCCATCAGGACTTGCTATCTGTTTATCTTCTGCACTTACAATACTACTACCCAATAGCATAGCCATTACTATAAAAAACTTCATCATATTTCTACTTTTTAGATTCTTTTCTACTGACATAATCACACATTCTATTACAATCAAAACTTTACAGAAATCGCTTTCCCATTATAATCGATGTTTTTTTGAGTCCCATCCTGAAGAGTTACAGTAAACTTACGGTTCTTCAACATTCCCTCATACGCACCTTTTCTTGCCCCTATCGTCAATTTACGAGATGCATTATTCCAAGAGATTGGAATTTCCGTATAAGCTCCTTTTTCGTAATTGTAATTATCAAATTCATCTTCATATAAAATGAAGTTTCCATTCGCACCCGCATATACCTTCAATTCAAGATGATTCCACGGTTTTTCAGTTGCATACTGAACTTGTGGACCGACAGGAATAATACTACCCGCTTTTACATACAATGGAATAACATCAAGTGTAGTCTCTTTGGTAATTTCCTTTCCGCCTTCGTGTTTCTCGTTCGTCCAGAAGTCATACCATAGCGTTCCTGCCGGTAAGTATATTTTAGTAGATTTCGTTTCCATGAAATCCACAGCAACGTCAGTTTTTGCTTTTTTCACTCCATCTCTGTTCCATCCTTCTTCTTCGGAGACTTTTACCACAGCTTCCGGTGTATATTGTGCATGAGCAATCGGAGCCACCAGGATCGATTTTCCAAACATATATTCATCATTGATATCCCACACCTTTCTGTCATCCACAAAGTCCATCATCAAAGCGCGCATAAAACTCGATTGGCGATTGCTCACCTCCCAAGAAATAGAATAAATATAAGGCAACAGAGAGTAACGTAAACCTATCATCTTCTCGATAGCATCATATACAGGCTCACCCTTCTTTCCGAACTTATAGATTTCCCTATAAACATCAGTCCCGTGCGAACGCATCATCGGATTGAACGTTCCAAACTGCAACCAACGCACATAAAGCTCCTGATACAATGGATTTTTTGAAGCACTATCATCATTCCAGCTTTTATTATAGTGTCCTGCAAAAAAGCCACCAATATCACTATTCCAGTGAGGCATACCACACAAAGAAAAGTTTAATCCGGCAGGAATCTGATTTCTAAAACTCTCCCATGTGGAAGCGACATCACCACTCCATACATTTGCACCATAACGTTGTTGCCCCAAAAATCCCGAACGGGTTAAAATAAACACCCGTTTGTCCGAAGTCACTGCACGCTGATGGTCGTAAACCCCTCCGACAGTCATCAACGGATAAGCATTGCGCACCCTACGGAACGAGCCCAGATAGGTTTTGGTATCCATATCCTCCGGCTTCCAATCCAAATGATCGGGTTCGGTAGAATCCATCCACCAGGCATCCATTCCCAACTTAAAAATTCCATCATTCAGATATTTCCAATAAATGTCACGCGCTTCGGGATTGTAAGCATCATACACTCTTACACCGGAAGGATATTCCATGTTGGGGGGCCATGACTCCAATCCCGATTGCGGCCAAGTAGTGAAGTTAAACAACATCCCTTTTTTGTCCAATTCTCTATAAGGTTTGGTCATCGGTCCGAATGACGACCAAATAGATATAGCCATGTGTGCGTTCATCGCATGGACATCCTCAATCATCTTTTGAGGATTATTGAAAGTCGGATTCTGAAAATCCATCGCATTCCACAAATAGTTATGCCCCCAATATTGCCAGTCCTGAATAATGCCATCCAAGGGAATACCCAATTCACGATATTTACGAACAACGTCTACCACTTCCTCCTGGCTCTTATATCTTTCTTTACTTTGCCAGTAACCATAAGTCCATAAAGGAAACATCGGTGCTTGCCCGGTCAGGCTGCGTACCTGTGCTATTACACCATCGGCATTTTTCCCATACATGAAGTAATAATCCACACAGTCCCCCACTTCAGAACGGAAAGATGTTTCAGTCTCGTTGTCCGTAAAAAGAGTCGGCGAATAATTATCCCAAAACACACCATATCCTTTGGTGGACTGGAAAAATGGCGACACATCTTCAACGTTACCCTGTACCAGATTTTTAGTCATGTTCCGCTGAATCATCTTTCCATTTTGCAATTGTCCCAAACCATAAATGGCTTCTTCCTTATCTAATACAAAAGGTTGATAAACCTGATAAGTTTTTGTCCCGGCATCATCGAAATCAATAAACTGCATACCGGATTTCTCTGCCAATAACGACTTGCCATCCTTTGAGAAATAAGAAACAATTCCCGTCCCGGTGTCCACACTGACACTTAGTTCACTGGTGTTCAATACAATCTTATTATCTTTTATATCAGCTTTGAAACTCACCTTTTCAGGTTTTGCAATTACAGAAAGACTCTGTTTTTCATAGGCAACACCTTCCGGTGACTTTATTACTCTCGCCACAGCAGGCGCAAAGAATTGTACTTCTATATCCACTGCATTTACAGTGGTTTTGATGCCGGACGATGTTTTCTGATAGTTCTGTGCGAATAAGATATTTGTGCTGAAGCATAAACATATACCCCAAAATAGATGATGTTTTTTCATAATTATAGAATAATAAGGTTTCTAATTAATTACCAACAGATGTTGCATACAAGCCAATCATTGCTCCTGTAAAGCCACCAGCCTCATTAGTAGAAAGAATATCGCCGGAAACGGTTCCTCCTAAATTTAGGAAACTCTTGCCATCAATCGAATAATTAAAACGATAATCATCTCCATTGGCTGTTACTTGCAGTGTCACAGGTTTCTCTGTTTCTATCTTCACCTCACCCAGGACACTCGCTTGTCCTTTTTCGGTTCTTTGCAGCATCAGGTAATAGTCTTTCCCCTTTTTAGTGATACCGAAAACATAGTGATATCTTTCATTTTGATAACATGTTATACCGGCAAAATCTTTCTCATTTTTCGGTTTGTACTCCATGGTTGCTGCCGCTGTAAATTGATTATGCTGCTGACGGTAGAACAAGGTAGAAGTAGGTTTCACTTCATTGATATTTGAGGTAAAAGGGATGATCCGCAACCCTTTATCGGTCATATCAACGAAATCTTCACGAGGACCTCTAAGACCGATCCATCTTAAGTCTAATGTCTTATCGGAGAAATCATCCTTAAAGACAAAGTTGCCACTAGGCAAATAACCGTTTTTCCCTGTTTGGTTCTCAACTCCCGAAGGCATCTTCAATGTAGGTTTCATAGGGATAAGCCCATTCTCGAAAACAGGAAATGTTCCGCTCCAGTCCACCGGAAGAATAAAAGTTTCGCGTCCGGTATTCACTCTGTTCTTCTCATTGGGGCGTATTCCTAAAAATACACCATAATATTTTCCGTCGGGTCCCTCCACTAAGTCTGCATGACCAGCCCAGTCTACTTTATCCGCCCGGTTTGCAGGAAAATAACGTTGAGTTAAAATAGGATTATTATTTGCCGGAAGATAAGGTCCTTTCGGATGATCACTTACAAAAATGACTTCGCTATGCCAGCCTCCGGTTCCTCCTTCCGCACACATTAAGTAATAACGTCCATCTTTCTTATAGATATGAGGAGCCTCAATCCATATCGGTTTTTCTTCTATATTGACGCCACCGTTTACGATGATCCGGTCCGTTCCCGGAACCACTTTATCATTTTCCACATCATAATCCCATATTTTTATGACACGGTGTCCCGAGTAACGCTCGTTTGCTTTAGCAGGAGCATCATTATGTACCACGTATGCCTTGCCATTATCATCAAAGAAAAGAGAAGGATCAATGCCTTCAAATTGAAGTTTGACCGGATCACTCCAGCCATTCTCCGGATTCTTTGTCTTTACCACCATATTTCCAAAGCCGCCGGAAAATTGAGTGGTTATCATATAAAACGTATCATTATTGGGATTATATCTTATAGCAGGAGCATATACACCAGCACTAATACCACAATCTTCAACCTTTAATTGTGACGTTCTGTCCAGCACATGACCGATTTGCTTCCAGTTGACCAGATCATTAGAATGGAAAATAGGCACCCCGGGAAACATAGCAAAAGATGAGCACACTAAATAATAATCATTACCTTTCCGCGTTATACTCGGATCGGGATAGCAACCCTGCAAAATAGGATTATAGAACTCACCCGGCTTTAAAGAATTGTTTTGATAAATAGCATCCTCCCCCTGATAAATAAATTGCGTAAAGACAGGAGCATTTTTTGTTATTTTACCCTTGCCACTCACCTCCATATTAAAAAACAGCATAAAAAATACGACAAGACCCACGGATTGCCAGCCCGACAAAATCAATTTTAATGTTCTCATATTATCACTTTTTATTTTCTATAATTTTCTGTTCCATAGTAGTGTTTGCAAATGTATCGATTCGGTTTTATCATATATGTACAATCATGATACAGGCATCTATATACAGGTTACATTTATCACAGACATGTAACATGATTCTTTTCTGATGTAACAAAAAGCCCCAAAACAGAAAAATGGTAAGATAAATGACTATATTACCTATTATTTCAACACTTTTATTCCCCATCATTTAAAAGACTGAATATCAAGCATTAGCAAATATTCATTTTCCTTTAAAAGAAAGCCCCCGTTGGTTTAAAAGAAACGGGGGCTTGGTTTAAAAGAAACGACCCGTTCCTTTTAAAGGAACAAGGTCGTTCTTTCTTTATTCATTCAATAAATAAATCCGGATTGTCTATCTGTAAAAATAAACAAAATTCCAAAGCGGTATTACTGTACGTTCATTACAATCGTTTTCAACTTATTTCTATCAGAAGTTCCTCCATACAGTAATTCATAAGTACCTTCCAACGGACGCATCGTATTCGACTCTACATCAAACCATTCAAAGTTCTCACCGGTAAGAGGAATAGCTACTGATTCAGTTTTCCCTGCCGGAATATGAACGCGTTTGAAGGCACGCAAGGTATAACGGGGACCTTCCTTATCACCCGGACGTCCCAAATAAACCTGAACCACCTCTTCTCCATCACGTTGCCCGACATTGCTTACCGGAATAGTCAATACTACATTTTCACCTTTAGCGATTGTATTCTTGCTCAATTTAGCTTCTCCATAAGTAAAGTCAGTATAACTCAACCCGTGACCGAATGGGAAAAGTGGTTGCTGTTGCATATATCGATAGGTACGCCCCTTCATGGAATAGTCTTCAAAGTCCGGCAATTGATTCACATCCTTATAGAAAGTGACCGGCAAGCGTCCACCGGGATTATACTCTCCCCAAAGAGCATCAACGATAGCTGTACCACCCGCCTGTCCCGGATACCATGCCTGCAGAATCGCTTCACAAGTAGTCGTTTCGGGCACTAGTCCGATAGCTGAACCGGAATAATTGATAAAGACAACCTTTTTACCAACCTTCTTCAAAGCTTTCAACAAATCACGTTGAACGTCCGGAAGTTCAATATCCGTACGGTCACCACCCTTAAATCCGGGAACTTCTACCGGCATTTCCTCACCTTCCAGACTTGGAGAAATTCCACCAGCAAAAAGAATCACATCAGCATCCATTACTCTCTTCACTGTGAGGTTCAAGTCGATCCCGACCTCTTTGCCCAAATCAAAATCAAGTGTAGCCCTTTCATTCCGTTGTTTGAATAAAATCTCGATATGATACTCTTTTCCAGCTTTCGCCTGTAACGTATAGAGGTTCGTCGGATTCTTAACATATATTTTCCGAGCCACTTGCTCACCATTTATAATAAGAGTCACTTCACCGTCCAATTGAAAACGGAAAGCAACATCACCCGACTGCGAAGGACGAAAGACAGATTCATAACGAGCCGAGAAATTAGTAATTTCCACACCAGGCGCAAACGTAGTAGCCCCTGTTGTCGCAAAATGGAATGGTGTGGAAATCTGATCGGTAGCAACCACTTCCCCTTCACGATCACGATTATTCCAATATTCTGCCAAGAAACCGGGTTTACCATTTATGCTACATTCATCAAACAGGCTTTGGAGTGTCTTTCCATCCACACGGTCACAACCCGGTTCGTATATGATTTGTCCTTCCGGTAGTTTGGCACGGACAGCTTCCAATAAGGTAACCGTATGTGCCGGAATACCGTTATAATTTCCCCACTGCATCACGGAGTCATTGGCATTAGGTCCCATAACAGCTACTTTCAGATGGGTATTCAGAGGCAAGATGTTGTTTTTATTCTGCAAGAGCACCAATGATTCACGGGCCATACGCAAAGCCAATGCCTGATGTTCCTTACTATTCAACACAGAGGTTGGAATTTCCGACCAAGCCGATTGTTCGTCCATTTCTCCCAGTTCAAAACGTGCCGTCAACAAACGTTTCAATGAAATATCTATTTCTTTTTCGTCAATCAAACCGGCTTTTACAGCATCCGCCAGTGAAGCATATTCACTTCCACATTCAAGGTCTGTGCCTGCCCGCACAGCACCAGCCGAAGCGTGTTCCTTGTCCGGGTGAGTCCCATGCGTTCCCGGTCTATAGAAATCAGAAATCGCTCCACAGTCAGAGACTACAATGCCTTTGTATCCCCATTCATCCCGCAATATTTGCATCAACAGGCGATTGCTGCCACAACAAGGCTCTCCCTCAAAACGATTGTAGGCACACATCACTTCCTTTACATGCGCTTTCTGTACCAAATCTTTAAAAGCAGGCAGATAGGTTTCCCATAAATCCCGGGGATCTATATTCTCCGCATCAAAACTATGCCGGTTCCACTCCGGACCTGAATGAACAGCAAAGTGCTTGGCACATGCGTGCAGCTTATCATACCTGGCATCTTCCGGTCCTTGCAAGCCACGGACTACAGCCATTCCCATTTGTCCTGTCAGATAAGGGTCTTCACCATAAGTTTCCTGACCGCGTCCCCAACGAGGGTCACGGAATATATTGACATTCGGTGTCCAGAATGTTAATCCCTGATAGCGTTTCAGCACGCCGCTTTCACCGAAAATACGCGATTTTACGCGAGCCTCATCGGAAGTGGCATTGAACACTTCATATAATAATGAATCATTAAAAGAAGCTCCCATACCGATAGACTGGGGAAAAACAGTAGCCAATCCGGCACGTCCCACACCGTGCAACGCTTCATTCCACCACTCATATTCTTTAATTCCCAGTCGGGGGATAGCAGGTGATGCATTTTGCATTAATGATACTTTTTCTTCCAAAGTCAACCGAGGCAACAAATCCTCCGCCCGTTGTTCCGCCGCTAAAGAAGTGTCCTGGTAAGGCAGCAATTGCTTACATGCCGAAAACGATAACACCAAACAAACACCCATAATCGGTATCCAACCTCTTTTCATAATATTATACTTATTAGTTATGATTAATTTGGAAACAAAAATAGCCTATTTTCTAATAAAACAATGTTTCATTGGTTACAAATACATATTTGTTTGTTACATTGACGCATCACAGAACGAATAATCAAAGGAGTCCACATCTACATAACCGCCCACGGAACGTGTAGCATAGTTAAATATAGCAAACTTACTGCCCATGAACATACGGGTGTAGTCAAATTTCATCTTAATAGGCAGACCGACAGGTATCCATGCTTTCCCATCAAGACTATAAGAAAAACGAGCCTCATCCCGTCCATTGGTAAAGTCACCTTCCACACGCAAGTAGACAAGCTCTTTGTTAAGAGGTATACGGGCTTGTTCGGTCATATCCACACGGCTAATGGCACGCTTCGTTTTCTCAAACACGCTTTTCTGTTCACTCATCACAAGAGACAGTTTATTTCCGTTCTTTTCAATCGTAAGCACACCGCTGTCACCATTAAAAGCCGATAATCCTGCACGGTCACCATCTTTCATACCCCCCAGAGAGAGACTGACAGTGCCCATGCATTTCGGTCCTACCATACGTTGAGTCAACGTATTGGGAGCAACAAACAGGTTATCTACCACACGGGAGGTTTTCAAACGCAGAAATCCGGGACGGTCGGTAAGACTCCATGCCTGATCGACGGGGTTATGATTCCACTGCCAATAGAGGGAAAGCCCGGAAGCGGAAAAATCATCCGAACCGCAGATACCATCCATTGACATATACGATAAAGTGGTATCATTCGGAATGTGCCCGTCCTTGTCTCCCAGCATAGGCCAACCATCTTCCGTCCATGTACAAGGCATGAGACACGGCACACGCCCTACGCCACCACGATCCTGAAAAATGAGCCCGTACCATTCACCGTTTTTCCCGTCTACGATACATCCTTGACCAACACCGCCATGCCCGTCAAACTCCGTTTCAAGAATGACACGCTTTTCGTAAGGTCCGGTAATCTTATCGGCACGATAGCATACTTCACGACGCAGACGGCTGGGAATACTCCAATCCATAGAAATCATCAGCAAGTAATATTTCCCATTATGCTTGATGACGGAACTACCTTCCAACAGCCCTTGTTCGTCAGCATCCCGTTCAAATATTTGCTGATTGATGCCACCGGGAAGTACATCGGTCAAATCAGGTTTCAACTCCGTAAGCTGTCCCGTACTGTGAAAGAGATACACCCGCCCGTCATCATCAAACAGAAGCGAACCGTCATGGAAATGCGGGGGGCGCGAAAGAAGTTTCCAGGGACCGGCCGGATCTGTCGCAGTATAGACAAACCCACGTCCGGGCGCGCCATTGGCTGTAAACCAGACATAGAATTTACCGTCATGATAGCGGATAGATGATGCCCATTGTCCTTGCCCGTAAGCAGTGCCTTCGAGCAGATCATAACGGGGACCATCGTCAATGCGAGGAAATACGTAGCTGATAGTTTCCCAATGTTTCATGTCCGGCGAACGCATGATAGGCGCTCCCGGCATCAGGTGCATAGTAGTGGAAACCATGTAAAAGTAATCGCCTGCGCGACACACCGACATATCGGGCACGTCAGCATAAAGAATAGGATTACGGTATTGTGCTCCGGCTGATAGCGGGAAGAACAATGTAAAAAGAGTACACAGTAAAATAGTGTTGATTTTTGTTTTCAGCATAATCATCGTTTTTTTATTAACTGGCTACATTATCTATTATTTGAAAGCTAATTATTTAAAATGTTTCTTGTTATCTTCCACATCACAAAAATAGAAAATGCAAACAGATATATTGCCCAAAGTATGCTACATGATTTCTTTGTGATGCTACATATCGAATGAAGAATGTTACATCTATATTTACTCATGTTACATCACCCTATCTCCCAAAGAGAGGAGACTGTATTCAGCCTCCTCTCACTTATTACATACCCGAAACAACAGGCATCAACAACTATTCTTATTACAAGAACTTATCAGAACTCAACCAGTATGCGGAACACCTTTCCCGGATTAGCCGTCCATTCCTGCATAGCTTTCAAAGCTCCTTCCGGTTTGGCAATCTTCGAAATCAGTTCTTCCACCGGACAGTTGCCTTCTTTCATATAATTAATAACCGCACGGAAATCGGCAGGTAACGCATTTCTGGAACCACGGATATCCAGTTCTTTCTGAACGAAATATTTCGTTTGGAAAGCTACTTCGCTTTTGGCATAACCGATGCAAACGACCCGTCCTGTAAAACCGACTTCATCCACCGCCATCACATAAGTGACCGGACTGCCGACAGCTTCAATCACCACATCGGCACCGAAGCCCTCCGTTATCTGTTGCATCCGTTCGTGTACATTTTCTGTCTTGGAGTTAATCACATGAGAAGCACCTACCTTTTTCGCCAGTTCCAGTTTCTCGTCATCCAAGTCGACAGCAATGACCGTTGCTCCTCTCAAAGCAGCACGTACAATGGCACCGATACCAATCATACCGCAGCCAATAACCATCACAAACTCATTATCGATTACCTGCGCACGAGATACCGCATGGAATCCGACACTCATCGGCTCAATCAACGCACAATCGCGAGGAGAGATATTACCTGCCGGAATAATCTTTGTCCAAGGCAATACGGCATATTCGCACATCACTCCATTGCGCTGTACCCCTAACGTTTCATTATGCTCACAGGCATTGACACGACCATTACGACAGGAAGCACATTTACCACAATTGGTGTATGGATTCAATGTCACGTTCATCCCTTTTTCGAAGCCGGTCGGAACATTCGGACCGATTTCCTCAATCACCGCTCCTACCTCATGTCCCGGGATTACCGGTAACTTCACCATTGGGTTACGTCCTAAAAAGGTATTCAGGTCAGAGCCACAGAAACCCACATACTTGATTCTTACTAATACTTCACCGACACCAACGGTCGGTTTTTCCAGTTCAACCACCTTCATTTCGGAGGGATTGACAATTTGAACTGCTTTCATTGGATATGTTTGATAAATAAATTTATTAATCGATTACTTTATAACCTTTCCAACCATAATATGCACAGAAGACAAAGCAAATCATCGGTACACAATAGGCCATATAATAGATATGCTCATTGGCATGCATGAAATAAGCCGTCAACTGTGGCAGGCAGGCATTGCCGACAATAGCCATTACCAGAAATGCCGAACCACTCTTTGTCTGATTCCCCAGTCCTTTTAGCGCCAATGAGAACTGCGTGGGATACATTATAGACATAAAGAAAGAGATAGCCAACATTGCGTATAACCCGATCATACCTCCCCATATCATCACTGCCCCGCACAAAAGAATATTCATCAAGGCGTAAACCAGTAGCATATCCTGTGGACGGAATTTCACCATCAATCCGGTACCTATCCAACGCCCCAAAAGAAATGCAAGCATATACAATCCGAAGAAGGTAGTCGCTGTATCTTCCGGCAATCCGGCATAAGTGCAACAGTAAACCAGAAACAGACTGTTTATCGCCGTCTGTCCGCCGTTATAGAAGAATTGCGCAATCACTCCCCACCGCAAGTGTGAGTGCTTCAATACACCGAAGTCTATCAGTTTTTCTTTCTGGCTGCCCTCTTTCGTTTTACCCGAAGAAGTCATTTTTTCGGAAGAAGCCGTTTCTCCTTCGTCCCCAATCTTCGGCAATTTTGAAAAGACGAAGACGACAGCTATGGCAATCAACAGTATAGCCAATATCAGATAAGGAAGTTTCATGGCATCCGTTTCCAATTGGATATAGGCCTGCCAGCCTCCCGGATAATCTACAGGAAGGGTCTCTCGCGTGTAATGAGTTCCGCTAAGGATGAGCTTACTCAAAAACATGGCAGCGATAAAAGCTCCGAGTCCATTGAAAGACTGCGCCAGGTTCAATCGGCGGGGAGCTGTTTCGGGGGCTCCTAAAACCGTCACATACGGATTGGCAGCTGTCTCCAGAAAGCACATTCCCGTAGCGATAATAAAGAAGATACAGAGGTAAGCCCAATATTCTTTTAAAATGGCGGCGGGAAAGAAAAGCAGGCCTCCGATTGCAGCCAATACCAGTCCGAAAATAATTCCCGCCTTATAGCTGTAACGTTTCATAAACATCGCTATGGGGATGGGGAAAATAAAATAAGCCAGCCAGTAGGCAGTCTCGGTAAAAGAGGCTTCAAAGGTATTCAGTTCACATGTCTTCATCAATTGCCGGATCATTGTGGGAAGCAGATTGCTGCTTATCGCCCACAGAAAGAAAAGGCAGAAAACTAACGCTAAAGGTATTGTATATGTATTCTTTTTCATGGTATAAATCTAGTTTTACGATAAGGATGTTTTCTCTATCATTCGGACATGTTCTTGATGTAAGGAAGTACGGGGAGATCCGTGAATCCATAGAAGTTCCGGGCATTTTCTCCCAAAAAGAGTCTTTTGTCCTCTTCCGTCAACTCGGAAGACTTCACCACAAAATCGTATGACATCTTGTAGGTGATTGCTGTAATGGTACGCGGATAGTCCGATCCCCACATCAGTTTCTCCATGCCAACTAAATCCGCCGCTTCCCGAATGGCTTTCACTGCTCCTTTGAAAGGATAAAATTCATCATTGAAAAGCCAGGTGATTCCTCCGGATTCAATCATCACATTGGGATGACGTGCCAGGCGGATTTGTTCTTTCCAGTCCGGACGTGTCACCATTCCGAAGTGCCCGACAGCTATTTTTAGGCGGGGACATTCCTGAATAATCTCTTCCACTTCGGGAACCTGTGTTGCTCCGTCAGCCAAATCGATGGAGAGCATGACATTCCGTTCTTCCATAGAATGAAACATCTGCATCATTTCCTCATTATTCAGCATTACCCGTCCCTCTTTTAACAACAAGCGTTGGGCAGGTATTTTTATAGCCTTAAAACCTTTGGCTATAAGCTCTTTCGCCTGCTCCAGAAATCCAGGTTTGCGGAACTCACACATTCCGCAAACAAAGAAACGGTTGGGATAATGGGAAACGACTTCCGACAAATAATCATTCTGAATACCGTCAATAAACTCTTGGGTAATGACAGCCGCAGCCACTTGCGCATAGTCCATATTCGAAAGAAAAACTTCCGCGCTATTCACTCCGTCTATCATAAAGGGCGGAACCATTTGCCGGATTTCTCCCATAAATTCCGAACGGCCATTTTCCAAAGTCCGGATAGGCAATCCGTCCACAACAGTATCCTGTCGTAACCACAGATGGGCGTGCGCATCAATAATTGTATAGTCCATACGAATGACGCTGTTTTATGAGTTTGCCCAACTTACACGTTTCTGCTCTCCGATAATCTCCTGCACTTCCCGAACGAGTTCCCAGTCAATAGGTTCTTCGATGAAAGCGATGTTCTTTTTCACATTCTCCGGATTAGTTGTACTAAATAAAGTCGTTGCTATACGGGGATTGCTGACGGAGAACTGCATAGCCAGTTTCTCAATCGGATAATTCTTAGCTTTGCAATGCTCCATTGCTTTACGGCAAGCCTCTACCAAGGGTTTGGGAGCCGGATGCCAGGCAGGCACGCCGCGTTCACTCAACAGTCCCATTGAAAGCGGAGAAGCATTAATCACGCCGATTTCTTTGGATTCGAAGTAGTCCAGGAAGTCTGCTAATTTATCATCACACAGGCAATAATGGCAGAAGCTAAGCACAGATTCAATCGTACCGCTTGGTGAATGGTCGATTACCCATTTCAAGTTTTCGAGTTGCAAGTCGGTAATTCCAACGTGTCCTACCACTCCTTTTTCACGCAGCTCTACCAAAGCCGGCAGAGTTTCGTTAACCACCTGATTCAAATCGGCAAATTCCACATCGTGTACATTTATCAGATCGATAAAATCTATATTCAGACGTTCCATGCTCTCATACACACTTTCTGTCGCACGCTTTGCAGAGTAATCCCACAGGTTCACTCCATCTTTTCCATAACGTCCCACTTTGGTAGAAAGGTAATAACGGTCGCGAGGAAGATCTTTAAGCGCCTTCCCTAAAACAGTTTCCGCTTTATAATGTCCGTAATAAGGAGACACATCGATAAAGTTCATTCCTGCCTCAACAGCGGTAAACACAGCCTGAATGCCTTCTTTTTCTTTCAAATCATGGAAAACTCCTCCTAAAGAAGAAGCTCCAAAACTAAGAGATGATACTTTCATCCCTGTCTTTCCGATTTCATGGTATTGCATACTTTTAGGTTTTAAATCATTTTGTATGCGACAAAAATAGGTCAGTAATAGTTTCAGTGCAGCAGAGAGCGGTCGAAAAACCAACGTAACGGTTTACGTAAAAAATATTGCTTCAGATGCTTTTAATTTTCCGGGAATGTGCTTTCTTTGTAAAAAGAATCTAAGTTGCAGACTTTCAAATGGAAAACCGGAAACATACTTCACTCAAAGATCTCGCCCAAGCATTGGGGGTATCAATTCCTACTGTATCCAGGGCACTAAAAGATAGTCCGGAAATCAGCCGTGAACTTTGCGCCAAAGTAAAGGCACTGGCTAAAGAGATGAACTACCGTCCCAATCCTTTTGCCATGAGCCTGCGGAAAAATGCGCCACGTATCATCGGAGTGATCGTTCCGGATATTGTCACTCATTTCTTTGCATCAATTCTGAATGGAATAGAGAATATGGCTATTGCCAACGGATATTTCGTGATTATCACGACCTCACATGAGTCTTACGAGCACGAAAAAAGAAATATTGAGAATCTGGTCAATATGCGCGTGGAAGGTATCATCGCCTGTCTGTCTCAAGAAACAACCGATTTCTCCCACATCTCCGCCTTGAAAGACATTAATATGCCACTTATCCTGTTCGACCGTGTTTGCCTGACCGACCAATTTTCATCGGTGATAGCAGACGGGGCACAATCCGCACAGATGGCTACACAACATCTCCTGGATAATGGAAGCAAGCGGGTAGCTTTTATCGGAGGAGCTAATCATCTGGATATTGTAAAGAGAAGAAAACATGGCTATCTGGAAGCCTTGCGTGAGAATCATATTCCCATCGAAAAAGAGCTGGTAGTCTGCCGGAAGATTGATTATGAGGAAGGCAAGATTGCCACAGAAACTTTACTGTCACTTCCACAGCCTCCAGATGCTATTCTTGCCATGAATGACACATTGGCTTTCGCAGCAATGGAAGTTGTCAAAAACCATGGCCTCCGGATTCCGGATGATGTGGCAATCATCGGGTATACAGACGAGCAGCATGCTAATTATGTGGAACCGAAATTATCTGCTGTATCACATCAAACTTATAAAATGGGAGAAACTGCCTGCCAACTACTTATCGATCAAATAAAAGGAGATAAGACTATCAAGCAGGTGATGATTCCGACACATTTGCAGATTAGGGAGAGTAGTATAAAAAAAACAAAAATGTAATCTTCTGTAATTTAAGCAAGGAGGAACAAAACAAAAGGAATAATTCCTTATATACTTTTAGAAAAACGATATTGCATAATCTCTAAGAAGGCAACTCGGTTATTATTATGAAAAAATATAGGTGTTGCATCGTTTAGACCCAACACCTATATTCATATTTATTATATTGTTATAAGATTATCTCTCTACAATCTTCTCTAACCTAACATTATATACTAATGCAGAATAAGCTTGCAGGTTACCATCATTAGTGCTTGAACCATATCCACTTTGATAAGGAATATACAAAGTCCAAAAATCACCAACTTTCATATACATCAGCGTATAAGACCAACCGGAAATAACACCATTCAATGTAAAATTTGTCGGAGAATCAAACTCTGTTGGCTCTGTTCCTGTATAAGTCTGTTGAACTACATCTCCATTGAAATAAGACATACGATAATGTGCACTTACTGTAGAAGTATATTTAGGAGATTCTGTACCTTCCCCTTTTTTTATCTTCTTTACATATATAGTCTGACTATTCGTCGGATCTGGAAAAGCATGAAGTTTCTCCGGATCATCATCATCCAAAGCTTGATTTTTAGGACTATCATACACACTAGCGATCGAGTCTATAAAAGCCACACTACGTGCCTGCCAATTATCATAACGACTCGTCTCTTCCGTTTCACTGCAAGCAGTGAACGCAAGAGCCAGCAATACTAAGGAGAATAAATAGATCTTTTTACTCATTCGTCAAAGGTTTATTGTAAAGTTTTCAATAGAGAAGTGATGCTTACTCTGTCTGCAATAATGTTATTCAGTTCAGAGATAGCGACACGCTCTTGTTGCATGGTATCGCGATTACGCAATGTCACGCAGTTATCTTCTAATGTCTGATGATCGACTGTTACACAGTACGGAGTACCAATAGCATCCTGACGGCGATAACGCTTACCGATACTATCCTTTTCGTCATATTGGCAATGGAAGTGGAACTTCAGGCTGTCAATAACTTCACGAGCTTTTTCAGGCAGACCGTCTTTCTTTACCAACGGCATAACCGCCAGTTTCACCGGAGCCAGAGCAGCAGGCAATTTCAGAACTACACGGCTTTCACCATTCTCCAGTTGTTCTTCGCAATAAGATGCGCTCATGATGCTAAGGAACATACGGTCAACACCGATAGAAGTTTCGATTACGTACGGAGTATAAGACTCGTTCAGTTCCGGATCAAAGTATTTAATGCTCTTGCCGGAGAACTTCTCGTGTTGAGACAAGTCGAAGTTAGTACGAGAGTGGATACCTTCCACCTCTTTGAATCCGAACGGCATCAGGAATTCAATATCAGTAGCAGCGTTTGCGTAGTGAGCCAGTTTATCATGATCGTGATAACGATAGCTTGCATCACCGAAGCCAAGAGCTTTATGCCATTTCAGACGGATTTCTTTCCATTTCTTGAACCAGTCAAGTTCAGTTCCCGGTTTTACAAAGAACTGCATTTCCATCTGTTCAAACTCACGCATACGGAAGATGAACTGACGGGCAACAATCTCGTTACGGAAAGCCTTACCAATCTGTGCGATACCGAAAGGAACTTTCATACGACCCGTCTTCTGTACATTCAGGTAGTTTACAAAAATACCCTGTGCAGTTTCCGGACGAAGATAAATTTTCATTGCTCCTTCGGAAGTAGAACCCATTTCAGTAGAGAACATCAGATTAAACTGACGAACTTCTGTCCAGTTCTTAGTACCGGAGATCGGGCATACGATTTCTTCATCAATAATGATCTGGCGCAATTCGTCCAGATTACCATCGTTCAGAGCTTTAGCAAAGCGAGTGTGAAGTGCGTCACGTTTTGCCTGATGCTCCAATACACGCCCGTTGGTAGAACGGAATTGAGCCTCATCAAAAGATTCGCCGAATCTCTTGGCAGCTTTCGCTACTTCTTTATTGATTTTATCGTCATACTTTGCCAATTGATCTTCAATCAGTACGTCAGCACGATAACGTTTTTTAGAGTCTTTATTGTCAATCAAAGGGTCATTGAATGCGTCTACGTGTCCGGAAGCCTTCCAGATAGTAGGGTGCATAAAGATGGCAGAGTCGATACCGACAATGTTCTCGTGCAACAGCACCATGCTGTCCCACCAGTATTTCTTGATGTTATTCTTCAATTCAACGCCCATCTGACCGTAGTCATACACAGCGCCTAGTCCGTCGTAGATATCGCTCGAAGGGAATACGAAACCATACTCTTTGCAATGCGATACAAGCTTCTTAAAAACGTCTTCTTGTGCCATTTTCTTTTCTATATCTATTAATTTGAATTTGCTTTTTTCGTAAAAAGTGCCACAAAGATAGGCATTTATCTCATAAATAAGACAGCGAGGGTATTAATTTATCTTATTTACCCAACAACCACTTCCAAACCGGTATTACTTCAATCGCACATTTTTCCAACTCAATCCGTTCTTCATCGTCATACGTTATTATCAATAACTGCCGACATTCAAATACCTTATTCAATTTTACTAATGCCTGAACTTCCCGTTGGAAAGTCTCATCAGAGAGATTCATGGCATAACAGACCTGTATAGCCACTCCTGTATCAGGCAAATAAAAATCAACCTCTACATTCCTATTATAAAAGAATACAGCATCATCCGTCCCATAACGCCGCAATAGTGTCACAGCAACCAAATTCTCAAGCAACGAGGTATCAGCATCCAAAAGAAGCAAATTGAGAATGCCATTATCCGCAAAATAATATTTCGGATTGGTTTCACGCTCCACCAATTTATCCGCAATATTTTGTATAGGAATCAGCAGGCAAGCATCTTTGGCATATTCCATGTAGTTAATGACAGTATTCTTCGATATTTTCACTCCGGTTGAAGCTACAATATTAGTTATACGAGTAAACGAAACCGGTTGCTTTATACTTTCGGCCAATTTGCGAAAAAGGATGCGTAAAGCAAAAGTATTTTCGATGGAATGTCTTGCAGCAATATCTCCTAAATATATCTTTTGGTAAACACTTGTCAGATAATCCCGTTTTGCGGCAAGCGATGCCCCTTCCGGAAAACCACCGGAACGAAAATAATCATTGAATATACGCTTTATTTCTGCCCGGCTCTCTGTTGCAAACAAAGAATTCTCTGTAACTTCAACCCCATTAGCATAAAGAAACTCTTTAAAATCATAAGGGTATACATGTACTGTAATGTATCGTCCCCCCAAAGTGGTAGCTACATCCTGACTAAGCATTTTAGCATTGCTTCCTGTCACATAAGCCCTATATTTATTATCAGCCAATCGCCGAACAAACTTGTCCCAACCATCAATATTCTGAATTTCATCCAAGAAAAGCATCGGCCTGTCTGTTGACATCTCGGCATGTACTTCCAGTATGAGATTTAAATCTGCCGCCGTCATTCCAATCAAACGTTCATCTTCAAAGTTCACATATAGCATTTCATTCCAAGTATGCCCATTATGCAAAAGTTCCTGTATCCGTTGATAAAGTAAAAATGATTTTCCTGCTCGCCGGATACCTACAAATACATAATTTCCAAACTCTTCAAACTGAAAGCTACGAGGTATAACTTGATGTTTGACCACCTCATTTCTATTATCTAATAGAACTTCTTTTAGTATTTCTCTTCTAATCATATTTCAAGATATTGTTCTAACCACTGAACAAATATAATCTAATTCTGTTCAATTAACAAGACAATATTGCTTTTTATTCAACTATTCGTCGATTTCCGGCTCTTCTATGTCGTATTCTGTTTGTTCCAGTTCCCGGTCTGCTTTCTTCATATTTTTCGTTAGCATACTTTCGGGCATATAATATTTAAAAGGTATGCGGGTACACTTTGTCTTCTTCAGTTCCCTGCTGAATTTTGAGTTTGCCACAAAATATACGCGTGAAATAGCAACTTTCCCCGGCGTTACCTGTTCGGGCAGCACACATCCCTGACTGGTCAGTGCCGTTTGAAAGGTTCCCAATCCCTCAATGGTCACCGAATGACCGGAGGAAAGCAGGTCTTGAATACTTTCAACCAACTCCGACAGGATTCCTTCTATCTGCCCACGATGAAAGCCTGTTGTCTTTGCCATCCGTACTGCAAGTTCTTTATTTTTCACTCCTCCTCTTCGCTGCATTTTACTAGGTACACCATACCATAACTCTTTCCGTTCTCCGGATGATAAATCCGCTTTCTTTCTCACTACATAAGGGATAGACATAATCTTACGCTCCTTTCTTTTTAAGTTAGTTATCATAATTTGTACGACACCCGGGTGTCATGCATACTGAGACCCGGGTGTCGAACACAACAACACCCGGGTGTCGTACAGCACGAGACCCGGGTGTCATACAAGTTTTTCTTGCTACAAAATTAAGTCTTTATTATAGGAAAACAAAGGAATTCTTCTATATTTGTGCATCCCTACATTATACTAAAGAAAAACATAGAACTATGATTAAGATTCTTCTATTGATAGACTATTCAAGCGAATTTGACAGGAAACTGCTACGGGGACTTGTCCAATACTCCAAAGAAAACGGACCCTGGCTCTTTTACCGACTGCCTTCTTATTATAGCGCAATGCATGGTGAACAAGGCATTTTGAAATGGGCGAAAGAATGGAAAGCCGACGCCATTATCGGTCAGTGGAATAATGATACGATCGATTTGCAGAAGGAGCTGAATATTCCGGTAGTACTACAAAACTACCATCACCGGAGCGTCACTTACTCTAACCTGACAGGTGATTATAAAGGTACGGGAAGAATGGCAGCCCAGTTTTTTGCCAAAAGAATGTTTCGCAATTTTGCTTATTTCGGTGTTAAAGGAGTGGTTTGGTCTGACGAACGTTGCGAAGGGTATCGGCAGGAAGTAAAACGTATCGGAGGCGAATTCTTCAGTTTCGAATCGGATAAGCAGGAAGACGAGATAAGAATGGAAGTAAGTCAATGGTTGCAGCAACTCCCCAAGCCAGTCGCTCTATTTTGTTGTGATGATGCGCACGCCCTATTCATTTCTGAAACTTGCAAAATGACGAATATTCCTATTCCGGAAGAAATTGCTTTATTAGGCGTGGACAATGACGAACTGATGTGTAATATTTCCGACCCTCCCATTTCATCCATAGAGCTCGAAGTAGAAAGAGGCGGATATTCTATCGGCAGACTTATTCATCAACAAATAAAAAAGGAACACGAAGGTACTTTCAATATTGTTATCAATCCTATCCGCATCGAATTACGGCAATCTACGGAGAAACACAATATCAAAGACCCTTATATTCTGGAAGTAGTGAAGTATATAGAGTCTCATTACGGTTCCGATTTGACCATAGAGTCTCTGCTTGCAAACATTCCGCTATCCCGCAGAAACTTCGAAGTGAAATTCAAAAACGCACTGAATACCTCTATATACCAATATATTCTGAATTGCCGGTGTAATCATCTTGCAGATCTACTGCTCACAACCGACCGTCCATTGGCCGATTTAGCAATGGAAGTAGGCTTTACAGACTATAATAACATTGCCCGGATTTTCAAAAAATTCAAAGGATGTTCACCTATTGAATACCGGCAGAAAAAGACTAGACAAAGATAAAATAAACGCTTTCTGAAGACAGTTTTTCGTTTTGACATTAAGATCATTCATGAGAATGACCTACCTTTGTTTTCATACCTTTCGAAATACATTTTAGATATTAATACTATGCAAAGACATACCATAAGAGGAAAAACGAGAACGATTATCTATCCTATTATTATTTATTGGGGGATCACCTCAATAATGGGGTGCAAAAGATTAGAGATTAACCAGACAAAAAGAAACTGGGAGAAGCTATCCGCCTACTTTACCCCACCACCACTGTATCAGGAGAAATTTGGAACTTACCGCAATCCTCTTTTATTTTACAATGGAGATACAGTCAAAAACGCAGACGACTGGCTAAATCGAAGAAAAGAAATAAAAGACAAATGGTTGAACCTGATCGGTCATTGGCCGGCTATCATCACCAATCAAAAGCTGGAGATTATAAAAACCACAGAACGCGAAGATTTCAAACAACATTTAGTGCGTTTTTATTGGACTCCTCTGGAACAGACTTACGGCTATTTACTGGAACCAAATAAAAAAGGGAAACATCCTGCCGTTATCACAGTATTCTACGAACCGGAAACAGCTATCGGATGGGGAGGAAAAGCTAATAGAGATTTCGCCTACCAATTAACCAAAAGAGGATTCGTTACTCTCTCAATAGGAACTAAACAGACCACCAAAGATAAGACTTACTCTCTCTATTACCCGACTATTAACAACTCCACTATGCAACCTCTTTCAGTACTTGCTTATGCGGGAGCCAATGCATGGGAAGTATTAGCCAGAGTCGAAAGTGTCGACTCTACCCGAATTGGTATCATGGGACACTCTTACGGTGCTAAATGGGCTATGTTTGCTTCTTGTTTATATGAAAAGTTTGCCTGCACCGCCTGGAGTGATCCGGGTATCGTCTTTGATGAAACCAAAGATAATTATATCAATTATTGGGAACCTTGGTACTTGGGGTATTATCCCCCACCCTGGAAAAAGATCTGGAGCAACAACGGCAATAACTCTTCAACAAGTGTCTATGCCAGGCTATGTAAAGAGAGGCATGATTTACATGAACTCCATTCTTTATTGGCTCCTCGCCCATTTCTCGTATCAGGAGGTTATTCTGATAATGTAGACAGATGGATTCCATTAAATCACTCTGTCGCAGTCAACCGGCTTTTGGGTTATCATCATCGAGTGGCAATGACGAACAGGCCCAAACATGATCCTACTCCCGAATCAAACGAAACTATATATAAGTTCTTCGAATGGTTCTTAAAAAGAAAAACGCCAAAAGAAGATTAACAATGCATTATTCTTCGTTTTTTGAAGATAGTTTTTCGTTTTTGCCACCGCGCATGTCTTTGAAACAGAATACTTTTGTATCATTAACTAGTTAACCGGTCTAAAGAGACTATTGTTAGAAATTAAAATTTCAAATCGACGATCTAATATTTAAAAACTTATCATGCAATGAAGAAAATCAGATGGAATCCAAGGTTAGTAACCTCGTTGTTTATTACTCTTTTAATGTGCACTCTCGATTGTCTTGCACAAGAAGTAATAAAAGGGTTTGTGAAAGATGGTAATGATGAACCATTACCTGGCGTATCTGTAGCTGTCAAAGGTGCAACGAATGTCGGTACCATTACAAATGTTGACGGAAAATATAGCATTAATGCCCATAAGAATGACGTATTGGTATTCTCCTATATCGGAATGGTCAGCCAGGAAGTCAAAGTAGGTAATAAGACGAATATCAATATCACTCTTAAAGAAGATGTTTCCTCGCTGGATGAAATCGTAGTGGTAGGCTATGGAACTCAAAAGCGCGGTAGTCTGACCGCCGCCATATCTACTGTCTCCGATAAAGAAATCCTTAAAGCCCCAACCATGGGAATCAGTAATATCATCGGTGCACGTGTTGCCGGTATTTCCGCCGTACAAGCCAGTGGACAACCCGGTGCGGATAATGCCTCCTTGTCCATACGCGGGCAAAGTGGTATTATCTATGTTATTGACGGCATCAGAAGAAGCGCAAGTGACTTCAACGGACTCGATCCGAATGAAATAGAATCTGTGTCTGTATTAAAGGATGCATCAGCCGTAGCCGTTTATGGTCTGGACGCAAATGGAGCATTCATTGTCACAACCAAAAAGGGACAAACAGATAAAGTCACCATTAGCTATACAGGTACTGTGGGTATCAGCCAGAATGCAGAAGAACAAGAATGGCTCGACGGACCGGGATATGCTTATTGGTACAATAAAGCCCGTCTTCTACAAGGTGATACGGAAGTGTTTACTGTCGACATGGTGCGCAAAATGCGCGAGGGTGTCGACGGATGGGGAAATACCAATTGGTACGATAAAGTATATGGAACCGGTGTTCGCCAACATCATAATATTTCAGCATCAGGAGGAAGTGAAAAGATTCGTTTCTTCACATCTATCGGTTATCTGGAGGAAAAAGGAAATATAGATAAGTTCAAATACCGTCGAATGAATCTTCGTTCTAATATCGATGCACAGTTGGCTAAAGGACTTAGTCTGTCATTAGGTGTTTCGGGACGTATAGAAAAACGGGATGCTCCCAAATTTTCTGCCGATCCGGATGATTGGATGAATATTCCCCAACAGGTATGCTACGCTTTGCCATATGTACAGGACACTTATGAATATAATGGGAAAATATACGATGTTTCAACCCCGACTTCCGGTTCTCCGGTAGCTCCTATCGCATCCATATACGATTCAGGATATAACAGGTCCAACCAATCATATATGCAGTCTAATTTCAGTCTGAAATACGACACACCTTGGCTTAAAGGATTAAGTTTAAAATTCCAGGGAGCGTACGACTTAGTTCATGGGATGACTAAACAGTTGACCAAGCCGAATGAAATCATGATTATGGATTTACCTAATGCAGCCACTACCACACTCACCTACCATAAGGACTACAGTGTTTTGAAAGATACACCTATATTATCCGAATCGGCATCACGCGCCCAAGAGTTCACTACGCAAACCAGTATCACGTATGATAACAAATTTGGAGATCACTCGATCGGAGTATTATTACTGGCCGAAACACGGGAACGTAATAGCAACAATCTCGGTGTAACGGGAACCGGATTAGATTTCATTCAGTTGGATGAGTTGAACCAAATCACAGGATTCACCAAAGAGGGGAAAGAGCAACCTGCTATACCTTCGGGTAGCAGCAGCCAGACACGTGTAGCCGGTTTTGTAGGTCGTTTGAACTACAATTACGCTGACAAATATTATTTGGAGGCTTCACTACGCCACGATGGTAGTTATCTGTTTGGTGGTATGAACAAACGTTGGGTCACCCTGCCCGGTCTCTCTCTTGCCTGGAGAATCAATAATGAAAAATGGTTTCATGCTACTTGGGTAGACAATCTGAAATTAAGAGCAGGTATTGGAAAAACTGCAACCAGCGGTATCCAGCCTTTCCAATGGAGAAATACGATGAGCACATCCCCCAATTCTGTAGTAATAGGCGGAGCCAGTCAAACAGCTATCTATCCGTCCGTATTGGGAAATCCCAATTTGACATGGGCGCAATGCCTCAACTATAATATCGGAGTAGATGTAACTTTATGGAATGGATTATTAGGAATGGAACTGGATGCTTTTTATAAATATGAATATGACAAATTATCTTCCGTAACCGGTTCGCACACTCCTTCCATGGGAGGCTATTATTTTTCAACTGCAAACGTTAATAAAGCAGATTATAAGGGTTTTGACGTCACCTTTACACATCAGAACAGAATCGGAAGTTTCAGCTATGGAGCCAAATTAATCTGGTCATACGCATACGGAAGGTGGCTCAAATATGCAGGTGACTCTGAAAACACACCGGAATACAGACGACTGACCGGAAAGCAAATCGGTTCGAAAATGGGATTCATTGCCCAGGGATTGTTCCAGAGTGAAGAAGAGATAGCCAACTCCGCTACCATGCCCGACCGACCGGCTTATCCCGGATATATCAAGTATATGGATAGAAATGGAGACGGTATTATAACCGTCAATCAAGATCAGGGGTATGTAGGTAAAAGTTCAAGACCGACCCACACAGGTTCTTTCAATTTATTTGGTAACTGGAAAGGATTCGATTTTGATATTTTGGCATCATGGGGGCTTGGCAGCGATGTTGCATTAACCGGAGTATATACGGCAACCGGTTCATCCGGAATCCAAAGCGCTACGGCCTTCACGCGTCCTTTCTATCAGAATGGCAATGCACCAGTCTATCTGGTGGCAAACTCTTGGACACCCGAAAATACAAATGCAGAGTTCCCTTGTCTGGAAATCAATCCGAGAAGTTTGAATAACGGGCTGGCCTCCACATTCTGGTATCGTAACGGAAACTATTTGAGAATAAAAACAGCGCAAATAGGATACAATTTCCCTAAAAAATGGTTGAGTCCATTGGGAGTGGAAGCTCTTCGCCTCTATATTGAGGGATACAACCTTCTGACTTTCAGCGCTGTGTCCAAGTACAACATCGACCCGGAATCTCCAGCTGTAAACAATGGATATTATCCGCAACAAAGGACTTATACACTTGGAGCTAAAATCACATTCTAAAATATACGCTATATGAAAAAGTTATCTATTAATATATCACTCTTCTTTGTGTTGCTGACTTTAAGTTCGTGCAACGACTGGCTGGATGAAGTAAAACAAACGACTACCGTTAGTGATGAAATCATCTGGCAAGATGAAACCCAGGTTGACAAATATGTGAATAGTTTCTATCCCCTCCTGCATGATTACGGTCAATTCGGGGAGGCCCAATTCTACGGAAGTTTTACAGAAAGTCTGACTGACGCATTTAAGTATGGTTCATATACGCTGGGACACAGAGCCGGGCATCCTAATCTTTATGTACTTACACCGGATGCTATCTCTCCGGATAACTGTCTATACAGTATCTGGCTACGTTCAACAGCATACAAACAGATCCGAGAAACAAACCAATTTCTATCTCTACAAAGAAAATATTCCGAATTTTCAGCAGACAGAAATAAGCTTTGGGAAGCTCAAGTACGCTTTTTCCGTGCATTTGTATATTTCCAGTTAGCCAAAAGACATGGAGGTGTCATCTTGTATGACGATCTGCCGGTATCAACTAATAAAGCCCGCAGCAGTGCTGAAGAAACCTGGCAATTCATAGCCGATGATCTTGATTTTGCAGCCAATAATTTACCCAAGGAGTGGGATGCGGCAAATAAAGGGCGTATCACCAAAGGAGCAGCCTATGCACTGAAATCGAGAGCAATGTTATATGCCAAACGTTGGCAGGATGCCTATGATGCTGCTAATAATGTAATTGCACTCAAACTATATGGTCTGACGGACAAATATGAAGATGCATGGAAAGGGAATAATAAAGAAGCGATTCTGGAGTTTGATTATGATGCTGCCAACGGGCCTAATCATCTTTTCGACCGGTATTATGTACCACAATGTGATGGTTATGACAATGGTTCAACAGGAACTCCTACCCAGGAAATGGTAGAATGTTATGAAAGCAAAAATGGAGAAAAGATAGACTGGACACCCTGGCATGGCATTACTGATGAGACTCCTCCATACGACCAACTGGAACCTCGCTTCGCCGCAACTGTAATCTATAGAGGATGTACCTGGAAAGGGAAAAAGATGGATTGCAGCCTTGACGGAAAGAATGGTGTGTTTATGCCTTACCGGGAACAGGGTACTTCATACGGCAAAACCACAACCGGTTATTTTTTAAGGAAATTGTTAGACGAAACGCTGACAGACGTCAAAAATGGGAAAAGTGCCCAACCGTGGGTTGAAATTCGCTATGCCGAAGTTTTATTGAACAAAGCGGAAGCAGCTTATCGACTCAATAAGATCGGGGAAGCCCAAAGTGCCATGAATGAGGTACGCGCCAGAGTAAAAGTGAATTTACCGGGTAAATCCTCTACAGGCGAGGCTTGGTTCAAAGATTACAGAAATGAAAGAAAGGTTGAACTAGCCTATGAAGGTCATTTATTCTGGGATATGCGTCGTTGGGAATTAGCCCATATTGAATACAACAACTATCGCACACATGGCTTTAAAATCATTGGTGCAACCAATACATACGAATATGTTGATTGCGACGGACAGGACCGCAAGTTTATAAAGAAATTATATGTCCTTCCTGTACCGTCTGAAGAATTGAAGAATAACTCATTGATTGAGCAATATGATGAATGGAAATAACAATAAAACTCTTAGAACAATGAAAAACAAAATTATATCAATCATCCAGGCATTAGTTCTTCTATGGGGAGTAACTAGTTGTCACAGTCCTGAAGAGTTGGGTTCTGACATTCAACGCGAAGGTATCAACAGCATCACTGCATCGTTTCCGAACGATGACAGCAGCGAAAACAGTTTCAAAGGTGAGATAGATTATACCAATCATTCAATCACATTTATTTTCCCATACAATTATCCCAAATTGTCGGATAATGTATTGCCGACCTCTGCACTAAAACGGGTAAGATTGAGTGCCAGTTTAGCGAATAATGTCAGTGTAACTCCACCATTACTTTATATGGATCTTACCCAAGACAACTATATCACAGTGAAAGATCAGACCTCCGGGACTAGTACCGAATTCAAAGTAATAGGTGAAATCCGTAAGAGCAACGAATGTAGCATCACCAAATTCGATATTCCTGCCATAGGGCTATTGGGAGTCATTAATGAAAACGAAAAAACAATTTCATTAGTAACCATAGATAATGTAGGGGAGCAGATAGCTAACATTGATATCTCACATGGAGCAACTTGCAGTCCCAATCCCGAAACAGAAGCACTAGACTATGAACAAGAACAGACCATAGTCGTCACAGCACAGAATGGTATAGATAAAGCAACATATACGGTAAAAAAAGATATTCCGCAAAAAACTGTTGCAGGTATTCGCCAAGGAAGCGGTAAGCTACTATGGTCTAAAAGACTATCTGAAATAAGCGGTATTCTGCTACCGGGTAAAGTGACCGGACTTGCAGTAGTCGACAAATATGTTGTCATCAACGAGCGTGCCAATGATCGTGCCATTTACTTGAATAGCCAAACCGGAGAAATAGCAGGTTCTATGGATATCAGTCAATTTGCCGGTGATAATTCAAACTTCCATGCAACAGCAGACCGGGGAAATAATATTTTATTCTGCAGCTATACTCCATCAGGAGGTACTTTCACTGTATGGAAAGCTAATGGAGTGAATGAGAAACCACAGAAATATATTGAATATAAAACTGGCACTAACGTACGATTCGGCTGGAAGATCTCCATCCAAGGAGATTTGGATGCCAATGCCCTTATCACAACTCCGGTATTCCAAAAAGATAGTAAAGTGCAATTCGCCCGCTGGCGTGTCATAAATGGTACTTTACAATCACAAAGTCCAGAATTTGTCATTATGAGTTCCTCTCTACTGACTTCAAACTGGATTAAATGGGCGGATGTGATTTATGCTGATGACACCGATACTCAAAGTGACTATTTCTTGGCCAGCCATGTCACAGATACTTCTGCCAAACGCTATTTCTACTGGTTTAAAGGAACAGACAACAGCATAAAAGCGGCAAATACGGGTGCTCCGGGTAACACAATTATCAATGCTGTAGACTATGCTGTGTTCAACAAAGTACCTTATGTCATTTACAATCATGTAAATAGTTTCAACTATGCCGTAACTGGTTCTGATGCTGTCCGTATGTATGATCTTAGTAGCGGCTCGTTCGACAACCAAATAGTAGTATGTCCGGACAAGATATATGGAGGTCTCGAGAATTCCGGTCAAAACACCGAAGGAACCGGAGATGTCGTATTTAAAGTTGCCCAAAATGGTTATTATCTATACGTTTATCTCGTATTCTCTAATGGAGGCATCGCCTGCTACCAATATGACTGTATTGATATGTAATACAAACAACCAGTAATCAACCTTATAATATACCACTAAATATGAAATTAAAAAATTTATGGTTAATAGCAGTTGCAATACTCATATACGCTTGCAATGCAGAAGAAACGAGATCGTGGGAAGTTACTTTTGATCCAAACAAGCCCAAAGATCCAAATGAACAAAGCATTATTAATGTGGCGGCAGGCAAATTCTATAAAATGAATGTTGTAGCCAACAGTGCCTATGCTGATAAAGCCCCTCTCGATCCCTGGACATCCGGCACCAAACTGACGGATGAGGAAACCGGTACCCTCTCGACTAAAAACAGAGGAGTCGGTTGGGATGCACAAACTGTAGAAGTAATAATTGATTTGGGATCATTACGCAATATCACAGAAGTATCAGTACATGCTATTTCCGATCCGACATCACAAATTGTATTCCCTGCTCAAATAGAAGTATCAACCAGCAAGGACAAAAGCCAATGGGAAAAAGCAGCCTCACCAATTACCTATTCCGACAGCAACGGAAAGTCGGACGCTTGGGGAAAAACAGACTTTAGTAATGTAGCATGCAGATATGTGAAAGCGACTCTCAAATCTTCAGCTTCCACCAGTACGATGATGCTCATCGACGAAATCAAGGTAATGGGAGAATTTCATAATGACATGAAGTACGTCCCCGAAAAAGGGTGTTATCATGGGGCATTCCCACCATTATACGGATTCGATCCGGAAGACCGCGAAGGAAGTACTGACCAGTGTGCCGTTGCCTTATTTGAAAAATTGGTGGGAAAGCAACTATCTATGATCTTATGGTATCAGAATATGGAACCGGGACGAAATTTCAGCGAAATGCAAACAGTACGTGAGAAATACTGGGGAAAAAACTATCAGGGCAAATACCGATTCTTCCTTTACGGATGGCTGCCCGTCATTCCCACCCAACAAATGGCAAATGGCGAACTCGACGATTTTCACAAATCATACTTCGCCGAAGTGGCTGCCCAAAAAGTACGTGACATGGGACCTATCTGGTTCAGACCAGCCAATGAGATGAATGGAAGCTGGACTCCGTATTACGGAGATCCCACAAACTATGTCAAGGCTTGGAGACGTATGTATAACATTGCAGAACAGTTGGGTGTCACTGCCTACAATGTCTTCGTATGGTCACCCAACAGTGTAAGCATGCCAGGTACAGAAGCAAACGCAATGAAAAACTATTATCCAGGAGATATGTATGTAGATTGGCTGGGAGTAAGCTGTTATCCACCATCGCTTAGTGCTACTTATCCGGAAGAAAGAAGATATCCGCTCACACTGATGCAAGGAATCAAGCAGGTATCGGCAGACAAGCCTATCATGATTAGTGAAGGAGGATACTCCAGCACATGCGACCACCAGAGATGGGTAAGAGAATGGTTTAAGCTGAAGGATGAAGAGCCACGTGTCAAGGCCGTCGTATGGGAGAATCACGAAAATGCAGAGAATGGTGACCGCCGTCTGCAAAGTGACCCTCTGGCACTTGAACTGTACAAGGAACTCGTCCAGGATCCTTACTGGCTTGATTTGATCCCGGATGCTGTGTACAGTGAAATTGAAACAAGAAAGAATAATTCAAAATAATCAAAGACAACAAGTATTCTAGTATGAAAAGACTGACTCCATATAGCTGGCTGATTCTGATTATATTCTCCTCCTGTCTGACTGGTAATAAAGTAGCAAGTACTGATAAACAGATAGAAAGTTTATTATCACAAATGACTTTGGAAGAGAAAATTGGAATGTTGCACAGTAACACGATGTTTTCAAGTACCGGTGTTCCAAGGCTTGGCATCCCCGACCTGCACTACTCCGACGGACCTCACGGAGTAAGATTTGAGGGAGTAGCCAATGGGTGGGAATCCGCCCGATGGGATAACGACGCATGTAGCTATCTACCTGCATTAAGCGCCTTAGCATCTACTTGGAACCGTGATCTGGCACAGCTATATGGAGAAGTTCTTGGAGCTGAATGTAAAGCACGCGGTAAGCATGTGAGCCTGGCTCCGGGAGTCAACATTCACCGTTCCTTACTCAATGGACGTAATTGGGAATATTTCAGCGAGGATCCTTTCTTCTCCGGTGAACTGGCTGTTCCATATATACAAGGAGTACAGTCACAGGGAGTAGCCTCTTGTGTGAAGCATTTTGCTCTGAATAGCCAGGCATACAACCAGTACAAAGTGAGTGTAGAAGTAGACGAACGCACCTTACACGAAATTTATCTTTCGGCTTTTGAAGCTGCCATACAACGAGGTGGAGCCATGGCAGCCATGGCGGCATATAACAAGGTTCGAGGGTTGTGGTGTACGGAAAGTCCTTATCTTCTTGATACTTTACTTCGTGATGAACTAGGATTTGACGGATTAGTCGTATCAGACTGGAATGCAGTCCATAACACAGAGCGAACAGCTCTGTGTGGTATGGATGTCGAAATGGGAACAAGCATCAAAGAAAATGGGAAATATGCTTTCAATAAATATTATTTAGCCGATCCTTTATTGAAGAAAGTACGTAATGGAGAGATTCCGGAAGAAGCTGTCAACAAAAAAGTACGTAATATTCTGAAATTGATGATTCGACTTGATTTAATAGGACAAGCTCCTTATGACACCACAGGCATGGCAGCCAAACTTGCAATACCTGCCCATACTAAGGCTGCCAGAGAAATAGCGGAGGAATCATTGGTATTATTGAAGAATTCCAAAGATATACTACCACTAGACCCGGCACAATACAAAAATGTCGCAGTGATTGGCGCAAATGCAACCGAAGTATTTGCAGCAGGAGGTGGCAGTACAAAACTTAAAGCTAAATATGAAGTTACTCCTTTGGAAGGGCTACAAAATCTTTTAGATGGAAAAGCCCGGATCGAATATGCACCCGGTTATCAATTGAGTAAAAAGGCGTATAAGGTTGGTCATTGGTTCACGAACGAATTTGATAAATCCGATGAAGAGCTATATAAGAAAGCAATCAATACAGCTGCCCAAGCAGAATTGGTTATCTATATAGGTGGAACCTCCCACGAACATGGTTCTGACTGTGAAGGGTACGATAAGCCGAATTTAAAGCTTCCTTACCAACAGGACAGATTATTAAAAGGTATCCTGGAGGTTAATCCCAACACTGTAGTGGTACTAATCTCCGGTGGCCCTGTCGAAATAGGAGAATGGTATAATGATGCTACGGCATTACTGCACGGCAGTTTTCTAGGGATGGAAGGAGGAAATGCACTGGCACGTACATTGTTTGGAGAAGTCAATCCTTCGGGAAAACTGACTACTACCTGGTGTAAGCGTCTGGAAGATATGCCTGATCACGTATTTGGAGAATATCCGGGTATAAACGACACCGTCCGTTTCAAGGAAGGGCTTATGGTCGGCTACCGCTACTTCGATACTTACCGTGTAGTCCCCCAATTTGAATTCGGTTATGGATTATCCTATACCACTTTTACTTATTCAAACATAAAGATGAAACCTGTATGGAAAGACTCAGACACAGAGTTTGCCATATCATTCACCATTACTAACACAGGAAAACGATATGGGCAGGAAATTGCACAGTTATATTTGCATCAAAACAAATGTTCTGTAGAACGCCCGTTTAAAGAATTAAAAGGGTTCACTAAGGTTGGCTTAAAACCGGGTGAATCCAAACAAGTCACTATCAAGTTACCGCGCCGCGCCTTACAATACTACGATACCGAAAGTAAACGCTGGAAAGACGAACCTGGCATGTTTACAGTATTAATAGGCGCATCGTCACGGGACATCAAATTACAGAAAGATTTCGAACTGAAAAAATAAAAACACATGGAAAACAATAACCTTATAAGCAGTAAAAAGACATACTACATATCAATTGCAATTCTGGCAGGGATGTTCTTTATCTTCGGATTTGTGTCGTGGGTCAATGCCATACTGATTCCATACTTCCGCATATCCTGTGAACTGACACATTTCGAATCCTATTTTGTCGCCTTTGCATTTTATATCGCCTACTTTGTAATGGCTATCCCCTCGGGAGTACTTCTCAAGAAAGTGGGATTCAAGCGAGGTATTATGTATGGTTTTATGCTTACCGCCTTAGGAGCTTTCTTATTTGTTCCGGCAGCATTAGCCCGTCAGTTCGAGATATTCCTGGCCGGTCTGTTTTCCATCGGCACCGGATTAGCCATATTGCAAACTGCCGCTAATCCTTATGTCACTATTATCGGTCCTATTGATAGTGCCGCCAGACGAATCAGTATTATGGGAATATGCAATAAATTCGCAGGTATCATCTCACCACTCATATTTGCTGCATTGATATTAAATGTTACCGACAAGGAGCTTTTTGCCACTATAGAATCGGGGACTTTAGACATAGTCACAAAGAACGCTATGCTTGACGAATTAATACAACGCGTCATTGTGCCTTATGCTGTTCTAGGCGTTATTTTACTGTTTACCGGTATCGGTATCCGTTATTCCATTCTGCCTGAAATCAACACAGACGAAGAAAACAGCACGGAAGATACAGGTAGCCACCATCACACCAGAAAAAGTATTTTCGACTTTCCTTACCTTATCTTGGGAGCAGTGGCTATATTTCTTCATGTAGGAACACAAGTTATCGCAATTGATACAATCATTAATTATGCCAATTCGATGGGTATGGACCTGCTCGAAGCTAAAACATTTCCCTCATATACATTGGCCTGCACTATGATTGGTTATCTGCTGGGGATCCTGTTAATACCCAAATATGTTTCACAAAAAAATGCACTTATAGGTTGTACCATCATCGGATTACTCCTTTCATTCGGAGTTGTATTTGCAGATTTTGAAGTAACTCTGTTCGGTCATCATGCCAATGCCTCCATTTTCTTTCTGAATGCATTGGGTTTCCCGAATGCTTTAATCTACGCAGGTATCTGGCCACTTTCCATTCACGGACTGGGGAAATTCACCAAAACCGGTTCCTCTCTTCTTATCATGGGATTATGTGGCAATGCCATTCTGCCTCTGATATATGGTCATCTGGCAGATATGTATAGTCTGCGTTTCGGTTATTGGGTATTGATTCCCTGTTTTTTATATTTGGTTTTCTTTGCAGTTAAAGGTCATAAAATAGACTCCTGGAAATAAATTAAAAACGAAATAATATGGAAAGACTCATCATAACAAATGGAAAACTCATTCTGCCAACAGGCATAGAAATGGGGCAAACATTGATATGCGAAAATGGAAAAATTGAGCAGATTATTCCCAATGGAAGCTATCAACCGCTCGTCGGTGACAAGGTAATAGACGCCCGTCAGAATTATGTTTCACCAGGATTCATCGACATGCATATCCACGGAGGAGGAGGACATGACTTCATGGATGGTACTGTCGAGGCTTTTCTCGGAGTGGCCGAGACACATGCCAAGTATGGTACCACTGCAATGGTTCCCACCACACTTACCAGCACTAACGAGGAGTTAATGACAACGTTTACCGTATATCGGAAAGCCAAAGAAATGAATATCAATGGTTCGCAGTTTATCGGTTTACATTTGGAAGGACCTTACTTTTCACCGAAACAATGTGGTGCGCAAGACCCGAACTTCCTGAAAAAGCCGCAAGCAGAAGAATATAATACCATTCTAGAAGCCTCAAAAGATATTATCCGTTGGAGCGTAGCTCCAGAGTTGGAGGGTGCTCTAGCACTAGGGCAAACTCTGCAACAACATCATATTCTGCCCTCCATCGCTCATACCGACGCGATTTATGAAGAAGTTGAGAAAGCCTTTACAGCAGGTTATACACATGTGACCCACCTTTATTCGGCCATGTCATCAGTGACTCGCAAAAATGCTTTCCGCTATGCCGGAGTAGTAGAAGCCGCCTACTTGATTGAAGATATGACAGTGGAGATTATTGCCGATGGCATACATCTTCCGAAACCCCTGCTCCAATTCGTATACAAGTTCAAAGGAGTTGATAAAACAGCCCTCTGCACTGATGCCATGAGAGGAGCGGGTATGCCGGACGGTGAATCGATATTAGGTAGCCTCAACAACGGGCAGAAAGTCATTATCGAAGACGGAGTGGCCAAAATGCCGGATCGGAAAGCTTTTGCCGGTAGTGTTGCAACAACCGACCGACTGGTTCGAACCATGATATATTTAGCCGGTGTTCCTCTCATTGACGCCGTCCGTATGATGAGCCTGACGCCCGCCCGTATTCTTCATATTGACAAAGAAAAAGGTTCTTTAGAAATCGGTAAGGATGCCGACATAGTCATTTTTGATAATCAAATAAATATAAATAATACAATATTAAAAGGCCATGTTATCTATACTAAATGAAACTAAGACCAAAGTTTTTCAGCAGGAACAATTAACAGTTCGAATTTTCCCGTCCATTCAAGAGATGGGCAGTGCAGCCGCAAAAGAAGTCGGCGACCAAATTTGTCGCTTATTGGAAAGCAAACCGGAAATAAATATGATTTTCGCCGCTGCCCCCTCACAAAATGAGTTTTTGAGTCATCTGATTCATGACAAACGCATCGACTGGAGCAGAATAAACGCTTTTCATATGGATGAATACATAGGTATACATCCGGAAGCCCCACAAAGTTTTGGACATTTCCTTAGAATTCGTATCTTTGACAAAGTTCCTTTCAAGAAAGTCAACTATCTGAATGGCCTGGCGGAAAACCTTGAAGAGGAATGTCAGCGATATGCAGACTTGCTGACTAAGCACCCGGTTGACATCGTTTGTCTGGGAATTGGAGAAAATGGGCATATTGCTTTCAATGATCCGGATGTAGCAGACTTTAATGATCCCAAACTTGTGAAAGTAGTTGAGCTGGATCCAATATGTCGCCAACAGCAAGTCAATGAAAAATGCTTCATGACACTAGACTTAGTACCCAAAGAAGCTTTAACACTCACGATACCGGCTTTGCTAAAAGCTGAATGGATGTTTTGCATCGTCCCGTTCAAAAATAAAGCTCAAGCAGTCTATCAGACTGTTTATGGTGAAGTTTCAGAAAAATGTCCGGCCAGCATATTGCGAAGAAAAGAAAATTCTTCGTTATATTTGGATCCGGAAAGTGCAGAAAGAATTAATTTATAAAGGATTATGAAAAACAGAATCTCACTTCTTCTTATACTACTGGCTATCAGCTTCAGTATACACGCACAAAAAGTTATGCGGATCGGAATTATTGGTCTGGACACATCCCATTCCACCGCTTTCACCGAATTGATTAATAGTGGTTCGGATGAGACCTTTTCCAAAGGTTTTAGGGTAGTAGCAGCGTATCCGTACGGTTCAAAGACTATTCAATCCAGTTACGAACGAATCCCCGGATACATTGAAAAGGTCAAAGCAAATGGCGTGGAAATCACCTCATCAATAGCAGATTTACTGGAAAAAGTAGACTGTGTCCTTTTGGAAACCAATGATGGCAGACTACATTTGGAACAAGCCGTCGAGGTATTCAAATCAGGTAAGATATGCTATATTGACAAACCTATCGGAGCTACTTTAGGAGATGCAATCGCTATTTATGAAATGGCAGAAAAATACAATGCACCTGTTTTCTCCTCTTCTGCTCTTAGATTTACTCCTCAAAACCAGAAATTAAGAAATGGAGAATTTGGCAAAATCCTTGGAGCCGATTGTTATTCTCCTCACAAAGTGGAACCAACGCATCCGGATTTCGGTTTCTATGGTATTCATGGAGTAGAAACATTATACACAATTATGGGGACAGGATGCGAATCAGTCAACCGGATGTCTTCAGATAGAGGGGATGTAGTAGTAGGACGATGGAAAGATGGTAGAATCGGAACTTTCAGAGCGATTATAAAAGGACCGCAAATTTATGGTGGAACTGCCTATACTTCAAAAGGAGCAGTAGCCGCAGGAGGTTACCAAGGTTATAAAGCGCTTCTTGAGCAGATTCTTAAATACTTTCAAACAGGAATTTCACCTATATCCAAAGAAGAGACAATCGAAATATTCGCTTTTATGAAAGCATCCAATATGAGTAAAGCAGAGAATGGAAGAATTGTCACATTGGAAGAAGCTTATCAAAAAGGTTTGAAAGATGCACGAAAACTAATCAAAACCTATAAAAAGTAAGAGAATGAAATCTATATATAAAGGGACTGCCATTATAGCAATTTTATTTATAGTCGTTTCTTGTTCTTTCTCGAAAAAGCAAGCTGCGAATAGGATGGAGACAAATGATCTACCCCAATTGGAAATAGTAGTACTCGATCCCGGACATTTCCATGCCAGCCTGCTTCAAAAAGAGACATTGACAGATGTCAGTGACACCATCCGGATATATGCCCCCGAAGGAACAGGCGTCAATCAATATCAGGAAAGCATTGATTCCTATAACCAGCGGGCGGAATCTCCTACGACATGGAAAAAACAAGTATATACCGGAGATGATTATCTCCAGAAAATGCTTGCCGATCATAAAGGTAATGTAGTAGTATTGGCTGGAAACAATCAAAAAAAGACGCGCTATATCATGGAGTCTATCAAAGCCGGATATCATGTCCTTGCCGATAAGCCACTGGCTATCAATCCACAGGATTTCAAGTTATTGACAGAAGCCTATCAACTCGCCAAAGAAAAGAATCTTCTTTTATACGATCTGATGACGGAACGATATGATATTCTCAATATCATAGAAAAAGAGCTTTTGCATCAGACGGAATTATTCGGAGATTTACAAAAAGGTTCACCGGACAATCCATCTGTCATAATGGAAAGCGTACATCATTTTTTCAAGACTGTTTCTGGCAAACCATTAATTCGCCCGGCATGGTATTATGATGTAGAGCAACAAGGAGAAGGCATTGCAGATGTTACAACACATCTGATCGACCTCATCAACTGGCAATGTTTTCCTGATGAAACGATTCATTATCAATCAGATGTCACTGTGAATACCGCCAAACACTGGCCAACTCCAATTACATTAACAGAGTTCAGTCAATCGACACAAATCGATTCTTTTCCCACTTATCTTAATCGATACATAAAAAACGATGTATTGGAAGTGATGGCAAACGGAAGCCTCAACTATACCGTTAAAGGGATTTGTATAGGAATGAAAGTCACATGGAATTATACTCCACCCACTAACGGAGGAGATACATTTACTTCCATAAAGAAAGGAAGTAAAGCCACTTTAAAAATCGTTCAGGATGAAAAAAATGGATTTGTAAAAGAGCTATATATACAGAAAGAACCGGACATTGACAATCGGACATTTGAAGCTCAATTACAAAAAACAGTGGAACAGCTTCAAATAACTTATCCGTTCTTATCTGTCAAAAACAAAAAGAATGGAACTTATCTGATTGACATACCACAGGAAAAACGGTTAGGACACGAAGAACATTTCAGCAAAGTGGCAAAGGCTTTCCTACATTATGTAGACAATAAGGATATGCCGGAATGGGAAAATGAAAATACACTAGCTAAATATTACATTACTACTACTGCTGTAGAAATGGCAAAGATAGGAAATAAATAAACAAAACAATAGGTGTTAGAAACAAGATGCAAATATTATAAAAATGAAGCCATGTTTCATGGCTTCATTCCTCATATCATGGGGACCCGATTCGATATCCTGCTCATTCATTCCGATATCGACCGATTGAATACACTTTGGGCAGATATCACCTATGAGCTGGAGCGATTGGATAAAATATTAAATCGTTTTGATCCTCATAGTGAAGTTTCCAAGATTAATAGTCATACTTCTCAAAGCAAGATTCAAATCAGCAAAGAGATGGAATCAATCTTACAGCTTTGCTCATACTATTACGAGACCACTTCGCACTTATTCGACATTACATTAAAAGACTTCTCCAGAATACAACTTCATGAACATTCATGTATCTCCTTTACATCTCCTGATATTTCACTTGATTTTGGAGGTTTTGCCAAAGGATATGCTTTGAAGAAAATAAGAAGATTCATTGAACAGGAGAATATTAGTGATGCATTTACTAATTTTGGAAACAGTTCGATCCTGGGTATAGGACATCATCCTTATGGAGATTGTTGGAAAGTCAGTTTTCTGAACCCGTACAATCAGTCTCTTCTAAAAGAATTCGATCTGCAGGATACAGCATTATCCACTTCCGGCAATACGTTACAATATACCGGACACATTATGAATCCGCTTACAGGCATATTTAATGAACAACGAAAAGCAAGTTCTATCCTGTCCCCCGACCCGTTGGAAGCCGAAGTTCTTAGTACGGTCTGGATGATTGCCAATGAACAGGAACAAAAAAAGATTTCAGAAAAGTTCAATAATATACAAGCAACCCTATACAATTTATGATATGAAAGAACATAAAGAAAAAGGAGTAGACTTAGGACTCAGACAATTCATCAAAAGCCTGGGATATGTTGCCGGAGGAACCGCATTATTGGCGACCACTCCTTGGCTGACTTCCTGTACTCCGGAGAAACTACAAGAGATCAAGCATGAGAAAGCACGAATCGCTTTGATTGGTACCGGGTCCAGAGGACAATACCACATCCATAACCTCAAAGAAATACCTCATGCACAAATTGTTGCCGTATGTGATAATTATGCCCCCAATCTTCAACAAGCATTGGAACTTTGTCCGGATGCTAAGTCATATACGGATTACCGCAAACTACTGGAATCGAAAGACATCGATGGAGTCATCATATCCACACCATTAAACTGGCATGCACCTATTGTATTGGACGCATTAGCTGCCGGCAAACATGTCTTTTGCGAGAAAGCAATGGCACGTACCCTTGACGAGTGCAAGGCTATCTATGACACTTACAACCAGTCAGACAAAGTCCTCTACTTTTGTATGCAGCGAATGTATGACGAGAAGTACATCAAGGGAATGCAGATGATCCATTCCGGTCTCATCGGAGATGTGGTAGGTCTTCGCTGTCACTGGTTCCGTAATGCAGACTGGCGTCGTCCGGTTCCTTCACCAGAGCTGGAACGCAAGATTAATTGGAGATTATACAAAGAGAGCTCCGGAGGATTAATGACGGAATTAGCATGCCATCAGTTGGAAGTTTGTAACTGGGCAGCCCAAAAAATGCCGGAATCCATTATGGGAATGGGTGACATTGTATACTGGAAAGACGGACGGGAAGTTTATGATAGCGTCAATGTCACTTACAGATACTCGGATGGAGTTAAGATCGCATACGAATCATTGATTTCCAATAAATTCAACGGAATGGAAGACCAGATTCTGGGAAGTAAAGGAACCATGGAAATGGCAAAAGGTATTTATTACCTGGAAGAAGACCATTCTACTTCGGGCATCCGACAGCTGATTGACCAGGTAAAAGACAAGGTTTTTGCCGCCATCCCGACAGCAGGTCCCAGTTGGCGACCGGAAACAAAAATGGAGTACACACCACACTTTATCATTGATGGAGATATTCACGTAAACAGTGGATTGAGTATGATCGGAGCAGACAAAGACGGTTCGGACATTATCCTGTCTTCTTTCTGCCAGTCGTGTATCACCGGAGAGAAAGCACAGAATGTAGTAGAAGAGGCTTACTGTTCTACGGTCCTTTGCTTACTTGGGAATCAGGCAATGGATGAACAACGCCATATCCTCTTCCCCAACGAATATAAAATACCCTATATGAAATTCTAAACTATGAAAGATATTATTATCACCTCAAAAAAGTTGAAACAAGAAAGGAATATCTTTCTTCTAAGTTTCCTGCTTGCATTTATCATCAATGTAATTGCAATCATTATCTATTCCCGCCCATGGATTGAAATAATATCCCAAATCGGGTATGTCATCGTGATTAGTTTTTTCATCTATCTTATCTTATGGATTCCCCGAGGAATCCTGATATTCTTGAGTCACCTTTTCCGAAGAAAAAAATAAGAGATTTACGTTTTTTGAAGGAGAATTGACGGAAAAGCTCATTCACATATTCTAATAACAACCTAATTTTGGAGAAAAATAGATACTATGACAACAAGAAGAGATTTTATCAAAAAAACAGTGGCAGGTACAGCTGCACTTTCATTGGGAAGCATACTTCCAGGATTCGGTTCAAGCCGTTATCAAGATATTCTGGGAGCTAACGAAAAAATACGTATCGGAGTCATTGGAGTGAATTCGAGAGGTAAGGCCCTGGCGCAAGGATTTGCCAAACTTCCAGATTGTGAAGTAACTTACATTTGCGATGTAGACTCAAGAGCATTAGAAAAATGTCAGGCTGCTATCCACAAAATTACCGGACGTACTCCCAAAGGAGAAAAAGACATTCGTAAGATGTTAGAGTCGAATGATTTTGAAGCAGTGGTGATTGCCACCCCTGACCATTGGCATGCCAAAGCAGCCATTATGGCTATGCAGGCCGGAAAGCATGTTTATCTGGAAAAACCGACCAGTCATAATCCGGCAGAAAATGAAATGCTGGTTCGAGCCGCTTTGAAATATAACCGGATTGTTCAAGTGGGTAACCAACGCCGCTCCTTTCCCAATGTAATTAAAGCTATGGAAGAAATCAAATCCGGTTCTATCGGAAAAGTGAGATATGCCAAATCTTGGTATGTCAATAATCGCCCTTCCATTGGAACAGGGAAAGTTGTACCTGTACCTGATTATCTGGATTGGGATTTATGGCAAGGTCCTGCCCCACGTGTTGCTGATTTCAAAGATAATTTCATCCATTATAACTGGCATTGGTTCTGGAATTGGGGAACAGGTGAAGCGCTCAACAATGGAACCCACTTTGTTGATATACTCCGCTGGGGATTGGGCGTAGATTATCCTACAAAGGTTGATTCTATCGGAGGTCGGTATCGTTTTCAGGACGACTGGCAAACTCCTGACACACAACTTATCACTTTCCAATTTGGTGACGAAGCATCTTTTTCATGGGAAGGACGTAGTTGTAATACGATGCCGGTAGACGGATATGGAGTAGGAACCGCATTTTATGGAGAAACCGGAACTCTCTTCATTGGCGGTGGCAATGAATATAAAATTGCAGATTTAAAAGGTAAAACGATTAAAGAGGTAAAAAGTGATTTAAAATTTGAGACCGGCAATCTGTTGAATCCATCCGAAAAGCTGGATGCCTTCCACTTCCGAAACTGGTTTGATGCCATTCGCAAAGGAACAAAGCTAAATTCCGGAATTGTAGATGCCTGTATCAGTACCCAGTTGGTACAATTAGGTAATATTGCCCAACGTGTCGGACATTCATTACAGATTGATCCGGGAAGCGGACGAATTCTTAACGATTTGGAAGCCAATAAACTTTGGGGAAGAGAGTACGAAAAAGGTTGGGAAATACGGGTTTAAAGCATGTCCCTATTTCTCGTTTTTTCATCAGGTTATAATTTTACAGAAAGGCATGTCTTTGATAGGATATGCCTTTCTGTTTTCCTTCCGTAAAGCTGATTTATACCCTTTTAACACACGGAATATTCATCGTTTTTCATCGAAATCTCTTTTATTTTTGTATTTTTGCGTGCGTATGCGTTAAAATTATAGTATATACGAATTTTATGAGTGACGAAATCAACGAGATAACGGAAGAACATTCAGACTACAAACCAGCGGACGCGCGGGACGAAAGCGTAAAACATCAGTTAACAGGCATGTACCAGAATTGGTTTCTGGACTATGCTTCATATGTTATTCTGGAACGTGCCGTACCTCACATCAATGACGGTTTAAAGCCTGTGCAACGTCGTATCCTGCATTCTATGAAACGTCTGGATGACGGGCGGTATAACAAAGTGGCAAATATTGTGGGACACACCATGCAGTTCCACCCGCATGGGGATGCTTCTATCGGGGATGCCCTGGTACAGTTGGGACAGAAAGACCTGTTGATTGACTGTCAGGGTAACTGGGGTAATATCCTCACCGGAGACGGTGCGGCTGCTCCCCGTTATATCGAGGCGCGTTTATCCAAGTTTGCGCTGGATGTTGTCTTCAATCCCAAAACTACCGAATGGAAATTGTCATACGACGGACGAAATAAGGAACCAGTCACTCTTCCTGTGAAATTCCCGTTATTACTGGCGCAGGGAGTGGAAGGTATCGCCGTTGGACTTTCTTCCAAGATATTGCCGCATAACTTCAACGAACTTTGCGATGCTTCCATCAGCTATCTGCATGGGGAAGAATTCCAACTGTATCCCGATTTCCAGACAGGCGGATCGATCGATGTAGCCAAATACAACGACGGAGAACGTGGCGGAGCAGTGAAAGTACGTGCCAAGATCAACAAGATTGATAACAAAACGCTTGCAATTACAGAGATCCCTTATGGGAAAACCACTTCAACAGTGATCGACTCTATCCTGAAAGCAGTTGATAAAGGAAAAATCAAAATTCGCAAGGTAGATGATAACACAGCTGCCAACGTAGAAATATTAGTACATCTGGCACCAGGTACATCATCGGACAAAACAATCGATGCATTGTACGCATTCACCGATTGCGAAGTAAGTATCTCACCCAACTGCTGCGTGATTGATGACAGCAAACCTCATTTCCTCACTGTCAGCAAAGTCTTGAGAAAGTCGGCAGACAACACGCTGGATTTGCTAAAGCAGGAGCTGGAAATCAAGAAAAACGAAATACTGGAAGCGTTGCACTTTGCTTCGCTCGAAAAGATATTTATCGAAGAACGCATCTATAAGGACAAAGAGTTCGAACAATCCAAAGATATGGACGCTGCTTGTGCTCATATTGACGAACGCCTGACGCCTTATTATCCAAAATTTATCCGCGAAGTAACCAAAGAGGATATTCTCAAACTGATGGAAATCAAAATGGGGCGTATTCTGAAATTCAACTCGGACAAAGCGGATGAACTGATTGCCAAGATGAAAGAAGAAGTGGCCGAGATTGATAATCATCTGGCTCACATCGTAGATTATACCGTCAACTGGTATCAGATGTTGAAAAACAAATACGGCAAGAACTTCCCGCGCCGTACGGAACTGCGTAACTTCGACACCATCGAAGCTGCCAAAGTAGTAGAAGCAAACGAAAAACTTTATATCAACCGCGAAGAAGGATTTATCGGAACAGCCTTGAAAAAAGACGAGTTCGTAGCATGTTGTTCGGATATCGATGATGTCATTATCTTCTTCCGCGACGGTAAGTATATCGTTACTCCTGTTGCCGACAAGAAATTCGTCGGCAAAAACGTTCTTTATGTCAATGTATTCAAGAAGAACGATAAACGTACGATCTACAATGTAGCCTACCGCGACGGAAAAGAAGGAACGACATACGTAAAACGTTTCGCCGTGACCTCTGTAGTTCGCGACCGCGAATATGATGTCACACAGGGAACTCCCGAATCACGGATTACCTATTTCAGCGCCAATCCGAATGGAGAAGCCGAAATCATCAAGGTGACACTGAAACCGAATCCGCGTGTACGTCGTATCATTTTCGAGCATGACTTCAGTGAGGTCAGCATCAAGGGACGTCAGGCACGAGGCGTGATTCTTACCCGTTTGCCGGTACATAAGATATCCCTGAAACAAAAAGGAGGTTCCACGCTCGGTGGACGTAAAGTATGGTTTGACCGTGACATACTCCGCCTCAACTATGACGGACGAGGTGAATATCTGGGTGAATTCCAAAGCGACGACAGCATATTGATTGTTCTGAACAACGGTGATTTCTATACTACCAACTTCGACTTGAGCAACCACTATGAAGATAATGTAAGCATCGTGGAGAAGTTTGATCCTAACAAGATATGGACTGCCGCGCTTTACGATGCCGACCAACAGAATTATCCGTATCTGAAACGTTTCTGTTTTGAGGCCTCCAACCGTAAACAGAACTACTTGGGAGAAAATAAGAACAACCGTCTGATCCTGCTGACCGACGAGTACTATCCTCGTCTGGAAGTCATATTTGGCGGACACGACAATTTCCGTGATCCGTTGAATATCGATGCGGATGAATTCATTGCTGTCAAAGGTTTCAAAGCCAAGGGAAAACGTATCACTACCTATGCAGTGGAGACGATCAATGAGCTTGAACCAACTCGCTTCCCCGAACCCTCACAAGAACAACAGGAAGTTCCTGAAGAGGAGCCGGAAAATCTGGATCCGGACAGCGGCAAGAGCGAAGGCGATATTATTGATGAAATCACCGGGCAGATGAAATTATTCTGATGAAGAAAAAACTAATATACTTGGGGCTGACAGGTTGCATCCTGTTCGCCCTTTGCACAAGATTACAAGCGCAGATCGACAGTCTGCAAGCCCATCGGTATGTAACACGTGCCACCATGTATGGTGTCGGATTTACTAACGTTTTCGACACCTATCTTTCACCGCAGGAATACAAAGGAATCGACTTCCGTGTTTCCCGTGAATTGATTCGGATGACCAAGTTGTTTGATGGAAATGTATCTGTGCAGAACTTCTTTCAGGCAAACATCAGCTATACGCACAACCGGGCCGATAACAATAACACTTTCTCCGGATTAGTCAACTGGAACTATGGATTACATTACCAGTTCCGCCTGACAGATAATTTCAAATTATTAGCCGGAGGATTGATAGATGTCAACGGAGGCTTTGTCTATAATCTCCGGAACACCAACAATCCGGCATCCGCACGGGCATACGTCAATCTGGATGCCTCCGGAATGGCTATTTGGCACCTGAAAATCAAACGGTATCCGATGGTGCTTCGTTATCAGGTCAATCTGCCGGTTATGGGAGTGATGTTCTCTCCCCACTACGGACAATCTTATTACGAGATATTCTCTTTGGGAAATTCGAGTGGAGTAATAAAATTTACCTCCCTGCACAATCAACCTTCGTTGCGACAGATGCTCTCCGTCGACCTGCCGATAGGATATACCAAAATGCGCTTCAGCTACTTGGCTGATTTGCAGCAATCCAACGTTAACAATATCAAGACACATACCTACTCACACGTATTCATGGTAGGATTTGTGAAAGACCTATACCGTATCCGAAATAAGAAAGGAACCGCTCTTCCTTCATCGGTTAGAGCTTACTAAGAGAACAAAATTTAATGTTGAAACTTCAAGTGAGAGATCAATTAATGATGAGAAATAAGATTAGACAAATACTTTGGCTGCTCTGCTGCCTTCCGGTGCTGACTGGTTGCATTGGGGAAGATGACTACGCCAATGATCCCAGAGGTAATTTCGAACAACTATGGAAGATCATTGACGAACAGTATTGTTTCCTGGATACGAAAGGCATTGACTGGGATGCTGTTCATGACGAATATAGCAAACTGATTATTCCGTCGATGTCCAATGATGACCTGTTCGACATCCTAAGCCAAATGCTTTATATCTTGAAAGACGGGCATGTCAATCTATCTTCTGCCAGTCGTATTTCTTATTACGATGCATGGTATCAGGGCTACCCTTGGAATTATAGAGAAGATATTCTTTATAACTATTATCTGGGTAGTGCCAATTCAGGCTATCGCACATCTGCTGGTCTTAAATATAAAATATTTGACAATAACATAGGATACATACGTTATGAAAGTTTCAGTGCCGGAGTTGGAGATGGCAATTTGGATGAGGTCCTTTACTATTTACAAATCTGCAATGGACTAATTATCGATGTCCGTGATAACGGAGGAGGTAATCTAACCAATTCTTCACGCATAGCTGCCCGGTTCACTGATAAACTGGCATTAACAGGATATATCCAACATAAGACAGGTCCGGGACACAATGATTTCTCAGAGATGGAACCCATTTATTTAGAACCCTCCAACAGTATTCGTTGGCAAAAAAAGGTCGTGATACTAACCAATCGTCGATGTTATAGTGCCACAAATGATTTTGTTAACGTAATGCGCAGCTTAAACAATGATAACGAAGATAAAAGAATCATCCAGCTGGGCGATCAGACCGGTGGTGGATCAGGGCTGCCATTTTCATCAGAATTACCCAATGGCTGGAGCGTCCGCTTCTCTGCCAGCCCCCACTTTGATAAGTATGGAAAGTCATTGGAAGATGGAATAAAACCTGATGTATACGTAAACATGGATAAGATTCTGGAAGAAGGGATAGAGCAGGGTGACATAGAATCACAAAAGAAAGATCCACTGATTGAAAAGGCATTCGAAATCTTAAGTGAATAACTTTATTGCCAAATTATTTGCCAAATCAGAAAATCTTCCTATCTTTGCACCGCTAAACAAAAAAGCTACACATGCGGCTGTGGCGTAATTGGTAGCCGCGCCAGACTTAGGATCTGGTGTCGTGAGACGTGTAGGTTCGAGTCCTATCAGCCGCACTAAAAATAAACTAGAAGCCTTCAAGATACTATCTTGGAGGCTTTTTAATTGGTTAGACATGAAGAAACATCAACTCTGCTGCATCGGTCACATCACATTAGACAAAGTAGTCACTCCCCAAAACACTGTCTATATGCCGGGAGGAACGGCTTTTTATTGTTCACATGCCATCCGCCATTTTAACGACATCGATTACGCTTTAGTAACAGCTGTCGGTGCCACTGAAATGAACGTCGTAGAACAACTACGTGAAATGGGTATTCATGTAACCGCCCTGCCAAGCAAATATTCCGTATACTTCGAGAATATCTATGGCGCCAATCCGGACGACCGTACTCAACGTGTATTAGCAAAAGCCGATCCGTTCATTGCCGGTCAGCTGAAAGATATAGATGCACAAATCTACCATCTCGGCTCTCTGCTGGCAGACGACTTCTCGTTGGAAGTAATCAAAGAACTATCTCAAAGAGGGTTGATTGCAGTAGACTCACAAGGCTATTTACGTGAAGTGCGTGACACTCACGTCTATCCGGTGGACTGGACAGATAAGCGGGAAGCTTTGCAATATATCCATTTCCTGAAAGTCAATGAGCACGAGATGGAAGTGCTGACAGGTCTTTCCGATCCGCATGAAGCTGCCCGTCAATTATATGAATGGGGCGTGAAAGAAGTGCTTGTCACCTTGGGAAGCATGGGATCACTCATTTTCAACGGAAAAGACTTCTATCGTATTCCGGCATATAAACCCAAAGAAGTGGTAGATGCAACAGGGTGTGGAGACACATATACCATCGGATATCTATACCAACGGGTATCAGGTGTCGGCATCGAAGAAGCAGGACGTTTTGCAGCAGCCATGTCAACTTTAAAAATAGAGAAATCAGGTCCTTTCAATGGCAGCAAAGAAGATGTCATTCAATGTATGACCACTGCGGAACAGATGTTTTAAAACAGGGAATCATAAAACGAACAGCGTATATATAGGATATACCTCCCCCAACGGGTAATCCTCATCCCATTATTCAGGCACGAACAACACCGGTTCGTGCCTGACTTTTTTCAACAGTCACCTCTCTTTTAGTGTTAAAATCAACCATTCCCTCTTTTTTCCAAAATCTTTTTTGAATTTCGTTTGTTTCCTTTGTTACTCTTGCCAAAAGACGGCAGAAAAAAGACTTCAACCTAAATAATAACAAATGGAAAAATTTAATGCAATGAGGACTAGACTTTTACAACATCTTCAGAAAAAAGCCATCAGGTCAAAGAGCATCATGACGCTTGTTTGCCTGCTACTGGCCTCTGCATCAGCCTTTGCACAGACAAAGACGGTGACAGGAACAGTGACGGACGCTGCCAATGAACCATTGATCGGCGCATCGGTACTCGTACAAGGAACTTCCACCGGAACCATCACGGACATGGACGGTAAATATTCAATCTCTGTCACTCCGGAGGACGTACTGGCATTTTCATACGTGGGGATGACTTCGCAAACCATTAAAGTGGGGACACAGAACGTCATCAATGTCACTTTAAAAGAAGATTCACAAGTACTAGCCGAAACAGTCGTTATCGGATACGGTAGTGCAAAGAAAAGAGACTTGACAGGTTCTATCACCAATATCAAAGGAGAAGAGTTAGCCAACAAACCGGCAATGAATCCGCTGTCTTCCCTTCAGGGGAAAGTGGCAGGTGTGCAGATTGTAAACTCCGGACGAGCCGGATCGGACCCGGAAATCCGTATTCGCGGAACAAACTCCATCAACGGATATAAACCGCTGTACATTGTCGACGGATTATTCAATGACAACATCAATTTCCTGAATCCGGAGGACATCGAATCTATGGAAATCCTGAAAGACCCGTCATCTCTGGCTATCTTCGGTGTTCGCGGTGCGAATGGTGTCATCATCATTACCACAAAAAAAGCCAAAGAGGGACAGACACTGGTCAATATCAATACTTCTTTCGGTTTCAAGAAAGTGGTGGATAAAGTGAAACTGGTGAATGGTTCACAATTCAAGGAACTATATAACGAACAGCTTGCCAATCAGAAAGATGACCCTTTCGATTATACCGGCTGGGATGCCAATACCGACTGGCAAGACGAAATTTTCCAGACTGCTTTCATTACAAACAATAACATCAGTATTACAGGGGCTTCGCCCAAACATAGTTTCTACCTGGGAGTAGGCTACTCCTACGAACAAGGAAACATCGAGCATGAAAAATTCAGCAAGGTAACCATCAACGCAAGTAATGATTATAAGATTACGGACTTTTTGAAAGTCGGTTTCCAATTCAACGGAGCACGTATGCTTCCTGCAGATTCCAAACAGGTATTGAATGCCCTGCGTGCAACTCCTATCGCTCCGGTGTATAACAACGAATACGGATTATATACGGCTCTGCCCGAATTCCAGAAAGCGCAGATCAACAACCCGATGGTAGACGTCGAATTGAAAGCGAATACTACCAAAGCGGAGAACTACCGGGCATCCGGTAACATTTATGGTGAGGTAGACTTCCTGAAACATTTCACGTTCAAAGCGATGTTCTCCATGGATTATGCGTCGAACAACGGACGGACGTATACACCGATCGTAAAAGTATACGATGCCACTGTCAACGGAGGAATCTCTACTTTGGGAACAGGCAAGACCGAGGTCAGCCAGTTTAAAGAGAATGAAACCAAAGTTCAGAGCGACTACCTGTTGACATACACCAACAGCTTTGATAATGGAAATCATAACCTGACAGCTACTGCCGGTTTTACTACCTATTATAATTCGTTGAGCCGGTTGGACGGAGCACGCAAGCAGGGGGTCGGACTGGTTATTCCAGATAATCCGGACAAATGGTTTGTCAGCATCGGCGATGCGGCTACCGCTACCAATGGAAGTACTCAATGGGAACGCAGTACATTATCCGTACTTGCACGTGTGATCTACAACTATAAAGGTAAATATCTGTTCAACGGATCTTTCCGCCGGGATGGTTCTTCCGCTTTCTCCTATACAGGAAATGAATGGCAGAACTTCTTCTCGCTGGGTGGAGGTTGGTTGATGTCCGAAGAAGAATTTATGAAAGACATCAAATGGCTGGATATGTTGAAAATCAAAGCATCTTACGGTACGTTAGGAAACCAGAACCTGGATAAAGCCTATCCTGCCGAACCCTTATTGACCAATGCTTATTCGGCCGTATTCGGTAAACCGTCCATCATTTATCCCGGGTACCAGCTTGCCTATCTTCCTAATCCTAACCTGCGTTGGGAAAAAGTAGAAGCCTGGGAAGCCGGATTTGAAACGAACCTGCTTCGCAACCGCTTGCATTTTGAGGGTGTTTACTATAAGAAGAATACCAAAGATTTGTTAGCCGAAGTTCCCGGGATTTCCGGAACTATCCCCGGTATCGGAAACTTGGGAGAGATTCAGAATAAAGGAGTGGAAATGGCTGTAACCTGGCGCGATCAGATTGGTGACTGGGGATATTCCGTCAGTGCCAACCTGACTACTATCAAGAATGAGGTAAAAAGTCTTGTTCAGGAAGGATATTCCATCATTGCCGGAGATAAGCAGCAAAGTTACACAATGGCAGGTTATCCTATCGGATATTTCTATGGTTACAAAGTGGCAGGCGTTTATCAGTCACAAGCAGATATTGACGCATCACCCAAAAATACACTGGCTACCGTTACCCCCGGTGACCTGAAATTCGCCGATGTGAACGGTGACGGAGAAATCACCCCGGAAGACCGTACCATGATAGGTAACCCGACTCCAAAGGTAACTTACGGTTTTTCTCTCGGAGTAGACTATAAGAATTGGTCGTTAGGCATCGACATGATGGGACAAGGTGGAAACAAGATTTTCCGTACATGGGATAACTACAATTTTGCCCAGTTCAACTACCTGGAACAACGTTTGGACCGCTGGCACGGAGAAGGTACGTCCAACACCCAACCGTTGCTGAACACCAAACATTCCATCAACAACCTCAACTCCGACTATTACATTGAGGACGGCAAATTCTTCCGTATCCGTAATGTACAGTTAGCATATACGTTCGACAAGAGCTTAATTTCCAAAATACGTCTGCAAGCTCTGAAAGTCTATGTCAACATACAGAACTTGAAGACATGGAAACATAACACCGGATATACTCCTGAACTTGGAGGAACTGCCACCGCATTCGGAGTAGATAACGGTAGTTATCCTGTACCTGCGGTCTACACCTTCGGCATTAACCTAACATTCTAGTGACAAGGTGCCACTGCCAGTTTTCCATGCGGAACACAACTTTAATCTTTAAAACTATCATTATATGAAACTGAATAAATATATATTTGCAACCCTTATTACTTCAACTACATTATTTCTAGGTAGCTGTAGTGACTTTCTGGATCGTAGTCCGCAAGGACAGTTCACGGAAGATGATAATCCGAACGCTCTGGTCAACGGTAAGATTTATAATGTCTATACGATGATGCGTAACTATAATGTGACAGCCGGCCCTCCTGCTTTTGCCATCCACTGTTTCCGTTCGGAAGATTCGGAAAAAGGAAGTATTGCCAGCGATGGCTCTGATGTAGCCGAAATGTATGATGATTTTGTGTATACACCGACCAACGGCCTACTGGGTGCTTATTGGGGACAGAATTATGCCATCATCTACCAATGTAATGAGATTCTTGATGCCATTGCAGAAAAAGAAACAGCCGGACAAACAGAAACTGAAGACATCATCAATAAGGGAGAGGCCTCTTTCTTCCGCGCTTATTGCTACTTCAATCTGGTAAGAGCTTTCGGCGAAGTTCCTCTGGTGACTTATAAAATCAACGACGCTTCGGAAGCCAATATCCCGAAGACAAGTGCTGATAAAATCTATGAGCAAATTGACAAAGACCTGAAAACAGCAGAAGAGTCATTGCCGGAAACATGGAGTACCGAATACACCGGACGACTGACTTGGGGAGCTGCCCGTTCCTTACACGCGCGTACTTATATGATGCGCAACGACTGGAACAATATGTACACAGCCTCCACCGATGTCATCAAAAAGGGGCTCTACAACTTAAAGACTCCGTATAATGAGATTTTCACGGATGATGGTGAAAATAACGGAGGTTCCATATTCGAGTTGCAATGTACAGCTACTGCCGCTCTTCCTCAAAGTACCGTTATCGGTAGCCAGTTCTGTGAAGTACAAGGCGTACGCGGAGCAGGTCAATGGGACTTGGGCTGGGGATGGCACATGGCAACAGAGTATATGGCGGAAGCATACGAACAGGGTGATCCACGCAAAAACTCCACCCTACTCTACTTCCGCCACTCGGACAGCGATCCTATCACTCCGGAAAATACCAACGAGCCATACGGTGAATCTCCGGTTTCTCCGGCAATAGGTGCTTACTTTAACAAGAAAGCCTATACCGACCCGGCTTTGCGTAAAGAATATACCAACAAAGGATTCTGGGTAAACATTCGTCTGATCCGCTACGCAGATGTACTGCTGATGGGAGCCGAATCAGCTAATGAAAAAGGTATTCCGGGTGAAGCAATCGACTATTTGGAACAAGTACGAGCACGCGCCAGAGGCACCAACAGCAATATATTGCCTAAAGTGACGACTACCGATCAGGGAGAATTGCGTGAGGCCATCCGCCACGAACGCCGTGTGGAATTAGGGTTGGAATTCGACCGTTTCTATGACCTCGTTCGTTGGGGCATTGCAAAAGAAGTGTTGCACGCAGCCGGTAAAACCAATTATCAGAACAAAAACGCACTGCTTCCACTGCCGCAGACAGAGATCGACAAGTCTAAAGGAGTGTTAGTACAGAACCCCGACTACCAATAAGAAAGTTCCTCGGTGCCGAACGGTTGTTTCCTCGGTGCCGAAACTACTGTTCCTCGGTGTCGAACAATGTCCTCCTCGGTGCCGAACATTCAACGCATCAGGAGGACTTTATATGAATAGAGATAAAATTAACTATAATAATATGATATACAAAAAGTTAAGTCTATCCGTCCTGTTGTTTGCTGCAGGTTTTCTAACCGCGTCGGCACAAAAGTCGCCACAGGATATGGATCGTTTCATCGACGTATTGATGAATAAAATGACGCTGGAAGAAAAAATCGGACAGTTAAACCTTCCCGTCACCGGAGAGATCACTACGGGACAAGCTAAAAGCAGCGACATTGCCGCAAAAATCAAGAAAGGCGAAGTGGGAGGATTGTTCAATCTGAAAGGAGTAGAGAAAATACGTGAAGTACAGAAACAAGCTGTGGAAGATTCCCGGCTGGGTATTCCGTTATTGTTCGGGATGGACGTTATTCACGGATACGAAACGATGTTCCCTATCCCGCTCGGTTTGTCTTGCACCTGGGACATGACAGCCATTGAAGAGTCTGCCCGCATTGCAGCCGTAGAGGCAAGTGCTGATGGAATCTCATGGACTTTCAGCCCGATGGTGGATATTTCACGTGACCCTCGTTGGGGACGCGTATCCGAAGGTAGTGGCGAAGACCCGTTTCTCGGTGCCATGATTGCCGAAGCGATGGTACGCGGCTATCAGGGGAAAAACATGGAACGGAATGACGAAATCATGGCCTGCGTAAAACACTTTGCGTTATATGGGGCAGGCGAAGCCGGCCGCGACTATAACACCGTGGATATGAGCCGCCAACGAATGTTCAATGATTATATGCTGCCGTATGAAGCAGCCGTTGAAGCGGGTGTAGGTAGCGTGATGGCTTCTTTTAATGAAGTAGACGGTATTCCGGCCACTGCCAATAAATGGCTGATGACGGATATTCTCCGCGGACAGTGGGGATTCAACGGTTTTGTGGTAACTGATTATACGGGCATTTCAGAAATGATCGATCACGGTATCGGTGATCTTCAGACAGTATCCGCCCGTGCCATCAACGCCGGAGTGGATATGGATATGGTAAGCGAGGGTTTTGTAGGGACACTGAAGAAATCCGTTCAGGAAGGAAAAGTCTCTATGGAAACATTGAATACGGCTTGCCGTCGTATTCTGGAAGCCAAATATAAACTGGGATTGTTTGATAATCCTTATAAATATTGCGATCCGAAACGTCCGGCACGCGACATCTTTACCAAAGCCCATCGTGATGCAGCCCGCAGAATTGCAGCAGAAAGTTTCGTTCTTCTGAAGAATGACAGTCCCGACGGTAATCCGAACGGAAATCCGTTGTTGCCTTTCAACCCAAAAGGAAATATTGCAGTAATCGGTCCGTTGGCAAACAGCCGTAGCAATATGCCGGGTACATGGAGCGTAGCAGCTGTGCTCGACCGTTGCCCTTCTTTGGTAGAAGGATTGAAAGAGATGACAGCCGGAAAAGCGAATATCATGTACGCTAAAGGAAGCAACCTGATTAGTGATGCAAGTTACGAAGAACGGGCAACGATGTTCGGCCGTTCCCTGAACCGTGACAACCGCACCGACCAGCAGTTGCTGGACGAAGCATTGAACGTAGCCCGTCGGTCGGATATCATCATCGCAGCACTAGGCGAATCTTCTGAAATGAGCGGTGAAAGCAGCAGTCGTACAGACTTGAATATTCCCGACGTACAACAGAATCTGTTGAAAGAACTTTTAAAGACAGGCAAACCGGTGGTACTGGTGTTATTCACCGGACGTCCGCTTACGCTGAACTGGGAACAGGAGCATGTGCCTGCCATTCTGAATGTATGGTTCGGAGGTAGTGAAGCCGCTTACGCCATTGGTGACGCCCTCTTCGGTTACGTCAATCCGGGTGGTAAACTGACTATGACTTTCCCGAAGAATGTCGGCCAGATACCTCTTTATTATGCGCACAAAAATACCGGACGCCCATTGAAAGATGGCAAATGGTTCGAGAAATTCCGCAGCAACTATCTCGATGTGGATAATGATCCGCTTTATCCGTTCGGTTACGGCCTTTCTTATACGACGTTCTCTTACAGCGACATCGACTTGAGTCATTCTTCCATGGACATGAACGGTTCGTTGACCGCCGCAGTGGAGGTTACCAATACCGGAACATGGCCCGGCTCGGAAGTGGTACAGCTTTATATCCGCGACGTTGTGGGTAGCAGTACCCGTCCCGTCAAAGAGCTGAAAGGTTTCCAAAAGATATTCCTGGAACCGGGAGAAATGAAGATTGTCCGTTTCAAGATTGCTCCGGAAATGCTTCGATACTATAATTATGACTTGCAACTGGTTGCCGAACCGGGCGACTTTGAAGTGATGATCGGTACGAACAGCCGTGATGTGAAAACCGCGAAGTTCACGTTAAACTAAACTTTTATCACCTTGATTATGAACGATAAATATAAAAGAATAATAGAAATGAGTGCACTTCCGCTCATGTTACTATTTCTATCCGCCGTTGCCCTGACTTTCCAGAGCTGTAAAGGGAAAAGCAAAAGCAACAACCTTTCCGCAGCCACCGACTCGTTATCGGACGACGCCCTGATGGATACCGTCCAGCGACGGACTTTCCTCTATTTCTGGGAAGGTGCCGAGCCGAATAGCGGCTTGGCTCCCGAACGTTATCATGTGGACGGCGTTTATCCAGAAAACGATGCCAACGTAGTCACTTCCGGCGGCAGCGGCTTCGGCATCATGGCTATCCTTGCGGGAATCGACCGCGGTTACGTCACCCGTGAGGAGGGACTGGCACGAATGGAACGCATCGTTTCTTTCCTCGAAAAGGCAGACCGTTTCCATGGAGCCTACCCTCATTGGTGGTATGGTGATACGGGCAAGGTGAAACCATTCGGTCAGAAAGATAATGGGGGCGATCTGGTAGAGACCGCTTTCCTCATCCAAGGACTATTGGCCGTACACCAATATTACGTCAACGGAAACGAGAAAGAGAAAGCCCTCGCCCAACGGATCGACCAGATTTGGCGGGATGTCGACTGGAACTGGTATCGGCAAGGCGGGCAAAACGTTCTTTACTGGCATTGGAGTCCAACGTATGGCTGGGAAATGAATTTCCCTGTACACGGCTACAACGAATGTATGATTATGTATATTCTTGCCGCCGCTTCTCCTACACACGGAGTACCTGCGGCTGTCTATCATGACGGTTGGGCACAGAACGGAGCCATCGTTTCTCCGCATAAAGTGGAAGGAATCGAGTTGCACCTCCGCTATCAGGGCACTGAAGCCGGACCGCTTTTCTGGGCTCAATACTCTTTCCTCGGACTTGATCCGGTGGGACTAAAAGATGAATACTGCCCCAGTTACTTCCACGAAATGCGCAACCTGACACTGGTGAACCGTGCTTACTGCATCCGCAACCCTAAACATTACAAAGGTTTCGGACCGGACTGTTGGGGACTGACTGCCAGCTACTCCGTCGATGGATATGCGGCTCATTCGCCCAATGAGCAGGAGGACAAAGGAGTGATCTCCCCTACCGCCGCACTTTCATCCATTGTCTATACACCGGAATATTCAATGCAGGTAATGCGCCATTTGTATGGCATGGGAGATAAAGTGTTCGGTCCTTTCGGATTCTACGATGCTTTCAGCGAAACGGACAATTGGTATCCGCAACGTTATCTGGCTATCGACCAGGGTCCTATTGCTGTCATGATCGAAAACTACCGGACCGGATTATTATGGAACCTTTTCATGAGCCATCCCGACGTACAGGCCGGATTAACCAAACTTGGTTTTAACACCAACAAGCAAGACGTGAGACAGAAATAAGAGGGAATCCCGGTGTGCGGAAGTGGTCTACTGGCCACCTCCACCACCGGTGTTTCCACCTCCTCCGCCACCACCTTTCACATCGTCATTGTCGATGCTTCGTGCGGCTTTCTTCACACTGGCTTTCAACTCTCCAAGCCGATAGCTAATACTGAAACCGTAATACCGGCTCGGATATTTGCTCGAACTCTTCGAAATAAAGTTAGCTCCTTCTGTGTGATTATTATAAGTTCTGTATTTCTCCAGAACATTGCTGCAATAAATATTCAAAGAAAGACGTTCTTCTTTCAAGAAAGAACGGCTCAATCCCAAACTATAATAACTATATCCTGAACCTTTTCCCTGTAAACTGATTCGGGGTGTGCTACCTCCGCCGTTCAGACTCAAACGTACTTTTCCCGGTAAGGTCTGCTGAATTCCTCCATAAGCAGAAGCATTCCATCCATAATTGTGCAGCTCTTGGGCAGGACTCCGCAAATCGCTATAATTGCCACGTCCATTGACGTAAATTCTCGTTTTAGGAGAAGCGTTCCAGTTCAAATAAAAGTTCAATCCTGTTTCCCGGCTCTTTCCGATATTACCGTATGTACTATACAGTGCACCGTAGGGAGCTTTATGCCCACCTTCAAAGATTTCTCCGTCTTTATCAGTAATCAAGCGACTGATTCTTTCAATTCCATTGTTATTGAAAGAATGACGCAAAGAAAGATTGATGTTGAACTTGGACGTAAAACTGCTGTAAGACAAGTCGAACGAATGACTCTTCTCACTCTTCAAGTTCGGATTTCCCTGACTGATAAACATCGGATTCTGATTATCGAAATAAGGATTCAAATTCCAGATACCCGGACGCCAGATACGCATATTATATCCACCACGCAAATTCTGCGTCTTTCCTAGTTTTATTCCCAAGGAAACGGAAGGAACCAGATCACTAAAATTCGAATCAAAGTTCTCGCCCGGACCCACCAGATACTTCACCTCTTGTATGGTTTGCTCATAACGCAATCCCGGTTTGAAAGTAAATCCCTTGTATTTCAGCGTATATCCGGCATAAGCAGAGAGAATATGATTCAAATGACGGTACTCGCTACTACGATTCTCATTATATGCATAGTTTTCACTTGCTCCCTCGGCTTCATAAAACCGATTATCACTGGAGTTACGTCGGAAAATATATTTGGCACCGGTTTCAATTGTATGCAGCTTTCCAATCGGAGTAGTATAGTCCACCTGGAAAGTCTGCTCCATCGTATTTGTCTTTCCGTCCGAATGGAAATTCTTTAATGACAATTCTTTGATGATATCCAGTTTATTCTCATCAGGCTCGATATCCAGATAAGTATTATATGAATCATTCGTTTGGGGTTGGGAATTGATTTTATAAGAAAGCGTAATCATTCGTTCTTTATTCTTTCGGGAAGTACGCTGATAGTCTATATTTCCGTTGATAGAATACCATGACCCTTTTCCATGATTGTCGGTTCTATAACGGTACGCAAAATTCTGTCGGTCAGCTCCGTGCATAATCGTATTTCCGTCACTGTTACTTTTGTCACTGCTGCCGTACATTCCGAAAGCCACGGTCAGCAACCTCAACGTATCAATCTCGTAACTGGCTTCCAAATTGCCATATTGGAAATTCCCTTTCGACTTGGAGCTACTTTCCGATTCCAGATATTTTTCATTCTCTTTATCCGGTTCGTAGTTTTCGCGGTAACTGTCGGAGTAGCTGCGCGGGCTATTATTATAATTGTAGTTATAGTTGGCAGAAACAGTCAGTTTACCTTGTTTCACCATTGCGTAAGTGCCGGCACCTACTCCGTTATTATTAGCATTTCCTCTGAAAGTAGCCGTGTATCCTTCAAATCCGGAACCTACTGTGACGATATTCAGAATACCTCCGATACCTTCCGCATCATATTTAGCTCCCGGTGAAGTTATCACCTCAATATATTTGATCGTGTTTGCCGGCATACTTTTCAGAACTTCCTTCGGATTATTACTCATCATATTATTGGGCTTTCCATTTACATGTATCTTGAAACTGCTACTGCCGTTCACCTGTACATTGTCTTCTCCATCCACCGTTACCAAAGGCACTTTCCGAAGCATCTCCAATATACTGTTCGATTTTGAGTCCGGGTCATCTTCAATATTATATTCAATCTTATCCACATCTACCTTTACCAAAGTTTTTTGTGCAACTACCTCCACTCCTTTCAATACGTTATTGGCCTCTGAAGAAATCATTGTGCCCAAGTCAACCTCCTTCACGGACGGTTTTAGAGTAAATTCCTTTACTATCGGCGCTTTACCAATCGAAGAAATAGTGATGATGTAATTGCCCGCAGCGACATTCAGTTTCTCCTGAAATTTACCATTCGCCCCAGTCACCGCCATCTTGACTGCTTTATCCGGAGCATTTTTCTTTGCTATTTTGATGGTAGCATACGGTTCTCCCTCTTGTGTTAAAGAATCAATAAGTACTCCTTTGACTGTATAAGAAGGAGCTGTGGATTGTGCCCACCCCGCCACGGAGATAGCAAATACGAATAGAATTAGTAGTAACAGTCTGTGTTTCATGACTAGAAATATATTAGTTTATGTTTATTAGACGCAAGACATTCAAAAATGCTGCAAATTCGAGAGCCAAAAGTAGTTGGTTTATCTACACTTACGAATTTTTCGGAGTTAAGAATATAAAACGAATGGATAAAAAATCTTACTACAGTATATTTCTTGCATTTTTAAACTTCATTTACCCTCCCCTTATTTTTCCCATCATGAAAAGACTTGTTATCTATAATCTTTTGGCAACATTCCGAATTTCTCTTTAAAACATTTTGCAAAATGGGAAGAAGAAGCAAAGCCTAACCGTTCTGCAGCTTCAGCTATTCGAACACCATTTGCTATTAATTCAGCTGCTTTGTTTAAGCGGAAATTCTTAACATAGTTATTAGGAGGCATACCAAACAAACTTTTCATCTTCCGGTAAAGATTAGAATGACTCATATTCATTTGATCTGCCAATGTTTCAATTGAATAATTTTCATTAACAACCTGCTCCAATAAAATTGCATTGATCTTGTCTATAAATTCTACATCTTTTTGAGAAATGGCAAAATCCGAAAGTGAAGAGGATGAACCAATTGTGATGTCCGTCATCTGTTTATGAAACGCCAATCGCAGTTTTAATAAATTCTCGATCTGTTTATGGAGCTGCTTAATAGAAAACGGTTTCTCTAGATATACATCAGCACCACTTTCAAGTCCTTCCACTTTAGATTCCAATGTCGTTTTTGCAGTCAGCAAAACAACAGGAATATGAGAATAAGCCATATCGGATTTTACATGATTACAAAGTTCAAGTCCATCCATTTCAGGCATCATAATATCACTGACAATAACATCTACACCCTGGTGTGCAAGTATTTCCAGTGCTTCTTTTCCATTACCGGCACGTATCACCTTGAACCAAACACTTAAAGCTTCTCGAGTTAAATTTAACAATTCAATATTATCCTCCACCAATAAAACTGTGAATTTCCTATTACCGAATTCAGAAACAGAAGTCACTTCTTCTCCAACACCTACAACATCCGTTTCAGTCAATCCATCAGATGCATCTTCCGTTTCTACAACTCCCAATGGTAAAGATAACACAAATGAAGCCCCCTCCTCGGAACTATCTTCCAGAAACAAATTCCCATGATGGGCTTCTGCCAAGGATCTTGCAAATGCCAAACCAATTCCGGTACCCTTAGATGATGCCACCGGATCGTCAGGCAATTGATAAAAAGCTTGAAATATTTTATCGTGTTGGTCCTCCGGGATGCCGGGGCCATCATCAGTAACCACTATCCTCACCTCGTCATCTACTGATAATACTTTCAATTCAATCCTGGATTTCGCATATTTCATCGCATTTCCCATCAGATTTACGAGAATCTTACTTATCTTCTCCGAATCAATCATCGTATTAATTTCTTCACGAGGCAAGCAAAGATGTAATGTCAGTCCTCTCAACTCCGCAGAACCGCTGAATTGATTAAAAATATCACTTACCAATGCATTAACATTGCATTTCCTCAAATTCAACTGCAAAGCACTACTTTCCAACTTCTGAAAATCAAGTAACTGATTGATGATTCCCAATAGATAATCTACATTCTTTTCTATCACAGAAATATACTTGTTCTCTTTCCCTTTAATTTCCTCTTCTCTCAATTTCTCCAACGGCAAACGAATCAAACTTAGCGGAGTACGTATTTCATGTACCAGATTAATAAAAAAATTGATTTTCGATTTATACATTTCTTTTTCTTTGGTAGTCTGATACTCCTCCATCCGACGTTTATACTTACGCCTGACATACAAATTCCAACGCCAACCAAGAAATACGATGACGGCAAGTAACAACAATGCATATACGACATAAGCAATAGTAGTCCGCCACCAGGGAGGAGTAACCACAATCCATAAAGAAATTGCCTTTTCATTCCAATAATGGTCATTATTCGAACCACGAACCAAAAACTCATACTCCCCCGGAGGAAGATTGGTATAGGAAGCCGTATTATTAGAAGAGTTGTTAATCCATTCCTTATCTACTCCGTTCAAAATATACGCATAACGGTTTCTAAGAGGATCTTCATAGCTAAGTGTCGCAAAACGGATGGTAAGACTGTTATTCTTATAAGGTAATCTTATCTTATCAACTGTATAAAAAGGCTTATCCAGCTGGAGCAGCCGCCTCACTTCCCGCTCATTATTCAAATTAGGAAAACTGATATCCATAACATAAACAGGAGGAAGGTAGGTGTTATCTGCAAATTCTTTCGGTTCAAAAACATTAAAGCCGTTCACTCCTCCAAAATACAACTTCCCCGTCGATGAAGCCAATGAAGATTGCGCCGTGAACTGATTCCCCTGCAAACCGTCATTTATAGTAAAAAGCCGGTTCTCATTCTTATTTATCGGATTAAACTGATATAACCCGGAATTACAGGAAATCCAAAAATTACCTGCCTGATCCTGCTCTATCGAATAAATAACCTTATCCGGCAACCAGACATTTTCCGGATCAAAATCAACAAAAGTTTCTGTTTCTTTGGAAAAAGAGCATAATCCTCCACCATTGGTCCCAAACCACATCGTACCTTTCCTATCTTCAAATAATGTTATCACAGAGTTACTCGTAATAGTAGTCAGGTCCTCCCGGATATGTTCAAAATGCTTCCACTCTTCACCAACTGTATTATAACAGAAAACGCCACGATTTGAGGTCGCAATCCAAAGATTATTGTACATATCCTCATAGATGTCAGTTACAGAAGCCATAGCACCGACATTAATCACAGTTATAAAATTATCCGATTGCGGATTATAGCGACATAATCCCCAGCTTGTTCCGATAAAGATTTCTCCTTTACGGTCTTTAAAAAGGCTTAGTACATCATTACTGCAAAGCGTATTCGGGATATTACGGGAATAAGTATAACTTTTAATATTCCCGGTCTTCAAATTCAACACATGCAATCCTTCAGCATAAGTTCCCACCCAAAGATTATCGCCCTCCAACAACAAGCTACGTATATCGTATCTTATATTTGATTTCTTCAAAGAATACTCATAAAAAGAATGAGTTTGTGAATTGAAAAACCACAATCCATTCCGGGTTCCCACCCAAACATTCTTTTCCCGATCTTCACAGAAAGGGCCTATCTCCCTATCTGCTTTTTCCATCCCCGTCAAAGATAGGGAATAAGTAGAAAAACGCTTCGACTGTTTAGACATATAATTTATTCCGCCGGAATTAGTCATTACCCAAAGCGTGCCTTCATTATCCCGCATCATCGCGTGTACAGTCGGATCACTCAAAGTCCATAAACCAAACGGAGAGTCTCCCCTACGAAATATTTTACGCTCACGGTCAAACAAATAAACGCCATTGTCCGTACCAACCAACATTTCTTTCTCGTTATAATCCATCAGACAAAGAATAGAACTGAAACTCTCTGCAGATGTATCATATATTTTTAATTCCTGACTTCCTTCCTGATAGCACCCTAACGAATTCGTCCCCACGCCACACCAAATTTCATGATTGATACTATGGAGACAGTTAATCCTCTGATTGCCAACATTCAATTCGGATGAAACCGGATAACTCTGCAGAAAAGTTCCTTGTTCATCAAAGCACAGCAATCCCTCCTGCATAGAAGAGATATAGACAAGAGAATCCGTACCCTGGCAAATATCCCAGGCAAAAAAAGTCCGTATACTATTTTGAGTCAAAACATCTTTTGCCGGATCATAAATAAAGATGCCTTGCCCCAAGGTAGCGATCCAGATCAAGCCATTTTTCGTTTTTACAATTTTCTTGACTTCGCAACTAATAAACACTCCATATTTGGTTGTCTTATCAAAATACAAGAAATGATCGTCAGAGCGATCATAAATGTATAGTCCGGAACTTGTTCCTATCCAAAGGTCTTCACCCTCTTCCATCAGAGAACTGACAAAGTTGTTCCCTAAAGAATATTTGTCATTTAAAACATTCCGATAAATCTTATTTCCGCTACCATAATAGCAGTTCAGCCCGTTACTTGTCCCTATCCATAAAAAGCCATAACTATCTTGAATTGCACACCAGGTTGTGTTATGAGACAGTCCGTTCTCTACCTGATATTTCTTAAAGGAAAACTCGGCAGATGCCATTAATGGCTCAATACAAAGAGTAATAAGACTGATAAATGCTATTATTGACTTTTTCATATTATATACTCATGTCGATTCAGTGAGCCAAATATAGCTATTTTAGTAACCTAAGCCAAATCTCAAATTTATTTTCACTTGGAGAATAGATAAAAGCAACACAGATAACGTCTGTTTATATCATCGACGTTATCTGTGTGCCAAACAATACATTTTACCTCATTGTCTTCAGACGATTAATCATGCAATCCCTTTTTTCTCAAATAATCCAGCATGAATCCCGGACGATCAGTCTGGAGAATCCGTGCCCCTAGCTCTTCAATCAGATATCCATAGTTTCCATCCGGATCTTTTAAAGCCTGATCGTCTTCATGCCCTCCCGCAAGAGAAGCCCACAACGTATTGTACCAAATCCGACTCTTTCCCAGAATAATCGATTTCACTTTTCGAGGCAAAGGACTGGAAGAATCCGAATAAACCAATTCGAAGGCAGCAGGATGCAGCTGTGTCATATAGTCCCTGACCTTCTTTTCGCCATCCTTTCCGTCAAGTCCTATCACCGGTATGTAAATCACTTTATCCAGATAATCTCCAAACTCACTTTTGACAGTTTCCACCGGCTGGCCTCCTTTCATTATCACCAAACTGGCAGTTCCGGTTTTCTCGAGCACAGCGTATACCTCGTCAAACACAGAATACGCCTTATCCAAGTTAAACATAATCTGACCTTTGCCTGCCAACAATGCCTCTTCCAATGTTGGAACAATATGTCCTGTCAGATTTCCATCCTTATCTTTCAGTTTCAACTTCTTGATTTCTGCCAATGTATAATCTTTAATCAATCCTTTACCATTGGTTGTCCGGTCTACACGGTCATCGTGCATCAATATTAATTGTCCGTCTTTAGTCTTGTGAATATCAATCTCCACAATATCCACTCCCATTTGTATGGCACTATCAATTGCCGCTACGGAATTTTCCGGTGCACTCCGCCAGTTCCCCCGGTGTGCCACGACTAACACCTGATCGGACTTCGGATCTAAAAATGCCTTACGGATCGTTTCTCCCCGTTGTGCAAACAATATAAGAGGTTGCAAACAACAGAATATCCCTAACCATATCAGTTTGTAGTTTTTCATTGTCATTCGTTTAAATAAATTGTATCATTATTCTTGATAAGCTCCCGGCCACATCGCATTTTTATCACGCGGATTCCCCAACTGGTCAGTGGAAAAAGCATCCATCTCTTCCAACCATTTTCCAAACTCCTCACCTAAATTCTGGAAAGGACAACTATCCGGTTTAAAGCCGGTTGTGATCGCATTCTTAACAGCGTCGGAAGCAGTCCGGGTAAACTCATTCACATTCCCGTCCCAAGTATAGACAGAACGATTGGCATCCCATACGACATTTAAAGAGCTAATCGTACTGTTATACTTATCAAACTCTGATGTTGTAAACTTGTTGGTTGATGCAGGCATGATCGTACCGCCCATCAGATTATACCCTTTGGATGTCAAATGGCGAGTATCATCACCGGACATTTCAACAACCGGATTAGCTGCATTTTTATTCAGGATGATATTATTCATCAAGAATGATTGCCGGGCCGGCCAGGATTCACAACGAATAACAGCCCCGCTATTTTGAGCACCATCCTCGATAATGGTAGAGTTTACAATCAACATACTCCCCGCGCCGTTAATGGTTCCATCTCTACCACTATTATTGGTAACAGTTGTATTATTCATACATAAATGACCGTTTGACATTTGAATAGCATAACCGAACTGTCCGCCTTCATTGCCTGTAATGGAGCAATTATTCATAAAAAGAATACTCCCACTGTCATTGACGCGAATTGCGCCTCCACGCGAAGATGCCTTGTTGTTTCTCAACTGCACATGATTTAGTTTGGCTGTCCCCTTATACATGAATATACCGGAACCACCAGCCTCACCTGAACCATTTACTCCCGCATTATAGCACTTTTCAATGATACAATGATTCAACTGTAATGTTGCATTGCCACTGCTACCATTCGCAATCAGGAATCCACCGCTATAGCCATTTATTTTCTCATTGGGATGATAACCGCAAGAGAACGTACAACCTTCAAATGTAATATCTATCTGGTTTCCTAATGTAAACAAGGAATAATCACCCGCATCCGCAATGCCGTTATTATTTGCATCTCCTGTGAAAGTAGTCAGATACCGGACAGGATCACGCTTGCTTAAATCCTTCCGGGTACTTTGAGGATCATATCCACCCACAACCTTTATTTCGACTTGTTTGCTATATCCGCTATACTCTATTTTCAGACCGGCTTCCTGATCTGCAATCAAATAGGTACCGCCTGCCACATAGATATTCTTACCATCCAATTTCTTAGCATTCGCAGTCGTGATCGCACTGTTAGTGTTAGTTCTCAATAGATTGCGTAACCCGTCTACTCCCATTGCATTATCCCAATCCATACCGGTAGCATTCCCTGTAGCATGCTCTTTCACATAATAAGCGTCCAATTGCAATTCCGTTGCATCTCCCCCATTGATTGTACCAGTCTCCCATGGAGTGACAATCGGTTCACTCAATCTAATGACCGAACCTTCTACTTTCAAAGTAAATTCATAACAAAATCCGGCCTTTATTGCAGGAATGCCCGGCAATACCAGATCTTCCCCCTTGTAATTTAAAGAAACGAAAGTACTATTAGGATTTGCAGCTCCCGGAGCTACGATCGCCGTATATTTACATCCGCTTTGTCCGGCTTTCCCTCCTTCAGGAATGGTGACATACGGTGAAACAAGTGCAGTTCCCGATGAAACATTTCCGTCCGTATATCCCTGATAGGAACCGATTTTAACTCCTAGAGCTTTACTTTGTGAGTCTATATCGTCCAATGTCATGATAACTTTCGCCATTCTCCGGTTCATATTCAGATGAAGGACACCTGATCCCTCATTTATAGCATCTTCTACTGTGCAAGTCATGTAGTCTGCGCTCGCCAGATTTTCCAAACTCTGCTGATTAATAGGAAGAGAGAAGTTGGCTACGCTTGTTCCATCAGTCACCGGATAAAAGGCAGAATAAGTAACAGGTTCATTTCCCCACCTAAGATAATAGTTATCCGTAGGAGCCCATTGCCCTCCAGACAACATATAAGTCACACTACCATCTTCGCAACTCAACAGAATCTGGTCTCCATTATTAAATTGCATTTGCTGTTCATTTGTTCCTGTAGGATTACTACGGGTATATGCAGCATCAATAACAGCATTGATCTTGATTGCACCGGAGTCTTCATTGAACACGGCTATCTCTTTATCCGTATCACAAGCTGCCATACCCGTTAATATACATGCAGCCAATATATGTTTAGTAATTTTCATAACTCATCTCCTCCTTTTTATTTCTGATCGATAATCTGACCGGTTGCCCGATATTTCATTTGCATGGTAGCCAACCGTGCCGTTTCATTTACATTCAGTGTCAGCGTATGCTCTACTCCCTTTTGCAACTCAATGGGCTCTTCGGCAGTCCATATATACAATTTTCCGTCATAACTGAAATTGACAGAAAAGCCTTCTATTATTGTTTGCGGGAGAAGAATGCATTCATACCCATCCGTACCCTTATAGGGGGCGATAGTTGTAGCTACAGCATCTTCCCGTGGAATGACTACCGGTTCCGGCACTGACAAATCACAAATACCACCCGCTATTGTACCATTTACAGCCATATCGCCCAGTTTACTGATCGCCGCATCTTCCATACCATTATTTACCGTCACTTTTATAATCAGCTTGCTCATGGCATGATCCAAAGTAACTTTCAATCTACCATCTGCGGTGAGATCCTGTTTCGGATCAACCATTGATTTAGTCAACAGGAAATCAGAAGCAATCACATTTTCTTCAGTAGTTTGGTTGCTTTGTATGTTGATAGCTAACGGAGTGTCTAAACTAGCTTCCGAAATGTAAGGAGCATACGTCACTACTGTTACCGGAGTTCTTGCATTATCCCAAAGCATTTGTTGCCCGTCCGCCGTATTCCAGTCATTATTAGATTTTACCATTTGCGAATTATAATCATAAGCAATGTTTTCACTGTTATGAATGATCAGTCCGAAACTCTCCAGATTACTTGCATCATATCCGGCACGCGACACAGGAGCCTTCACTTCTGTTACAACACGGATTATATGATCTTCGGGAAAGTTGCCGGTCGGCTGCGTCCCGTCTTCAATGTTTGAACAGCCTGTCAGACTAATGACCAAAGCGGTCATTATATAAAATTTGTTTTTCATATCACAATTACTTTTTAAAGATTCAGTTGGACAATACAGCATCATAAGCTCCCATTTGCATCTTATCAGGATTACGTGTCACGCCACGCTGATCCAATCCGAAAGCATCTTCACCCATCCATTCCACGAATACCTCACCTAAATTAACCATAGGAGAAGCAGCAGGATTGAAACTTTTCACAGCATTGATTACAGCTTGTTTGGTAGCATAACCACCCACCTGTCCGATCTGGTCAATATTCCACTTATAAACACCCTCTTCCGTCAGGTTGCCATTCACGAGGGTAGGATAAGCAGTATCAGAAACGCCCATTGTGAAATTATTAACTCGCTGATACAAGTTATATCCCATGGAGTAAGCTTCTTTATTCGCTCCGTTCAAAATGAAGCTTGGAGCGGTAGAATTCTCGGAAATCAACAGGTTATTAATAAACTTAGTATCACCATCAATAGAGGTTTCACATCGAAAGGCGCCATACTCCTGATCAATATCATGCCCTACAATCGTACTATTAGCGAGCATGAAACTACCTCCCCCGTTTAAAGCAGCACCTTTTCCCGGATTTCCGACAATGGTTGTGTTATTCATACAAATATGTCCCGATGATATCTGAATACCGACCCCAAAAAGTTCTCTTACTGAATTGCCAGTTATCAGGCAATTATTCATAAACACAACAGCCTTATCGCTGTTACACCGTATTGCTCCGCCACGGCTATCCGCCGCATTATCCAGAAACTTCACATTGTTCAGTTTCGAGCTCCCGGAAGCAATAAGAATAGCTGTACCTCCCGCTACTCCTCCTTGCCCGTTGACAGCTTCCGTTTTACAATCCCTGATAATACAATCCGTTAATTCGACAGAGGTGCTATTGACGTTACCATTGATATAAATTCCGCTACCACACTCGTTAGACTTGGCATCATTATTAGAAAGGTACCCATATTGAAAAGTAACTCCTTCAATCCCAATAATCCCTCCTTTCACCAACAATAATCCGCAATCACCGGAATCAGCCTGATTATTACCGTTTACATCTCCGCTGATCACTGTCTTATACGTATCAATACGACGATTAGTCAGATCTGTCCCTTCGCTCAACAAACTATATCCTCCTTTGATCGCTTTAATGTCTTTGCGGATAATCACCCCGAGTCCTCCGGTCTCGGACATCACATATTTTCCCTGGCTCATGTAAATAGTACTCTTGGACAGATCGATAGATCCACTCAATAATTTGCGAAAACCAGCTACATCCATTGCCTGATCCCATGAAGTACCATCCATGTCCCCTTCACCGAATTGAGTTACAAAATAACTTTCCAGTCCTTTTTGCAAGACAACTTCTTCATCCAGATCATCATCATAATCAGTAATCATCGGAGGATCAACCATCTCATAATCTTCCTGACACGCCTGGCTCACTAAAATAGTGAAGGCCAAAAGCCCAATCTTTGATATTGTGAGCAACTTATTTTTCATTTTTCTTCATTTTAAACTTGTACACTAAATTGAAATAATTACAGTTCACCGCTTAACGGGCAATATCCGGATAACCGGGATTCTGTTTCAGATATTCATTCTGCTCCAATTGGGTCTGTGAAAACGGGAACAATTCATAATGAGTATCTGCATCCCGTTTCTTGTCCCACCATGCATCCTGAAATCTTCCGAAGCGGATCAAATCCGTACGACGACGGCTCTCCGCAAGAAATTCCCGCCCCCATTCATCAAGCATTTCTTTTAGATCAAGTACCACGTTACCTTCCGGCTGATAAGCGATATCTGCAGTAAAGTTTTCATAGTTGCGTTTACGCACGCTGTTCAACAGCTTGCCGGCCTCGCCTGCCTGTCCGAGACGAAGAAGGCATTCCGCCTGCGAATAAATAATCTCCGCCAAACGGATTTCCGTATAATCCGACTCTATAAAATATCCTCCATCAAACGGATAGAAAGGATACTTCACACAGTAAAGCCCCGAGTTGAAATCTCCGTTTCCCAGTTTAGACTCCTGATAATTCGGGTTGGCAATATAACCGGATTCTGCGTTACCTTCAAAACGTCCCACTTGATCAAGTAGGTAAAGGACATATTGATTATCCGGATTCTTGGCATATCCCCCACTAATACTGGAATTAGCTATTTTCCCTTCCATGAAGAACATACCTTCCCGTGTATTATTACTCGTATTTACATATTGTTTATAACGTTTATCGCCTGCATATTTGGCGAATTTCTGCGTAACCATGCCCAATTCATAATCAAACAATGCACGTGGTTGCTGGTTATTATAACTTGGCGAAAGTGCATATTTGGGATTTCGGCTGCCATTTCCTTCAATTTTCAGGTATTTCTCACAACCATAAGGAAGGGCCCGTCCGTAAACAGTTCTCTTGTCATTTTGCAGATGCCAGCTAGTCAATCCATAAGAACCGGGAAAACCGAGAATTACTTCATTACACATTTCATTATTCCAGTCAAAAGGTTCGTACCAGTTATTAGCGATTGCATAATAACCGAATTCTCCTCCGGTGATACGCTCACACATATCGATACATTCCTGCCATTTGGGCTGTCCAATCCACTTTTCCGCATTCAAATAAAGACGTACCAGCAATGCAGCAGCTCCCGCCTTGGTAAATTGTCCTTGTTGACCGCCATTACCAGATTGTCCGATTTTGGAAGGTAAAGCTACCAGACAGACATCTCTCAACTCACTTTCGATAAAATCAAACATAACCTGTGGAGATACCTGCTTCCGGTTTTCCGGCTGTTCATTGACCGCTTGGTCAGAAGTCGTAGTTAAGATACAATTACGGTAACTATTAAGCAGGCGAAGATAACAATAAGCTCTCATACAACGTAGTTGCGCTTTAAAACTATCAAACTCACTGTCACTTAAATTAAATTTAGAAGGATTCAATTGAGACAAATCATCCAACACCAGATTGCATTGACCGATACCGCCATACATGCCTTCCCACTCGTTTGTCCAGTCTTCCTGATTAATGTCATCGTATTGATGATAATGATATTTTTCCCATTTACCGCCATCATACCACCAAGTTCCCCGAGTAGGCGTTATCAACTGATCCCCTGTCAGTTCTTCGTGTTCATGACGTCTGACAATGGATTCATAGATATGCTCAAACGGACGAAAAACGGCGTTGATAACATCCTGTTTGGTATTATAATAGTTTTGAGACATGACCTGATCATACACCGTTTCCGACAGATCTGTACAGGATGGCAAACTAATGACTGTACCTGCCATTATCCCTAATCCAATGATATATTTTGTTATTTTCATAATCGTCTTTTATTAGAAACTTACTTGTAATCCTAAAATAAACTGAAAAGCAGACGGATAATAGTTATATCCTCCTCCGAAAGTACCCGGTGTCAGTCCGTTCACTTCGTAGGTAGAAGGATCTACACCGGTAAACTTCGTAAACGTATAAAGATTGTTGGCCGTACCGAACAAACGTATCTTTTCAATATATTTCTTATTCAGGTTCATGGTATATCCTAAAGTGACGTTGTCTATCTTCAGATAATCACCCGGTTCAATGAAGTAGTCGGTAATCACATTCTTACCTGTCGTGATATGTGCATTCTTCGAATAAGCGGTCGTCAACTGGTTGGTAGTCATGCTCTGCAATCCGAAATAGAAATCATGCACGTTGAATATGTCAAACCCGGCAGCACCACGGAAGGCAACAGACAAATCAAAGTTCTTATAAGTGAAGTTATGCGTCATAGAGCCGGTGAATTTCGGCAAACCGTTTCCGGTCACAGACTTATCCTCTTCCGTACCTTGGGCTACAGGAATCACATTCCCCTTTTTATCATAAATCAGCCAGTCACCTTTTTTATCCACTCCTGCATAACGATATGTAAAGTAGTTACCAATACGTTCCCCCTCTTCAATCCGCTGCAAATATCCCGGATTATTCGGATTTGCCATGCTACAGGTAGAGTAATATTTTTGTCCTTTATATATATCGTTGGAAAAACTGACAAACTTATTGTTATTAGTAGCCCCCACTAATGTGAAACTATAAGTGAAATCCTTTGTCCGGACAGCATTTACTGTAACATCAAGTTCGAAACCGGTATTACGCAATGTACCTACATTGGTATAAATGGTGGAGAACAAGTTAGGTGGTACCGGTACAGAATAATCTCCGAGCAAATCACTTTGTTTACGATGGAAATAGTTAAATGAACCGGTCACTTTGTGTGAGAAGAGTGAGAAGTCCAAACCCACATTCTGATTATGTCCTTTCTCCCAGCGCAATTCCGAGTTCGTATTTTTGCTCGGTCCCCATACATGAAAACGGTTACCATTGTATTGATACCAACCGAAAGCCCGGTAAGTAGCCAGAGAATTATAATTTCCTATTTCCTGATTACCTGTCACCCCATAATCATAACGTACTTTCAAGTCATCAATCCATGAAAGTCCTTTCATAAACTTCTCATCCGAGATACGCCAACCGACAGATACAGCCGGGAAATTACCCCATTTATGATTCTCGCCAAAGCGGGAAGACCCTTCGTGGCGTAAAGAGAAAGTAAACAGGTAGCGCTCTTTCCAATCATAATTAACACGTCCGAAGAAGCTGATTAACTTATGGTCATTCTTATAGGAGCCCATCATTGTTTTTCCATCTTTTGCCGCTTCCAGCCCGGAACCCAGATTATTATACGTCAATCCATCCGAAGAGAAATTCCAGTTTTCAGCAGACATTCCGGAATTTACACCATAATTATAGCTATACCCCACCATTGCACGGATCTGATGATTCTTGATACGTGTAGAGAAATTTGTTACCCATTCCAGATTGTTAGTCGTACTTTTGTCGAAGTCACGGCTGGCTTTTCCGGTGACACCATCATTTACGTTAGAACCATAAGTAGACGGTGTAAACCATCCGTTAAATTTATCAACTTGATATTGAGAAATAGTGACCTGCGACTTCAATACCATGTCCGGATTCTTCGGATTAAACAGAGGCAGCAGATTAACGGCAGCCGTAGCATTCCATTCCAGCAACTTAATTTCCGTACCATTCTCTTCTTCATTCAATTGCTCTACGATATTAGAACCTTCCGTTCCACTGGGAAAACGATAGTACCCATTAGCCGATTCCGAATCATAAATAGGCATTGTCGGATTGTTTTTAATAGCATTGCTATATACATTGGCTGATTTGTTCCGGTCGATAACACGAGGAGTTATATTAGCAGAGAACGTGAATAGCCCGTCTTTGGTTGTATGGTTAATATTGGCACGTGCTCCATATTCACGACGGTCGGAACGCAAATCAATACCACGGGCATTACGATAGTCGGCGGTCACCCGATAGTTGGTTCTCGCATTACCGCCGGAAAATGTCAATGTATGCATGTGAGTCACCCCCAATTGAGTAACGGCATCAAACCAGTCTGAATCAGCTCCCATATCGGAAAGCGGATTAGACACTGTGCGATAAGCACGGTATTCTTCCGCATTCATTATGTCGAGTTCTTTTTTAGCTTTATTAAAAGTAACGGAAGTACTATAGGTTGTATGAACCTGTCCATCTTTGGTCCCTTTCTTTAGATTAATCAGGATAACCCCGTTACTACCCCGCGTACCATAGATCGCAGAAGCAGCACCGTCTTTCAATACATCAATCGATTCAATATCGGCAGGGTTAATATTCGTCATATCACCTCCCGGCACTCCGTCTACCACAATTAACGGTCCTAAACCTGCATTACGGGAAGAGACACCACGAATCTGAATACTTCCTTGATTGTTCGGATCGGCCAGAGCTGTGTTAGAAACCGAAACGCTGGAAACTTTCCCCTGCAAAAGCATGGAGGCATCGAGGCTGGATATCTGATTCAGATCTTTCGCACCTATATGCGAAATAGCCGAAGTCATTTCTTTCCGTTTCATCGTACCGTAACCCACCACTACCACTTCATTCAAAGCGGTCGATTCTTCTTTCAATACGATCTTCAATAACTGGCGGTTTTTAACAGCCACTTCTTGTGTTTCATAACCGATATAAGACACTTTCAGGTGTCCATTCTTAGGTACGTTCACCAGAAATTTACCGTCTATATCTGTAATAGTACCCTGTTTCGATTCTACGACTACTACGGAAGCGCCAATAACTGGTTCGCCCTTTTCGTCCGTCACCGTACCTGATATCTTACTTTCCTGCTGAACTTCCAAAGAAGCTCCCTTTACCTGTATACCGGAAAACAGTATCAGCAGTATACCTAACAGACAGGTACACGTTTTGAAATGAATATTCTTCATAAATAAATGATTTTATGTTAGATGATAAAGTTAACGCAATCCTCTTGCTTGTAAAGCGGAGATTAATACTTCCGGTGCATCTGTCTGTATCATACGTACTTCAGGATAAATCTGAAGAAGCTCATCCAGATAAGTCGCATTTATATCATATTCAGGTATTAATCCGGATAATACATGAAGCATATTGACTGTAGGAATCATCCCCTCACTGATAGCAGTCCCTATGGGAGTACTTTGTCCGTCGGGAGCATAAGAATATTGCACGAAATAATTGCCCGGAAGCCCAACCAGAGGTTTGTAAGCGCTTTGTGCCCATGTGTACACGTGTGCCTTTTTAGAAATAGACAACACTTCTTCTGCTTTCTGGCTACTGTTACAATAGAAAAAGACTTGTTCCATCATATCCAGTTCCTTGACAACATTCATCACCTCTTGGGTAGAGGCTGTACGTGGAGAATAATCCAGATTGAAATATATTTTTCCACGCCCTGCTTTCAGAAACTCTTCCAATGTGGGCATCTTCTCATCGGTCACCCTTCCATTCCGGTCCAACAGATTATATTGCTGAATTTCAGCATAAGTCATTTTCGTAATATCCCCTGTGCCGTTAGTAGTAGCATTGATTGTCTGGTCATGGCACACCATAACTACTCCATCGCTTGTGAGATGAGTGTCACATTCAATCACATCCGCTCCTGCATTGATGGCAGCTTCTACAGCAGATACCGAATTTTCGGGAATAGTCTTGTCTGTTGTATGAGAGCGATGCGTCATAGCCCATACCATTTTGTTATCTGCATCCCTGAATTGCTTCATGGCTTCTGTCAGTGCCAATAAGTCGTAAATACGGATCCTTTTCTGTACTGCATGCTCACCCGCTGTCACTAACATCGTGTAGTCACCACTTTGTGTATAAGCATGAGTGATAGGCGTAGCTGCTTTCCCTTCCTTGACTGTTCCGTCACCAAAGTCGACAGTAACGTCAGTATTACTGTCGATATTGTTAAACACCACTTCCACTACCTCTTTCAGCATAGCACGGGTGCTCGTTTGCAGATAAGGATTCTTTTTTACGGGATCATCATCTGAACATGCCATAAAACTAATTCCGCATAAAACAATTAAACTGTATGCATATTTTATAGCCAGTAATTTTAAAATTCTTCTCTTTATAAGAAGAAAGGACAATAGATTTTCATTTCTCATTGCGCGTTTTACATTAGTTGATTTATTTAATAGATTACGTTGCAAACATAAGTAATACGCACTAAAAAAAAGGAAAAAAAACATTCAATAAAAGATGAGAATTTTTCTTTTCGTGAAAAAGAAGACCATTTAAATAAGAAAAGAAAGAAACGGGCTCTTTTTGAATAAAACGGGCGTATTGCAAAAAGTACGCCCCCTATTTTCATTTGCGTTCAGGAGTGCCTGACGGTTTGCGAAGCGGGAATCCTTCTTTCTGCGGAATTCCTAAAACAGGGATTCCTTCCTTATCCCACTCTATTTTCTGCATACGCGGCGTCCGGCTATCCAAAACAAGCATATCATACAAACTCTTACGGGCGTGATAAAGCATATACCATTCCTTACCGTCAGGTGAAGGAATAAAACAGATACTACCGGGTCCATATACATGATTTTCCGGTGCTTGCTTAAACACAGGCTCCGGTGCCTTTTTCCAAGAAGCCGGATTCAGCAGATCGCTGTCAGTATCGGCAGTCAGCAGTCCTACACAGTAGTAAGGAGTCCAATTACCACTTGCCGAATAATAAATCAATAACTTATCTTTCTTCAAAGAATAGAAGAATTGCGGTGCTTCATTGACACGAATCGGATAGGCAGTTTTATTACCATCTATACTGATCCACTGGCATTCCCATTCATATTCTGGTTCGGAAATCAAAATACGGTCAGAAGCCAGTGTCCATGGGTTCTCCATTTCGGCAATATAAATACATTGATTTTCCTGATAAACTCTACGTTTCTGCCATCCACACCAGATTAAATAACGCTTTCCTCCATGTTCAAAAGTACTGGCATGAATTGCCCAATTATTATCTTCATCAGTTGATATTCTTCCCTTCATGACAAATTCCCCTTTCATCGGGTCAGCAGACTCATTCTCAAGCACATAAATCTGACGATTATCAATATTTCCATCATCCGCACAACAATAAATATACCATTTATTATTAATGTAATGTATTTCAGGTCCCCAAAGATGAAATGCGTTTGACGAATTTTGAGGTACCCACACATCTTTCTGGGATGCTTCCGCCAACCGGGTTATATCATCTGTTGCCCATAAAGTGATGCGGTCGCTCATACTTTGGGTATAATAATATATTCCGTTATGGAATACCGCCCATGGGTCTCCTCCTCTTGACAAAAGCGGATTCGTATAAACAGGTACGGAATCGAGGTCTACCCGCTCATGTGTTTTTTTATTCTGACCGGATGAGCAACCCACTAAAAGAATAAGGAGAAAATACAATAAAATTCGCATAGTAATACTTATAATATATATAAATAATAGCCTGTTAAATGACCAATTAAGAAATTCAAGACAGATACAACGAAAATGGGACGGCAATATATAACAAAAGTGTTGAACCTGCAAACAAAGAAAGTGAAAAAACAAATCAAAACAGCCCTTTACAAGCAGTAATATATGAAATAATTATTTTTCCGGCAATTTGGTTGATTCTCGCTATTTATTGGCAAATAATCAACCTTTATTTCATTGATTTTTCATCATTTTTGTGGCATAACTTTAATATTTATAGACATGAATTCCAAAATAGTATTCTTTTTCATGATTATGTGTTGCTGTTCAGTAACCTTATTTGCTCAAACAAATACGGGCAAAAAACAGACAAGTACTAATCCGGTTTTTGACGGTTGGTATGCAGATCCCGAAGGAGTCGTTTTCGGTGATAAATACTGGATTTATCCGACTTATTCAGCTCCTTTCGAACAACAATTGTACATGGATGCCTTTTCTTCCCCAGATTTGGTACACTGGAGAAAACACCCGAAAGTCCTTTCTGTCGAAAATATCAGCTGGTTAAGGAATGCTTTATGGGCACCTGCCGTGATAGAAGCAAATGGGAAATATTATTTCTATTTTGGAGCAAACAACATATATCATGAGAGTGAAGTGGGAGGTATAGGTGTGGCTGTAGCCGATCGTCCGGAAGGTCCTTTCAAGGATGCGCTCGGAAAGCCGCTGATTGGCAAGATCGTGAACGGAGCGCAACCTATTGACCAGTTTGTTTTCAAGGACGATGACGGTCAGTATTATATGTATTACGGCGGTTGGGGACATTGCAATATGGTGAAGATGGGATCTGATCTAATCAGTATCGTACCTTTTGAAGACGGAACAACTTATAAAGAAGTGACTCCGGAAAATTATATAGAAGGACCTTTTATGCTTAAACACAATGGCAAATATTATTTCATGTGGTCAGAAGGCGACTGGACAGGCCCCGATTATTGTGTAGCGTATGCCATTGCGGATTCGCCTTTTGGTCCGTTCAAAAGAGTCGGAAAGATTCTGGAGCAGGACACTAAAATAGCTAATGGTGCCGGACATCATTCCATTATCAAAGGTCCGGGAAAGGATGAATGGTATATTGTCTATCATCGCCGCCCTTTGGGTGAAACCGATGGGAACTACCGCATTACTTGCATTGACCGAATGTATTTTAATAAAAACGGTACTATCAAACCTGTAAAAATGACCTCCGGCGGAATAAAAGCCAGACCATTGCGCTAACCAGTTATTTATTATAGCGATGAAACTTAAAATAATATCCATGAAAAAGTCCTTATTAGTCTTAGCTTTATTGTTTTCATTGGTATCCTTTGCTCAATCTCCGGTCGATAAATCTTTTCCTCCGGAAGAGTTGTTTGCTCTAGGATCTTACTATTACCCCGAGCAATGGGATTCCTCCCAATGGGAACGTGATTTGAAGAAAATGTCGGAGATGGGAATCAAGTTCACCCATTTTGCGGAGTTCGCCTGGGCCATGATGGAGCCGGAAGAAGGAAAGTATGATTTTGAGTGGCTGGATCGTGCCGTCTCTTTAGCAGAGAAATATGGTCTGAAGGTAATTATGTGTACTCCTACTCCCACACCTCCCGTCTGGCTGTCAAAAAAGTACCCCGACATACTGATTCAGCGGGATAATGGAGTTTCTATTCAACACGGACGGCGTCAGCATGCTTCCTGGAGTAGCGACCGTTACCGTCGTTATGTAGAAAACATTGTTTCCCGTCTGGCAATGCGTTATGGCAATCACCCTGCTGTTATCGGCTGGCAGATTGACAACGAGCCGGGACATTACGGAGTAGTGGATTACAGTGAAAATGCACAAATAAAATTCCGTGTCTGGTTACAGAAGAAATACGGCACCATCGACAAACTGAATGATACATGGGGCACCTCTTTCTGGAGTGAAACCTATCAGAACTTCGAGCAGGTTCGCCTTCCCAACCAGCAGGAAGTACCTGATAAGGCCAATCCTCACGCCATGCTCGATTTGAACCGCTTTATGGCGGATGAACTGGCAGGCTTTGTCAATATGCAGGCAGACATCCTTCGGCGGCATATCCACAAAGACCAATGGATCACTACCAACCTGATTCCTGTTTTCAATCCGGTTGATCCGGTACGGATCGATCATACGGACTTCCTGACCTACACCCGCTATCTGGTGACTGGACATAATCAGGGAATAGGTAGCCAAGGTTTCCGGATGGGGATTCCCGAAGATCTCGGATTTTCAAATGACCAGTTTCGTAACCGTGTCGGCAAAACATTCGGAGTGATGGAACTACAGCCCGGTCAAGTAAACTGGGGAGTGTATAACCCTCAACCCTTACCCGGCGCTGTGCGTATGTGGGTGTATCACGTTTTTGCAGGTGGTGGGAAGTTTGTGTGCAATTACCGTTTCCGTCAACCTCTGAAAGGCAGTGAGCAATACCATTACGGCATGATAATGACCGATGGGGTGACTCTTTCTCCGGGCGGTGAAGAATATGTACGTATTACGCAGGAGATGAAAAAGCTTCGTGCCGCCTACGATAAGAAAAGCCGTATGCCCAAACAGCTGGCTTCCCGACGCATTGGACTGCTTTTCGATATGAACAACTATTGGGAAATGGAGTTCCAGCGTCAGACAGACCAGTGGCGGACGATGCCGCACATACATAAGTATTACAACCTGCTAAAGTCCTTCGCCGCTCCCGTCGATGTGATCTCGGAGAAGGAGGATTTTTCAGATTATCCCTTCCTGATTGCGCCGGCTTATCAGTTGCTTGATAACAATTTGGTAAAACGTTGGACTGAATACGTGAAGAATGGGGGACATCTGATTCTGACCTGCCGTACCGGTCAGAAAGACCGTGACGCCAAATTGTGGGAGGCTCCTTTAGCGGCTCCTATTCATCAACTGGCCGGAATAAACAGCTTGTACTATGACCATCTGCCTCACAGTCTCTACGGAAAAGTAGATTTCGGCAGTGAGGAATACGCCTGGAACAATTGGGCGGACGTACTAACCCCAGCTGCCGGAACAGATGTGTGGGCTGTGTATGCGGACCAGTTTTATAAGGGAGCTGCTTCCGTGATACACCGTAGGCTGGGTAAAGGAACGGTCACCTATATCGGAACGGATACCGATGACGGCAAATTGGAGAAAGAAGTAGTACGTCGTGTATATACGGAAGCCGGCGTACCAACTGAAGATTTACCGTACGGAGTGGTGAAGGAATGGCGTGACGGTTTTTACATCGCCTTGAATTATACGTCGGACATTCAGGAAATAGTCATTCCCGATGAGGCAGAAGTACTGATTGGCAGTGCACGCCTTGAACCTGCGGGAGTAGTGGTGTGGAAAGAAAAATCGGACAACAAGTATAAATAACCCAATAACAAGAAAAATGAAGATAAGAAATCTTATATCTTGCGCCCTTTGCGGGCTTACTCTCTTTGCCTGTTCACCGTCCGGGGGAGGGAAAGATAGGGAAATGGACCGTTTCATTACCGACTTAATGGACCGGATGACTCTCCGTGAGAAACTCGGACAATTAAACCTGCCTTCGGGCGGTGATCTCGTGACAGGTTCGGTGATGAACGGTGAACTTAGCGATATGATTCGCAAACAGGAAATAGGCGGCTTCTTCAATGTCAAGGGGATCCAGAAAATTAATGCCCTGCAACACCTTGCGGTAGAAGAAAGCCGGTTGAAAATACCTCTACTTGTAGGTGCAGACGTTATCCACGGTTACGAAACTATTTTTCCAATCCCATTGGCACTGTCCTGTAGTTGGGATACGCTGGCCGTCGAACGTATGGCACGCATCTCCGCCATTGAGGCCAGCGCAGACGGTATTAACTGGACATTCAGCCCGATGGTCGATATTTGTCGTGATGCCCGTTGGGGACGTATCGCAGAAGGGAACGGAGAAGATCCTTACCTGGGTTCTTTAATGGCAAAAGCGTATGTGCGTGGTTATCAGGGAAACAATATGCAAGGCAACGATGAAATTCTTGCCTGCGTGAAACATTTCGCACTTTATGGGGCGTCCGAATCGGGACGCGATTACAATACAGTGGATATGAGCCGACTACGTATGTATAACGAATATCTGGCTCCTTATAAAGCTGCCGTTGACGCTGGTGTAGGCAGCATCATGAGCTCGTTTAATATCGTTGACGGTATTCCAGCCACAGCCAACAAATGGTTACTGACCGACCTGCTCCGGAATGAATGGGGCTTCGGAGGACTATTGGTAACAGATTACAATTCGATAGCCGAAATGTCCTCCCATGGTGTCGCCCCTCTGAAGGAAGCCTCCATTCGCGCTTTACAGGCAGGAACGGATATGGATATGGTTTCATGCGGGTTCCTCAATACATTGGAGGAATCCCTGAAAGAAGCGAAGGTAACGGAAGAGCAGATTAATATGGCTTGCCGCCGTGTATTGGAAGCCAAATATAAACTGGGACTGTTCTCCAATCCGTATAAATATTGCGATGCCCTACGTGCCAAAGAGAAACTTTATACGCCTGAACACCGTTCTGCTGCACGTGCGATTGCAGCTGAAACATTTGTTCTGTTGAAGAATGACAACAACCTGCTTCCACTTGAACAAAAAGGCAGGATTGCCCTGATCGGTCCAATAGCAGACGCACGTAATAATATGTGCGGTATGTGGAGCATGACATGTACGCCGTCTCGTCACAGAACATTGTTGGAAGGAATTCGTGCGACAGCGGGTGACAAGGCTGAAATTCTATATGCGAAAGGCAGCAACATATATTATGATGCGGAAACAGAAAAAGCAGCTACGGGCATTCGCCCGCTGGAACGTGGAGACAACCGGGAACTGTTGGACGAGGCTTTACGCATGGCTTCCCGTTCAGACATCATTGTTGCCGCTTTGGGTGAATGTGCGGAAATGAGCGGTGAATCGGCTTCACGCACCAGTCTTGAGATACCCGATGCACAACAGGATTTATTGAAGGCTTTAGTGAAGACGGGCAAACCTGTCGTACTTCTTCTGTTCACGGGACGTCCTTTAGTCTTAAACTGGGAGGATGCGAATGTTCATTCCATATTGAATGTCTGGTTTGGCGGTAGCGAAACAGGGGACGCGGTTGCCGATGTATTGTTTGGCAAGATCACTCCAAGTGGCAAACTGACAACTACCTTCCCGCGTTCGGTGGGACAGCTGCCATTATTCTACAATCATTTGAATACAGGTCGTCCTGATCCCGACAGTCATATATTCAACCGCTATGCCAGCAATTATCTGGATGAGAGCAATGAACCTCTGTATCCGTTCGGATATGGTTTGAGTTATACGGACTTTGTTTATGGTGAGTTGCAGATTAGCTCGGAAACCTTGCCTAAAAATGGTGAGTTGACTGTGTCTATCACTGTAACAAACAAGGGGAACTACGATGGTTACGAAACTGTACAACTGTATCTTCGTGATATTTATGCGGAGATCGCCCGTCCGGTGAAGGAGCTGAAAGGTTTTGAACGCGTCTTCCTGAAGAGCGGGGAAAGTCGCGATGTTAAGTTTGTTATTACGGAAGATGACTTGAAATTCTATAATTCCGAATTACATTATGTTTACGAACCCGGAGAATTTGATGTTATGGTAGGACCGAACTCCCGTGATGTACAAACAAAAAGTTTCCAGGCAAAATAAAGTAACATCTGATAAGTTACACCTGATACGGATTACACGGTCTTTTGATTGGCTAAAACTGTGTAATCCGTACCTAAAAAATAGTTATTGAGTACTTCTGTCACAGTCTCGATATACTTTCCATCAGATACTTGCCTCCATTCTTTATCATCGCATCAGCCGCCTCAAGCCGGCGCAAATTCTTCCAATCCAACAAACACTAAAGTTCTTCTCATATTTTGCGAAAATTTTCTCGCAATCCCGAAGTCGGTTATTTTGTCTTTTCATGACTGTTTGTATCTCTTTCATTCGAGCGATTTGCTCCCTTTGATACAAGAGTTCCTTGTCTTGACAGCCAATAATTTCAGCATATAAGTTACAGATATTTGCTTTTTCAATACATAGGTCTTCCAATGTGTCGATATACTCGGCTGTAACTCGATCCTTATTCTGATGCAGGAATCCGATAAGGCTTTCTTCATCGACAGTGGTGATACCTTTCTCATACGACATCGGGAATCTTTTCATATCCGCCCAAAGCCAGATTACTTCTTTGTTGATTCCATACTTGGCCGCCGCTTCTTCTACGCTAATCCATTTTGGCATAATGCTTTTGTTTTAATGTGTTCCACAATAAAGATTGAATATTATTTTGTTTATGTGGAGCAACGGGCATTCACGTTTTCTGTATTTCGGGCGGACGGGAAATTGTTTAGGTTAGACTTTTTGGGGTAATCATAACCGACCGGACACAAAAAAGACGTGGATGCTGTTGCACCATTATCTACCTCCTAAGGCTAGCAATACCCTTGTACTAGACAATGATAACAACAGACACCCACGTCAATCGTTTATATATAACACATCTTTACCGGATATGTTGATATACAGTCGTTAACGTGGAGTATCTGTCGAATCATCTCTCCGTACAAAAGTTGCTAATTTTAGGAAGAGAGAGATAATACACATATACTCAATTAAGTAATATATAGCGCCTTCTACTAGTTTCATCACGCTGATGAGCAGAAAGCGTACGACAAAGATATACATATTTTTTTTTATGTGGTGGAAATATGGGAATAAATGCTGGAAGTTATGTATATTCAGCAAACCGGCCCAATTGTAATTCCTGGGAGATTTGGTTCAGGACAGCCATATCCCTGAAATTTGATTCATTCCAGACTGTTTTGAATAAAATAATGGAGTATTCTGAAAACGTTGTGATAAATCTGAAAAAGACGATTGAGTTTTTAAGATTCCCCGTTATCTTTTTATTATAAGATATGGGTCAAAGGTGAGGGATGGTGAGGGTAGATTTATAACCTTTTATTTTATTATTTTCTATACTATCTCCTTTTTTATCTATAAAAAAAAATACGAAAGTTATAAATCTACCCTCACCATCCCTCACCCTTGACCCATTCATTAGCGCAACGTTTAACTCGTTTCTGCACAAACAGTACGTACTGTTTTCTACACCTCATTCAGTTAAAAGCAACTATACTTATACTTTCCTTTTTTTAAAAGCTATGAAGTACCCGGAAATTTATTACCTTTGTGTAATTGATTTATAAAACCGGAGTATATGAGCACTAAAATTTATCCCATTGGTATACAGAATTTCGAAAAGATTCGTAATGACGGTTATTTCTATATTGATAAAACGGCATTGATGTATCAAATGGTAAAAACCGGTAGTTATTATTTCTTAAGCCGCCCGCGCCGCTTCGGAAAGAGTCTGCTCATCTCTACTCTTGAAGCCTATTTTCAAGGAAAAAAAGAACTGTTTGCAGGACTGGCTGTAGAAAGGTTGGAAAAGGATTGGATTAAATATCCGATACTACATCTGGACCTTAATATCGAGAAATATGACACTCTGGAGAGCCTGGATAATATACTCGAAAAATCGCTGACTGCTTGGGAAAAGCTCTATGGAGCCGAGCCATCCGAACGGTCATTTTCCCTGCGTTTCGCCGGCATCATTGAACGCGCCTGCAAGCAGGCAGGACAGCGCGTAGTCATTCTGGTAGATGAATATGATAAACCTATGCTGCAAGCCATCGGTAACGAAGAGCTACAAAAGAAATTCCGGGATACTTTAAAACCTTTTTATGGGGCACTTAAAACAATGGATGGGTGCATAAAGTTCGCGTTCTTGACCGGTGTCACCAAGTTCGGCAAAGTCAGCGTGTTCAGCGACTTGAATAATCTGGATGACATATCAATGCGGAAGGATTATGTTGAAATCTGCGGTGTCAGCGACCAGGAAATTCACGAAAATCTGGAAACAGAACTTCATGAATTCGCAGATGCACGCGGAATAACATATGATAGGCTCTGTACAGAATTAAAAGACTGTTATGACGGTTATCACTTTACGCATAATTCTATCGGCATATATAATCCGTTTAGTCTGCTCAATGCTTTCAAATATAAAGAGTTCGGTAGCTATTGGTTTGAAACGGGCACACCTACCTATCTGGTTAAGTTACTAAAAAAGCATCATTATGATCTGGAACGGATGGCACACGAAGAAACTGATGCACAAGTACTGAATAGCATCGACTCCGAATCAACCAACCCGATTCCAGTGATTTACCAAAGCGGATACCTCACCATTAAAGGATATGACGAACGTTTTGGCATATACCGTTTAGGTTTCCCCAACCGTGAAGTAGAAGAAGGATTCATTCGCTTTCTGCTTCCTTTTTACGCGAATGTGAATAAGGTGGAATCCCCATTTGAAGTTCAAAAATTCGTCCGTGAAGTAGAAACGGGAGATTATGATTCTTTCTTCCACCGCCTGCAGAGTTTCTTTGCCGATACGACTTACGAAGTAATCCGGGAGCAGGAACTACATTATGAGAACGTACTTTTCATCGTTTTCAAGCTGGTTGGCTTCTATACCAAGGTGGAATACCACACTAATGACGGGCGTATAGATCTCGTGCTACAGACAGAGAAGTTCATTTATATAATGGAATTCAAGCTAAACGGAACAGCAGAAGAGGCTTTGCAGCAAATTAATGACAAACGCTATGCGCTACCTTTCGAAGCGGATGGACGGAAACTATTCAAGATAGGAATTAACTTCAGTGAGAAAACCCGCAATATCGAAAAATGGGTGATAGAATCCTGAAGTATACCCCGCCTTGAAAAGAGACTGTTATTATTAACGTGGTGATCTTATTCCAATCCCGGCCACGCTTTTGTTGAATACGTAGACTCAAGCGCATTTTCCAGATTATCATTCAGATTTGGGAAGAAATCAATTCCTGTCTTTTCTTCCAGTTCATCTATTGATAATGCATAGTCAACAAGTTTTATTGTTTTTGACGGTTTGCTGTCCGTATGTTCCATCCAGAAAGCAATTGCTTTGAAAGAATCTCCCTTTTTAAACAACAAAGCCATATAATAATATTTAGGAACAGGCTTGCTACGGTCGCCACCTATATATTCTTTGACTTGTTCTTCCTTATCAATCGTTCCGCCTTTTACTACATACAAGGTATCTGAAGCTGTACAGCTACGCCCCCATGACTGTACTTGCCCTTCCAATGCCAACCAAACACCTGTATTAAAATTGTTCCGTTGCGGACTCATATTCGTGTAATAAAAGGTTTGGTCGTTAGCTTCTTGTCGATAAAGTCTGTCGGCAGAAGCACAAAGATGCCCTCTATCATAACCTTTTTTCCCAAAATCTACTTGAGTACGCTGATATTCCGTATCAAGAGAAGGGTCCGGAATAAAATTATCGCCACGAGTTGCCCCTTGCAGTCTAGTTTGATTATCGAATCGAAAAGCAACCCAACGGGAATGCTTCTTACTCTTATCGTATTCCATACTGAAAGAGGTTACTTTCTGCCCATTGAAAGTGGTGTAGTGTGTTACAAACACATCGTTTGCACCATTGCGAAGTGCAGGTAGTTCTACGATGCCAGTGGCAAAATTATTGGAGTCGTTATTATCATCTTTATCACAAGCACAGAAACTTATACATAACAGACTCAACCCCCAATATAAAAATCTATAATTCATATATTGTATTATTATAATCAAACAAAATGGACGAAATTATATCTATCAAATAAATTCATTTAAATAAGCCATACAAGCTTCACGAACAAATATGAGAAACTCATAAAATTAGCATCTCTCTCATTCTTCTTTCCAGGATAAGAATAGAACAAGAGAGATGTTAAACTTAGATTAAAAGATTGCAATTAACTTATTGTCATAAAATGTATGTCATTCCTTCACTTCAACAACTTCAAAGTCATCAAAATAAATAAATCCAGAATTATCGCCTTCTTTATAAGTTCTCACTTCAAAACGTAATTTATTTGCTGTAGCTGGTGCTAGCAATGTTTTAGAATACTGTTGCCACTCTACATTATCAACAGAATAAGTACTAGGACGTAAATCATTAACATGATCATTCAAAGTAGTAGTTCCATCTACCCAGAATATCCACGGACGAGTTCTTGCATTTGGAGTATTATCCAAATACCAATATGATATTCGATAAGTTTTTCCTCCTTCAATTGTTATTTCCTGTTGAAGTTTATTGGTAGCTGTTGCATCCTGTTTCACGGAAAAGTTACCTCCGTGCACTATTGATGCTTCTTTGGTGATACCTGTATTGTAAGTTGCATTATCCCATGCCGTAGGTAAAGCCGCAGTCCAATTTTCAAATCCTGGATTAATCACCAAATTACCTTGTTCTGGCTCCGGGTCTACTCCTCCACCTCCTACAATACCTCCATCTTCAGTTTTCAAACTTGCATCATCTATCAACAAATCTTTTCCCGGACTTTTAGGATTCATAACAACCAAACATATCTTCTTTTCTTCTGTCAAAGAAAATGTGTAACTTTTTGTAACCCAATCCGCATTAGTGATCTCATTTACATATTCATCATATACATAACTTCCAGGTTTACCAGCTTCATCAATTGGAACATACCCCAAACGAGCACTAGTCTTATCAGCTGTAGCAGCCTTAAAATAAGCAGAAAACACATAAGTACCAGCCTTCAATGTCATTTCTATGCTACCTAGTCGCTTATTGCTTGATGGGTCTCCCTTTACTAAAACAGACGATGTACCACTCCGCTTATCAGTAGACTGTTCTAGAGTTGCACTGCTTGCTGTAGATACAGACTTCCAACCCGTCGGATATCCATCAGCCCAGTTTTCAAAACCTCCATTAGTTAACAATTCAGTACCTTCTCCCGGTCCAGGAACTTCTCCGCCTCCTTCACCATACAAAATATCATCAATTCCATAAGTCTGTACCTCTTCACCTCGCATTGCCATATACTGGAAACCAACAAAACCATTCTGCCCCGCATAAGTACTTAAATCTACCTTTAAATCACTTGTCCATTGATATGTACCAGAAGTAGGGATACCAGTAACAGATATTTCATGGCGTTCCATTTTACCATCTTTCATCTGCAAGAAGAATACCTTCAGAGACATTGTTTCAGAATACTTATTTACAGTAGCTTTAAAAGTAAATTGCTTATCGGCATTAACTGTAAAATAAGGAGTCACAAACCAATATTCTGCTGTCTCACCACTATTTACCCCATAAGTTGAAGCTGCCAAATATTTTTGAGGATCATAAATAGCACCTTGCCAAATTCTATTTCCTTTAACAGCCTTATTAATCCAACCAGCTTTTGAATAATCTGCCTGATGTTGAACATCGTCAAAATTATTAGATAAATCTACTAATGGAGCTACTGAAGTATCTAATCCCAGAGGATTATCAGGATCTAAATCTTCTCCACCTTGTTCTTCGCCAATCTCTTTATTATTAAATACTGCAGCTGTTGTATTTATCAATGCTGCTTTTCCAAAACCAGCACTTAACTCACCTTGAATCAACAAGATTCCTCCTTTATTTTCAGGATGGTCTTTCAAGTTTAAAGCAGTAGACAGTTCACTTCCATTCTTTATTTTAACCGGCAAGCATTTACTTTCATTGGTTTCATCTGGACTTTCAGCAATCAGCACATTAGATGTTATAGTAAAAGGAGCTGTAAAGCTGGCCTTATTGCCTGCAAATTCCCCTTTATCATCATATACATTTTCTATAGCACCCACAATATATCCTTGCACCCAAGCTATGGAACCGTCTTGTTTCTGTTGTGCAGCTTCTATATTATATGGATTCTCTTTCGTACCATCACCCGTCAGTCCCGGAACATCACCTTCTCCCAATATATCATAAGGAGCCGGTACATCACTACATGAACTAAATGTGAACACTGTAAGCAGCGTCAAGAATAAAGCATTTAGAATCTTTTTCATAATTATATGTGTTAATTGAATTAATTATTTCGTTTGATATCGTTTAAAGTACGAACAACAACCTCCCATTGGTTATTGTAACGCAATAAAATACCTGTAATATTTACACTGCCCTGTGGCATCACTTCCATTGAAAAATTAGCATAAGCGCTGGTATAAAGGAATAAGTTACTTCCACTCTCCGTACCATCGGCATAAGTAAAATAACGTTTTACCGATCCCTCATCACCCGGAGCGTAAGTCGCAATTCCATCTGCTTCGGTAAGTTTCACATTTTTGAAGGTAACCAATACCGGAGCTTCTTTCAAGTTTATAGCAGCAAGTTCGGCAGGAGTAGTAATTTCAATCGGTGTCAATTCCGAATAGTATAACTTAGGTTCGTTTATCAAACGTACATGTTGTTTCCATACATATTCCGGCATACGTCCTACTGCATTATTATAAACAGTTCCGATCTGCGCCTGTTTACGATAGCTACCTATCTGCAAACCCTTACAGTCAATCACTACTTTCTGACCTACCGGGCAGAATGCATACAATCCGGTTGCATTAACACCAATAACGATCGCTCCTGTTTCATCTGCCACCACGAGCTTCTTATACAAGTTTCCACTTTCATCATCGCAGGTAATTACCCCTTCAATACGCGTTTCACCTTCGATAGTCGTATAAGTATCTTTGCTTGTATCGATGAAATCATTGTATTTCTCTTTCAACGCCGCTATTGAAATCGTACGTCCTTCCGGGATCGAGTTATTGCCATAAGCATTTCCCGTCACCGGATTATCATAGTTCTCACAGGAAGTGAGGCCTGCGCCACATAGCAGTAATCCGGTACATAATATAGATAGTAATTTCTTCATAATTGTTTCTTCCTTTCTTTTTGTTTTGGATTGATAACTACACATTCTTAAAATCTATAACCAATGTTCAAGAAAGCATTGAACGGGAATGCGTAGAAATACTTAGAATTCTTGGAAAACTTGTAAACACGTGCGTCACCGTCTTTGTAATTATCATCACGGTTTTGTTCGAAACCACCTGTACGCAAATCTGTATTGTTCAGGATATTAGTCAAACTTAAATTGAGACTAATGCTCTTTCCATTGCGCAAACGGATATATTTTCCAATAGAAGCATCCAACATAAATCCGCCATCCAGTTTCTCCTGACCCGGTACATTGAGAACCGGATTTCCGTTAGCATCTACACCGGCACCATTCTTATCCAATACACTGCCAAGACGACGATAGCTTGAGAAATCGATATATACACGATCATAATAATTTCCTGTCAAATTGAAGAACCAACCTTTTACGTTATAATCCAAAGCAAGACTATAAGCAGAAAGCGGAGTGCCATTGGCACGCATACCTTTAGCATAAACACGGTCGAGATTTGACTCATTCTCACTTTCATACGTCAACACAGCATCCGGATTATTGGTATACTTAGCTTCGCTCCAAGTACCGATAGCTGTTAATGACAACTCACTTGTCAATTTAAAGGTAGCAGCTGCTTCTATTCCCCAATGTTCCTTTTCAATACCGTTCATAGAAAGATAAGTGAAACGTGCTTCGCTATCGTTATAGAAAGCATCCATTTCTACTTGATTCTGGAAACGAGTGTAATAACCCGTTAAACGTCCCATCACCCAAGGAGTATTGAAGTTGTAAGTCAAATCACCACCAATGATACGCTCTGTTTTCAAATCTCTCACAAAATCGTTCTTAATACGCGGAGCGATGAAAGAGTTGTAAGCCAGCGGTGCACGTTCTTCATATCCGGCATTCAACGTAAAGGAATGATTGCCATTGATAGCCCAATTCAGACCAGCTTTTATACCGCCTTCCAGGAACTTCGCCGTACCGCTACTACCAAGTGATTTCAATGGCGCACGTCCGTTTCTCATCAATCCATCACGGAACATTTGTGTAGATCCGATTTTACCGGAAGCAAAATAATTTAATGAACCACCATTATTACCCTGATAACGTACCCATGCGCTCTGCTTATTCACATAGATGTTATAGTCATAACCAAATTTATCACCTTCACCAATACGACGGTTAGGATTATCGAGGTCATTCTGCACCATGCTGGAACTAGCGCCATGGTCACGTACTGCGAACTTGTCGACATCCGTATAAAGCTGTCCACCCAGCAAGTCTTTCATTTTCTTATAATGCATACCTTTGGTTGTATTCACTGCAATTCCAGCAACATAGCTATTGCGCTCATTCCATTGATGATTGAATACAGAACTCAAGTTGAAAGCTAACTGGTCGTCGTGACGTTCTTCCACATAATAAAGCGTCTCTTTACCTAATGCATTCGCTTGTTTATTGGCAAAATAAAGAGCATCCCAATCCAACTGGCGATAAGCTTTATTATTCTTCCAATTATCAGTAACCTCATTAAACTGCTGCAGTTCATCGGCAGTAGGAACGGATTCCCACACGTCGAAGATAGAGCTAGGCAACTTTTTATAATAATCCGGGCGCGGATCGGCTGCATTACCATTCCAGCCTAGAGCACTTTTCCCATAGTTGGAATATTTGAATCCGGCACTTGTCACCAGTTTCTTATTATCATCAATGGTGAAATTCCATGAAGCGATGGCTGATGGCTCGAACTGGCGTACAATACGCGCATTTCTTTTTTCTCCATTCTGATATCCCCAGTTCGGATTATAATAATGACTGTTTGCTAAATAATAGGCTTCTTCAGTTGCCGCCATTTGCTGCCCTCTCTCTGTAGGTGTTCCCCAAGTTGCCAAAGAAAGACTATGGCGATCATTGAATACTTTCTCTGCACCGAGGAAGTAAGAAAAAGAGTTGTACTTGATTCCTTCAATATTCCCCTCGTTACCCCAACGATATCCTAATGAACCGGTAAAGGCCCATCCATTATTCATCAGACCTGTAGAATAAGTATACATTCCACGCAAGATATAGTTGCGGTTACTACCTGATAAGGTTAGTTTTGAACCGGCCGCATATTGGCTGGCACGTAAATTGATATTGGAAGCTCCCCCTATGGCTCCGAAAGTAAAGTTGTTAATTTCAAAAGGACCGATCCCCTCCTTATTACGGGTAGCATCGTTTAATCCTCCTATTAATCCGTAACTGAAACGTCCTGTTTCTGCATCATTAAACTGTACCCCATTGATATACATGTCACTATACTGGGAATCATATCCCCTCACACGAAATCTCATTGGGCTAAACAGATAACCTACATTTGACAGATAAACATCATTGTTAGAAGTGACCAATGCAGATGTGCTCTGTGCTGCATCATCATCCTCATTCAATTGTGATTCTGTAAACATGAAAGAAGCATTGTCCTCACGGGCGTTTTGCTTTGCCTTTTGCTGAGCAAAAAGTGCTGGCATTAAGCAAAATAGCACGATCGCTAACCCTAGTCGTTGTTTCATAATTTAATTTATATTAATGTTAATTGGTCTTTCGCTTTGCAATACAAATGAAATAAGCTGTTACGCAAAATAACAAAGAATTTTATAAATAACAATGTTTTTTACAAAAAAAGTAACTCGTAAGGGTGGGTTTTTCGTTTTCTTTTTAGATATTTGTCATACAAATGACAAATTACCCACTTTTAAAATCAATTTCAAAGATGAAAAAAAGCTTAATGACTTTAGGTGTACTCGCTCTTTTCGTCCTCATGGCCTATGGACAGGAAAAGAAATTTGCCCTCTACAGTGTAGCGTTCTACAATATGGAGAATTTGTTTGATACCATTCACGATGAAGGTAAGAATGACTACGAGTATCTTCCTAACGGTACTAATCAGTGGAATACGATGAAGTATAAGGCTAAGCTGAAAAACATGTCGGAAATATTAAGCCTGTTAAGTACCGACAAGTTGCCAATGGGTCCCGCCATTATCGGCGTTTCTGAAATCGAAAATTACAGAGTATTGGAAGACATACTGAAACAACCTGCTTTAGCGGACAGAGGTTACCAGTATGTTCACTACGAAGGAGAAGACCAACGTGGTGTGGACTGTGCTTTTTTCTATAATCCCAAACTATTTGAACTGACGAATAGCAAGCTCGTACCTTATGTATATATCAATGACACGATACATAAGACGCGCGGTTTCCTGATTGCCAGCGGTAATATTGCAGGAGAGAAGATGCACTTTATCGTCAATCACTGGCCTTCGAGAGCAGCGGCTTCTCCAGCACGTGAACGTGCAGGAGAACAGGTAAGAGCTATCAAAGACTCACTGTTAAGGGAAGACTCCGCAGCCAAAATTGTTATCATGGGGGATATGAACGATGACCCGATGGATAAAAGTATGGCTGTAGCACTTGGAGCTAAGCGGAAACCTGCTGATGTAGGTCCTACAGACTTGTACAATCCGTGGTGGGATACTTTGAAGAAAGGATATGGAACTCTGATGTACAAAGGTAAATGGAATTTGTTCGATCAAATTGTATTCACCGGAAATTTGTTGGGCACTGACCGCAGTACACTGAAATTCTATAAACATGAAATCTTCAGCCGTGATTTTATGTTCCAAAAAGAAGGAAAATATAAAGGATATCCTAAACGGACACAGGCAGGTGGTGTATGGCTAAACGGATATAGCGATCACTTGCCTACTATTATTTATCTAATTAAAGAAGTGAAATGACAAAAGCATTATTTAAACTATTCATCCTGTTCATAACTTGTAGCACTGCAATCTCATGTAGTGAACAGGATTCGCCTGAACTTCCAGACAACTCAGGCAATACCAATCAAGGAATTGCCTCTATTGACCAAACACAAATCAATGCCAATGGAGGCGGATTTATCATTCGTGTAAAAGCTGATGGCACATGGCAGGCTTCAAGTAGTGAGACTTGGTGTACATTGAGTAGAACATCCGGCAATGGAAATGGCTCTATCAGTGGATATATGAAAGCAAATACCGGAGCTGAACGAAGTGTCATTATTACAATCACAGCCGGAAAAGAGGAGGCCAAATTCACACTCAAACAATTAGCAGGCAATGGTTCAAATCCTGTTCCAGATCCGGAAAAACCTTCGGGATATGCAAGCATGCTTGAGATTCCAGCGTTAAAAGGTGGAAGTATGAACCAATTTATCACTCATACAACTAAACGGAATGGCAAAGATTACCCAACTTATAGTTTGGAATACAGTTACAAGTATAAACATTCTTATTGGATAGCTTATCGTTTCGACAATACAACAGACGGAAATGTTGGACGTAATGAAGCATACAAACCCGATCCTGAATTACCATCACAATATGCGGCAAAGCACAACGACTATACAAATTCCGGATATACTAGAGGGCATTTATGCGCATCATCAGACAGACAGTACTCCAAAGAGGCCAATCAACAAACATTCTATATGTCAAACATAAGCCCGCAATCTGGTAACGGATTCAATCAAAGTGGAAGTGCCTGGAATACGGGAGAAGACAAAGTACAAGCATGGGGATATAACATTTCAAGATCAACAGATACACTATATGTTGTAAAAGGAGGAACTATTGGAGAAGGCATGATAAAAGGATATATAAAAAATGAGATAGCTATTCCAAAATATTTCTTTATGGCAGTACTTTTCCGTAGCGGAGATAATTATAAAGCAATAGGATTTTATATGCCTCACGAAAATCTTAAAGATGATCCTGACAAAAAAGACCCAAAGAAATATCTCATGTCGATTGATGCTTTGGAACAAGAAACTGGCATAGATTTCTTCCATAATCTACCCGACAATATCGAAAATACAGTAGAAGCAACTTATAATGTAAATGATTGGCAGTGGTAAAAAACAAGACACGTTACTAGCAATCATTAGATAAAAGATTTCATGTGATTTTTAAATATAATAAAAAAGAGGGGTGCACATTAATCTGGCATACCCTCTTTTAATATTTAGTCCTGAATTTTTATTATCCAGGCATCTTTACAAATCAGGAATAGCTTATTCATCATCCAGCAACCACCTCCACACCGGCACAACCCGAATCGTCTTCTCTCCTTCTACGATCATTTCCTCTTCGTCTCTGGTAATAATACACAGATCATCCACTGCCACATTTTCTGCAAGTTTCAGTAAGGCATTCACTTCTCGTTTTCGAGTCTCCGGATCTTTTAAACTATATGATACTTGTATGGCCTTATGCCCTTCATCCAGATAAAAGTCTACTTCTATATTCCGATGATAGAAATATAAATCATCACCATACCGTTTCTTTAATGTAACTGCCACGAGATTTTCCAATAAAGAAGTTTCCGGATCCATTAAAAACAGACTAAGTATTCCATTATCCATAAAATAATATTTTTTATTGGACACTTTATCGGCTAACTTACTAGCGTAGTTTTCTAAAGAAAACATGATCCAGGTATCTTCCAGATAATTCAAATAGTCTATAATAGTATCAGTGGTAATCTTCTTGCCTGTGGAAGATACTAAATTAGCCAGACGAGTGAAAGAAGAAGGCTGCTTCACGCTTTCAGCCAGTTTTCGAATGAGTACCTTTAACGCCATATCATTTCGAATAGAATAACGAGCCACTAAATCACCGAAGAATATCTTATTAAAAAGACTACTCAGCCATTGTCGTTTCTCTTGTCCCTCGGCCACTAACAGTTCAGGTAAACCACCAAAACGAAAGTAAGTATCGAAATGTCGGACTACCTCCGAACGGTTCTTATAAATCCAAAGCTTATCTAATTGAACACCGTTAGATGACAAATACTCACGAAACGAGAAAGGATAGACGTATTGAATCATAAAACGTCCCCCTAGAGTAGTAGCTATATCCTTACTCAACATCTTAGCATTGCTCCCTGTTACATAAACCCTGTACTTCTGATCGGCAAGCCGTCGGACAAATTGTTCCCAATGCGGTACAATCTGTATTTCATCTAAAAAAAATATAGGACGATGAGAATACATCTCTTCATAACATCTCTTTATCATATCAAGATGTTCTGTATCCATACCAGCTATTCGCTCATCCTCAAAATTAAAGAAAAGAATCTCTTCCGGTGAAATACCTGTCTCTATTAAATGATGTATCTGCTGATACATCAAATAAGACTTCCCAACCCGACGTAAACCTACAAAGACATAATTGAAGTTATCAGATAGAGTCACCGCACGTTTCACGAATGACACGCTCTTTACAAACTGCTGATATTCAGCTATCAATCCTTTTATCAGTTCCTTATCCATTTTACATTATCGATTATATTCGACAAATATAGGCTATTTTTGTCGAATATAATCGATAAAAACATCTCTATTTTATCGATTATATTCGACAAAACAATAAATTACTAGAATTTGAGCCTATGAAAAAGAACCTATTACTCTATTTTTTAAATATAAAAGAACAGTAACAAAACGAGATTACAAACAATTACCACACCGAATCCTCCCAAAATCCAAGGACGAAGTTTACTTCCCTTCCCTGCAAAGAATAGAGCATAGAACATATTTACCATTATATTGCTAATGATAGCCTGCATACTACAAGCAGTAATTATCAATGCAGCCACACTACCTGTATTTTGCAACAAATTTAAGATGAAAGGAGTTATATCACTAAAACCGGAAACAAAAGACAAGAGATTTAATCCGCCTGTGCCCGCATACACTAACGTATAGTGAGTTAAGAAAGTGAATATCACAAAGAGTATGGCAAAAATCAAAGCAACTTTAAATTCCAACGGGTTGCTACTATCATCCTCTTCTGTTTCAGCAGACTGGCCTTCCGGTCGTTTTTGCCGGGAATGGATAAACCAGGCAACAATAGCCGCGACTACAGCCATAGTCAACAGATACGGATAAATAGACAGGAAGATTTCTCTACTGAAAATAAGTATCAGTATCATAAATCGTAGAAACATCATGCTGACAGCCAGCAGCATGGCAGCAACATAATCAGTAGCTTCCTGTTCAGAGGCTTTCCGGCTTTTACGGGCAAGTACCGAGATCGTAGCCGTACTGCTGTATAATCCACCAATAATACCAGAAACTAACGTTCCGGATTCATGGAATACATATCTCTTTAATAGGTAAGAGAGATAGGAAATGCCGGATACTACTACCGTTGCCAACCAGATAGAATAAGGAGTAAGATTAATATCCGGAATCAGATTCTTATGCGGAAGCATCGGTAATATGATACCGCTGATAGCCAAGAACTTGGCTAACGTAATCATTTCATCATTCTTCATTCGTTGCGCAAATTCCGTAAAAGTATGTTTGAGTTCAGTCAGCAGGAGCACAGTCACAACTACCATGACATAAAACCAGGAAGGTTGGGTAGCTACGATAGGAGCCATACAATAAGTAATCAGGGCAATAATGATGGTAGTTACACCAAAGACATGAAATTGTGATTGCTTTACATAATAGTTTAATCCCAACAGCAATCCCAACACCGCTCCACCTCCCATAAACAGACGCATATCCGTAGGGTCTAAGATATAAAGCAAGTAACCCAGTATACCAATAAAAGTAAAAGTGCGGTCAGTTCCGAAAAGAGTAGTCTCACCCTCACGCTTCAGACTGATTCGACGTTGCGAAAGTCCGATTAATAAAGAAAACAAGGTTACTAAAACAAAAGTAACCAATTCACGCGGCACATAGCTGTACAACTGTTCCATATCCATACACTGCTCTCTTTTTTATATAAGAACAAATATACAGTTTATTTGTTAACGCTCACCACGTTTTATACGGTTTTTTCATTAGCTGTGAATTATAGTAGCGTATGTCGCCCGTTACCTCCTCACCAATAAAGTCGGGTTTTACAAAAGCCTCATCTTCCGATTCCAACTCTACTTCTGCCACAATAAGTCCTTCATTCTCACCATAAAACTCGTCGACTTCAAATACATGTTTGCCACTACGTACCAAATAACGGGTCTTGTCAATAATCCCCGGTTCGCAAAGCCTCATCAATTCTTCTGCTTCTGATAAGGCCAGCTCCTTTTCCCATTCATAACGACTGGTACCGGAAGCATTAGAAGCTCCCTTTATTGTCAGATAACCTTTTTCATCCCGAATACGAACCCGGACAGTACGCCCGCGAGCACTACTGATATACCCCTGCACAATATGACTCTGCGCAAAAGCCGAAGACTTGAATTCACCGATAACTAAAAATTTACGTTCTATTTCCTGTGCCATGGCACAAAGATAAATTAAAAATTGAGAATTAAAAAATGATAGTTTGATACCTCACATCATGTATCAGAAAACTACAATTCTTAATTCTCAATTTTCAAGTCTCAATTTATTTCAGAATCTCGTCATAAACTCAATCACGATTTTGTCCCGTTCCGATTCTTTTGGAACACCGGAGTTCTTATAGAAATATTTCTCGAAGTTCAGTCGGAGGTCAGCAATGAAAGCTTTGGAAAGACTTAGTGTGATTCCGCCTGTCACACGATGTCGGGCATAATCATTTATAATCAGAGCTTTTGTCGTTTCATCCATCTTGCCATCACTATGATCGGTCATCATATCATAGCGAACCAGGAAAGAGATTTTATTGAACACTTTCTTTAATGGTAAATCGTAATTAATAAAACTATTCACTGCATGAACATCTTTAAATGCTTCGTGACCGTACATTTTATATAAATATTCCGCCTCAATATGAAAACGGTCATTCTGATAATAGATACCGGCATCGTACATATTAATCCGCACATTTTCCGGTTTTATCATTTGGGTGCTAAGTGTCAGATTCCAGTTCTTATTGGGCAATAACTGCGCTTTTATGGAGTAATTCAGCGTTTTATGCCATTCTTTCTGATTTGTCAGACCGGAGCCGTTAAACAATCCCCCTTCAAGAATAAATGGGATACCTTTTTTATTCGTATAACCAGCCGTCAAACCGACATCACGCACATTTCCTACTTGCTTGGCAATGAATGAACGGTTGGCAAAATACTGCTGATGTGGTGAGCGGTGAGCATCTATCGTGAAAGGAACGCGCATCTGACCGATCGTAAAATTCAGGTCTTTCACCGGAAAAACACGTGCATACGCATCAAGCATCTTGATAGAGCCTTCATCGGAAAGGTCGATTTCCGCTTTATAAGCAACTATCGGATGCACATTTCCCGAAACACTGAAGCGTGCATTACGTACTTCAAAACGGCTTTCACTTGTTTCTGTCTGGTATTCGTACTTTCCCCGGATTGTTCCGTGAATCTCCGGCAGATAATCCTTAAACTCCATGGTCTGTTTATCCAGCATCTTACCATCCCCTGCATCTTCTTTTGCCTGTCCAAAGGCCATTGTCGCCAGCAAAAGCATAACGACGGTTGTTCTGATTCTACTCATTTCAGTTGTCTGCTACTAAATTCACGGCAAAAGTACAACTGTGAGGATACACGGAGATGACAAATTAACTACGGGAAAATGACAGAAAAGTTACATTTATATTACAGAGAACACAAATGCATTACAAAACAAAGAGTTCGCCACAAATTACGCAGATTAACACAGATCGGATTTGATATTTATCCTATCAATAACCAAACAATCTGGGTTAACCGTATAATTTGTGGCGAACTTATCAGCCGAAAAAGGAAAATGCGATCAGCATAATCAATGCCAAAATAATTAATGAGACGAACACTATTTTGACAACCTTCTGGGCTTGTTCTTCTTCTTTCTTACTAATTGCTACTTTTTTCTTCACCTTACCCATAATAGTTAGCTTTAAAGTTCAACGCTAACAAAGTAAGTACAAATCTATTAACTTTCCAAAAATAATTCTTGCTAATTTTATTTTTTATGATTCTTGTGAAGAAAACTCCATCAAATAAGCTTTGATAAAACCATCTATTTTGCCATCCATCACGCCGTTCACATCCGAGGTTTGATAGTTGGTACGGTGGTCTTTCACACGACGGTCATCAAATACGTAGCTTCGGATTTGAGAACCCCATTCGATTTTCTTCTTACCGGCTTCCACCTTCGCCTGTTCTGCCATACGGTGCTGCAATTCCTTATCATATAAGATAGAACGTAACTGACGCATTGCATTCTCACGATTCTTCGGTTGGTCACGGGTTTCGGTATTCTCGATCAGGATTTCTTCTTCCTCACCGGTATAAGGGTCTTTATACTGATAACGCAAACGGACACCGGACTCCACCTTATTCACATTCTGTCCACCGGCACCACCGCTTCGGAACGTATCCCAAGAGATATTGGCAGGCAAAATATTAACTTCAATACTGTCATCTACCAACGGAGTAACAAACACAGAAGCAAAAGAGGTCATACGTTTACCCTGCGCATTGTAGGGAGAAACACGAACCAAACGGTGCACACCGTTCTCTCCTTTCAAATAACCATAAGCAAAGTCACCTTCGATATTGATAGTACAGGTCTTGATTCCGGCTTCATCCCCTTCCTGAAGGTTGGCAATGGTAGCTTTATAACCATTCGTCTCGGCATAACGCAGATACATACGCATCAACATGGAAGCCCAGTCCTGACTTTCCGTACCACCGGCACCTGAATTGATTTTCAGCACACAATCCATCTGGTCGGCTTCATCACGAAGCATATTTTTGAGTTCAAGTGCCTCTACCGCCTCACTGGCTTTTGCATAAGCAGCATCTACATCTTCCTCAGTCACCAGTTCTTCTTTATAGAAATCAAATGCCAGTTCGAGTTCGTCTGCCAGCGTTTTGAGTTCGTTGTAACCCTCAATCCACTTTTGCAGGTCTTTCACCAGTTTCATTTGAGCTTCGGCTCTCTTCTGGTCATCCCAGAATCCCGGAGCTTGTGTTCTTAATTGCTCTTCTTCGACTTGAATTTTCTTCCCGTCGATGTCAAAGATACCTCCTCAGCGCATCAGTGCGCTCTTTCACGTCTTTAAGTTGTTCAATAGTAATCATTTGATTTACAATTTTATTATTTACAAATTTCAGATATCGGGGACAAAGATAAGCAAAATTCTGCTACCTTTGTTTTTGTTATTAAAATGTTGTCATATTATGAACAAACGATTGAAACTTTCTTGCTTGTCACTCTTCCTGGCATTAGTGATTTGCAGCTGTAGCTCACAAAAGAAGTATAGCTACGAAACAGTGCCCAATGACCCGCTAAAAGCCCGCATTTACACACTGGATAACGGACTAAAGGTTTACCTCACCGTAAACAAGGAAACTCCGCGCATACAAACATTTATCGCAGTAAGAGTGGGCGGGAAGAATGACCCGGCAGAAACGACGGGACTTGCCCATTATTTCGAACATCTCATGTTTAAAGGCACCGACAAGTTTGGCACAAAAGACTACGCGACCGAAAAACCTCTGCTGGATGCAATCGAACAACAGTTCGAAATTTATCGTAAGACTACGGATGAAGCGGAACGTAAGGCGATCTACCACACCATCGACAGCCTTTCTTACGAAGCTTCCAAGTATGCTATCCCTAATGAATATGACAAATTAATGGCAGCCATCGGATCTACCGGCAGCAATGCTTATACCTGGTATGACCAGACGGTCTATCAGGAAGACATTCCTTCCAACCAGATAGAAAACTGGGCGAAGATTCAGGCAGATCGTTTTGAAAACAATGTAATTCGTGGTTTCCATACTGAATTGGAAGCTGTATATGAAGAGAAAAACATGTCACTCACCCGTGACAACAGCAAAGTACAGGAAGCTATTTTTTCTTCTCTTTTTCCCAAGCATCCTTATGGAACGCAGACTGTGTTAGGTACACAGGAGAACCTAAAGAATCCTTCTATCACGAATATCAAGAACTACTATAAACAATGGTATGTGCCCAACAATATGGCAATCTGTATGTCCGGCGATTTAGACCCGGATGCAACAATTGCATTAATCGATAAATATTTTGGTGGATTGAAACCCAATCCGGAACTTCCGAAACTGGACTTGCCGAAAGAGGCGCCAATCACACAACCTGTTGTAAAAGAGGTGTTAGGTCCGGATGCCGAAAGCGTTGCATTGGCTTGGAGATTCCCCGGTGTATCCGACAAAGACTTTGAAATCCTGCAAGTCGTTTCGCAAGTATTGTACAATGGAAAGGCAGGACTTATCGACCTTGATCTGAACCAGCAACAGAAGGTCTTGAATAGTTACGGTTACCCGATGGGACTGGCAGATTACTCTGCATTGCTGTTAGGAGGACTTCCTAAACAAGGACAAACACTGGAAGAGGTAAAAGACTTGCTACTCAGCGAAATCAAGAAGCTCCGTGCCGGAGAGTTCGACGAGAAAATGCTGGAAGCGAACATCAACAATTTCAAGCTCGGTGAACTGCAAAACATGGAAAGTAACGAAGGACGTGCCGATATGTTTGTCAACTCATTTATCAACGGCACAGACTGGAAAAATGAAGTTACTGCCATCGACCGCATGGCCAAACTGACCAAAGAAGACATCGTAGCGTTCGCCAACAAATACCTGAAAGAAGATAATTATGCCGTTATCTACAAAAAGCAAGGAAAAGACCCGAACGAAAAGAAGATGACGAAACCGGAGATTACTCCTATCATAACCAATCGTGATGTAGCCAGCCCGTTCCTTGTGGAGGTACAGGAAAGCGCAGTCAAACCGATTGAACCAGTGTTTCTCGATTATCAAAAGGATATGAGCCAATTAAAGGCAAAATCGGATATTCCGGTTCTTTACAAACAGAATGTAGCCAATGACCTGTTCCAATTGATTTATGTCTTTGATATGGGAAACAACCATGACAAAGCTTTGGGAACAGCATTCGATTATCTCGAATATCTCGGTACTTCGGACATGACACCGGAAGAACTGAAAAGTGAATTCTATCGCCTGGCTTGTACTTTCTATGTTTCTCCGGGTAACGAACGCACGTATGTCGTACTTTCCGGACTGAATGAGAATATGCCTGCTGCCGTACAATTATTCGAAAAGCTACTGGCAGATGCGCAGGTTAATAAGGAAGCCTATACTAATATGACCAGCGATATACTGAAAGCCCGTTCGGACGCCAAACTGAATCAGGGACAGAACTTCTCCCGTTTGATGAGCTTTGCCATGTACGGTCCCAAATCCCCTGCCACCAATCTACTGACGGAGGCGGAACTGACAAATATGAATCCACAGGAACTGGTAGACCGGATTCACAATCAGAACAGCTACAAGCACCGTATTTTATACTACGGCCCAAGCAGCAGCAAAGATTTACTGGCTACCATCAACCAATATCATCAGGTTCCGGCAGCCCTGAAGGATATTCCTGCCGGAAACGAGTATTCTTATCTCGAAACTCCCGTTACTAAAGTTCTAGTAGCTCCTTATGACGCCAAGCAAATATACATGGCACAGATATCCAATCTCGATAAGAAGTATGATCCGGCCATTGAACCTATCCGCGCATTATATGATGAATACTTCGGAGGGGGCATGAACTCTATCGTCTTCCAGGAAATGCGTGAAACACGTGGATTGGCTTATTCCGCCTGGGCTAGCATAATGCCGCCGAGCTACTTGAAGTATCCCTATGTACTACGTACACAGATTGCCACGCAAAACGACAAAATGATTGATGCCGTCACTACATTTAATGACATCATCAATAATATGCCGGAATCCGAAGCTGCTTTCAAACTGGCTAAAGACGGATTAACCAACCGTCTGCGCACCGAACGTATCATCAAAGGTGACATTATCTGGAGTTATATCAATGCACAAGATTTAGGGCAAAACGTAGACCCGCGCATCAAGCTCTACAACGACATACAGAACATGTCGCTAAAAGATATTGTCGATTTCCAAAAGCAATGGGTAAAAGGACGTACGTATGTTTATTGCATCCTGGGAGATAAGAAAGATTTGGAGCTGGATAAATTGAAAGCTGTAGGTCCTATTGAAGAATTGACCCAAGAACAGATTTTCGGATACTAAAAAGAAACGAGCCGGCCATAAATAATTAGCAGGTGTCAAAGCCCCCCTAAACACAAAGTTTACCCCTGTTACAAATTGAACTGTAACAGGGGTAATACTTTTAAAGAGAGCTCCAATACACTCTTTATTGTTTCCGATTTATCATTTACGGTTTATCGTTTCATTTTTAACGATAAACCGCTTATCGCCTATTTCTCACTTTCTTCGTACATCTTCTCTATCTGCTCACTATAATTCTTGGCAACCACCGCCCGTTTCAGTTTCAGTGTATTAGTCAATTCTCCACGTTCCATGCTGAATGGCTCAGGCAGTAAAGTGAAACGTTTGATTTGTTCATAGTGCGCAAATTGTTGCTGAAGTGTATCGATCCGCGCACGGAACAATCCTACAATCTTCGGATGCTGCAACAGTTCCGTCATATCCTTATATTCAATACCCTTTTCTTTGGCATACTCTTTCACAAATCCATATACAGGAACAATCAGAGCCGAGACAAACTTACGTTGATCGGCGATAATGGCAATCTGGTCGATATAACGGTCAATGACCAACTTCGTTTCCAAAGCTTGCGGAGCGACGTATTTGCCGTTTGATGTTTTGAATAAATCTTTAATACGTTCCGTCAGGAAAAGCTGTCCATTTTTAAAGTAACCGGCATCACCTGTATGGAACCAGCCATCCGGCTCAATAGCGGCAGCTGTGGCTTCCGCTTTTTTGTAATAGCCTTTTGTGATCGTCTTACCCCGAAGCAGGATTTCATTGTCTTCACCGATTTTCACTTCAATCCCCGGCAGTACAACACCTACCGAACCGATATCATAGCCAACCGGCAGTGTACAAGATACAGTAGCCGTAGATTCCGTCAGTCCATATCCTACCACCATATTGATTCCTACCGAATGAACGAATTCATTAATCTCATCGGGAACGGCAGCACCGGCAGTCGGGAAAAAGTTACCATTCTCAATACCGATTGTTTTTTTCAGCAAAGAATAGATAGTCTTTTCGTAAAACTTATATTTCAGTTGATTCATCACCGGAGGAGTCTTTCCCAGACGCAGATAATCCAGATTATGGATTCTACCTACCCGGATAGCATCCAGCATCAGTGCCTTCTTCAACCCGGTTGTTTCGTTTATTTTTTCCTGTACCCCTGCATACACCTTCTCCCAAAAACGGGGAACACTGCACATCAGTGTCGGGCGAATTTCCTTAATGGTTGTTTGTATATCTGCCGGACGGAGATTGATACAAATCTGCACTCCTTTATGAATACAGAGATAACACCATGCTTTCTCAAACACGTGTGTTAATGGAAGGAAGTTCATCGATACATCCTTATCCGACATCGTCGTCAAACGGTCATCATGTGTATGAAACTGTTCCAGATAACAAGAATGATGAAGCATAACCCCTTTCGGTTCCCCCGTTGTGCCGGAAGTATAGAGAATATTTGCCAAGTCATCATAAGAAACCCGCTCCGTACGTTCTTCTACCGTATCATTATGAGGCAATCCCTCTCCCGTCGCCATAAATTCATCAAAATAGATAGATGATACGTCACGAGGGTCTTTTACCACCGAACGGTCAAAGATTATCAGTTGTTGCAAAGAAGAACAGAAACCAAAGATACTGAAAGCGGCATCATACTGGTATTGCTCACCGACAAAAAGAAAACGAATCTGCGCATCATTAATGATATATTGCGCCTGCGCAGGTGAACTCGTTGCATAAAACGGAATGGTAACCGCCCGGTTGGCAAATGCACCAAAGTCTACATAGAACCATTCGGGTTTATTCTGTGAAAATATACCGATATTCTCTTGTTCTTCCACTCCCAATGCCACGAAAGCATTAGCTGCTTGCCGTACTGTTCCGGAGAACTGCTTCCATGAAATAGGAATCCATTGAGCTGTCTCATAGTCACGGTATTTTAAGGCTACCTTGTCGCCATATTTTTCGGCCTGACGATGGACCAGGACAGATAAATGATGATAAGTCATACTCTTTGTATTAGTAAATATGGTACAAAGGTATTAGTTTTATTTGAAACTATTGCTCAAAACGACTATCTTTGTGCAAAGATTAAGATATAGATAAAAGATTTGCACTATGAAATATGATATTCCATATATGACAACAGAGGCTGTAAGCCTGCTTAAATCACTGATTAGTATTCCTTCAATCAGCCGGGAAGAAACCCAAGCTGCGGATTTCCTGCAAAACTATATTGAAATGGCAGGTATGCAGACGGGACGTAAAGGAAATAATGTGTGGTGCTTTAGTCCTATGTTTGATTTGAAGAAGCCTACTATTTTACTTAACTCCCACATAGACACAGTGAAACCTGTTAACGGTTGGCGGAAAGATCCGTTCACTCCACGTGAAGAAAACGGTAAGTTATATGGATTAGGAAGTAACGATGCCGGTGCCAGCGTTGTTTCGTTATTACAGGTGTTCCTGCAACTATGTCGCACTTCGCAGAAGTATAATCTGATTTATCTGGCCTCTTGTGAAGAAGAAGTTTCTGGAAAAGACGGAATTGAGAGCGTATTGCCGGGACTTCCTCCAGTCTCATTTGCCATAGTGGGCGAACCGACAGAGATGCAACCCGCCATTGCCGAAAAGGGATTAATGGTACTAGATGTGACCGCAACAGGTAAAGCAGGACATGCAGCGCGTAATGAAGGAGACAATGCTATTTACAAAGTATTGGATGATATTGCCTGGTTCCGCGACTATCGTTTTGAGAAAGAATCGCCCTTGTTGGGTCCCGTGAAGATGAGTGTCACTGTTATCAATGCCGGTACACAACACAATGTGATTCCCGATAAATGTACTTTCATCGTCGATGTCCGGAGTAACGAGCTTTACTCAAATGAAGAATTGTTTGCTGAAATCAAAAAGCATATTTCCTGTGAAGCCCAAGCTCGTTCATTCCGTCTCAATTCTTCACGGATTGACGAGAAACACCCATTTGTACAGAAAGCTATGAAGTTAGGACGCGTTCCTTTTGGTTCTCCAACATTGTCCGACCAGGCACTAATGTCCTTCCCATCGGTAAAAATTGGTCCGGGCCGTTCGTCACGTTCACACACGGCAGAAGAATATATCATGTTAAAAGAAATAGAAGAAGCTATCGGACTTTATTTAGAGCTATTGGACGGACTTCTGATTTAAGCCATAGCTACTTATACTTGCCGTAACAGTTATATCGGATTTTTTACGGCAAGTATAAATTGTCCACCAATACGAATTAATTCATCCATATAACGAATCACGATACTACAATCATTCCAACAGATTCAACAATGTCTTTTCCAGCTTCTTACTTCTTAAATCTTTAGCAACAACAATGCCCTCCGGATCTATAAGAAAAGTTTTGGGTATGGCATAAATACCATATATATCAGCAGCATCCACATTCAATACTTGTGTCCAGTTCATTCCGAGTTCTTCAATAGCAGTCCTCCAAGGTTTCTGTTTCTTATCTATAGAAATACTAATCACCTCAAATCCCTTAGACGCATATTTCTCATAAGCAGCTTTCACATTGGGCATTTCATTCCGACACGGACCGCACCATGAAGCCCAGAAGTCTATTAACACATACTTCCCCTTACCTACATAGTCGGACAACTGTTTTATCTCACCAGCATTGTCTTTCACCTTAGCGTCCGGAAAACGTTCGCCAATCTTTATCTTAGCGTCCATTACCTGCCGTTTCTTTTGTTCTTCACGCTCCTCTGGAGTCATTTTCTTTTCCCGCTCAGCCTCAAAACGCCGGGACAATTGCCTCATTTCCTCTAATTTATCTTTCACCAATACATGCTGCGAAAACACAGGAGAAGCCTCGCTCATCATATCTTCTAATTGACTGTGATACATAAACACCTCTTTCAAAGATAACAGAAATACTCCCACCAAACAGTTTTGGTGTTCTTTTACAAAAGTGCGAATCGAATCCCTCTGTGCCAAATCTATCTCCATATTTCTCCGCCATATTGCAGCAAATGCAGTATCCCGTTTCAGTGCTTCTCTAAAACTCTCTCCAGATTTCCGGCTCATAACAAGTGTAATATTACTTTTCATTATTTGTTTGTTATTATTTATCACCGACTGCATTCCTTTCCAAGCCACATCCAAAGTATCATTCAGCGGCGTACCTCCTACGGTCCTCGTGGTAAGATTGATCACAATCTTTCCCTTTTCAAGAATCAACGGATAGGTTTCTCCATCCCTATCCTTGATAAGTGCGATATTCGGTGTCTGACGTACACCGGAAAAAGAGAACTTTCCCTTTTTCACTTTTGCACTGTCGAGAACGACTTCTTTGGCTTTCTCTCCATCATCCATCAGACACAAATACAACAACTGATTATTCCATTTCTCACCAGCATTGCCCTTAATTGAAAACTTTCCTTGGGCAGAAGAAAATATAGCAATAGCACAAAACGTGCATAGAATCATAATTCGATTTCTCATACGGAATAAGTTTATATCAAAAAAACAGTTCACACTCATTTTCAATACCTGCTATTATCATTTCAAATTCTAATAATCATTTGAACTAATAATAGATCTTCTTATTTTTCTTATCGGAAACGACCTGATAATCTTTCACCTTTACATTAAAATATGATTTAGACTTTCCATCATCATTAGAAGGCAACTGTTCTTTATCTTTTTTGTGTGGCAACTCAAGAATATCTATTTCCTTCACACTCTTCTTCAGTTTCGGGAATAAAAGACTGATATAAATATATTTATGATTAAATCCTTTGACAGCCAACAGCCTACCCATCGGAGCTCCACCATCATATCCCCGTACATTATACTCATCGCCACTTTTCTTATCGATAATCTTAAATCCCGGACTATAATACAACCATTGCCAGTCCCAATAAATAGGTTGTATGAATGTCACTTTAGTATCATTCTTTCTCCTTTCAATCGAATATAAAGAAGGACTTGTAGACATCCCATTTTCATACGCTTTCTCATACACTTCTTCAGGAACTATAACTATACTATCGCTTGGAAGCATATAGGCTTGTGCATATAATTCTTTATCACGTTTCTTCTTTTGCTCATATTCTTTCAACCGCTGTTCACCTCTTTTTACTCGTTCGCTTTTCTCTGATCTAACCACTTTGAATGTCTCTGTCTGGAGTTGCTTCACTAACAACGGCATTGTCTCACGCATAACAATCAATGAAGCCTCTTTATATTTCTTACCTACGGGAGATTCATAAAATGCAGCAACAGCTTTTAATTCTTCCAAAGTTAAATGCTTCTCATAAACAGGCATATACATTTCAAACACCTTACTTTCTATTTTCTCTTTCCAGTTTTTAGAAAACTCATTCCAATAAGCCTCATCCTTTTCCGGCGCATTTAATTTCATCACAGATGTGATTTTTTGGAAGAAGTCATCCGTAGTAGCCGAAGCACCGGAAAGTACCATAATCTTTTTCAACGTTTCTTTGTACTCATCTGTCGCATTTGTATTTTGTGCAGAAGCTGGTAAAATTAAAGTAAACAGTGCAATTATGCACATCATTACTTTGGGAAGGAAAATGTTTTTCATAATTATCTGATTTTATTTATTTTGATTCCATATTTTATTTTGCATTTCCTACAAAGATACACATTAAATCTATATCATTTAATAGAATAGTACAATCAATGAGGCTACTATCCGGCTGCCCTGTAATGTATAGATAAACGAAATATCCCCTATTCATCCCTAATTATAACATTCATCCCCCTCTCTTATCAAAATGGCTTTGAACAATTCATTTCATCTTTTGATATGATATTATTATCTTTTTCTCACATACTTCGTTCATTTTTCGTAATTAACGCTATCTTTGCAATAGGTCGCTAAATCTAAATAAGACTTTCAAAATACATAATATACGAATATGAAAAAGATTTTATTTTTATATATCATTCATCTAGGATTTGCCCTACAACCCATACAAATTCAAGCTTGTTGTCTCGACAATGAGGCTGTTCTCGCCAATGGGACTGCCATTATTCTACAATCACCTAAAGTGGACAATACCAAAACCATTCAGTTCATCAAAGATTTCTACGCAAACTACGTTTTTGGAGCAAAGAATTATGTTCCGGCAGTAAAAAAGCATTGTACAGCCAAATTGCAAAAGCAGCTGAAAGATAACTACGAGTATGACGGCGAAGGATATGCGATATGGAACTTCCGAACAGGTATGCAAGACGGACCAAGCGACATATCTAAAGTAACATCAGTAACTGCATTGGGAAATGGTTTATACAAGGTCAATTTCATTGATATGGGAATAAAGGGTAACCGTACTTTGAAAATTATCGACGTAAACGGGACACTGAAGTTCGATGCTATTAAATAATCCCCTCTAAGCAGATATATTATCAATTTAACAGATAACCAAAAAAGCCTTACTATTCAATCAAACAATGAAAGTAAATCATCTATAAGACTACATCCTTCACCGCTTTCACCTTCTTCCTAAAACCTCCACCCAAAGCAGGAAAGCGGGTGAAAGCGACCATGAAAAGCCCTTCCATCCTACTTTCAAAGGTTTCACCTACACACTTCAAATAGTTCCGCTTACCGCCGAAGCACATCACGAGACACCCCGTAATAACCTGCTGAAGCCACATAAATCGGCTGCATACGTTTGCCGATATTTTTCAATTTGCCTTCTTCCAGTAATCGCCGGAGGTGACGGTTCGCCGTAGTCCGTGTCATGCAGCATACCTCCTGAAAATCGTAACGAAGCATTACGTCATGATCGGCGAAATATTCCTTCAGCCGCATATCTATCTCCACTACCGACAAGGATTCCGAATGGCGTGCATACTTGCTCCGGCTGCCCTTAACACCTACCAGTTCCCCTCGCAAACGAGCGTCGGGACGAAAACCGATTGTTTTCAACTCCATTTTCAACCATTTGTTCTTAGTGCTGCGAGTCACTTTTTGTGTACTCCGCAAGATTGGAGCAAAATAGCCAAGTCCCTCGATATGTACCTCGCGTCCTTCACGTAGTTCTTCACCACAAATTTGGGCAAGCATCTCGAACGCATTTTTTACATCACCTACGGAAAGCGAACTGCGTCCGTGAATCATCCGGCACAGTTTATCCGTTCCCACCTTACCATTCAAAAAAATGCGGGGATGCAAACCTTTCTCTTCCGAATCGTCGGACTCACCGGGATTCTCATACCAATCGTAAAGTATAGCCATTAGTAGTTAACGTTTTGATAGTGAATATATTTCATGTAAAAACTTTAAGCTTATCATCAAACCACTATCGTGGTTCATTTAAATCACAGTTGTTATCCAATTAAATCGCTCATGTCATTTGATTGAACCACGAAAGTGAATCAACAATAACTCTTCGTCAAAGATACGATAAAAAATAGAGAAAAGGACGATAAAAAGCCGCCTTCTTCAGTCAAGTAGAAATTTATATTTTTTCCGGAGAAATACTTGCAAACCGGTATCATCCTATAGTACATTCGCAGTATCAGCGCTGAACAATAAACCGATTTTAATCACTTTAAAACAGAAAAAATAATGAATGCAATAACATTGATATGGAGACAGGTATTGAAGGAACTAAAATTGTTCCAAATGAAGAAGAACAAAGAAGATGCAGCAGAGAAAACCGAGGAAGAGCAACTGAAAACGCCAGAATCAGAAGGTCATGAACATATATATACTGCTCCCCTGCCGGACACTGCACCGCCTACTGGAAAAAAGAAAGAGACGGAACAAAAACAACCGGTCCGCCTGACACAAGAAGTACGTACATTCCTGCAAAAACAGTATAATTTTCGTTACAACCTATTGACGGAAGAAACGGAATATCGTCCTGCCAACAAGCGTGCCGTTCCTTTCGAACCTGTAAGTAAGCGGGAACTGAACACTTTCTGCATGGAAGCACACGACCAGGGCATATCCTGCTGGGATAAAGACTTGAGCCGTTACATTTATTCCACTTGTATTCCTGAATACCATCCTTTCCGGCTTTACATGGAAGAACTGCCCGGCTGGGATGGGACAGACAGACTGGAGGCTTTGGCGCAGCGTGTCTCTGACAATCAGCTCTGGATAAAAAGCTTCCATACCTGGATGCTGGGACTCACCGCCCAATGGTTAGGCATGACGGGAATACATGCCAACAGCGTAGCCCCCATACTTGTCAGCAGCGAGCAGGGACGACAAAAATCCACATTTTGCAAGGCACTGATGCCGCCGGCACTGTCACGTTATTACATGGACAACCTGAAGCTGTCTGCACAAGGAAAACCGGAAAGGTTACTTGCCGAAATGGGACTTCTGAACATGGATGAATTTGACAAGTACGGAACGCAGCAAATGCCATTATTGAAAAATCTGATGCAAATGGCAAACCTGAATATCTGCAAAGCTTATCAAAAGAATTTCCGCAACTTGCCGCGCATCGCTTCTTTCATCGGTACAAGCAACCGCTTTGACTTGCTCACTGATCCCACCGGTAGCCGGCGATTCATCTGCATTGAAGCAGAACATCTGATCGATTGCGAAGGTATCATGCACGATCAGATCTATGCCCAACTGAAAGCTGAACTGCTCTCCGGCATCCGCTATTGGTTCACAAAAGAAGAGGAACGGGAACTGCAACGCCACAATGCTGCTTTTTATCATCCGTGTCCGGCAGAGGAAGTCTTTCATGCCTGCTTCCGGATAGCTAAAGATGATGAAGAGGGAAGCGAACGGCTCTCGGCTTCGGACATATTCAGGAGACTGAAGATGTATAACCCCGCTGCCATGCGTGGAAGTAATCCGGCTACGTTCGCGCAAGTTTTGCTTGCGGCAGGGGTCACCCGCAAACATACCAAATATGGGAACGTGTATTTGGTGAAACCGATGAAAGCGGCATAAAGCTCCAAACAGAGGGAGGGTTCACCCGTAAGAAGCTGGTAAATAGCTATTTACAAAGGGGTGAAAGAGATGAAAAGAGAAAGAGGACATTAAGAGGGAAATAGGCTATAAACAGTAAGATTTTGAATAGAAAATCAGGAAAAACTTGATTATCTATTCAATATCTTATTGTTTCCGGATATTTATCCTACTATCCATTTACTGCCCGGTATAAACGAAATGATCTTAGTTGTTACAAAACAACAGATAAACGTAACCACTGCGATACATGGTATAGCGGCAACAGTGGGAAGCGCCAATGTATCTTTGAACACAGTCACCCACAGTCCGAGCCAGAATATGTGCATAAGATACATACCATAGCTAAGTTTCGATGTTTCCGTCACTAACTTGGGAGCTTGCGGACGTTTGATACATGTAAACATAAGGAATGTACCCGTTGTGAGAAGCACACAGTTAATCGTACAGAAAGCCCATCCTATTTCTATTACAGGTGTGGAATGGAGTTCGCCGGGTATAGCCTGCACATAGAATGAATAAATAGTCCATACAGCACCGATCACCATTAAAATAGTTCCTATAGTGAAACGTTTGGAACGGTTCCACGTAAGGTGTACACGAATGTAATGCGCCAGAACAAGATAGCCCAGATAACCGGAGAAGTACCACAACATGTGGTATTCATTCCAGAAACATTGTCCCCACACTTCACCGCACCAACGATTGAGATAAGGCATACAGGTTGACAACACGAACAGCCCTATAAAGAAACGCTCTTCTTTAGCCGTGGCTTTTCTCAACCAGGGGGATATAATAGGAATAAATAAGTAAAGGCTTATCAGAGGATACATAAACCACAAGTGTCCGGCTAGCGTCGGGAAATTCAGGAATATCCGCGACAAGTCCTTCATAGATGTTTCTCCGTCTATCTGTCCCCACAACATGGGTAGAGTGCTGTACAGTATCATGAATATGAAAAACGGTGGAAGGATGCGAAGACAGCGCTGGCGATAGAATTGCCACATAGACTGCTCTTCCTTCATCGGTGCAAGCAGGAAGGCGGAGACTATCATGAACAGGGGTACTGCCATACGTGAAAAACCGTCGTATACTGATACCCATAGCCGGTCTGCTTCATTCGCTAGAAAAGACTGCGGGCCTGCCATATCGGTGGATCCGGGAGCACCATAGAAATTCTCACTGGCATGAACAAGGATGACGAGAAAGCATGCAAACACACGGATGTAATCTAAAAAAACAATACGTTTCATTTATTCTAAGTTTTCTAGTTATTAATTTATTCTTTTGTGTTCGGGAACGCAGAGATTCTCAACCGTGCCGCACCCATGGGGATCAATGTTATTTCTTCTTTATCACCTTTCACCGCATCTTCTTCCGGCAATACGCCACACAGTCCTGTTTCGTCTATCTTCCATTCAGGAACCGGACGACCGATAGCTTTTACTTCTAAAGGTACACTGGCTACTGTGAAAGGATAGTTGTCAGTCGGCCAGGATTTACGGATTACCTTGAAATTCTTCAAAGGTTCTTTCTTATCCAATACCAATGAATAATTCCAGGGGCTATCCGGATAGATTTCAGTAGTAGGCCATTTTTTCGAATCAGCACCTTTCTGCCATTTTGAATCACCGATAGCTGTCTCCCGACTGTCTTTCTCTACATATTTCTCTGCAATCTTAAGAGACAAAGTCAAAGGTCCGTAATCTACGCTTACGCTGTTTTTATTAACCTGCCAGGTACGCATAGACAAAGACATCGGAAGAGTCAATTCCACACGATCACCATTCGCCCACTCACGATTGATGCAAAGATATTTTCCCGCTACAGGAGCTGCACTTACCTTCTTGCCATTCACCCGCACTTCCGCCTTTTGAGTCCATGAAGGAATACGGAGATAGAACGGAAAAGCGACCTTTTCACCGGTAGAAACAGTAAAGGCAATAGCTTCTTCAAAAGGATAATTTGTCTCTTCGTGAAGAGTGATTTCCTTGCCGTCACCCACTTTCACTGTAGCTTTGCAAGCTGCATAAATAGCTATTGCCACTCCGTTGTCGGGAGTTGCCAATACCAGATGTTCGGTGAAGTAAGGCCAGCCTTGTGCATGGTTGTGTTGGCAGCAACGACTGCTGAAAGGATTCATCGAAAGGAACGGGCCACGATTGTCAATGCCCGGATGATGATTCTTCGAATCACTGATGGCATGGTTCGGACAAGTGATATAACGCAATGCCTTGAAATCGGGCATCACGGCAGCCGGATAAGAGTTGAACGCTACTTCCTCACAGTGTTCCGCCCACATGGGATCTCCTGTCATGCAAAGCATGATTTCATCGGAAGCCATTTGTTCTACCAAGCCGCAGGTTTCCACTCCCTGTCGAGGATCGATATATCCCAGACGGGCATTTTCGTCCGCACCGAACATACCTCCGGGAACCTGACCAAAAGTACGCCGAATCAGATGATGGACATTATAAGAGGCTTTCAGCATCGCTGAATCTCCGGTCTGCATATAATAAGTGGCAGGTTCACGGAAACATTGGGCGATATTTACATTGTGCCAGTTAGGTAAGGAGGTGGATTTCGTCCAGTCGGCTGTGTTACGGTGAATCTTCTCGGCTAATTCGAGTAGGAAAGCATCCCCGGTATGGTTGTAAAGCCAGTAGATACTGATGATGTTATCACCGCCACGGCTTTTCTCCCAATAATCTTCCAGAAGCTGGTCGTCGGGAACGGTCATCTGCCACTTGAAGTAATTCGTCATCAGGTCAATGACACGCTGATCTTGAGAATACTCATAATAAGATTGCAGACACCAGAGCATAATCATCTGTGCCCAAAGTTCGCGTTTGCCGTTACGTTCATTGACCGGACCGAAATAGCCATCCGGCTGGCGACTGGCAAATACACCTTCAATCCAATATTTGGTTTCTTCAATCATCTTCGGGTCATTCAGGATATATGCCAAATTGCCATACCCTTTGAGCCAGTAAGGGACTTCCTCCCAGCCGTGATCGCCACCAGTTGTCAACCAGGCATTATTATCCTTTTCCAGCCAGGCGCTGATCTCCCCCAAATGTCCGGTCAGACCGTCGCGCTGCAATTCGAGATACTTCTTCACCCAGCCTTCGGGCTGAATACTGCCTACCGGCAACTTTATAAAATTCAACGGTCGAAGCGGAGCGCGATACCCGATGTAATTGGTATTGACGGACTGTATGTCCGGTCGGTCCACTACTGTCACCGTACCACTGGAGGAAGCAGACGCACAAGCTGTAACCACCACTCCAAGCACTATCGATGCAAAAAGTCCTTTAGTTTTATTTTTTTCATTTCGTCTATTCTATTCTCATTTAGATTATTTCAACTCTCATTGCACTGCTTCAAGACGCATATTATCAAGGTCCAGCAGCACTTTCTTTCCTATTCTCCGATAAAAGCCATTGCCTATAACTCCATCAAAGAATATACCGGGAACGATTTGGCCAAGAGGATATGTCTTTACAGCTTCCGGTCCAGGAGGCTGCATTAATTTATCATCAAATATTATTGCAGGATCTTTTAAAGTTTTATATGTGATCGCCCGGGCCTGATGCAGCATAACTACCCCGAATGTATTCTTTTTACAGGTAGAAGCAATCGGCAGTTCTTTCTGATGTTTCTCATAAAATGCAGAATCAACTGTAACATATTCATTAGAACCCGTATCCAGATTAGCTGTAAAAGCAACTCCATTGAGTTTTATACGCATATACAAATCGTATTTGTATGCATAAATATTGGGAGCTTTAGGAAGGTGAGCATTGGCCACAGAGACGGGGAAACACATTTTGTTATGTTCGTAATCAGTCTGTATTTTCCCTATCAATTTCATTACCGGCAGTCCAAGAGACACACAATCCGTAAACAATGTACGCACCGAATCTACAACAGTCTGCGCTTTCTTCCTCTTCTTTCTTCTCTTAATTGATGAACCGGATACAAACGGAACACTCGCGGTGTCCGAGTAAATGAAGGCTGGAATATTGTAAAAAGTTATATTTCCAACTTCAATAGAATCAATGATACTCCGGACAGAAATCAAGTCCTCATTGATCGTTACTTTATTCTCGTCAATGCTGTCATATCTAACCCCCATCCCATCCGCCAACTTTCTACTCAGGACACAGTAGGGTCCCACCCCTGTATCAAAGATAGTGCGCTGTAATATTCCATTATATTTTGCTTGAGAAACAAGTCTGTCGCCTTCTTCTATGTCAACAAAAGAAAGTGTATCGTTCCGTTTCATTTTTATAGGAGGCAAGGTCACTGCATATTCAGCATAAGATAAGAAATTCTCTGTAGCAGTTCGCCATTCTTCATATTCTTTTCCGCCTGTAGTTGTCTTTGTAAGACTTTCATTCCAAATTCGTTTCATCTGCAGATAAGTATCCAATGCCTTATCCGTATCCCCTAGTTCGATGTACGCATCAAACAAATTAGAATAAAAAACAAGTGTTTCCTCCCCAAAAGTTGCATAATGGTGAGGTATAAACTGCTCTAAATAGTAGGCGACACTGTCTGTCTTGTTTAAAAATTGCGCCATTCGAAATTTATAGTATAACTCTAAATCAGAAGGGAACGTCGTTGTCTCTGATATTTTTTTGTGCAATTCTTTTGATTCAAAATATCTTCCGCTAAACATTAACTTGTCCAGTTTCTGCAACTGTTCAACATCCTCCTGCCCATACAATGTAAGTGGAATTAGTACAAAAATAAAACAGGTGATATAACATGTTTTCCAATATCTCATAATTTATTTCTATTTTCACCTTCTGACAAGAGCTGTCTGATAACAGGCTTATCAAGCTCCGCTACTCCCGCAACCGAGAGCAGAGAGCTGATTCATTAATCCATTATTTATCAACAGAGAATTTGAAGATACATTGGCTTGTATACTTTTCGCCCGGGCGAAGTACAGCCGACGGCCATTCCGGTTTGTTCGGAGTATCCGGATATTTCTGTGTTTCGAGACATACGGAAGCACGTTGGTTGTAAGTAATGCCTTTCTTTCCTGTCAGCGAACCATCGAGGAAGTTACCTGCATATACCTGAATACCCGGTTCGTTAGTATAAACGTCGAGTACGATGCCAGTCTTCGGTGATTTCAAAGAAGCGCATTTACGGGTTACGTCGCCTTTCGTGTTCAATACCCAGTTGTGGTCGTAACCGTTACCGTTTTTCAGCTGTACGAAATCATAATCGTTGATACGTTCGCCTACCGGAGTCAGGGTGCGGAAATCCATCGGAGTTCCTTCTACCGGAACGATCTCGCCAGTTGTCATGAAAGTACTATCCACCGGAGTGTAATAGTCCGCATCCACCATCAACAAATGACCGGAGTTGTTGCCGGCATCACCTTCAAGGTTAAAATAAGAGTGGTTGGTCATATTTACAATCGTCGGTTTGTCTGTTTCCGCTTCGTATTGAATATCGATGGCATTATCGTCCGTCAGTTTCATCACTACCTTACAAGTGATGTTTCCCGGAAAACCTTCTTCACCGTCTTCTGCACGATAAGTCAACTGCAATTCCTGCGGATTCAACAATTCTGCATCAAACACCCGGTATTGGAATCCTTGCGGTCCGCCGTGCAGACAATGACCGTAGTTATTGCGGGGAAGCTGATATTCTACACCATCCAAGGTGAACTGTCCCTGATTGATACGATTGGCATAACGTCCGATAGTCGCACCGAAATCCGAAGGCTTGCTGATATAGTCCTGAATAGAATCGAAACCGAGAACAACGTCACGCATCTGTCCGTCTTTGTCGGGAACCATCACTGAAACAATACGTCCACCGAAGTTCGTAATACAAACTTCCATGTTGTTCTTGTTACGCAGAGTGAACAAATCAGTCTTCTTTCCATCTACTTCTGTCTGGAATTTACTCTGCAGTAAACCGGAATCTGTAGCCTTTTCAGCTTTCGGAGTACAAGCTGCCATTAAAAGGGCGGCAACTGCCCATACACATAACTTTTTCATGATACAATTGGTTTTTAAATATTAGTTTTCAGCTATTCATATTTAGATGCAGACGACGCGGATAACGCGTTTTTTCTAATTTTGCATCAGAAAAAGAGCCGCATCATCCGCGTTATCCGCGTTCAATTTACTATGTCAGCATATCACTGTATACTATTCAATAAATCTACCTTTCCTTCATTAACCAGCTTCAAAATCAACTCACCGAAAAGAGTATTCTGCCAGGCAAACCATGCACGGGTAAATTTCTTCGGATTGTCCTTATGGAAAGATTCGTGCATAAAACCGGTACCGGCATCCGTGTCCATCAACATCTTGACACAGGTTTTGATTTCGGCATCATTCTGACTTGTGAAGGCTTTCATCATAATACTCATCGGCCACACCATATCGTAACCGATATGCGGTCCGCCGATCCCTTCGCCTGCCTTGCCTTTAAAGAAATAAGGATTGTCCTCACTCCACACAAAACGGCGGGTATTCTGATAAATCGGATCGTTTACATTCACATCACCCAGATAAGGCATCGCAAGCAAACTCGGCACATTGGCATCGTCCATCAGATGATGATTTCCAAAACCATCTACCTCGAATGCATAGATTTTACCATATTTAGGATGATTATACACCGCATATTTCTTTAAAGCTGTTTCCACCTCCTGCGCCAAGTCCTTACATTCTTTAGACAAAGCTGTCTTCTTGTTTACCTTCTCCAAAATCTCGGCTGCCTTACGCAAAGAAGATACGGCAAAGAAATTGGAAGGAACCAGGAATTGAAGCGTAGTAGCATCGTCCGAAGGACGGAAACTGGAAACAATCAAACCGACAGGTTTCACCGGTGCTCCCAGACCGTCATTGCTCACAGTATCTAGTGCACGTTCCGTCTTACGTTGGAATTTATAAGGGCCTACTCCATCTTTACGTTGCTGTTCTTTGAATGTTTTCAGTACATTAGTGATTGCCTGAATCCATTCTTCGTTGAATATACTTGCATCTCCGGTAGTCTTCCAGTAATGATAAGCCAAGCGCAACGGATAACACAAGGAGTCAATTTCCCATTTACGTTCGTGGAGTTCCGGCTTCATATCGGTAAGGTCACTCATCCAATGACCGTCAGGAATAGCGCCGTCATTAAACGCATTTGCATACGGATCGATATTGATACATTTGAACTGGCGGAGAATAACACCTGCCAGCATTTCTTTCAGTTCAGGATCCGCATTAGCTAATTGCACATAAGGCCAGACCTGTGCACCGGAGTCGCGTAGCCACATGGCGTGAATATCGCCCGTATATACGAACGTATCCGGTTTGCCATCGCTCCCTTTACGGAAGTGTACGGTTGTATCCAGTGTATTCGGGAAACAGTTGGTAAACATCCATGCCAACTTCGCATTCTTCAAAAGTTTCTGTACACGGAGAATTTCCTTCTCTACCGCAGTGGAACGGAACAGACGATTGGATATTTCCGGGCGGTTATCTTTCTGAATGGCATCCGCCAGACATACATGCATTTCCGTCATACGGTTGGAGGCTTGTAGCTCCCCGCCACAGAGAAGCATACCTGCCAGCATACCTGCGCTGATATATTTGATCTGTTTCTTCATGATTACTTCTTCTTTTTAAATTCGTTAGAGAAAGAATAAGGGAAATCGGCCTCTTTGGTACCACGTTGCTGATTAGGTTTTGCGTCCATTTTGAAAGAAATGGTGGCACCATTCAGCAGGTCCTGATGAGTCAGGTAGTTTTTGGTATATTCTTTACCGTTCAATTTCATCGACGAAATGTAACGTTTATCGTCTCCGTTATTCGGAGCGGAGATAGTCACCGTCTTTCCGTTTTCCAGATGCAGCTTCATCTCCTTGAAGTAAGGAGTACCCAAGACATATTCATCCGTACCCGGACATACCGGATAGAATCCCATTGCCGAGAATACATACCAGGCAGAAGTCTGGCCGTTGTCCTCATCACCGCAATAACCGTCGGGAGCTGGAGTATAGAGCTTGTCCATCACTTCACGAATCCAATGTTGCGCTTTCCAGGGTTGGCCGGAATAGTTGTACATATAGAGCATGTGCTGAATCGGTTGGTTGCCATGTGCATAGTTGCCCATGTTCATAATCTGCATTTCACGGATTTCATGAATAACGGCTCCATAATAACTTTCATCGAAAATCGGAGGCAGGATAAATACAGAATCCATCATCTGGTTGAATCCGTCTTTACCTCCCATCAGGTCAATCAGACCTTGAGGATCATGGAATACCGACCAGGTATAATGCCAACTATTACCTTCCGTAAAGGCATCCCCCCACTTCAACGGATTGAACGGAGACTGGAACGTACCGTCTTCATTCTTGCCACGCATCAACTTATGTTTAGGGTCATAGAGATTCTTATAATTCATTGCACGCTTTGCAAAGATTTCAATCTCTTTTTTCGGTTTCTTCAAGGCTTTACCGAGTTGGTAGATGCACCAGTCATCATAAGCATATTCCAGTGTACGGGCTGCATTCTCGTTAATACCTACATTATAAGGTACATATCCCAATTTATTGTAATATTCATGTCCTAATCGTCCGGTAGAACGAACATTCGGATGCACTGCATTCGCTCCGTGTTTCACGGCTTCCCACAATGTCTCGATATCGTATCCTTTCAATCCTTTCAGGTAGGCATCGGCAACGACGGAAGCGGAGTTGTTTCCAACCATACAACCTCTATGGCCGGGGCTCGCCCATTCCGGAAGGAAGCCGCTTTCCTTATAAGTATTCACCAGTCCTTCCTGCATCTTCGTATTCATGGATGGATACATCAGGTTAAGGAATGGGAAAAGACAACGGAACGTATCCCAGAAACCGGTATCAGTGAACATATATCCCGGAAGCACCTCGCCATTATAAGGGCTGTAGTGCATCACGTCTCCTTTAGCATCTATCTCGTAGAAACTTCTGGGAAATAATACTGAACGATACAGACAAGAGTAGAAGGTACGCAAATGATCGATATCATCGTCTTTCACTTCAATACGTCCTAAAACATCGTTCCATACCTTGCGGCCTTTCGCTGCAATCTGTTCAACATTGTCCGTACCCAGCTCTTTCAGGTTCAGTTCCGCCTGTTCAGGGCTGATAAAAGAGGAAGCCACACGCACATTTACCTGTTCGCCCTTGCGGGTTTTGAAACCGATCAGTGCACCGGCATGATTGTCTGTCGCTTCCAGTTTGTTGATGTCAATCACACCACTGGCTACGGCAGCCGTATAAGTAAACGGTTTGTCGAATACCAGTACAAAGTAGTTTTTAAAGTTGGCAGGAACACCACCGCTGTTTTTAGTGGTATAACCGATAATCTTGTTCTCCGAAGGGATTACTTTCACAAACGAGCCTTTATCAAAAGCGTCTACCACTACATAAGAGTGGTCGTTTTCGGGGAAAGTGAAACGGAAAGCAGCCGCTCTCTCTGTCGGAGCAATTTCGGTCACTACATCATGATCGGCAAGATATACTTTATAATAATAAGGAGTAGCCGTTTCAGCTTTATGAGAGAACCAACTGGCACGCTCATCCTGATTAAATACTGCCTTACCGGTTACCGGCATGATGGCAAATTGACCGTAATCATTGATCCAGGGACTTGGCTGATGGGTTTGTTTGAATCCTCTGATCTTGTCAGCGTCATACGTATAGGCCCATCCATCACCCATTTTACCAGTCTGCGGAACCCAAAAGTTCATTCCCCAAGGCAGCGCAATGGCAGGGTAAGTATTTCCGGTAGATAATGCGTGCTTTGACTGCGTACCAACCAGCGGACTAACATAGTCCACCGGTCCGGTAATTGTTTTTGCAGTCATAGCCCATGCACTAAGTAACGTAAAAGCGAATAGAGCTAGTTTCTTCATGGTATTTTTGTTTTATTTAATCAGTTTTCCTTCAAGCATTTTGATATAATATCCACCTACAACAGAACGTGCCTGGAAGCCTCTTTGATTCGGTTCGTCTGTAAATACCCAGTCGGACATCGGAACACGGTTAGGTGTCACGTTCATAAACAGATATACGGGTTCGATAAATTTCTCAAAGGTAGCTTTGTCATTTGCCAATGTAGCTGTCCACATGATCCAGTCGGTCTTTGTGTATGTTTCACGGTTATCCAACGGAAGACCATATTTATTTTGCTTCGAAAGATAGTAAGCTATTTCCGTTTCTGCAACATTTTTAGGGAAGATTTGCAGATCCAACAGTTTATCCCACACCAAGTTATACTTCTGGCTCCATGTTCCCGGTTTGTCAAATGTGAGACGATAGTGGTCACCATCATCCGCCATTTTCACCCATTCGGCAGCCATTTCTTTCGCTTTCTGTGTGTACTTTTCAGCCACGTCTTTCTTGCCCAGCATATCTGCCAGATAACCATAAGAAGCAACACCCATGATCGCTTTGATAGAAAGGTTGGCATTGTGTGCAAAGTGTCCTGCAAAGTCATCGGTACAAAGTTGGTTGGCCGGATCAAGTCCGTACTCTACCAGATAGTCTGTCCATGTAGTCAGAGTTTCCCAATGTTTTTGTGCGTAATCTGCATTACCTTCTACCTTTGCAATGGCAGCAGCCAATACTACCATATTACCCGATTCTTCTACCGGCATATCACCGCCATAAGTCTGGCCGTTAGCCAATGGATAAGTACCGACATCATGTGCAGCAAATGGTTTCGCCCATTTTCCGCTTTCGCTATAATAGAAGATATGGTTCATGGTAGCTTTCACCAATTCCGGATTGTAGTATAAAAGTAACGGAGCTCCCGGATAAGTCAGGTCGACTGTTCCGATGGAACCATTACTGAAGTTCTCCTTAGAAAGGAACACCAAGTCACCGTTCGGAGCCTGTACCAGTTTATGTGCAGCCAATGCCTGACGATAAGCCAATGCACAAAGTTCAGCATATTTACGTCCACCGGCAGCAGTAGCTTCTTCCATCAGTTTCTTGTCGAAAGCAGCGCTGTTCTTCATTTGTGTCTTGTATTCTTTCTCCGCTTTCTGGAATTGGGAAACAATCGTTTCATTGCCCTCACGGTTCCAGTAAGGACGCAGGTTATCACCAAAGTATTGGATAGAATAAATATCATCATATCCGATCAGCAGATGGCCATCAGCTTTTTGTGTTTCGCCCAATGAACGTACCAAAGCCAGTTTATCATAACCGTTTGTGGTAGGAGCTTCCAGTTTATTGGCTACGAAATTCTTGCGCAGCTCTCTGCCGTCACCGATTGCATAAGTACTGTTTTCCTTTTCAGCTGCCAGATAGAAATGTCCCCAGTCGATACGAACATCATCACCCTTTTTCTTCAGAATATCCTGATTGCGGCTTCCGGTACGAAGGAATAACAAATCGCCGTCAGTAAAGCTGTCGGCAACAGATTCCTGGTGAGGTTGGTCGATTGCCCATTGCGGAGATGCTTCGAAATACAGTTCAACCTGATGTTTCTTTCCGTCATTGGAGGCTACTTCATAAGAAATATAGTTGACCGGACGTGACAACAAGTCCAGATTATCCATGAACATAGGAGCGGTAAATGTCAGTTTCAGATCTACCGGACCACAAGTAAATGTATAATAAGTCTGCATGGGTTGTACATCTGCAGAAGTTTGTTGCGCTGTTTGATGGAAAGAACGGTAACCGTCCAGTTCTACCAGCAATCCGAAATCCAACAGTCCGTTTCCTACCCGGTTATGACAATAACCTGCAATCAAATTTTCACCCGGTTTCAAAGAAGCTACTACTTCTTCCGACAGTTTCACCCGTTCGTTCTTTTTACAAGCATTGCCTGTATCCACTACCTTGATGCCGTTGATATAAATAATAGCATCATCGTCATGAGAGAATTCAAGATATACATTCTTTCCTGTCAAGTCTTCCTGAATATCAGCTACCCGGCGTACCCAGATAAATTCTTCTCCCCATTGAGTTTTGGCTGTATGTTCATTTTCCATCGTTCCGAAGGCAGCTTCGCCTTCTTTCCATGCTTTATCATTGAATCCGGCATTCTGCCATCCGTCAGCAGGCTGTTGAGTGGTATACTTTCCTGTCCAGCTACCTTGTTCGGATGTCTTTACCAAAGGACGTAGTTCCAGTTCTTCCGTTCCCATGAAACGGTAGGTTTGTCCGTCTACTTTCGCAACGCCAAGCAAAGGAAAGTCCTTGCCTGTCCAATGTTTCACAGGACTGTCATACAGATTGTCCGTAGTGGACCATGCACTGGTATAAGGATCGATCGTCACCAGCGGGTATGCCGGAGCACGTAATTCATTCTTCTCGTGCTGTTCTATCTGGGTCTCACAGCTACAAAGTACAGAAGCTGTTCCCAGCAACAGCATCATCAGTTGTTGTTTCATAATTTAATTCACCTGTTTATTTAATCTATTTTACCATTCTATCAATACATTCACTCCGGCAGGGTCATTCTCAAAACGCAATAAAAGAGTTTTGGAAGATTCATCCCATTCCGGCTGTTCCGCATTTCCGTTTACCAAGATCTTTCCAGGTTTACGCGGCAAAAGGACTCTTGATACATTCGTCGTATGTAACGGACTTTTAGCTACAAACGAGTAGCTCTGCTTCCCTACTTTTTCATCATAAATGCGGGAGGCTCCACAAAGTACCTTTGCTTTAACTTTACCCGATACTTTATTCAAATCGTACAAATACCCCTGTTCACCGGGATTAATCTGCTTGACTGTCAATATCGGCAAGTCTTTGTCGAACAAATCGATATACAATCCCGACAGTTTCAAAGGCTCTTTAGAAGAACTCTCATCCATTACTGCCGCAATTGTATAAGGGCCACGTTCCACCATAAAATTGTTTTTGATTTCTATCTTCTTACCTGTTTTACTCTGATAAGCGGATGCAATCGTTTCAAAATATTTCCGGTCGTTCCCGCCCTTTAACACAAAATGTTTCGGATCTTCGCGCATGACAATCACGGTGCCTTTCCCAAACCGATAGGTTCCGTCACCGGGATTACGGGACAATCCCATCGCCTCAAACAGATGTTCCGAAGGAGCTTTGTATGCGTTTCCTGCCGTATTCCACCATTCTAAAACTGTTTGATAAGGATCGACATCTTCTCCACAGTACACCAACGTACCTCCTTTTTTAACCCAGTCTGCCAGATAGTTATGGTATTCCGATTTCATCGGTTTCATGTTCGAGTAGGACATTACAAGTACCTGAAGTCCGTTGAAAGTATCTTTAAACGGAGTATTCTCCATGTGTACCAGTTCCACTGGAATTCCTCTTTTTAATAAAGGCAAGGTTTGCCCATAGAAACTGGAAAATTGCGGATCGTCATATCCGTTATGATCCGGGAAACGCTGGAACATCAGCGAATTTGCCATCAATACACCAATGCCGTGCGTACCGCTGATTTGTTTGTCAGAAGTGCGAATGTCATTCAATGTGTTAATCATCACCTGCATTTGCGTAGAATACGAACGGGGAATACGTTCTTTCTGATCCGTTCCTGCTATCCGGTATAATCCCTGATAAATACGGTCCGGCCATGGCATCACTTCATAGGTATCTACCATCGGGTACATTAACTGTGCGGCAAAAGTGGCCTGATAATTGATCTTATAATCCAGCCAGTCTTTGGCAAGGTCTTCAATCGGATCGGTCAGGAAATACATTTTACGGTTCAAAGGGGCAGTCATGGATTTCATGCATCCGTATTCAAGAAAAGCATTCTCAAATACACGCTCTTTCTTTATGCCGTTATAGAAGTTCGGTTCACGGGCAGTACCTGTCCACACCTGTGCGATATAGCCATCTACACAATCCAACGAGGCTAAACTGGCTTCCGGACTTACAATCTGCCAGGAAGTGTAGTTAATTAAAGAGTGAGTAGGCACATAGCATTTCACATCCAGACCTTTCGATTTACCATATTCTTTCGCATAAGTGAATATCTTATCCAGTGCGTTATAGTAGAGATGATATTTCAATTTATTGGAGAGATAAGTATTTTCGGGAGATTCATGTTGAGGTCTCCAGGGAAAATTATAATATTTCTGCCATTCGGACTTGAAAGCCTCGCTGTATCCGCCACGCATCCAGAACTCCGGTTCTTCCAGATAGATAGAAGTAATGCCGGCATCAATCACCCGCTTTATCTGTGTTTCCTGCATATAACGGATAAAACTTTCGGTAGGCACAATGTAGGGTATCAAGTGTCCGTGGGCTATCTCGTTTCCGTTACGATCCCGCTGCCCCTCTTTCAGGTGACCGTCTATTCCATCCCATTTGCCGAGAAAATAGTCTTTATAGTCTCCCCATGCCACTCCGGTCATAAATTGTGTCTGATACCCCTTGTCTCTCCACGACTGAACACGCTGTTCAAAAGAAACACCCTTTTTATCCAGCGTGCCATACACCATCGTGGCGTCAGCACGCACATCTGTTTCGGGCTTCCAGGGTTCGGCAGTTTGAAAAGTCGTTTTTGCGTCCTTGTCTTTGGCCTTTTGAGTTTGAGCAAAAGAAGCATAATTGCCGGTTAATAACAGGCTGAATATAATCAGTAGTTGTTTATTATTCATTTTTACGTGGTTCTGTGTCGTTTTCTATTTATTTCTTAGCCGGAAACAAAAGCATCAATGCCGGTATACCGGAAGCAGAATAACTGTCGATTTCCGCACCTTCCGGCAACTTTTTATAGTATTCGCCTCCACATACGTTCCGTGTCTTATCTCTGTTTGCCCAACCTGTTTTGATGGTACGTTTCAGGAACGGGAGATATTGGGTTTGTCCGCAATCATACACCAACCATGCCATGTATTCCGCAAAGATAGCAGTATAGATACCCTGTTCAATACCACCTTCGAAAGGTAGCACTTTATGTTCTGCAGACATATCTTTCACTGTATAGTCTGCTGCCAGAATAGCATTGTCCAGATAACGTTTCTCTCCGGTCGCCTTATAAAGCAATATGGATGCACCGATAAAGGTTGCCTGGTTGTAGACATGTGCCTTCCAGGCAGGATTGCCATTTCCATGACGGCTATCGGCAATCTTTCCTGTTGCTTTATCCAAGAGATTTTCCACTCCCCATTCATAGATTTCTTTACCTTTGGCAAGATATTGAGCTTTCGTCTGATAATCCGGCCGTTTGTCGGTCGATTCTTTTCTATTTTCAGGCACGTTATTGTAGAGGGTTAATGCTGCAACAACTGTCGGAAAGTTGATACATGCCATCTTTCCATCACCGAATTTATTCGGTTTCGGATTTTGAATGGGTTGCCATTGCCAGAACATACCTCCGTTTTCTTTGTCATACGAACCTGTATCACCCACTTTTTCCGAGCCATACCATACCCGTTTGAAACTGGCTTCCGAGAGTTTCAGATATTCATCCACTCCAAAAAGTTCATAGCCGCGTGCCAGACTGATAGTCCACCACATGATGTCATCGTAGATGAACCAACCGGTATTTTCGTTGTTATCATCAAAATCAAACTGACAATATTGCGCTTTGTTCCCTGCGAATATTTTCTCGCAGAGTGTTTTATAGTAATTCGTTTTCTTTTTGTCTTTCTGTGCCTTTGCCAGTTTATAAGCATTCATTGCCATATCCCAATAAATAGGCTGACACCAGATAGCCGCTGCTCCATTGCCACGGTCAACAGCACTCGGATAGGACGAATTTGTCTTGTAAATATATTTATTGGAGTCTAGTAGTGTATTATTAAATCCTTCATAAGCTGCCCATACATCTTCGTTCGTATATGCGTGCTTCTTCTGGTTTGCTTTTCCTGAATTGCCGACTGCCCATATAGTAGTTGATGCTCCCAATAGTAGTGTCAGAGCTAAAAGAATTTTGCCTTTCATGATAGTTTATAAGTTTATAGTATTTTTCCTGTTACAAAGATTGCAGAAATAGCTGAAAAAAAACGATAATATTTATTCAATAAAGAACAAATACAGACCAAAACACTTTTCTACAATAAAAATAAAGGATTAATAAAGGGTTATTGGAGAATAATTCCCCCTCACTCTGTCCTTATGACAGAGATAAGGGGAATATTTAATCTACCTATTGAAAACTCATTCCGGTAAACAATTATTTGTTATCTGTAATGTCTGTGGATTCAATCCATTGCCAGTTATCACCAACTAATGTTGCCGTATGGCCTTTCAAACCTGTTATTGTGCTGGTAGCACTTTGAGTAGGCTGATCACCTTTCACTTCAAAATCCCAGGCTTCTACCAAATTCGGATTATCGGCACTTACACCTTCTTCATTCCCCATATAAGAAGCATATACCTGATTTTCTGTCCGATTTGTTTTCCAGATACGTATCTTCTTTATGTAACCGGAGAACCATTCGTTACGATTTCCATTATTGTCCATCATACAGAATCCGGTCATGTGGACCTTATTAGCTATAGATTGTTCATTGATATACGTTCTCCAGGACTCACCCACACGAATGATTTCACCTTGTCTCGTACCGTCAATCATGGAATAACACTTCACATCTGTCGGAGTATCAAATCCCGGCAGTCCCTTATCCCTGAAGAGGAATGCATAATGCGTCCAACGATCTTTGGTCCAGTTGTCCGACTTTTTCCATCCCGGTTCCCATTCTTGTGGATTTGTATGATTATTATCTTGCCAGTGAGCAACCATTGTTCTCAACAATCCCTTTGTACGATCCTGGGCACGCCATCCGCTCCAATAAGGATCGTTGGTCATGGTAGAAAGGAAAGTACAGTTGTCTTCTCCCTGTTTATTGCAATATTCTTTGATATTCACCCAAAGTTCAATCGTAAATGCCTGATTGTCATCCTCTCCAAACTTCACATAATCCTCACTATAACCAAAGTCTATATAGGAACCGGCATTTCCATCTACAAACAGATTCCAGGTAATCTGACTGTTATCCGGCCATGCAGAATCTTCAACTTCTTCTACTTTCTTATCGGCAGCAGCAATAGCCTCATCATAAATCTCCTGCGTCATATCTGTGATGGAACCGGATTTGATTCTTTCAGCCAGACTTTCCAAGTCTTTAGCTGCACTCTCCAAAACCGACTTATTTTCTACCGGATATTGTCCCTGATGATTTCCCCACTTCGTTTCATCATTAACGATTGCAAGTATTTCATCCGCCTTAGCCAGTAAATTATTGATATATTGCTGTGCTTCCGGAGACAGATTGTAATATTTTGAATTTTTAAACTCGTCAATCGCTTGATTTACCTTTGCTACAGCGGTTTCCAAAGTTGTTTCATCCAGTTCCTCACCAGCTTCTACCCGTGTTATCAGTGCATCCAACTCGGTAATAGCGGCATTTAATATATCCTTTCCGGTTTCAGGATATGTCCCGGGAGCAGTTCCGTAGGTTGAATTCTTCAATAAATAGTTCAATGACGCACGATTTTCCTGCAAGATACTCAACTGTGTATCTGTTATATACTCGTCTTCAATATCGTCACAAGCGGTAAATATCCCTGCCAGACAAGAAATCAGGAGGAAAGAGAGGAGCATTGCTCCCTCTCTCCATTTATTAGTTAAACATTTCATGTTTTTCATCGTTTTTACATTATTATTCAACAATACGTTGCCACTCGTAAGTACCGATAATCTTAGCAGTATGACGGCCTGTCAGGTCTATTACTTCATTACCCGAGCCGGAAGGTTTGGTCATGAAATCCCATGCTGCCGCCAAATCTGCTTCTTTACCCGTCACTTCAGCCGTTCCATTATAAGAATTCTGAACATATTCGTTATCCTTTGCGCTCTTCCAGATACGGATTTTCTTCATATAACCGGCAAAGCCTTCTTCAAACAGATTATCACTGGTACGCATATAACGTCCGAAAGCAGTCATCGGGGCATTATAGTTGGCATAGTTGCTTGAATTATAAAATCTGCTACCCACGCTTCCCTCGGTTGTTTTCACTTCTCCGTTCACATACAACTTCGCACGAAGCTCCGGACTGCCCGGCAAGCCTTTATCACTGTACACAAACAAGAAATGTTGCCATTCTCCATCTTCCGGTGCCTTTAGTGACGGTTCACAGATATTTCCTCCTGTTTCGCCCCAAGTTGCACGATAAATACCACCGTCTGCATTACGCCAGTACATCATCCAGCCATTACGCCATCCGTCACCGCCCATGTAAGTTGACAGGAACACATTCTGGTCTTTTCCACCACCTTTGGTTACTTTCACCCAAAACTCAACAGTAAAGGCTTGATTTCCTTCGGTTCCGAAATTGACATATTCTTCGCTACGTCCGAAATCGATATAAGAACCACCATCACCACGTCCGTCCACAAACAGTTCAGCCGGTGTTGTTTCAGCATCTTCTGTACGGATCGTACTCTTGAACTGTTCTATAGACGCCTTGGCTTCTGCCACATAGCGTTGTTTCTCACTTTCCGACGGAGAGGGTTGCTGATATTTGATTAAAAGTACCGCACGATTGGCATCATCTATCGCATCTGTCAGAATTGCCCGGCTTTCGGTGGGGTACTGTCCTTTCTTATCTCCGTAGTCTGAATTTTGCTGCAAATCGGTCATTTCAGCAATCAATGCATCCAGTTGGTCGATATAGGTATCTTCTATTTCAGGAGCCGCAGTATACTCGTCATGCGTTTCTTCAGAACAAGCCGCCAATTGAAGTGTCAGTACCATGCATAACACATAATACCACATTTTCCAATTTGAATATTTCGTATTCATTATTCTTCTTTTTTATGGGTTACAATTATTTATCTGCCGGAAACAACAACATCAATGCCGGTATTCCGGATGCACTATAGCTGTCAATAGTAGCGCCTTCTATCTGTGCCTTATGATATTCGCCACCACACAAATTACGTGTCCGGTCGCGATTAGCCCAGCCGTAATTAATGTTACGTTTCAAGAACGGTACGTACTGGGTCTGGCCACAATCATTTACCAGCATGGCCATGTATTCCGCAAAGATAGCGGTATAAATACCCTGTTCCACGCCACTCTCGAACGGCAGTAAATCATACGTTCCGGACATGGTATTCATTGTATAGTCAGCTCCCAAAATTGCATTGTCCAAATATGTTTTCTCACCGGTAGCTTTATAAAGCAATAACGAAGCTCCGATAAAAGTGGCCTGATTGTATACATGGTCCGACCATGCCGGATTGCCTTCACCATGCTTGCTGTCGGCAACTTCTCCGGTATTGCTGTCTACCAAATTCTTCACAGCCCATTCATAGATTTCTTTTCCTTTTGCCAGATAAGCTTCCTTCGTTTCATAATGCGGACGGGTAAAATCACCGTACTTATTACTCCAGCTTTCCGGATTCGGATCAGCCACACGATCGGCAGGAACATTGTTATAAAGGGTCAATGCAGCTACCACAGTCGGGAAATTGATACAAGCCATCTTACCATCACCGGCAACATTTTCATTCGGATTGCCGATAGGCTGCCATTGCCAGAACATACCTCCACCCAAATTCTTTTCAGGATCTGCATAAGAACCCGTATCACCTACACGAGGAGAACCGTACCATACACGTGCAAAACTTGCTTCTGCCAGACTGCGATACTCTTCCACTTTAAATAATTCGTAAGCACGTGCCAAAGTAATGGTCCACCACTGTATATCATCATAGATAAACCAGCCGGTATTTTCATTATTATCGTCGAAATCAAAGTTTACATAATGTGCTTTATTTCCGGCAAACAAATCATCACACAACTGCTTGTATTTGTTTTCTCTTTCCGTATCTCCTTCCGCTTTTGCACGTTTATATGCGTTCATAGCCATATCCCAATAGATCGGTTGGCACCAGATAGCAGCAGCTCCGTTATTACGGTCGGTAGCAGCAGTATAAGCGGTACTTGTTTTATAAATATTCTTATCGGGGTCCAGTAAGTTATCATTAAATGCTTCATAGGCAGTCCAGATATCCGCATTGGTATACTCCGGTACAATCTCGTAATCCGGAGTATATGGCTTTGCCTGTTTATCCTCATTGCAAGAGGACATACAAAGGGCACCGGACATGAGACAAACTGCAGAGAAAATATATTGTTTCATCATAATTTCTATTTTATAATCAGTATTTAGAATCCTGTATTCTGAACCAAGTTTTTATCAATATCAATTTCGCCCTGTGGTATGGGGAAGAAGTACTGACGGTCAAAAATACGCTTTACAATCTCCGTACGTTTGAAGAATTCATTTCCGTCATAATTGACATTCATACCGTGAATTGCTTTGTTGAAATACTCATTTACCAATCCCCAGCGACGTACATCAAAATAACGGCAGTTTTCGAAACTCAACTCAATGCGTTTCTCCTTACGAATCAGCTCCATGACTTCTTCCGTTGTAGTCGGTTTAGGCAGATTGACTGTTTCACCGTATCCCGGAATACCCGCACGCTTACGGATCATGTTCATATATGTCCAGATGTCTTCATGAGTCGGGCTGACATGTGCAAGCGCTTCGATATAGTCAAAATAAATATTAGTCAGACGCAAGAGCACACAAACCAAGTTCTGGTTACGGTCACCGGAATCCATTCCTTTGCGCACCAAATAACCTGTACTTGTATAGTCATTGCTACCTTGTTCTTTACCACAACTTCCGCTATAAGTGAAATCTACTATATAATCGCCTTCTGTTCCATCAAACCATTTTGAATTACTAAAGGTAATGTCTACATAAAAACGAGGTTCACGATTAACATACATCATTCTGGTTCCTGTCGGTGCATATAAGGTACCGTCTGTTCCTTTGTATTCTGTTGTAGAAACTCCCTCTTCTACATAATCGGATTTTTCGTTGATAATCGGAGTGACTCCGTCAGCACTATAACCGGAAATAGGAGATTCTCCGTTTGACATGAAATAGGCATCTACCATTTCTTGGGTTGCTCCCAACAAACTACCACCTCTATAATTAGTCGTATTACCGGATCTATTCGGCATACGGTCGTACTGCATGGTTCCGGCAGCATTATCCAAACGATAGAAAATCATTTCTTTATTGTTACCCATTTCAGAAAACAGGGTTCTTACTGCACGGCGATAAGATTCCGTCGGGCTGAAGCCTTCCGAGTCCGGACCGGAAACAGAAACACCGTCCTTATTGGTATACATCAAATGATAACGACTTCCGTAATTAGAGAAGAAAGTGTTACATTCATTAATCACTTTCTGCCAATTGGCACGTTTGGTAGCTTCGTCCGGTTTGTTAGGGAACAGTTTTGTTCCGTCCGTATTAGCCAAGTCTGAATAGTAATTGCACTCTCCATTAAACAACCAGCTGGCACGATAAGTCAATGCCTCGATGATAAACGCCTGTGCAATCGCCTTATCAATACGGCCATATCCGGACACTTTGTCAGTAGAAGCATCATCCAGTAAACCATCGTTTTGCGCACCTTTCAGTTCTGATACGATAAAATCGAAACACTCGTCTACCGTATTACGCGGGAGTTGCAACTCATCGCTCGGAGTATCCATCGGGAAGTCCTTTTCAAGCAAAGGAACCGGACCATAAGTACGTACTAAATAAAAATAGTAGATCGCCCGCAAAGCTCTTGCTTCCGCTTTCCATTGATTTCTTTCTGTAACAGTCAGCGGTGCCTGATCTACATTTTCTGTAAATACTGCCGCTTCATGAATACCTGAAAACCAGCTCTTCCAGCGATACAATACCATCGTTCCTTCAGTCGCATCGATAGAGTTGTTATTTATCAATTTCCCTTTATTGTCATTTGTCCACTCTGCTTCGTCGCTGGAGCCTGTCCAGGGACCGGGAGTACGGTACAGACTTGTTTCGTGCACCTGACGTTGGTTAAATTCATCCGGTAAGAATGTGTATACGTTCGAAAGATACCGCAAGGCTCCATCTCTGGTTGTGAAAATCTCCTTGAGTGATAAACGGTCATCAGGCACCTGGTCAAAATAGTCATTACAAGATGTCGTCAAGAGACACGCCAGCAAACTAACGATTATATAATTATATTTTTTCATTATCTTTTTGTTTAGAATGTGAAATTAATACCAACTGAATAAGAAGTCGTATTCGGATAAGAAGCACCATTATCGGTATTCAACTCCGGATCCCACAATTTGAAACGACTCAAAGTGAACAGGTTAGTTCCCATTACATATACAGCCGCATTCTTCAGATGAACTTTATTCACCCAGGGTTTAGGCAGATTATAAGAGATCTGCAATGTCTTCAAACGCAGGAAGTTCATGTTACGTACCCACCAGGTACTTTTCTGGAAGTTATTAATATTACTGGTTGTTTCACTTCCATAAGACAAACGCGGATAAAAGGCATTCTGATCCGGATTTTCCTCTGTCCAACGGTCGCCAATGTTAGAGTAAAGGTTACCACTACCACCACCGCCATTAAACGGATTAACGCTGCTACCGTTCAAAACACGTTCGGCTCCTGCTACGCCCTGGAACATCATCCCCACAGACAAGTCTTTCCAACCTACTGTAAATCCGAAACCATAGACAGTTGTCGGCACATCCCCACGAGAAATGTAAGTCTGGTCGTATGCGTCTATCTGACCGTCATTGTTTAAATCCTTGTATTTGATATCTCCGGCTTTCACTGTTCCAAACTGTGATGCAAACGGTTTGGGAGTAATGGCTTTATTGGCATCCGACAAAGATTCCCAGCGTGCCATATCATCTATTTCAGTTTGAGTGAACAACCCCTCGGCAACATATCCTTTCACTCCATTGATGTTGTGCCCATATTGGTTCATCCATTCGTATTTCTGTTCCGGCAATTCTCCCTGAATCCATTTATCCTTATTAAAGGTAACATTACCACGAAGCGCAATTACCCAGTCTTTATTGATACGCTTGTTATACTCGATCGTTCCGTCAAATCCCTTATTTTCTATGATACCGATGTTTCCGTAAGGAGCAGATGTGTTGTATCCCAAGAATGAAGGTATAGAATGTTCACGCTTCAACAAGATGTTTTCACGACGTTCTTTAAACAAGTCGAATACAATAGACAGATCGTCATTAAATAGCTTAAGGTCAATACCCAGGTCTTGTTTGCGAGATTCTTCCCAAATCAGGTCAACAGCCATATTCACTGTTTCATAACCGGACCACTTAGTTCCATTCGGTCCGAATTTATAACCATAGTCTCCATTTTCTTTCATCTGATCCAGATACATGAAACGACGGTCGGAAACTTCGCTATTACCCACTTTACCATCCGTATAACGTATTTTCAAGAAAGAAACTGCCTTCGACAGAGGTTGCCAGAATTTCTCATTTGAAACAACCCATCCTACACCAAATGCAGGGAAAGTTCCGAAACGATGTTTAGGCGAAAAGTTCTCGGCACCGTTATAACCGATGTTGAACTCTGCGAAGTAACGGTCTTTCCATGAATAAGTGGCACGACCGGCAATACCCATCATGCGATACGGAATCGCATCTTCCAATGTCCCTTTCGGATATAATAGTTTGGATTGCTGATTGAATAGGAATAACGCACTAACACGATGATCGTCGTTGAATGTCCGGTCATAATTCAAGGAAGCCTCCAAATAAGTCTTTTTGTTACCACTCGTTTCCTGTGTATAGCTTAACACGTTACTTCCTTCATAAATACGTTGCAGAATAGGTTGTCCATTCATATCGTAAGGAACACTAGTGTCCAGGAAGTTGTAGGTAGACTCCGCACGGTCCTGATGTACATGTATCTCATTGTATACGTCGAATGCATACATAGCAGTCAGTTTCAGTCCTTTCGTGAGCATATCCAAATCCTGTGTGACGCGCAAATTAGAGTAAATCTGATTTTTCGTCAGGTTGTCATAACCACGACGTGTAGCCTGTGAATAAGGGTTATTAAAGTTGTTATTGGTTGAAGTTCCCGGCACAAAGGCTTCTCCGTTAACAAAGAACATCTTCGGATATTCAACCGGTGAGATAGACATTGCCGCATTATACAAATCGGCAGAAGAGATGGCCGGATAGTTTCCTTCTCCCAGATAACCTTGCGCACCGATCTCGACCTTAGTAGTAGGAGTTACGTCGATATTCAAATTGGTAGTAAAGTTGTAACGGCTATATTTCATTTTAGAATCATAGGTGTCGATATTCTTATCAGTCACCGTCATACCTGTCTCATTAAAGTAGCTGACTGATGCATAATAAGCGACTTTCTCGCTACCACCGCGTACATTTACATTCACACGGCGATTATGTCCCCAATCATTAAAGATTTCTTTCAACCAATCCACATTCGGATATAGATAAGGATCCTTACCGGCAATCGTGTTACGTATCTGATCTTCTGTATATTTCGTAGCAATACCGTCATTACGCATTGCCTCGTTGGCTGCATTCATATAAGTGATACCGTCTGCCAAATCGACCATCTTCGTGAAACGGGTAAACGATTCATAATAATCCGCGCTCACTGTCGGTTTTCCTACCTTTCCCGGTTTGGTTTTAATCAAAATTACGCCATTGGCACCACGTACACCATACACAGCTGTTGCTGATGCATCTTTCAACGTTGTCAACGATTCAATATCTTCCGGATCAATGTCATTGAACGAACGTTCCACTCCATCCACCAATACCAGCGGAGAAGAAGTGTTGGGAGTGGAAATACCACGAATCCAGATATCAGCAGCATCTTTTCCCGGTTCTCCTGTACGTTGTACGGCCACAACACCCGCCAAACGACCTGCCAATGTAGTTGTTAAACTGGCAGAAGGCGTCTTAATATCTTCCATCTTCATGGAAGACTGTGCACCGATATTACTTATTTTACGCTGGGTACCATAACCCACAATAACAGTCTCTTCCAATTCGTTCACCTGTTCTTCCAAGGTGACATCATAAATGTTGGTGGAGGCATTGGTTCGTATTTCAGAAGTTTTAAACCCGATATAGGTAAATTTAAGCACTACACTCTTCTTGGTTACGAATATCTCATACAAACCATCCATGTTCGTAATCGAACCATTTGCATCTCCATCCACAGTGACGTTCACCCCAATAAGCGGCTCTCCTTTTATATCAGTGACACGTCCGGATATTTTCCGCTTATTCTGTTGCTGTTCGGTTGAAGCAGGGGCTTTTCCGGAAATAAATATTTGCCTGTCAGAGATCCGATAAGTACACGAAGTACCTTCGAAAAGTTCAGAAAGAATTTCTTCTATATTCTTATTCTTACTGTCGATAGATACCTTACGTTCTAAGTTGACAGCGTCATCTAAATAGAAGAAAACAAATTGACTACTTTTCTCTATTGTTTTAAGCACTTCTCTCAACGTCGAGTTACTCATGCTGACCGAAAGAGTCTTAAATTGAGAATAATTGTTGTAACTTGCGAAAGAGTAGTCTATTCCGAGAAGTAAAAAGCACAAGAATAGCCCGAGAACCTTACTCTTTCGTTCTCTAATTGCATTTTTCATATTAAACATGTTAAAAATTTCTCATAATATTATTTTCTGTATCTAAACATTTATAGGCACACAAGTCCCATCTGGATGATAGTTCGTATCATCCACTCTCTTCAATAATTACCATAAAATACGGGAGTTAGATTAGTTTATTATCTTATTTTTTATATCTATTTCTTTACTACTCGATACGTTTTATATTGTTCATCATAGGCATAAGAAATTGGTGCAACAAAGGTTAATCCATTAATAACTGTTTCAAAGTTGTCTTTCAAATCGATTTTTCCGGAACATTTTATTTTACTTAGCGCTGGGTCAAATTCTACATTCACACCATAATAGGTAGACAAGCGTTGCAAGACTATTCCCAAATCGGCACTTTGGAAACAATAGAGTCCATTTATCCACGATATTGCCTGTTCTACATCTACTTGTGATATATTTTCCTTTCCATCGGCAGAACTGAACATCTGATTAGGAGCCAAAATCGCTTTCGGAGTCCGGGCTGTCTCTACCTGAACACATCCTTGCGCCAGCACTACACTTCTAATTGCTTCCGACTCATACGCCGTTACATTAAATTTAGTACCAAGCACCCTGACATTCATATCTTTGGTCCGCACATAGAAAGGGCGGTTTTCATCTCTGGCTACTTCTATGTAGATTTCTCCGTCCACATAGATTTCACGTTTATCTTTTTCAAACTCTACCGGATAAATCACTCTCGTGCCGGCATTCACCCAGACTTTAGATCCATCGGCAAACGTCAATACCGATCGCTTTCCACGCGGAATGACCAATTGATTGTAAGCTGCCGATTTTTCCTTTTGTATACTTTCCTGATTTGTTTTGATTTCTACGGAATCATACGTAATCTCCGTTTCTTTTTCTTTCAGGCTCACTACGTTATCTTCCGCCAAAATCAACAGTGTTTCTTCCGTCAGAGGCAAATCAGCTTTGGTATTCACTGCAAAAGTGGCAATATCCGGATCCAGCACCGAAGAATAACTCTTTAATAAGAAGAAACATCCCACAAGAATAGCAACACTGGCCGCCGAGCTCAATCCTATTAAGAAATAGTTCTTACGTTTCGCCTTCTCCTTATTTATATTGGTTGCCTGTATACGAGTCCATAAATCATCCGTTTCCTCGTTTGAAAGTACTTCTTCTTTCTCTTTTGAAAAAACCTCCAAATATCTTTTTGCTGCTATATATTCATCTATATTAGAAGGATTCATCTGTTCAAATTCATCCCAGAACTTCTGTGTTTCTTCCGTAGGATAATTCATGGAAGAAATAAAGAAATCATTCTGAAGGAATTCTTCAAAAGTATATAGGGAAAAATCTGTATGTTTTTGTTCAGAGTTCATCATTTTCATTGTCTTTACGTATGAATAACAGTTGTACTTTCATTTTATACTCACCTTTTCCGAAGTTTTTTCCACTTTTTTTTGATTGACAGGAAAAATAGGCTGATTATTTTCTCTTAAATAAGTCCCGGATACGTCCCAAAGCCCGTTGAATGGAGTTAGAAACAGATTGATTATTCATGTCTGTCACCTTACTTATTTCATCAATACTCATCTCTTTGATATATCGATAATAAATAATTTCACGCTGTCTGTCCGTCAATACAGACATCATAGTATGCACGGTTGCCTGAACTTGTTTTTTCTGTTCATTATTAATATATATAGTTTCCGGAGTGGAAGGGGATTCGTCAACCGTCTCTTCTCTCTCACCTATTTCATCAAATGGAAAAGAGTCTGTTGTTTTTTTAAGCGCATTAAAAAGAGTGTTTTTCAACGCTACCGTCAAATAAGCTGCAATATTATCTGTTGGGGCTAACTTTGCACGATTCATGTGGATTTTCACAAACACATCATGTATGCAATCTTTAATTAATTCTTTGTCTGAAGTATATAATAGTCCGAATCGAAACAGATCTTGCACCGTTCGATTATAGATTTGGGTATACGCACTCGAATCTCCCTCGAGAAACCTTTTCCATAAAAGGGAGTCGGAAAGAGTGTGTATATCTGGCTTCATTATAATAAGTATGTTTGATTTACAAGGACAAAAATAAAACAATAAATCAAAAAAAGCCCATCTTTATTAAAATATTAATTACGGATGGGCTGAACTTTTCAGATTTTACTTCAATGGGCTTGCCTTTACTCCCTCGAAAGTCATCTTTATGGGTTTTATTTTTCCATCTTTATCAAAGTACATACGGTCAACGCAGGTCACACGAGCGTTTCCATCCGTTTCACCCAATGGATGGCGATGATAAATGATGTACCATTCATCCTCTCCCGGCCCTTTTACAACTGAATGATGACCGGCACCTGTTCCAATATTGGGATCTCTCTGTAATATTTTTGCTTCTCTTTTGAAGGGTCCGAACGGTGAGTCGGCAATGGCATAAGCAACACAATAATCCGGTCCGGTCCAACCGCCTTCCGACCACATAAAATAGTATTTTCCGTTACGTTTCAACATAAAAGGTCCCTCTACATATTTTTCGGGGGTTACTTCCTTATAAAGGGTACCATCTTCAAACGGTACAATACTCAACAAGTCCGGGGCCAGTTTCACCATATTACAATGTCCCCAGCCACCATAATACATATAATATTGTCCGTCATCGTCTTTGTAAACAAACTGATCGATCGGTTGCGCACCATTTACAAATTTATCAATCAGAGGTTTGCCTAACGCATCTTTAAATGGTCCGGCAGGATTGTCGGCCACAGCTACACCAATACCGCCCAGTTCATTATTGCTTTGGATATCATTCGCACCGAAGAATATATAATATTTATCATTCGCATGAATCACGGCAGGTGCCCACAAAGCACGTTTAAACCAACTAATATTCTCTTTTGATAACACTTTCGGGTGCTTTGTCCAGTTCACCAGGTCTTTAGACGAGAAGGCATCCATGAAAGTCTGTTCGTCATAAGGCGCCGAATACGTAGGATAAATCCAGTATTCATCCCCAAATACAATTCCTTCCGGATCGGCATACCATCCCGGAAATACAGGATTGCCACTCGTCTTCGGTTGTTGATTGGCTTTTTGTCCAAATACAGACTGGGAACAGCAAATAACACTAAGAAGAATAAGGTGCTTCAGTTTCATACAATATCAATTTTAAAGTTCGTGCTGCAAAGATGAGAAAAAACAACTAGAAAATTCAATAAATACGAACCAATTAAGGATAAATACTAACCAATCTGCAAAAAAAAGATGATTTATCAAGATTTTATGCTTTCTTTGCAATATTATTATTAAGTAAAAAATACCATGAGAAGCAGATTGTTATTCTTAACCGTACTTTTAATAATTATTTGTGCATCCTGTCAACCCAAGAAGAAAACAGAACCGGAAAAGGAAACCGTAACAGGAGCTACATATACAAATCCGCTACGTGAAAGAGGAGCTGAACCATGGGCTGTTTTTTATGAAGGAAAATATTATTATACGCAAGGCTCTGAAAGCAGAATCATGCTCTGGGAGACCAGTGATATTACAAATTTGAATGACAGTCTTAGAAAGCCGGTATGGATACCAACCGATCCAAGCAATTCCCATCACTTATGGGCCCCCGAAATGCATCGCATCAATAACAAATGGTATATTTACTTCGCAGCAGACGATGGTAATATGGACAATCACCAGATTTATGTGATTGAAAACGAGGCTGATATTCCTACAGAGGGTAAGTTTGTCATGAAAGGGCGCATACCGACCGACAAAGATAATAACTGGGCAATTCATGCGAGTACTTTCGAACACAACGGACAGCGTTACATGATTTGGTGCGGATGGCAAAAACGAAGAATTGACAGCGAGACACAATGTATTTACATCGCTTCGATGGAAAATCCGTGGACTCTTTCTTCTGACAGAGTCCTGATTTCCAAACCTGAATATGAATGGGAGTGTCAATGGGTTAATCCCGATGGCAGCAAAACAGCCTATCCGATCCATGTGAACGAAGCACCTCATTTCTTTCAGCCGAAGAATAAAGATAAAGTATGCATTTTTTATTCCGCCAGCGGTAGCTGGACTCCCTATTATTGTGTAGGATTACTAACAGCAGACGCCAATGCCAACCTGTTGGATCCTGCTTCCTGGAAGAAACATCCGACACCCGTATTTCAGCAGGAACCGGAGAATGAAGTTTTTGGCCCCGGCGGCAGTTCTTTCGTCTCTTCACCGGATGGAAAGGAATGTTATATGCTTTATCATGCCCGTCAGATACCGAATGATGCTCCGGGTGCAATGGACTCACGTACTCCCCGTTTACAAAAAATAGAGTGGGACAAAGATGGGATGCCTGTACTGGGAATACCGGATAAAACCGGAACAATATTGCCCAAACCATCAGGAACAAAAATAGCTGAAAAATAACAAAAACATTGATTCATACGATTCAGCAGTCAAACGCTAATTAACATGAACCCATAAAGGACAAAAACTGACCATCACTTCCATTCTCTATTACCCGAAGCCGCTTTATACGGGACTTTATATAAAAAAGAAGAGAATTTGCTGTTTTTTGAACGGTAATTTTCCTTTATTCACTTTTAATTCCCCTTTCTTTGCAATATCCTTTTAATAGAATTTATATCTAATAACTAACTATATTTTTATACCATGAACATGAAAAAGAATTTTCTAACAATGCTGCTTGCATTGGCTTTATGCAGTTCGACTTTTGCTCAATGGAAACCTGCCGGTGACAAAATCAAAACATCGTGGGGAGAACAGCTTGGCCCTAAAAACGTATTGCCGGAATATCCGCGTCCTATCATGGAGCGCAACGACTGGAAAAACCTGAACGGGCTTTGGAAATATGCAATCACTCCCAAAGGTACTCCTGCACCTGCCGCTTACCAAGGTGATATTCTTGTTCCTTTTGCCGTAGAATCGTCTTTATCAGGCGTAGGCAAAATGATAAACGAGAAAGAAGAACTGTGGTACCAACGTACTTTCGACGTTCCTTCTGCCTGGCGTGGTAAACAAATCCTGTTGCATTTCGGAGCAGTAGACTGGAAAGCAGAAGTTTGGGTGAATGATGTAAAAGTAGGCGAACACACAGGCGGATTTACTCCTTTCTATTTCGATATTACTTCTGTACTTAATAAAGGAAATAATGACCTGGTGGTAAAAGTATGGGACCCTTCAGATCGTGGCGAACAACCCAGAGGAAAGCAAATAGCAAACCCTCATGGCATTTGGTACACTCCGGTTACAGGTATCTGGCAAACAGTGTGGTTGGAACCGGTTGCAACACAATACATCACTAATCTGAAAACTACTCCCGATATTGACAACAATTCTGTTAAGGTAGAAGTTGCTGCCAATACGACCTCCGCAGACAAAGTGGAAGTAAAAGTATTCGATGGCAAAAACCTTGTAGCCAAAGGCGCAGCGTTGAACGGAGTACCTGTTGAACTGGCAATGCCTGCTAATGCTAAACTGTGGTCTCCGGACTCTCCTTTCCTCTACAATATGGAAGTGACTCTGTATAAAGACGGAAAAGCAATAGACCAGGTAAAGAGTTATACGGCTATGCGCAAATATTCTATCCGCAAGGGTCAGAATGGCATCACTCGCCTGCAATTGAACAACAAAGACTATTTCCAGTTCGGTCCGCTCGACCAGGGATGGTGGCCTGACGGTTTATATACTGCACCGACAGATGAAGCATTGGTTTATGACTTGAAGAAGACGAAAGACTTCGGCTACAACATGGTACGTAAGCACGTCAAAGTAGAACCTGCACGCTGGTACACTCATTGCGACCAATTAGGATTGATCGTATGGCAGGATATGCCGAACGGTGGTCCTAGCCCACAGTGGCAGGCACGCAATTATTTCAACGGTACGGAAGTGATTCGTTCTGCTGCTTCCGAAGCTAACTACCGCAAAGAGTGGAAAGAAATCATCGACTGTCTGTATTCTTATCCGAGTATCGCCGTATGGGTTCCTTTCAATGAAGCATGGGGACAATTCAAGACTCCGGAAATCGTAGCATGGACCAAAGAATACGATCCTAGCCGCCTGGTGAATCCTGCCAGTGGTGGTAATCACTATACTTGTGGCGATATTCTCGACCTTCACCACTATCCGGGCCCGAACATGTTCCTTTACGATCCGAGACGCGCTACCGTATTGGGTGAATATGGAGGTATCGGCTTGGTAGTAGAAGGAAACACTTGGGTGAATGACAAGAAAAACTGGGGTTATGTGAAGTTCAATACATCGGACGAAGTAACAAACGAATACATTAAATATGGCAAACATCTGTTGGAATTAATCCGGAAAGGATTCTCTGCTGCCGTATATACCCAGACAACAGACGTAGAAGGTGAAATCAACGGTCTGATGACTTATGACCGTAAAGTTATCAAGATGAATGAAGCTAAAGTCAGAGAAATCAACCAACAGATCTGTAACTCTCTGAATAAATAATAAATAGAATAATACTCTTTTCCTTGTTGAACTAAAAACAGCACCTATGACGTCTATTCAGGGTGCTGTTTTTTTATATTCATATTCTTTTTCAGAAATGCTTATTCTTCCTGCATGAAGATCTTTACCTGATTCCAACTATTCTTCGTATCATTCGATACTTTTTCACCAGGAGTAGAACGACCATTCTCTACATATTGCTTCATAGCCCGTTTCATTTCTTTCACCTCATTTTCGTAACGCTTATCACCGATAATGTTTTCTTTTTCCGAAGGATCTTTCACGATATCAAACAATTGCATCGGAGGGAACTTCGCCACATCAGAAGGTTTGACAGGATAAGAAAAGCCACCCGAACCTCCGTAGAACACCAATTTCAGTTGGGAAGTACGCAAAGACAAATACCCCTCTCCCGCTTCGTGCACCAAGTCTTTACGCGCAGAAGCACCTTTCTTACTCAATATCGGCCACATACTGTAACTGTCAACAGCTTCTTCTGTCTCCAAATTGTGGTTAAGCATTTGGGCAAAAGTGGCATAAAAGTCTATCAATGAGACTAAAGAGTTGTTTGTCTCTTTCCCATATTTTCCTTTCCAGGAGACAATAAGGGGAATTCTGTGTCCACCTTCGTAAATATCGCTTTTGTAGCCTCTGTAGATGTAACTAGGAAAATGTCCTTTCTTTTCCATATCTTTCACGCCGATATAACCGGCACACCCATTATCCGAAGCAAAGACAATGATGGTATTATCCAGTTGCTTGTTCTTCTTTAATGTTTTTACGATTTGGCGCACCATGTCGTCTATCATGACTACGAAATCGCCATAAGGACCGATACTGGTTTTGCCCTGAAACTCTTTCGAAGGCAATATAGGGGTGTGAGGAGCAGTAATAGGCAAATATAAAAAGAATGGTTTCTTGCTGTCTTTCTGCTCATTGATATAGTTCAGGCTATAACGAATGATGTTGGGAAAACATTCTTCCGGCTTGAAGTCGGCTCCTGCCATTCCTCCGTGCATCAGTAATGCCAGATTCTTTTTCTGGGGTTCTATCACATGATCGGGGATAGAGGTTGCTTTGTTATTTTCCACATAAACATAGGGAGAAATATCCAATGACGCGGGTATGCCGAAGTAGTAATCAAATCCTTTGTCGGTGGGTCCGTTCTTGATCGGAAGCGAGAAATCTATATCTTTCATACTTCTGCCATTGTTCGTATATCCCCAATCCCAGCCTAAATGCCATTTACCGATACAAGCGGTATTATAGCCATTCGCAGAAAACATTTGCGCGATTGTGCGACGTTCAGGATCAATCATTGCAGGCGAATCGCCATCAAGACCACCTCGTTTCAGCTTAGTTCGCCACGGATATCTTCCGGTCAGAAGAGAATATCTGGAAGGAGTGGATAAAGCGGAAGAAGCATGGGCATCCGTAAAGGCAATCCCGTGCTCAGCCAGTTTGTCAATGTTAGGAGTATGGATTTTAGATTCGGGATTGAAGGCCGAGATGTCTCCATAACCCAAATCATCCGCCAATATAAATACGATATTGGGCGTTTGCGCTTTTACAGCAGCAGCTGTAAGAAGTGCAGAAGAGATTGTGATTAGTTTATTCATATATTGAATGTATTAAAGCTATAGTTTGTGTATGATATAACCTATCTCTTCATGTTTTCCAACCGACATGCCCGGATTATCTGACTGACATCTCAATCGTTCCACTCCAGTAGACAAGTCCTTTCACTCCAGTGAACGAATCTATGCACCCTAGTGAACAGCCCTCGTCACTCTAGTGGAACGATGGAGATGCTCTATCAATAACTGGACGATAACGAATGAAAAACATGCCGGCATAGGGTTGTTTGAATGATAAGTACCTTTCATCTGTTTTCAATGTAAATAAGATCAGCAACCATCGTCTATGCAATCATCATGAGAAATGTATGAGAAATGCAGGATGAATACAGGGCAGATGTATGAGAAATCATTGAAAAACGAATGAGAAATAGCCGTTTTTTCGTTAAAATATCTGTAAAAAGCATGAGAAATGCCTGTATAGAAAGCATTTCTCATACTATATATTACTGATTATAAACTAATTATCTAGATTTTATGAGAAATGAGAAATAAAAAAGATAAATCTCTTTCAGAGAGCAACAAGCGGTAGCATTACGAATATTATACATTGGCTGCTTTCTTCTGCTTATTCTTAGGAGCACGCGGCCGGTCTTTATCAGCTCCGGTATCATTTTGCTGTTTCATCCATTTTTGCAGTTCCATCGTCAGTTCTGCCTTCTTCTTACTATATTTCTTCACATCCGCCAGATTATTCATTTCGAACGGATCTTTCTTGATATCATATAGTTCGAACTCGGGACGATTCTTATAGCGATTCATGATTTTATGTGCCTGATCCGTGTCCTGTGCTTTCCACGAGAGATACCATTCTGCCTTTTCAATATGCTTTTCTACGTATGTTTCCTTCGGAGTCAAGTTCCAGATTAGACGATAGCGTCCGTCTGAAATAGAACGGATTGGATATGCCGGACCTTCCGGAACATTGTTGTGAACATGATAAGCATACTTATGGTGTGTCTTTGTTTTCCCTTGAAATACATCTACCAGACTCTTTCCATCTATTACGTCAGGCACCTTTCCGCCTGCAACATCGATAAATGTAGGAAGAAGGTCTTCATATTGCACAATAGCGGAAGTCTCCGTACCGGGTTTAATGACACCCGGCCAGGAAGCCACCATCGCTGACTTGACACCGGCACTCCAATTGGTCCATTTGGCTCCGGCAAATTGCGTACCCTGCTCGGATATGAAAATGACAAGAGTGTTCTGCAGCAGATTCTTTTCTTTCAGAATCTGCATAACGTCACCCACCTGTTGATCGAGCAAGCCGACTTCTGCCAAATATCTGGCATAGTATTCACGTGTTACTTCCGTGTCGATAAACTGTGGCGGCAACTGAAGTTTCTTCCGGTCGAAAACGGAAGCGTCACCACCTGTCCAGGGAGCATGCGAATTAATAGAAGCCAAGACAAGGCAGAAAGGTTGGGAAGCATCACGCTCCATAAACTTCTCAATACCTTTGGTATGATAGTCAGTGTTTGGGCTTGTACATCCTTTGGGGAATCCCGGTACATCTTCGAACGGGAAGTTAGCCAAAGGTTTGATATGCCACTTCCCGGCCAATCCAACCCGATAACCCAGATTTCCCAGATAAGTAGGGAGAGATTTTACATCGGCATTGACCGAGCTATGGTTGGCATAACCGCCATGATGCATCGGATACATACCTGTATAAACACAATGCCGGGTAGGCGTACTCATCGAAACAGAATTATACGCACTGTTGAACTTTATCCCCTGTCGAGCCAATGCGTCTATATGGGGAGTCTTGTTGTTGACTGCTCCGAAACAGCCTATATCGTAATAGGAGCAGTCATCGGCTATGATTAATAATATATTAGGCTTCGAAGGAGTTTGGGCAAACCCGTTTCCTATCGCCAATCCGCCTAGGAGGCATAAACTAATCATTGATTTTTCCATCTTGTATTATTTTCAATTCATAGGGTTAACAGATTCAACGTACTACTTTCCATTCTTTAGGAGCTTTGAATCCGTCACGACCTTTACCGTAAGGTACTTCCGGTACACAAGGAGTGATCGTGTCATATTTCAGGGCAACCTCATACAAAGCTTTCACAATTTTCTCGTTTCCTGCGCTGGCATTTTTCTTTTCGTAAGGATCTGTCTTATAATCAACCAGGAAGTCCTGTTTCAAATCCAGTCCCGGTTTCATACCTTTTCTTATCAGCTTATAGTCTTTATTGACTACTGCTCCGTGTCCCAGATAAAAGTCGCGGTCGATACAGGTCTTTTTACCGTTTAATACAGGGAGGATGCTGATGCCGTCATATTCACGTTTCGGACGGCTGTGATCTCCTACCAAATCTTTCAATGTGGGAACAAGATCAACAAAACCTGTCACCTGTGAACTCAAGTTCTTATATTGTTTCTCTGCCTTCTTCCAATAAAGAACAGCCGGTGCATGTACCCCTCCATCCCACTCGTCGAATTTATGTCCACGCAAAGGTCCTGATGAAGATCCCGGAACACCGGCAGTGCCGTTATCACTAAAGAAGATAAAGAAAGTGTTGTCCATAATTCCTTTCTTCTTCAAGGCATCTACAATAGCACCGATTCCCCTGTCCATACAAGAAACCATTGCACTGTAAGTCGCTTTTTTCTGTTCTTTCGGTGTCAGGCTGTCGAAATTGTCAGTATAGAGTTTTATATCTTTTTCCTGTGCCTGCAAAGGTGTATGAGGTGCATTATAGGCCACATACAACATAAACGGACCTTCTTTCTCGTATGCATCGATACAGCGGATGGCTTCTTTGGTTATCAATTCGGTAGAATATCCTTTGTCGTGGCAGGTTTCCCAGTCGTTGTGCCAGTCCAGTTCACCTTCACGCGTCAGGTCGAAATAATCTATCGCACCGTTCAGATGACCATAGAAATGCGAAAATCCCCTATTCATCGGATAATGCACTTTCTTGGTATGTCCCAGATGCCACTTACCAATAATGGCTCTGTTCTTATATCCGTTACGTGCCAGCATATCGGCCATCGTTTCTTCATTCTCATCCAGTCCGTCCTCACGCCAGGGCGGAATAACAGCCGAACGGACACCAAACCGGTTCGGGTAACGTCCCGTCATCAGCCCCGCACGGGTAGGCGTACTGATGGGAGAAGTGTAAAAGCGTTCGAGTTCCACTCCTTCGCCCACCAAAGCATCCAGACAGGGAGTCTTGATTTCACTACCATGAAACCCTACATCTCCCCAACCCAAATCGTCGGCCAATACAATCACAATATTAGGACGCTCTGTCTGCGCATGAAGAAATGCCGGAAGCAGAGTACATCCACAAAGCAAACCAAAAAATTCTTTTTTCATGATATACGATTTATAAATTACATTCTGTGTTTTATTCGTTTTGACTGTGTGACGGCTTATTTTCTCTTTCCCGGCATGTGTTCGAAGGCACGCATCTCGGTAGGTTGTCCTTCGTCTCCACAATCCTTCATCCAGCGTTTCAACTCTTTATCCAAGCGGCTGATGGTAGAAGCTTGTTTCGCGTCCTCCGCCAGATTTTTCATACAATACGGGTCGTTCTTCACATCATACAATTCGATAGCAGGACGATGCTGATATTTAGTCGTCATCGCTTTTGCATGACTATCCGTTTCCGCCAGACTTTTCCACTCTTTAAACAAAGGAGATCTTGTTTCAACATTCTGGAAAGTAGCTTCCGGGGTGAGATTGACAATATATCTGTATCGGCCGTCGTATACCGAACGGATGCCATAATAAGGCGATCCGGCATTGATGCCTCTCGTGGTCTGAAGGGAGAAAGAATATTTCTTGTGTGCTTTCTTCTTGCCTGTCAATACCGGTTTAAAGCTTTCGCCATCCACTTTCGCCTGCAGTTTTCCTCCTATTATATCGACAAAAGTAGGGACAATATCTACGTATTCTACCAACGCGTCACTTACGCTTCCCGGCTTAACCACTCCCGGCCAACGAACGATACAGGCAGAGTGTACCCCCGCATCATAACAAGTCCATTTGGCAAAAGGCAGGCTGTTGCCTTGTTCGCTCAAATATACGACAACTGATTTATCCGTCATCTTTTCCTTATCTAAAATAGAAAGGACATTGCCGAATTCCTGATCCATATAATTGATCTCTGCCAGATAATGGGTAAACAACTCGCGAGTCTGGGGAATATCTACATACATAGGAGGCAGCGTCAGTTTGTCCGCATTAAATTGAGAGGCATCGCCTTTATTCCAGGGAGTATGTGGTTGATTGGAAGCTACAAACAGACAGAAAGGTTCGCCTTTCGCCTTGCAATCGGAAATAAATTTCTGGATTGCTTCAAAATTCAAGTCCCCACCTTTCAAAGGAGGTACATAAAGGTCGAAAGGAAATACTGATTTCGGGGCAATATGCGATTTTCCGATCAATGCGACTTTATAACCCAACGGTTGCAGGTGATGAACAACGCTCAATGTTCCCTCATCGGCACAAGTATGATTGGGGTAAGCTCCGCTACGTACAGGCCAAAGACCTGTATATAAATTATGGCGGGTAGGTGACGACATCGGAACAGCCTGATAGGCTTGCGTGAAACGTACTCCCTGCGTAGCGAAACGGTCGATATTCGGAGTTTTCGAATCAACGCTTCCATAACAGCCCAGGTCATAATGAGAACAGTCGTCGGCTATGAACAACAGAAAGTTCGGTTTTTCCGTTTGCTGCGCAAAAGACAGACTGGTGGCACCCAATGCAACGGATGCACTTAATAGTAATTTATTCATTTCGTGTTCCTCCCTTATTTATTTCTTCGGATGTTTAGGCAATACAAAGTTAGCATTCGCCCATTTTTCCCATTCGGCAACCAGTTTCGTCAGCACTTCAGGGTGTTGTTCTGCCAGATTGTTACGTTCGGTACGGTCTTTAACCACATCATACAGTTCCCATTCTTTTCCTTTTTCGTCGCGGATCGCTTTCCAGTTACCCCAACGGATCGCTCTATTGTTTTGATGTTCCCAATACATATATTCATGCAGAGAGTCTGCTTTCTTCTGAATGGCAGGGAAAAGGCTGCTACCTACTAATGGATGTATTTTGTTTCCACCGTGATAAGTTTCCGGATAGGTGGCTCCTGTCGCTTCCAGAATAGTCGGCATAATGTCCGGCAGATAACCGGGAACACGGCACCATTCACCTTTTTTATTTTTCAGATTGCTTTTCCATGACACGATGAGAGGAGTGGAAATACCTCCTTCATAAGAACGGCATTTGTATTTGCGGAACGGAGTATTGGAAACCTGCGCCCATGCTCTTCCGTAAGAAGGCATCCCACTGTGAGACGGATCGTTGATTTCTGACACCTTGCCGCCTCCTAATTCTGCATAAGGTTCGGCACAAGCACCATTGTCGGACAGAAACATAACAAGCGTATTGTCCAGTTTATGATTCTTCTTCAGGTAATCCAGCAATTTTCCTACATTATAATCTACACAATGCACCTGTGCTGCATAAACTGCCATCCGGTAGGCTACTTCATCTTTTTCTTTCTCCGTCAGTTCGTCCCAATTCCGGTTTTCCCATTCGGCGAATTCTGTATTCGAGTCGATAATTCCCAACTTAGCCATTCGTTTCCGTCTTGCTTCGCGAATCTCATTCCATCCTTTCTCACGATAGATCTTTGTGAATTTCTGAATGTCTTCCTCTTTTGCCTGCAAGGGCCAGTGAGGAGCGTTAAATGCCAGGTAAAGGAAGAAAGGTTTGTCGTCTTTCTGTTCGCCAACGAAGCGGATTGCATAATCGGTAAATGCATCCGTTGTATAATAAGGTGCTTCTGGTTCCGGAAGTTTGGTGTTATCCAGCGTCAACCCGCGTCCTCCTGATGGACGAAGATAGCTGCAAGCTCCTGCCAAAATACCATAAAAACGTTCAAATCCCCGTTGCAAGGGCCATTTTTCTTCTCCATGCATTCCCAAATGCCATTTACCTGCCATATAAGTATGGTAACCGCCTTCTTTCAGCACTTCGGCTATTGTAACACAATTCCGGTTCAGGAATCCTTTGTATCCCGGCACTCCCCAGTCATTCGGACTCTTTTGACCAGGATTTTTAAACGGGTCCTCGGACATCTGGCCGATACCTGCCTGATGTTGATATAGTCCTGTCATTAAACTAGCCCGGGCGGGGCAAGAACGTGAAGTGTTGTAGAATTGTGTGAAACGTACCCCTTTGGATGCCAGTGCATCAATATTAGGGGTCAGTATTTCTCCACCGTAGCAGCCGATATCGGAATAACCCATATCATCTACCATAATCAGTACGACATTCGGCTTTTCTTGTGCCGAACAAAACGACGCCATCAGTAGGGGGGCGGTCATTAAGAAATTCTTCTTTACCATAGTATTATCAATTATCTGGAAAACAAAAGTAGAGAAGTTTATGCAAAAGGAAGGAAAAATGCTAATCAATAAAGAACAAAATCAGGTATATATGATACTCAAAAAGGAAATTCCCTATTTAAAAGACAATAGAACCCTGCTGTTTTCGACGTTTAATTCAAGGTGATCACAAATGTTCTTTTAGAATGAACAGCTTTTTTCTTTTATTGAACAATATGTTTCCTCTTTTGTATTTTGAATGTCATATCTTTGTATAAAACTAATACACTAAAATTTGCGCACAAAACGCAAAACAAAAAAAAACAGCATAATGAAAAAGACACATCTGATTTTGGTCGGTTTATTGTTATCCTTTACATTAAACGCAGCCAATGATATTCCTCGCCCGGAATATCCGAGACCTCAGTTTGAAAGATCCGAATGGATCAATCTCAATGGCCAATGGACATACGAATTCGACTTCTCCAATTCGGGAAAAAGTCGGCGGTTGACAAGAGCCAAGCAATTCAGTAATACGATTACTGTCCCTTTCTGCCCCGAAAGCAAGCTATCAGGAGTAAATTATACCGATTTTATCAATCAAATGTGGTACCAGCGTTCCATATCTATACCTTCCGGCTGGGAGGGAAAGAAAATCATACTGCACTTTGGGGCGGTAGACTATTACACTGAAGTTTTTATCGACGGACACCATGTAGGTAATCATTATGGAGGAAATTCTTCTTTTTCAATGGATGTGACTCCTGCCGTAAAAGCGGGACAAAAGCACAATCTGGTTGTTTATGTTACCGATGACGCCCGTTCGGGACTTCAAACCATCGGTAAACAATCTACCCGGATATCTCCTTATGGCTGTTTTTACTCCCGTGTTACAGGTATTTGGCAAACAGTGTGGATGGAGGCTGTTTCTCACTATGGTCTGAAATCAGCTGTAACTACCCCGGATATTGATGAAGAACAGCTAATCATTACGCCTGAATTTTACCGGGCTTCTAATGACAGGATGCTCCAAATTACATTGTACGATAACCAAAGAAAAGTGATTCAAAAAACAGTAAAATGCAATAATGGAGTTCCTATTATTCTTCCCGTCAAGAACATGAAACTCTGGAGTCCTGAAGATCCTCACCTTTATGATATCGTTTACAGTATCAAAAACTCGACCGGAGAAATCATAGATGAAGTAAAATCCTACGTAGGTATGCGTAAGGTGCACACATCGGATGGAGTGATCTACTTAAACAATGAACCTTACTTTCAACGCCTCGTCTTGAATCAAGGCTATTATCCGGATGGACTCTGGACTGCTCCGACTGACGAGGCTCTGAAAAATGATATTCTACTAAGTAAAGCTGCCGGATTTAACGGAGCACGCCTTCATCAAAAGTTTTTTGAAGAAAGATTCCATTATTGGGCCGATAAATTAGGATTTATAACCTGGGGAGAATCTCCCAATTGGGGTATGAGTATCAAGAGTGAAATAGCATCGCGCAACTTTATCAGCGAATGGACAGAAGTCATTACACGGGACCGCAATCACCCGTCAATCATAACTTGGGTTCCCTTCAATCAGCCTCTTGAAGATGCATTAGCTCTCCTGACGGGTACCATGATGCGCCTGTGTATCGACACCTATCAACAAACCAAAGCCATAGATCCTTCACGCCCCGTGAATGGTATTGCAGGTGACGTACATTTTATGAGTGACATCTGGAGCATCCGAAACTATGAATCTAATGCAACACGCTTCGCGCAACAATTGAAGCCTAACAACAGAATGGCATTTTACAACAATCAGCCTTTTTTCATCGGAGAATTCGGAGGAATACTTTGGACTGAATCCACCAACCGGGATAATTCGTGGGGATATGGTGGAATGCTTACCAATGAAGAAGGATTCTACGAACGCTTGGATAATTTGATGGACGCGATAGCTTCCTCACCGGACGTTACCGGATTCTGCTACACTCAATTGACTGACATTGATTTAGAGAAAAATGGGGCTTTTATTACCATATCTGATTACTAAGCATTTACAGGAATGGTTCTT